>OKNR01000003.1_pt1 | contig 494677 bp, 414 predicted proteins | sample 1610141 | NCBI WGS metagenome assembly OKNR01 (sample SAMN04436622, study PRJEB24849) | human gut metagenome | biome: human gut; feature: NICU; material: stool | host: Homo sapiens | place: USA: Saint Louis, MO | collected 2009-12-24
TTGCCGGGCGGCGCTGCGCTTGCGCCGGCCTACGTTTCCGTGACATTTGTCGCAGCTCGTAGGCCCGGTAAGGCGCAGCCGCCACCGGGCAAAACAGGCGCCCGGCGCCGGATGCCCATTGCCGGGCGGCGCTGCGCTTGCGCCGGCCTACCTTTCCGTGACATTTGTCGCAGTTCGTAGGCCCGGCAAGGCGCAGCCGCCACCGGGCAAAACAGGCGCCTGGCGCCGGATGCCCATTTCCGGGCGGCGCTGCGCTTGCGCCGGCCTACCTTTCCGTGACATTTGTCGCAGCGCCACCGGGGAATGCGTTCAGCTTACCAGTCCGCCTCCTGGCCGAGGATGCGCAATATATCCTGACGATGCTGCAGCAGCTGCGGGTTATCGCGATGACGGGGAAAAGCCAGCGGCAGCGCAAACTCGGCGATAATCCGCCCCGGACGCGGCGACATCACCAGCACCCGCTCGCACAGCAGCAGCGCCTCTTCGATATCGTGGGTCACCAGCAGGCTGGTATACCCCTGCTGCTGCCAGAGGGCGATCAGCTCCCGCTGCATACTGATGCGGGTCAGCGAATCGAGTTTGCCCAACGGCTCGTCGAGCAGCAGCAGACGCGGTTCGTTCAACAAGGCGCGCGCCAGCGCCGCACGCTGCGCCATCCCCCCGGACAGCTGCCGCGGCCACGCCTCGCTGAAGGCCTGCAGCCCGATGCGGTCAATCAGCGCGTCTGCCTTCGCCTCCAGCCCCTTTTTGCCCTGCGCCTGCGGGCCCAGCAGCACGTTCTGCCGCACCGTCAGCCACGGATAGAGCGTCGGATCCTGAAACACCAGAATTCGCTCCGGCCCCGGGGCGCCGAGCGCCGCGCCGTCGATCTGCATCTGTCCGCTCTGCGGCGCTTCCAGCCCCGCCAGCAGCCGCAGCAGGGTTGATTTACCGCAGCCGGAAGGGCCCAGCAGCGCCACGCTTTCCCCCGGGCGCAGCTGCAGGCTGATATTCTCCAGCACCGGTACCGTCTGTTTGCCAAGCGTAAACGCATGATGAAGATGGCTGATGGATACCGCCGCGCCGCGCGCTATCGTCTCGGTTACCATTGCATCCCTCCTCGCTGCCAGCTCAGCAGCCGGTCACGCAGCATAAATAATCCGCTTATCAGGCCGGAGCATAACAAGGCCATCACCAGCAGCGCGGCATACATATTCGGATAGGCCGCCCAGCCCTGGGCCCACTGGAGGTAAAAGCCGATCCCCGACTTCACCCCGACCATTTCGGCGACAATCAGCACCGAAAACGACGCGCCGAGCCCCATAAACAGGCCGACAAAGACGTTCGGCAACGCGGCGGGGATCGCCACCCGCAGGATCAGGAAACGCTGGCTGGCGCCGAGGGTCCGCGCCACGTCGTACCACGCCTTATCAATGCCCATCACTCCGGACCAGGTCAGCACCGTGACCGGGAACCAGGTGCTCAGCGCGATCAAAAACACGCTGGCGCCGAAGCTCGAGGGAAAAATAAACAGGCACAGCGGCAGCAGCGCGGTGGACGGCACCGGCCCCAGCAGACGTAACACCGGATGCACCCAGTAGCCAATCCGTTGCGACCAGCCGATGGCCAGACCGGTGATGAACCCGCTGCTGGTACCCAGCAGCACACCGAGCCCCAGCAGCCCCAGGGAGTGCAGCAGGCTGTCGAGCAGGCGCGGCCAGTCGTCGTGCAGCACCTCGATCAGCGCCTGCGGCGGCGCGAAGAATGGTACCGGCAGCACGGCAGTTTTGGCGGTCAGCCCTTCCCAGACAGCAAACAGCACCGGCAGCAGCGCCAGCCACTTGCCGGCATGCAGCACACGCGCGCCGCGCGCCCGCCAGTAGCGATAGCTCAGCGCCAGCAGCAGCAAGCCGCCGCCGAGGGTGAATTGCGCCAGCGCCCAGCCTTCGCTAAACGGCCAGCGCCGCCCGGCGTCGGGCCAGGTCAGAGTAAACAGACCGCCCAGCAGCCACAGCGTGGCGGCCAGCAGCCCTTCTCCCCACAGCGGCGCGCGGCCGGTGGGGCGCGCCAGAGCCTGCTCAGGCGAATACGTTGGCATAGATACTCTCCGCGAACTGATGGGGATCGGTACCCGGCTTGATCACCTGCACCCGCTGCAGGTCGACCGCATACTGCGTCAGCTCTTTCACGAACGCTTCGCCCACCGCGTGATGGCCGTGGCCCTGCCCGTGGAGGATGCCGCTCACCTCCGCTTCACTGGTATTCAGGGCATGGGCGAGGAAGGATTGCGCCACGCTTTCCGGATGCGCAGCGGCATAGCTGTGCGCCTCAAGGATCGCCTGGGTGAGCGCCGCGGCGGCCGGTTTATGGTCCCGCGCCAGACTCCCGCTCACCCCCAGCACGCAGCAGCTGAGGTTGGCATAATCCCCGGTCATATTGCTGGCGATCAGCTGATACTTGCCGGTCTCCAGCAGACGATAGCTGAACGGCTCGCTGCCGCTGATGGCGGCGATTTCGCGCTTGTCCAGCGCCACGCTGAGCAGATCCGCCGGGTAGACTTTCCACTGCACGTCGCCGATCGGGTCGATACCGTGGCGCTTAAGCAGAATGGCGAAGAAGTTTTTATCTGGTCCGGCCATGTCGGTGACGCCGATGGTTTGCCCCTTCAGGCTCTCGAGGCCGCCGAACGGCGAGTCTTTAGCCGTCAGCAGGTTCAGACAGCCGCCGTGGGTCCCGGCGGTGAGCTTGACGTCAAAGCCCTGCTCCAGCGCCTTCAGCCAGCGTAGCGCCATCCCCACCCCGGCGTCGGCCTTACCGGTGGCGATCGCCTCCAGCAGCACATCGGTGGAGTTGCCGAAGTTAACAAACTCAACGTCGAGGTTGTATTTACTGAATATCTTCTGCTGCTCGGCGACGGCGACCGGCGCGAGGCATACCGCGCTTTTGTTGATCGCCAGCTTGATCTTGTAGGGCTGCGGCAGGCGCAGCGCCGGATGGGTATCGCCGCCGGCCATGTCCGCCATATCATGAGCCCACAGCGGCAGAGAGACCCCGGCCAGCGCCAGGCCGCCGCTGAGCTGTAAAAAACGGCGGCGGGAAAAAGGGGTTCTGGTCATGGTGTCACCTCGGCGGCGGGTACGCTAAAACGGCGGTCAAAGGTCGGCTTCACGTCCAGCCGGGTGCGGATCAGGCCGTTGGCGAGATAAAAGTCCGCCGTTGCCTGCTGTTGGGCCACTGTTTCCTCGGCCAGCGGCTGCCACTGCGACTGGCGGTTGGCAAACTGCGCGCGGGCGATCTCCGCCGGGAAGCGGATGATCTCCCCCAACGTTTTGCCGTAGCTGTCGAGATTGGCGTAGGCCCAGCGCTCGGCGCCGGCCAGGCGCTGGAGATAATCCTGCAGCGCGGCGCGTTTTTGCGGATCGTTAAGCGCGGAATCCGTTGCCGCGAGGAAGGTATTCCCCGGCAGCAGCCCTTTGCCGCTCACCAGGATCTGCCCCTCGTTGGTCTTCACCATTTGGGTGGTGTAGGGCTCCCAGGTCGCCCAGGCGTCCACCGAACCGTTTAGCAACGCCACTTTGGCGTCCACCGGGCCGAGGAACACCCACTGCACCTCCTTCGGTGAAATCCCCGCCTGCTCCAGCGCTTTCAGCGCCACGAAATGACCAATCGACCCTTTACCGGTGGCGATGCGTTTGCCTTTTAAATCAGCGCCGCTTTTTAACGTGCTGCCGGGTGATACCAGCACCGCGGTCCCCGCCGGGTTGCTTTTATCCACGGCAATAGCTTTGACCGGCGCACCGTTGGCCAGGGCGAAGAGCAACGGCGCATCGCCGATGATCCCCGCGTCCACGGCGCCCGCGTTGAGGGCTTCCGCCAGCGGCGCGGCGGCCGGGAACTCGGCCCACTTAATGTCGTAAGGGAGATTTTGCAGGGCGTTGGCCGCCTCCAGCTGCGAACGCATGCCGCCTTTTTGATCGGCGATACGCAGGGTAAGCCGCTCCTGCGCTGTCGCGTAGCCGCCCAGCGCCAGCAGCATCAGCGCGGCCGCCACCCGGCCTGAAAATGATAGACGCATCGTGATTATCCTTGTGATTGAAAGACGAAGTTGCCGGCTGCCAGCCAGGCGCTGTCGCTCTGTGGGGTATGTACCCGTCCGCAGAGCACATTGCGGTAGTGGCGTTCCAGCGGGTTTTGTCGGCTGAGACCATGATTGCCGGTCAGCTCGAGCGCGATATTCACCGCCTGAATGGCGTTGTCGGTGATGGTGACTTTCGCCAGATTGGCCTCGATGGCGGAAAAGCGCAGCGCGGCGGCCTGCTCCAGCAGGCTGCGGTTGACCAGCAGCAGCCCGGCGATCTGCCCGACTTTCTCCTGCACCCGTGGCAGACGAGAGAGCGGATGGCCGAGACCGGCGGGCACCCGCCCCGCCAGCCACCTCACCAGCCAGTCGTGAGCGGCGTGGGCAATGCTGTCATAGATCGCCGCCAGCAGCGCCGTCTGCCGGTTGGCGAACAGGCGAAACGGTTCGGCCTGGGCGGCGGGTGGCGCATCGGCCGGCCAGACATCCACCGCGTGCTCTGCCGCCACCCGAACGTGGTTAAAAATAACTTCATGGCTGCCGGTGGCCCGCATCCCGGCGTGATCCCAGCTTTTCACCACCGTGATACCCGGGCTGTCGCCAGGCACCAGCCAGGTGCCCACCAGCGGCGGGTTATCATCGCTTCTGGCCCACACCGCCAGCCAGCGCAGCCCTTCAATGCCGGTGGTATAAATTTTATGGCCGCTGATGTCCCAGCCCTCCGCGCGACGGGTCGCCACGGTGTCCGGCAGGCCGCCCCGCGCCGGGGAGCCCAGCTCCGGCTCGACGCGCAGACTGTTGATGAGGCCACCGTGTTCGACAGCATCGTGAAAAACCTGCTGGCGCAGCGGCGCGTGCCAGGCGTCGTTTTCCGCCAGCCGCAAATGGTGGAGATACTGCATGCAGACGATCAGCGCTGTCGCCGGCTCTCCCCAGGCGATGGCGGCGATGACCTGCTGCAGCTGGGCCAGACTGGCGCCCGCGCCGCCGCAGGATGGCGGCACGGCGAGACTTAACCAGCCCCCCGCACGCAGATGGTCGATATTACGCCAGGGAAACTCGCCGCTGGCGTCAAGGCTGGCTGCCTGCTCCGCCATCTGCTGGCGGAGCGCCGTCAGCTGCCGGGCCCAGTCGTCGCGCTCAGGATGGATCACGATGCGCGCTCCGCCACCGCACGCCGGGCGGCTTTTTCCCGGGCGATCGGCAGCAGCGCCCGGCCATAGTCGGCCGCGTCGTTCAGCGGATCGAAGCCGCGGATCAGGAAGTTACGCACGCCGAGGTCGTAGTAGTCGAGCAGCGCATCCGCCACCTGCTCCGGGGTGCCCACCAGCGCGGTGGAGTTATGTCCGCCGCCCACCAGCTGGGCGATGCCGGTCCACAGGCGTTTGTCCACCACTCTGCCCTGCGCCGCGGTAGCCCGCAGCCGCTGGGCGCCGATGCTGTCCGGTTTGGCTTTGAACCCGCCCCCGCGCTGCGCCGCCTGCTCGGTGGCGACGTGCAGGATATGCTCGGCTTTCTCCCAGGCTTCGGCTTCGCTGTCGGCGATAATCGGCCGGAACGAGACGCTGAAGCCGATATCACGCTGGTGTTTCGCCGCTTCGGCGCGCACCCGCTGGATGGTCTCGCCGGTTTGCGCCAGCGACTCGCCCCACAGCGCGAAGACGTCGGCATGTTTGCCGGCGACGGCGATGGCCGCTTCCGACGAGCCGCCGAAGTAGATGGGAAGATGCGGTTTTTGCAGCGGGCGAATGGCGGACCAGGCCTGCTCGGCCTGATAGAAATCGTTGTGAATATCCACCGGCTGCTCGCTGGTCCACACCTGGCGCACGATGTCGAGGAAGGCGTCGGTGCGAGCGTAGCGCTGGTCGTGGTCGAGATAATCGCCATCCCGGCGCTGCTCGGCATCGTTGCCGCCGCTGATGATATGCACCGCCAAGCGGCCCTCCAGCAGGTGCTCAAGGGTAGCGAATTTGCGCGCGGCAAGGGTTGGGGAAACAAAACCGGGACGATGGGCCAGCAGGTACTGAATTTTCTGCGTCGACAGTCCGGCCAGGGCCGTCACCAGAAAGCCGTCGGGTTGATCGGACCAGTGGCCGACCAGCAGACGATCAAACCCGGCGGCTTCATGGGTTTGCGCAAAGCGAACGATATAGTCGCGGTCAAAGATCGGCCCCACCGGGGCAATCGTTTCGGAAGAGAGGCGGTGGCCAATCATGCCGAGAAACTGAATGCTCATGAACAACTCCTTGCGTCAGGGTAATGGAGTGGCCGCGACAGCGGCGCTGGTCATTACCCTATACAGAGCGTGTTAATGAGCAAAATGCATTTTTATCATATCTTAATATGCTTAATGAGCATTAAACAAAAATGCATAGTGCTTTCAGTCGGATACGGTCAGCTGCTGCACCACTTTGCTGGCGAAAAAGGTCAGCGGCGGCTGCAGGTTCGCCAGATACTGGGCGTGGATCAGCCACAGTGAGACCGCAGGCTGAAAATCGCTGAGGCTGAGGACCGCGATCTCGTCCCGCCACGGGCTGCTGGCCAGCGCCGCCCTCGGCACCAGACCCAGCCCCAGCCCCTGCGCCACCAGCGCTATCTGCAGCTGCGCGCCCGCGCTCTCGACGTTGAGCGTCAACCGCAATCCCTGGCTCTGCAGCTCGCGAATGAGCCCGGCGCGCAGGCCACAGCCGTCGGGGTTAAGGATCCAGCCCCGTTCGGCGCACTCCCGCAGGGATGACGCGCGCAAATTCAAACGCCGGCCGGCGATCGGCACCACCTCCAGGGGACACAGCAGGCGCCCGCTGTAGCCCTCGGCGAAGCTTTGCTGGGCGGGCCCCATCGCCAGCATGCCGTCCAGCTCGCCGTTTTCCAGCCGGCGCTGCAGCTGTCCGCTCCAGCCGCAGGTGATCTGCGGCGACAGTCCGGGAAACTGCTGGCTCAGCGCCGACAGCGCCGCCGGCAGGGCAATCTCGCTGAGACTCTGCGGCACGCCGAGACGCAGCGCGCCGCGCGGCTCGCCTTGCGGATCCAACAGGCTGTAGAGTTTTTTCGTCTCACGCTTAATGCTCAGACACTGCTCGTACACCCGGTGTCCGGCGGCGGTCAGGGTCAGCGGGCGGGTCTGGCGCTCCAACAGCGTGACGTTCAGCTCCTGTTCCAGACGCTGCAGGCGCCGGGTGATGGCCGACTGGGTGATCCCCAGATATTCCGCGGCCTGATTGAGGGAGGAAAACTGCACCGTGGCCAGCAAAGCGTCGATATCGTCAATGCGCATAGGATCCTTATGTGAAATTTGCATATTAATATATGCGTAAATTGCATTTAAATAATATTAACGCCTCTGTTAGCGTTTTGACCAGTCCCTCTGACAGGAACCGCACATGACTGCACCACGACTGGAAAAATTACGCCATTTCATTCATGAGGTAGACCGCCTGCACCGCGAACACCACCAGGCCGCCCCGCTGCTTGACGCCGTGGCGCAGCGGCTGGCGGCGCTGGTGCGTTACGACGACTGGCTGCCGGAAGAGTACACCCTGCCGCATCCGCACCATTACCAGCAGTATCTGCTGCATGCCGACTCCGGGGAGCGCTTCTCGATTGTCAGCTTCGTCTGGGGACCGGGGCAAGCGACGCCGATCCATGACCACCGGGTGTGGGGGGCCATTGGGATGCTGCGCGGCGCGGAGGAAAACCAGCGCTACCAGCTGGATGCCGATGGCATACTGCGCGCGCTGGGCGCCGCCACGCTTCTGGAAGCAGGCCAGGTGGAGAAAGTCTCCGCTGACGATGGCGATATTCATCGCGTCAGCAATGCGCTGGCGGATCGCGTCTCTATCAGCATTCATGTCTACGGCGGCAATATCGGCGCGGTGAAGCGCGCCGTGTATACCCCGGAAGGGCAGCAGAAACCGTTTATCTCCGGCTACTCTAACCGCCATTTACCCAATATCTGGGATTCCTCCCGCGAACATCAAGGATAACCACTATGTCCACCTACGCTTATCGCCAGGCCGCCGGGATCCGCCAGGCGCTGCTCGACCGTCGTGAACTGGCGCTGATCGACGTCCGTGAAGAGGCCGATTTCGCCACCGCTCATCCGCTGTTTGCCGTCAATCTGCCGCTCAGCAAACTGGAGCTCGAGGTCCGCCGGCGGATACCGCGCTTCACCACCCCGCTCACCGTCTACGACAACGGCGAGGGTCTGGCGGAGATCGCCGTCGAACGACTGCGGTCCTGGGGCTATCAGGATGTGGCCCTGCTGGCCGAGGGTCTCGCCGGCTGGCGCCGCAGCGGCGGCGAGCTGTTTCAGGACGTCAACTCCGCCAGTAAAGCCTTTGGCGAGCTGGTGGAAAGCGTGCGCCACACACCGTCGCTCAGCGCCCAGGAGGTTCAGGCGCTCATCGACAGCCGGCAGGAGGTGGTGATCGTCGACGCCCGGCGCTTCGATGAGTACCAGACCATGAGCATCCCCGGCAGCATCAGCGTGCCCGGCGGCGAGCTGGCCCTGCGGGTAGAGAGCCTGACGCCCTCCCCGCAGACGCCGGTTATCGTCAACTGCGCCGGACGCACCCGCAGCATCATTGGCACCCAGTCGCTGATCAACGCCGGCGTGCCAAACCCGGTCCATGCCCTGCGCAATGGCACTATCGGCTGGACGCTGGCCGGCCAGACGCTGGCGCACCAGCAACAGCGGCAATACGATCCCTCCGCCCGCGCCTCCGGCGCCCGGGCCGCTGAGGTGGCGCATCTTGCCGAACGGGCCGGGGTGGCGGTCATCGATGAGGCCACGCTGCAACGCTGGCTGCAGCAGAGCGACCGCACCACCTTCCTGTTTGATGTCCGCAGCCCCGAAGAGTACGCGGCGGGTCACTATCCCGGCAGCCTGAGCGCGCCAGGCGGCCAGCTGGTGCAGGAGACCGACCACTTCGCCAGCGTACGAGGGGCGCGCATTGTGCTGCTGGATGACGATGGCATCCGGGCGGCGATAACCGGCTCGTGGCTGGCGCAGATGGGCTGGGAGACGGCGCGGCTGAGCGCGCTGTCGACCAGCCAGTTGAGCGAACGCGGGGTGCCTGCCGCCGAGGTGCCGCCCGGCCCGCAGGCGGAGGAGATAAGCCCGACGCAGCTGGCGCAACAGCTGGAAGAACCCGGTACGGTGGTGCTCGATTTTACCACCAGCGCCAACTTTGTCGCTCGCCATATCCCCGGCGCGTGGTGGCTAACACGCTCGCAGCTGCGCCAGGCCCTGGAAGCAATCCCTCCCGCCCAACGTTACGTGGTGACCTGCGGCAGCAGTCTGCTGGCCCGCTACGCGGTGCCGGAGGTGGCGGCCTTGACCGGTAAACCGGTGCAGTTGCTTACCGGCGGGACGCTGGCGTGGATCGCCGCCGGTCTGCCGCTGGCGCATGGCGACAGCGGCCTCGCCGTCGAGCGCCGTGACCGCTATCGTCGTCCGTACGAAGGAACCGATAATTCCGCCGAGGCCATGCAGGCCTATCTGGAGTGGGAGTATGGCCTCGTGGATCAGCTGGCCCGCGACGGCACCCACGGTTTTCGGGTGCTCTAGCGCGAGCCCGCCTCAGGCTTCGCGCATGATCCACGAATACTGAAAGCTCTTCGGCGCCGGAAAATGGGTCCGGCGCCGGTAGGAGCCCAGCGACTGCGGGGTGCAGTAGGTACAACTCCCCAGCCATTCAACGCTCGCCGGCGCCACCCCCGCCTCTGCGAAGATCGCTTCGGCAAAGGCGCGCAGATCAAACCACAGATTATCGCTGCCACGCGCGGCGGCTTTGAGCGGATCGCTGACCGGGCCCGAACGGGAGTGGAACAGCCGCTGGCGATGGCGGGCCACCCGGTCACCGCCGGGCTGGTCCAGCAGTTGCTGATAGAATCCGGCGGAGACTTCGTAACAGCAGGGGTGAATATACGGCCCCACGGCGATGACCAGATCGGCCAATGCCACCCCCTGCTGGCGAAAACAGGCCAGACTGTTGTCGACAATACCGCTGACCAGCCCCTGCCAGCCGGCATGCACGCTGCAGACGTAGCGACCGTCGCGCGAGGCGATCAGCAGCGGCAGACAGTCGGCGGTCACCACCCCCACCTTTTGCCCGGCTACCGCGGTAAACACCGCGTCGGCGTGCGGGCGCGTCGGCAGCGGCTGCTGATAATGATGAACCTCATTACCATGCACCAGCTTCACCGGAGCCAGCTCGGCATAGGGAAAGGCGGCGGTTTCATGGACATTGAGAAAAGCGTGGCGGATGCCAGGGATCGCATTGAGCAAACGGGAGGTGTAAGCCATAGGGACGATAAGCGTCAGGGAATGATGTCTTACCTTAGGCCAGGGGACGCGGACAGGCAAGGCGGCGGCCCGGCATTTTTTTACCAGACCGCCGGATGCATATCAGACCATGGCCGCGCGCTGCTGGCGATGCATCAGCCAGAACACCGCCACGCCGGCCAGCACAATGCCCGGCGCCGAGGCCGCCATCACCCCGACGGTGCCGGTGCCGAGGGCCAGCATCTTGCCGGCCAGCAGCGGACCGCTCATCGCCCCAAGACGCCCCACCGCCACGGCGGTGCCCACCCCGGTGGCGCGGATGGCCGCGGGATAAAAAAGCGGCGCCAGAGCGTAAAGCACACTTTGCCCGCCGGTGGCGAACAGCCCGGCGACAAACCCCGCCAGCAGCATGCCAGTCAGCGACGACGCGCTGCCCAGCGCCAGCAGCGACGCCAGAATGCCGCTGTAGATCAGGAGCGACATCCGCAGCGGGGTGAGCTTATCCATTAGCGCCCCCAGCAGCAGCGTGCCGCAGGCGGCGCCGATCTGCAGAGAGAACATCACCCCCGCCGCCTGGCTGGCGCGGAATCCCTGGCCCACCAGCAGCATCGGCAGCCAGTTGATCAGCATATAGACCACCAGCAGGGTGAAAAAATAACCCAGCCACAACAGCAGCGTAGCGGCGGCCTGGCCCGGGGCAAACAGGGTGCGCAGCGGCACGCTGGCCTCCGCGCGCTGAAACGCCTGCGACTCCGGCAGCCAGCGCATCAGCAACGGGATCAGCAGCAGCGGGACCACGCCGCCAATCCAGAAAATAATCTGCCAGGCCGCGGCGAGACCGGAAAAGCCCAGCGCTGCCGCCAGCGCGGCGCCAATGGGTACGCCGCAGTACATCAGGCTTACCGCCCGGCCGCGGAAACGTGAGCCAGCGGCTTCCGAGGTTAAGGCAATCAGGTTCGGCAATGCCGCCCCGAGCCCGACGCCGGTGAGCAGGCGCGCCAGCAGCAGCGTCGGGAAGCTCCATGCCAGCGCGGTGGCCAGCGAGAACAGGCCAAACAGCAGCACCGACCCCAACAGAATGCGCTTACGCCCGTGGCGGTCCGCCAGCATGCCGCCCACCAGCGCGCCGGGCAGCAGGCCGAGGATCCCGGCGCTGAAGATCCAGCCCATCTGCATTTTATCCAGCGCAAAGGCCTGCGCCATGCCGACGGCGGCGATCCCCGCCGCCTGCAGATCCAGCCCTTCCATCAGGGCCACCATAAAACAGAGCCCGATGGTGACCACCAGGCGCGAGGGGGTTGCAGTCGTTATCTTGGTCATAGGGTACCTTGGCGATAGCCGAACAAACGGAGCAGGTGACTGGCGGCTGATGCTTTGTCAGCCGCACGTTCTTAGTTATTTATTGCGGTTAAGCAGATCCAGCGCGACGTCGACGATCATATCCTCCTGGCCGCCGACCATCCGCCGCTTGCCCAGCTCGACGAGAATATCCACCGCGCTGAGGCCATAGCGCTTGGCCGCCGCTTCGCTGTGGCGCAGGAAGCTGGAGTAGACTCCGGCGTAGCCCAGCGCCAGCGTTTCGCGGTCGACACGCACCGGGCGATCCTGCAGCGGCCGCACCAGCTCATCGGCCGCGTTCATCAGGGCGTAGAGATCGGTGCCATGCTGCCAGCCGAGCTTGTCGGCGGCGGCAATAAACACCTCCAGCGGCGCATTGCCCGCCCCCGCCCCCATCCCGGCCAGGCTGGCGTCAATGCGATCGCACCCCTCTTCCACCGCGACGATCGAGTTCGCCACCCCGAGGCTCAGATTATGATGGGCATGCATCCCGGTGGCGGTCTCCGGCTTCAGCACCGCCTTCAGGGCGCGGAAGCGGTCGCGAATGTCGTTCATGTTCATCGCCCCGCCGGAATCCACCACATAGATACAGGTCGCGCCATAGGATTCCATCTTCAGCGCCTGCTGCGCCAGCTCCTGCGGGGAGATCATATGGCTCATCATTAGAAAACCGACGGTGTCCATCCCCAGCTCGCGGGCAAAGGCAATATGCTGCGCGGCGACGTCCGCTTCGCTGCAGTGGGTGGCGACCCGCACCACCCGCGCCCCGGCCTGATACGCTGCTTTCAGATCGTGCAGCGTGCCGATGCCCGGCAGCAGTAAGGTGGCGATTTTCGCCTGGCTGACCGCCGCCGCCGCCGCTTCAATCCACGCGATGTCGCTGTGGGCGCCAAAGCCATAGTTGAAGCTGGATCCCTGCAGGCCATCGCCATGGGCCACTTCGATGGAGTCGACCCCAGCCTTATCCAGCGCGCCGGCGATCTGCTGCACCTGCGCCAGGGAATACTGGTGACGAATAGCGTGCATACCATCGCGCAGCGTCACGTCCGAGATATAAAGTTTTTTACCGTTCATGCTGTCGCTCCCGCCGCGCTGTGCATTGCCCCGGCCATTTGCTCCGCCGTCGCCAGCGCCGCCGAGGTCATAATATCGAGGTTGCCCGCGTACGCTGGCAGATAGTGCGCCGCCCCTTCCACTTCGAGGTAAACCGCGGTTTTCAGGCCGGAAAAACAGCCGACGCCGGGCAGGTTGACCGGCCTGTCCTCGGGGATAACCTCAAACTGCACCTGCTGCTTCAGCCGGTAGCCCGGGACGTAAGCCTGCACTGCCGCCGCCATTTCGGCGATCGAGGCGGCAATCGCCTCCTGCGACGCCAGCTCGCTCAGGATGTAGACGGTATCGCGCATCATCAGCGGCGGCTCCGCAGGGTTCAGTACAATAATCGCTTTGCCCTTGCCCGCCCCACCGACTTTTTCAATCGCCTGCGAGGTGGTTTCGGTGAATTCGTCAATATTGGCCCGCGTGCCCGGCCCGGCGGATTGACTGGCGATCGAGGCCACAATCTCCGCGTAATGCACCTTCGCCACTCGCGAGACCGCGGCGACCATCGGGATGGTCGCCTGCCCGCCGCAGGTCACCATATTGACGTTGCCCTGATGGAGATTGTCCGCAAGGTTGACCACCGGTACGCAGTACGGGCCAATCGCCGCCGGCGTCAGGTCGATAACGCGGATCCCCGGCTTCGCTTCGCGCAGCGCGGCATCGTTTTTGATGTGCGCCCCGGCGCTGGTGGCGTCAAAAACAAAATCGATGTCGGCAAATTCCGCCATCTGCATCAGGCCGCCCACCCCTTCGTGAGTGGTCGCAACGCCCAGGCGCCGGGCGCGGGCCAGGCCATCCGACTGCGGGTCGATGCCGACCATCACCGCCATCTCCAGATGCTGGCCGTGGCGCAGGATTTTAATCATTAAATCGGTGCCGATATTCCCGGAGCCGATAATGGCGACTTTACGTTTACGCATCACGATCTCCTTCTCCGGCGGCAACGAAGCGTGCCGCGACTGAGCCAATACCTTCGATATGGGCGACAAAGCTGTCCCCCTCGTTAATCGTCACCATCGGGCCTAACGCCCCGGTCAGGACGATATCCCCCGCCCGCAGCGATTCGCCGAGACTCGCCAGCTTGCGCGCCAGCCAGACTGCGGAGTTCAGCGGATGTCCCAGACACTCGCTGCCGCGGCCGCTGGAGACCAGCTCCTGGTTGCGGGTCATGTGCATGGCGCACTGCTTCAGATCCAGTCCCGCCGGACGCTGCGCCGGGCCGCCAATGACGTACAGGCCGCAGGAGGCGTTATCGGCGACGGTGTCGACAAAGCCGATTGACCAGTCGCGAATGCGGCTGCCCACCACCTCCAGCGCCGGCAATACCCATTCGATGGCGTTATACAGTTCATCAAAAGTGGTATCGGCATGCGGCAGATCCTGCTTCAGCACCAGGGCGATCTCGGCCTCCACCTTCGGCTGCAGCACGCGGCCAAACGGCACCTCGGCGTTGTCGCCGTAGCACATGTCGGCAAACAGGGTGCCGAAGTCCGGCTGATTGACGCCCAGCTGCTGCTGCACTTTGGGATGGGTCAGGCCCACCTTGCGGCCCACCACCCGCCGGCCATGGGCCACATGGTGCTGGACGTTCAGGCGCTGGATGGCATAGGCGGCGTCGGCATTGTCGACGCCGAGAATATCGCGCAGCGGGGCGATCGCCTGGCCGCTCTGTTCCGCGTCGCGGAGCTGCCGGGCCAGCGCGTCAAGAGAAAAAGTCATCATTTACTCCTTAAGTCCGTGCGAGGAAATTGAGCACCAGCTGATTAAAACTGTCGGCATGTTCCCACTGCGCCCAGTGGCCGCAGTCGCGGTAAATATGCAGCTCCGAACCGGCGATCCCGGCGAGCAGGCGCAACCCGGCGTCCATCGGCACGAAGCGGTCATTGCGTCCCCAGACGATCAGAGTTGGCGCGCTGATTTCGCCCAGCCGCGGGCCAAAGTCAGGAAACTGCTTCGGGTTGGCTTCGAGGCTCTTGACGAAGTTGTCCAGATGGTCGCGGCGCGACAGCATATTGTTGAGACGCGCCTCGAACAGCGCCTCGGTGAGGTCGCGGGTATCGAAGACGAAGATGCTCATCATCTTTTTGAGGTTTTCAATGGTCGGCTCGCGGTACAGGGCGTTCAGCAGCTTGATGCCCTCGGTCGGCATCGGCGTGAACAGGCTCATGCCGCCGGTCCCCCCGCCCATCAGCACCAGCTTAGCCGCCCGCTCCGGCCAGCTCAGGGTGAAGGCCACCGCGCTATGGCCGCCCATCGAGTTGCCCAGCAGATGGACTTTATCGATCCCCAGCTGATCGACCACGCTTTTCAGAATGCGGGCGTTGAGGTCCGAACGCGAGCCGCTGTTGACGATAGCATCGCTTTTGCCCCACCCCGGACAGTCGAGGAGCAGCACGCGATAGCCCGCCTCGACCAGCGGGTCAATATTGCGGCTGAAGTTGGCCCAGCCGGTGGCCCCCGGCCCGGAGCCGTGCAGCATGACCACGGTCTCTTTCCCGTCGCCGCAGTCATTGATATGGATACGCAGCGTGCGGCCCCCCTCGTCGACATTGAGGAATCGGCTGGTGGCGGCTTCAGTTTGCGGTTGATAGCTCATGTTAGTCTCCCGGTTAATCAAATCTCGGTGGTGGCGCTCAGCGAGCCGAATCCGGCGATCCACTCGGGGATCGGCCGGTAATAGCGGCCTTCACTGCGCCAGCGGCCAAAAGCGGATAGCGCGGCAAAAGCGGCCACCCAGGTCTTAATTTCGTGCGTCGATTTCCCGGCCATCGCCGACAGCTCGTCATTGCCGATCGCGTCCAGTTCGCTCAGCCGCCCCTGCTCCAGCAGGCTCATAAAGCGGTTGTCCCAGACCGGGTTGAGGGGATGGAGCGAGTGCGGGTCTTCGGTAAACCGTCGGGCGGCGCTGATCACCCGCTGCTGGCGCAGCGCACGTTCGTCCGGCGGCAGCTGTTTTCCGCCGCCGAGCAGGCGATCGCGCAGATGGGCGTCGGCCTTCGCCAGCTCCGGCACCGGCGGCTGGTGCGAGAGTCCGCCCGAGCCGAGGATCAGCACCCGCTTATTGAGCGGTATTGAGAAAGCGGCCCATCGCCTCGCCCAGCAGCCGGGTGCGTTGAAAACCCGGCAGCGGCGCGGCGACGCCGTTAATAAACACCGGCAGCACCGGCACGCGGTCCAGGCCACCCAGCAGCAACTCCAGCGGCTGGGCGAAGCCATGGTCCACCTGCATGTTGTACGACACCGCCAGGTCGATACCGCTGTTGAGGATGGCGTGGGCGCAGGCTTCCGCCAGCTCGGCGGGCACCGGCAGGTCGCCGGCGGCGCTGGCGAAGTCGCCAATCGCGGTGGCGCCGACCCCGAGGCAGAACGGCGGCATCACGTCATAGAAAAAACCGTTGTAGTGATCGGGGGCGAAGAGCACCACCAGCTCGGGATCGAATTCAGCAATCCGCCGCCGGGCGTCGGCAATCACCCCGTTCACTTCATCGAGGACCGCCTGCTCCGGGTCCACGAATCCCACCAGCGGAGTGTGGGAGAGACAGTGCAAATAGGCATGCATATCAGGCCACCTTCTCTTCAGCGTGGGCGGTATCCCCGGTTGCGAGGGTCATTTTTTCCGCCAGAGCGGTCAGCTGCGCGCCGAGGGTTTGCGGGATGGCGAGAGCGGCGACAAAGCGGTCCGGCCTGACCACGGCGATGGCGGTGTTATGCAGTGCAAACCAGCTTTTGAGGCGGTTTTGCGTATCGCCCACCCGCAGCGTGCCGGGGGCGTTATCCTGCTCGCGGTGGATCTGCACCTCCGGCACCACCTGGATAAAGCGCACGCCAATCGCGCGCCAGCGGGCGATCTGCCCGGCGTTGAGCCCCCACTGCGGGTTGCAGCCCCAGCCGATAATGGCGAAATTCGCCCCGATAACCTCGTCGAGCAGCACGCTCTCGCCGCTCTCCAGCGTCACCTGCGGTTGAATAAATATTTTGCCCACCGGCGAGGTCTTGCCGGCGCCGTCGGTCAGCAGCGCCCCCTCGCGGTACTGCGGCATCGGCTTAAAGCGCATCTCGAGGAAGTAGCGCTTCACCGGCGGCAGGTAATTCAGCAGCCAGGAGAGACCGTCGCGCACGGCCCCCTGCCAGCGCTTCGGCGGCGCCAGCACGTGGCCGGCGGTGACCGACAGATCAATCATCGCTTTCGCGTGGTCGCGGCGCTCCTGCTGGTAGCTGTCGAGCAGCGCCTCTCCCGCTTTACCGTTGACCACCAGCGCCAGCTTCCACGCCAGGTTGAAGGCGTCGCGCATGCCGCTGTTATATCCCTGCCCCTGCCAGACCGGCATGATGTGCGCCGCATCGCCGGCCAGCAGCACGCGGTCGATGCGAAAGCGCTCGGCAAGGCGGGCGTTATGCGTATAGACCCGCTGGCGGATCAGCTCGACGCGATCCGGGTCCGGCAGCACTTTGCTCAGCAGACGGCGCATATTGTGCGGCTCGCTGAGCTGGGCTTCGGTTTCGCCGGGCATCACCATAAATTCAAAGCGGCGCACGCCGTGGGGCAGCGCGGCGGAAACGTAGGGTCGCACCGGGTCGCAGCACAGGTAAACATGCGGGGTGGCCAGCGGGTCGTTAGCGATATCGATGACGATCCACTGATTCGGCGCGGTCTTACCTTCGAAGGGGATGTTCAGCGTACGACGAATGAAGCTGGCGCCGCCGTCGCAGGCCACCAGCCAGTCCGCGCGCACCGTCTCCCGTTCGCCGTCCGGTCCTTTAAGATTTAACGTGACACTGTCACCGTTCTGGCTAAAGGCTTCCACTTCGCGGGAGAAGAGGCAGCGGACCTGCGGGAAACGCTGCAGACCGTGATACATCACCGCATCGACCTGCGGCTGAATGAAGGCGTTGCGCCGCGACCAGCCAAACTCATCGGTCATCGGCTGGATATCGGCAAAGCAGCGGCCTTTTGGGGTGAGAAAACGCATGGCGTGCCACGGCGTGGTATGCGGCAGCACGTCATTCACCAGCCCCACCGCCTGCATCGCCCGCAGGGATTCATCGTCAATGCCGATGGCCCGCGGGTAATCGATCAGTGTGGCGAGCTTTTCCACCACCAGCACGCTGATGCCCATCTGGCCAAGGTAGTTGGCCATCATCAGACCAACCGGACCGGCGCCAACGATGGCGACCTGAGCGGTATGCTGCACGGCGGGTTGAATATCGGGTGTAGATGTTGTCATTCTCAGCGACCTCACGACTCGGAAACTGCCCGGCTGACAGGCAATTTGTTAATCATGTGTAAACGTATTTTTATAATGGGCTGAGTATAGGGCGGGGGTTTTCGGCTACAATCAAAACATCATCGAATGTGCACCAGGTGCACAACACTGTTTTTAAAGCATTTTAATGGAGGATTTATGCGTGACGATGAGTCCGCAGCGTACAAAACGGTGCGCGGATTAAGCCGGGGTTTATTGTTATTAAAATTGTTAAATAAATTCGACGGCGGCGCGACGCCGGGCCTGCTGGCGGAGTTTAGCGGCCTGCATCGCACCACCGTGCGCCGGCTGCTGGAGACGCTACAGGAGGAGGGTTTTGTCCGCCGCAGCCGCTCCGATGACAGCTTCCGGTTGACCATTAACGTCCGCCAGCTGAGCGATGGATTTCGTGACGAACATTGGATTTCTGCCCTCGCCACGCCGCTGCTCGGCGAGCTGCTGCGCGAGGTGCAGTGGCCAACGGACATCACCACCCTCGACGTCGACGCCATGGTGGTGCGCGAGACTACCCACCGCTTCAGCCGACTGTCGTTTCACCGCGCGATGGTCGGACGGCGGCTGCCGCTGCTGCTCACCGCCTCCGGACTGACGTGGCTGGCCTTTGCCCCCGACGCGGAACGCGACGCCGTCGTCAGCATGCTGGCCGCCCGTCCGGAAGCTGAGTATCAGCTGGCCCGCGAACCGGAACGGCTGGCGGCGATCCTCGCCCGCACCCGCCAGAACGGCTATGGCGAAAACTTCCGCGGCTGGCGGCAGGAGGAGAAAATCGCCTCCATCGCCGTGCCGGTCTGCAGTCAGCAGCGGGTTATCGGGTGCCTGAACCTGGTCTATATCGCCAGCGCGATGACCATTGAGCAGGCGGCGCAGAAGCATCTCCCTGCGCTGCAGAGGGTGGCGAGGCAGATAGAAGCCCGCATGGAAGAGGAAGAAGTGTGGTACGAAATGCCCTGATCGTGATGAGGATAAATGCGATCAACCATTGCGCCCGGCTTCGTTATAGAATTTAATACACAACGAATTTTCACGCCATTCGGGCCACACCATGTCAAAACACCCCTTACTGCTGGGCCTGACGCTGCTCAGCGCCAGCCTGTTCACCGGCCAGACCTTCGCCGACCGCACCGTCACCGACCAGCTGGGCCGCCAGGTCACCCTCCCCGACCACGTCACCCGCGTTGTGGTTCTGCAGCATCAGACGCTCAACCTGCTGGTACAACTGCATGCCGCCGAGGATATCGTCGGCGTCTTAAGCAGCTGGAAGAAACAGCTCGGGCCGCAGTTCGCCCGCTTTATGCCCGAGATCGGGCAACTGGCGACCCCGGGCGATCTCACCAAGGTCAATATTGAAAGCCTGTTGGCGCTGCGTCCGCAGGTGGTTTTCGTCGCCAACTATGCGCCGCCGGCGATGATCGCGCAGATCCAACAGGCCGGGATCCCGGTAGTGGCCATCTCGCTGCGCCACGATGCCGCCGGGGAAAAAAATAAAATGAACCCCACCATGGCTGACGAAGAGCAGGCCTATAACGCCGGGCTGATGGAGGGGATCCGCCTTATCGGCGAGGTGGTCGAGCGCCAGCCCGAGGCCGAGGCGCTGATTCACTACACCTTCGAGGCGCGCAAGCAAGCCAATGCGCCGGTGGCCGATATTCCCCAGAACCAGCGGGTGCGGGTGTACATGGCCAACCCCGATCTGAATACCTATGGCGCTGGCAAATACACCGGGCTGATGATGGCGCACGCCGGGGCGCTGAACGTGGCGGCCGCCAGCGTAAAAGGCGCCCGCCAGGTGTCGCTGGAGCAGGTGCTGGAGTGGAATCCACAGGTGATCTTCGTCCAGGACCGTTATCCGCAGGTGGTCAAACAGATAGAGAACGACCCGCAGTGGCAGGCGATCGATGCGGTGAAACATCACCGCGTGTGGCTGATGCCGGAGTATGCCAAAGCCTGGGGTTACCCGATGCCGGAGGCCCTGGCGCTGGGCGAGCTGTGGATGGCGAAAAAACTCTATCCTGCGCGCTACCAGAGCATCGATGTGGACAGTAAAGCCAGGGATTATTATCAGCGTTTTTACCGCGTGGCGTGGATGCCAGATGCCCGCTAACCATCATCCCTGGCTGGTGCAGGGTAGCCTGGCGCTGGTGACCCTGGCGATCGCGGTCGCCTCGCTCTGTTTCGGCCAGTACCCGTTAAGCCTGAGCGCCGTTGGCCACACCCTGGTCCATCTGCCGCCAGGAGAAGGGGTGATCGGGCAGATCGTCTGGTCGGTTCGCCTGCCGCGCGTGGTGATGGCCCTGCTGGCCGGGGGCGCGCTGGGGCTGTGCGGCGCCACCTTGCAGGGCGTGTTCCAGAACCCGCTGGTGGACCCGCACATCATCGGGGTAACCGCCGGCTCCGCCTTCGGCGGCACGCTGGCGATCCTGTTGGGCGTCGGCAGTCTGCTGATGATGGCCTCGACCTTTTTCTTCGGCCTCGTCGCGCTGGGTCTGATTTACGCCCTCGCCGCCCTGCAGGGGCGGGACAGCACGCTGGGGCTGATTCTGTCCGGGATCATTCTCAGCGGCTTCTTCGCCGCGCTGGTCAGCCTGATGCAGTACCTCGCCGACAGCGAAGAGACGTTACCGAACATCGTTTTCTGGCTGCTCGGCAGCTTCGCGACCGCCAGCTGGCATAAGGTACTGCTTATGTCCCTGCCCCTGGCGATGGCTGCCGGGGCGCTGTGGAAGCTGCGCTGGCGTATCAACCTGCTGGCCCTGGAGGAACGGGATGCCCGCAGTCTTGGCGTTCCGGTGGCCGCGCTGCGTCGCGGCGTGCTGGTTTGCTGCGCGGTGCTGGTGGCAGCCCAGGTGGCGGTCAGCGGCAGCATCGCCTGGATGGGTCTGGTGGTCCCGCACCTCGCCCGCCTGCTGGTGGGCGCTGACCATCGTCGCCTGCTGCCCACCGCCTTCTGGCTCGGCGCCGCCCTGATGCTGGTGGTGGACGATCTGGCGCGCACGCTGACCCAGGCGGAGATCCCGATCGGGATCATCACCGCCCTGCTCGGGGCGCCGCTGTTTACCGTGTTGCTGGTGCAATCCCGACGCCGGAGTACGACCCGATGAACAGCTCATTATCGCTGCAAGCGCTACGCTACGGCCACCGTCAGCCGCTCTTCGCCCCGCTCACGCTGGCCTGCCGGCCCGGTGAGATCTGGGCGGTGCTGGGCGCCAATGGCCGGGGAAAAAGTACCCTGCTGGATACCCTGACCGGCGTGCTGCCGCCGCTGGGCGGCGAGATGCAGTGCGAGGGCGGCGTGGCCCTGGTTCCGCAGTCGTTTCGTCCCGCTTTTCGCTGGCGCGTGAGCGATGTGGTGCTGATGGGCCGGGCCCGTCACGTGGATCTCTTTGCCCAGCCGGACGAGGAGGATGCCCGGCGGGTTGAGCAGGCGCTGGCGCAGCTGGGGATTGCCGCCCTGGCCGAAGATGACTTCGGTGCCCTCTCCGGCGGCCAGCAGCAGCTGGTGTTGATTGCCCGCGCGCTGGTCAGCGCCAGCCAGAATATCCTGCTGGATGAGCCCTGCTCGGCGCTGGACCTTGGTAACCAGCAGGTGGTATTGCAGCTGATCGGCGACCTCGCCCACCGCCAGGCGCGCACCGTCCTGTTCACCACCCATGATCCCAACCACGCCCTACAGGTGGCCAGCCATACGCTGCTTCTGCTGCCGGAGGGCCGGTGGCTGGCGGGTGAGACCGCCGACGTGCTGAGCGAAACGCATCTCCGGCAAGCGTACGGCCTGCCGGTACGCCTGATCCGCCATGCCGCCTCCGCGTTCCCTCTGCTGGCGCCGGGGTTTACGCTGCGTCGCTGAACGGCATAAAACCCGCCTGCCGGAGATACCCCTGGCCAACGTCGTCGAGGATAAAGCGATACAGGGCCAGCGCGGCGGGATCGGCCCTGAGACGCGCCAGCTGGTAATCGCAGCGAATATTCCACGGCGCCGGGATGGTCAGGGTACGCAGATCGTCGCAGGTGGCCAGCGCGGGGCCATAGTGCGCATAGCCGATAAACAGATCCGCCAGATTCTGGCGAATAAGCCACGCGCCGGCTATCTCTCCCGGCGGCACGCTCAGTGAGTCTCTGCCGCCGACCAGCTGCTGCGCCCGCCCGGCCATCGCGTTGCCCAACCCTGGATAGCGTGCCTCAATTCGGGCGAACAGCTGCCAGGTATAATCTCCCGACGGATCGCAGCCCGGCGTGGAGGTCGCCAACCGCAGGCGGGGCGTGCTGAGCAGCGCCAGCCAGTCCAGGCCATCATTGTCCGGTGAGCGCCGGGCGGTCAGCATCAGCTGGTTGCCGGCAAATCCCTGGCATTCCTGCGCCAGACCTGCCTGCAGCAGCGCCTGCGGGTGCGCCGCGTTGGCGGAAGCAAAAACCGCGCACGGTGCCCCGGCTTCGATCCGCTCGCGCAGCAGGCCGGCAGGGCCAAACTGCGCATCGACCGCCAGGCCAGTGTGCTGCCGAAAGTGCGCCACCAGCGGCAGGAAGGCGCTTCTCAGGCTTCCCGCCGCCAGCAGCGTGAGAGTGGTGTTTGCCATAGGATATCGCTATAAACCGGATAATATAACGCTATATTACCCGGTTTGCCGTCGCGTCAGTAGCGAATTTCTGCCAGGGTCCGCAGCTGCTCGGGGGTGGCTACCGGTAGGTCAAAAAAGCGCAGATAGGCAGGGATCATTTCAAACAGCATGTCGGTCCCGCGCTGGATGTGGCACTGTCGTGCCTGAGCGGCCCTCAGCAGCGGGGTGTACTCCTGAGTCATGACGACTTCCCCCACCCAGGCGCCTGGCGCCAGACGGTCAACGTCCAGCGGCAGCGGATCGCTGGCCTTCATCCCCAGCGGGGTGGCATTGACCACCAGCTCGTGTCCGGCAGGATCGGGCTGCATCAGGGTGATATCGAGCTGCGGATAGTGCTGATGCAGCCGCCCGGCGAGGGCGTGCGCCACCTCGGGCCGGGTATCGTACAGGGTCAGGGCGCTGACCCCCGCCGCCGCGAGGGAGGCGGCGATAGCCGATCCCACCCCGCCGCTGCCAACCACCAGCGCCCGCGTCCCCTGCGGGTTAAATCCTTTACGACGCAGGCCCAGCACAAATCCCTCGCCATCGAACATGTCTCCGCTCAGGCTACCGTCAGTCTCGCGGCGGATGGCATTGCAGGCGCCAGCGATGGCCGCCGTCGGGCTCAGGCGCTGCACCAGATCGCAGGTAGCGATTTTATGCGGCATCGTCACCAGCGCGCCGATGATGTTGGTCATCGTAAACAGCGGCGGAATAAACGCGGCGTAGTCCTCCGGCCTGACCCCCATCGGCACCACCTTCACGTCCACCTGCTGGTCAACGAACCACGGGTTGTAGATCATCGGCGCCTTAAAACTGGCGGTCGGATAGCCAAGGTGCGCTATCAGCCGCGTATTCCCACTAATCACCATGCCTTGCTCCTTTGCTTACTGCGATAACTCGATACGTTTGACGTCGCCGAGGATAAACAGATAGGCCACCACGCCCAGCAGCGCGGCGCCGCCGATGTAGATCAAGGCGTAGAAGAAATTGCCGAACCCGGCAACGATAAAGCCGATCACCAGCGGGGTGAGGATCCCCGCGAGGTTGGCGCAGAAGTTAAACAGGCCGCCGGTCAGACCGCCCAGCCCCTTCGGGGCGATATCGGAGATCAGCGTCCAGCCGAGACCCACCATCCCCTGGCCAAAAAAGGCAAACGACATCACCAGGATCACCGCCAGGTCGCTCTCCAGCCAGTTGGCGGTAATGATGCAGCTGGCCATCAGCAGACCGGCGACGATCGGCAGCTTACGGCCAAGGTTGGCCGACCCGGTGGCCTTGAGCAGTTTGTCGGAGAGCCAGCCGCCAAACATCACCCCGCCGGCGGCGGCGACAAACGGCAGGATGGAGAAGAAGCCAACCTTCAGCCAGGGCATATGCCGCTCGGTGGCCAGCCAGGTGGGGAACCAGGTGAGAAAAAACACCAGCACGGTATTGCCGGCAAACTGGCCGATGCTGGCGCCGATGATCTGCCGTTTGCTCAGCAGCTGGCGGACCAGCGGCCAGCTGAACGCCACCTGCTGGTCGGTCGGGGCGCTGAGGCCGCCGCCGTTTTCGATATGCTCGCGCTCCTGCTGGCTAAGGCGCGGATCTTCATGCGGTTCGCGGTAGCAGCGCCACCACACCAGGGCAAACAGAATGCCGACGGCGCCAACGCTGACGAACAGCACCCGCCAGCCGAAACCGTCCATGATCCAGAACAGCAGCGGCGCAAAGCAGGCCAGCCCGAGATACTCCCCCACGGTGTACACCGCCGTGGCCTTCGCCCGCTCCTGCTGTGGGAACCAGGCGCTGACCACCCGGCTGTTGACCGGAAAGCACGGCGCTTCGCTAATGCCGAGCCCGAAGCGGCACAGCAGCAGCGTCTTCAGCCCCACCGCCATGCCGTGGAACAGGGTAAACAGCGACCACAGGGTCAGTGACAAAAAGTAGGTCACTTTGTTGCCAAAGCGGTCGAGAAACAATCCGCCGGGGATCTGCGCCAGAGCATAGGTCCAGGCGAAGGCGGAGAAGAGGATTCCCATGATCGCCGGGTCGATCCCCAGCTCAGCGGTGAGCTTTGGGGCGGCGATCCCCAGTACGGTGCGATCGAGATAGTTGATCATGGTGCCAATGGCCAACAGCGCAAGAATGCCGATACGCCGCCGGGAGCGGCGCACGGTGACGGCTGGCTGGGCGGCAGCCGTCGGGTTAGGGCTATATGAGCTCATAGTCGGTTCCTGTCTCGGGTACAGAGGGTGTTGTTATTGTGTTTAACGCATAATGAACCATTTGATTCAGGCTAACAATACTGCATCGCCGCCAGACGGACGGCCGCATTCGCTGCGCCATAGAGCGCATAGCCAGCCCGGCGCTCGGTTAACTCAAAGAAAAAGCGGCCGGCGGTAAACGGCCGGGTGTAAAGGTGCAGGAAATCTCCCCCCTGCGGATCGCGGTCATAGAGGAGCTGCTGGCGCTGAAGCTGCCCGACGTCCAGCTCGCCGCCAAAGCGCGCCAGCAGATCGTCATAATAATTGGCCGGGATCGGCAGCGTATGGCGGGCAACCTCGGCAAGCTGGTCGCAGGCGGCCGGCAGATCGCGGCAGGCAAAGGCGGCATGCTGCAGCCCCGCCCCCTGGTAGCAAGCGACGGAGCGGGCGATCTGCGTCGCCCGGCTCTGCGAAATATTCAGCGCCAGACGGATATCGCCCTGCGGGCTGCGCACCGCCAGGCTGCGCACCAGTCCATACGGGTCCGGCAGCGTCTGCTCATGCTCAAGGGAAAAACCAAACACCGTACGGAAGAACATCACCCAGTTATCGCGGCTGTCGGCCTCCATTCCCAGCGCCAGATGATCGATACCGAGATAGTCCTCGCGCACCGTCACGCCATCACGCAGATGAAAATCGCGCTCGTAGATAGCCTCCCCGGCGTCGATGAGATAGATAAGGCTGCCGTCGGGGGCGCAGATCGCCGGGATCGGCGTTTCGTTCGGCCCGGCGTCGCCCTGCCAGGTGGCATACCCCAGCGCGCGGGCGCGGGCGACAAGCGACGCGCTGTGCTCGACCCGCAGCGCCATCGCGCAGAGCGATACCCCGTGGCGTTGATAAAAATGGTCGGCCCAGCTGTGCGGCTGATGGTTGATGACGATCCGCGCCCCGCCGTTGCGCCACAGCGTCACCTGTCTGGAGCGGTGGCTTCCCTCGTGCTGAAAACCCAGCGCCTGCAGATGTTGCCCCAGGCGCTGCGCCTCGGCGGCGCTGGCGGCGAATTCGATAAACTCCAGTCCCTGGTAGACCGGCAGCGGCGGCGGTGAAAACAGATCGGCATCGCACGTCGGGAGCCGACGGCGGGTTTGCTCCTCCAGCCACAGCAGCGAACGATAACCATCTTTGGCCGTCGCGCCGTTCGGCGAGGCGCGAAAACCGTCATTAAAGATCTCCAGCGACCAGGGGCCGCGGTAGCCACAGCGGGTGATCTGCTCGGCAAACGCCTCCAGCGGCAGCTCCCCCTGTCCGGGAAAGCAGCGGAAGTGGCGGCTCCACTCCAGCAAATCCATTTTCATATACGGCGCATCGGCGAGTTGTACAAAGGTGATTTTCTCCACCGGCACCGACGGTAGCGCGTCCAGCGTGTCGCCGCGGGCCAGAATATGGAAGCTGTCGAGCACCAGGCCCAACGCCGGGCTGTCCACCCGCCGCACCCGCTCCCAGGCCTGCTGCCAGCGGTTCACATGGGTTCCCCAGGCCAGGGCCTCATAGCCGATAGCGATCCCCTCCTCTTCCGCCAGCGTGGCCAGCGCCCGCAGGTCCGCGACCTGCAATTCGCTATCCGCCGAGCAGTCCGGCTGCACATTGCTGCACAGCAGCAGCGTCTCGCAGCCCAGCTCGCGCATCAGAGCAAACTTGCGCCGAGCGCGGGCCATATTCGCCGCAAACTGCGCCCGACTGGCGCCTTCAAAATCGCGAAAGGGTTGAAAAAGCGTGATTTTTAACCCTAAATCGGCGGCAAGCTGGCGGATTTCCGCCGGCGTCCCCGTATAATAGAGCAGATCGTTCTCGAAAATTTCCACCCCCTGATACCCCGCCGCCGCAATAGCGTGCAGCTTCTCAGGCAGGGTGCCGGAAATCGAAACGGTGGCGATAGAGCGCAGCATAAGGTCCTCGGGTCAACAGCTGACGTAAGCCTTGAATATGTATCATTTGGTTCATTTGCGCCATACCAGGTTGCTAAATTGTGATCATTATGTGTATTTTTTGTCACCCAAGAAAAAGGAGTTGCCATGACCGTCGTTGCCCATGATGAAGCACAATCCCTGAAGGCGCGGATCTTCAGCGCCGCTATCGCTGTCTTTGCTGAACACGGGCTGTCAGGCGCCCGCATGGAGCAGATCGCCACCGAGGCGCAGACCACCAAACGCATGGTGGTTTACTACTTCAAAAGCAAAGAACAGCTCTATCAGGAGGTGCTGCAGCATGTGTATGCGCGGATCCGCGAAACCGAGCAGCAGCTGGGGCTGGAGAATGTGCCGCCGGTGGAGGCGCTGGTGCGGCTGGTGCGCTGGAGCGTGCGCTATCACGCCACCCATGCGGACTATATGCGCGTCATTTGCATGGAGAATATGCAGCGCGGCAAGTGGTTAAAAAGCTCGGGTGAACTGAAGCCGCTGAATCGTACCGCCCTGTCGATTCTGGAAGACATTTTACTGCGCGGCCAGCAGCAGGGCGTCTTTCAGGCGGGGCTCGACGCGCGCGATGTCCACCGGTTAATCAGCAGCTTCAGCTTTTATCAGGTGTCGAACTTCTACACCTTCAGCAGCCTGTATCTTGACGATCCGCTACCCGCCATCGACGATGAAGCGATGGTGGCTCACCATTGTGACATTGCCGTCAGGGCGGTGATCCGCTTCGTGATTTCCTGACCCGCCGGCGCAAGGGATCAGTGCCCGGAAAGCGCATGAATGACTTTCTCCATGGCCTCCACGGTGAGCGGCGAACGCTGGATTTTGCGGTTCGCCAGCGAGGTGCGCAGCACACCGGCAATGACAATGTGTTTCGGCTCCTGACCCAGGTCACGCATTTCCAGCACGACTTTACCCACCACGCGGCACATTTCCTGGTACAGGTCGTCGTCTTTCGCTTTATTTCCCATAGAATTTGGCTCGTATTTTATCATTATCAATCAAATCATTATTGATAGATTTGCCGCACAACGCAAACCATCGCCACTTTAAAGGTTCAATGACGCATTTTACCGGCTCATGATGGCGAAATAATCCATTTCTTTTACTCTTTTTCATAGCCGGTGACGAAAAAGTGTGTTGCGTAGATTTTTGCATAACGTGCCGGTTTTGTTACGCGTTTTGTCCATAATTTGAAACGAGGTTTTTATTTTCCTTTTTGATTTCGGCAGCGTATAATGCGCTTCGATTCTTTCTTGAATGGTTTCAGCGCATTGGACTGCATGATAAAACGCATAACACCTTGCCACATTTCATGGGCTGAACCGCCAGCACACATTCTTCTGCACGCTTCAGGGTTGTCACCTATCCTTAGGGCGTGGCTTAGCAACTTTCGTAATACAGGTTTGGCTCCCCGGCAGTGCGCCCGCGGAGCGAGAATTCCATATCCTTCACAACTTAAAGACTAAAACTGTCATGAAAAAGACCAAAATTGTTTGCACCATCGGTCCGAAAACCGAATCTGAAGAGATGCTGACCAAAATGCTGGAAGCCGGCATGAATGTGATGCGTCTGAACTTCTCCCACGGTGACTATGCGGAACACGGTCAGCGCATCCAGAACCTGCGCAATGTGATGAGCAAAACCGGTAAGAAAGCCGCTATTCTGCTGGACACCAAAGGGCCGGAAATCCGTACCATCAAGCTGGAAGGCGGCAACGACGTCTCCCTGAAAGCAGGCCAGACCTTCACCTTCACTACCGATAAATCCGTCATCGGCAACAACGAAATCGTTGCGGTAACCTATGAAGGCTTCACCTCCGACCTCGCCGTCGGCAACACCGTCCTGGTGGACGATGGCCTGATCGGCATGGAAGTCACGGCTATCGAAGGCAACAAAGTTATCTGTAAAGTGCTGAACAATGGCGACCTCGGCGAGAACAAAGGCGTTAACCTGCCGGGCGTCTCCATCGCCCTGCCGGCGCTGGCTGAGAAAGACAAACAGGATCTGATCTTCGGTTGCGAACAGGGCGTGGACTTCGTCGCGGCCTCCTTCATCCGTAAACGTTCCGACGTCGTCGAGATCCGTGAGCACCTGAAAGCCCACGGCGGCGAAAACATCCAGATCATCTCCAAAATCGAAAACCAGGAAGGCCTGAACAACTTCGACGAAATCCTCGAAGCGTCTGACGGCATCATGGTTGCGCGTGGCGACATGGGCGTGGAGATCCCGGTTGAAGAAGTTATCTTCGCCCAGAAAATGATCATCGAAAAATGTATCCGCGCGCGTAAAGTGGTTATCACCGCCACCCAGATGCTGGACTCCATGATCAAAAACCCGCGTCCGACCCGCGCTGAAGCCGGCGACGTAGCCAACGCCATCCTCGACGGCACCGATGCGGTCATGCTGTCCGGCGAATCCGCGAAAGGTAAATACCCGCTGGAAGCGGTCACTATCATGGCGACCATCTGCGAACGTACCGACCGCGTGATGACCAGCCGTCTGGACTTCAACAACGACAACCGTAAACTGCGCATCACCGAAGCGGTGTGCCGCGGCGCGGTAGAAACCGCTGAGAAACTGGAAGCGCCGCTGATCGTGGTCGCCACCCAGGGCGGTAAATCCGCACGCGCTGTGCGCAAATACTTCCCGGATGCCACCATCCTGGCGCTGACCACCAACGAAACCACCGCTCGTCAGCTGGTGCTGAGCAAAGGCGTGGTACCGCAGCTGGTGGAAGAGATTGCCTCTACCGATGATTTCTATCATCTGGGCAAAGACCTGGCGCTGAAGAGCGGCCTCGCGCGTAAAGGCGACGTAGTGGTGATGGTTTCCGGCGCATTAGTGCCGAGCGGCACGACTAATACCGCTTCCGTACACGTGCTGTAATAATTTACAGGTTAATTGGTTTTTTTTAATAAAGCGCCTCGCGGGGCGCTTTTTTTTATTCATTGATTAGCTCTTCCTATTAAAAATGCAAATCGGAATTTACTATTTAATAAGGGATTATCTAAGATGAATCCGATGGAAGCGCGCTGTTTTCACTCGCCTTTTTCAGCGATTCTGAGCAATTCGATGCTTCTTTGAGCGAACGATCAAAAATAAGTGCGTTCAGGTAAAAAAAATATTCTCATCCCAAAAAACTTTGTGTAATACTTGTAACGCTACATGGAGATTAACTCAATCTAGAGGGTATTAATAATGAATCGTACTAAACTGGTACTGGGCGCGGTAATCCTGGGTTCTACTCTGCTGGCTGGTTGCTCCAGCAATGCTAAAATCGATCAGCTGTCTTCTGACGTTCAGACTCTGAACGCTAAAGTTGACCAGCTGAGCAACGACGTGAACGCAATGCGTTCCGACGTTCAGGCTGCTAAAGACGACGCAGCTCGCGCTAACCAGCGTCTGGACAACCAGGCTCACTCTTACCGTAAGTAAGAGTTCTGGTAATAAAAATGGCGCACTCTGTGCGCCATTTTTTTTGCCCTCAGCATGAGGGCTATTGGGTAAGCAGACCGTTGTCAGACGAACTATTCTGCGCCGACAGCGACGTCGCCGTGCTACCTGCCCCCGCCGACACCACCACCGGATACCCCGCCCTTCTCGACATCGCTTTTTTCAACTGCAGGTCATCCACTGCTTTATCCTCTGCGAAGGCGTGAAACGCCGCTGGCAGCGTGTAAGCGATGGTCCGGGTGTTTTCCCCTTCGGTCTGCGAAAGCGGCCTGTGGACTTCGACATAGCGTTTACCATCCGGCTCGACGGCAAACTTCACCGGCTGATTGATAATCCGTACCGGCGTCCCGGTTTTCACCTGGCTGAACAGCGCTTTGATGTCATCAGCGTTCATCCGCATACAGCCCGAGCTGACGCGCAGACCAACGCTGTCTGGGGCGTTAGTTCCGTGGATGAGATATTCACCGTTACCGTAGGCCAGACGCAGCGCATAGCGGCCCAGGGGATTGTTCGGTCCGGCCGGGACCACTGCCGGCAGCGTCACCCCTTTCTCCAGCGAGCGCGCGCGGATGCCGGCGGTAGGCGTCCAGGTAGGGTTAGGGATCTTCTGCCCCACGCGGGTGGTCATCTCCGGCGTTTCCAGACCTAACTGGCCAATGCCCAGCGGATAGACCTGCACCTGATTCTCTCCCGGCGGGAAGTAATACAGCCGCAGTTCGGCGAGGTTGACGACAATGCCCTCCCTCGGCACGTCGGGCAGCAGCATCTGAGAAGGGATAAGGACCTGAGTGCCGGGCTTCGGCTGCACCGGCGCAATCGTATCGTTGGCTTCGAGGATCAGCATCGCCGCGGTATCGAAATGGCGCGCAATCGCCTGCAGGTTGCGATCTCCCTCCTGGACCGTCCAGTACTGATTCTGACCAATCAGCCGACTGTTGGCGGGAGGAAGCGGATAATCAACGGCCCAGGCGGCCGAGGAGGCGCCAAGGGCGCTGAGAAGGGCTAAGGTGATCATCGTTTTGCGTTTCATACTGAGATTCCTTCTTTCGCTGATAAAACGCCAGGAGACTGAACGGCGGCAGGGTCAGCGCCCTGCCGGACGTAACAGAATGAAATCTACCTGTTTATTCTAGCTAATATTTGCCGCTTTCGCGCGTATCGCGCGGATCATGGCTTCGAGGCCTTGCGAGCGGGAGGGGGTGAGATGCTGGGTGAGCGCCATTTTTTCAAACCACGGACGCACGTCGAACTCGGTGATGTCCTGAGCGGTCATCCGGTCATAGAGGATAAACACCACCGCTATCAGACCCTTGACGATCGCCGCATCGCTATCGCCGCGCAGGGTGATCACGCCTGTGGGATCCTGGTCCATCACGATCCAGACCTGGCTTTGACAGCCCTGAATAATGTTCTGCACGCTATGTTCTTCCGGGCTTAGCGGCGCCAGACGCTGGCCAAGCTCGATGATATAGAGATACTTCTCTTCCCAGTTGGCGCAACGGCTAAAGTTACGCAACAGTTTGTCTTTGTCCGGTAGTGCCGCCATTGTCCCGTCCTTTACCCTAACAGTTTGCGGATCCGCTGGAGGCCGGCCACCAGGCGGTCCACCTCTTCCGTGGTATTGTACATCGCCAGCGATGCCCGACACATAGCCGGTACCTGATACCGGGCCATCAACGGCATCGCGCAGTGGTGTCCGGTGCGCACGGCGATCCCGTAGTTATCGAGGAAGCTGCCGACGTCATAGGCGTGATGCTGACCGAGGTTGAAAGCAATTACCCCTTTACGCTGCGCCGGGCCGTAAAGGATCAGATCCGGTACCGCGCGCAGGGCATCGAGCGCGTAGCGCATCAGCGTCTGCTCATACTCGGCAATCTGCGTCAGTCCCAGCTGGCTGACGTAGGTCAGCGCCGCGCCGAGGCCGATGATCCCCCCGGTATTCGGCGTGCCGGCCTCAAAGCGCCACGGCGCCTGATTCCAGGTGGTGCCCTCCGTCAGGCTGACGGTGGCGATCATCGACCCGCCCCCTTCCCAAGGCGCCATCGTCTGCAGCAGCTCGGACCGGGCGTAGAGCACGCCGATCCCGGTCGGCCCATACAGCTTGTGGGCGGAGAAAACATAAAAATCGCAGCCCAGCGCCTGGACGTCCACCGGGTGGTGCATCACCGCCTGGGCGCCATCCACCAGCACTTTCGCGCCATGCTGATGCGCAAGAGCAATCAGCGCCGCCAGCGGGTTTTCCGTCCCCAGCACGTTGGAGACCTCGGTTATCGCCAGCAGGCGGGTGCGCGGGTCAAACAGTCCCGGGACAACATCCAGTTGCAGCGTACCGTCCGGGTTCAGGGGGATCACCCGCAGCTCAGCCCCGACGCGGGCGCAGAGCATCTGCCACGGCACAATATTGGCGTGGTGCTCCATTTCGCTGATGATGATGTTATCCCCGGCGCCGACGTTGGCGTTTCCCCAGCTGTTGGCCACCAGGTTGATACCCTCGGTGGTGCCGCGGACGAACACCACTTCCTCCGCCGATCCGGCGTTAAGGAAGGTGGCCGCCTGCTGACGCACGGCTTCCATCCGCGCGGTGGCTTCCGCGCTGAGGGTATGGATGCCACGGTGCACCGCCGCGTAGCCGTGGCGATAGAATTCCGCTTCGGCGCCGATCACTGCCTCCGGCTTCTGGGCGCTGGCGGCGCTGTCGAGATAGACCAGCGGCTGACCGTTGACCTCCCGGTTCAGTACCGGAAAATCGGCGCGAACCTGTTCTACTGAAAATGTCATACAGTGCCTCCCGGCAAACGCTGTCCAATACGCGCCAGCACCTGCTCTCTGAGCGCGTCGCTGCGGATAGCCTCGGTGAGCTCGGCGGCGAAGGCGTAGAGGATCATCTGCTGCGCCGCCTGCTGTTCGATACCGCGCGAGCGCAGATAGAACAGCTGCTCTTCGTCAATGCGCCCCACCGTCGCCCCGTGGCTGCATTTCACGTCATCGGCGTAAATTTCCAGCTGCGGTTTGGTGTCGACCTCCGCCAGCCGCCCGAGCAGCAGATTATTGTTGGTCATCTGACCGTCGGTTTTCAGCGCGAGCGGCGCGACGTTGATCAGCCCGTTAAACACCGCCCGCCCCTTATCGCTGACGATGGTTTTGTGCAGCTGGCGGCTGGTGCAGTAGCCGACCTGATGGTCGAGCCAGGTGCGGCTATCGCAGACCTCATTTTTCACCGGCATCGCCAGCGAATTGAGGCGCAGGTTGCTGTTTTCGCCGCCCAGGCGGGTGCTGGTCTGGTGACGCAGCACCTGGCCGCCAAGCAGGAAACTGCTGCTGAAGGCCGAGGCGTCGCGGCCCAGCAGCAGGTCGTTATGGGCGAAGTGATAGCTGCGGGCATTCTCAAATGCCAGCTTGATATGCTGGAGGTGCGCGTTATCGGCCACCGTCATGGTCAATCGCCCGCCGGTGAAATGCGGCTGCTCATTGAGGCTCAGGTAATGCTCGACAATCGTCGCCTCCGCCCCGCTCTCCAGCGCCAGGTGATGGCGATAGTGGGCGGTATTCAGCGCATCGCCGGCCAGGCCACTGGTGATATGCATCAGCAGCAGCGGTTTATCCAGGCGGCGGTTGCGCGGCACGCGAATGCGGGTCACCGTCTGGGCCAGGCTTTCGGTCAGATGGAGAAACACCTCCGGCTGCAGGGCATCCGGCAGATGCTGGCGCTGATTATCGACACTGACCTCCACGCCGCTGGCGGCAAGATCGTCGCTCAGCTGAGGATGATAGCGGCCATCGATAAACACTAGCCGCCAGGCGTCCAGCGGCAGCGCCAGCGCATCACGCTGTTCAGCACTGAGAGAGGCCCCCTCATCGGCGACAAAGCGACCGTTAAGTAGGGCATCCAGCGGAGTGTATTTCCAGTCCTCGTGCTTGCGCGTCGGCAGCCCAAGGCGCAGCAGCTGCTGCAGATGCTGACTGGCCTCCGGGGTACGCGGGCCGCCCTGCGCTTCAAACAGATGGTGCCACTGCTGCAGCGCGTTACTGCTGTTCGGTAAGCCAGCCATAGCCCTGCTCCTCCAGCTGTTTGACCAGAGAGAAATCGCCCGACTTCACAATCCGCCCCTGATACAACACATGGACATAGTCCGGCTTGATATAGTCAAGGATGCGCTGATAGTGGGTGACAATGATAAAGGCGCGTTTGCCGTCGCGCAGGGCATTCACTCCCTGCGAGACGATTTTCAGGGCATCGATATCCAACCCCGAATCCGATTCATCGAGAATGCACAGCTCCGGCTCAAGCACCGCCATTTGCAAAATATCGTTGCGCTTTTTCTCACCGCCGGAGAAGCCAACGTTCACCGAGCGGGTCAGGAGATCTTCCGGCATCTGCAGCAGCTTGATCTTTTCTTCCATTAAGTCCTGGAAATCGAAACGATCCAGCGCCTCCTGGCCACGATAGTTGCGCACGGCATTCAGCGCAGTCTGCAGGAAAAACTGGTTGCTGACGCCGGGGATCTCTACCGGATACTGGAAGGCCATAAAGATACCTTCCCCGGCGCGATCTTCCGCAGCGAGTTCGAGCAGGTTTTTGCCCTTAAATTCGACGCGACCGCCAGTCACCTCATAATCTTCACGCCCGGCCAGGGTGGCCGAAAGCGTACTTTTGCCTGAGCCGTTCGGCCCCATAATGGCGTGGACCTCTCCCGGGCGCACCTCTAGGTTCAGCCCGCGCAGGATCGCTTTATCTTCGACGGCGACGTGTAAATCTTGAATACTTAACATCTTTTTTCCTTAATTATCAGCCGACGCTATGTTCAAGGCTAATGGCCAGCAATTTTTGCGCCTCTACAGCGAACTCCAGCGGCAGCTCGGAGAAGACGTCTTTACAGAAACCGTTGACGATCATCGAGATGGCATCGTCTTCGCTGATCCCGCGCTGCAGGCAGTAGAACAATTGATCTTCGCCAATCCGCGAGGTGGTCGCCTCGTGCTCCAGCTGGGCGCTGTTGTTGCGGCATTCAACATACGGGAAGGTATGCGCCCCGCAGTCCGGGCCGATCAGCATCGAATCGCACTGGGTATAGTTGCGGGCGTTGGTGGCGGTCGGCATGATTTTGACCAGCCCGCGATAGCTGTTCTGACTGTGTCCGGCGGAGATCCCTTTCGAGATGATGGTCGAGCGGGTGTTCTTGCCGATATGGATCATTTTGGTGCCGGTGTCCGCCTGCTGATGGCCGCTGGTCAGCGCCACCGAAAAGAATTCGCCGATCGAGTTATCGCCGCGCAGGATGCAGCTGGGGTATTTCCAGGTGATGGCCGAGCCGGTTTCCGACTGGGTCCATGACATTTTGCTGTTCTCCCCTTCACACAGGGCGCGCTTGGTGACGAAGTTGAGGATCCCGCCGGTGTTGTTATCGCCGGGGAACCAGTTCTGCACCGTGGAGTATTTCACTTCCGCGTCTTTATGGATGATGACTTCAACGACCGCGGCATGCAGCTGATAGCTGTCGCGCACCGGCGCCGAGCAGCCTTCAATATAGCTGACGTAGCTGCCTTCATCGGCCACCAGAATGGTGCGTTCAAACTGTCCGGTCTTTTCGGCGTTGATGCGGAAATAGGTGGACAGCTCCATCGGGCAGCGGACGCCTTTCGGCACATAGATAAAGGTGCCGTCCGAAGCCACCGCGGCGTTCAGCGCGGCAAAGAAGTTGTCATTCCCCGGCACTACGGTGCCCAGATACTTTTTCACCAGTTCCGGATGGTCGTGGATCGCCTCGCCGAAAGAACAGAAGATGATCCCCTGCTCGGCCAGCTTTTCTCGGTAGGTGGTCGCCACCGACACCGAGTCAAATATCGCGTCCACCGCCACCTCGCGCCCTTCGCGTACCGGCACGCCCAGCTGGTTAAAGGCTTCTTCCACCTCGCTGGTCAGAAAGGAATTGGCCCCGGTCTGCTGCACCGCGCCAGGCTCGGAGGCGCAGGTCTCATCGCAGTTGCCGCAGGAGGGCGCGGAATAGTAGCTGTAATCCTGATAATTCAGCTTATCGTAATGCGCTTTCAGCCAGTGCGGCTCCTCCATTTCCAGCCACGCCCGGTAGGCATTCAGACGAAACTCCAACATCCACTGCGGCTCATTGCGGCGAGCCGAGATAGCCCGAACGACTTCTTCATTAATGCCTTTGGCCAGCTCATCGGTTTGCAGGCGAGTAAAAAAGCCCTCTTTGTAGTTGAGCGGGCCGCCGGTCCAGGTTTTGACATCGTCAGTTGCTTCAGTATTACGCGACATAGTTACTCCGCCTGCACCCCAAAACTTTCGCCGCAGCCGCACTCATGCTGCGCTTTCGGGTTATGAAATTTAAAGATTTCATTTAAACCTTCCCGGACATAATCCAGCTCGGTGCCGTCGATGAACGGCATCGCCTGCAGCGGCGCAAACAGCTTCGCCCCGTCAGATTCAAAGAGCAGATCGTCGGGCGCCGGCTCGGCAATCATTTCGAGCACATAGCCAAAACCGGCGCAGCCGCTGGTTTTAATGCCCAGCCGCAGCCCTTTCTTATCTGGCTGCTTGCGCATCAGATCGCGGATATGCGCGGCAGCGGCCGGCGTCATGGTCAGTCCCTGCCAGCTGAAATCGGCGGGATTAAAAGTTCCTGCTTGTACTTCCATCGATAGACCTCCAGGTTGGCGCCATCAAGGCATACCGCCATGTTAGTGATAATGATTATCACTTCAACCCTTCTGCAGCAGGGGTATTGCCTCATTTAGTGCTTTTTATAAGCATAGACCCTCGCCCAGGGATTATCAGGGTGTGCAAATAGAACTTAATGGATTGATTTATAATATGTTATTTTGAAATCATTCTATCTCCGCACGCAATGGCAAAGATGTATCGAAAATACCGATTTATGCAATAGCGGCAGACCACCTTGCTGGTTATCGCTTGCAGGCGAGCATAAAGTGACAACGTAACAGAAAGACCATGCCAGCGCGGGGCGCGGCCCCGGCCATGCGCTAGAAAAAAGCGGGTAGTGAAAGCGCCCGCCGGTAACGCTTCAGGAAAGGAATAAGCGCCGCTCGCCGGCCGCATTCGGGGAATAAAAACCAAAATAAAACGGGCACACGGGGCTGCCAGGCGGGATACCGGCTGGCTAGGTGCCTTTACTCACCAGCCGGGCGGCCTGGACAAAGACCTCATCCTCTACCCCGTCCCCCTTCTGTCTGCCCAGCCTCACCAGTTCATCCACGATACTCCCCTGATTAATCTGCTTTTGTGTAGCCACTAAGCTAATGACCGCCGCGCCGATGGCCATGCCAATCAATGCCGTTTGTTCATCTTTATCTTTCATGGTGTCGCTCCGTCTGTCCTCCTCAGAAAGGCTAGCAAAAGATACCACCAGCTCAATTTCAAATTCATCTTCTTTACACCTCCCGGAAAACGCAGGCGCCGCACTGACCTCTCCTTCCCCCTGCTGGCGATGGCGCAAAGCGCTGTCGCCTCATACCGGGTCTTTATTTTGCCAGCTTCACGTTGCGCGGAAATAAATAAAAATAACGCGCGCGCCGAAGAGTAAAAAAAGGAAATAGCAGCCTCAGCGATAAAACCAGATTATTCCAGCAGGGAATAGCTGGAATGCTAATATTTCATTTCCTCGCCGGTTTTTAGAGGCCTATAGTTTTTTTACCTGCAGAACATCCACTAAGGTTAAAAAACATAAGGACATAATAATGATTGTTTCAGCCCCCAGCGATTATCGCGAAGCCGCTCGTCGTCGTCTGCCCCGCTTCCTTTTCGATTATATTGACGGTGGCGCGGTGGCGGAAAACACCATGAACGCCAACGCCGCCGAGCTTGCCTCGGTAGCTCTTCGCCAGCGCGTACTGTGCGGGGCCGGCGAACCGACGCTGGCGACCACGATCCTTGATGCCCCATGGGCGATGCCCGTGGCGCTGGGGCCCGTCGGCGCCACCGGGATGTACGCCCGCCGCGGCGAAGTCCAGGCGGCCCGCGCCGCCTCCCGCGCCGGGATCCCGTACACCTTATCCACCGTGTCGGTCTGCTCGATTGAAGAAGTGGCGAGCCACGCCAGCGGCGCGCTCTGGTCCCAGCTGTACGTACTGAAAGATCGCGGCTATATGCGTAACGCGCTGGAGCGCGCCTGGGCCGCTGGCATGAAAACCCTGGTATTTACCGTCGATATGCCAATCCCCGGCTCGCGGTATCGCGATAACCGCTCAGGGATGTCCGGGCCGCACGCCACCCTGCGACAATATCTCCAGGCTTGCACCCATCCGCGCTGGGCGATGAACGTCGGGCTGGCGGGCAGACCCCTGTCGTTTGGTAATATCGAAGCCTACACCGGCCACAAAATGACCATGGACGACTATATGGGGTTCATCAGCAACAACTTCGACCCGTCCATCGCCTGGCACGATCTGGAGTGGATCCGCGACAGCTGGCAAGGAAAATTAATCATCAAAGGGATCCTCGATGCCGACGATGCGCGCAATGCCGTGCGGCTGGGCGCCGATGGTATTGTGGTGTCAAATCATGGCGGCAGACAGCTCGATGGCGCCATCCCCACCGCCCGGGCGCTGCCCAGGGTGGTGGATGCGGTCGGCGACGATCTGACAGTGCTTGCCGATTCCGGGGTGCGCTCCGGCGTGGACGTTATACGTCTGCTGGCCCTCGGCGCGAAAGGCGTGCTGCTCGGTCGGGCCTATATTTATGCCCTGGCCGCGGCGGGCGAAGCGGGCGTGGCGCATCTGCTGCGCTTATTTGCCGAGGATATGAAGGTTACCATGACCCTCACCGGCGCGACCTCGCCATCGGCCATCAGCCTCGATTGTCTTGATCGCCTCGAACAGGATCAACACCGCACTCATGCGGTGCCGGTATCCTTACCCGCCTGACGCTGCCCGGGACCTGGCCTGGCCATGTGCCTCGCCCAGGTCCGGCAAAGTGGAATTACCTCTGAAGGTGCAACTCTGTCTATTGTACCGTGTTCTCCGGACGGATGCGGAACCAGATCGCGTACATGGCCGGCAGGAAGATAAGGGTCATAATGGTTCCCCCCAGCGTCCCGCCAATCAGCGTATAGGCGAGCGTTCCCCAGAAGACCGAATGAGTGAGCGGAATGAACGCCAGGATCGCCGCCAGCGCGGTCAGCAGAACCGGGCGGGCGCGCTGCACCGTCGCCTCCACCACCGCGTGGAACGGATCGAGCCCTGCCTGTTGGTTATGATGGATTTGGCCAATCAGAATCAGCGTATTGCGCATCAGGATCCCCGACAGGGCGATCAGGCCCACCAGGGCATTGATGCCAAACGGCTGATTGAACAGCAGCAGCGTCGGGACCACGCCAATCAGCCCCAGCGGCGCGGTCAGGAAAACCATGACCATCGCCGACAGCGAACGCACCTGCAGGATAATGATCAGCAGCGTGAGGGCGATCATTATCGGAAATAACGGCACCATCGCCCGGGTGGCCTTGCCGGATTCCTCAATCGACCCCGCCGTCTCGATGCGATAGCCAGGCGGCAGCGAGTCGATAATGGGCTGCAGCGGCTTCATCAGCGCGGTGGAGACATCCGGCGGCTGCAGGTTCTCCGCAACATCTCCGCGGACGGTGATGGTCGGCGTGCGGTCGCGACGGCGAAGCAGCGGGTCCTCCATCCTGATCGACACGTCGCCAATCTGTGACAAGGGAACCCGCTGCCCGCCGCTGCCCACCAGGGTGAAGTCGGCGATTTTCGCCGGATCCAGACGGATGTCGCCCGCCGCGCGGCCGATCACCTGCACGGCGCGAATATCTTCCCGGACGGTGGTGATCGGGATCCCTGACAGCAGGAACTGCAGTTGCTGGGCAACGGACTGGGAGCTGAGTCCGCTCGCCTGCAGCCGGTCCTGATTGAGGCTGAAATGCATCACCGGTACCCGTGAACCCCAGTCGGTATTGACGGTGCGCATCAGCGGACTGGCCTGCAGCACCGATTTAACCCGCTCGGCGATGTCGAGCAGAGCGTGCGGATCGGGCCCCATCACCCGCCAGGCGACCGGATAAGGCGAATAAGGGCCAAACACCAGCTGAGTGACGCGCACCCGCGCCTCCGGCGCCAGGCCATTGGCCACCGCCTCCCGCAGCCGCCGCTTGAGCGCCTCGCGGGCACCCTGCCCGTCGGTCAACACCACCAGTTTGGCGAAGGAGGGATCGGGCAATTCCGGAGCCATCGCCAGGTAAAAGCGCGGCGCGCCCTGGCCGATATAGCTGGTGACAATCTTCGCCTCCGGCTGCCGCTGCAGCCAGTGCTCAATTTTCGCCGCCGCGGCGCTGGTCTGGCTAATCGACGACCCGTAAGGCAGCTGCACTTCAACCAGCACTTCCGGACGATCGGAGGTGGGGAAAAACTGCTTTTTCACCACGCTCATGCCCAGGATCGCCACGATAAACAGCGCCACCACCCCGGCGGCCACGCGCCATTTGTGAGCAATAACCCGGGTCAGCAGCCGACGGAAGCGCTGATAGCGCGGGGTGTCATACAGCGCGGCGTGGCCGGCCGCCGCGGGCTTTCTGTCCGGCAACAGGTGCACCCCCAGCCAGGGGGTAAAAATCACCGCCACAATCCAGGAGGCAATCAGCGCGACACCGACGATCCAGAACACATTGCTGGCGTACTCCCCGGCGGTGGACTGCGCAAATCCATTGGGCATAAAGCCCACGGCCGTCACCAGGGTACCGGCCAGCATGGGCGCGGCGGTATGACTCCAGGCATAGGCCGAGGCTTTGAGGCGGTCGTACCCCTCCTCCATTTTTACCACCATCATTTCGATGGCAATAATGGCATCATCCACCAGCAGCCCCAGGGCGAGGATCAGCGAGCCGAGTGTGATGCGGTCGAAGTTTTTGCCGGTCGCCGCCATCACCACAAACACCACGGCGAGGGTTAAAGGCACCGCCGCCGCGACCACCACGCCCACGCGCCACCCCATGCTGACAAAGCACACCGCCATCACCACCAGCAGGGCGACAAAGAATTTGATCATGAACTCATCGACCGCGGCGCTGATATTCACCGACTGATCGGTCACCTTGGTCAACGACATGCCGAGCGGCAGGTTGTGATTGATGCTGGCCGTTTCGGCGTCCAGCGCTTTCCCCAGCGCCAGACCATTCCAGCCCTCGCGCATCACCACCCCCAGCAGCAGCGCCGGTTCGCCCTGATGGCGGATCAGGAAGGTCGCGGGATCTTCATACCCTCGCTCAACCGTGGCGACATCGGCCAGTTTCAGCGTTCTGCCCCCGGCAATAATCGGCGTGTCGCGGATCTGCTGCAGGCGGTCAAACGCCCCGTCGAGGCGGATAAAGATCTGCCCGCCCCGGGTCTCAATGGCCCCGGCGGCGGTCAGCACATTCTGGCTGTTCAGCGCGGCAAAAATCGCCTCCGGCGAGAGACCCAGAGTGGCGAGACGGTCATGAGAAAAGGAGAGATAAATGCGCTCCGCCTGTTCGCCGAGAATATTCACTTTTTTCACCCCGGGAACATGCAGCAACTGCTGGCGGAAGGCTTCAGCGTCACGCACCAGCTGCCGCGGCGGCTCTCCCCGCGCCTTCAGGGCAAAGATCGCAAAGGTGACGTCGGCGAATTCGTCATTCATCATCGGGCCGGAGACGCCGGCAGGCAGATTTTTCGCCTCGTCGCCGAGCTTCTTGCGCGCCTGATAAAACTGCTCCGGCACCTCGGAAGGCGGGGTCTGATCCTGCAGCGACAGGGTTATCAACGCCATGCCCGGGCGGGTATAGGTCTCCGTGCGATCGTACCACTTTAGCTCCTGGAGCCGTTTTTCCAGCGGCTCGGCGACCTGATCCTGCATCTCCTGCGCGGTGGCGCCGGGCCAGACGGTAATGACCGTCATTTGCTTGACCGTAAAGGGCGGATCTTCCGCTCGCCCGAGTCCGAAGAACGCCACCAGCCCGGCGACGGAGATTAGGATAATCAAAAACAGGGTCACCGACCGCTCGCGGACGGCCAGCGCGGAGAGATTAAAACGCCCGGCGCTCATGGCTGGCTCCCGGCGGCATTATGCTCACGTCGTTCCGCCAGCCGCACCGCCTCGCCCTGGTGCAGAAGATGGGCGCCCAGGGCGACGATCGGCTCGCCGGGCTTCAGCGGGCCGGTCACCTGCGCGGTTTCATCATTCAGGCCGAGCACGGTCACCGGTTGCCAGGAGACGGTGGCCGGACGAGAGGCAATGCGCCAGACGCCAGGGCCGTTACCCGGATCGTAGACCGACGCCAGGGGCACCTCCAGCACCTGGCCTGGCGCCTGGTCGTTGCCGATGCGCAGGGTCACGGTAGACCCCAGCGGGGCATTCGCCAGCGCGCCGTTCAGCACATAGCGCGCTTCAAAGGTGCGGGTGGTGGCGTCAGCCGCGTCCGAAAGCAGGCGCAGGGTCGCCGTGACCGGCTGAGATTCGCTGCCATAGCGTGTCGCCAGCGCCTCGCTGCCGACCGCCGGGCGCAGCGTCTCCGGCAGTTGCACCCGCGCCTCGCGCTGCCCCGCCCGCGCCAGGCGGATCACCACCTGCCCGGCGCTGACCACCTGCCCCGGCTCAGCGAGGGTTTCCACCACCACGCCGTCAGCATCCGCCAGCAGTCCGGCATAGCCGGTGGCGTTTTGCGCCACATTGGCCTGCGCCTGGGCCGCGCTGAGGACGGCTCTCGCCGCCTCTGCTGCCGCGTTAATCTGGTCGAATTCCGCGGCAGAGATGGCGCCGCTCGCCACCAGGCCGCGATAGCGGGCCAGATCGTTGGCCGCCTTTTTGGCTCGCGCCCGCGCGGCATCTACGGCCCGCTGTTGGGACTGCGCCTGCAAGGCTAGATCAGCCGGATCCAGGCGCAGCAGCAGCTGACCGCGCTTGACGCTCAGCCCGGTTTCCACCCGCCGTTCAAGCACTTTTCCCGCCACCCTGAAGCCGAGGTCGCTTTGGGTTCGGGCCACTACCACGCCGGTAAAGGCCCGCGAGCCGACCTCCGCGCGCTCGACGGTCGCCACCCGGACCAGCGGCGGCCGGATGCGGGGGTCGTCATGATCGGCAGGTTCGCCGCAGCCCGCGAGGGCCAGCGGCAGGAGGCAGACGGCAAGATGGACGGCGTTGAGCCTGAGCATGGGTCACCTTAATGAAAAGACCGGATGGTGACCGCATTCTCAGACTAGTGACCAATAAAGTCAATAGTCACTAATCAGGGGGAGAGACTTCTCAGGATCAGGGAGGCAAGCAGCACCGCCGCGGTGGGCGCGGTGTCGAGATTGTATTGCAACTGCACCGGATTGATGAAAGGACACATCACCATATAGACCGCCAGGGTCGCTTCATCCAGCGGGGTTTTGCGCTCGAACTCACCCGCCTGGCGGCCTTCGACAAGAATTTGACCAATCAGCTGCTGCAGATGACCGGCATACTGTTCCGTTGAAGGCCATTTATCGCGCGCCGCGACGGCGGCGATGTCGTACAGTTTGCGATCCTCGAAAAACAGTTCACTGCCGGCCTCGGTCAGCGCCCGGAACAGGCGGCGCAGTTTCTCGCTAGCGGACGGCGCATCGGCGATGGCCTCGCTGACGGCCACCATGATCTTCTCCAGCCGGCTGGCGCAAATCGCCTCGCCAATCGCCTGCTTGGAGTCAAAGAATTTATAGATATAGGCTTTGGAAAAGCCTATCGCTTTGGCGAGATCGGTGACCGTCGTTTTCTCATAGCCATAGCGACTAAAGTGCGCCATGGCCGCGTCAAGAATCTGGTCCCGAACGCTGTGGTCATGGGGACCACGGCTTGCAGGGGTGGGGGTATTTTTCGTCATCCGTTTAGCTTAATGCGATCGCTATCGTTTGACAACGAGTGACGTTATTATGATTTGGTCACAATAACGCCCCGCTCTGTGATCCTCTTGCCGCGTTACGCCTCACCCGCCTCTTGGTTTATCGCGCCGGAGGGCAGACAACCCAGGCTTTGCAGCGTCTGATACACCGCGCTGTCGAGCGGGGTATGCGGTTCCGCGCCTAAAAAATCAACCAGTTTATCGTTGCGCAGGCGTACCGGCAGACGCCAGAGATAGTGCATCTCGACCATTTCGCGCAGGGTGGCGTTGAAGGGCGCCGCCAGCTTTACCAGCCACCAGGGAAAGGACTTCACTGCCGCTCGGCCGCCATAGCGGGCGACCACCCGCTGGATCGCCTGACTCATTTCGCTGCCGTCCGGGTCCCAGTGGCCCTGCATATGAAAGCGGGCGAACGGCTCAAGCTCGCGCCTGCGGGCCAGCAGCGCGGCGATGGTGGCGGCCACGTCGGGCAGCCAGGCCCACTGATGCCCCACGCCGATCGCCCCCGGGTAGCTAATGATGCGGGGAAGCTGACCAGGCTTGACCAGCCCCTGAGAAAACCAGTTATTTCCGGCGCGCGGGCCAAAAAAATCGCCCGCCCGGACAATCAACGCCCGGCCGCCGCGCTGCACGTAATCCTTCAGCGCCAGCTCCATCGCCACCCGGATGGCGCCTTTGCGGGTCACCGGCTGTTGTGCGGCCTCTTCAGCAATCAGCGGAAAGGCATCCGGTCCATAGTTGTAGACCGTGCCGGGCAGGACTACAAGCGCCCGCTGCCGTTCGGCAGCCTGCAGGGTGTTGCGCAGCATAGGCAGTACCTGTTGCCGCCAGTGCCGGTAGCCCGGCGGATTCACCGCATGGACGATGACGTCGCAACCGGCAGCCGCCGCCGCGACCTGGCCGCCATCCAGCGCGTCGCCGGCTATCCACTGTATGCCATCTTCGGGATCACGTATCTGGGCGCCGCGCTTCAGCGCCCGAACCTGCCAGTTGTCTGCCACCAGCCGGCGCGCCACTTCCCCGCCGATGCCCCCGCTTGCTCCCAGAATAAGTACCTTGCCGCTGCTGTTCATCCTCTTTCCCCGTTCGCTAATGGATGCTTGACAGCCTACCTGCGGCTCATATCAAATGAAATTGCATACCATCGTCGAGCGGCTATACATATTTGTATGAATACCTCTATTCCCTGGGAGTGGTACCGAACCTTTCTCGCCGTCCTGCAGGAAGGCTCTTTATCGGGCGCATCGCGTACCCTGAACATCACTCAGCCGACGGCGGGGCGCCATATTGCCGGGCTGGAAAACGCCCTCGGCCAGGCCTTATTTACCCGCTCGCAAACCGGCCTGCTGGCGACCGACGCGGCGCTGGCGCTGCGGGTGCACGCCGAGGCGATGGACAATACCGCCCGGGCGCTGGAACGCACCGCGGCTAACTTCAGTCGCGACAGAGCCGAGCTGCGTGGCGTGGTGCGGGTGGCCGCCAGCGAGGTGGTCGGCGCCGAGGTGCTGCCGCCGCTGGTTGCCCGGCTCAGGCAGGCGTGCCCGAATATCGTCATCGAACTGATGCTCTCCAATCGGTTTCAGGATCTGCTTCACCGGGAGGCGGATATTGCGGTGCGGATGGTCGCCCCGCAGCAGGAGCAGCTTATCGCCCGCCGTCTCGGCAGGATCGAGCTTGGGTTACATGCCACCGCCGCCTACCTGACGCGCCAGGGCCTGCCCACGACCCTCGACGATCTGGTCAGCCACGCGCTGATTGGTTTCGATAGCGCCACCCCTCTCGTTCGCCGGGCCCTGCAGGCTTACCCCCGTTTTCAGCGCGAGGCGTTCGCGATGCGGACCGATAGCGACCTCGCCCAGTTGAGCCTGATCCGCGCCGGAGCGGGGATCGGCATCTGCCAGGCGCCTCTTGCGGATGGCATCATTCCCCTCCAGCGAGTGCTGGCGGCCGACTTTTCTCTGTATCTTGATACCTGGCTGGTAATGCATGAGGATTTGCGCCACAGCCCTGCCTGTAAGCGGGTATTTGATTTTCTCGCCCAGGGGTTGCAGGCGTATATTCGTGGCCCACTGGCGAGCTGACCCGCCCCATCGCGCGGGCATTTCATTGCCTGCGGAAATAGTCACTCATTGACACTGTAAATATGGCATTGTATAAAACCCCGCCCCAATAATGAGTTTCATTTGCATTACTCCCATTTGCTGGTCATCCACTCGCCTGTTTACAAGGATAGCGTTTAATGAAGAAGGTCCTTTGCGCGTTAGGCTTGATGTTCACCGCCGTCAGTTCCACGCTGGCAACAACCTACCCCCTGACGATTGAAAACTGCGGCTATCAGGAGACCTTCACCCGGCCGCCGGAGCGCGTGGTCGCGCTGGGGCAAAATACGGTCGAAATTCTGCTGCTGCTCGGGCTGCAAAAGCAGATGGTCGCCAGCGCCTTCTGGCCGACCAGCGTTTTACCGCAGCTGGCTGAGCAAAACGCGAAGATTAAAACCTTGACGGTGGAAATTCCGAGCCTGGAATCGGTGCTGGCGCAAAATCCCGATTTCGTTCCCGCCCAGTTGCCGCTGCTGCTGGGGCCGGAAAGCAAAGTCGCCAGGCGTGAAGATCTCGCTACCGTCGGCGTAAACAGCTACGTCTCACCGGGGATGTGCGCCACTAAAAAGGCCACCGGCGATATGTACGGCAGCCGGCAAAAGCTGTGGGATATGACCTGGCTGTATCAGGAGATTAGCGATTTCGCCCGCATTTTCAACGTCGAAGATCGTGGTCAGGCGCTAATTGCCGATTTCAAAAAACGTGAAGCCGACCTGCGCCAGGAGTTTGGTAAAAGCAAAAAAGATCTCTCCTTCGTCTTCTGGTTCTCCAGCGCCTCGCCTTCGGCCGATGCCTATGTCGGCGGTAAAAACAGCGCCTCCGGCTTTATCGCCAGCGTGCTGGGCGGTCATAATGCGATAACCTCCGAGACCGAGTGGCCCACGGTGAGCTGGGAGAGCATTATTGCCGCCAACCCGGATGTGATCGTGGTCGCCAGTCTGGACCGTAACCGCTGGGCGCTGGATAAGGCCGAGGAGAAGATCAAATTCCTCAAAAGCGATCCCGCCGTCAGCCAGCTGGAGGCGGTGAAAAAAGGCCATATCGTGGTCATGGACGGTCAGGCGATGAATCCAACCATTCGCACGCTTTACGGCGCGGAACAGGTGGGCGAGCAGCTGAGAAAAATGGGGCTGAACTGATGAGCGTCGCCGCGATTGAGACGCGCCGCAGCATACTGCTCACCGGCTGGTGTGTACTGGCAGCCATCGTGCTGGCGCTGGTGATAGCGGTGGGCGTCAGCGTCGGCGAGCTGGCCATCCCGCTGCAGAATGTCTTTTATGCTATCAGCAACAGAACCGGCTTAACCGCTGAGCCGCTCAACCGTATCTACGAGAGCGTTATCTGGGATTTCCGCCTCAGCCGCGCGCTGGTCGCCGCCTGCTGCGGCGCCGGCCTCGCTATCTGCGGCGTCGTGCTGCAAAGCCTGCTGAAGAATGCCCTCGCGGAACCCTACGTCCTCGGCGTCTCCGCCGGGGCCTCCACCGGCGCGGTATCGATCGTGGTGCTGGGCCTTGGCGCCGGTGCGATTTCCCTCTCGGCCGGGGCCTTTGCCGGGGCCTTCGCCGCCTTCGCCTTTGTCGCCTTGCTGACTAACGGCGCGCGCGGCGGCAATGAGCGTACGATTCTTGCGGGCGTCGCCGCCTCGCAGTTATTTAACGCCATCACGGCCTATACCATCAGCACCTCCGCCAGCGCGCAGCAGGCGCGCGATGTGATGTTCTGGCTGCTGGGCAGCTTCAGCGGCGTTCGCTGGCCCGAATTCCAGCTGGTCATCGTGGTGGTGCTCGCGGGTCTGGCGGTCTGCCTGTGGTATGCCCGGGCGCTGGACGCGTTCACCTTCGGCGACGATGCCGCCGCCTCGCTGGGGATTGCTGTGCCGCGCGTGCGCCTGATCCTCTTCACCACTGCGGCGCTGATCACCGCCACCATCGTCAGCATGGCCGGCTCAATCGGCTTTGTTGGCCTGGTGGTGCCGCACGTGATGCGTTTCTTCTTTGGCCCGCTGCACCGAACGTTGCTGATCGCCAGCGCGCTGGCAGGGGCGATATTGATGGTACTGGCGGACATTGCGTCGCGCCTGCTGATTGCCCCGCAAAGTCTGCCCGTTGGGGTAGTAACCGCCCTGGTTGGGGTGCCTTTCTTTGCCGTGATTATCTACCGCTCAAGGAATAAGTGATGAGTATTTGCGCTGAAAATATCACCTGGAAGGCAGGCAAAAAGGTCATCGTCAATAATGTCTCGCTGCGGGTGCCGCGCGGCGAAACGGTCGGACTGCTGGGGCCCAACGGCTGCGGCAAATCCTCGCTGCTGCGCGTTCTGGCGGGCCTGCGCCGCCCGGATGCAGGTCGCGTCACCCTCGACGGCCAGGATATCGCCCGGATGGCGAAAAAGCAGCTCGCCCGCCGCGTGGCTTTCGTCGAGCAACACGGCATGACCGAGGCCAATATGCGGGTGCGCGACGTCGTGCGCCTGGGACGCATTCCCCACCACTCTCCGTTCTCAAACTGGAGCGCTCAGGATGACGAGGCGATTGCCGCCGCGCTGCAGCGGGTAGCGATGCTGGAGAAAAGCGAACAGGGATGGTTAAGCCTCTCCGGCGGCGAGCGGCAGCGGGTGCATATCGCCCGCGCGCTGGCGCAGAGCCCGAGCGAAATCCTGCTGGATGAGCCGACCAACCATCTGGATATACACCATCAGATGCAGTTAATGCAGTTGATCAGCGAGCTGCCGGTAACCAGCATTGTGGCCATTCACGATCTTAACCATGCCGCGATGTTCTGCGATTCGCTGATCGTGATGCAGCAGGGGCAGATCCTCGCCAGCGGGACGCCGGAGGAGATTTTGTCCGAAGCGCTGCTGTGGGACGTTTTCCGGGTGAAAACCAAAATCGAGATCTCCCCTTACCACGGCAAAAAGCACATTCATTTCATCGTTTAGGTTGAGCGGTTATGCCTCTTTTCTCCCTGCGCCCTGCGGCAACCCTCTGGCCTCCGGTGTTACTGGGAAGCCAGTTCGTTTTTAATATTGGCTTTTACGCGGTCGTTCCTTTCCTCGCCCTCTTCCTGCGCGACGACATGCTGCTCTCAGGCGGACTTATCGGCCTGATTCTCGGGCTGCGTACCTTCTCCCAACAGGGCATGTTTATCCTCGGCGGGACGCTGGCCGACCGCTATGGCGCTAAGGCGATCATTCTCGCCGGCTGCGTCGTTCGCGTCGCCGGTTTTCTCCTGCTGGCGTGCGGGGCGTCGCTGTGGCCCATTATCCTCGGCGCCTGCCTGACCGGCGTCGGCGGCGCCCTGTTCTCCCCGTCGATAGAGGCCCTGCTGGCGCGGGCCGGCACCCTCAGCCAGGCCAACGGGAAACGCAGCCGCGCCGAGTGGTTTGCGCTGTTTGCGGTATGCGGTGAACTGGGAGCGGTGATCGGCCCGGTGGCCGGAGGCGTGCTGAGCGGGATCGGCTTTCGGCATATCGCCCTCGCCGGCGCGGGAATATTTCTTCTGGCGCTGGCGGTGCTCTTTTTCTGTCTGCCCGCCGACGGGCACACGACAACAACGCGCAGACGAGTCCCATGGTGGACGCCTTTGCGCCAGCCGCGCTTTGTCGCGTTTATTCTCGCCTACAGCTCATGGCTGTTGAGCTACAACCAACTGTACCTCGCCCTGCCGGTGGAGATCCAACGTTCCGGCGGCCGCGAGCAGGATCTGGCGCCGCTCTTTATGCTGGCCTCGCTGTTGATTATCACCCTCCAGCTCCCTCTCGCCCGCTTCGCCCGGCGAATGGGCGCCGTGCGCATCCTGCCGGTGGGCTTTCTGCTGCTGTCGGCTTCCTTTGCCAGCGTGGCGTTATTCGCCGCCGCCCCACCCGCCGAAGGTTGGCTGCGGTTAATGCCGGCGGCTGGTTTTGTCACGCTGCTCACCCTCGGCCAGATGCTGTTAGTGCCCGCAGCCAAGGATCTGATCCCGCTGTTCGCCGAGGAGTCGACGCTGGGCGCCCACTACGGAGCGCTCGCCACCGCAGGAGGGTGCGCGGTGTTAGCCGGGAATTTACTGCTCGGTCATTTGCTTGACCAGGCGCTCATTCCCTCGCCGCAGGCGGTTTATCCCTGGCTTCTGCTGGCGCTGTTTCCGCTGTGCAGCGCCGTCGCCCTGCGGGCAATCTGTCGCCCGCTGGCGGCAACATGACTCAGAGCGGGCGACAGCCCGCTCTGGAAGTGAACCGACGATAAAGTACACCGCCTGGGGAAGATAACGGGCGCGCCCCGCCTTACTTTGCCGCCAGCTCGCGACGAATAATCTCGGCGCCGGCGCTCAGGGCGTGCAGTTTGCCGGTCGCGACATGGCGCGGCAGCGGCGCCATACCGCAGTTGGTGGACGGGTAGAGTTTGTCGGCATCGACGAACGCCAGCGCCTTGCGCAGGGTTCCAGCCACCTCTTCCGGGGTTTCGATCGCATGGCTGGCGACATCGATCGCCCCGACCATCACCTTTTTACCGCGGATCAACTCCAGCAGATCCATCGGCACGCGCGAGTTGTGGCACTCGAGAGAGATAATATCAAGGGACGATTTCTGCAGCTGCGGGAAAGCCTCTTCATACTGTCGCCACTCGGAGCCCAGCGTCTTTTTCCAGTCGGTATTGGCCTTGATGCCATAGCCGTAGCAGATATGCACCGCTGTCTCACACTTCAGCCCTTCGGTGGCTCGTTCTAAGGCGGCGATCCCCCAGTCGTTGACCTCATCGAAGAAGACGTTAAAGGCCGGCTCATCGAACTGAATAATATCAACCCCCGCAGCCTCTAACTCTTTCGCTTCCTGATTGAGGATTTTAGCAAATTCCCAGGCCAGCTTTTCCCGGCTTTTATAGTGGTTGTCATACAGCGTGTCGATCATGGTCATCGGGCCCGGAAGCGCCCATTTGATCGGCTGACTGGTGAGCTGCCGCAGATAGCGAGCGTCCTCCACGAAGACCGGTTTCTGGCGCTCCACGGCGCCCACCACCGTTGGAACACTGGCCTCATAGCGGTTACGAATTTTCACGATCTCGCGTTTGGCAAAATCCACCCCGCTGAGGTGCTCGATGAAGGTGGTGACAAAGTGCTGCCGCGTTTGCTCGCCGTCGCTGACAATATCGATCCCGGCCCGCAGCTGGTCGTCGAGGGATAACCGCAAGGCGTCGCGCTTGCCGGCCAGTAATTCTTCGCTGGACAGTTTCCAGGGCGACCACAGGGTCTCTGGCTGCGCCAGCCAGGAAGGTTTCGGTAAACTGCCGGCGGTCGATGTCGGAAGCCATGTTTTCATAGTCATTAGCCTTTTATATGGGTTTAGCAAAGCGCGAAATTAGCAGACCATTGCTCAAGCAACGTCTTGTGCGGGTTGATAAAATGTTGTTGTGTAAATTTCCCCTGCTCAATCGCCAACAGGCTGCGCTCTTCCCGGTCATAGACGATTTTTGTTAATGAATGATCCAGGTGGCTGAGATTGGGCTGATAGTATTGCCCCGCCGGGGAGTTGGCATTGTAGATCTCCGGGCGATATATTTTCTGAAACGTCTCCATCGTGCTGATGGTGGCGATCAGTTCCAGGCTGGTGTAATCGCTGAGCAGATCGCCGGTAAAATAAAAGGCCAACGGCGCGACGCTGTTTTTTGGCATAAAATAGCGTACCTGCAGCCCCATTTTGCTGAAATAGCGCTCGGTCAGCGAGACGCCTTCCTGAGCATATTCAATGCCGAGGACCGGATGTTCGTTACCGGTGCGATGGTAAACATCTTTACTGGAGACGCTCAGGCAAATCACCGGCGCCTTGCTGAAGTTGGCGCGCCAGGCGCTGGATTGCACAAAATCCTTAAAGATATTGCCGTGCAGCTCGCCAAAGTTTTCCGGTACGCTGAAGCGACTCTGGTCCTTATTATGTTCCAGAAGCAGTACGCTAAAATCGTAATCCCGCACATAGGAGGAGAAGTTATTGCCGACGATACCGGCATGACGCTCCCCGCTCTTTTTATCGACAATATGCGTTTGCAGGATCTCAATCACCGGGAAGCTGGCGCTATCCTGAGCAATATTCATCTCGACAGAAATAATATCCAGTTCCACCGCATAGCGATCGTTATGGGGATTATCCCAGTGGGCCAGGCTATTAAAACGGTTATTCATCATGATTAACGTATTGCGCAGATTTTCCTCACGGTTCACCCCTCTGGCTAAATTAGCGAAGTTGGTGGTAATACGCGTATTTTCCGCAGGGTTATAATTTTCATCAAACCGGGTGCGCTTAATCGTATAGGTAAATTTATTATTCATGGCGATTGTCCATCCTGATGGCGGGCATAAAGCGAACCCGGCGGAATACTCTCCACCAGCCTGGCGACAGGAGTCAGGCCGGGCGCGCTTCAACCGGTAAATGTTGTTGATTCGTTAATGAACCTATTTTTGCCAGAGTCAGCGCTGGAGGGAAAGCGACTTAAATTCAATGCAACATGAGCCATCCTCATGTTGCTCCAGGCGGTGGCCGATGGCCGACGCAGGCCGACAATATTAGTCAATAAACGTTTGTTCAATGGAAGTAGGCAGGGTACACTCTTTAACCACTATAAGATGGGCTTTTACCTGCCCGCCGTACCCGTTTAGCTGGAGCTTTTGTCGTACAGAATGATTGTTGATATCAGTATTATGTCGATGTGCATGGCCGTACTGCTGATTATGAGCGTACTGCTGAATTAAGAGGCTCCCGAACGCAATGACACTCGCTCTCATCTGACCTCCACATTCGCGAGGAAAAAAGAAGATTCAGAGGATTCGCGCCGCCTGGGATTGTTCCTCCTGCCGGCACCCTCTACTCTTTTGGGACTTGCTTATTGAGGAATCCCGGATGAAAAAAGCTCTGCTTGCCCTGTTCGCTATCGCCACCGTTACCGCCGCCAGCGCCTTTGCGGCTGATAAAACCGACGTCCCGGCGCCTGTCGTCGATAACGGAGTCCGCCCGCCGATGGAGAGGGATCGTGGCCCCCTGCCGCCGTTCCCGCCGCAGCTTCCGCCGCACAGACCGGTGCTGTTTTCAGCCACGGTAGCAACCGATACGCCAGCGGAAACCATTAACAAACTGACCGCGCTGATCCCCGCCGGCCAGGCGAAACACTACGAAGTGCACGTTGAGGTGGTGCCGGTTGGCGAGGGAACCGACAGACAATAGCCCAAAGGAGATCTACGCTGTCATCTGTCAGCAATAAAAAAGCTGCCGCATATCGCGGCAGCTTTTATGTATTTATTTACAGCTGAGCAGCTGAAAATTAGCTACGCACTTTCCGGTAGATAAACAGTACCACCAGCGCACCGATAACCGCTACCACGAAGCTGCCGAAATTAAACCCATCGACCTTGCCAAAACCAAACAGGGTACTGATCCAGCCGCCGACCACGGCGCCGATGATCCCCAAAATAACGGTCACGATAAATCCGCCGCCATCTTTTCCCGGCATAATCCACTTGGCTAAAATACCGGCAATAAGTCCAAAAATGATCCAGGAAAGAATACCCATGGTTAACCGTCCTCTTGTTACCTTTAAGCATTTAGTATTGAAAAGAGTAGCATAAATAACGAGAGTGGATCGGTAATAATATAAATATTAGATAATTCCCTGCCGACGCCCGGCTGATCTTGTGACAACCTCTCTGGCTCTGGCAGGCCGGCTCTCGCTTATTACCTTAAAAAAAGGGAGGCTATTCGCCTCCCGCCATGCGGCTTATATTACCGCGGTGGTTAGTCGTGATGAACAACATAACCGCGACTGTTCGTCGAAGATTTCAATTTGCCAGACCTGATGGCGCGTCCCGACGTGCAGCGCTTTGCAGACGCCGCGCACCCGGCCCCCGCGCGCCGAACGGATGTGGTTGGCGTTAACCTCCAGCCCCACCACCTTTTGTTCGCCTTCGCTGCACAGATAGCCTGCCACCGACCCCAGGGTCTCCGCCAGCACCACCGACGCTCCGCCGTGCAGCAGGCCAAACGGCTGCTGTGTGCGGCTATCGACCGGCATAGTGGCCTCCAGCGTATCGTCGGTAACGGTCTCAAAGCGAATATCGAGCAGCCCTACCATGTTCCCCTCACCGAGCCGGTTGAGCTGCTCCAGCGTGGCCTGACGTTTCCAAATCATCCGATTATCTCCAGTAACGCCTGCAGCGGGTGGCGAACGCCGCTGCCTTCAATACGCTTCACCTGACTGCGGCAGGAGTAGCCCGTCACCAGACAGCGGTTTCGCGGCAGCCGCTGCATCGCCTGCTGCCAGGAGAGCGCGTAAATGGCCAACGAGTTGGCGTGGTTTTTCACTTCATGACCATAGGTGCCAGCCATCCCGCAACACCCAACGCTGACGTTTTCCAGCTTCGCGCCGAAGTGGGCAAAAATATCTGCCCACTGCTTTGTCGCCGCCGGTAGCGCGGTCACTTCGGTACAGTGACCGAACAGGTACCAGGGCTCACCGCCCAGATCGGGACGGGCGTCGCTGGTTAGGGCCTTCGGCAACCACTCATGGACTAACAGCACCTGGAAATCGCCGCGCTTGTCGCCGAGCGTCTGCTTGTACTCATCGCGGTAGCAGAGCACCAGCGCCGGATCGACGCCCACCAGCGGCATGCCCAGCTGCGCCACGCGGTTGAGGAAGTCCGCCGTCTTCTGCGCGGTGCGCGCGAAGCGGGTGAGGAAGCCTTTGATATGCTGCGCCTTGCCGTTCGGCGAGAACGGCAGGAGCACCGGCTGATAGCCTAAGGCCTCGACCAGACGGATAAAGTCGGCCACCACCTGGGCGTCGTAGTAGCTGGTGAAGGGATCCTGCACCACCAGCACCATCTTCGCTTTCTGCTCGGCGCTCAGCGCTTCGAGCTGCTCAAGGGTCATATTGGCGGAACGGTGGCCGGCCATCTGCTGCTTCAGCGACGGCGCCGAGAGCAGCGGCAGATCGACCATCCCGATATGCTTCTCCGACAGCTTTTTCAGCCACGGCTGGTTAATAAAAAAGTTAAAGGTCTTCGGCGCCTGCGCCATCAGCGGCGCATAAGATTCGACCGAGGCCACCAGATGATCGCGCACCGGCCGCAGATAGCGGCTGTGGTACAGCTGCAGGAAGCGCGAGCGGAACTCGGGAACATCGATTTTGATCGGGCACTGGGTCGAACAGGCTTTACAGGCCAGACAGCCGGACATCGCCTCTTTGACCTCATGCGAGAAGTCATATTCGCCTTTGCGCGCATGCCAGCTGTTGCGCGTGCGCGCCACCAGCGAGCGCAGGCTGACGCCCTGCTCCGGCAGCGCCTTCTCCAGCTGGTTGGGATCGACGCCGCGGTCGGCCAGCAGGCGCAGCCATTCCCGCACCAGCGTCGCCCGCCCTTTCGGCGAGTGGATGCGCTGGTTGCTGACTTTCATCGACGGACACATCGGGCTCTTGACGTCAAAGTTGAAGCACAGCCCGTTGCCATTACACTCCATCGCCCCACGCCAGCTGCTGCGCACCGCGATGGGGATCTGCCGATCCCAGGTGCCGCGCTTCGCCGCATCGACTTTCATCATCGGCGCGTCGATACCTTCCGGAGGACAGATTTTCCCCGGATTCAGGCGGTTATCGGGATCGAAGACCGCTTTGATCTTGCGCAGCTCGGCATACAGCGTCTCGCCAAAGAAGGCCGGGCTGTACTCCGCGCGGAACCCTTTGCCATGTTCGCCCCACAGCAGGCCGCCATACTTCGCCGTCAGCGCTACCACCTCGTCGGAGATCTGCTTCATCAGCACCTCCTGCTGCGGATCGCACATGTCCAGCGCCGGGCGCACGTGCAGCACCCCGGCATCAACGTGGCCAAACATGCCGTAGCTCAGGCCGTGGCTGTCGAGCAGCGCGCGGAACTCGACGATGTAATCCGCCAGATGTTCGGGCGGTACGCAGGTGTCCTCGGCGAAAGGAATAGGCTTGGCGGCGCCTTTGGCATTGCCCAACAGGCCGACGGCCTTCTTGCGCATGGCATAGATGCGCTCCACGCCTTCAAGATCGTGACAGACCTGCCAGCCAATGACGCCCGCCTCGCTGGCGGCCATCAGCTCGTCCAGCCGCTGGCACAGGGTAGTAACCTGCTGGTCAATCAGCGCCGCGTCATCGCCGGCGAATTCGACGATATTGAGCCCGAGCATCTCTTTATCCGGTACGTCGGTGATCAGTTCGCTTACCGAGTGCCAGACGATATCCTCGCGCGCCAGATTGAGAACTTTAGAATCGACGGTCTCCACCGACAGGGCTTTCGCTTCGACCATAAAGGGCGCATTGCGCAGCGCAGAGTCGAAGGAGTCATATTTGACGTTGACCAGACGGCGCACCTTCGGCAGGCGGGTGATATCCAGCCGCGCTTCGGTAATAAACGCCAGCGTCCCTTCCGAACCGGTTAAAATACGGGTCAGGTCGAACTCGCTCATCTCATCGTTAAAGACGTGACGCAGATCGTATCCGGTGAGGAAGCGGTTGAGTTTGGGAAACTTATCAATGATCAGGTCACGCTGCGCCTTGCAGCGCTGGTAGACCGTGTTGTAGATCCGGCCAACCGTCGAGGGGGTATTGCCCAGCGTCTCCGCCAGCGCTACCGGCACCGCCTGGGTATCGAGGATATCCCCGCCCATCAGCACCGCCCGCAAGCCGAGCACGTGATCCGACGTTTTGCCGTACACCAGCGATCCCTGGCCGGACGCGTCGGTGTTAATCATCCCCCCCAGCGTGGCGCGGTTGCTGGTGGATAGCTCAGGCGCAAAAAAGTAACCATAGGGTTTAAGAAACTGGTTCAGCTGATCTTTGATGACCCCGGCTTCAACGCGCACCCAGCCCTCTTCGGGGTTAATCTCGATGATGCGATTCATATAGCGGGACATATCAACGATAATCCCGCCGTTCAGCGCCTGGCCGTTAGTGCCGGTGCCGCCGCCACGCGGGGTGAAAATCAGCGATTTAAAACGCGGTTCGGCGGCAACGCGCGCCAGCAGCGCCACGTCCGCCGTGGATCGTGGAAAAATGACCGCATCCGGCAGCAGCTGATAGACGCTGTTGTCGGTGGCCATCGTTAGCCTGTCGGCATAGCTGGTGGCGGTATCGCCGGTAAAACCCTGTTGCTCCAGTACCTGCAAAAAATTCAGCACCAGTTGAACTACCCCTGGCGCCTGAGAAATTTGTGGGATCATCACGCTTGACCCTGCCTGACTATGTTGTGTTTGAAAATATTGTGTTGGTGCTAACTAAACGTTTGCGTAGCGCATTCAACTTTTTATCACATTTTTTTCATATGCGCCCACGTGTTTTCTGTGCAAAATCAGCCCGGCAAAATTATTGATATTATTATCAGTATATGGATTTACGCGGCGCCAGCTGTTTGGCGCGACTGGAAAGGTAAAATTTCTCTATGATTAATCCCCATCAGCCTCGGGACATTCCGCAAATACTGCTGTCGGTGCTGTTCCTGGCCCTGATTATCATATCCTGCCTGTGGGTTGTGCAGCCGTTTATTCTGTCCTTCGCCTGGGCCGGTACGGTGGTGATCGCCACCTGGCCGGTGCTGCTGCGTCTGCAGCGTGTGCTGTTCGGCAAACGACTGCTGGCGGTGCTGGCGATGACCCTGTTGCTGTTTCTGCTATTCGTTATTCCTATCGCTCTGCTGGTCAACAGCCTGGTGGATAACAGCGTTCCGCTGATCAAACTCATCAGCAGCGGAAATGTGACGCTGCCGGATTTCGCCTGGCTCAACAGCGTACCGCTGGTCGGCGATAAACTGTACTCCGCCTGGCACGGTCTGCTGGATATGGGCGGCTCGGCGATTATGGCCAAGGTTCGTCCCTATATTGGCACCACCACCAGCTGGTTTGTCGGTCAGGCGGCGCACATCGGCAAGCTGCTGGTCTACTGCGGTTTGATGCTGCTGTTCAGCGCGCTGCTCTACTGGCGCGGCGAGCAGGTGGCCTATGGTTTCCGCTACTTCGCCACGCGCCTCGCGGCCAAACGCGGCGACGCCGCGGTGCTGCTGGCCGGCCAGGCCGTGCGCGCCGTGGCGCTGGGCGTGGTGGTCACTGCCCTCACTCAGGCGGTACTGGGCGGGATTGGCCTTGCCGTCTCCGGCGTGCCCTACGCCGCTCTGCTGACCGTGGTGATGATCTTTACCTGTCTGGTTCAGCTCGGCCCTTTACTGGTTTTGGTACCGTCGATTATCTGGCTTTACTGGAGCGGGGACACCACCTGGGGCACCGTGCTGCTGGTGTGGAGCTGCGTAGTCGGCACCATGGACAACGTTATTCGTCCGGTGCTCATCCGCATGGGCGCCGACCTGCCAATGATCCTTATCCTCACCGGCGTCATTGGCGGCCTGATCGCCTTCGGCATGATCGGCCTGTTTATCGGTCCGGTGCTGCTCGCCGTCTCCTGGCGGCTGTATGACGCCTGGGTGCATGAGGTGCCGCCGCCGCCGAAAGACCCTGACGTCGTCCTTGAAGAGCTTAGTGAGCTGGAGGCCGGTCGCAAGTAATGCCTGGCAGGCGGGGAGACCCGCCTGTTTCTTTGCCCGCATATTGTTAAGCAAAATTTATTGATCGCCGGCAATGCGCTGGCCCCGCGCGCCCTTCACCTCGCTTTCCTCCCCCGGTCCTTCACAACAATTTAACTATTGAGAGGAATCTGATCGACGGCAAAGGCCCCGCTGCCTACTATTAGCTCACGGTTATAAATCAACACCTTGATTTATAAGCATGGAAATCCCCTGAGTGAAACAACGAATTGCTGTGTGTAGTCTTTGCCCATCTCCCACGATGGGCTTTTTTTTGCCCTGCGCATCACGACACCAGATAGCCTGACACCGGTAAAAAAAATCCCCGGCATCGCTGCCGGGGATCGGTCCTGTCAGGGCGAACTTATTTTTTCAGTTCCGCCAGACCTAACCAGGTTTGTACCACGGTATCCGGGTTCAGGGACAAGCTATCAATCCCCTCTTCCATCAGCCAGGCGGCGAAATCCTCATGGTCAGACGGCCCCTGGCCGCAGATGCCGACGTATTTACCCTGTTTCTTCGCCGCGCGGATGGCCATCGACAGCAGGGCTTTCACCGCGTCATTGCGTTCATCAAACAGCTCAGAAACCACACCGGAATCGCGGTCCAGACCGAGCGCCAGCTGGGTCATGTCGTTCGAACCGATGGAGAAGCCGTCGAAGTACTCGAGGAACTGCTCCGCCAGCAAGGCGTTCGACGGGATCTCGCACATCATAATGATCTTCAGCCCGTTCTCGCCGCGCTTCAGCCCCTGACGCTCCAGCTCTTCGACCACCGCTTTCGCCTGGGCGACGGTACGGACGAACGGGACCATCACTTCAACGTTGGTCAATCCCATATCGTTACGCACGCGCTTCATCGCTTCGCACTCAAGGGCGAAGCAGTCGCGGAAGCTTTCGGAAACGTAGCGTCCGGCGCCGCGGAAGCCGAGCATCGGGTTCTCTTCTTCCGGCTCATAGCGCTCGCCGCCCACCAGGTTGGCGTATTCGTTCGATTTGAAGTCCGACAGACGCACGATCACCCGTTTCGGATAGAAAGCGGCGCCGAGGGTGGCGATCCCTTCGGTCAGGCGGCCAACGTAGAACTCTCTCGGCGAATCGTAGCCTTTCATCAGCTCGCGGATTTCGTTCTGCAGGCCCGGCTCCTGGTCGTCAAACTCCAGCAGCGCGCGCGGATGAACGCCAATCATACGGTTGATGATAAATTCCAGCCGCGCCAGACCGACGCCTTCGTTCGGCAGGCAGGCGAAGTCGAACGCGCGATCCGGGTTGCCGACGTTCATCATCACCTTCAGCGGCAGATCCGGCATGTCGCCGACGCTGGAGCTCTTGACGCTGAAGTCGAGCAGCTCGGCGTAGACATAGCCGGTGTCGCCTTCGGCGCAGGAGACGGTGACATTCTGATTTTCCTGAATGCGATCGGTAGCATCGCCGCAGCCGACCACCGCCGGGATCCCCAGCTCACGGGCGATAATCGCCGCGTGACAGGTACGCCCGCCGCGGTTGGTGACAATCGCCGAGGCTTTTTTCATGATCGGTTCCCAGTCCGGGTCGGTCATATCGGTAACCAGTACGTCGCCTGGCTCAATGCGATTCATCTCGCTGATATCGTGGATCACCTTGACCGGACCGGCGCCAATGCGGTGGCCGATGGCGCGCCCTTCGGCGATGATCTGCCCCTGAGCGTGGAGGGTATAACGCTCCATCACCTGGCCGCGGGAACGCACGGTTTCAGGACGCGCCTGGACGATAAACAGCTTACCGGTGTGGCCATCTTTCGCCCACTCGATATCCATCGGACGGCCGTAGTGCTTCTCAATCTGCACCGCCTGCTTCGCCAGCTCCTGCACTTCCTCGTTGCTTAACGAGAAAATATCGCGCTGCGCCTGCGGCACATCTTCGATACGCACCTGTTTACCGTGCTCCTGGGTCAGCGCGTAAACCATACGGATCTTTTTCGACCCCATGGTGCGGCGCACGATCGCCGGACGGCCAGCGGCCAGCGTCGGTTTGTGGACGTAGAATTCGTCCGGGTTCACCGCGCCCTGCACCACCATCTCGCCCAAACCCCACGCCGAGGTGATAAACACCACCTGGTCAAAGCCGGATTCGGTATCGATGGAGAACATGACGCCGGAGGAGGCCAGATCGGAGCGGACCATCCTCTGCACCCCGGCGGAGAGCGCCACGCCGCGGTGATCGTAACCCTGATGCACGCGATAGGAGATTGCGCGATCGTTAAACAGCGAAGCAAATACGTGCTTCACGGCAACGAGCACGGCGTCAAAGCCCTGCACGTTGAGGAATGTCTCTTGCTGTCCGGCGAAGGAGGCGTCCGGCATATCTTCCGCGGTGGCGGAAGAGCGCACGGCGAATGAGGCCTCGGCGTCATCGGCGGACAGCAGGTCATAAGCATCGCGAATCGCGTTTTCCAGTTCGCTCTGGAAGGGGGTATCGATGATCCACTGTCGGATCTGCGCGCCCGCTTTCGCTAATGCGGAAACGTCGTCAATGTCGGTTTCATCCAGCAGCGCATAGATGCGCTGGTTAACACCGCTTTGGTCCAGGAACTGATTGAAAGCATCAGCGGTGGTGGCAAACCCGTTAGGTACGGAAACACCCATACCGGACAGATTCGTAATCATTTCACCAAGGGAGGCATTTTTGCCCCCAACTCTGTCTACATCATTCATGCCGAGTTGGTTATACCAAAGCACCAGCGGTGACGAGCCATTGTTGGACATCGAGACAATCCTTTTGTGATTTAATACCAGTGAAAAAAATTTCACGATCGACTGCAGGATTATCCTGACATATTTATGAAGCTGAAAAAAACGGTGAATCGTTCAAGCAAATTATTTTTTCATTTTTCGGACTGTTCCCCCGATATTGCTAACTTGATGATTTTTAGGAATTCTGATGAAAAACGCTGGAAATAACGGCGACAAAAAGAAAATGAACCACCCTTTTCATAAAAAACAAAAATAGCGTTTCAACTTTAACAAGAGACAAATCAAACAGGGATATGCTTAAATTTAATATCCGCTTTCAGGCAATTAAACTCATTATACCGGATGGTCAAAATGGAAAGTGCTGTAGATCGCCACGTATTTTATATTTCTGACGGTACCGCCATTACGGCGGAGGTGCTGGGGCATGCCGTGATGTCGCAATTCCCGGTCGCCATCAGCAGCGTAACCCTGCCGTTTGTGGAAAACATCAGCCGCGCGCGGGCGGTGAAGGAGCAGATCGACGCCATCTATCAGCAAACGGGTATTCGCCCGCTGGTGTTCTACTCCATCGTCATCCCGGAAATACGCGACATTATTCTGCAAAGCGAAGGCTTTTGTCAGGATATCGTGCAGGCGCTGGTGGCCCCGCTGCAGCAGGAGCTCAACCTCGACCCGACGCCGGTGGCCCACCGCACCCACGGCCTCAACCCCGGCAACCTGATTAAATACGATGCGCGTATCGCCGCCATCGATTATACCCTCGCCCATGACGATGGCATCTCGCTGCGCAACCTTGACCAGGCGCAGGTGATCCTCCTCGGCGTCTCGCGCTGCGGCAAAACACCCACCAGTCTGTATCTCGCCATGCAGTACGGTATTCGCGCCGCCAACTATCCGTTTATCGCCGACGATATGGACAATCTGGTGCTGCCGGCCTCGCTGAAACCCCTGCAGCATAAGATGTTCGGCCTGACCATCAATCCGGAGCGTCTGGCGGCGATCCGCGAGGAGCGCCGGGAGAACAGCCGCTACGCCTCGCTGCGCCAGTGTCGGATGGAAGTGACCGAAGTGGAGGCCCTGTATCGCAAGAATAAAATCCCCTGCCTGAACAGCACCAACTATTCCGTTGAGGAAATAGCGACAAAAATCATGGACATCATGGGGCTGAATCGCAGAATGTACTAATACACTAGTACATTATTAAAAATTTGTTTATGCTATCACCCGTGGCCTATACAGGATCATGCCCTGCTCTTGCAATAAGCAGGGATTGGTTTATCGTGATGCGCATCACTTCCCGGCATTTTCGCCGCGGAAGAAACAGATTTTTGAGACCCCAATGAATAAAACAGACGAATTGCGTACCGCGCGCATTGAGAGCCTGGTAACGCCCGCGGAGCTGGCCCAGCGCCATCCCGTGACGGCCGACGTGGCTGCCCACGTCTCGGCCTCCCGCCGCCGAATTGAAAAAATCCTCAACGGCGAAGACCGCCGACTGCTGGTGATTATCGGCCCCTGCTCCATTCACGACACCGACGCGGCGCTGGAGTATGCCCGCCGCCTGCAGGGCATGCGCGAGCGCTACCAGCCGCAGCTGGAGATCGTGATGCGCACCTACTTTGAAAAACCGCGTACCGTGGTGGGCTGGAAAGGCTTAATCTCCGATCCGGACCTCAACGGCAGCTACCGGGTCAACCACGGAATTGAGCTGGCGCGGCGCCTGCTGCTGCAGGTTAATGAGCTGGGGGTACCGACGGCCACCGAGTTTCTCGATATGGTGACCGGTCAGTTTATCGCCGATCTCATCAGCTGGGGGGCCATCGGGGCGCGCACCACTGAAAGCCAGATCCACCGTGAAATGGCCTCAGCGCTCTCCTGCCCGGTTGGATTTAAAAACGGCACCGACGGCAATACGCGTATCGCGGTGGACGCCATCCGCGCCTCCCGCGCCAGCCATATGTTCCTCTCTCCGGACAAGCAGGGGCAGATGACGATTTACCAGACCAGCGGCAACCCGTACGGGCATATCATTATGCGCGGCGGCAAACGGCCAAACTATCACGCCGAGGATATCGCCGCCGCCGGCGAGGCGCTGCGTGAATTCGATCTGCCGGAACAGCTGGTCGTTGATTTCAGCCATGGCAACTGCCAGAAGCAGCACCGCCGTCAGCTGGAGGTGTGCGCCGATATCTGTCAGCAAATTCGCGCGGGCTCCACCGCCATCGCCGGGATTATGGCCGAAAGCTTCCTGCAGGAAGGCACTCAGAAAGTGGTCCCCGGCCAGCCGTTGACCTGGGGCCAGTCGATCACCGACCCCTGCCTGAGCTGGGAAGACAGCGAAAGATTATTGAGCGAGCTGGCTGCGGCCACCGCCACCCGCCTGTAACCGCTCCGCCCGCCGCGCCTGCGGCGGGCAATTCTCTTCGCTGACTCCCCTACCAAATCCGGTAACACGATAAATAACGCTTGCCGTCAAAAACAACATTATTGATAATGATTATCATTGTTGCCTTGATTTTTATTCTGAGAGCTATGACGCGTATGGACAACACTGCCACAGCTGAAAAACCAAAAGACAATGCCCCTTATCCCGTGGCGACGGACAGAGAGATCAGCAGTCGGGTTCTGTTAGGCAGCGAAGGACGAGTAGTGATTGAGCATGGCGGCCAGCGCTATCTGCTGCGCCAGACCCACGCCGGGAAGTTAATTCTGACCAAGTAAACGCCCCGCTGAACGCGGGGCGAGGCAAGTTAGCTCGAGCAGCTGACTTCCAGACGTTTCCCCCAGTCCGGCGGGCGGCGGACGTAGTCGTCCTCGCGATCGGTAAAGGGGTCTGCCAGCGCGGCATGCAGGCGCTCCAGCTCGCCCATATCGCCCGCCTCAGCCTGCTCGATCGCCCGCTGCGCCAGCCAGTTACGTAACACCAGCGCCGGATTCACGCCCTGCATCCTCTGCTGGCGCTGCGCGTCGTCCACCTGTTCATCACGCAGCCGCGCACGATACCCGGCAAACCAGCTGTCAAAGGCCGCGCGGTCGATAAACTCATCGCGCAGCGGCGAAGCGGCGCTGAGCTGTTCGCTGTGGCTCAGCAGGCGGAACGTCAGGGTATAGTCGCTCTTCTCGCGGATCATCAGGGCAAACAGCCCGTCCAGCAGGTCGTTATCCCCTTTCTGCTGGCTGAACAGGCCGAGTTTATCGCGCATCCGCTGGCCATAAGCGGTCAGCAAGGCGTGCTGATACTCATCCAGCGCCGCGTTTAACGCTTCAGCGCTGATAAACGGCGACAGCGATTGGGCGAGACGCTGCAGATTCCACAGCCCCACCGCCGGCTGGTTTTCAAAACTGTAGCGCCCCTGATAATCGGAGTGGTTGCAGATGAAGTCCGGTTGGAAATCGTCAAGGAAGCCATACGGGCCGTAGTCGATGGTCAGACCGAGAATCGACATGTTGTCGGTATTCATCACCCCATGGGCAAAGCCCACGGTTTGCCAGCTGGCGATAGTCTGCGCGGTACGCGTGACAATGTCACGGAACCATAACAGGTACTTGTCCGCCTCATCCTGCAGCTGCGGCCAGTGGTGGCGAATAACATAGTCGGCCAGTTGCTTGACCTTCTGCGGCTCACGGCGATAGTAAAAATGTTCGAAATGGCCGAAGCGGACATGGCTCTCGGCCACCCGCATCAGCATCGCACCGGGCTCCACGCGCTCGCGGTAGACCGGGGTATCGCTGGTCACCATCGCCAGGGCGCGCGTCGTCGGGATCCCCAGAGCGTGCATCGCCTCCGACGCCAGACTTTCCCGGATCGTCGAGCGCAGCACGGCGCGGCCGTCCCCCATCCGCGAATAAGGAGTCAGGCCGGCGCCTTTCAGATGCCAGTCGTAACGGCGGCCATCCGCCAGCTGCTGCTCGCCGAGCAGGATCCCGCGTCCGTCGCCCAGCTGGCCGGCCCAGGCGCCAAACTGATGGCCGCTATATACCTGCGCCAGCGGCGACATGCCCGGAAGCAGCGCTTCGCCGCCCCAGACACCGGCCCCGCTTTCAGGCGCAAACAGGGCGTCGGGCACCCCCAGCTGTTGCGCCAGCGGGGCGTTGCGCCAGATGAGTCGGGCGTTATCCAACGGCGTTGGTGACAGGGAAGTGTAAAAGTCCGGCAGTTCATCCCGCCAGTGGGTGGTAAAAGAAAGGGTCATGGTTCCTCCTCTCTCCAGTGTAGTGCCTGGAACAGCGGATTAACACGGGCGGAGTGCAGGGTTATCGGCATAAAAAAGGGAAGCGTTCGCTTCCCTCTTGCTTCTGAATGACGTCAGATTCGCCGCGCCTGCCAGAACTTTTTGTTCCAGTAGACGTTATCCAGCGAGGAACGGGTGACGCCCTGGCTGGTGGAGGCGTGAATAAACTGGTTGTCGGTATCGTAGATGCCAACGTGCAGACCGCTCTCCCCTGAGCCGGTTTTGAAGAACACTAGATCGCCGGGCAGCAGATCGCGCTTATCGATGCGGGTGCCGATTTCCGCCTGCTCGCGGGTTTCACGCGGCAGCTGGAGGGCAAATTTATCGCGAAACGTGCGCACCACGAAGCCGGAGCAGTCAACGCCGCGCGGCGTCATGCCGCCGTAGCGATACGGTGCGCCGCGCCAGCTGCGCAGCTGCTCGTTCAGATTCGCCACCACCGTGATGGAGTCAGCCAGCCGAGGATTCGGCGGCGGTGCCCGATGGCTGCTGCAGCCGGCTAAAATTAACGCCGCCGCCAACATGAACCAGAAGCGCATTTCAGATGATCCCTCTGTCCCTAGTCTCTTTATCGCAATAATTTAGCTTGTTTATCAATATAGTGACAAGATAACTGCGTGCTACTGTGACGCGATGAGCATAATATGACCGGCCACCTCAACGCGCTGGAACGGGATCGCATAGGCAGCGGTTAAATTTTCCTCATTCAGCACCTCGGCGGTCTCCCCGCAGGCGATGGCTTCCCCCTGGCAGAGCAGCCAGCTCTGACCGGCGTGGCGCAGGGTATGGTTGAGATCGTGGCTGCTCATCACCACCGCAATCCCCGCCGCGCTCAGCTCGTGTAACAGCCGATCCAGCGCCGCCTGCTGAGCCACATCCAGACTGTTCATCGGCTCATCCAGCAGCAGCAGCTGACCCGCGGAATTACTCAAGGGATCGATCTGCAGGATCACTGCCGCCAGCCGCACGCGCTGCCACTCGCCGCCCGACAGCTGATTGACCGGACGGCCCAGCTTATTGTCCAGACCAAGCCTGGCCGCGATATCGCTCAGACGGGCGCTATCACCCTGCTGCTGCATATGCAGCGCCAGGTAGTGCCATACCGGCATGGCGAACGGCGGGGTCTGGTGTTGACTCAGATATCCGCGACGGCGCGCCAGCTCCCTCGCCGGCCACTCGTCAAGCAGCCGGCCGTTAAAATGAACCGTGCCGGGGCCGTCGGACAGCCCCGCCATGCGGGTCAGCAGCGTGCTCTTCCCTGCGCCGTTCGGCCCCACCAGATGGACAATCTCCCCGGCGCGAAAAGCCGCAGAAAACGGGGCCAGGCGCCCCGCCGCTTCTACATCCTGTAGCTGCATCAGAAACGACATTATTGCGCCAGCGCTCCTTTAATCGCCGCCACCAGCTGCGGATCGTCCGGCGTCATATCCGGAGAGAAGCGCTGAATGACGTTGCCCTGGCGATCGACGAGGAATTTTTCGAAGTTCCACAGAATGTCGTCCACATACAGCGGCGCCCGGCCTTTGCTGGCCATCCGCTCATAAAAACCGCTGCCTTCCGGGGCCACCGCTTTCGGCGCGGCGGCAATCAGTTTTTGATAGAGCGGCGCGCGATGTTCGCCGTTGACGTCAATTTTGCTAAACAGCGGGAAGGTGACGCCGTAGGTAGTGCTGCAGAAGGTCTTAATCTCCTCTTCACTGCCCGGCTCCTGGCCGAGGAACTGGTTGCAGGGGAACCCCAGCACGCTGAAGCCCTCGGCGGCAAACTGCTTTTGCAGATCCTCGAGTTGCTCATACTGCGGCGTCAGGCCGCATTTCGAGGCTACATTGACGATCAGCAGCACCTTGCCGGCAAAGGATGCCAGGGTGGTTTTCTCGCCATCAATGGTCGTCACTTCGGTATTCAGAATGTCATGTTGCATAGCCTGTCCTCAATGGATAAACCGGTTTCCGGTGAAGGTGATCCCTTTCTACTGTAGCGGATTCAGCGCCCGCCATTCTACTGCCATTCCCCCCGAGTTGTCGCATGATGTAACAGCGCTTCGCTGGCCGCCGGCAACATGAAATCCTCTCAATTGGGCCGTCGACCATTTCCGTGTACAGTGTTCCATGAATGTAATATGGTTTCGTTAATTGTTAATTTAAGAGAGTTTTAGTGATGAAGAAGTTGTTTAGCCTGGCGTTAATCGCCACCTCTGTCGCCCTGCTGAGCGCCTGCTCCCCGGATGAAGATAATAAAGTAAAAGTCGCTATCAATACCGGGCCGGACGAAGCCATCTGGAAAGTGGTGGAGCAGGTGGCGAAGGATAAATACCACCTCGACGTCGAAGTGGTCTCCTTCAATGATTATGTGCTGCCCAACGAAGCGCTGAACAACAAAGATGTCGATGCCAACGCCTTCCAGACCCTGCCGTACCTTGAGGCGCAGTCGAAAGAACGCGGCTATAAATTTGCGGTGGTCGGTAAAACCTTTGTCTTCCCTATCGCCGCCTATTCTCACCGGATCAAAAATATCAGCGAACTGCCCGAAGGGGCGACGGTGACCATTTCTAATGAAACCACCACCCTGGGCCGCAGCCTGCTGCTGCTTCAGGCGCAGGGGTTACTCAAGCTGAAACCGGGCGTCGGCTATTTACCCACCACGCTGGATATCATCGACAATCCGAAACAGCTGAAAATTGTTGAAGTGGATACCCCGCAGCTGACCCGTACCCTTGACGATCCGAACGTCAGCCTGTCAATCATTAACACCAACTTCTCCGCCCAGGCGGGCCTGTCGGCCGCCCGCGACGGTCTGTTTATGGAGGGGCCGGATTCCCCATACGTGAATGCGATAGTCGCCCGCGAGGATAATAAGGACAGCAAGAAAATTCAGGAATTAAAAGCCGCCTTCCAGACCAGCGAAGTCGCGGAAAAAGCGAAGGAAGTCTACAAAGGCGACGCGATCAAAGGCTGGTAAGCCTGAACCGGCGCCGTCCCTGCCGACGGCGCCGCGCTATCCCCGCCCCCGCGAACGCAGCAGCAACCAGATAAAGACCGGCGCGCCCAGGGTCGCCGTCACCACGCCAATCGGCAGCTCTGCGGCGGAAAGCGCCAGCCGGGCAATGATATCCGCCCCCAGCAAGGCGCTTGCCCCTGCCAGCATACAGGCCGGGAGCAACACCCGGTGATCGCTCAAGCCGCATAGCCGCAGAATATGCGGGATCACCAGACCGATAAAGCCAATCGCCCCCGCCAGCGCCACGCTAACGCCGACCATCCAGCCGGTCGCCACCACCAGTAATTTGCGCCACAGCCACAGCGGCAGCCCAAGCTGACGAGCGGAGACTTCGCCCAGCGCCAGTAAATTCAGGGGTTGCGACTGCAGACAGACCCAGCAGAGCACCGGCAGGAGGGCTATCATCAGCCACAGCTGTTGCCAGTCGACGCCGCCAAACCCGCCCATCATCCAGTACATTAGCTGACGCAGGTCAAAAGAGGTGGAGAAGTAGACTGCCCAGGTCATCAGGGCGCTGCAGATGATCCCCAGCGCCACCCCCGCCAGCAGCAGACGGCTGGTAGACAGATGGCGGCGGGCAAAACGCAGCAGAATAAAAGTGATCAGCAGCGCGCCAAAGATGGCACACAGGCCGAGCGCCCAGCCGGGCAAGACTCCTTTGCCCAGCAGGACGGCGGCAATCAGCCCGACGCCCGCGCCGTTGGAGACCCCCAGCAGCCCCGGCTCCGCCAGCGGATTTTCAAACAACGCCTGCATAATCGCCCCGGAGAGCGCCAGCGCCGCCCCCACCAGCAGCACCGCCAGGGTTCGCGGCAGGCGGATCTGCCAGATAAACAGCTGACCTTTGGCGCTGAGCCACTCGCCGGGCGGGATCCATTGCTCCCCCGCGCACAGGCTGATCAGCAGGGTGACCAGCAGCAACAGCGTTAATCCGAAGAGCCAACGCCGGCTGCGGCGCTGTTGAAGATGGGCGAGAGTCAGCATAGATTCCATTACGCAGTGGGAACAAGAGGCTGATTTTACGGTGGCTGTCGCGGTGAGAAAAGGAAAACCTCGCGCCCGTTCGTCGACGCGAAGGAAAATCTCCTCCGCGTCTGCGGTCGTTCGTCACACCAGAATCTGAAACAGCAGCGCAAAGAGAATGATGTTCGCCACCACGATTGCCCAGCCGTTATAGAGCATATATTTCAGATGAGTAGACTGCGCCAGCCCCATCTGGCCGAACATATCTGATGAGGGAAACGGCCCGAACCAGTCCACCTGGGATGAGGCCAGCAGCACGGCGGTGGTCCCCTGGGGCGGCACGCCGGCGGCCATCAGCATCGGGCCAAAGATTTTATGAGTAAAGGTCATCTGGGCCACCGCCGCACCGGGCACATGGCCGATAATATTGAACGCGAAGATGCTAAAGCACAGCCAGGCCGGGGAGATCCCCTCCAGCAGCGGTTGGGTATACTCCAGCAGCCCCTGATAGGCGTGCAGGCCATCCATCAGCTCAAGGATCGGGTTGTACAGCCAGTAGAGAATAAACATCCACACCAGACGGCCGCAGCCGTGATACAGTGCCTGAAGGATCTGCGTCGGTCGCAGGCCGCCTACCAGGCCGGTCATCAGGGCCACCAGCAGCATCACGATTATCGCGAAGCTGAAGCCGGCTTTAATCACCACGCCAACGATCGCCATCACGATGATGGTCGCCGCGAAGGCCAGCGCGCTTAATTTACGCCGACGCTGCTGCGCGGCGCTGAGATCCTCTTGCGGCTTTTCCGCGAGATCGACGTCATAGCGCAGTTTGCCTTCGGTCATCTTCTGGATCCGTCCCGCCATTACCCAGCCGGCCAGCAGCGTGACCGCGCTCATCGGCAGACCAACGTACAGCAGATAATCCGGGTAGCTCAACCCACCGAGGCTGAGGATCGTCACGGTGCTGGGGGTGAAAGGCCCGGTAAACAGCCCAACGGAACCGGCGGTCATCATCAGCGCGGCGACCGTTGGCGGCGTCAAGCGTACCGCTGCCGCCACCGGAATGATTACTGCCACGATAATGGCATTGCCACCGGCCATAGTGCCCAGCGAACCGCAAATTAAAATCGATGACGCCACAATGCCGAATTTCACCCGCGTCTGACTCGACAACCCGATGCGATGGACGACAAATTTTACCAGCTCAACCGCTGCGCCGGTGCGGGTGGCCACTTCCCCCACGCCGGCGCCGAGCATAATGATAAGCCCAACGGTGGCAATAAATGACCCGGTGGATTTCGCCAGCATCGTGCCCATTTCCGGCAGGCCGGTCGAGGTCATTATCATGGCGATAATAATCGAGGAGATGACCGCCAGCACAATATCAACGCCGATCAGCGATAATATCGCTAGCGCCACCAGCGGCGTAAATCCCAGCAGGCCAAGCTCACTGCCTGGTCGACCGTGGCACCACAGCGCGATCAACACGAACAGCAGCAATAACAGACCAATAATAACGTTTTTCCGCGTGATATTTCGTCTGACAGGCGCATTGCCTGTGAGCGTTGAGTCACTCATAACACTCCTTAATGCCAATCAATCCGACCATGATGGTCAGGTGGTGTATGGGGGCCTGCTCAGAAAATATCCTCCCTCTTTTTCATTATTGATTGGCCGCGGCCTGAGGGTTTGTTTGGGTACAAAGGAAACGATTCTGAGAGCGTAATATGCCGCCATTGGGCGGGGTCTACAGCACAAGATGTAGCCGATGCGCTGATTGGTGATTAAATCTATGTTAACTTAGTGTTAGTAGAAAATGACTTTTTATCGGTAGGCTATAACCTTGAGTTAACTGTTCATGAAACTGCGTCATCTGGAAATCTTCTATGCCGTCATGACCTGCGGCTCTTTATCGCGGGCGGCGGAAGCGCTCAATATCTCCCAGCCCGCGGCCAGCAAAGCGTTAAAAAGCGCCGAAATGAAGCTGGGTTTTACCCTGTTTCAGCGGGTGCGCGGCAAGCTGCTGCCGACCAGCGAGGCGATCACACTTTTCGAAAAAGCGCAGAGCATTTATCAGGACCTGGACAACCTGCGCCTGCTGGCCGACAACCTGGCTCGCGATCCGCGCGCCAAGATCACTTTAGGCTGTCTGCCAAGCCTGGGGTTAAGCCTGGTGCCGGAGCTGGTGACCGACTTTTATCAGCAAAACAGCAACCTGGTGATGACGCTCACTACCGAGCACACCGAGACGCTGGTCAAAAAACTGGATTTGCGCGAGATAGATTTGGCGCTGACGCTACAGCCGGTGCAGCAGGGAGAGATCCTGACCACCCTGATTGCCGAAGTACCGCTGGTGTACATCGACCGTCATTATCGTCAGGGGGCGGTGGAGATCGACCAGATCGACCAGCAGCGCTGGATCTCGCCGGGACCGCACTCGCTCTCTGCCGCCATCGCCACCCGTCGCGACTTTTCCACCACCCGGCTAAACGTCCAGACCTACTATATGGCCACCGAGTTCGTGAAGCGCGGCATGGGCTGCAGCATCACAGATATCTTCTCCGCCCAGCACAACCTGGCCCCGGAGATGATCCATCCCATTACGCCGCCGATGGCGATTAACCTCTGTCTGTTACGCCGGGCCGACGTTTCCCTGAGCCCGATGGCGCAAAAGTTCGTCGATTTTCTCTGCCAGCGTTTGCGCCAGCAGCTCAAGGAGATTAACCTGCGGTTATACCCTGACCATAAAAAGTCAATTGCGCCGCTGGGGTAAATGCTTTGACATAACCCGATAAATTTATCAGCGGTGGATATATCGGGTTATGAACAAACGCATTGTCATTATTGGCGGCGGCGTGGTCGGTCTGGCCACGGCCTGGGAACTGATCAAGCGCGGCCATCAGGTGCAATTACTGGAGCGCAATGCCGAACCGGGCAGCGCCACCAGTTTTGCCAACGGCGGACAATTAAGTTACCGCTACGTCGCCCCCCTTGCCGACAGCGGCGTTCCTCTGCAGGGAATGAAATGGATGGGCAAAGCCGATTCGCCGCTGAATATGCGTCTCAGGATGTCTCTCCAGCAGTGGCGCTGGCTGCTGCAGTTTCTGCGCGCCTGTAATAACCAGACCAATAAAATGAATGGCGACCATATTTTACGCCTGTCGCTGCTCAGCCGTCAGGTCATGCAGGCGTGGCGGGATGAGGATAATCTTGCCGATTTCCACTGGCGGCGCAGCGGAAAATTAATTATCCATCGTCGCGAATATGATTTTAATAAAGCAGCAAAAGGGATTGATCCTCAGTATCAGCAGGCGCTGAATGCTGAAGCCTGCCTGCAGCTGGAGCCGGCGCTCAAACATATTAGTCCTTCTCTGCAGGGCGGAATCTATTCGCCAGGCGATGAAACGGCAGATTGTCATCAGTTCTGCCTTGCCCTGCTCGACAAGCTCAATGCCAGCAGCGACTTTAGCCTGCTGACCCAGTGTGAGGTGCGGCGACTCCATAAGCGCGGGGGACGCATCAGCAGCCTGGAGACCAGTCAGGGGCCCCTCACCGGCGATGAGTATGTCGTCGCCGCCGGTAACGGCAGTGGTTCTCTGCTTGGGCATTTGGGGGTGCGCGTGCCGCTGTGCGGCCTGAAAGGGTACAGCCTGACCCTGCCCTATCCTGAAAAAGCAGGTATTGCCCCTGACATCAGCGTCACCGACTACGGGCACAAAATCGTTTATGCCCGCCTTGGCCAACAGCTGCGCATCGCGGCGATGGTGGACATCGGCTACGACGGCGACGAACTGCGCGGATGCCGCATTCAGGCGCTGAAGAACATCGTCGCCCGCAGCTTTCCTGAACTGGAGAGGCTGGACGAGGCCGAAGTCTGGACCGGCATGCGCCCGTCAACGCCAGCAGGCCCGCCGATGCTGGGACGCGCCGGCTACCCCAACCTGTGGATGAACCTCGGCCAGGGTAGCCTCGGCTTTACTCTCGCCGCCGGCAGCGCGGTGGTGCTGGGCGCGTTAATCGATAATCAGATGCCAGACATTTCTTTAGAAGGTCTCACATGGAAACAAACCGCATGACAATTATTCGCAATAATCCACAACCTCGTCTTGCCGCCAGCGTTGCGTATGGCGATCTGCTGTTCCTCTCCGGGCAGACGCCAAAAAGCAATGAAGACGATATCGTTTTACAAACCCGTGAAGTACTGGAGAAGATCGACGCGCTGCTGGCCGCAGCCGGGAGCGATAAGCAGCACATTCTCTCCGCGCAGATCTGGTTGAAAAATATCGAGCGTGACTTTGCCGCATTCAATGAGGTGTGGGTGCAATGGATGCCGGAAGGCTATAGCCCGGCGCGAGCGGCCGTGCAGGCGGAGATGGCGCGACCAGAAATCCTGGTGGAGATCATGCTCACCGCCGTCAAAGCGTAAAGATTGACAGAAAAGAAAAAGGCCGCAATGCGGCCTTTTTAATTAGTTCAGATTATTTGTCTTTCGGCGACGCGTTTTCGACACGGCTTTTCAGCTTCTGACCGGGTCTGAAGGTCACCACGCGCCGGGCTGTAATGGGAATATCCTCCCCCGTCTTCGGGTTACGTCCCGGGCGTTGGTTTTTATCCCGCAAATCGAAGTTGCCGAACCCGGAGAGTTTGACCTGTTCTCCGTTTTCCAGAGCACGACGGATCTCTTCGAAAAACAACTCGACCAGTTCTTTGGCATCCCGCTTGCTAAGCCCAAGCTTATCAAACAGATATTCTGACATTTCAGCTTTTGTAAGCGCCATAGGTTCAATCCCTCAATGATGCCTGGAATCGCTCTTTTAATGCCTCTACACATCTGGCAACGGTAGCGGCAATCTCCTCTTCTTCGAGTGTACGGCTGGTATCCTGCAGGATCAGGCTAATCGCAAGGCTCTTATACCCTTCCGCCACACCCTTACCACGGTACACGTCAAATAAGTTTACGCCAACTACCTGATTTACGCCAACTTTCTTACATTCGGCTAAAACATCGGCGGCAGCCACGTTTTCCGCGACCAGCACCGCGATGTCGCGACGGTTCGCCGGGAAGCGGGAAATATCGCGCGCCTGAGGCACCACGCGGTCTGCGAGCTTGTTCCACTCCAGTTCGAACACCAGAGTGCGACCGTTCAGATCCAGTTTACGTTCCAGCTCAGGATGAACAACCCCAATGAAACCAATGCGTTCACCTTTAAGATAAATCGCTGCGGATTGTCCCGGATGCAGCGCGGTGGTCGCTTCAGCACGGAATTCGATATCCGCTAATTTTCCGGTTAAATCCAGAACGGCTTCCAGATCGCCTTTCAGATCATAGAAATCGACCGTCTCTTTCGCCAGTGTCCAGTGCTCTTCGTAGCGGTTGCCGCAGATCGCCCCGGCCAGCATCACATCCTGACGAATGCCCAGCGGCGCATTGGTATCCGGCACAAAGCGCAGGCCGCTCTCAAAGATGCGCACCCGGCTCTGCTGACGGTTCTGGTTGTAGACCACGGTGCCCAGCAGGCCGGTCCACAGCGACAGGCGCATCGCCGACATTTCGCTGGAGATCGGGCTTGGCAGGATCAGCGCCTCTTCCCCGGCGTGGATCAGCTGCTGGACTTTCGGGTCGACGAAGCTGTAGGTGATCACTTCCTGATAGCCTTTGTCGTTCAGCAGCGTTTTCACGCGCTTCAGCGACAGGTCCGCTTCGCGGTGGGTTCCCATGATCAGACCCGCCTGCACCGGCTCGTCAGGAATGTTGTTGTAGCCGTAAACGCGAGCCACTTCTTCAACCAGATCTTCTTCGATCTCCATGTCGAAACGCCAGCTCGGCGCAACCGCCTGCCATTCGCCCTCGCCAACCGTCACTTCGCAGCCGAGGCGCTGCAGAATGTCGGTGACCTGCGCGTCAGCGATATGGTGGCCAATCAGGCGATCCAGCTTGCTGCGACGCAGCGTAATGGTGGCGCGTGTTGGTAGATTCTCTTTGCTGGTAACGTCAATGACCGGGCCGGCTTCACCGCCGCAGAGGTCGATCAGCAGACGGGTTGCACGCTCCAGCGCTTTATACTGCAGGGCCGGATCGACGCCGCGCTCATAGCGGTGAGAGGCATCGGTGTGCAGGCCATGACGGCGCGCGCGGCCGGTAATGGACAGCGGGCTGAAGAACGCGCATTCCAGCAGCACGTTCTGGGTTTCGTCGTTAACGCCGGAGTGTTCCCCGCCGAAGATCCCCCCCATCGCCAGCGCTTTGTTATGGTCTGCAATGACCAGCGTGTCGCTGTCGAGCTTTGCTTCAGAGCCATCGAGCAGGACCAGGGCTTCCCCTTCTTTCGCCATGCGCACCACGATCCCGCCTTCAATACGGTCGCGGTCAAAGGCGTGCATCGGCTGGCCCAGCTCAAGCAGCACATAGTTGGTCACGTCAACCACCGCGTCGATGGAGCGGATCCCGCAGCGGCGCAGCTTCTCTTTCATCCACAGCGGCGTCGGCGCTTTGACGTTGATACCTTTCACCACGCGCCCCAGATAGCGCGGGCAAGCCTGCGGCGCGTCAACCTGAATCGGCAGCACGTCGTCAATCGTCGCGGCAACCGGCGTGATTTCCGGCGCGTTCAGCGGCGCTTTGTTCAGGACAGCGACATCGCGCGCCACGCCAATGATGCCCAGGCAATCGGCGCGGTTTGGCGTGACGCTGATTTCGATGGTGTTATCGTCAAGCTTGAGGTATTCGCGAATATCGGTGCCGATGGGCGCATCTGCCGGCAGCTCGATGATACCGCTATGGTCGTCGGAAATACCCAGCTCGGAGAAGGAGCACAGCATCCCCTCAGACGGCTCGCCGCGCAGCTTCGCGGCCTTGATTTTGAAATCGCCCGGCAGCACGGCGCCGATGGTGGCTACCGCGACCTTTAGCCCCTGACGGCAGTTTGGCGCGCCGCAGACGATGTCCAGCAGGCGTTCGCCGCCGACGTTGACTTTGGTGACGCGCAGTTTGTCGGCGTTCGGGTGCTGACCGCACTCCACCACTTCCCCGACTACGACGCCGTTGAAGCTGCCGGCGACCGGCTCAACGCCATCTACTTCGAGGCCCGCCATGGTGATCTGATCGGAAAGCGCTTCGCTGTCGATCGCCGGGTTAACCCATTCGCGTAACCACAGTTCACTGAATTTCATTGTTCTGTCCTGCCCTTATTTAAACTGTTTGAGGAAACGCAGATCGTTTTCGAAGAACGCGCGCAGATCGGTGACGCCATAGCGCAGCATGGTCAGACGCTCCATGCCCATGCCGAAGGCGAAGCCGGAGTAGACTTCCGGATCGATACCCACGTTACGCAGCACGTTCGGGTGCACCATCCCGCAGCCCAGCACTTCCAGCCATTTGCCGTTTTTACCCATTACGTCAACTTCCGCAGACGGTTCGGTGAACGGGAAGTAGGACGGACGGAAGCGGACCTGCAGATCTTCTTCAAAGAAGTTGTTCAGGAAGTCGTGCAGCGTCCCTTTCAGGTTGGTGAAGCTGATATTTTTATCAACGATCAGACCTTCCATCTGATGGAACATCGGGGTGTGGGTCTGATCGTAGTCGTTACGATAGACGCGGCCCGGCGCGATAATACGGATAGGCGGCTGCTGGTTTTCCATGGTGCGGATCTGCACGCCGGAGGTCTGCGTACGCAGCAGGCGAGTGGCATCGAACCAGAAAGTGTCGTGGTCAGCGCGCGCCGGATGGTGACCCGGAATATTCAGCGCATCGAAGTTGTGGTAATCGTCTTCGATTTCCGGGCCCGTCGCCACGGTAAAGCCGAGCTCACCGAAGAAACTTTCAATACGGTCGATGGTGCGAGTAACCGGATGCAGGCCGCCGTTTTCAATGCGGCGACCCGGCAGCGAGACGTCAATGGTCTCTGCGGCCAGACGCGCATTCAGCGCTGCGCCTTCCAGTTCAGCTTTACGCGCGTTCAGCGCCTGCTGCACCTGCTCTTTCGCCTCGTTGATGACCGCACCGGCTGCCGGACGCTCTTCCGGCGGCAGCTCACGCAGGGTGGTCATTTGCAGGGTCAGATGCCCTTTTTTACCCAGGTATTCCACGCGGACGTTGTCCAGCGCAGCAACATCTGATGCCTCGTTAATGGCTGCCTTAGCACTGGCAACCAGCTCTGCGAGATGTGACATGGTTTTCCTCATTATGTCGGTGCAGACACCGGTTATAGTGAAATTAATATTCCGAATCCATATACGAAAAAAGCCTCCACAGGGGAGGCTTTCTGGCGCTGTTTTCCGTTTCTTCTTTCACGCGCAAGCCCCCTGAGTTCAGGTGCTAAAGTAAAAAAAGAAGCGGAAAATAGCAGCATTCATGCTTGCATTACCTTGTCTGGTAAGATACGTCAGAGCTGTATTGAAAAGCCTGCGCCGATAAAAGTCAATGTATTGATGGTGTTGAAACGAAAAGAGGGAGACAAGCTCCCTCTTTCAACTGGCTTATGCCAGAGCTGCTTTCGCTTTTTCGACCAGAGCGGTGAACGCTACTTTGTCGAATACAGCGATGTCAGCCAGGATCTTACGGTCGATTTCAACAGAGGCTTTTTTCAGGCCATTGATGAATTTGCTGTAAGAAATACCGTTCTGACGTGCTGCTGCGTTGATACGTGCAATCCACAGTTGACGGAACTGACGTTTACGTTGACGACGGTCACGGTAAGCGTACTGACCAGCTTTGATAACAGCCTGGAAGGCAACGCGGTATACGCGAGAACGCGCACCGTAGTAGCCTTTAGCTTGTTTCAAAATTTTCTTGTGACGTGCACGTGCAATTACACCACGTTTTACGCGAGCCATGTGTGCTCTCCTGTATCTATTCTAAGTTAAAAAAGTTAAACGTTAACGACTTATGCGTACGGCAGGCACGCGATAACCAGGCCCAGATCGCCTTTGGAAACCATGGCTTTCGGACGCAGGTGACGTTTACGCTTGGTAGCTTTTTTAGTCAGAATGTGACGCAGGTTAGCGTGCTTGTGCTTAAAACCACCTTTACCGGTTTTTTTGAAGCGCTTAGCAGCACCGCGTACGGTCTTAATTTTTGGCATTTTAATAACTTCCACTTCGCATTGTTAATAAACGAAACAAAGGCGAACAAAACCAGTGAGCCGAAGCCCACCGGAAATGTTTCTTGATGGCCTTACTGTTTCTTCTTAGGAGCGAGCACCATGATCATCTGGCGGCCTTCGATCTTCGTTGGGAAGGATTCGACTACTGCCAGTTCAACCAGATCGTCTTTCACGCGGTTAAGCACTTCCATACCGATCTGCTGGTGGGCCATCTCACGACCGCGGAAACGCAGCGTGATCTTGGCCTTATCGCCATCTTCGAGAAAGCGAATCAGGCTGCGGAGTTTTACCTGATAGTCACCTTCATCAGTACCAGGGCGGAATTTAATTTCCTTAACCTGGATAACTTTCTGCTTCTTCTTCTGTTCCTTAGAAGACTTACTCTTTTCATAAAGGAACTTGCCGTAGTCCATGATACGACAAACTGGCGGCTCGGCGTTAGGGCTGATTTCAACTAAATCTACTCCAGCCTCTTCAGCCTTTTCGATAGCTTCTCTCAGACTCACAATTCCCAGCTGCTCACCTTCCAGACCTGTTAAGCGAACTTCCTGGGCGCGAATCTCGCCATTAATACGATTCGGACGTGCCGTTTGAACTCGTTTTCCGCCTTTAATACCTTATTCCTCCAGTTGTTGAAGACTGCGGCTGCGAATCTCTTGTTGCAGCTTCTCGATCACTTCATTTACGTCCATGCTGCCGAGGTCTTTCCCGCGACGGGTGCGCACAGCCACTTTGCCGGCTTCGACTTCTTTGTCGCCACAGACCAACATATACGGGACACGACGTAAAGTGTGCTCGCGGATTTTAAAGCCAATCTTCTCATTTCTCAAGTCTGCTTTTACACGAATGCCCGCATTTTGTAGTTTACGCGTCAATTCGTTAACGTATTCAGCCTGAGAATCGGTAATATTCATGACCACTACCTGCACTGGTGCAATCCAGGTTGGGAAGAAGCCGGCGAACTCTTCGGTCAGGATGCCAATGAAGCGCTCCAGAGAACCGAGAATCGCACGGTGAATCATGACCGGCACCTGACGCTCGTTGTTTTCGCCCACATAGGAGGCGCTTAAACGCTGCGGCAGAGAGAAGTCCAGCTGTACGGTACCGCACTGCCATGCACGATCGAGGCAGTCATACAGGGTAAATTCAATTTTCGGGCCGTAGAACGCCCCTTCACCCAGTTGATATTCAAATGGGATGTTATTTTCTTCCAGCGCCACCGCCAGATCCGCTTCCGCGCGATCCCAGGTCTCGTCGCTACCGATACGTTTTTCCGGGCGAGTCGACAGTTTGACGACGATCTTCTCGAAGCCAAAGGTGCTATACATATCGTAGACCATACGAATACAGGCGTTCACTTCATCGCGAACCTGATCTTCAGTACAGAAGATATGCGCATCATCCTGGGTAAAGCCGCGAACGCGCATCAGACCATGCAGCGCGCCAGACGGTTCGTTACGGTGGCAGCTACCGAATTCCGCCATACGCAGCGGCAGGTCGCGGTAGGATTTCAGCCCCTGGTTGAAGATCTGCACGTGACCCGGGCAGTTCATCGGCTTGATACAGTATTCACGGTTCTCAGAAGAGGTGGTGAACATCGCATCTTTGTAGTTGTCCCAGTGGCCGGTTTTTTCCCACAGCACACGGTCCATCATGAACGGACCTTTTACTTCCTGATACTGGTACTCTTTCAGTTTAGAACGAACAAACGTTTCCAGTTCACGGAAGATGGTCCAGCCGTCATTGTGCCAGAACACCATCCCCGGCGCCTCTTCCTGCATGTGATACAGGTCGAGCTGCTTACCGATTTTACGGTGGTCACGCTTGGCGGCTTCTTCCAGACGCTGCAGGTAGGCATTCAGCGCTTTTTTATCTGCCCACGCGGTGCCGTAGATACGCTGCAACATTTTATTGTTGCTGTCGCCGCGCCAGTAGGCTCCGGCGGTTTTCATCAGCTTAAAGTGATGGCAGAAGCGCATGTTCGGTACGTGCGGACCGCGGCACATATCGATATATTCTTCATGATGATACAGGCCAGGCTTGTCATCATGGGCAATGTTTTCATCAAGAATAGAAACTTTATAGCTTTCGCCGCGTTTCACGAAGGTTTCACGCGCTTCATGCCAGCTCACTTTCTTCTTGATAACGTCGTAGTTTTTCTCGGCGAGCTCATGCATACGTTTTTCGAGCGCGTCGATATCTTCCTGGGTCAGGGTGTGGTCGAGGTCTACGTCATAGTAGAAACCATTATCGACAACCGGACCGATAGCCATTTTGGTGTTGGGCCACAGCTGTTTGATGGCATGGCCTAACAGGTGCGCGCAGGAGTGACGAATGATCTCCAGCCCTTCTTCATCTTTCGCGGTGATGATAGAGAGAGTGGAATCGGATTCGATCGGGTCACAGGCGTCTACCAGTTCACCGTTTACCCGCCCGGCAATGGTGGCTTTCGCCAGGCCTGGACCGATATCCAGCGCGACATCCATCGGACTAACTGCGTGGTCAAAATGGCGTTGGCTGCCATCAGGAAGCGTAATTACAGGCATTTTATGTCCTTATTTGCAGTGGTGCCCCGCACGAAAGAGCACATACAAAACTATATAATCATAATTATCATCAAGTTAAGGCGCAGTTCCCGCTTCACTCTGCGAAAATAGGAGCACGACCGGAACGATCGCTCCCCCCTGCAGCCGCCTGCTGATAACACCGGGGAGTAGTTTACACATCATTGGTACGTGATTAAAGCCGCAACAGCATAAATGATGGCGGAATGCGGAGAAAACAAGAGGGCCACGGATAAAAAGCAGAATATAAGCGATGTGGCGCGGTAATATTGGCCAATGGCGCCGGACGATATTATTCGGACATGATAAAAGAGAGGTAGAGATATTACCTGCTGAATGTATACCGCGGGCCATTAAACCGGTACCACTTAACCCGGCTTATTAGACCGCTCGCGAAACGATAGCCTGCAATATTAAGACCACTCGCCGGCCATCAGCGTATGCACATTAAAGGCGTCGTTCATGGATTTTCCGGTGGTAGGGGCGCCGGGCGCAATATTCGAACCAGCCTCAACGTCAGAGGCTTTGGCGATACCTACCTGGGTATGATCCTGATGACCCGATGGCGGAACGGGCGTGGCGGCTGATGCGCCAAAAGAAAGCACGCACAGCGCCAGGGCTGCGATGGTATAACGATTGTTTTTCATGATGTTTATTCTCTTATTACGGAAATCAGACTGGGCAATGTCGCCCTCCGGTCAGTGGTTGTTAGTATAGATCCAGATCACATATTTGTCCGTCGAATATTTAGCTATTTGTGTCAAATAGAATGAATATTTGTCAGGCGCTCGTGAATAATGGAGAAAAAATGGAGGGCTATTTCCTTTTTACAAAAAGTAAAACGAACGGCCAGAAAAAATAATATCACTAATTGCTAAAACCAAAACGAACAGGCCGGGGAAAACCCGGCCTGAAATATTACATCTTATACCCTAGGGAGAGCGAGGTCCGGCGATCGGTATGCTCCGGCGCGGACGCAGGCGGCTCAGAGTTCCAGGTCACGTTGTAGGCGACCTTCAGGGCGAAATGGGCGTTAATCGCCACGTTTAACGCGCTCTCTGAGTTGACCGTGGTGTCCTCGGCGCCGAACACCGATACCCCTTGCGAAAATTTGGCGTTATCGGTCATCTGCCAGGCCCAGGTACCCGAAGCATAACCCAGCGGCTGGGTATCAGTATCCCCGTCGGTATATTCGTCATAGCGAACGCCAGGACCGAATTCAAACCGCAGACTGTGCACCGGCCCGTTGAGGATCTGACGACCATAGCCCGCCGTCACAACATCGCGCTGTTGATAGCCGTTGTAGCGGTCAGTTAGCCAGCTACCCTGACCAAAAACATAGTTCATATCGGTCAGGTTGTAGCGGCTACGTCCGCCGACAGCATATTTTTCTGAGGATCGCTCATCATTGGACGACGTGTTGCTGGCGTTGCCCCACAGCGACCAGGCGGTGGTATTACCATACCAGGTCAGGGTGGAATCCGCCGTCATCGAAGAGCTCTTGGTGTTGCCGGACTGCGCCAGGTAGCCTGCGTTAACCACCCCTTCGAACGGTTTTTTGGCAGCGGAAGGGTCATCCATGACGGTAAATACAGAATCATCGGCCATTGCGCCAACAGACGCAAAAAGCCCCCCCGCCAGCATAACCGCTGCGGGTACTGTCTTTAAAAGCTTCATTATAACTCTCTAAAATACATTTTTTTAGGACAGTACAAATGATGAACAGGCATAATCTCGCCGGCTCATTGAATTTAGCGTCCGTACAACATAAAAGAGACCTGAGGGTCCCGGAAACTTTCGCGAGGATCGCGGAGTGCAGGTCCTAAGAAAGGTAGTAAATTATAAAAAAGCACGAATAACATAGCAATCACTTACTCTTTCGTTTTTTGAATAAGACAGCTCCGGAAACAATCTTTATTTCATAATGAAAATAGAGGCATCTTTGCAAAACTGTCAGGAACTGGACTTTCCCTCCCCGAGTCATCGTGCCATGCTTAAATTAACGACAGTCGCCGTATTAAGGAGGAGAAGGAATGACCAAAATTTACACGCTCACGCTGGCCCCCTCGCTGGATAGCGCCACGCAAACCCCACAGATCTACCCGGAAGGCAAACTTCGCTGCAGCGCGCCGGTATTTGAACCTGGCGGCGGCGGGATCAACGTGGCCCGCGCCGTGACCTTTCTCGGCGGCAAAGCCACCGCCATTTTTCCGGTCGGTGGCGCTACCGGCGAGCATCTTGCCGCCCTGCTGGCCGATGAGCAGGTGCCGGTCGAGACCGTCGAAACCCGCGACTGGACGCGGCAAAACCTGCACGTCCACGTGGCCGCCAGCGGCGAACAGTATCGCTTCGTTATGCCCGGCGCGGCACTGACGGACGATGAATTCCGCCGTCTGGAAGAGAAGGTTCTGACTATCGAACCCGGCTCTCTGCTGGTGGTCAGCGGCAGCCTGCCGCCAGGTATTAGCGTCGATAACCTGATGCAGCTGGTGAAAAATGCGCAACAGCAGGGACTGCGCTGCATCATTGACAGTTCCGGCGATGCGCTGGCCGCCTCGCTGGACGTCGGCAATATTGAGCTGGTGAAACCGAACCAGAAAGAGCTTAGCGCCCTCGTGCAGCGCGATCTCAGCCAACCCGATGACGTGCGCCTTGCCGCTCAGTCGTTGATCCAGTCCGGTAAAGTGCGCCGGGTGGTGGTCTCCCTGGGTCCGCAGGGGGCGTTAGGCGTGGACGCCAGCGGCAGCGTTCAGGTTGTGCCGCCACCGATGAAAAGCCAGAGCACCGTCGGCGCTGGCGACAGCATGGTGGGCGCCATGACCTTGCGTCTGGCGGAAAACGCCAGCCTTGAAGACATGGTACGCTTTGGCGTCGCCGCCGGTAGCGCCGCGACCATCAACCAGGGCACCCGCCTCTGCTCGCGGGCCAATACGCAAAAAATCTATGATTATCTCTGCGGGCGTTGATCTTCCCGGCCCCCTCCGCGCAGGCGGAGGGGAATCACAATATAAGCAGGATGGTCTATGCTGGAAAGGCCATGCATAACAACGGGGTGTAGAGATGAGCAATGAGATTACCGCCTGGGTCGTCAGCGTGACCTTCCATGAACAGGCGCTGACGGAGATCAATGAGGTAAGCAACCATTTTACCCGTGCCGGGTTTGTACTGACGCTCAATGATGAAGAGGGCACGCCCCATGAGCTGGGTACCAACACCTTCGGCCTGCTGAGCGGCCAGACGGCCGAGGAAGTTAAGGCCCTCAGCGCCGGCCTGGCGGAAGCGGCCCTTGGCCGCCCGGCGGAAATCGCTGTGGCCACATTCGCCGAGTGGTTAAAAGCTCAATAAGTGCGTTTAGCGCAACGGAAAGCGTCAGTTGTGCGTCAGTTCCAGGTTTACCCGGTAGTAATGCGCTAACCTTATGATATGGTGGAAAACATGGGGAGAGACAGCATGTGGCAAGCAATCAGTACTCTTTTACGCGATTGGCATACCGAAGACGCTGAAATCGAACTGAAAACCGAGCTGCCCGGTGGAGAGATCCATTCCGCCTGGCATTTACGCTTCGGCGGGAAAGATTACTTCGTGAAATGCGACGAACGGGAACTTCTGCCTATCTTCACCGCCGAGTCCGATCAGCTGGAGCTGCTGTCGCGAAGCAAAACCGTTCGCGTACCGCAGGTCTTTGCCGTCGGCAGCGATCGCGACTATAGCTTCGTGGTCATGGAGTACCTCCCTCCCCGTCCGCTGGATGCGCACAATGCGTTTCTGCTTGGCCAGCAGCTAGCCCACCTCCATCAGTGGAGCGATCAGCCGCAGTTCGGTCTGGATTTTGATAACGATCTTTCCACCACGCCGCAGCCCAACGCCTGGCAGCGTCGCTGGTCGGTTTTTTTTGCCGAGCAGCGTATCGGCTGGCAGCTGGAGCTCGCGGCGGAGAAGGGATTGCACTTTGGCGATATCGATACCTTAGTCGATATGGTACAGCAGCGACTGGCCAACCATCAGCCGCAGCCTTCGCTGCTGCACGGGGATCTGTGGTCCGGCAACTGCGCCTTAGGGCCGGATGGCCCCTATATATTCGATCCCGCCTGCTACTGGGGCGACCGCGAGTGCGATTTAGCCATGCTGCCGATGCATCCGGAACAGCCCCCGCAAATCTATGACGGCTATCAGTCCGTTTCGCCTCTGCCGTCGGGTTTTCTCGATCGTCAGCCGATTTATCAGCTTTATACTCTGCTGAACAGAGCGATTTTGTTTGGCGGCCAGCACCTGGTAACGGCCCAGCAGGCGCTGGATGATGTATTGATGGAGAAAATGCGTTAAACAAGCTTCACGGCGGACCTTGCCGGTCCGCCGCAGCGTTTTATCAGTTAATCTCGACGCCGTTCAGGCGGAATTTGATGGTCATCGTTACGCCGGTACCCGGTCTTCCCTGCTCATAACGCCATCTGCGCATCGCGCTTTTCACCTCGCGTTCGAACATATTCGCCGGCTGAGCAGAGAGGATCTGCAGATTATCAATGCGGCCATCAGGCGAAACGTCAAACTTCACCCGTACCGTCCCTTCTATGCGCAGCGCCTGAGCGCGCGCTGGATAGGACGGCTGAACGCGGCTGATCGCCCGCGGGCCGCTCGGAGCAGTAACGGTGGGTTTAGCCGCTGCGGTCGAGGTACTTGGCGCTGTACGCGCCGGCGCCGTATTGTTGTTTTCAAACGGCGAGGCCGGACGCGGCTCTGCTGCCGGCTTCACTTCCCGCTTCGGCTGTTCAACCTTTTTCTCCGGCTTAGGCTTGGGTTTAGGTTTGGGCTTCGGCTTAGGTTCCGGTTTATGGATCACCACCGGCGCCTCTTTCGGCGGTTCAGGCACTACCTCTGGCTCCGGCTCAGGTTCGGGTTCAACAACGGGCTCCACGACAGGCTGCGCCGCCGGAGGCGGCTCAAGATCGGCCGGCGCCACCATTGTGATCTCTATCGGCTGCGTCGGAGAAGGCTGTTCAATAACCTGATGTACCGAGGTATAAAGCAGCCCCGCCACAACGGCACCGTGGATAGCCACGGACAGCAGCGTTGGCCACGGAAAGCGGCGAGGTAAATCAAGGGTCATTGCGCTCATAGTCGTTTCTGTTGAAAAATGATGCTCCGATTTTAAATGCAAATAGCAATCATATTCAATAAGGCGTCTTAACCTGAGTCAATTTTTGCCGCCATTTGCAGAAAAAAGCTGCGTCGGCAGTGCTTTCCACTCCAGAGCGCATCTTTGCATTGCAGTCCATCGCTGTTTAACTTAACGTAATTCGCCTGATTATTGATAAGGAGCTTTGCCGTGCTTTACGTTATCTACGCTGAAGATATCGCCGATTCTCTGGAAAAGCGGCTGTCGGTTCGCCCCGCGCATCTCGCGCGTTTACAACTCTTACACGATGAAGGCCGACTGCTTACCGCCGGGCCAATGCCGGCCGTTGACAGTAACGAACCGGGCGCAGCAGGATTCAGCGGCTCAACGGTGATTGCCGAGTTTGAATCGCTGGAAGCGGCCCAGGCCTGGGCCAATGACGATCCGTATATCGCCGCCGGGGTTTACCGCCAGGTCTCTGTTAAGCCATACAAAAAGGTTTTTTGAAAATACCCTTTCCTTTTTCTGGCTAACCACAAAAACACCCAGGTCATCAGAATGAAGGGCGCATTTTGGTACACGACATTGAAGTGTCGCCCTTTTTAACCTCGCGAAAGCGTTGACTGTTATCCGCCTGAGAAGCCTGGAAGATGAGCACGCACTTTCTCCTGCTACCCCATCATCGACCATCGCCTCGCTTTTTTCGGCAATGGAAAATGCTGACAAAACATCGACGCCACGCGTGATAGTGAATTACTAATACCTTGTGTAAGGCTGTTAGGGAGGATCGCGTTGTTATTTAGCGCTTGCATTTAATGTCAGCACATCCTGATATAGCCCTATAAATCTACAGTGCAATAGAAAGAAAATAATTACTGAAAGATAGTTGCTTAACGACAGATATGAAAGCCTGAAAAAAAATATTATTGGGCATCCACTGCGGATGCCGCGGAACCGAACGTAGCCCATCTTGCTATATTCAGGACCGTAGCCGCTTGAAAGCACGTGGAAATAACACCCCTGTAGACAAAGGTTTACCTGGCAGGCATAAAGGGGTATTAACTACGCTGCCAGCGTTAAGTTGCTGAGCATCATTTTTAAAGCCTATTAATTTCGTTGCGTAAACTTCACGCAGAGTGATAGTAGGGGCATCACTGCTTGATTAAAAAATTTGAAAGGGAATAACAAATGTTTTCAATAAGCCCTGTATTTTTTTGGGCTAACATTATGTACCTGCCGATTTTGAGGATTATTGTGTGAATACCCTGAAAAAAACCGCATTGCTTTCTGTACTTGCCTTATATATTCCTGTGTCGCAAGCCGCGGCTAAGGAATACAGTCTTGATCCACAGCATACCTCGGTTGTGATCTCCTGGAACCATTTCGGCTTCTCAAACCCTACCGCCTATATTTCTGATGTTTCAGGGAAACTGGCCTTTGATAATGAGAATCCGGAGAAATCCTCGGTGAACGTCACGCTGCCAGTGAAAACCATTGACGCTCACGTCAAGGCGTTAACGGATGAGTTTTTAGGCAAAGAGTATTTTGATGTTAAAACGTTTCCCGAAGCCACTTTCCAGAGTACCAAAGTGGAAAGCAAAGGCGACAATAAATATGATGTGGAAGGTAATTTGACCATTAAAGGCATCACCAAACCGGTGGTACTGCATGCCGTCCTGAATAAGCAGGATATGCACCCAATGGTGAAAAAAGAGGCCATTGGATTTGATGCCACCGGGGTGATAAAACGTTCAGACTTTAAGCTTGATAAATATGTGCCGGCGGTAAGTGATAACGTCACCATCACGTTATCCACGGAAGCCTATGCAAAATAAGTAAAAGCTGGCGCAACGATTGTTTTTTATTCAGGATGCTTATTGCATGGCCTCTCTGAATAATATAACAGGCTCAGATTATTCATGGTCAGGATCGGTCGGTTCATTTAGCTTCAACGCGCTGGACCGCTTAATAACCCCCTTGCCTGTCTGAGTCTGTTTTCTCATTCCCTCAGCTCCCGCCTGGTTACCGCAGCTGGCCGGTCATATCATTAAGCATTTAACAACGCCATGCCCTTCCTGAGCTGCAATAAATGCTATCTGACGGTTAATTCCTGTCGCGCCGCAAACGACTTGGCTCTGGATCTTGTCGTCCGTCATTACAAGCCAGGTGTAGCATGTCTCTTTCACTGAGGCGGGAGCTCTGTTTTGTCGTCGCATCGCAGCATGAAAAACCATCATTGCCCTATGGCGATGTGCAACGGGAATTTAGCGCAGAGAGAAAACGACAACGGCACCGCGTACGGTGCCGTTTGCCTGCTCGCTTAGCTGTCAGGGAAGATAAACAGCAGGGCATGACGCTGCCGTTTCACCAGTCCCTTCCTGATAGCGAGGATCCGCATATTGCGGCGCGATTGGGCTTCCAGCCAGCGCGCTTTACGGCGATTCACCTGTCTCAGCATGCGCCAGCGCCCTACTTCCGTTCTACTACGCTTCATTGCAACGACTCTACGAGTGAAAACAGCCCCCATTATAAACCTCTGCCAGCAACTGACTACCGCTTTCGCTGCGTTTTTATTTGCCAGAAAAATACTGATGCGTAAACTCATCACATATCGTCATTCAAAAGGATTTTACATCTATGACAACCTTTTACACGGTGGTGAACTGGCTGGTCATTCTGGGGTACTGGCTGTTGATCGCCGGTGTAACATTACGAATTCTAATGAAACGCCGCGCTGTCCCGTCCGCCATGGCATGGTTGCTGATCATTTATATCCTGCCGCTGGTGGGGATCATCGCCTATCTCTCCTTTGGCGAGCTGCATCTCGGCAAGCGTCGGGCCGAGCGCGCCAGGGCGATGTGGCCCTCGACGGCCAAGTGGTTAAACGACCTCAAAGCCTGCAAACATATCTTCGCGGAAGATAACAGCCCGGTGGCCGAATCCCTGTTCAAGCTGTGCGAACGGCGTCAGGGCATTGGCGGCGTAAAAGGCAACCAGCTACAGCTGCTGACGGAATCTGACGACGTGATGCAGGCCCTGATCCGCGATATTCAGCTGGCCCGTCACAACATAGAGATGGTCTTTTATATCTGGCAGCCCGGCGGCATGGCCGACAGCGTCGCTGAATCCCTGATGGCCGCCGCTCGCCGCGGGGTTCACTGTCGGCTAATGCTCGACTCCGCGGGCAGCGTGGCCTTTTTCCGCAGCCCATGGGCGGCGATGATGCGTAACGCCGGTATTGAAGTCGTCGAAGCTCTTAAGGTTAACCTGATGCGCGTATTCCTGCGCCGGATGGACCTGCGTCAGCATCGTAAAATGGTGATGATCGATAACTATATCGCCTACACCGGCAGCATGAATATGGTCGATCCGCGCTACTTTAAACAGGACTCAGGAGTCGGACAGTGGATTGATCTGATGGCGCGAATGGAAGGCCCGGTGGCGACCTCGATGGGCATCGTCTACTCCTGCGACTGGGAAATAGAGACCGGCAAGCGCATTCTGCCGCCGCCCCCGGACGTCAATATCATGCCGTTCGAAGAGGCCAGCGGACATACTATTCACACGATCGCCTCCGGACCGGGCTTTCCGGAAGATCTGATTCATCAGGCTCTCCTCACCGCCGCCTATGCGGCGAAAGAGCATCTGATCATGACCACCCCCTACTTCGTACCCAGCGACGACCTGCTGCATGCGATCTGTACCGCCGCCCAGCGCGGCGTTGACGTGAGCATTATTTTACCGCGCAAGAACGATTCGCTGCTGGTAGGCTGGGCCAGCCGGGCCTTCTTCACCGAGCTGCTGGCGGCCGGGGTCAAAATCTATCAGTTTGAGGGCGGACTGTTGCATACCAAGAGCGTGCTGGTCGATGGCGAGCTAAGTCTGGTGGGGACCGTCAACCTGGATATGCGCAGCCTGTGGCTCAACTTCGAGATTACCCTGGTCATCGATGACGCCGGTTTCGGCAGCGATCTGGCGGCGGTTCAGGATGATTATATCTCGCGCTCGCGCCTGCTGGATGCCCGTCTCTGGTTAAAACGTCCGCTGTGGCAGCGGATCGCCGAGCGACTGTTTTACTTCTTCAGCCCGTTGCTGTAAAACGTGCCCATCAGATACCGAATGAGTAGCAATCATGGATATGGATTTAAACAACCGCCTGACCGAAGACGAAACGCTCGAGCAGGCTTACGATATCTTCCTCGAACTGGCGGCCGACAATCTCGACCCGGCGGACATCATTCTGTTTAACCTGCAGTTTGAGGAGCGCGGCGGCGCCGAACTGTTCGACCCTTCGGCAGACTGGGAAGAGCATGTGGATTACGATCTCAACCCGGATTTCTTCGCCGAAGTGGTGATTGGTCTGGCGGATACCGACGGCGGGGAAATCAATGATATCTTCGCCCGCGTTCTGCTGTGCCGCGAGAAAGATCATAAGCTGTGCCATATTCTGTGGCGTGAATAACCTTTAACATCCAGTAAAAAGCCTGCCGCGGTTCTCCCGGCAGGCTTTTTTATGTCGCCAGCTTACTTCGGCAAGGCATGACCGCAGGCATGGCAGAAACGGGCGTTATCGTCATGGTCGCCCTGCTGACACTGCGGACACAGGCGCTGCTGTCGTCGACGATTCAGGGCGCTGGTCATATGCGTGGTGATAAGTCCGGTCGGTATGGCAATAATGGAGTAGCCGATCAGGATAAGAATGGAGGCCAGGATGCGACCCAACGGCGTGTGCGGCGTGATGTCTCCGTAGCCGACGGTGGTGATGGTCACGATGGCCCAATAGACCGAGGCGTTAAGCGTGGTAAAGCCGTATTCCGGCCCCTCAATCAGATACATTAACGAGCCGAAAATCACCATCACAATGGCGATAAACGAATAAAACAGGATCAGCTGATGGCGCGCGCTGACAATCGCTCGCCAGAACACGTTGAGCGAAGGCATAAAGCGCAGTAGTTTGAGAATACGCAGCGCGCGGATCGCCCGCATTGCCCGCCAGGCGAATACATAATTGAGGCTAATTTCCGGCCATAGCCACATCACATACAGCGGTAAAATCGTCGCCAGGTCAATCAGCCCCCAAAAGCTGAAAATATAGTGGAGCGGATTGGGCCAGGTAGCGATACGCAGCAGGTATTCCAGGGTAAAGACCGCGGTCACCAGCAGCTCCAGCCAGACGAAAATATGCCATTCATCTAATGTCAGGTGATATTGCGTGCCCAGTCCCGACTCGATAAATATCACCAGTACGCTGAGCAGGGCGAAAAGTCCGCACAGCCCTTCAAAGCGGCGGCCGGAACGTCGGTTCTGATCGAAAAGTAAATGATAAAGCCGCAGACGAGCGGCAGAAAGCATACCCACTTCGTTAACCTCGCAAAAAAAAAGGGCTGACCTGCGTCAGCCCCTGAGATTATAACGGGTCTACCTTAAGGCAGGAAACCGCATGGCGGAAACTGCCTTCCAGCACCGGGCGGGTTTTGGCGCACTCCGGTCCGGCAAGCGGACAGCGAGTGCGGAATACGCAGCCTGAGGGCGGATTAATCGGCGAGGGTAATTCGCCTTCCAGCAGTTGGATAGTTTTCGTTTTCTCGAGATCAGGATCGGGGATCGGCACCGCCGACATCAGCGCTTTGGTATAGGGATGCAGCGGATTATGGTACACCTCGTCGTAGGTCCCCAGCTCCACCGCATGGCCCAGATACATTACCAGAACCCGATCGGAGATATGCTTAACCACCGCCAGATCGTGAGCGATAAATATCAGCGATAGCCCCATCTCACGCTGCAGTTGCTGCAGCAGGTTGACGACCTGAGCCTGAATCGACACGTCAAGCGCGGAGACCGGCTCATCGCAGATAATCAGCTTTGGCTCAAGGATCAGCGCCCGCGCGATGCCGATACGCTGACACTGACCGCCGGAGAACTCGTGCGGATAGCGGTTGATCAGGTTGGGCAGCAACCCAACTTTCATCATCATCGCTTTGACGCGATCGCGCACTTCCTGACGGGGCATCTTCGGATGATAGGTACGCAGCGGTTCGGCGATAATTTCTCCGATGGTCATGCGCGGGTTCAGCGAGGCCAGCGGATCCTGGAAGATCATCTGGATATCGCTGCGCACGTCGCGCCACTCTTCCTGCTTCATGCCCAGCAGATCTTTACCCAACCAGGCCACTTTGCCATCGGTCGCTTTCACCAGACCAATAATGGCGCGGGCGAAGGTCGATTTGCCGCAGCCCGACTCCCCTACCACACCGAGGGTTTCCCCCTCGTATAGGCGCAGCGTCACGCCATCCACCGCTTTCAGCGTTTTCGACGGCTGCCAGAACCACTGCTTGCCATCTTTGATATCGAAGTGCACCTTCAGGTCGGCGATTTCGAGCAGGACTTTTCGTTGTTCAGTTACGGCGTTCATAGCAGATCCCCCACCGGTTTAAAGCAGGCGCGCAGGCGGCCTGGCGCGAACGATTCCAGCGGCGGCGCGCTGCTGCACTGCTCCATGGCATGCGGGCAACGCGGCTGGAATGGACAGCCTTTTGGCAATCGCAGCAGGTTCGGTGGGTTGCCGGGAATGGTCAACAACGCATCGCCTTCCGCATCCAGACGTGGAACCGCATTCAACAGCCCAATAGAATATGGGTGCGACGGTTGATAGAAGACATCGCGCGCCTGACCGTACTCCATGGTGCGCCCGGCGTACATCACCAGCACTTTATCGCAGATCCCTGCCACCACCCCAAGGTCGTGGGTGATCATGATAATGGCCGTGTTGAATTCGCGTTTAAGCTCATTCAACAGCGTCATGATCTGCGCCTGCACGGTGACGTCCAGGGCAGTGGTCGGTTCATCCGCAATCAGCAGCCGGGGCCGGCACAGCAGCGCCATGGCTATCATCACGCGCTGACGCATGCCCCCGGAGAACTCGTGCGGGAACATTTTCATGCGCTTACGCGCTTCCGGCATTTTTACCGCGTCGAGCATCTTCACCGACTCTTCAAACGCTTCGGCTTTACTCAGCCCTTTATGCAGCATCAGGACTTCCATTAACTGCTCGCCCACCCGCATATAGGGGTTAAGAGAGGTCATCGGATCCTGGAAAATCATTGAGATTTGTTCAGCGCGCAGTTTGTTCAGCTCACGCTCGGGCAAATTGAGGATTTGACGACCGTTAAAGGTGGCGGAACCCCCGATGCGACCGTTGGCCGCCAGCAGTCCCATCAGGGCGAAGGCGGTTTGCGATTTACCGGAGCCGGATTCGCCCACAATGCCGAGCGTCTCGCCCGCCTGCAGGGTGAAGTTCAGATCATTGACGGCGGTGACGTCGCCATCCGGCGTTTTAAAGGTGACGCGAAGATCTTTCACGTCCAGCAGTAGTCCGCTGTGGCTCTGCGCTTGCGGCGCTTTTGCCGTTTCAATCATGGTCATGGCAGCGCTCCTTAGCGGTCTTTCGGGTCGAGGGCATCACGCAGACCATCGCCGATAAAGTTGAAACAGAACAGGGTCACCACCAGGAAACCCGCCGGGAACAACAGTAGCCAGGGCGAAACTTCCATTGAGTTGGCGCCATCGCTGAGCAATGCCCCCCAGCTGCTGAGCGGCTCCTGCGTCCCCAGTCCCAGGAAACTGAGGAAGGATTCGAAGAGGATCATGCTGGGGACCAGCAGCGAGGCATACACCACCACCACCCCCAGCACGTTGGGGACGATATGGCGCAGCACGATGCTCGCCGTCGAGACCCCGCCGACCTGCGCGGCTTCGATAAACTCTTTGCGCTTCAGGCTCAGCGTCTGCCCGCGCACGATACGCGCCATATCCAGCCAGGACACCATGCCAATGGCGACAAAGATCAGCAGGATATTCTGACCAAAAAAGGTCACCAGCAGGATGACGAAGAACATAAACGGGAAGGAGTTGAGGATCTCCAGCAGACGCATCATCACCGAATCCACTTTGCCGCCGAGATAACCGGAGAGCGAACCGTACAGCGTGCCGAGGATCACCGCCACCAGCGCCGCCGCCACCCCGACCATCAGCGAAATGCGCCCGCCGATCGCTACGCGCACCAGCAGATCGCGCCCGGAGGAGTCGGTTCCGAAGTAGTGGCCGGAGGCCATATCCGGGGCATTGGACATCATGCCCCAGTCGGTATCGAAGTAGGAGAACGACGACACCATCGGCGCGAAGGTAACGAACAGCGCAATTAGCACCAGCATAATCAGGCTGGTCACCGCGGCGCGGTTATGCATAAAGCGGCGACGCGCGTCCTGCCAGAGGCTACGCCCCTCCACTTCCAGCTTCTCACTGAAGTTTTCCAGCGCCTCGCTATTTTTCTTACTTAACATCATGGCGAACTCCGGCTTCAGTAGCGAATCTTCGGATCGATAACGGCGTACAGCACGTCAACGATGGCGTTGAACAGGATAGTCAGGGCGCCAACGAGGATCGTCAGGCTGAGCACCAGCGAGTAGTCGCGGTTAAGCGCCCCGTTAACGAACAGCTGGCCGATCCCCGGCAGGCCGTAAATGGTTTCAATGACCATTGAGCCGGTGATGATGCCCACGAAAGCTGGCCCCATATAGGAGAGCACCGGCAGCAGCGCCGGCTTCAGCGCATGGCGCAGAATAATGCGACGCATCGGCAGCCCCTTCGCCCGCGCGGTGCGGATAAAGTTAGAGTGCAGCACTTCAATCATTGAGCCGCGGGTGATACGCGCGATGCTGGCGATATAGGCCAGGGAAAGCGCCACCATCGGCAGGATCATAAATTTCAGCGCCCCGCCGTTCCAGCCGCCGCCCGGCAGCCAGTGCAGGGTAATGGCAAAGATCATCACCAGCAGCGGCGCGACCACAAAGCTCGGAATAACCACGCCGGTCATGGCTACCCCCATCACCGCGTAGTCCCAGCGGGTATTTTGCTTCAGGGCGGCTATCACCCCGGCGGCAACGCCGATCACCACCGCCAGTAAAAAGGCGGCGAAGCCAAGTTTCGCTGAAACCGGGAAGCTGGCGGCCACCAGATCGTTGACGGAATAATCTTTGTATTTAAAAGAGGGACCAAAATCGCCATGCGCCAGCTGCTTCAGATAATTGAAGTACTGCGTCATGATAGGGTCGTTTAAATGGTATTTTGCTTCAATATTCGCCATGACTTCCGGCGGTAGCGTGCGTTCCCCGGTAAAAGGACTTCCCGGCGCCAGACGCATCATGAAGAATGAGATGGTGATAAGAATAAATAGCGTCGGAATCGCTTCCAGACAGCGACGTAAGATAAATTTTAACATTGCCCGTACCTTCTGGCGTGTGCCTTTGCACTGCTCTCAAATAAGACACGATGGAGCGAGCCGAGACCCGCCCCACGTATTGCCATTAATGTTTGATAACGTAGAGGTCTTTGGTATAGACGTTATCCATCGGGTCTTTACCGGTATAGCCACCGACCCATGGTTTCACCAGGCGGGCGTTAACGTAGTAATAGACCGGTACGATCGCGCTGTCTTTGTCCAGCTGCTGCTCTGCTTTCGCATAGGCCGCCGTGCGCTGCGCTTCATCGGATGCTTTTACGGATTCAGCCATAATCTTGTCGAACGCCGGGCTCTTATAGTGCGCGGTGTTCATTGAACTGTCAGAGAGCATGGTGTTCAGGAAAGAGGTTGGCTCGTTATAGTCGGCGCACCAGCCCGCACGCGCCACGTCATAGGTGCCCTGATGACGGGTATCGAGGAACGTTTTCCACTCCTGGTTGACCAGCTTCACGTCAATGCCCAGGTTTTTACGCCACAGCGAGGCGGCGGCAATCGCCAGCTTCTTGTGCAAATCAGAGGTGTTATACAGCAGGTTGAAGGTCAACGGTTTATCGGCGCTATAGCCGGCTTCGGCCAGCAGTTTTTTCGCTTCTTCGTTGCGTTTTTCCTGCGACCAGGTAAACCATTCCGGCTCGCTCAGCTTCGCGCCATCGGTGTAAGGCGGCGTGTAGCCGTAGGCCGGCAGATCGCCCTGTCCTTTCACCTTATTAGCAATAATATCGCGATCCAGACCCAGCTTCAGCGCGGTACGCACGCGCACGTCGGTGAACGGGGCCTTCTGGTTGTTGATTTCGTAATAATAGGTACACAGATAGGGGTCAACGTGCAGCTCGTTGGGGATCTCTTTTTTCAGCTTCTGGAAGAGTTCGATCGGCAACTGGTTATAAGTCATGTCCAGTTCACCGCTGCGGTAGCGGTTAACATAGGTCACTTCGGAAGAGGTCGGCAGCCAGGTAACGGTGTTAATGACGGTTTTAGCATTATCCCAATAGTGCGGGTTACGCTCCATCACGATCCGCTCGTTGACCACCCAGTCTTTCAGAGTATACGCGCCGTTGGTAACGATATTGCCAGGCTGCGTCCACTTTTCGCCAAATTTTTCGATGGCCGGTTTGTAGACGGGAGACATCGCCGGGTTAACCAGCAGTTTATAAAAATAGGGTACCGGTTCGCTGAGGGTGACTTCCAGCGTGTGGTCGTCAATGGCTTTTACGCCCAGCTCGCTCGGCGCTTTTTTGCCGTCAATGATTTCGTCGACGTTAACGATATGACCATATTGCGGATAGCTGGCATAAGGAGACGCGGTTTTCGGATCCACCAGACGCTGCCAGCTGTATACGAAGTCCTGGGCGGTAACCGGCTCGCCGTTAGACCATTTTGCATCTTTACGCAGATGGAAGGTCCAGACTTTAAAATCTTTATTATCCCAGCTCTCCGCCACGCCAGGGATCGGGTGGCCATCTTTCGGCGAAGTATTCAGCAAACCTTCGAACAGGTCGCGGCTAATATTGGCCTCTGGCACCCCTTCGATTTTATTTGGGTCCAGCGATTGCGGCTCGGCGCCGCTATTACGTACCAGGGTTTGCTTCTCTGCCAGCTGCACACCAGCCGGGACATCCGCTGCCATTGCCATATTGCCGGCGATCAGTGCGGATAGCACTCCCGCGGCGATTAAACGCTTTTTAGTGATGATGGTCATTGTGTTGTAACTCCAGTCATTATAATTACTGGTTTTTTAACCAGCCTGTTTTTCCCGTTTTCGGGTTCTGTCCAACGCAGGAGTTTGCGATTGGCAGATTGCTATCACCGACTTATTTATTACGACCGCTCGAACGGCAGTCTTAACGTCGATTCGTTGCCCTCGCTGGAGGGTCGTTCTGGCGAAATGAGTTAATTAAAAATAATTCTCATTTGCGTACATAATTCAGCAGACGATAACGGCGGAAAGTACCAAAAGGTAAACACCTCCGCCAATGCAATTTGCAAATATGTTACCGAATTCTCTTTTATTGCCGGTTTTGCCAGCGTGACAAGCGTTTGCCATAAAACGTCGATGTAAAAATATTATTATTTATCAGAGCATTACAATAATTTCATCAGCCGGCATACTGAGCAGCGACCACAAGATGGTTTTTTGTACAAAAATTTAACAATAGATTACTTTTTAGCACATTCATCTGCCGCCTTGTTAAAATTACTAATATCATTTCGATGATCCGACAGCAAGTACCAGAGAATGATGTGAAGAAAATAACATCACAGGAGTGGGAGGCGTGAGGAGAATGTTAAGAGAAATATTTCATATCTTAATGAAAAATATGAAATTAATAGCGATATCGCAAAATATTATCCCTACCGCCAGCTCCGCGCTGGCTAATAGGTTTTGCTAATAATCGCGCAGGCGGGAAGCGAGACTCCCCGCCTGCTGGCGACGAACTAACTCAGCAGCCCTGGGAAAAGCGCTTTAATCCCGGTCACAATAAACTCAATGCCGAGGGCCATCAGCAACAGGCCCATAATACGGGTGATGACGTTGATTCCCGTCTGCCCCAGCAAACGGACCAGCCACGGCGCCATACGGAAAATCCCCCAGCAGCAGAGGGCAAATACCGCTATCGCCAGTGAGAACCCGACCAGATGCACCCAGGAGTGGTACCGGGTCCCCCAGACGATAGTTGAACTGATTGCCCCTGGCCCGGCCATTAATGGTAGCGCGAGAGGAACGACGCCGATGCTCTCCCGGACCGCCGTCTCCGACTTTTCCTGCTTGTTCTGCTTATCTTCGCCGAGCTTACCGCTGATCATCGACATCGCGATGGTCACCACCAGGATGCCGCCGGCGATACGGAAGGAGTCAATGGAGATACCGAAAATCTGCAGAATGCCATCGCCGAGGAACAGCGACGTCAGGAGGATGATCGCCACCGACAGGTTGGCGGTGAGGTTGGTCTTATTACGCACCGCAGCCGGCTGATAGCTGGTCATACTGATGAATACCGGAATAATGCCAACCGGGTTAACCAGGGCAAATAAGCCGATGAAAAACTTGAAATATGCAGAAAAATCGAACAGTGATTGAGTCACATTGGGCTCCGCAGCATCATCAAAATTGGCGGTTGACTGTTAACAGCATAAAATAACTGCGCGAAACATACGCTTTTTACCTGCAATATTCATTATAAATATGCATAACCCGGTGATTTGTATCGAATGTTAGCCATTTGTATATTTAATGCTAATCGTTTTTTTAATTTCAAAACCCTCCCATCACACTTGATCGAACCGGTCAAAAAGCAGCCAGCTGAAAGGTATCAGCAGCGACAATACTTGATCTAAATCACGTAATTTGTACTCAGAAGTGAGTAATCTTGATGACACCAACAGAGTGGAAGGCAGCAGTACCTGAAAGCGAAAGAGATAAAGCTTTTTTAGTAAATCGGTGAAACAGCGCCCTGATTTTTCTACATAAACATTTACATGCAAGCTGTTAACGGCCTGTCTATAATGTCGAATCGAGCGACTGATTTACTAAAAAAGTTTAACATTATCAGGAGAGCATTATGGCTGTTACTAATATCGCTGAACTGAACGCGCTTGTTGAGCGTGTCAAGAAAGCCCAGCGTGAATATGCCAGTTTCACTCAAGAACAAGTCGACAAAATCTTCCGCGCCGCCGCTCTGGCCGCTGCAGATGCTCGAATCCCTCTCGCCAAAATGGCCGTAGCCGAATCCGGCATGGGCATCGTTGAAGACAAAGTGATCAAAAACCACTTTGCTTCCGAATACATTTACAACGCTTATAAAGACGAAAAAACCTGTGGCGTTCTGTCAGAAGACGACACCTTTGGCACCATCACTATTGCTGAGCCTATCGGCATCATCTGCGGTATCGTACCGACCACTAACCCGACTTCAACAGCCATTTTCAAATCGCTCATCAGTCTGAAAACGCGTAACGCCATCATTTTCTCTCCGCACCCGCGTGCAAAAGAAGCCACCAACAAAGCGGCTGATATCGTGCTGCAGGCTGCCATCGCGGCCGGCGCGCCGAAGGACCTGATTGGCTGGATCGATCAGCCGTCTGTAGAACTGTCTAACGCGCTGATGCATCACCCGGACATCAACCTGATCCTGGCGACTGGTGGCCCAGGCATGGTGAAAGCAGCGTACAGCTCCGGTAAACCTGCTATCGGCGTCGGCGCCGGTAACACCCCGGTAGTCATTGATGAAACCGCCGACATCAAACGTGCCGTAGCGTCCGTACTGATGTCTAAAACCTTCGATAACGGCGTGATCTGTGCTTCTGAGCAGTCCGTTGTGGTGGTTGATTCAGTCTATGACGCGGTTCGCGAACGTTTCGCCAGCCACGGCGGCTATCTGCTGCAGGGTAAAGAGCTGAAAGCCGTTCAGGACATTATCCTGAAAAATGGCGCGCTGAACGCGGCTATCGTTGGTCAGCCAGCGGCCAAAATCGCTGAACTGGCAGGCTTCACCGTGCCGGCCACCACCAAAATTCTGATTGGTGAAGTGACCAACGTTGACGAGAGCGAGCCGTTTGCTCACGAAAAACTGTCTCCGACGCTGGCTATGTACCGTGCAAAAGATTTCGAAGACGCGGTAGCCAAAGCAGAAAAACTGGTCGCCATGGGCGGTATCGGCCACACCTCTTGCCTGTACACCGACCAGGACAACCAGCCGGCTCGCGTGGCTTACTTCGGCCAAATGATGAAAACCGCGCGTATCCTGATCAACACCCCGGCTTCTCAGGGTGGTATCGGTGACCTGTACAACTTCAAACTCGCGCCTTCCCTGACTCTGGGTTGTGGTTCCTGGGGTGGTAACTCCATCTCTGAAAACGTTGGTCCGAAACACCTGATCAACAAGAAAACCGTTGCTAAGCGAGCTGAAAACATGTTGTGGCACAAACTTCCGAAATCTATCTACTTCCGTCGTGGCTCCCTGCCAATCGCACTGGATGAAGTGATTACCGATGGTCACAAACGCGCGCTGATCGTGACTGACCGCTTCCTGTTCAACAACGGCTATGCCGATCAGATCACTTCCGTACTGAAAGCAGCGGGTGTTGAAACGGAAGTCTTCTTCGAAGTTGAAGCTGACCCGACGCTGACCATCGTACGTAAAGGTGCCGACCTGGCAAACTCCTTTAAACCAGACGTGATCATCGCCCTGGGCGGCGGTTCCCCGATGGATGCGGCGAAAATCATGTGGGTCATGTACGAACATCCGGAAACCCACTTCGAAGAACTGGCGCTGCGCTTTATGGATATCCGTAAACGTATCTACAAGTTCCCGAAAATGGGCGTCAAAGCCAAGATGGTGGCGATCACTACCACTTCCGGTACCGGTTCTGAAGTTACGCCGTTCGCCGTGGTGACCGATGACGCGACCGGTCAGAAATACCCGCTGGCAGACTACGCGCTGACCCCGGATATGGCCATTGTCGATGCCAACCTGGTGATGGATATGCCGAAATCGCTGTGTGCGTTCGGTGGTCTGGATGCGGTGACTCACGCCCTGGAAGCTTACGTTTCCGTACTGGCTTCTGAGTTCTCTGACGGCCAGGCGCTGCAGGCGCTGAAACTGCTGAAAGAGTACCTGCCGGCTTCCTATCACGAAGGTTCCAAGAACCCGGTTGCCCGTGAGCGCGTACACAGTGCCGCGACTATCGCCGGTATCGCGTTCGCTAACGCCTTCCTCGGCGTGTGTCACTCGATGGCGCACAAACTGGGTTCCCAGTTCCATATTCCGCACGGTCTGGCCAACGCCCTGCTGATCTGCAACGTTATCCGCTATAACGCGAATGACAACCCGACCAAGCAGACCGCGTTCAGCCAGTACGACCGTCCGCAGGCTCGTCGTCGTTACGCTGAAATCGCCGATCACCTGGGCCTCTCCGCACCAGGCGACCGCACCGCAGCGAAAATCGAGAAACTGCTGGCATGGCTGGAAAGCATTAAAGCTGAGCTGGGTATTCCGAAATCTATCCGCGAAGCTGGCGTTCAGGAAGCTGACTTCCTGGCCCACGTTGATAAACTGTCTGAAGATGCATTCGATGACCAGTGCACCGGCGCTAACCCGCGCTACCCGCTGATCTCCGAACTGAAACAGATCCTGCTGGATACCTACTACGGCCGCGAATTCGTCGAAGGCGAAGCCGGTGCGAAAGCCGAAGTTGCTCCGGTAAAGGCTGAGAAAAAAGCGAAAAAATCCGCTTAACCAACAGCGATAGCATCGCGACAAGCCCCGTCACCTGACGGGGCTTTTTTTATCCCCGCTATCAGCCATTCTTTATCGCCAGCTACGCCAACCTATAGCAGACATTAAAAAGGCGCCCACAGGCGCCTGTACGAGCTTCTGAGCGTATCAGCAGGTACGGTGCTGGTTTTGTACCTTGGTTAACGAACCGACGCTCAGCGCCTCTTTATAATGCTTACGGCAGACCGATACGTACCGCTCATTACCGCCGATGACGACCTGCTCACCCTCATTATAAGGACGCCCCTCCTGATCGAGGCGCAATACCATGCTGGCCTTGCGGCCGCAGAAGCAGATCGTTTTCAGCTCAACCAGCTTATCTGACCAGGCCAGTAAATACTGGCTGCCGGTAAAGAGCTCACCGCGAAAGTCCGTCCGCAACCCATAGCAAAGCACCGGAATATCCAGCGTATCGACAACTTCGGACAGCTCATGAACCTGTTCACGCGTCAGAAACTGGCTTTCATCCACCAGCACGCAGTGAATCGGCTTTAGCTGGTGCTCCGCCGCAATATCGTCAAATAACGAGGTCTGTGGATTATACAATCGGGCCGGCGAGGAGAGCCCGATACGTGAACTGACTTTTCCGGCGCCAAAGCGGTCATCAATCTCAGCGGTATAAACGACGGTACGCATCCCCCGCTCCTGGTAATTGTACGAAGATTGCAACAGAGCGGTCGACTTACCTGCATTCATTGCAGAGTAGTAGAAATAAAGTTGTGCCATCGGCTGCGTGACCCCAATCAAAGTGTTTTATCGCGGCGACGATTGTACCATATTTTATGCGCACAGCCGCGCTTTCAGCAGGGGTATTGTCGCGAAGCTGAAGGGCCTGCAAACCGAAAGGATTAAGAAGATGAATTGAATTTTCAGGGCCACTATTTGTACGCCCCGTTACGCTACTGGCGCGGTAACCATTGTCTTTTCGTGCTTATAGACCGGTTGCCCATGGGCTATAAGCAGGGCTGCCGGTTGTTTTATATTAAGCCTTGTAACCAAAAATGCGCTAATACTGACGAGGGTTATTTACCCATGTAAAGGATCATTTCTCTCACTGAACCTCTCAAAAAGCATACCGTCTCAATGTTTTAGCTTGCCTTCGCCTCATCGCTATAAGCGATGAAAGATGTGAAGCGGCACGGGAATTTTAACTTAAATTAATTAATTCTCGCGACAAATAACCAGTAATTTTGAATTCCTTACATTCCCCCCTATTGCACAACGCATTTTATCGCTCTATTATTAGTTCAACAAACCACCCCACAATATAAGTTTGAGATTACTACAATGAGCGAAGCACTTAAAATTTTGAACAACATCCGTACTCTTCGTGCGCAGGCAAGAGAATGCACCCTGGAAACGCTCGAAGAAATGCTGGAAAAATTAGAAGTCGTCGTTAACGAGCGCCGTGAAGAAGAAAACGCTGCCGCGGCAGAAATTGAAGAGCGTACGCGTAAGCTGCAGCAATACCGTGAAATGCTGATTGCTGACGGTATTGATCCGAATGAACTGCTGAGCACCATGGCTGCCGTTAAAGCCGGTACCAAAACCAAGCGTGCTGCACGTCCGGCTAAATATAGCTATGTTGACGAAAATGGTGAAACCAAAACCTGGACCGGTCAGGGCCGTACCCCGGCTGTGATCAAAAAAGCAATGGATGAGCAAGGTAAATCACTGGACGATTTCCTGATCTAATCTCCGTTGATCGCTATAAAAAATCCCGCTGCGGCGGGATTTTTTTTGCCCTCAGGGCCGATATAAAAAAACCGGGAGTCGCAGATGCGCTCCCGGTTTGTGCTTTCAACCGCGCGGCGGATTACTTCGCTACCGCCGTTTCCAGCCAGGCTTTAAAATCGTCGCCCAGCGTTTTGTGACGAATACCATATTCGACAAACGCCTGCATGTAGCCAAGCTTATTACCGCAGTCATGGCTCTTGCCTTTCATATGATAAGCTTCAACCGTTTCTTTCTCGATCAGCATATCAATGGCGTCAGTCAGCTGAATTTCATCACCAGCGCCCGGAGGGGTTTTCGCCAGCAGCGGCCAGATATCGGCGCTGAGGACATAACGCCCCACCACCGCCAGGTTGGACGGCGCAACGTCAGCTTTTGGCTTCTCAACCACGCCCACCATCGGTACGCTTTCGCCCGGCTTCAGGGATTCGCCTTTGCAGTCAACCACGCCATAAGCGGTTACGTCTTCGACAGGTTCAACCATAATCTGGCTGGCGCCAGTCTCATCGAAGCGAGAGATCATCTCAGCGAGGTTATCGCGGCTCAGATCGGATTCATATTCATCCAGAATAACGTCTGGCAGAATAACCGCGACCGGCTCATCTCCCACTACCGGATGGGCGCACAGCACCGCGTGACCCAGACCTTTCGCCAGGCCCTGACGAACTTGCATAATAGTCACGTGCGGCGGGCAAATAGACTGCACTTCTTCCAGCAGCTGGCGTTTTACACGTTTTTCCAGCATCGCTTCCAGCTCAAAACTGGTATCGAAATGGTTTTCGATAGAGTTTTTCGACGAGTGCGTTACCAGAACAATTTCAGTAATTCCTGCAGCGATACATTCATTAACAACGTACTGAATTAACGGCTTATCTACCAGCGGCAGCATTTCTTTTGGAATCGCTTTGGTGGCCGGCAGCATCCTGGTGCCTAATCCCGCAACCGGGATAACCGCTTTTCTGACTTTAGAATTAAGGGCAGCCATTGAAATCTCCTGGACTGTTTGTTTTTTAAACTTCTCGTTACAAATAACGTGTCGAGTATATCAGTCAACCGCGTATTTACTGGTCTGAAAAGCTGCCGATAGCCTCGAATTAGGACTTTTACGCATAAAACTGCTCGATGTTACCACCGCTAAAGGGCAAGAGGTAATCCCGTCTGCTTAGATATAAACGCAATTGCTCATTCCGCAGACAACATTAAGCGTAAACGACCGCCAGCCCCCCAAATTTGGCACTGCCACGAGGTGCAGCGTTGGCTAATTTGGTTAAGATAAGCATCACCCAGTGTCCCCAAAGGAACGCCATTACTAATCTGAATTTGATGCTCCCCTGTATTCAGCGTGCCATTAAGTCCCGCTGACACCAGAATTAAATTTTTCAGCCCGCTGTGGTAATACCCTACTAACAGAGGGAACTGGCCCGGAAGATTTGCCTGACGCAGCAGTTGATTCACCTGTTTTAACAAACTTCCCATTTCTGGTAGCCGTTGTCCCTGGTGCGCCAGTTGCTCCTGCAGCAGACCATTAAACAACGCGCGCAGCAATAATGCTGCCAACACGCCATTATCGCCTGCGCGTGTGACATCCAGACAATAGAAAGCCAAATCATTTTCCGAAAGCGGCGCGATATCGAGTACCAGACCGGGCTTGTCTGCCGACACCAGTTGTCGATAATGAATACGGCAGTGCGACATTTCCTGTTGCACCGGCGGCTGTAATTCCTGCAATAGTCTTGAAGCGGCGATGGGATTACTGACCAGCGCATCCCAGTCCTCAAATAAACGCTCTTCCTCTTCCACGCGCGAACTGAACATCGCGGGATAGAGACAGGCGTAAACGGTCTCGCGCAGGCGATCGAAATCTTTTACTGGCTTTAACAGCACGTCCTGGACGCCAAGTCGCAACGCTTTAGCTATATCCGCCATGTTTTCGGTGGCGGAGATCATCAGGATCGGTAACTGTTCGCCGCGGTTACGCAGCGTTTCCACCAGCTCCAGACCGTTCATTCTCGGCATAGAAATGTCGCAAATCATCAGGTCCGGATGCACCTCCGTCATTTTATGCAGGGCATCCTTGCCATCTTCCGCCTGGAAGGTTGTTGCTCCCAGCGAGGTCAGCCATCCATGCAAGAGTGAGCGGAAAACGGGTTCGTCTTCAACTATCAGAATCTGTTTTCCCGCCAATGGCTGCGTCATGATATCTCCCCTGGCTGACGATAATTCAATAGTGGCACGCTATTCTCACTATCGCCTGTCAGAATTTGCTTAAGTCAGTAACTCGTACGTCAAACGGCTGTACGCACTAAGGGTAATAATTCATCCATTTTCTTTTCTACCGCCAGTTGCCCCGCGGCAATCGCCTCTCCGGCGCGATGAAAATCAAGCGTCGAAACTTGCGGACAGTATGGCTGCAACAGGATATCCGGCGGGTCACCCGCCATACGATTGCGTTTAAGACGGTTTTCCAGTACCTGGATAGAGGTGGTCATGATCTCCATCGCCGTCGGCGTCACGGCCGTACGGCGGGAACTCATTCGCGTCAAGCGCGCGCGCAGACGAGTATGCCATGGCCCCTCCTTCTCTTCCGCTTCCTGCCGCGGCGTTTCAAGGGAGAACAAATCCTGCTGCATAAGATGGGCATCATGTTGCAGGTCGACGGCAATCACAATATCCGCTCCCATTGCCCGGGTGAGCGACACAGGAACCGGATTGACCACCGCGCCATCGACCAGCCAGTAACCATTATGCCTTACTGGCGACATTAACCCCGGCATACTGCAGGAGGCGCGAATGGCTAAATGTAGATCGCCTTCGGTAAACCACAGCTCCCTACCGGTGCTTAAATTGGTGGCAACAGCGGCAAACCGGCGCTCGCAGCGTTCAATCTCGGTGACGGGCATAATGCGGCGGTAATGATTGAATACCTTTTCCCCCCGCAGCAGTCCCCCCCTGCGCCAGGAGAGATCCATCAGCTTCAGGACATCCCAGTTGCTGAATGAGCAGACCCATGATTCGAGTGCCGGGAGTCGGTTACAGGCATACGCCGCCCCTACCAGCGAACCGATAGAACAACCGGCTACGATATCAATCTCAATACCGGCCCGCTGGAGGGCGTTGATGACGCCAATGTGCGACCATCCGCGAGCGGCTCCCGCACCTAGCGCCAGACCAATTTTAAGCTTTCTCATTAGTACTAATAACTATCCTTCCACTCTGAGCGTGGCAACATTGTCACGGCTCAGTTAACATAATGCCCTTTGGCGTAGAAGCGCCGTTACTCTTTCTTCCATGGAGGCAGTTTTGTCGCAATTATGCCCCTGTGGCAGCGCACTGGAGTATAGCTCATGTTGCCAGCGATATCTGTCCGGCGCTGAGCTTGCGCCGGGCCCGTCACAGCTTATGCGCTCCCGTTATAGCGCGTTCGTCATGAAAGACGCTGACTATCTAATCAAAACCTGGCACCCGTCCTGTCAGGCGCAGCAATTTCGCGCCGAACTGGAGAAAGGGTTTTCCCAGACCGAATGGCTGGGCTTAACCCTGTTCGCCAGTGATGAGGGGCGAGCTCCAAATGAAGGTTTTGTCAGCTTTGTCGCCCGCTTTAATGACAATAACCGCCCTGGCGCCATTATTGAACGTTCCAGATTCTTAAAAGAAAATGGACAGTGGTACTATATCGACGGGACACGACCGCTGATTGGCCGTAACGACCCCTGCCCCTGCGGCTCAGGTAAAAAATTTAAAAAATGCTGCGGCCAGTAACGCTGGCGCAGCGCTTGCAAACATTACAGGATTTTCCTCGCGATGCATTCATTACAACGTAAAGTACTACGCACTATTTGCCCTGATCAGAAAGGCCTCATCGCGCGTATCACCAATATCTGCTACAAGCATGAACTCAACATTGTGCAGAACAATGAGTTTGTTGACCACCGTACCGGTCGTTTCTTTATGCGCACCGAACTGGAAGGCATTTTTAACGACGCTACTCTGCTGGCCGATCTCGACAGCGCCCTGCCTGAAGGCTCCATCCGCGAGCTGAATCCGGCAGGCCGTCGCCGGGTGGTGATTCTGGTGACGAAAGAAGCGCATTGTCTGGGCGATCTGCTGATGAAAGCCAACTACGGCGGGCTGGATGTCGATATTGCCGCGGTTATCGGCAACCATGACACCCTGCGCTCGTTGGTGGAGCGCTTTGGTATTCCGTTTGAGCTGGTCAGCCATGAAGGACTGAGCCGCGAAGAACACGATCAGCGGATGGGCGATGCTATCGCCGCCCACGAACCGGATTACGTGGTGCTGGCCAAGTATATGCGCGTCCTGACGCCAGAATTTGTCGCCCGCTTCCCGAACAAAATCATCAATATCCACCATTCGTTTTTGCCGGCGTTTATCGGCGCCCGTCCCTATCATCAGGCCTATGAGCGCGGCGTGAAAATCATTGGCGCTACCGCCCACTACGTGAATGACAATCTGGATGAAGGCCCGATCATCATGCAGGATGTGATTCATGTCGATCATACTTATACCGCAGAAGATATGATGCGCGCTGGGCGCGATGTTGAAAAAAACGTCTTGAGCCGGGCGCTGTATCAGGTACTGGCGCAGCGCGTCTTCGTTTACGGTAACCGGACGATTATTCTTTAATCGACTGAGAAATGAATTGGTTAGCTTTACGGCGTTACGTGTAAAAATCAGGCAACCAGTTTATTTTTGTCAAACGAATGCTTTACAGGGACGCATCATTTGGTATGATGCGCCCCGCTTCCCGAGAAGGAAGCAGGCCAGTACCAAGCATTACCCCGTGGTGGGGTTCCCGAGCGGCCAAAGGGAGCAGACTGTAAATCTGCCGTCATCGACTTCGAAGGTTCGAATCCTTCCCCCACCACCATTATTCACTACAGTGATATGGCTTCCCCGACAAGCGTAAACGATGTTTGCACTTAGCGGAAAGGGTAAGAACCTTCGACTAAGGTTCGACTCGAGCGCCAGCGAGAGAACGTTGCCACAGGCAATGGCGCCGAAGGGCGAGGAGCGATAGCGACGAGTTATCCTTCCCCCACCACCATTCATTTTGCTGAATAGCCTACAATGTGATTTTACCCCTGGTGGGGTTCCCGAGCGGCCAAAGGGAGCAGACTGTAAATCTGCCGTCATCGACTTCGAAGGTTCGAATCCTTCCCCCACCACCATCTTCTTAAAAAACACCTCAATCCAATTATTCTACGATATTCTATATTCTGCCCCATGGGGAAGGATGAGAAGCTTCGACTAAGGTTCGACTCGAGCGAAGCGAGAGAACGTTGCCGCAGGCAACGGCCCGAAGGGCGAGGCGCTTTAGCGCCGAGTAATCCTTCCCCCACCACCATCTCTTCATGTATTGCCCAGCTTATTCCACCTGCGATACGCTATATTCTGCCCCACGGGGAAGGATGAGAAGCTTCGACTAAGGTTCGACTCGAGCGAAGTGAGAGAACGTTGCCGCAGGCAACGGCCCGAAGGCGAGGCGCTTTAGCGCCGAGTAATCCTTCCCCCACCACTGTTGCACTCTCAGCCACCGGTCCTGCTGTCTCATCGCTCGCGCTTCGCTTAGCGAGGCTACACATTCCTGCACTCTCAGCCACCTGTTCTGCTGTCTCATCGCTCGCGCTTCGCTTAGCGAGGCGACAGGTGGTGCCGTCTGGTAGCCCGAACAGGTGCGCAGCACCGCCTCCGGAAAAACTCACAGCGGTGGCAACCGCCTTTTTACCGGCGAGCTTTTCACCACCGAGGTGTTACACTGCGCATACTCCGCCAGACCGTCCAGCAGGGTATCCAGCTGGGCAATATCGCGCACCACGAGACGCATCACAAAACAATCTTCCCCGGTCACCTTGTCACTTTCAATACATTCCGGCATCGCCTGGATATATTTATCCACCTTCTGCAGCAGCCCAGGCAGCGGACGGACCCGCACCAGCGCCTGCAGGCTATAGCCCAGCGCGGCGAGATTTACCCTCGCCCCATAGCCCTGAATGACACCCCGCTCCTCCAGGCGCTTCACCCGCTCGGCGGTGCTCGGCGAGGTCAGCCCCACTCGCGCGCTCAGGACCTTGAGCGAAACTCTGGCATCCTGAGTCAGGCAGGTGAGGATCGCCCGGTCAATTTCATCAAGTACGTCATTCATATATTTCGCCTAATTATAAAAGGCATTTCTCCCCTTCTACCTTAATTCAGCCATATCACCCTGTCAGGGTTTTTCGCACAATAACTAAAAAATGGTGGAGGTGAAAAATGCAACTTACCCGCGGCGTCTGGCAGATGAGCCTGGCAATGATAATCTCCGGCTCGATCGGCGCGTTCGTGCTGCTCTCTGGTTTGCCGGTGGCTGATGTGGTGTTCTGGCGCTGCCTGATTGGCGCGCTAACCCTGCTGGTGTTTATCGTGTTAAGCCGCCAGCCCTTCAGCCGGCTAACGCGTTTCACTCTCGCTCTGGCGGTGATTGGCGGCGCGGCGCTGGTCGTCAACTGGCTGCTGCTGTTTGCCGCCTATTCGCGGATCTCAATCGGTATGGCCACCGTGGTCTATAACACCCAGCCGTTTATGCTGGTACTGATGGGGATGGTGCTGGGAGAGCGGGTCAGCGCCGTGAAATGGGGATGGTTACTGCTGGCCTTTGGCGGCGTAGTGATCCTGCTGTCGAGCGAGCTGACGCCTGCACACGAAGAGGGGCTTACCACCGGCGTGTTGCTGGCGCTGGGCGCGGCATTCTTCTATGCCCTGACCGCCATCATCGCGCGCAAACTGCATCCGCTCCCCGCGCAGCATATCGCCTTCATTCAGGTTCTCGTCGGCGTCGTGATGCTGCTGCCGCTGGTGCATGCCCCAGAATTGACGGCCAGCTTCCCCTGGCGCTATCTGCTGATCCTCGGCATCGTCCATACCGGGATCATGTATCAGCTTTTATATAGCGCGATACAGAAACTGCCGACGCCCGTTACCGGTTCGCTCTCCTTTATTTATCCGCTGGTGGCGATGGTGGTCGACTATCTGGTCTTCCACCATGCGTTATCCGCGGTGCAATTGCTCGGTGGGATGCTTATTCTGTTTGCTGCCGCAGGGAATAATCTCGGCTGGGGCGAAAAAAAACCCCGCCGCGGCGGGGTCAGTGAGCAGTCGCGGGCCAGTTAGCGACGGGCGCGGACAATCTGGTATTTGCGCGTCAGGTATTCGACCGGTGCGCTCCAGATATGAACCAGACGGGAGAACGGGAACAGCAGGAACAGGGTCATGCCCAGCACCAGGTGAACGCGGAAAATAAACGCCACGCCATCCAGATGCTGTGACGCGCCGCCGTGGAACGTCACCACCGACTGCGCCCAGCCGACCAGTTTCATCATTTCACTGCCGTCCATATGCTGAGCGGAGAACGGGATCGTCAGCAGGCCGAGCGCACACTGCACCATCAGCAACGAGAGGATCAGAATATCCGCTCCGGTGGTGGTGGCGCGAACGCGCGGGCTGAGCAGACGACGCTTGAGCAGCAGTAACCCGCCCACCAGGGTCATCACGCCGCAGGCGCCGCCGGCGATCATCGCCATCTTCTGCTTGACGTCGATCGGCAGGAAGGACTCATACATCCAGTGCGGGGTCAGCATGCCGAGGAAGTGGCCGGCGAAAATACCCAGGATGCCGATATGGAACAGGTTCGACGCCAGGTTCATCCCCTTACGGTCCAGCATCTGGCTGGAGGCGGCGCGCCAGGTGTACTGGCCATAGTCATAGCGCAACCAGCTGCCAATCAGGAACACCGAACCCGCAATGTACGGATAAATGTCAAAGAAGAACATATTCAGGAAGTGCATTATTGCTGTCCTCCGTTAGAGATATTCAGATATTGCGGGGCCACGGCTCCGGCAAAACGACGCTGGTGAGCGGAAATTTCCGACTCGCCGCAGCCCTGGTCGGCAAAGAATTTGACCTGTTCTTCTTCCCAGACGGCGTCCAGCGCCTGCGGCGTATCGTCGCGCGCTTCGTCGGCAATCTTCTCCGCCACCTTCTGGCTGTCGACCTGCGTATTGGCCAGCTTCAGCAATAGCTCGAACAGCACCGCATAGCGACTTTCGCGCTGCTGCAGGCGCGCGCTGAGCAGACCGAGGATCGGCGCGACGTCCCGCAGGCCGCCAAGCGCTTCCTCTTCCGGCAGCTGCGCCAGATACTCCAGATATAGCGGCAGATGATCCGGCAGCTCATGGCTATCCAGCAGCAGACCGTGGCGCTCGTACTGCGCCATCAGGTCGACCATCGCCTGCCCGCGGTCGCGGGATTCGCCGTGGACATGTTCAAACAGCAGCAGCGAGGTGGCCCGGCCGCGGTCAAACAGTTCGCTATAGGCCGCCTGGGCGTCCAGCGGATCCTGAGCCACTAAATCGCGCAGGAAAACGCCCAGCGCGTGGGCATCCTCTTTGCTGAGTTTCTCTGATGACGCGAGCGCCTCGAACATCTCCTGCTGATGCTGCCATAAGGCAGCGTCAGGATATTCGAGCAGACGCGATACAATCACGAGTTCAATCATGCGTGCGGCTCCGTTTTGCTGGTCACGTCGATGGCGTCGATGCGACGGCTGTTGAACAGGTTGAACTGACTGTCAGAGCCGTGGCAGCCATCGCCAAAGCTAAAGCCGCAGCCGTTTTTCTCCGGAAACGCTTCTCGCGCCTGTTCACGATGGCTGCTCGGCACCACGAAACGATCTTCGTAGTTGGCGATCGCCAGATAGCGATACATTTCCTGGGCCTGCGCTTCGCTCAGCCCCACCTCTTCCAGCGCGCGGGTATCGACGACGCCGTCAACGGTTTCCGCACGCTTATAGTGGCGCATCGCCAGCATCCGTTTCAGCGCCAGCAGTACCGGCTGGGTATCGCCCGCGGTCAGCAGGTTCGCCAGATATTGCACCGGAATACGCAGGCTTTCCACGTCCGGCAGGATCCCGTTGCTCCCCAGTTCACCCGCATCGGCGGCGGACTGAATCGGTGACAGCGGCGGCACGTACCAGACCATTGGCAAGGTGCGATATTCCGGGTGCAGCGGCAGGGCCAGCTTCCAGTCCATCGCCATTTTGTAAACCGGCGACTGCTGCGCAGCTTCAATGACCCCCTGCGGTACGCCATCCTTCAGCGCCTGCTCGATCACTTTCGGATCGTTGGGATCGAGGAACACGTCCAGCTGACGCTGATACAGATCTTTCTCGTTCTCGGTGCTGGCGGCGTTTTCAATCGCGTCCGCGTCGTATAGCAGGACACCGAGATAGCGGATACGGCCCACGCAGGTTTCGGAGCACACCGTCGGCATCCCGGATTCAATACGCGGGTAGCAGAAGATGCATTTCTCGGATTTCCCGCTCTTCCAGTTGAAATAGATCTTCTTGTACGGACAGCCGGTGATACACATCCGCCAGCCGCGGCACTTGTCCTGGTCGATCAATACGATGCCGTCTTCTTCACGCTTATAGATGGCGCCGCTCGGGCAGGTCGCGACGCAGGCCGGGTTCAGGCAGTGCTCGCACAGGCGCGGCAGATACATCATGAAGGTGTTTTCGAACTGGCCGTACATCGCCTTCTGCATGTTGTCGAAGTTCTGATCTTTGGCGCGTTTTTCAAACTCGCCGCCGAGGATCTCTTCCCAGTTCGGACCGCTGGTGATCTTGTCCATCCGCTGGCCGGTGATCAGCGAGCGCGGACGGGCGATCGGCTGATGTTTGCTCTCCGGCGCGTTATGCAGATTCTGGTAGTCATAATCAAACGGCTCGTAGTAATCATCGATGCCCGGCAGATGCGGGTTGGCGAAGATTTTACCCAACAGCATCGCGCGATTGCCCATGCGCGGCTGCAGTTTACCGTTGATTTTGCGGATCCAGCCGCCCTTCCATTTTTCCTGGTTTTCCCAGTCGTTCGGGAAACCGACGCCCGGCTTACTTTCCACGTTGTTGAACCAGGCGTATTCCATCCCTTCCCGGCTGGTCCAGACGTTTTTACAGGTCACCGAGCAGGTGTGGCAGCCGATGCACTTATCGAGATTCAGCACCATGCCGACTTGTGAACGAATTTTCATTTTACGCTCTCCTGTACCTGGTCGTTGCCTTCGCCGTCTAACCAGTTAATGTTCTTCATCTTACGTACCACCACAAACTCATCGCGGTTGGAGCCGACGGTGCCGTAGTAGTTAAAGCCATAGGCCAGGTGGCCGTAGCCGCCGATCATGTGGGTCGGTTTCGGCGTAATACGGGTGACGGAGTTATGGATCCCCCCGCGCTGACCGGTGATTTCAGAGCCCGGCAGGTTCACGATACGTTCCTGCGCGTGATACATCATGGTCATCCCGGCTGGAACGCGCTGACTCACCACCGCACGCGCCGTCAGGGCGCCGTTGGCGTTGAACACTTCGATCCAGTCGTTATCTTCGATACCCAGATCTTTCGCATCCGCTTCGCTCATCCAGACAATAGGCCCACCGCGCGACAGGGTCAGCATCAGCAGGTTATCGCTGTAGGTCGAGTGGATACCCCATTTCTGGTGCGGGGTCAGGAAGTTCAGCGCCTTTTCCGGGTTGCCGTTGGACTTCTCGCCCATCACAGCTTTCACCGAACGGGTGTCGATCGGCGGCCGATAGACCAGCAGGCTTTCGCCGAAGTCGCGCATCCACTGGTGATCCTGATACAGCGACTGACGTCCGGTCAGCGTGCGCCACGGGATCAGCTCGTGAACGTTGGTGTAACCGGCGTTGTAGGAGACATGCTCATCTTCCAGGCCAGACCAGGTCGGGCTGGAGATAATCTTCCGCGGCTGCGCCTGAATATCGCGGAAGCGGATCTTCTCGTCTTCTTTGTTCAGCGCGAGGTGCGTATGCTCGCGACCGGTGATCTCGCTCAGCGCTTGCCACGCTTTCACCGCCACCTGACCGTTGGTTTCCGGGGCCAGGGTGAGGATCATTTCCGCGGCGTCGATGGCCGTTTCCAGCTTTGGCTGGCCTTTCGCCGGGCCTTCCGCCTTGGTGTAGTTGAGCTTACGCAGCAGATCCATCTCGCTCTGGGTGTTCCAGGCGATGCCTTTCCCGCCGTTGCCGATGGTTTCCAGCAGCGGGCCGATCGAGGTGAAACGCTCGTAGGTCGCCGGGTAATCACGCTCAACCGGAATAATATGCGGCGCGGTTTTCCCGGGGATGAGATCGCATTCGCCTTTTTTCCAGTCTTTGACATCCAGCGGCTGCGCCATTTCCGCGGCGGAGTCGTGCTGGATCGGCAGGGTCACCACGTCGGTTTCTTTACCGAGGTGGCCCACGCACACTTCAGAGAATTTCTTCGCGATACCTTTATAGATCTCCCAGTCGCTCTTCGATTCCCAGGCTGGATCAACGGCGGCCGACAGCGGGTGAATAAACGGATGCATATCCGAGGTATTCATGTCGTCTTTTTCGTACCAGGTGGCGGTCGGCAGCACGATGTCGGAGTAGAGACAGGTGCTCGACAGACGGAAATCGAGGGTCACCACCAGATCCAGTTTGCCGTCGAGGCCGTTATCCCGCCATTCGACTTCTTCCGGCTTCACGCCGCCCTGCTTGCCCAGGTCTTTGCCCTGAATGCCGTTCTCGGTACCCAGCAGGTACTTGAGCATGTATTCATGGCCTTTACCGGAGGAGCCCAGCAGGTTGGAACGCCAGATAAACAGGTTACGCGGGTGGTTTTTGCCATTTTCCGGCTGCTCGGCCGCAAAGCGAATCGAGCCCTCTTTCAGCGACTTCACGGTGTAATCCACCGGGGTCATGCCGGCTTTTTTCGCTTCGTCAGCGATACGCAGCGGGTTGACGCCAAGCTGCGGCGCCGACGGCAGCCAGCCCATCCGCTCTGCGCGCACGTTAAAGTCGATCAGGTGGCCGCTGTAACGGGATTTATCCGCCATCGGCGACAGCAGTTCCTGCGCGGTCACCGTTTCATAGCGCCACTGGCTGGAGTGGTTATAGAAGTACGAGGTACTATTCATGTGACGTGCCGGACGCTGCCAGTCAAGGGCGAACGCCAGCGGCTGCCAGCCGGTCTGCGGACGCAGTTTTTCCTGGCCCACATAGTGCGCCCAACCGCCGCCGCTCTGACCGACGCAGCCGCAGAAGATCAGCATATTGATCAGGCCGCGGTAGTTCATGTCGAGGTGGAACCAGTGGTTGAGGCCCGCCCCGACGATAATCATCGAACGACCGTGAGTTTTATCGGCGTTATCGGCAAATTCACGGGCGGTACGGATGATATGCGCGCGGGAGACGCCGGTGATCTTCTCCGCCCACGCCGGGGTGTAGGCTTTCACTTCATCGTAGCCGGCGGCGCAGTTGTCATCGTTCAGACCGCGCTCCAGGCCGTAGTTAGCCATGGTCAGGTCATACACGGTGGTGACCAGGGCGGTAGAGCCGTCGGCCAGCTGCAGGCGTTTGGCCGGCAGTTTGTGCAGCAGAATGTTTTCCAGATCGACTTTGTTGAAGTGCTCAGAACCTTCGCCGCCGAAGTACGGGAAGCCGACGTTCGCCACTTCATCATGGCTGCCCAGCAGGCTCAGACGTAGCTCAATCTCTTCGCCAGTTTTACCGTCGCGCTGTTCGAGGTTCCATTTGCCTTTGTCGCCCCAGCGGAATCCGAGGGAGCCGTTCGGTACGGTCATGTCGCCCTTCTCGTCAAAGGCGACGGTTTTCCATTCCGGATTGTTCTCCTGACCAAGGGAATCCACGAGGTCGGATGCGCGCAGCGTACGGCCGGCGGCATAATAACCGTCGCGCTCCTCGAGCATCACCAGCATCGGCATGTCGGTATAGCGGCGCACATAGTCGGTGAAATACTGGCTCGGCTTATCGAGGTGGAATTCACGCAGCATCACATGGCCCATCGCCAGCGCCATCGCGGCATCGGTACCCTGCTTCGGCGCCAGCCACAGATCGCAGAGTTTGGCGATTTCGGCGTAGTCCGGAGTGATGGCTACGGTTTTGGTCCCTTTATAGCGGACTTCGGTAAAGAAGTGCGCATCCGGGGTGCGGGTCTGCGGCACGTTTGAGCCCCAGGCGATGATATAGCTGGAGTTATACCAGTCGGCGGATTCCGGCACATCGGTCTGCTCGCCCCAGGTCATCGGCGAAGCCGGCGGCAGGTCGCAGTACCAGTCGTAGAAGCTCAGGCAGGTGCCGCCGATCAGCGACAGATAACGGGCGCCGGACGCGTAGGAGACCATCGACATCGCCGGGATCGGCGAGAAGCCAGCCACGCGGTCCGGACCGTAGGTTTTGACGGTATAGACGTTGGAGGCGGCAATCAGCTCATTCACTTCCTGCCAGGAGGAACGTACAAAACCGCCGCGACCGCGGGCCTGTTTGAAGCTTTTAGCTTTGTCGGCGTCTTCGATAATCGACGCCCATGCCTCAACCGGATCGCTATGCTGAACTTTCGCTTCCCGCCACATCTTCATCAGGCGTTTACGCATCAGCGGGTATTTCAGGCGGTTAGCGCTGTACAGGTACCAGGAGTAGCTGGCGCCGCGCGGGCAACCGCGTGGTTCGTGGTTCGGCAGGTCCGGGCGGGTGCGCGGGTAGTCAGTCTGCTGCGTTTCCCAGGTCACCAGACCGTTTTTGACATAAATCTTCCAGCTGCATGAGCCGGTGCAGTTGACACCGTGAGTGGAACGCACAATTTTGTCATGCTGCCAACGTTGACGGTATCCATCCTCCCAGTCCCGGTTGGTGTTTAGAAGCTGGCCGTGCCCATCGGCAAAGGTTTCACCCTTCTGTTTGAAGTAGCGAAACCGGTCCAGGAATTTACTCATCGGGTTTCTCCTGATATGGAGCCTGACGGCTCTCTGATAAATCGACATTGCTGGATTTGCAGCGAAGGTAACGCTATGAAAGAGGGCGAGAATTGATAGCGATCAATCCGAACTGGCTTGTTACTGCGCAGCAAAACCTCGATTACCACCAAGGTGGTATAAGATGTTATTTTTTAACTTCTTGTTTTTTAATGATTTTCACCTCAAAAAGCAGCGCCTCACCGGGATTTGTTAACAACGGAGGTATTAAGGGGTAGAGCCATTTCACTGGCAAGCCCACCTGTTCTGGCTCAGCGGTCGATGCGGACAATATTATCCCATAGTATGTTGTAACTAATTAAGCGGTGAAAAAAGGCGCCTCCGTGGGGAGCGCGCCTTTTTATACGCCAACGTTACCGCGGCCGATTACTGACGCTTACGACCGTATACCGCCCAGGTGATCACCACGCAGGCAATATAGAACACGAGGAACACTTTCATCGCCCCGGCCGGCGAGCCGGTCAGATCCAGCGAGATACCGAACGCTTTCGGAATAAAGAAGCCGCCGATAGCGCCAATGGCGGAGATAAAGCCCAGCGCCGCCGCGGTATCGGTCGCCGCCTCGCGCATCGCCTGCGCTTCGCTGCCGCCCTGGGCCTTCACGCGGTCCATAGTCAGCTTACGGAAGATCACGGAGATCATCTGGAAGGTGGAGGCGCTCCCCAGCCCGGCGGTCAGGAACAGCACCATAAACACCGCGAAGAAGGCGATAAAGTTACCGCCCTGGCCGTTGGTCGGCAGGGTCAGGAACAGCAGCGCGCAGAAGACAGCCATCACCACAAAGTTGACCAGCGTTACGCGGGTCCCACCGAGGCGGTCGGAGATCGCCCCGCCCATCGAACGCGCCAGCGCGCCAATGAACGGGCCGAAGAAGGCGTAATGCAGGATCTGCACATCCGGGAACTGAGTTTTTGACAGCATCGCGAACCCGGCGGAAAAGCCGATAAAGGAGCCGAAGGTCGCGAGATAGAGCAGCGCCATAATCCACAGATGCAGGCGCTTAAGTACCGGCAACTGCTCGCTCAGCGACGCTTTCGAAGCCGACAGGTCGTTCATAAAGAACCACGCCGCCAGAGTGAAAATAATCAGGAAAGGTACCCAGATCCACGCGGCGTTTTCCAGATACAGCATCGAGCCGTCCGGTTGCTCGCTACCGTTACCGCCAAAAACGGCAAAGATAGAGATCGAGACCACCAGCGGCGCGACCAGCTGCATCACGCTGACGCCCATATTGCCGAGGCCGCCGTTAACACCGAGCGCCCCGCCCTGCTTCGCTTTCGGGAAGAAGAAGCTGATGTTGGCCATACTGGAGGCAAAGTTGGCTCCGGCGAAACCGCACAGCAGAGAGATAATCACGAAGATGCTAAACGGCGTAGAGGTATCCTGGACCGCGAAGCCCAGCCAGACGCACGGCACAATCATGATCCCGGTGCTGAACGCCGTCCAGCGACGGCCGCCGAACAGCGGCACCATAAAGGCGTAAGGCACGCGTAATAAGGCGCCTGACAGCGCCGGCAGCGCGGTCAGCATAAACAGCTGATCGGTTGTAAACTGAAAGCCTACTTTGTTGAGGTTAACGGCAACCGCGCTGAACAACATCCAAACGCAGAACGCCAGTAACAGACAGGGAACGGAGATCCATAAATTGCGGCTTGCCACACGATGGCCGCGCTGTTGCCAGAATTCAGGATCTTCAGGCCGCCAGTCGGTTATGACCGAGCGGTTAGCCTTCTCCGGGAGGGAAGATTGACTCATAGATACCTCTGATTATTCATATTTCCTGCCGCTACCTTAGGGGTTACCCGGGGCGGTAAGTTGATATAAATCAAAGGAAAAGCGTGTGCTAATTTGTGCAAAAATAAACCATGCCTCCAAGTGAGTAGAGAATGGTGGGGAAAAAAGTGTGGTTTTTCACGCTGCTGCCGGGTTGCGTATAATCCCCCCCCTAACATCGCCTACCACCGACAATTAAGGAGTAACTCTTTGGGGGTATGGGTATACTCCAGGGGATAGTCGAGAATAAGCGCCACTCCCGGAGACATGACCGGTCAGGAGCCACGCATTCCATGTTGAAACGTCTTTTTACCCCGCTGACGCTGGTCAATCAACTGGCGTTAATCGTGCTGCTCGCCACGGTTATTGGCGTCGCCGGCATGGCGATCTCCGCGCGCCTGGTGAACGGCGTGCAGGGCAGCGCGCACGCCATTAACAAGGCCGGTTCATTGCGTATGCAAAGCTACCGGCTGCTGGCGGCGATCCCGCTGAATGAAAACGATCAAAAACTGGTGGCGGACATGACCGCCACCGTCTTCAGCCCGGAGCTGCAAAATTCCGCCCGCCGCGACGGCCAGGAAATCCAGCTTAAAGCCCTGCAGCAGTACTGGCAGCTGGCGCTGGCCCCCGGCATGCAGCGCGCAGTCAATCAGGCGGAAGTGGCCCAGGATGTCGCCGACTTTGTCGATCGTATCGACCAGTTGGTCACCGCATTCGACCACACCACCGAGCAGCGTATCGAACGGGTGGTCTGGATCCATCGCATCCTCGCCATTGGTATGGCGCTGCTGCTGATCTTCACTATCATCTGGCTACGCGCCCGTCTGCTGCGGCCGTGGAAACAGCTACTGAGCATGGCGCGCGCGGTGAGTCAGCGTGATTTCACCCAGCGGGCGCACATCAGCGGCCGCAACGAAATGGCGACCCTGGGCATGGCGCTGAATAACATGTCGGAAGAGCTGGCGGAAAGCTACGCCGTGCTCGAGCGGCGGGTGCAGGAGAAGACTGCCGGACTGGAGCAGAAGAACGAGATCCTCGCTTTCTTATGGCAGGCCAACCGCCGGCTGCACTCCAGCGCCCCGCTCTGCGAACGTATTTCGCCGGTACTGAATGGCCTGCAGGGGCTGACGCTGCTGCGCGATATCGAGGTACGGGTTTACGACCTGGAAGACGAAGATAATCACCAGGAGTTTACCTGCCACTCGGATGATGACTGTGATGATAAAGGCTGCTACCTCTGTCCACGCAATCTGCCGCCGCTGCCGGATGGGGGAACAACGCTGAAGTGGCGGCTGTCAGATGCGCATAGTCAGTACGGCATCCTGCTGGCGACGCTGCCGGTTGGCCGCCATCTCAGCCACGATCAGCAGCAGCTGGTGGATACCCTGGTGGAACAGCTGACCAGCACCCTGGCGCTGGACCGCCATCAGGAGAAGCAGCAGCAGCTGATCGTCATGGAAGAACGGGCCACTATCGCCCGCGAGCTGCACGACTCCATCGCCCAGTCGCTATCCTGTATGAAGATGCAGGTTAGCTGTCTGCAGATGCAAGGCGACGCCTTGCCGACGGAAAGCCGCCAGCTGCTGGGGCAGATCCGTAACGAACTGAATACCTCGTGGGCCCAGCTGCGGGAGCTGTTAACCACCTTCCGCCTGCAGTTGACCGAGCCGGGGCTGCGCCCGGCGCTGGAGGCCAGCTGTCAGGAGTACAGCGCCCACTTCGGCTTTACGGTGCAGCTTGATTACCAGCTCCCGCCGCGCTTTGTGCCCTCGCATCAGGCGATCCACCTGCTGCAGATCGCTCGCGAAGCGTTGAGCAACGCTCTGAAGCATGCCAGCGCGACCGAAGTGACCGTGACGGTGTCACAACGCGATAATCAGGTTCGTCTGGTGGTAGCGGATAACGGCCGCGGCGTACCGGACCCCACGCCGAACGGAGTAACCATTACGGTTTAATTATTATGCGGGATCGCGCCCAGAGCTTGCGCGGTGACTGTCAGGTACGACGCCGGGAAACCGGTGGAACCGAAGTGATCGTCACGTTTATCCCGGAAAAAACGTTTTCCATCCAATAAGGAGACCCTCATGAGTCAACAGGAACGGGCAACTATCCTTCTCATTGACGACCATCCGATGCTGCGCACCGGCGTGAAACAGTTGATCAGCATGGCGCCGGACATCCAGGTGATTGGCGAGGCCAGCAATGGCGCGCAAGGTATTGAGCTGGCCGAGTCGCTGGATCCTGACCTGATCCTGCTGGACCTCAATATGCCGGGCATGAACGGTCTGGAGACGCTGGATAAGCTGCGTGAGAAATCCCTTTCTGGCCGGGTAGTGGTCTTCAGCGTCTCCAACCATGAAGAGGACGTTGTCACCGCCCTGAAGCGCGGCGCCGATGGCTATTTGTTGAAGGACATGGAACCGGAAGATCTGCTGAAAGCGCTGCAGCAGGCGGCCGCCGGAGAGATGGTATTAAGCGAAGCGTTAACGCCGGTGCTGGCCGCCAGCCTGCGCGCCAACCGCGCCACCTCCGATCGGGACATCAGCCAGCTGACCCCGCGCGAGCGCGACATTCTCAAGCTGATAGCCCAGGGACTGCCGAACAAAATGATCGCCCGTCGCCTGGATATCACCGAAAGCACCGTCAAAGTACACGTAAAGCACATGCTGAAGAAAATGAAGCTCAAATCCCGCGTGGAAGCGGCGGTATGGGTCCACCAGGAGCGAATCTTCTAAGGCGAGTCCGTCCAGGAGACGCCTGGCGTGGTAAACTTGACCAGCGGCTCGGTCAGCGCCAGGGCGATCTCATTGGAGGAGACGCGCTGCCCCTGTTTATCCTCCACCACCACCGACAGGCGCCAGCGGTTCGCGGCGCCCGGTTCACTGTTCCACACCGGCATAATGATGCTCCAGCCATCGGGGCTGCTGGCATCTACCGGCGGCGTCAGGCTGAGGGCCTGGGTGTCTCCCTGCCAGTGCAGCGCCTTGATGCCATGTAGACTATGGATCTGCAGCTTCAACTGCACCGTCTCCCCGGACTGCAGATCCCAGGGCGGCGTGGCCAGATAGACCGTCAGATTTTTGCGCTGACGATACTCCACCACCGGCAGATTATCCCGCTCCGGACTATCGAAGCGGCTCCCGCGCAGCGAGTTGCTGATCGCCACCTCGTCTGCCGCAAGCTGCTGCTTAAGGGGTACGCCAAAGCGGTAGTTTAGCTTCAGGCCCACATTGTTCTGGCTGACGCCATTTTCCCCCTGCTTATGCTTAGCGGTCACCGTGACCAGCGGGACCGGGGTGTAATTGAGCCCAACGGAGACGGCCACCGGATTATGGTAGCCGGTGCCGGAGTGAAACAGATCGACGCTATCGCCGAAATACTGTTCGACGCTGACGCTGGTGTTGATGTGCTGGTAGAACGGCAGCCGCGCCTGGGCGGTGACGTCATACCCTGCGGCCATCCGCTGCTCCTGAGTCTGATTATCGCGTAGCTGCCAGTCGCCCAGCGGATGGTAATAGTTTGCCGACAGGCGGAGATATTCTCCCCACGCTTCGGCGCCAACGCTGCCGCGCGCCAGGCTTTCGCTCAGCACTTTATCGTAAAACGAGTTATAGCCCAGCAGCCAACCGCCGACCCGCCAACGCTGGCCAAGCCCGATGTTGCCCACCAGATCGTGCTCGCGCCGGGTCACCGAGTACTGGTTCCACGTCAGATAACGGTCGTTATCCTGCAACGGCACGAACCAGCTCCCTTTACTGCCGGTGAATTTCCCCTCTTTATCGACCAGCAGGTCGACATTGGCGTTGCCCCACGGCGAGAGCCAACTCTCCAGCTGATGACTCACTTCATTGCCGATTTTACTGATGGCAAACAGCTGCGCCTGTTCACCCGCAGTCAGACCATTGTCGCTCATGCTGGCCTCGCCAAACTTCTTCGCCACTTCGGCAAAGTGCCGGGCGTCGTCATCAACCTGGGGAGCAATCCCCATATCGGGCAGCGGATCTTGCGCTTGCGCAGGGCGGGTGGTGTCGCTGGCGGTCAGCGCCCAGACGGGAACGCCCGGCAACAGCAGGAGAAAGGTCAACGTTGGCAACAAACGGAACGACACAGCCATTAACAGAGTTTGCGCAAGCTCACAAAAATGGATAGAAGTGTTAGTTTATCGTTTTTTCCCTGCTCCCGCAGCCCTGTGGGCAATTCCAGGAATAAGCTGAAACCGGTTGGGTAAGGTGCCGCCCAACCGGAGGCGTCGCCGCGCGCCACCGTTACGCCCGGGTTCGTTGCGCCGCCAGCAACGCGTTGAGCTCCGGCACGCAAGAGCCGCAGTTGGTCCCGCATTTCAGCTTCCCACCCAGCGCCCCGACGCTGGCGCAGCCGCTGGCGATGGCCTCGTTAATTGACCATTCCCCCACCCCAAAGCAGCTGCAGACGATCCGCCCCCGCGGCGCGACGGCGGCGCCCGGTCGGCCGCTAAGCAAGGCATGTCGTTGGACAGCATCGGACGGCGGCGCGGCAAAGGCAGCGCTTATCCATGCGCAATCCACCGCCGGCTCGCGCGCATCGCTCCACCAGCCGAGCATCAGCCTTCCCTGATGCCAGGCCAGCAGGTTCCACACCGCGCCGCCGTCAGCCACCTGTAACTGCCAGCCGCGCCGGGCGCACCACGCGCTGAGCCACTGTCGGGCAGATGCCTCCCCGGCCAGCGAGTAGTGCAGCACGCCTGGCGCCGCCCGCCGCCGCCAATGCCAGGCCGCAGGAAATGGTAGCGGTTCGCGGCAAAAAAGCTCGCTGTGCCAGGCCGGTTGCCAGGCGGCGATCGCCACCGCCGCCTGTTTACTTTCCGGCTGGCCGGAATACGGGTCCATGACGGCGGCCAGCAGGTTATTCACCCGCCCCTGACGGGCAAACTGGTTGTTCCAGTGCATCGGAACAAACAGCGAGCCGGGGCGCTGCCCTTCGCTGATCGCCACTTTCGCCACCATCACCCCATGCCGCGACCAGATCCGCGCCAGCCCGTCAGCGGGAAGCTGATAGCGAACGGCATCCTGCGGCGCCACCTCCACCATTGGCTCAGCGATATGCTGCATCAGCCGCGGCACCGCGCCGGTACGGGTCATGGTGTGCCACTGATCGCGGATCCGCCCGCTGTTGAGGATCAGCGGATAAAAGGCATCGGTTGTCGCCCGGGTCGGTTGAGGCGTCACCGGCACCATCCGCAGCCTGCCATCGCCATGCCAGCCGCGCGTGATATCCCAGGCGGCCTCGCTGCGGCTGACCGGCCAGCGCACCGGCGGCATGGCGTCCCACGCCTCACGGCTGAGATCCGCCAGCGCGCCGATATCAAACGCCCGCTGGCCGTCGTTTTCGAAACCGGACAGCGCCGCATGCTCGCGGAAGACGTCATGCGGATGCTGCCAGGCAAACGCCTCGCGATACCCCAGCGCCTGGCCCACTCTGGCGATGATCCACCAGTCCGCTTTCGCCTCCCCCGGCGGCGGCAGAAAGCTGCGCTGACGGGATATCCGCCGCTCCGAGTTGGTGACCGTGCCATTCTTCTCGCCCCAGGCCAACGCTGGAAAGCGGATGTGGGCGAAACGTCCGGTATCGGTCTGGGCGGCGACATCCGAGACGATCACCAGCGGACAGGCGGCCAGCGCCTGGCTCACCGCGTGGCTGTCAGGGAGCGACACCACCGGGTTGGTACCCATGATCCAGACCGCTTTGACCTCGCCGCGGCCAATGGCGGCAAACAGCTCCACGGCGGTCAGCCCGGGGGTCTGCGCCAGCCGTTCCGTCCCCCAGAAGCGGGCCAGCCGCTGCAGATCGTCTGGCACAAAATCCATGTGCGCCGCCAGCATCGTCGCCAGCCCGCCGACTTCGCGGCCGCCCATGGCGTTGGGTTGACCGGTCAGCGAAAAGGGGCCGCAGCCGCGGCGGCCATATTTCCCGCTGGCCAGATGGACGTTGATGATGGCGTTACATTTGTCGCTGCCGCTGGCGGATTGATTGATTCCCATGGTGTAGAGGGTGATCGCCCGCGGGGCGGCGATGAACTCGCGATAGAATCCCGCCACCTCATCGGCAGGCAGACCGCAAAAGGCCGCCACCCTCGCCACGTCCCAGCCGCGGGCGGCGGCCAGCGCCTGCGGGCCGTCGCGAAAGCCATCGACGCAGGCTCCTGCCTCAGCCAGGGCGTTAAGCAGCCCCGCAAACAACCCGCCGTCGCTTCCCGGAGCCAGCGCCAGATGGCGGTCGGCGATCTCGCAGGTAGCGGTGCGTCGGGGGTCGATCGCCACGATCCGCAATCGGGGATTATCCCGCTTCGCCTGCGCCAGCCGCTGGAACAGCACCGGATGCGCCCAGGCGGCGTTCGAGCCGACCAGCACCACCAGATCGCTGTTTTCCACATCATCGTAGCTGCAGGGCACCACGTCGGCGCCAAAGGCCCGCTTGTAGCCAGTGACCGCTGACGACATGCACAGCCGTGAATTGGTATCGATGTTCGCCGCGCCGATAAACCCTTTCATCAGCTTATTGGCGGCATAGTAATCCTCGGTTAACAGCTGGCCGGAGGCGTAAAAGGCCACCGCTTGCGGTCCGTGCTGGTCGATGATCTGTCGCAGGCGCGCAGCGGTTTCCGCCAGCGCCTGAGGCCAGGCTACCTGCTGGCCGTCGACCTCCGGCGTCAGCAGCCGCCCCGCCAGGCCCGTGGTCTCCCCTAAGGCGGCCCCTTTGACGCACAGACGGCCGAGGTTCGCCGGGTGCTGATCGTCGCCGCGCACGCTCACCTGCCCCGCGTCGTCCACGCTCGCCAACACCCCGCAGCCTACGCCGCAGTAGGGGCAGGTCGTTCGGATGGTCTTCATCAGGAGGCCTCCGCGCGGGCCAGCAGCTGCTGGTTGCCCACCCACACTTTGCCGTTTTCTACTTTCACCGGCCAGGCGCGTACCGCCTGTTCATCGCCGTCGCACGGCCAGCCGTCGCGCAGGCGTATCCGCTGTTTGTACAGCGGGGAGATCACCACCGGCTCGCCGCCGACGTCCCCTAACAGCCCACGCGACAGCACGTTGGCCGTGCTGCCCGGCTCGCGGTTGTCGAGGGCGTAGACCCGCTCGCCGAAGCGGAACAGGGCAATCTGCCGCTCCCCTAAGCGGGCGCCGATCCCCGCCTGCGCCGGAATGGCGTCAAGATCGCATACCGCCTGCCACGGTCGGGATGGGAGTTCGCCTTCGGGCAACGTCTCAGTCAGCAGCGGCTGCGGCTGACCGCGCAGATCGCGGCGCTGCACAGCCTCGTCGGGCTGGTCGCTATTAACGAAGGAGCGGAACAGCGCCAGACGCTGCGGATCGTTGAGGGTGGTCTGCCACTCGCACTGGTAGCTGTCGACGATCCGGGCCATCTCCTGCTCCAGCTCCTCGCCAATGCCAAGACTATCCTCCAGCACCACCTGCCGCAGATAGGCGACGCCGCCCTCCAGGTTATCCATCCAGGTGCTGGTTCGCTGCAGGCGATCGGCGGTACGGATATAGAACATCAGCAGACGATCGATGCTGCGGATCAACGTCGCTTCGTCGAGATCGCTGGCAAACAGGTCGGCGTGACGCGGTTTCATCCCGCCGTTGCCGCAGACGTACAGATTCCAGCCTTTGTCGGTGGCAATCACCCCGATATCTTTCCCCTGGGCTTCAGCGCATTCGCGGGTGCAGCCGGAGACCGCCATCTTGATTTTGTGCGGGGCGCGTAGCCCTTTATAGCGATGCTCGAGCCGTACCGCGAGCCCGGTGGAGTCTTGCACGCCGTAGCGACACCAGGTTGAGCCGACGCAGGATTTCACCGTGCGCAGCGACTTGCCGTAGGCGTGGCCGGTTTCAAACCCGGCGTCGGCCAGCTCGCGCCAGATAGCCGGCAGCTGTTCCAGCCGCGCGCCAAACAGGTCGATGCGCTGGCCGCCGGTCACTTTGCTGTAGAGCTGGTAACGTTTGGCGATCTGCCCGATGGCGATCAGTCCGTCCGGCGTCACTTCCCCTGCCGCCATCCGCGGCACCACCGAATAGCTCCCGTCCTTCTGGATATTGGCGAAATAGCGGTCGTTGGTATCCTGCAGCGGCAGGTGCGCCGGCTTCAGCAGGTACTCGTTCCAGCAGGAGGCCAGCACCGAGGCCACCAGCGGTTTGCAGACATCGCAGCCGTGCCCCTGGCCGTAGCGGCTAATCAACTGCTCGAAGGTATGGATATGGTTAACCCGCACCAGGTGGTAGATCTCCTGGCGCGACCACGGGAAATGTTCGCAGACGTCTTTTTTCACTTCGACGCCCTGCTCCGCCAGCTGATACTCCATCACCTGTTTCACCAGCGCGCTGCAGCCGCCGCAGCCGGTAGCCGCTCTGGTGCAGCTTTTTATCGCCGACATATCCCCCGCCCCATTGTTCACCGCCTGGCAGATATCGCCTTTGCTGACGTTATGGCAGGAGCAGATCGGCGCGCTGTCCGGCAGCGCCGCGACGCCGAGCGCCTTCGGCGCGGCTCCCTCCAGCGCGGGCAGGATCAGACTCTCCGGACGCGGCGGCAGCGCCATGCCGTTCAGCATCATCTGCAGCAGCGTGGCATAGTCGCTGGCATCCCCCACCAGCACGCCGCCAAGCAGGGCTTTGCCGTCCTGACTGACGACGATTTTTTTGTAAATCTGCTGCGGACCGTCGGTCCATTGATAGCTCTGACAGCCCGGCGTGCGCCCCTGCGCATCGCCAAACGAGGCCACGTCGACCCCCAGCAGCTTCAGTTTGGTGCTCATGTCGGCGCCGCTAAAGCAGGCGTCCTCTCCTGCGAGAGTGGCCGCGGCGATGCGCGCCATCTGATAGCCCGGCGCCACCAGACCGTAAATTTTATTGTCCCACAGGGCGCATTCGCCTATCGCCAGCACGTCCGGGTCAGAGGTGCGGCACTGGCCGTCGATGTGAATTCCCCCGCGTTCGCCCACCTGCAGCGCGCAGCCGCGGGCCAGCGCGTCCTGCGGGCGGATCCCCGCCGAGAAGACCACCATGTCGGTCCGCAACGCGCCGCCGTCGGCAAAGTTCAGCCGCAGGCCGTCGGCCTCGCGCACGATGGCGGTGGTCGCTTTGCTGGTATGCACCCCCACGCCGAGGGCGACGATCTTCTCCCGGAGCATCGCCGCCCCGCCGTTATCCAGCTGGACGGCCATCAGGTTCGGGGCAAACTCCACCACCTGCGTCTCCAGCCCCAGCTGTTTCAGGGCGTTGGCCGCCTCCAGCCCGAGCAGCCCGCCGCCGATAACCACCCCGCTCTTCGCCGCGGCGGCATGGGCGGCGATACGGTCGAGATCGTCAAGAGTGCGGTAGACAAAGCACCCCGCGAGATCGTTACCGGGGATTGGCGGAACAAAGGGATACGAGCCGGTCGCCAGCACCAGTTTATCCCAGTGGATTTCATGCCCCTCGGCGTCCCGTACCAGCCGTGCGTCGCGGTCGATGGTCGCCACCGCCTCGCCGAGGCGGAGTTCAATACCGTGTTCAATAAAGAAATCCCCGGCCGCCAGCGACAGCGACTCGGCGCTGCGTCCGGCAAAATACTCGGAGAGATGTACCCGGTCGTAGGCGGGGTAACGCTCTTCGCCAAACACCACGATTCGATATTGCTGATGCAGATTGCGGCTCACGCATTGTTCGAGAAAATGGTGGCCGACCATGCCATGTCCCACCAGCACTAATACAGGTTTCGTCATTGTCATCATTCCTGCAGCCTGCGGCTGCGTTGAAGAGGGGTCAAAAAGCCAGTCCACGGTGGTAGGCTCATCGCTTTCCAGGCGCGCGGTGAGCGCGGCGGCGGCGGTGCAGTCGCCCATCAGCAGCACGCCGCGCAGGCGGCCATCGCGCAGCAGCAGGCGGCGATAGTGGCGGTCGATGGGGTCCCAGCTGGTATAAATGTCATCCTGTTCGCCGGCCTGCTGCTCGCCAGCGCTAAAGAGTTCAATGCCGGTGACCTTCAGGCGGGTCCCGGCGTCCTGCCAGACAAAGCCCTCGCCGGGGGCGCCGCACAGGCGATCCGCCAGCACCTCGGCCTGACGCAGGCAGGGAGCCACCAGCCCCCAGGTCTGGCCGTCAATTTCGCAACATTCGCCGATGGCGCTGATCCCCGGCAGCGAGGAGGCCATCTGACGGTCGACCACGATCCCCCGCTGGCACAGCACGCCGGACTGCGCCGCCAGACGGCTGTCGGGCTGCACGCCGGTAGCCAGCACCACTCTGGCGGCGCGGAATACGCGCCCATCCGCCAGCCGCACGCCATCGGCGTCGATGGCGGCGATGCGGCACTCCAGCACGCAGCGAATGCCGCGCGCTTCAAGCTGCTGCCTGAGCTCATCGGCGGCAAAAGCGTCGGTCAGCGGCGCCATTAATCCGCTGCCGCGATGCAGAAGAGTGACCTCTCCGCCGTGACGACGCAGCGCCGCCGCCGCTTCCACCCCCAGCACGCCACCGCCAATCACCACCGCCGGGCCGGGTATCGCCAGAATACGTTCCACGTCCGCCAGGGTGCGGAAGGGCATAACCTGCGGACGATCAATGCCCGGCAGCGGCGGGATAAAGGGCCGCGAACCGGTGGCGAACACCAGCTCATCCCACGGCAGCCAGGTTTCCGCGATGCGCAGCCGCCGTTGCTGAATATCGACTTCATCGACCGCCTCGCCAGACCGCAGGCACACCCCGTGCCGGGTGTACCACTCCGCCGGCAGCAACGGGATCTGCGCCGCCGTTTTTTCACCTGCCAGCAGCGGCGAGAGCTGAATGCGGTTATAGGCCGGGTGCGGCTCGTCGCCGACGACGGTAATGGCAAACCGCGCGGGGTCGCGCTCAACCAGCCGCTGCACCAGCCGGGTGGCCGCCATGCCGTTACCGATCACCACCAGTCGCCGCGTCATGACCGCCTCCTTACGCCGCTTTCGGCTGTTTTTCATACAGGAAATGGAGGATCTGCTGGCGCAGATGGTGATACCGGCTGTCGTCCGCCAGCTGAACGCGGTGGCGCGGACGCGGCAGATCGACCGCGAGGATCTCGCCGACCGTCGCCGCCGGACCGTTGGTCATCATCAGCACCCGATCCGAGAGCAGCACCGCTTCATCAACGTCGTGGGTGATCATGACGATGGTGGTATTGAGCTCCTGCTGGATATGCATCACCGTGTCCTGGAGGTGGGCGCGGGTCAGCGCATCCAGGGCGCCGAAGGGCTCATCAAGCAGCAACACTTTCGGCTTCATCGCCAGCGCCCGGGCGATACCCACCCGCTGCTTCATGCCGCCGGAGATCTCCCCGGGACGTTTGTGCAGCGCATGACCCATCTGTACGCGCGCCAGGTTGTGTTCGATCCACTCCCGGCGCTCACTCTTGCTCATGGTGCGACGGAACACCTGATCCACCGCCAGCGCCACATTGTCGAAACAGCTCAGCCACGGCAGCAGCGAGTGGTTCTGGAAAACCACCGCCCGCTCCGGCCCGGGACCGGCGATTTCCCGGTTATCACACAGTAGTCCGCCCTCGGTAGGGGTGGTGATCCCGGCGATCAGGTTTAGCAGGGTCGATTTTCCGCAACCCGAGTGGCCGATCAGGCTAATGGTCTCCCCTTCGACGATATCGAAGGAGACATTCTGCAGCGCCAGGAACTCGCCGCTGGCGGTGTTGAAGCGTTGGCTGACGGCCTGCACCTGAATTAATGGTTTCATGTTGGCTCCTTATTTTTCCTGCCAGCTAAAGCGGCGAGCGAGCAGCATCAGGCCCTGCTCCAGCAGCAGGCCGACGACGCCGATAATGACGATGGCGATGATGATGTTTTCCACATTGAGGTTGTTCCACTCGTTCCAGATCCAGAAGCCGATCCCCAGCCCGCCGGTAAGCATTTCCGCCGCCACGATCACCAGCCAGGCGATGCCGATGGAGAGGCGCACGCCGGTAAGCACCGCCGGCAGCACCGCCGGAAAGAGGATTTTGCGCATCACCGTCCACTCCGAGAGCTGGAGGACGCGGGCGACGTTGAGATAGTCCTGCGGGATCCGCCGCACACCCTCCGCGGTGTTGATCACCATCGGCCAGATGGAGCAGATAAAAATGGTCCAGCTGGAAGCCGGCTCCGCCTTCTGGAACAGCAGCAGGCCAATCGGCAGCCAGGCCAGCGGGCTGACCGGGCGCAGCAGAGCAATCAGCGGATTAAACATGCGGGCGAAGAACAGCGAACGGCCGATCAAAAACCCCAGCGGAATGCCCGCCAGCGCCGCCAGGCCGAAGCCCACCGCCACGCGCTGCAGGGAGGCCAGCACGTTCCAGCCGATGCCCATGTCATTGGGCCCGTCCTGATAGAACGGATCGGCAAACAGGGTCAGCGCCGAGTCCAGCGTGCTCAGCGGCGTGGGAAAGCCTTTGCTATGCATCGCCGCCAGCTGCCAGGCCAGCAGCAGCACACCCAGCCCCAATAGCGGGGGCAGCAGGCGCTGGGTGAGCTCACGCAGCCAGCGCGTGACGGCCGGCGTGGTGCGCCGGACCTGCACCGGCGGCAGGATAATCACTTCGCCAGGCGCGTTGTCCACGCTGACGACCGGTTGCTTACGTTGTGCCTGCTTCATCTCATGCCCCCTTACGTTGAATAGAGAAATGGCGGGCGTAGCCTTCCGGGTCGGACCCGTTCCATACCGTCCCGTCCATTAGTGTGCTGCTGCGCATCCTGGCTGCCGGCGCGCTGATCCCTCCTACCGCCTGGGCGGCAGCCTGCCAGACATCGATGCGGTTAATGCGCGACGCCACCGCGAGGTAATCCGGAGCCTGCTTCAGCAACCCCCAGCGGCGGAACTGGGTGAGGAACCACATCCCGTCCGACAGCCACGGGAAACTCACCTCGCCCCCGGCCCAGAAGCGCATCGGATGGGCATCCTGCCAGCGGCGGCCAAGGCCGTTGTCATACTCTCCAAGCATCCGGCCGGTGAGGTATTGCTCCTTGGTATTGAGCCAGCCGCGTCTGGCGAGCAGGCGGGCCGTCTCCCGGGTGTTCTCCGGCGAGGCGGCGATCCAACGCTGCGCCTCCATCAGGGCCGCCACCAGCGCGCGGGCGGTGTTCGGGTTGCGTTCCACCCAGTCGCGACGGGTGCCCAGCACCTTTTCCGGATGCTCGGGCCAGATATCCTGGGAAGTGGCCGCAGTGAAGCCGATACGGTCGTTAATAGCGCGGGCGTTCCACGGCTCGCCGACGCAAAAGCCGCTCATATTGCCGATGCGCATGTTCATCACCATCTGCGGCGGCGGCACCACGACGGTGCGCACATCGTTGAAAGGATCGATGCCGGCGCTCGCCAGCCAGTAGTAAAGCCACATGGCATGGGTGCCGGTAGGAAAGGTATGGGCGAAGGTGTAACTGCCCGGCGCGCTGCGGTCGATCAGCCGCTTCAGCCCGCCGAGGTCGGTCACCCCTTTCTCCTGCAGCTCGCTGGAGAGGGTAATCGCCTGGCCATTGCGGTTGAGGGTCATCAAATTGGCCATCGCCTGCGGCTTGCTGGCGATCCCCAGTTCGAGGCCGTACAGCAGGCCATAGAGAATATGCGCCGCGTCGAGCTCGCCGGCCACCAGCTTGTCGCGCACCGCCGCCCAGCTGGCTTCCTTACTCGCCACCAGGGTGATGCCATATTTTTGGTCAAACCCCTTCGCCGCGGCGATGGCCAGCGGCGCGCAATCGGTCAGCGGAATAAATCCGACCCGCACGCGGGTTTGCTCCGGTTTGTCCGAGCCGCCGGCCCAGGCGGCCTGCATCACGCCCGGCAGCAGCATCGCGCCGCCCAGCGCGGCCCCTGCCTGCAGCAAGCGCCGCCGGGAAATTGAAAATTTGTCGCCCATATCCGCTCCACCATGCGCAAAAAAAAAGCGCCCGACAGTGCATACGCACTGCAGGACGCCTTTATCCACGGACACCCGAACCGCCATTGGTTCGTTGCCCGGACTTTTATTCACTTAATAAGTAATGCAAACGGGATGCCAGCTTTGGCAATAGCGCGCTGGCGGGCTTTTTCCCAACGCTGGCCGGTTTTTCACCTAAAAGTGCACCGCCGGCAGGCAAAGAATGCCCATCGATTGTGCATCTACTCCTTTGGTGTTAGCGGCCAAATCGCCTTCACCATCAGTAGCGCGCGGGCTATCTCAACCATGCGCTGATTTTTGTCCATGGCCATCTTGCGCAGCGTCTGCCAGGCCTGCTCCTCCTGCATTCCCTGGTGCGTCATCAGCAGACTTTTCGCTTTTTCGATCAGCTTGCGCTCTTCGAGCGCGTCTTTCAGCGAGGCCAGCTGGCTGGAGAGCTGCTGCAGCTCATAGGCCTGCTGGCGCACCAGCGGCAGTAACTGTTTATCGAGCCGTGGCGTCACGCTATCGTCTTCCTCACCGGCCTGCCAGCCAGGCGCGTCGTCTGCTAACAGCGCGTCGGTGGCATCCAGCAGATCGTCGATCAGTTGCTCTTCCACTTCGCGCAGTTGCTCAAGCCGTTGGGTTTGCAGGCCAAACCAGCGCAGCGCCGTTTCCCCGCCGTCGGCAGCCGGCTGGCGGGTACAGGCGATCCGCCGCAGCTGTTCAATATCCAGACCGGCGTGGCACTGGGTTCTGAACAACTGGACGGTCGCCGGGCTGCCCAGCGCCTGAAAGCTGTCGAAGCAGGGCTGCTGACCGTCAATACGGTCCACCAGCTGCTGGCGCAGGCTGTCGCTGAACTCGCCGCGGGTAAAGCCCAATGCTCCCAGCGCGCGCTCCTGGCCCACCAGCTCTTTTCCCTGCATAAAGCTGTACAGGGCGACCATCCGACCAGCCACCGGCGGATCGTCAATGCTGTCATTGAGCTGCGGGGCGATGTTCAGCAGATGGCGGATGACGCGGCTGAACTGCTCCGTCGCGGCTTCAGCGGCAATTTGCCGGCGGCCGATCTGCGCGCGTAGTGCCGGGAGCTGCGCCAGCTCGTCAAGCGCTCTGGCGATACGCCAGCACAGCGCGCTGCCGGCTACCGCGCGCGCCCGTTCGAGGCTGGCATAAAACAGGGCTAGCCGCTCGTCAACCAGCGCCCCTCCCGCCCGACACTCCGCTGTATACAGCAAGCCGCCCGAGCAAAGATAGATATTCGACGCCCCGCGCTCACACTGCAGCATATGCACCAGCGCGCTGAGCTGGCTGGCCAGTTCCCCCAGTTGGCTAAGCTGCTGAAGCTGTTGTTTTTGCAGGCGACGCGCCAGCTGCAGCCAGGCCGTCGCATCGTGCGCATGACCAGTCGTATTATTCATACCCCTCCTCCGGGTTAACGCTTTATACTGCCTAAAGCAATAACCGTGCCTTTAAGAAGGAGTTTGTATGCAACGTATTGTGATCATCGCCAACGGCGCCGCCTACGGCAGCGAATCCCTGTTCAACAGCCTGCGCCTGGCCATTGCCCTGCGCGAGCAGCAGTCCGACCTCGATCTCAAGCTGTTTCTGATGTCCGACGCCGTCACCGCCGGGCTGCGGGGGCAGAAGCCGGCAGAAGGGTATAATGTGCAGCAGATGCTGGAGATCCTCACCGCCCAGCAGGTTCCCGTGAAGCTGTGTAAAACCTGCGCGGACGGCCGCGGGGTCAGCGCACTGCCGCTGGTTGACGGCGTGGAGGTTGGCACTCTCGTTGAGCTGGCCCAGTGGACCCTGGCGGCAGATAAAGTGCTGACCTTCTGAATCTGGGGTGCCAAACGGCAGGAAATATCAGGTTTCGCCGCCTGCAGAGGTAAAAAAAACGTTAGCTGAATGCTTTCAGGAACAACGTCATTTTTGTTTAATCTTTATCCCTTTTTTTGATCAAAATCAGCATCCCGACCCGCGCCGTTTGGTGTGATGCACAGAGCAAAGTGTGAACAATATCACGCGAGGACTGGGTGGGCAGGATGCTGTAGCGGGACAGAAACGGGGTATAAAATGGCGATGGTTAAAGCAAGTTTGACGTTATTTGGTGGTGACACGCTGGTGGTGCGGTGCTCAGAGCGCTGCCATATTCATCTGATGAGCGCGAAGGTCCCGGGCGACAGTCATGCGGATATTCTGAGCGTGCAGGATCGGGACAGCGCGTATCTGACGGTGCCCTACAGCGGCACCTGGAACGTGCTTATCGACAGTCACAGCCAGTCGCTGGAGCACTCCATCAGCTACGTGCCGGCCTGACCGTCACTGCCAGAACACACGCCCGGTCATGCCGGGCGTGGGATTCATGACAAACCTCATGCAATCATTGTACTTGCAGATTGCACCAGAAAAATAACAAGGAAAATCAATTTATTGATTTTCGGCTGATAACCACCAGTAAGGAAAAACCACGCTTTTTCCTTACTGGTCAGCAATCGGACGCCCGGTCATGCCGGGCGTTTTCTTTTGCGCGCGCTCAGGCCAGGCCCGGCGTCGGACTCTCGCCCAACAGCGCACGGACGCTGGCCACCAGGTCATCGAGACTGGCATCGTGCATGCCCAGCTTGCGCAGCGCCTGCTCAAGCGAAAACAGATACTGGGCGTTGGTGCCGAGCGGCCCGCTGGCCCGGGCGATCAGCGGGGCGATAACCTGGGCACTGGTATCCGGTTCAAACAGTGGATGGCGCGGATCCATAATAAACACCAGGGCATTCACCGTCCGTCCGTCGTCCAGCTCCAGCTTGCACCAGGTGGGCAGATAGCAGCCGGTGATCATCTCCCGCTTCCACAGCAGGGTCAGCTCCTCCTCCAGCGTGTCGTCAGGCAGACGATAGGCGACGCCGGTGGTTCGGCCGCCCTCTTTGAGAGCCAGCATGCGTCCCGGCTGGCAGGCACTACCGCGCCCGGCGGTCAACCGCAGGCAAAACGCGCGGTGCCAGCCCGGCAGCGTGCCGGTGCAGGACTCGCGATAATTGAGCGCCGGGTTCCAGATAAGCGAACCGTAGCCAAAGATCCATACTGAGCCATCATCCGGGCGGCAGGCCAGCGTCGCCGCCAGCGAGGCTGCACGTTGTTCTGCCGACCAGAGTAGCGATTCCTCAATAGCGCCAAACGCTGTCTTACAATCCGCATTCATTAAGAAATCACGAGTTAACACTGTTTACTACCTCCGCCACTGCCCGCTTCCCGGCGTTCGTCTCATGCATCCGTCAATATTGCTGAAATATTATCCAGCTTTATCTTTCAATAAGCAATCAGCGGGGCGCTGGCAAGCGAAAATGCGGCGTCAGCGATTATTTTTTCTTATGCCACTTATCATCATCGCCTTTCTCATAGCTGTTCTTCACCGCCGCCCAGGCGACTTTGTGCGCCGTCTCTTCGCGGCTGGCGTCATCGCGCCGCTCGTCTTTATCTTTATATTGATCCCAGGCGCTGTTAAACGCTTCTTTATAAATTTCCTGCGCATGGGCAGGCAGTACATGCTGAACGCTGTCGGGGAGTTCTTGTTTACTGCGATAGGGCATACTGACCTCCTGTTTGAGCATTAAGTTTAAGTCTGGTACGCAGTCGGCTGGCTATCAAGGTCAAAATGAGTAGAAAAATTATTTTAGTAATTATCTGAATAATAAGAACTAAATATAAGCAAACATAAATTATAATAAACTAATCAAGATATCCCTCGATACCCGTAAATTTAAGTAAAAAACCAGCGGTAATTTAGCAAGATCTGTTACTTTACCGCCCTACGTTTTTATAATTATAACACCTGCATAAATGGAGATGGTTCATGACCCATGCACATGAGGCGGTAAAAACCCGCCATAAGGAGTCTTCCCTCGTCTTTCCGGTGCTGGCGCTGGCGGTGCTGTTTTTCTGGGGCAGCAGCCAGTCACTGCCAGTGGTTATCGCGATCAATATCCTCGCGCTGGTCGGCATTTTGAGCAGCGCCTTCAGCGTGGTCCGCCACGCCGACGTCCTCGCCCACCGCCTGGGCGAACCCTATGGCTCCCTGATTTTAAGCCTGTCGGTGGTTATCCTTGAGGTCAGTTTGATCTCTGCCTTAATGGCCACCGGCGACGCCGCGCCGACCTTGATGCGGGATACTCTCTACTCCATTATTATGATCGTCACCGGCGGTCTGGTCGGTTTCTCTCTGCTGCTGGGCGGGCGTAAATTCGCCACCCAATATATGAATCTGTTCGGCATTAAGCAGTATCTTATCGCCCTGTTTCCGCTAGCGATTATCGTGCTGGTCTTTCCGATGGCGCTGCCGGGCGCGAACTTCAGCACCGGGCAATCGCTGCTGGTGGCGGTAATTTCGGCGGCCATGTACGGCGTTTTCCTGCTTATTCAGACCAAAACCCATCAGAGCCTGTTTGTTTATGAGCATGAAGACGACAGCGATGATGACGACCCGCACCACGGTAAACCGTCCGCCCATAGCAGCGGGTGGCATACCGCCTGGCTGCTGGTGCACCTGGTGGCAGTGATCGCGGTTACCAAAATGAACGCTAACCCGCTGGAAACGCTGTTGACCAGCATGAATGCCCCGGTGGCCTTTACCGGCTTCCTGGTGGCTCTGCTGATCCTGTCGCCGGAAGGCCTTGGCGCCCTGAAAGCGGTGCTCAACAATCAGGTACAGCGGGCGATGAATCTGTTTTTCGGCTCTGTGCTGGCCACCATCTCGCTGACGGTCCCGGTGGTCACCCTCATCGCCTTCCTGACCGGCAATGAGCTGCGCTTTGGCCTTGGCGCCCCGGAGATGGTGGTGATGGTCGCCTCGCTGGTGCTGTGCCATATCTCCTTCTCCACCGGACGCACCAATGTGCTGAACGGCGCGGCCCACATGGCGCTGTTCGCCGCCTATCTGATGACCATTTTCGCCTGACCCCGTTTTCCCACCCGGCGGAGTCCGGGCGAAAAAAAGCCTGCCGGTTTTGACGCCGGCAGGCTTTTTCACTGATGCAGTCAGGCTTACTTGCTGGTATCCAGCTCGTCGAAGCTTTTCACCAGATCGTCAATCGCTTTCATCTGTTTGAGGAACGGCTCCAGTTTATCCAGCGGCAGCGCGGACGGGCCGTCGCATTTCGCGTGGTCCGGATCCGGATGCGCTTCAATAAACAGACCGGCGATACCTACCGCCATACCGGCGCGGGCCAGCTCGCTCACCTGCGCACGACGACCGCCGGAGGCTGCGCCAAACGGGTCGCGGCACTGCAGCGCGTGGGTGACGTCGAAAATGACCGGCGAGTTGTTGGAGGCTTTCTTCATCACGCCGAAGCCGAGCATATCCACGACCAGGTTGTCGTAACCGAAGTTAGCGCCGCGGTCGCAGAGGATTACTTTGTCGTTACCCCCTTCGATAAACTTATCGACGATGTTGCCCATCTGACCCGGGCTGACAAACTGCGGCTTCTTGACGTTGATCACCGCCCCGGTCTTCGCCATCGCTTCCACCAGGTCAGTCTGGCGCGCGAGGAAAGCCGGAAGCTGGATCACGTCCACCACGTCAGCCACCGGCTGCGCCTGGCTGGCTTCATGAACGTCGGTGATGATTTTCACGCCAAAGGTCTGCTTCAGCTCCTGGAAAATCTTCATCCCTTCTTCCAGACCCGGCCCACGATAGGAGTGGATGGAGGAACGGTTGGCTTTATCAAAGGAGGCTTTGAAGACGTAGGGAATACCAAGCTTCTGCGTAACGGTGACATAATGTTCGCAGATACGCATCGCCAGGTCGCGCGACTCCAGCACGTTCATCCCGCCGAACAGCACGAACGGCAGGTCGTTCGCTACGTTGATATCACCAATGCTAACCACTTTTTGTTTCATAAGTTCGCCTTATCAGGGTGTAACCGGAATGGTTCCAGACTAATGCAATGTAATTTGTTTATGCGAAATCGTGTTGATCTGCGCGCGGATCATCTCGCTGATCGGATCCTCCGGGCACTGCTCAACGAAATAGCTCAGATCCAACAGCGCCACGTGATCGCAGTCCAGCTGGGCGTATATCAGCCCGCGGTCGCGGATCTCATACGGATCTTCCGGATTAAACTGCAGCAGCGCTTCGCTGGCGCGCAGGGCCAGCTCCATCTGCCGCTCTTCCATCAGCGCCGACTTCAGGGTGTCCAGCAGCTTGCGGATCACCTCGGCGTTATCCGCTTCGTCGAGATCTTCATTAAACAGTTCCGCCACCGGCCCGATGTTGCCCTTCAGCCATACCTCCAGGGTATGCTCGTCGAGGGTCTCGCCGTTAAACGGATTAATCAGCCACATCTCTTCGCTGGTTTCCGGGTCCGCACGCAGCAGCATTTGGGTCGGGAAGATCACCGGCACCACCGGCAGCGCCAGGCGCTGGGCGATCCACAGCAGGATCGCGCCTAACGACACCGCGCTCCCCTGGCGGTTAACCAGCACTTTATCCAGCCATAGCGCGTCGGAAAGACGATACACGCCCTGCGAGGCGCCAAAGCCCCACTCGTCGTAAAACAGCTCCAGCAATCGTTCTATCTGGCGCTCCTGGTCCCACGACGGCGCAATCTCCTCCTGCGCGAGGCGCAGCAATCGCTGCAGCTCTTCCTCGACAAAACGCGACGGAAAATCGTCGCGGACCTGTTCAGAAATGAGGACCATGCCATCACACAATGGCGCTTTGTTAAATTCGAAATCCGCTAATGACCCCATGACCTACCCCAGTATCGGTATTCTTGTGATGGCGAGTTGAATGATGATAAACAACACCACCAGCGCCAGCAGGAACGCGATAAAGCGGCTCTGCTGGCTGCGCGGACGACGACGGCCCAACGCGATAAAACCTAATGCGATGTAAATGATAACGCCAAACAGCTTTTCAGTCAGCCATGCGCCGTCTTCTGTGAACGGCAGGTAGTGCGTTATCGCCATTAACCCTGCGCCGCTGAGAAACAGCAGCGTATCGCTGCAGTGCGGCGCAATTCGCACCCAGCGCTGGTTCAGCAGCGGGCTCTGGTGATACATCCACCAGTAACGTAAAACGAACAATCCTACCGACACCGCCACTGTGGCAATGTGCAGGTAGAGGACAGCCGTGAATAAGTTCATCAGCCAACATTCTCCATGTCGGGTAAACGTCCGAGGGTCAGACGCTCATTGTCGCCATAGTCGCGACAGGTCGCGACGTCCAGATAGCCCGCTTCGCGGAACAGCGCGCGAACCGCCTCGCCCTGAGTCCAGCCATGCTCCAGCAGCATCCAACCGCCGGGCTGCAGATACTGCCGTCCCTCGCGGATGATATGCGCCAGATCGGCCAGCCCCTGGTCGCCTGCGACCAGCGCCGTCAACGGCTCAAAGCGCACATCGCCTTCGGCGAGATGCGGGTCGGCGGCGTCGATATAGGGGGGATTGCTGACGATCGTGGCGAAGCGCTGCCCGGCCAGCGCGCTAAACCAGTCGCTTTGACTTATCGTCACGTTAGCGATGCCCAGATGTTCGGCATTGCGCAACGCCAGCGCCACGGCGTCCGGCATCACGTCCACTGCGGTGACCTCACAGTCCGGACGTTCGCTGGCCAGCGCCAGGGCAATGGCGCCGGTCCCGGTGCCGAGGTCGAGAATACGGCACGGCGCGGTTGGCAGACGCGCCAGCGCCTGCTCTACCAGACATTCGGTATCCGGGCGGGGGATCAGCGTCGCCGGGGAGACGAACAGCGGCAGCGACCAAAACTCGCGCTGCCCGACCAGATGAGCAATAGGTTCCCCGCGCTGGCGTCGCACCAGGAGCGCCTCCAGCCTCGCCGCCTCGTCAGCAGAGAGCGTCGTTTCACCGAAGGCCAAAATCCAGGTTCGCGCCCGGCCGGTAACGTGTCCCAGCAAGATCTCGGCGTCGCGTCGCGGGCTGTCGCTCTCCGCCAGGCGGGCGATCGCCTGCTGCAGCCAGGCCTGAAAGGTCATCATTCCTGCTCGGACAGCGCCGCCAGCTGATCGGCCTGATGTTCCTGGACAATCGGCTCAATCAGCATGTCGAGTTTGCCCTCCATCGCCTCATCCAGACGGTAGAGCGTCAGGTTGATGCGGTGGTCGGTCACGCGGCCCTGCGGGAAGTTATAGGTGCGATTGCGGTCGCTGCGGTCGCCGCTGCCCAGCAGGTTGCGGCGCGTGGAGGCTTCCGCCTGCTGACGTTTGGCCACTTCGGCGGCGCGGATGCGCGCGCCCAGCACCGACAGCGCCTTGGCTTTGTTTTTATGCTGAGAACGCTCGTCCTGGCACTCCACCACGATGCCGGTGGGCAGGTGGGTAATGCGGATAGCCGAGTCGGTGGTGTTAACGTGCTGACCGCCTGCCCCGGAGGAACGGAAGGTATCGATGCGCAGATCTGCCGGGTTAATGTCCGGCATTTCGGCTTCCGGCAGCTCCGGCATCACCGCCACCGTACAGGCGGAGGTGTGGATCCGCCCCTGCGATTCGGTGGCCGGCACGCGCTGCACGCGATGCCCGCCGGATTCAAATTTCAGCCGACCGTAAACGCCGTCGCCGCTGATCTTGGCGATCACCTCTTTAAAGCCGCCGTGCTCACCTTCGTTGGCGCTGAGGATCTCTACCTGCCAGCGGCGCGATTCTGCGTAACGGGTGTACATGCGGAATAGATCGCCGGCAAACAGCGCTGCTTCGTCGCCGCCGGTCCCGGCGCGCACTTCCACGAAGGCGTTACGCTCGTCATCAGGATCTTTCGGCAGGAGGAGAACCTGCAGCTGTTGCTCCAGCTGGTCGCCTTTTTCTTTGGCGTCACGCAGCTCTTCCTGCGCCATTTCGCGCATTTCCGGATCGTCGAGCATCATCTGCGCGGTTTCAATATCCTCCTGCACCTGACGCCAGTCGGTATAGCAGCGCGCCACATCGCTCAGTTGAGCATACTCCCGCGACAGCGCGCGGAATTTATCCTGATCGGCAATCGTCGCGGCATCGCCGAGCAGCGCCTGCACTTCTTCATGGCGCTCGTACAACGCTTCCAGTTTGGCAACAATAGAAGACTTCATAGGCGTGAATTCACCCTGTCCTGAAAATAAGAGAAAGGTGCGCTATTCCAGCCCGAGGCTGTTGCGCAGAATATGCAGACGTTCGTCGTCCCCGTCACGGGCGGCCTGCTGAAGAGATTTGGTTGGCGCGTGGATCAGGCGGTTAGTGAGCTTGCGCGCCAGATCCTGCATAATTTCCTGGGCATCACCGCCCTGCTCCAGCGCGGCCAGCGCTTTCGCCGTCAGCTCCTCACGGACCTGCTCAGACTGAGAACGGTATTCGCGAATGGTCTCGCTGGCGCTCTGCGCGCGCAGCCAGGCCATAAATTCGCTGGTTTCCTGCTCGACGATCGATTCCGCCTGCACCGCGGCAGCCTTACGCTGCGCCAGGTTATGCTGAATGATGTTTTGCAAATCGTCGACGCTGTAGAGGTAGGCGTTAGCCAGTTTGCCGACCTCTGGTTCAACGTCGCGCGGGACGGCGATATCCACCAGCAGCATCGGCTGGTTACGCCGCGCCTTAAGCGCACGCTCCACCATGCCTTTGCCGATGATCGGCAGCGGGCTGGCGGTGGAGCTGATAATGATGTCGGCCTCTTTCAGCCGTTCGTCGATATCGCTGAGGGCTATCACCTCGGCGCCCACTTCCTCCGCCAGCGCCTGGGCGCGTTCACGGGTGCGGTTGGCGATCACCATTTTGCGCACGTGATGTTCGCGAAGATGGCGCGCTACCAGCTCAATGGTTTCCCCGGCGCCGACCAGTAACACGGTGACGCTGGAGAGCGATTCAAAGATTTGCCGCGCCAGGGTACAGGCGGCGAAAGCCACAGAGACCGCGCTGGCGCCGATATCGGTTTCGGTACGCACGCGCTTAGCCACTGAAAAGGATTTCTGGAACATCCGCTCCAGCTCGCTGACGTTAAGATGGCCGCGGCTGGAGTCGGCGAAGGCTTTTTTCACCTGGCCGAGGATCTGCGGCTCGCCCAGCACCAGCGAATCGAGGCCGCTGGCGACGCGCATCAGATGGCTGACGGCGTCATTATCCTGATGCCAGTAAAGGCTTTTTCGCAGGTCTTCTTCGTTGAGGCCGTGGTAGTTGCACAGCCAGCGGATCAGCGCTTCCTGCAGGTTATCCTGCTCTTCGACGCTGAGATAGAGTTCCGTGCGGTTGCAGGTCGACAGCACCACCCCACCCTGCACCATCGGCTGAGCCAGCAAGCTCTCCAGCGCCTTATCGAGCGTTTCCGGCGAAAACGTGACGCGTTCTCGCAGGGCGACCGGAGCTGTTTTGTGATTGATGCCAAGAGCTAAAAGGGTCATTGTGAGGGAGTAGTACCAGCGTTGCTAAGGTTAGTCTGAGTGCATCATACAGGATGCGCGTAATCAATAAAAGAGAGGCTCCCCTTTTGGAGTAATAGTTAAAGCAAGACCGCCATTAAGGTTAATTTTTTGATTTCAGACAACTTGAACGTAGACGCTATCGCCCGGCGACGCTAGCATTAAGGGTTATCAATGTAACCTGCTACACAAATCGGCCCGCTGTTCCCTGTCGCCGTTTTTCCCTGTAGACATCAAGGATTTGTCATCATTATGAATCGACTGTTCCGCCTGCTGCCGCTGGCCAGCCTCGTCCTCACCGCCTGTTCTCTTCATACGCCGCAAGGGCCTGGCAAAAGCCCGGATTCGCCGCAGTGGCGTCAGCACCAGCAGGCTGTCCGCAGCCTCAATCAGTTCCAGACCCGCGGGGCGTTTGCCTATCTTTCCGATGAGCAAAAAGTCTATGCCCGCTTCTTCTGGCAGCAAACCGGCCAGGACCGCTATCGCCTGCTGCTGACCAACCCGCTGGGCAGCACCGAGCTGTCGCTGACCGCGCAGCCGGGCAGCGTGCAGCTGATCGATAACAAAGGCCAGACCTATACCGCCACTGATGCCGAAGAGATGATTGGCCGTCTGACCGGGATGCCGATCCCGTTGAACAGCCTGCGCCAGTGGATCATCGGCCTGCCGGGCGACGCCACCGACTATTCGCTGGACGATCGGTACCGTCTGCGTGAACTGAACTATACGCAAAACGGCAAAACCTGGCACGTGACCTACGGCGGCTACACCAGCGATACCCAGCCAGCCCTACCGTCCAATGTCGAGCTGAACAATGGCGCTCAGCGCATCAAGCTGAAGATGGATAACTGGATCGTGAAATGATGACCCGCTGGCCCTCTCCTGCAAAACTGAATCTGTTTTTATATATCACCGGCCAGCGGGCCGATGGTTACCATACCCTGCAAACGCTGTTTCAGTTTCTCGATTACGGCGATACGTTGACCATCGAACCGCGTAGTGACGGCCAACTGCGCCTGCTGACGCCGGTGGCCGGCGTGCCGGACGAGGAGAATCTGATCGTTCGCGCCGCGCGTCTGCTGATGCATGCCGCCAGCGAAAGCGATCGCCTGCCGGCGGGCAGCGGCGCCGATATCAGTATCGATAAGCGCCTGCCGATGGGCGGCGGCCTGGGCGGTGGCTCCTCCAATGCCGCCACCGTGCTGGTGGCGCTCAACCATCTGTGGGGCTGCGGTCTCTCGGAAGATGAGCTGGCGACTCTTGGCCTTCAGCTGGGGGCCGATGTGCCGGTTTTCGTGCGCGGCCATGCCGCCTTCGCCGAGGGGGTGGGTGAAATACTGACGCCGGTAGAACCCGAGGAAAAATGGTACCTGGTGGCCCACCCGGGGGTCAGTATTCCGACGCCGATCATTTTTCGCGATCCGGAGCTACCACGAAATACCCCGCGCCGGTCAATTAATACGTTATTAAATTGTGAATTCAGCAACGATTGCGAGCTTATCGCAAGAAAACGTTTTCGCGAGGTTGATGCCGCGCTTTCCTGGCTGTTAGAATATGCGCCGTCACGCCTGACCGGCACAGGGGCCTGTGTGTTTGCTGAATTTAACACCGAATCCGCTGCCCGTCAGGTGCTGGACACTGCCCCGGCATGGCTAAATGGCTTTGTGGCGCGCGGAGTTAACCTTTCGCCGCTCAAGCAGGCCCTGCTCTGAATCCTGCGCCGTGATGGCACATTGATAATGAGTCAGCCGGGGAAATTGAGTTACGGTGACAACGTCACCCTGTTCCAGACGTTGCATCGTGCTCTTTAAATACACCGACTGGATCGAATGGCGCCATCCCGCACATTATTGGCCCATTCATCCACCACTGGACGCATGCCTGAGGTTCTTCTCGTGCCTGATATGAAGCTTTTTGCTGGTAACGCCACCCCGGAACTAGCACAACGTATTGCCAACCGCCTGTACACTTCTCTTGGCGACGCCGCTGTAGGTCGTTTTAGCGACGGCGAAGTCAGCGTACAAATCAATGAAAACGTACGCGGTGGTGATATTTTCATCATCCAGTCCACTTGTGCTCCCACCAATGACAACCTGATGGAACTGGTTGTTATGGTTGATGCTCTGCGTCGTGCTTCGGCAGGTCGTATCACCGCCGTTATCCCTTACTTCGGTTATGCTCGTCAGGACCGTCGTGTTCGTTCTGCTCGTGTGCCAATCACCGCAAAAGTGGTGGCGGATTTTCTTTCCAGCGTCGGCGTTGACCGCGTGCTGACCGTTGACCTGCACGCAGAACAGATCCAGGGCTTCTTCGATGTGCCAGTCGATAACGTGTTCGGCAGCCCAATCCTGCTGGAAGATATGCTGCAGCTGAACCTGGACAACCCGATTGTGGTTTCTCCGGACATCGGCGGCGTCGTGCGTGCCCGCGCTATCGCTAAACTGCTGAATGATACCGATATGGCTATCATCGACAAGCGCCGTCCGCGCGCCAACGTCTCCCAGGTGATGCACATCATCGGCGACGTTGCCGGTCGTGACTGCGTGATGGTCGACGATATGATCGACACCGGCGGCACCCTGTGTAAAGCGGCAGAAGCGCTGAAAGAGCGTGGCGCGAAACGCGTATTCGCTTACGCGACGCACCCAATCTTCTCCGGCAACGCTATCCAGAACATCAAAAACTCTGTCATTGATGAATTTGTCGTCTGCGATACCATTCCGCTGGCACCAGAAATTAAAGCGCTGGATAAAGTGCGTACTCTGACGCTCTCCGGTATGCTGGCTGAAGCTATTCGCCGTATCAGCAATGAAGAATCTATCTCTGCTATGTTCGAACATTAATCGAGCCCAGCACAAAAACCCGCTGCGGCGGGTTTTTTTGTCTCCGCACCTTATTTGTATGATCAATGCCTCCTTCACCTGCCATTTAGTTGACAGATGATGCGCTCATGGATGAAACATTATTGTGAACAGATTATTTTCCTCACATGTGATGCCTTTCCGCGCCCTCATCGACGCTTGTTGGAAAGAAAAGTACACCTCCGCCCGCTTCACGCGTGACCTGATCGCCGGGATCACCGTCGGGATCATTGCGATTCCGCTGGCGATGGCGCTGGCGATTGGCAGCGGTGTGCCGCCGCAGTACGGCCTCTATACCTCAGCGGTGGCAGGGATTGTGATCGCCTTGACCGGCGGGTCACGCTTTAGCGTTTCCGGTCCGACCGCCGCCTTTGTGGTGATCCTCTATCCGGTTTCCCAGCAGTTTGGTCTGGCGGGACTGCTGGTGGCGACGCTGATGTCGGGGATCTTTTTAATCCTCTTTGGCCTGGCGCGCTTTGGCCGCCTGATCGAATATATCCCGCTGTCAGTCACCCTCGGCTTCACCTCGGGGATCGGTATCACCATCGGCACCATGCAGATTAAAGATTTCCTCGGCCTGCAGATGCCCCATGTGCCGGAGCATTATCTGCAGCTGGCGATGGCCCTACCGACCATTAACGTTGGCGATGCCGCCATCGGCGTCGTTACTCTTGGCATTCTGATCCTCTGGCCGCGGCTGGGTATCCGCCTGCCGGGCCACCTCCCGGCGCTGCTGGGCGGCTGCGCGGTCATGCTGGTGGTCAACTTGCTCGGCGGCGATGTCGCGACGATCGGCTCGCAGTTCCATTATCAGCTGGCGGACGGCACTCAGGGCAATGGCATTCCGCAGCTGCTGCCGCAGCTGGTATTGCCCTGGGATATGCCGGGCTCAAACTTTACCCTGAGCTGGGCCTCGCTGCAGGCTCTGCTGCCTGCCGCGTTCTCAATGGCGATGCTCGGCGCCATTGAATCTCTGCTGTGCGCGGTGGTGCTTGATGGCATGACCGGCACCAAGCACAAAGCCAATAGCGAGCTGATTGGCCAGGGGCTGGGCAACATTGTCGCGCCGTTCTTCGGCGGGATCACTGCCACCGCGGCGATTGCCCGCTCGGCGGCGAACGTCCGCGCCGGCGCCACATCGCCGGTTGCCGCCGTGATCCACGCCCTGCTGGTGATCCTGGCGCTGCTGATCCTCGCCCCACTGCTCTCCTGGCTGCCGCTGTCGGCGATGGCCGCCCTGCTGCTGATGGTGGCATGGAATATGAGCGAGGCGCATAAAGTCATCAATCTGCTGCGCCACGCGCCGAAGGACGACATCGTGGTGATGCTGATGTGCATGTCGCTAACGGTGCTGTTTGACATGGTGATCGCTATCAGCGTCGGGATCGTGCTGGCTTCGCTGTTGTTTATGCGCCGTATCGCACGCATGACTCATCTGGCGCCGGTCAACGTCGAAGTGCCAGACGATGTGCTGGTGCTGCGGGTAATTGGGCCGCTGTTCTTTGCCGCCGCCGAAGGCTTGTTCAACGATCTGGAGACCCGGATCGCCGGCAAGCGCATCGTGGTGCTGAAATGGGACGCGGTGCCGGTTCTCGACGCCGGTGGCCTGGATGCCTTCCAGCGCTTTGTGAACAAGCTGCCGGAAGGCTGTGAATTGCGCGTATCTAACCTCGAGTTTCAGCCGCTACGCACGCTAGCGCGCGCCGGCGTCAAGCCGCTGCCCGGACGCCTGAGCTTCTACCCCGATCGTCAGGCCGCGCTGGCTGACCTGTGATCACCCGGCGGCAGGTCCCTGCGCCTGCCGCATCAAGGATCCGGTCGCCTGCTGCAGCCAGCTCAGCACTGCCGGCGTCATCCAGGTGCCCTTCATCAAATGCGGCTCCTGCTCCATTGCCCGACGAAACTTCTGCAACGTCTGCGGCCGGGTACCGGCGTAGGACTGAAACAGTTCAAGCCACGCCCGGGCCAGCGCCTGACCCGACGCCGAGTCCGGCGCTACGCCCTCCCGGCACGCCTGATGCAGCTTCGCCACCAGCGCAGGCCACTCCTGTAGCCGGTCAAAATAGTGCTGGCGGGTGAACGCCATCTCTTCTTCGTCAAGGTACCGCGCCCAGATGGCCAGTTTGCTTTCGGCAAAGGCCTCGGTGATATAGGCGATGATTGCCGGCGTGACGCCGGTCTGTTCAACCATTTGCGGCTCGGCGGCATGCATCTCGTTCAGGCGGGTCAGAAACTCCGGACGCCCGGCCGTATCCTGCTCCAGGCGCTCCATCCAGCGCGTCGCCAGACGCATCGCCTGCGGACTGTCCGTCGGGCAGCCGCTCGCCATCAGCGTCTGCACCTCCTCCGTTAGCTCGCGCCACGCCTGCGCCCGCTGTTCATCCTGTGCCGCAAACGGCAGCGCGGCTAACTCCTGTTGACTAAACCAACGATCGTACATTTTCATTAACTCCAGCGTCTGTAGCCAGGACTCCAGATCGGGTTCATTGCCGCTCGCCAGCGCCTCGCGCAGCACCAATAGTCGGTCGCGCAGCCTGCCAACATCGCGTAGCTGGGCGTTGAGCATATCTATCTGCTGCGTCAGCAGCTCGGGCAGCGACAGCGTTTGCCGATCGAGATAGTCCTTGATTGTGGCGAGCGTTAGCCCGGCCTGCGCCAGCGCCTTTATCATATGCAGGCGCTGAACCGCGGACAGGTTATAGAGCCGATAGCCCGCCTCGCTTCTGGCCGAAGGCGTTAACAGCCCCGTCTGTTCATAATGATGCAGCGTACGTACCGTCAGTCCGGCACGCTTCGCCAGCTCTCCCACCTGAATTAACATGACTGCTCCTCTCTGTGGCCAGGTCCGCTACTCTGCAGCCTGACGTAACGTCAGGGTCAAGCAAAAACCGCGCTTGCTATTCATTTTTGCTGGCAACCATAGCAGCACGAAGGCCAGGACGGAATGGGGGCGTAATATGGCGGGAAAAAGAGGAAGAGATAAAGTGAGACACAGAAAAGCGCATCGGCCTTCAGCGGCCGATGCGGGAAATCATGCTACGGTTAGCTGTGACGATGCTGGTTACGACGGCAGCGTTTATCGTAGTGGCGCACCCACCAGTAGCGGTCGCTGACCTGCTCGTGGCCGCCAATACGGGCACCGGCCAGCCAGAGCACTGCGCCAACGAAGATGCTTAGGATTGCGCCATGCGCAAAGAATTGTGGCAGGTTAAGCTGCGGAAGCTGGTTCAGAATGGAGTAACCTACCCCCACAACCATCACCACCAACCCTAACCCCATGAGTACGTTACCGAGTAACGAAGCGTTTTTGCGTTTCATGTGTCACCTCCGGACTTTGGGTTGCCAGGGAATGTCCCCAAATCTTATAGGTGTAGTATAGACAAGGTCTCTTCTGCGGAGTGCGTCCACGATCACATTAGTGAACAGCGAATAGACAAAAATTTACAAATAAGTCTATGAACCATATCAAATTCTAATGATTTAGTGAGTAAATCATCAATGCGGGTATTGTCTAATAGCCAGAATTTTGTCAAGCGCGCCCGCAGACAGTACACTACGCGGCAGAGAATGCCCCATGCAGGATAGAAAACGTGACCATTAAACTGATTGTCGGCCTGGCCAACCCCGGTGCGGAATATGCCGCTACCCGGCACAACGCTGGCGCCTGGTATGTGGATTTACTGGCGGATCGCCATCGTGCGCCGCTGCGCGAAGAGAGCAAATTCTTCGGCTACACCTCGCGCATCAACCTGGCGGGCGAGGACGTCCGCCTGCTGGTCCCCACTACCTTTATGAACCTCAGCGGTAAAGCCGTGGCCGCGATGGCGACCTTTTATCGCATCAACCCGGATGAAATTCTGGTCGCCCATGACGAGCTGGATTTACCGCCGGGCGTGGCGAAATTTAAGCTTGGCGGTGGCCATGGCGGCCACAATGGCCTGAAGGATATCATCAGTAAGCTCGGCAATAACCCGAACTTTCACCGTTTACGCGTCGGAATCGGCCATCCGGGCGACAAAAACAAGGTTGTCGGCTTTGTGCTTGGCAAACCACCGGCCAGCGAGCAGAAACTGATCGATGACGCTGTCGACGAAGCGGCGCGCTGTACCGAAATCTGGTTAAAGGACGGGCTGACCAAAGCGACCAACCGTTTGCACGCCTTTAAGGCGCAATAAGCCGTTGTCGTGCGGCATTTTTGCCGCGCACCGTGTATAATAGGCAAAGCTATTCAATTTTCTGCAATCTGTTCCTTGTAACAGATTGATTATCCAAAGATTAAGGTGATTTAAATCATGGGATTCAAATGCGGTATCGTCGGTTTGCCCAACGTCGGCAAATCCACCCTGTTCAATGCGCTCACCAAAGCGGGTATTGAAGCGGCCAACTTCCCCTTCTGTACCATTGAGCCGAACACCGGTGTCGTACCGATGCCCGATCCGCGTCTGGACAAGCTGGCTGAAATCGTCAAACCGCAGCGCATCCTGCCGACCACCATGGAGTTCGTGGATATCGCGGGCCTGGTGAAAGGCGCGTCCAAAGGTGAAGGTCTTGGCAACCAGTTTCTGACCAACATCCGTGAAACCGAAGCCATCGGCCATGTGGTTCGCTGCTTTGAAAACGATAATATTATTCACGTCGCGGGGAAAGTGAACCCGGCGGAAGATATCGACGTTATCAACACCGAACTGGCGCTGTCTGACCTTGATACCTGCGAACGCGCGATTCACCGCGTCTCCAAAAAAGCCAAAGGCGGCGATAAAGACGCGAAGGTTGAGCTGGCCGCGCTGGAAAAATGCCTGCCGCAGCTGGAAAACGCCGGTATGCTGCGTGCGCTGGATCTGACCAAAGAAGAGAAAGAGGCCATCCGCTATCTGAGCTTCCTGACCCTGAAGCCGACCATGTACATCGCGAACGTCAATGAAGACGGTTTCGAGAACAACCCGTACCTCGATCAGGTTCGCGCCATCGCCGAGCAGGAAGGGTCTGTGGTGGTGCCGGTGTGCGCCGCCGTTGAAGCGGACATCGCCGAGCTGGACGATGAAGAGCGTGACGAGTTCATGGCTGAGCTGGGCCTCGAAGAGCCGGGCCTGAACCGCGTGATCCGCGCCGGTTACGCTCTGCTGAACCTGCAGACCTACTTCACCGCGGGCGTGAAAGAAGTTCGCGCATGGACCATCCCGGTGGGAGCGACCGCGCCGCAGGCAGCCGGTAAGATCCACACCGACTTCGAAAAAGGCTTTATCCGCGCGCAGACCATCGCTTATGAAGACTTCATTGCCTACAAAGGCGAACAGGGCGCGAAAGAAGCCGGTAAAATGCGTGCTGAAGGTAAAGACTACATCGTGAAAGATGGCGATGTGATGAACTTCCTGTTCAACGTCTAATCCCACTGGCTGGCGTTTTCGCCGCCACCGCGCAAAAAAATCCACGCAGCGGCGTGGATTTTTTTTTACCCAGGCGACACGCTACTCCACAATATGGGTATCTTCTGCCGCCTCGTAGCCATCAACGATCTGCACAATTTTCTTTAACTCAGCCTCAATAAAAGCCGGGGTAGCGCTTTCCCCTGAGGCCGGGTGATGAAGCTCCACCGAGATACCGCTGGCGGCATTGGTCAGCGACAGGCTGATCTCCTGCTGGCCCCGCGAGGACGAAGAACGCCCGATATGCTGCATGATAGCCGCCGCCGCCGCGCGCGTATCAACGTCTGCGAGATGCCCCCATCTCATTTCAACATGCCCCTGCTGCCCTGCCTTTATCACCTGCAGCGTATAGCCGCTTCTTGCCGTTGCCATGCCTTTTCCTCCGATTTAGTTGCCCGGGCGTCACATTATCAGCCCGGTTTTATCAGCCAGGTTCGCGCACCTGCGCCTTGCCGTTAATGACTCTTTTCCACATAGGTCTGCATGTTTTCTTTGGTCACTAACTCAAACGGGATCCAGACATGAGACTCGACCTTTTCTCCTTTAATCAGCTTCAGCGCTACCGCTAAGGCCGTTTTGCCCTGACCGACGGCGTCCTGGAAAACCGTCACCTGAATCTTATCGCTGGCCAGGGCTTTCAGCCCGTCCGGGGTGGCGTCGATCCCGCCGATCAGCAGCTTCTTCTGGCTTTTCTCCAGCGCCATCGCCGCGCCAATCGCCATCTCATCGTTGTTCGCCGCCACAATATCAATCGCTTCTCCGTTGCCCGTCCAGTTCTGCATCAGATCCATTCCCTCGCTGCGGGAATAGTTGGCCGGCTGTTTCTGCACCACTTTCATTGCCGGATACTTGGCCACCACCTGCTCCACATCTTTGGTGCGCTGCAGCGCGCCGGCGTCGGTGAGATTGCCGATCATGATGGCGACGTTGCCTTTGTAGTTCGCCAGCTTCGCCAGCGCCTCCATCTGCAATGTGCCAGACTCCCGCTCGTCCGAACCGACAAACACCACGCCGGGCGGTAACGTTTTATCCCCCGGCGTCCGGTTCACATACACCAGCGGCATTTTGGCCTGCTGCGCCATCTTCGTCAGCTGCGGGGTGCTGGCGGAGTCCACCGGGTCGACGATGATCGCGTCCACGCCGGAGGCAATGAAGCTCTGCACCTGATCGGCCTGGCGTCCGGTGTCGCCGCGGGCGTCTTCAAACTGTACGTCGACGTGGCGGGCTTGAGCTTCTTTCTCAATGGACTGGCGGATAATAGTGAGAAAGTTTTGATCGAAGTAGGCCATTGAGACGCCGATCTTCTCCGCTAATGCCGAAGCGGAACTGGCCAGAAGGCCTACTAACAGGATGATTTTACAGTGCTTCATAGTATGCCCTCAGAGATCGAAATAAAATTTTCAATACAACCACAAACGGTATATTTAAATCATTTTCAGACTACGAAGGGCGTTCGGTTCTTGCAATATTGATGTAAAGAAAATGTTGCCATGCGCACACTTTATTTCACCGCCTCACTCACCGAGGGCTCACCGGTTCTAGGGAGCGCAGCGGTCGGCGACGCCGGCTGTTTTCGCTTCAGCAGGGCATACTCCACTATCAGCTGTTGCAGATGCAGCTCCGCGAGGCTTCCCCGAGCGGCTGGCCAGGGTTGATCAACGGGAAGCGCGGCCAGCTGGCGCAGCTGCTCCTCCAGCGGAACAGCGCGGTTAAACGACTGCGTGATGGCAAATACTGCGGTTTTCAGTTCGCTCACCGTCAGGTACTTCCCCTTCTGCTCGTCGAGGGCATTGAGCTGGTCGGCGAGCCGCTGCAGCTGCTGCATGCCCTCCGACCAGCCGGTAAGGTTTTCCGCGGGCAATGCGCCAGCACTCAGCTGCTGCCGCCACTGCTGCGCCAGCGGTTGCGCCTGATCCGGCCAGCGGATAAGGGCCTGGTGGACCAGCTGGTCGCCGTAGCTGACCGCCCAGTCCGGCGCCAGGCGGGCAAGCTCGCCAAGCTGGCGCTGCGTCTGTGGCAGATCAACCGGCCCCGGGGGCGTTGTCGCCGGCAGGCCCGGTATCGGTCCGGCATTTTGGGTGACCGAAATGGGCGGCAAGTCGGACTGACGCAGCGCCAGCCATCCGCCGACGGCGATACCCGTTACCGCCAGCATGGTAACCATTCCGGCGATAAACGGCTTCCAGCGCGGCGCGGCTGCCGGAGTAGACGCCGCCACCGGCGCGGGCCGCTTTGCAGGTGAAGGCGGAGCCAGCGGTTCAGCCTTTGGTCTACGTTTTAGGTCTGGCACTGGCTCAACCTTCGCCGCATCCTCTTCGCTGACCAGAGTGCCCGGAAGTTCCGCGTCAGACACCGCCACCGGCGGCGCGGTGGGAAGCGCTGGCGCAGGGTCGAGGCTCTCGAAGCGAGTTGCCGTGCTGTGCAGTATCGCCCGCAGGTCGCTCAGCTGGTTTTCAGGAGCGATCTCAAGGCGCTGGAGCACTGCGTCGAAGCTTTGCAGCGAACGTTCAGCCTGCTCAAGCGAATCAACATCCTCTGGGGTAAGATTCAGGGTACGGATCACCTGCCGCAGCCGCTTGCTCAGGGTGCGGAAGATCTCTGTCCGGGCCGGGAGCGCCTGTGGCCACAGGTTTTTCCCCTGACGAACCAGCAGCGACTCCATCAGCGTCAGCCCCTCATTGATCCCTGCCACCCCGCCCAGCCGGGCGCGGGCCAGGGTATACCAGGCGACAGTCTGCAGGTCCGCGCCGTGATGCTCCAACAGCCCGCGGGCAAGCTGCTCGGCATACGGCCAGTTAATATCCGGCCGCGCCGGGTGGCTGAGCTTGTTCATTTCCGCACGCAGGGCCATAAAATCAGCCAGCGTGCGCGGGTCGCCACCGGCTTTATAGTGACGGTCGTGGTGTGTTGTCATCATGATGTCTTTCAGCGAGAGATTAGAGGGCGGAGCGGGCGTCAAGGTACTGCTGACGTTTGAGGTGGCGGATCAACACCCTGCCCTCGGGCATAAACTCCGTGCCGTAACGCACCAGGCCAATATCCTTCAGCTCCGCATCAATGGCATAGCGCAGTTCGCCGGGCGCATGCTGATCGAGCATCACCACCGCGATCCGCTGCAGGCGCGGTTCGTATTTCAGCAACACCGCCGACAACGTGCTCATCAGCTGGTGCGCCGACGCTGGCATCCCCTGGAGGATAGCGGTCATATCCGGTAGGCCGTAGTCCGGCAAATGCGCCAGCGTTCCGGCCCGACAGTTGAGGATGCGCTGCATGTTATCGAGCACCGACAGGATGACCTGATCCGTTTCGCTGACAGTATTCAGGTCAAGCCCGCCGGCGAAATTGCCGTACAGGATGTCATACAGGGAGGGACGAGGCATTTTCACTTCTCCTTAAACGGGTGCAGCGTCAGTTGATTTTGGCTGGCTTCGATAATGCGCGGCCTCGCCGGATCAAGTTCGTCCCGGGTGAGTACCAGCCGCCAGCTGTTTTGCGTCAGGTCTGGATCGATAAACATGGCCGCCACCGCCACAAACTGCGCGCTGGTTTCCATGGGCATATCGACGGTCACCGATTCGCCCGGACGCAGGCGAACATCTTTTTCCGCCACCCGGTCCGCCTGCAGCGCCTGGCCATCGCCGGCAAACAGCGACGGGTAGTCAGTATTGTCGAACGCTTGCCGGTCCTTCAGCTGATAAATACGCACCACCGTCGCCAGGGAGGCGCCTTTGGCATTGTTATTCACGCCTTCCCGGGCGCGAAGATCCAGATGCAGGGTTTTCACCTGGGGGTAAAAAATGGACTGGGTCACGGAAACGGCGCCGTCTTTCACGGTCTGCGTCAGGCCGCAGCCGGTTAAGAGGGTAACCATGAGGAATGCCAGCAACCTGGCGGAGGGTTTAACTGCGGTAATCGCCATCTTCATCGCTCTCCCTGCGGTGGATATTTTCCCGGACGCGCTGATAGCGCCCCAGATAAATCGTGACTCTGTCGTCAGCCTGTTTCTGCGCATCCAGCGGACGCAGCACAGCGGTACGGCCGAGCTGGACGGCATGCTCCTGCTGGCAGCAAAGTTGCGCATCCGGCAGTAAATGGCGGGCGACGCAAAGCTGCAGCCGCACGTCAAGATGAGATCCGAGCCAGACGTGCAGAAGCGCCATCAGGTCGCTGAACAGTTCGCCGCCGGGCAGCCAGCCGCGAACCTCATCAGGCTTTTCCGTGGCCAGCTGCAGCAATACCTGACCGTTCACATCCGTGGCGTGGGTTCCCATCACTGGCCTATGTTGCAGGCTAACCGGCTGACGGACGCTCATCGTTAACGGCTGCGACAAGGGGATCCGGCAGGGATCGTGGTGGTACACCGTCGCCCGGGTCCCCGGGGCCAGGAGCGCCACCAGCGCCTCCATGCCTTCCCCGGATCTCCCCGGCAGCATCATCACCGGCAGCAGCGCCAGAAATCGCGACAGCGGCGCTGCGGCAACGGCGGCACATCCCGGTATGCCCAGCCCCGCCAGGCCGAGCAGATACTGCGAGATGTTGTCCGTGCCGCCCGCCCGAAAGGTTGCCGGGTAGGAATATTTGCGCCAGATACGGTAATACTGGGCGATCAGCCGATGGTTAAAGATATCGAGGAAATCCTCGGTGGCCTCGACGCCTTCCCGCCGTTGCGCAATGTCATCGCTATAGTGGGTCGGCAGCGGGGATTCCACGCCGTAGAGTCCCATAAAAGTCACGCGAACCGCCGGCGAACGGGGCGGTTCAGGATCGTCCATTCCACGGATTTCGCCAGCCGGAAAGCCCATCCCCGGATGCGGGCGAAAGCGTATGGGTTCATCACCTACTAGCCAGCCGCTGCCGATGATCGGCGCCTTCGGATGGTTCTTCTCCAGCAACTGGCAGAAGCGGTAAAAATTCATGTACGGCAACTGAGGCCGGAGCTGCGCCATCAGTCGGGCAGGCGCAGACTGTGATTCTCTTTCCACCGGATACATTTCCCTTCAGGTTGAACAATGAGCGTCAGCTGGTTGAACTGATTCATATCGGCATACAGTGCGAAAAAGCGGTTGAGCATATCGCCAAACAGGTGGACATCGCCCGCACCGGTAAATCCGCTACCGTCGAGCGTCACTTCAATATCCAGCCCGCGCAGCAGGAAACCCTGCTCGAAACGCTGAATTCGGTGATGGCTGACCGCCAGAATGGCGTCCAGACGGCGATTATTGAGCTCATCCTCCCGCCAGTTGTAGAGTGACAGCGTGCCGCGCAGCACCTCGGCGCTGCTCATCATGTTGAGAAAACGGGTGCCCAGATGGCTCATGACCCGCCAGTGGTAGCGGTCTTCCGCCGGGGGATAGGCCGGCAGCGTGGGCTTACAGAGATTGCAGACGGTAAGCGGCGTGGCTGATATCGACTCACAGCGATCCAGCAGCGTGCTCTGTAGCGCCCGGCGCGGCAGCTGGCCGTTAGTGCCGGTGATGCGCAAGGAGACCGTTTCCCGCGCCAGCTCCCGGTCAGCCTCCCATTGCTGTCCGCCGAGGATAAGCCAGGTATCGTGCATGCCGGTTACGCCCCGTTTTACGCGGGTGTGGTAGTAGCGCTCCGGCGCATGGCGACGCATCATTCCCCCCTGGTGACGAAAGCGGGTGAAAGGCACATAGCGTGCCTCCCCGGTGCGCCCGGAGCCGGTCACGCTGTCAACAGAATAGATTTCGGTATGCCCGTCCTGCAGGCGCTTCGGACGCAGGAGGTATTCGCTCTCCAGCCCGCTGATGGTCAACGGATCGGCCTCAAGGGTAAACAGGTTAATCACCGGCACACAGTGCAGGCGCAGGCTGCTTGCGCTGACGGGTAAATCACTTTGCCAGACCTCGCTGAACACCACCTCAAGCGTGAAATGCGATATCCCCGCCGGCAGGGTGATGTTTTCCAGGCCATTTAGCTGCACGAACATAAATTTTTCGCGAAAGGTGAAATACTCGAGCAGCAGCTGATAGCCGCTGAAAGCGCTCTCCCCCTTCGGCCATAAACGATCCTCCTCGCTGAATCCCCCCGGGGAAAAATAGCCGTCGAGGCTTACCCGCTCTGTCTGACCCGGCAGACGCAGGTACAGCGCGGCCTGGCGTCGGGTCAGCCACAGATGGAGGGCGCTGCCGGTAACGGCGTCTTCCCCCAGGTACAGCGCCAGGCGGCGGAGATCGGTCTGCGACCAGTCAGCCAGTTCGCTACAGGCGAATCGTAGTCGCAGGGCCGAACGCCCGTCCGGCTCCGCCGTCATCATCGCCTCCTCTATCGCCAGCGGGTTAAGCGTCAGATCGCGGGTGGTTCGGTACCGGCACACGGTATTTTTCGGCCCCAGTGGGCGGGAGCTAATCTCAAACCCGGCGGGCACCGTTTCCGCTATCTTCATCGCCGGCAGCGTTGGGGTCAGCGCCACGATCGATAGCGATGGAATAGTGCGCAAATAGTGCGGCCACAGCATGCTGACCAGCCCCTCGGTCAGCTCCGGCAGATCATCATCAATTTTTTCGCGCAAGCGACCTACGGAAAAGGCAAAGCCTTCAAACAGGCGCTCAACGTAAGGGTCCGGCGTACCGGCTTTATCGAGATCCAGCATCGCCGCCCGATCGGGGTGAGCCTGCGCGAACGCTTTTGCCGCCTCGCGCAGGTAGCGCATTTCAGCATCAAAATATCGCAGGGTTAAATCGTCCATTATGAATATTCCCTTATTCGTCTACAGGGAGACACGCAGCATGGCTGCGCGGTCAGATTAGTTGGCCGTCGGGCGGCCATGAGCGAAGGAGGCCTGGCGTTGCAGGTCAACGCCAATCAGTGAGGGAGAAGGTTCAGTATCCCTCTTCGCCGGGTATATCGTCGGTCAGCGGAACACGTTCAGCAGACGCGCGCACGCTGAATATCGTCTCCGGTAGCGTAAAGTTTCGCAGCGCCAGCAGCGCCAGCGGTCCTTCCCCCACCTCGGTACGCAGCGTGTAGTTCAGCAACAGACCATCCGGCGCTTTCCAGCTCAGGCTCCAGCTGCTGCTCGTTCCGGGATAAGCGCTGACCACCGCCTTATCCAGCAGACGGATCCACCCCCAGGCGCCCGGGAAATCGCCATACTGGCGGGTGCCCGCCCGGGTACTGATCCAGCTCAGACTGGCGCCCGGCGCTTCGGTGTCAGCGGGCCAGCTGAACCGCCGCCAGACCGGCATCTGGTTCATATAGACAAGTTTCTGATTGTCGATGACCAGCTCCGTCTGCATCACGCCGTCCGCGGTGCCGGGACGTAGCGCAAAATGCAATCCCGCTTCGCCGTTGGCGAACGCGACGTCGGAGAGATGGCTCAGGGTATTCATCGCCTGCAGAAAGGCCGGGTTAAACGTCAGCCCCTGGGCATTGATACTGTCCGCCATCCAGCGGCTCCCCTCTTTATGCAGCACGCCGTTCAGCCGGGTCTGCAGAAAGCGGGCGATGCGCCCGGTCTCGCTGTCGAGGTATTTTGCCAGCAGCGGCAGAGAGACTTCACTGCTGGTATTTTTAAAGGGGTAGCGACCGCCAAAAGCGCTATTCCAGTCCTCCACCACCGCGCTGCGCCACTGGGCGTTGAGACTTTCCGCCGCCGGGGTCAGCACCTGCTGCCAGGCCTGTTCCATCGGGCGAACAAACAGCGTTTGCCCAAATCCACTCCACTCCTGGCCCAGCCCCGCCGCCACCAGGCTGCCGTAGTCGCGCGTTTCGGTTAAATCCACGGCCTTGCCCTGGAATACCGTCTGCGCAAGCAACCGGGTCATCGCCTGCGGGTCGGTGGCGTTGGTGACCTGCTGCAGGCGCAGACGCACCTGGGTGACGCGGGTCAGGAAGGTCTGCAGGCTAAGACGGCTGGTGGGTGTCCCGCCGTCGCGATTGTCCAGCAGCGCCAGTACGGGCCCGAAGGTGGCATCCAGAGGACCGCGCGAGCCGGACTGCTGATCGATGGCGGGTGGGTTGTCACGGTTGAACAGCTGCCTGGCCGATTTGACCAGCGAATCGGCGATGGCTTCCCCGGTCTGGCCGGTTCGCCCCTGCACGCTCAGGGTGTTCATCAGCGCCACCAGCGGCGACTGGCGCACATCGGCCATCAGGGTCAGCTGGTCAATGGCATCAGAGAGGGTCGCCGCGCGCTGCCAGCGCAAACTGTTGAGGAAATCCAGCCAGGCGCCGCTAAAATCAGCGAAATAACGCTCCGCCAGCCTGGCTCGCAGAGCTTCCGGCGACGTCGACTGCGCGGCAGTCTGCTTCGTATCGCTCAACACCCAGTCCATTTCATCGCGGCGTTCCGCGACCACTTTCTCAATGGCCGGCTGCACGGCCTGCTCCCAGGCCTGACGGGTAAACATGCCCGGCACCACCTCATCAGTGCTGAACAGACGCGAAGCATCGGTGTCGGCAGTCATATCCGCCAGGCGCATATCGGCATACTGATTCGCCACCTGCGCGAGCATCTTCTGGTAAAGCGTGGACTCACTGTTGCGCTGGCCCATCTGTCGAATTAACCGTGTGCGCACCTGGCTGACCAGACCATCATCGACAGGCAGACGCCACTGCGGATGCGACACCAGACTGGCGGCATAAAATGCCAGCAGCGAAGGGCCGCTGCCCTGCCAGACGGCGTCGGCGATGCCTGAGCGCTGCGACCAGTCCTGCATTAGCGTGGTGGCGAACCACGCGGCGTCCATTTTTTCCGGGCGGGTCAACATCAGATATTGTTTCAGTTGTCCGTAAGCGGTCTTCGTCATCTTCTCACGCAGTGGGCTGTCCGGCGGCAGCTGCACGAAGGCGGTGAGCTGCTCTTCCAGATGATGCGCCGCCGCATCGCGCAGCAGCGGTTGCGCCATCTCCCCGTAGCGCGGAAACAGCGCCGCCAGCAGGTCATCGTTCTGACTGAGGCCAGCGCGGAGGTACCACGGCGCGCCGTGCTGCGAGCGGTATTCCAGTTGAGAAAGCGTTTTCTGTAACGCGGAGAGCGCATGCAGGCGTACGGCCAGCGGCTGTTTCTCCGCTGAGGCCAGCCGCACCTGCTCCTGTGCGATCGCCACCAGGTGGCGGTTGGCGATAAAAGAGACTGTCATTGAGGCGGCCCAGAGTAACATCAGGGCGGCGGCGGCCACGCTCATCCCACGCATCCAGTTGACTCCCTGTTTGCGCGGACGTAGACCTGCGGGTAATTCCGTCATCCTGTCCGGCAGAATATCCCAGCGGTTATCCCGGCCCCAGTGATGGCTGATACTGCGGCCGGCCTCCGCCGACGGCGCGCTGAACACCACTCCGGCCAGCGGCTGCGGGCGGTAAGGATTAAGCAATACCGATAACGGCTCCGTCACCGTTTCCGGTTTACGGGTCAACTGATCGGCCAGCGCGAGTAAAAAATTGTGCTGTGGTTGCCCGCATATCTGCTGGATGCCCTGCTCTATCAGTAACGACGCCAGGGCAGTGAACTGTTCGGCAACTATTTGCGGCGTACAACCTGCAGGTAACAGGCAGCCTACAGGCTGAGTGATACGTCCATTTTTTTCGTTGCCCCCCTCATACAGCGACCAGACGTATAGGGGTAGTTTCCAGCCAAGAGCTTCGAAGCGTAGCTTTAGAGAGTGAGACACACTGTCCATTTCATCTGGCGTGAGCCTGGGCTTCGTTCTGTTCATCGTTGTCAAAACGCCGTCAAAGCCCGATGTTACCCACACCATACCATCAGCCGGGCGATAACGCAGTTTACGCAGCGCTGTGAACCAGGCGTTATCTACCGCTGCCCCAGGGTCTCCACCCCACAGCAATAATGTACCCTGATCTTCCTGCCAGAGTTCCTGCGTGAGCTTTGGGGTCAGTTGTTCTACGTCTCTGACTGAGCCAATTATCAGCAGAATACGGACTTTGCAGGACCAGGCGCGTCCATACTGATAGCGTAGAGTCTGGCGAATTTCCCCCACCGTAATATGATGGGGAGGTGTCAGCGCCACGCGCCCTTCTTCGCCGGGTAAGACGCTGGCCTGCTGCGACTGCCGGCGATATAAACTCTCCTTCACACGGCGGGACATTGCAGGAAGGTAAAAAACAAATACCAACGCCAGACAGACCAGGACAAACGCCAGTACCTGCTCGCCCCGCGTATTGATATTCAGCATGCCGCCATAGCGGGTGATCCCCCACCATATTGCAGCCATCCCGGCCAACGTAAGCCCGGCCAGGCCAAACCGGCCCAGGCCATTACCCGGTATATTCATCTTCACTCCCTGGGGTGATGGTACTGATAAAATGTTCCTGTTCGCTGGAAAATAACGCCAGCAGGGGCTGTTTACGGAGGCTGACCAGATCGGCTGCCAGCGCGGTCAGGAGCCAGGGCGCTGCGGGTCCCGGAATACCGCACCATTTTTCCAGCAGCGCGATATCTTCAGCTTTCCATGGGGTATGCATTTTGCCGCCCTGCGTGATAAGCGCGGCGCTTCTTTCCGTCCATTTTTTTGCGTCCCCGATAACGGAGGGCGTATGGCAGGCGACAGTCTGGGTTTCCAGAAACAGGGTGATATCGTCTTCAAAGTTCGTCATATCTAAGGGCATAGGACGTAACAGCCGTGATGAGTGCGGCAGATGGTATTTTTGCGCCACATCATCGCTGGTCAGCAGCAGCACGGCCAGCCCGTCGGAGTATGCTGTACCACCGTTGAGCTGGATGACCAGGAGTAAATTGACCGTCAGTACAGGCTGCTTCAGGCGCTCCTCCACTTCCGACAGTGAGAATGAGCCGGTAACGGTAATATCATCAGGCACGGCACGGCCAGGAATGTGTTCTTTCCAGAGATTACTGAAACTGCTGGTCAGCTCAGGCGAGGGATTATCCGTGATCAGGGTGACATACAGCGGTAGCTCTTCCGGCAGGCACTGCACGCGCTCTTCTATACTGGTCAGCAGCGCATGCATCGCACTCAACTGCACGGGCTCTTCTACCGGAAGGTAATTAATCCTGCGGGTAAGTCCGTATTGCTGAGGCCGCTCACTCCCCCAATGCGCCGCAGAAATATGATCCGGCAACAGCACTGCACTGCCCAGAACGGCCAGCCAGCGCCCGGCCCAGTCTTCCCACCTCTGCTGTCCGTATTCCGCCTCTTTCAGCAAGAACTGATGCGCTTTCAGATCCCTGTCCCACAGGTAGCAACGCAGACAAAAAATCAGCAACCAGCATCCTGCAGGCATCAGGGATACCCACCAGATATTTATCACTGAGAGAATTTTTACGGTGCCGGAAGCATGGAGGATAAAGAGCAGGACACCGATAATCGCCATCAGTACACCGGCAAACAGCCATCGGGTCAGTGAAGGAGCCGATGGCTGCTCCATGGTCAATGCTTTTGTTCGTACCCAGCCCATTTTTTATCCTATCGCGCATTCCGGCGCGCCGGAAATCACCTGGCAACCGCACTGACATTTGCAGCCATCGACCACGATGGCTTTACCATCGGAAGACCATTCCGGCGATCCCTCAATAATGGCATTAGTGCCATGTCCCGGAATCGGGCAGCTGACTTTATCCCCCACCAGCGCTACGGGCTTTCCATTTACAATCATGGTGGAAGATGCGGAAATAACAGCACCGCCGTGCGTGGTTTTATCGCCGAGTAATACAAAACCTTTGGACATTGAATTTCCTTTTATATATCAGCGATACAGTAATTATTAATTAGAATACTCAATCGCATCTATTTCAACCTAAAGAGTGAGGCAATAATATTTAATAACAGATAAAAACCGGCGACTCCTGTCAAAGGAAGAATAATAAACATAAAATAATATCTGGAATATCTGCACGCCTCTCTTTACTTAATACATACTTCTTCCCCCAGGTGATATCCCCTACATTAATAATTTTTCACTTCGAACGCCAATTGCCAGACGACCTTATACTCGCGAAAATCGCCTTAATTACTATTGCATGCTCTATACAATAAAAAAAATACACTAACAACAAAATAATCAGAATTATAAGCAAATAAAACAGACATTTTCTGATTAGGTGGCAACAGTGGGTATACCTCGCTAATATGACGACTATTGCTCCCTATCATTTTGCGTTCGCCATAACCTATGGGAAATCCAAAGCGTTCGCTCATCCATCGCTGCGTCATTACTGGTTCAAGACTAAAAGGCAGCGGATTAGGAAATAACCAAGCCGTTTTATTTTCATCTTCTAACCGCAAAGTCACTTCCTCAAGATTTTTTCTGGTTATTTATAAAAGATGAAAATATTCTTTCTCGCCTCATATCCAGCCTGAAAATATCATCACTAACAGTAATCGTTGGTTTTGTTTTGTAGGGAATTAAACCTTGTTCATAAACATCCTGATAAGGTTTACCTAATTGCTTCACAAGTGTTCGATATCAATATTCATTTGCCACCAAGTCGCTTTTTCTCCAGCGCAATATGAATCTCCTTTGCTCGCTCCAGTGGATAAAAAGTCACGGTTTCTGAAAATAAATCCTTGTTATAGGTAAATCCGACAGAACTATTTTGATGAGGTATAGGTAAGGTATATATCTTTTCTCCCCTATAAGCAGTCATAACAATTTTTGCTTCAACGTAAACCATCGGAAATCCTAGATAAGCCCGCACCCACTGGTGAATCATAACTCGTTCCAGACCAAACGGCATAGGATTAGGAAACAGCCAGTCAGTTTTGGCTTCATCTTCAAACCTTAACATTTCTTCTTTCAGATTTTTAATGAGCACCACCTTTTCCGTTGACAATCATCGTTGATGACGATGAAATAATTTCACTACTGTACATGATTTTACCATCCATTAGAAAAAAACCTTATATGTTGAACGCCACCGATTTTTTAAAATAAGATATAGCATCACACATTATTTATTAACGACACAACGAAATACATACTGCGGACCAACACCATATTTTTCATAGTCACCATCAACTTCTTCTGGGAGTGGTGAAGCAGATTGTCTAAACATAGTCAATGCGTACTGTCTGTCGCCGCCAACATTCCCACGCAACACTTTCTTGGTCCCTTGCTCTGGTCCCTGAGGATTCTTTACCGGAGAGTGGGAGTAATAATCTTCTGCATACCAGTCATTGGTCCATTCTGAACCACTCAGTCCCATATCATACAGGCCTAAGGGATTTGATGGGTATTTACCTACTGGATAAATGGGAAGCCCCATCCCATCAGTGTATTTATTCAGTTCATCCTGGCTGGGGACATTTTTTCCTGGTGAAAACTCACCATTGTTAGTAGCAAACGGAAGATACTGACCTCTGGATCTTGCTGCAAACTCCCATTGTGCCTCTGTCGGCAAATCAATTTTTTTACCGGATTTTTTACCTAACCACTGACAATAATCTTTTGCCTGTTGCCAGATAACACCTGCAGGATAATCCCCCTTTAGCAGAGAAGGATGACGTTTTGCCAGTATATCCACAGGTGGATTTTTTTTATCTGTTACTTTCAAATAAACATTAAAATCATCGTTGGTGACTTTATATTTTGATATCGAAAAATCACTTAAAATAACCTTATGTAAAGTTTTATCATCCTGTTGTATGCTGAAAAGTAATTTTTCACCAACTAATGGACCAAAATCACCCATTAAAAACTCACCACCCTGAACAGGGACCATATTAGAGACCGATTTATCCACAAGTGCTTTAGCTGCTTTTTCACTCCCGGTGGTATTTCCCTGATCGCACCCGAGCAGTAAACTGGCGGCAACAGAAGCAACTACGATTAATTTTATCATCTTATCACCTCAGCCATTGCATCAGGCAGTCATTATCCCCGTCGGGTGCTGGTCATCAATCATGGCAAGATATTCTGACATCAGGAAATCCGGCGTAGATTAAATATCCTATCCGGTTCAGCCGAATATTCGTTGAGCATTCTGATTCGGTTAAAATAAGAGATAGCATCACACATTATTTATTAACGACACAACGAAAGACATACTGCGGGCCAACACCATATTTTTCATAGTCATCGTCTTTATCGATCTTCGGAACTGGCAATTTTGATTGCCTGAACATGGTTAAAGCGTACTGTCTGTCGCCGCCAATATATCCACGCCGGACTTTTTTAGTACCCTGCGCAGGTCCCTGGGGATCGTTTACCGGAGAATGAGAGTAATAATCTGACGCATACCAGTCATTGGTCCATTCTGAGCCACTAAGTCCCATGTCATACAGACCCAGGGGATTTGGGGGATATTTGCCTACTGGGTAAAATGGGAAACCAAAACCATCTGTATATTTATCTAATTCATCTTTACCCGGAACATTTTTTCCAGGTAAATACTCACCATTATTTGTTGGAAACTGAAAATATTGACCTCTGGATCTTGCTGCATATTCCCATTGCGCCTCTGTTGGTAAATCAATCTTGTTACCAGACTCCTTACCTAACCACTGACAATAGTCTTTTGCCTGTTGCCAGGTAACACCAACAGAATAATCTCCTTTTTGCAAGGATGGATAATTTTTTAAAAAAATATGGATGGGTGCTTTTTTTACCCCTGTTATTTGCAGATATTTATTATAATCATCGTTGGTAACTTTAAACTTTGATATCGAAAAATCACTTAATACAACCTTATGTAATACCTTATCATCCTGGTTTATGCTGAAAGGTAGTTTTTGACCGACTAATGGTCCAAAATCCCCCATTAAAAACTCGCCGCCCTGAACGGGAACCATGTTAGAGAGTGACTTAGCAACAAGCGCTTCAGACAGGGTTTCACGCTTGTCAGCACTCTTCTGGTCACACCCGAGCAGTAAACTGGCAGCAACAGAAGCAACTACGATTAATTTTCTCATCTTATCACCTCAGCCATTGCATCAGGCAGTCATTGTACCCGTCGGGTGCTGGTCGTCGATCATGGCAAGATATTCTGACATCAGGCTATCCGGGACAGGTTTAAACAGGCTGTCCAGCGGAATATTATATTCATTGAGCGTTCCGACTATAATATAGTATTACAGTCAAACGATATTATTTATTAATAACGCAACGAAATACAAAAAGAGGACTAACTCCAAACTTTTGATAATCATCACGCCCAGCAAATTTTGGCACAGGTTGTGACGATTGCCTGAATATAGTCAAGGCATACTGACGATCTCCGCCAACATACCCCCTTAAAACTTTTTCATTACCCTTAACTGGACCTTGAGGATCATAAACAGGGGAGTGGGAATAATAATCAGTTGAATACCAATCATTACTCCATTCGGCTCCACTTAGCCCCATATCGTATAAACCTAGCGGATTCGGAGGATATTTCCCAATTGGATAAATAGGAAAACCATAACCATCTGTGTATTCATCTAATTTCTTTTGTTCAGGTATATTAGAACCAAGCTCGAAATTTCCATTATTAGTCGAAAAAGGAAGATACTGCCCTCTTGACCTTGCCGCATATTCCCATTGTGCTTCTGTCGGTAAATCAATATTTTTATCGGACTCCTTACCTAGCCACTGACAATAATCTTTTGCCTGTTGCCAGGTCACACCAACAGAGTAATCATCTTTTTGCAAGGATGGGTACTCTTTTACCAGAATATTAATGGGAGGTTTTTTTATTCCTGTTATCTGCAGATATTTATTATAATCATCGTTGGTAACTTTAAACTTTGATATCGAAAAATCACTTAATACAACCTTATGTAATACCTTATCATCCTGGTTTATGCTGAAAGGTAGTTTTTGACCGACTAATGGGCCAAAATCCCCCATTAAGAACTCGCCGCCCTTAACGGGAACCATGTTAGAAAGCGACTTAGCAACAAGCGCTTCAGACAAGGTTTCACGCTTGCCAGTACTCTTCTGGTCGCACCCGGTCAGTAAACCGGCTGCAACGGAAGCAACTACGATTAATTTTCTCATCTTATCACCTCAGCCATTGCATCAGGCAGTCATTGTACCCGTCGGGTGCTGGTCGTCGATCATGGCAAGATATTCTGACATCAGGCTATCCGGGACAGGTTTAAATAGTCTCTCCGGTTTATTGGAACATTCATTCAACGTTGTTGCTCCGGTTAAAATGATATATGTCACCACCAAACGACATTATTTATTGATGACGCAACGGAAAACATACTGCGGACCAACACCATATTTTTCATAATCATCGTCTTTATTGATCTTTGGAACTGGCAAATCTGATTGTCTGAACACGGTTAAAGCGTATTGTCTGTCACCGCCAACATTCCCGCGGAGGACTTTTTCGGTCCCCTTTACGGGTCCCTGAGGATCGTTTACCGGAGAATGAGAGTAATAATCTGACGCATACCAGTCATTGGTCCATTCTGAGCCACTAAGTCCCATATCATACAGACCCAGGGGGTTTGGGGGATATTTCCCCACTGGATAAATAGGAATACCTGCTCCATCAGTATATTCACTCAGCTCATCCTGGCTGGGGATGTTTTTACCGGGCAGGAACTCACCATTATTCGTTGCAAACGGAATGTATTGCCCTCTGGATCTTGCTGCATATTCCCATTGCGCCTCTGTTGGTAAATCAAATTTTTTACCAGACTCCTTACCTAACCACTGACAATAGTCTTTTGCCTGTTGCCAGGTGATGCCAACAGAATAATCACTTTTTTGCAATGATGGGTAATCTTTTAGCAGAATATTAATGGGTGGTTTTTTTACTCCTGTTATCTGCAGATATTTATTATAATCATCATTGGTGACTTTGTATTTTGATATTGAAAAATCGCTTAATACAACCTTATGTAATACCTTGTCATCCTGGTTTATGCTGAAAGGCAGTTTTTCACCGACTAACGGTCCAAAATCGCCCATTAAAAACTCACCGCCCTGAACGGGAATCATGTTAGAGAGCGACTTACCCACAAGCTCTTTAGCCGCTTTTTCACTCCTGGCAGCATTTCCCTGATCGCACCCGACCAGTAAGCATACAGTAACTGAAATAACTATAATGTTATTTTCCATTTCAATGCCTCAGTAATTTAATCAAGCAATCATTGTATTAGTTGGATGCTGCTCGTCAACCATGGCAAGATATTCTGACATCAGGATATCCGGAATAGGTCTAAATGGTTCATCCGGGCCAACGGAAACCGGAAGGTTATTATGCAATAAGGTGAGCTTTTCGCCATAATTGGTATAGAAAAACAATTTTCGTTCTCCAATGCCTAAAAACTTAATCACATCTTTTTCATTCAGTTCTTTATTGCCTTTCTTCTCCCCTGGCGACAACGTCAAATGCTGCATGATATTGTTATAATCTGCCTGACTTTGTACCCACTTCAATGCCATAAACACCGCTTGTTTTCGCCTCTTTAGAGGACCGAGCTTCCAGCTGTTAACGGAAAAAAAAATCATTATTCTGATTGCGAGGGTCAAGCCAGTCCACCCAGTTCTGATCAATTAATGTGGCAATCACTGCCCCTTTTGTTTCCGGAGGGGTATATTTAAGCTGGTCGGGGTTTGACAAAATACTATTCATCAGATGAACGCGCTTATTTTCATCTTCAAGATCGGTTTCAATTCGTCGTAATATTATTCCCATATTCTTTAGCATGGCCTCACCCGCCTGTATCCCTTGTGCCGCCATAATAATAGGAATTGCACATAAAGAACGGAAGGCATCTCCTGCCATCATCTGCTCAAGCTTCTGATAATCCACATTCCTTAGCATAAACATAAAACTCTTCATAAAAGCCGCAAAACTGCTGCCATCAACTTCAAAACCGACTTCCCCTTTGGCTCCCACTCCCCAACATAAAGCCGCTTTACAGTAAATACGAAAACGTCCCTGAATATAGGTGATATAAAAAACCCCACTTCCCCCAGCGCCTGCCTGCACCGTCATCCCCGCTTCCAGTTTGGCTATCGCGGCAAACTTCTTCTCTTTATTGACAAGGGGTTTGTTATCTTTCTCAACACCTATAGCTACTGGCGTATCATCAGGATGCGGGTCAAACCACTCAATGGCACCACTGATATTACCTCCCGCCTGAGCACCAACAAAAACACCAATTTCACCTCCCCCCTGTGCTTCAGGTATTGTTGAGGTCTTTAAATTCACCTGCTGCTGTCCTGGCAACGGTGGAGCAGTCAGGGTTGCAGGACGGCCTTTAATGCCATAGCCCTTTCCCATTTCTCCACTCCAGTCTGCTGTCACCCCTAATTCAATTGCAGCACTGGCACCAACGCTACCTGACAATACCAGTTTCATGGCAAAACGCAGCGCTCCCATATTACAGACACCATCCGGTGTCTGTGGAGTCACTTTTTTCGCCGAAAATAAAAGGCTGACACCTAACCTGTCCGGCAGGTACAGGGCCGTTTCGGCCTTCGCCTCCCCCAGTGCAAAACTGGCATGACCTTCAATTTTTCCCTCCAGTTTTTTCTGACGGATTATATTCCGCTGATGCACCCGCTCCATGGCTGTAACGCATCAGTTGGGCCAGTGCGCTAATGTCAATATACTGATGGATTAGGAAATAGCCCGTTGGTTTTACTTTCATCCTCGAATGTCAGCGTCACTTCTTTAAGTTTTTTCCAGATCATTAATAAACGCTAGATATATTCCCTCACGTTTCATATCTAATCTATAAATATCATCACTAACCGTAACACTTGGTTTTGTTTCGTAGGGGACTAACCCTTGCTCATAAATATCCTGATAAGGTTTACCTAATTGTTTCACAAGTGTTTCGACATCAATACTCATTTGATAAATACACCACACGTCCTTGTATCCTGCTAGTACTATCTTCATTGCGCAAGGAAATGGTCCAGCTATGAGCGAACCATTGCAGAACAATTACCCACCCAACCTTTTTATCTCTAACGCGGCTTGTATTTCTTTGGCTCGCTCAATTGAGTAAAATGTGACTTTTTGTACAAAAAAATCTTTGTTATAGGTAAATGCAGCAACGATATATTGATGAGGGACAGGCAAAGTATAAAATTCCTTCACACCAACATAAATAGTCATGATTATCTGCGCATCAGTGTAAATCATTGGATGACCAAGTTTGGCCCTTACCCATTTCTGGGTCATTACTGGTTCAAGACCAAATGGCAGCGGATTAGGAAATAACCAATCCATTTTATTTTCATCTTCTAACCGCAAAGTCACTTCTTCAAGATTTTTTTCTTGGTTATTGATAAAAGATAAAAATATTCCTTCTCGCCTCATATTCAACCTGGAAATATCATCACTAATAGTACCCGTTGGTTTTGTTTTGTAGGGAATTAAACCTTGATCATAAATATCCTGATAAGGTTTACCTAATTGCTTCACAAGTGTTTCGACATCAATATTCATTTGCGACCAAGTCGCTTTTTCTCCAGCGCAACCTGAATTTCTTTGGCTCGCTCCAGCGGATAAAAAGTCACACTTTCAACAAAAAAATCTTTATTATAGCTAAATGACGCAACTATATTTTGATCAGGAGCTAATAGCGGATAAAACTCCTTTACTCCTCTATAGAGCGTCATAACCACTTTCGCATCAACATAAATCATCGGCAACCCAAAACGCGCCCGTACCCACGGCTGCGTCATCACAGGCTCCAGACCAAAAGGCATCGGATTAGGAAACAACCAGTCACTCTTGCTTTCATCCTCTAACGTTAATGTTACTTCTTTCATTTTTTTTTCAAGATCATTAACAAATGCTAAATATATACCCTCATGCTTCATATCCAGCCTGGCAGTATTATCACTAACCGAGCCATAAGGTTTTGTTTTATAATTAATCAAACCTTTATTGTAAATTTCTTGGTATGGCTTTCCTAATTGCTTTATCAGTGTTTCGACATTAACATTCATTTAATATAACCCCACATTTCGGTTTAACTTATGTAGTTTTGCTCTGATCTCTTCGATTTTCTCGTTACTCATACCATATTCATTCTTAAGGCATTCAGCATTCGCATCCCAGTTGGCATTGACGGCAGCTTCTAAGTCACGAGCATCTAGCTCTTTTTTAGTTATCATCTCGCCGCTTTCTGTCTCTACCTTACGATTATTACGCCCGCCATAGGTTTCACTACATTTTTGATGAACAGCTATTGGAATAGCAACTGAAGCAACCTTATCAACCATCTTATCTATATATTTACTTCCCTCATCAGGATATAAATCCTCTAAATATACACGAACCGCATCTCTAGATGGAATATGATCGACTTGATATTTTCCCTGCCTTGAACGGCCTTCAAAATTTTCATAATAGTCAACCTCATACTCTTCCACAGGGGCTTTCTTAAAATACACATAGATTGCCGGGACAACCCCCATCGGGTCAACAATAATAAAGTCATCGAAATCCCGGTCTTCGATGGGCAATGTTTCAATATTTGGTCCCTGTTCCTCCGGGATCGGCGTTCCCGGTACGGGCGGTAACGATGCCGGGGCCGGGTTAGGCAATCCCCAGACGCTCCGCGGTTCCGGAATGGGTGTAGGCGGTGTGGTAGAGCCGCCAGCGCCCCCGTCATGAACAGTAGTCTGACTGGATCCCCACTCAAATTTTCCCTGCCCGGCAGACCGGGACCAGACAAATGTTCCTTTAATTGAAGGATCTTCAAAGCCCCATGTCTCTTTATTCAGCTGTTTTGCAAACCGCACCCGGACCCGATCCAGCCCGCTTTTTTCCCCCACCTCATAGCTGCGGGAAACCAGTTCCCCTGACTCAGGATCTTCTTCAATACGAAAGCGCACCCTCGTGTGCACTGTGCCATTTTGTCGGGCTATTTCCCGGAGTTCATATTCCGGGACATAATCCCCCTGAATGACCGTTGAGTTTACACGGGTAAAAGCGCCCACCATCATCTGGCTATGGATCAGATTCTGATAGAGCTGGTCGCCACGTATATTTTGTAGCATTTCCGTCTCACCTTCATTCAGTGACGGAGAATAGAAGATAGCCAGCAGAGCAACGGTGAGGGGATTAGGCGCAGCCAGCACCCGTGCGCCCGCGACGCCTTCTCCGACACCTGCCGCAGTCCCCGCCCCTAATGAAAGCGAATTTCCCAGCGTTGTGGCTGTTGGCCCTGCATAATAACCACTCATTGAGGCAGCCAGCGCCATTGATTCAAAAAATACCTGTGCGGGTTTACGCTCAACAACCGGCTCTTTTGCGACTGATGATGTTTTTCCCTCTCCGGTTCCCAGTATTTGTGTCATCCCGGCTTTCTCCTGTCCATGGCTCACAGTAGCTCTATTTTTATTGATTCAGGCAATGCGGTATAAACGCTGGCCGTTTTCCCATCAGCATCTGCCCGGCCTTCGAATACCTGGCCTTTTTCAGTGGTGATGCGGTAACGGGCAAATGGCACAATGTCACCGGTCTTTTGATCTTTGACAGTAAAACGCTCTTCGAACCCTTCAGGCAGTTCCAGCGGAGGCACCCGAAAATCCGCCTTACCCATTTTCTGCACATTGGCCGATTTCAGCAGAATATTCCCAGGGCAGCCCAGCTCGATATTGCCACCACTTAGCCTGATATACGCTCCCGCACAATTCACCACCAGTTCCTCCGCCGCCGTGATTTCCACTCGCCCTTCCACGCTGGTCACGGTGATATCCTTTTTCGCCGTCGCCTCCAGCGCATCATCCTGCGCCTGGATTTCAATCTTTCCCTTCGCCGCAAACAGCTTCATCCCCGCCTTTCGCGCCAGCAGGCTGACGGCTTCTCCCGCCGCCACCGTAAAACGTTTCAGCGCACTAATGTCCGTATTCTGCTGTGACACAATCCCCACGCAGGCGCTACCCGAAGACAACCGTACCGCCTGCGGACTGCTGATGCTCACGCCCTGCGGCGCATTCAGCACTATCCCCGGCTGCGCCAGCTCTTTCAGCGCATCGTTCAGCGTCTGCTGGTTGCCGGTATCCGATGGCAGGGCCTGAGCCGATTCCGCTGCCGACGCCAGGCTTTTCGCAATACCCAGGGCATTTTCAAGCTGCGCAATCGCCTCCTCCATTGCCAGCATCCTGTCGCCTGCCGAAGGCTGTTTATCCGCACTGATAAACACTCCCGCACCGCCCCGGATGCTCACCCATTTATCCGTACGCAGTTCCGCACCCTCGCCCCGCAACTCCCTTTGCGCATTCACGTTATGCCCCAGGTTCAGCTGCGTCTTGCCGCCGTACTCGGTGCTGAGCTTGATATGCTCCTCGCCGCGCTTGTCCTCCATTCGCAGCTTATTATTGGCCGGAGTACGAATCACATTGCGGGTGCTGTTTTTCTCCGTCACAGGATCGACATGCCGCGAGTCGTGCAGCGCATGCGCAATATACGGCCGGTCAGGGTCGCCTTCGTGGAAAGCAATCGCCACCTCCGTGCCCTGGATCAGCGGGAAGTGAAAACCGTACACGTCGCCGCCGTAGGGTTTGGCGAGACGCACCGGCATGCTTTCCTGACCCTGCCCTTTCTCATCTCTGTCAGGGTCAAATTTCACCCGGTACAGGCCGGACGCATCCTGCCAAGCGTAGATATCATTCGCTTTCGCGCTGGTCACCCGCGCCGTCATGGTGCCAGTCACCTTCGGGCGCGGCAGCAGCGGCGGACGCCAGCACAATGTTTCGCTGTAGGGCACCGCAAGCAGGGACACCCGCAGCGCCTCCCGGCGGCTGGCGGTAAAACCGGTGCCGGTGATTAACAGCGGATCCTGTACGGGCGCAGGCAGGGTCGACGGCAGACTGTCGGTAACGGTCAGCACCTGGGCCGGCGCCAGCCAGGCTGCAGTACTGATCGCGGTAATAAGCGTCTGGTGAGCCAGAAAACGCTCATGGTCGAGGCGGGCATAGAAGTTGGCGGTCTACGTCTGCGGGTCGATTTTATCGCCACGCTCCCGGTGGCGAAGCTTATAGTGGTATACCTCACCGTAAGTGATGCCTTCCCCATTTCCCCGGGTCATATCCGCTGTTGCCGACTGGAGAACGCTCTGCGCATCGCGGGGGTTATAATCCCGGGTAGTGACGTTCGCCTCTACGACATTGTGCGTGATGCTCAGACCCCATATCGATTCCGTACCGCTGTCGCTCATCCCGGACGGGCTGTTTACAGGAAGTGTTTTATCGAACATCAGCGCCCGCTGCGCGTCGGCGAAGTGAACCACTTCGCTCTGCGCCTCTTCCTGCAGGGTGAAGAAATAAAATATCCCCACCTCTGCCAGCAGGCGCTGGATAAATGCCAGGTCGCTCTCCTGATACTGATTAATTTGCTCGCGCCGCGGATAGTGTTGCTTGAGATTAAACTCATACTCCCAGTCATGCAGGTGATGTTCCTGCAATACCTGCTCCACCACCTCCGGCACCGATTTGTTGACGAAAAAACGGTGGCTGCGAAACTGTTTATCCAGTAAGGAGAGGAAGGGTTCGAGGGTTATCTGATATTTCGACTGATCTTCTGAACTGCTGATACGCCGGAAGGCAGTCACCACGCCATGGACGCGTTTGCAGTCCGCCAGCTGCTGCAGTGCGCCGCCGCCCATCGTCAGCATGGCGGGTTTGCTCAGGAGCTGTGCGGCATCAATATTTTTCTCTGCGCTGGTAAACGTAATAGTGTAATAATAAAGTTCACTCAGTTTTTCTGCCCCACTGAATTCTTCCACATCCAGCGATGCGGTACATGAAGGAATATCCAGCTGGTAACGGTTAAGGGTGGTGCCGGTAATTATTGAAGAGGTATCCATTATATTCCTGTTTTACTCCGCTGTAATGACCATCAAAAATCAATTCACAGGACGCCCTGTTTAATTTTGTTTAATGATAATCATCTCATTCATCATAAATATATTTATGTGCATATCGATATATCAGATACCCCACCAGGAGTTTCGTAACTAAAAGGTAACCCCAGGGATATTTATATTCACTGACTGAGAAATAAAAAAAGCAGCCAGAAACCGGAGCCTTCAACGTTTATCGCCGCCAGCATTTCTCTGCCACTGTCCTTAGCGCTATCCATACTGATCTCCTTTATCCATCCCCTTTCCTGCGCTTAATCCCCGCAGAGGCCCCGCTTTGCCGACAAGATTGACTGGCTGCAGGCACGCTACCGCCCATCGCTGTTTCCTGTTTATCAGGGACCCGTAGCGCACAAGGTCAGGCAGGCAGATTGTTGTTGTTCAACGTCCGCGATCGGGTTCGCGGGTTACTCGGTTTCGTTTTTTAAGGCGTCAGCCCCGGCTCCTGACGTATTAGCCGTGCCCGGCGTCAGACAGGCGTCCTTCTGCGGGACCAGACTGATCTCCACCCGGCGATTTTGCGCCCGCCCCTCTGGCGTCTCGTTGCTGGCGACAGGACGACTTGCGCCGTAGCCCTGCACCGCAAAACAGCTCTCCGGCACATCGCCGGTATCGCGCATCCAGTCGCGGACCGCCTCGGCACGCTTCAGGGAGAGTTGTTGATTGGATTTATCGTTGCCGATGCTGTCGGTATGGCCTGCCACCACGATCAGCCAGCCGGGTTTGGCCTTAATGCCCAGCAGCGAGTTCACCAGCAGCTTTGTCGAACCCGGTTTCAGCGTCGATTTGCCGGTATCGAACAGCGCCATGCTATCGAGGCGGATCGTCTGCGGCCCCTGCACAACCTGCTTAATGACCGGACGCGGCGGCGGGGGCGGCGCCCAGTCATTGATAGCGGCTTCCACGAAGGGGATCAGCCGCCCCCCCTGATACAGCCCCAGCCGATAACGCAGCGGCTCCCCCCGGCGCAACCAGTCATCCAGCAGGCGGCTGTCGGCACGCAGACGCTGCTGCGCCTGCAGCTTCGGCGTCGGCGGCGTGCCGCTTAGGCGGTGATACACCGCCAGATGATCGCCGACGCTGCGCACCAGGCGCTGGTTGTTGATAAAGGAAGCCAGCATCGCCAGCGCCAGAAAGAGGAAGCCCACCCCAGCGGCAAGACCGGCATCGCGCATCCGGCGGCTGACCCCGTGGCGGTGCGGCAGTGACGACAGAAGAAGATCCGGCAGCGGGTGAGGACCTGGCGCCGCGTCGTTGCCCGGGGAGAGCGTGGTGATCCCGGCGATTTGCTGTTGCCAGAGGTTATTCGCCACCGCCGCTACCGGTGTCAGGCAGATGCCCGCGGCACACAGGTTCAGCGGAGGAAGTTCCGCCTGCCGGGCGCGGAATGGCCGGAACAGAGCGTTTTCGGCCAAGGACAGAATGCTCTCCAGCCACAGCGTCTGATGCAGGCGTGAGGCAGGGCTGCCCTCCCGCTGCCACCCGGCAACCGACTGGGGCGCTTGTCCCTTCTGCTGCACCTGGAGACCAGCCCTCTCCGGCGTGACGGTAAACCAGCGGCTTTCCACGGCCTGGCCGCCTGGCGGCGTCACCCAGAACACGCTCCACACCGGCGGCAGACCGTTTAGCCAGGTTCGGCACTGAACGATACTCCGCCGCCAGTCGCGCAGCGACTGCGCCAGATGCTCCCCGGAGGGGTGGTGCTCCGGTACCACCGCCAGCAGCACGGAAACCTGCGATACCAGCGCCGGACGCGCCGCCGCCAGGTACTGCGCCAGCCGCGGCAATTGCTCCGCGCTGTCTCCCCGTAGATACCAGCCGTGACGGGTTTCGCCGTGCGCCGAACGCCCGGGAAACAGACCGTCGGTATCCCCGCAGACCAGAACCACTGCCCCCTGAAAATCCTCGGGTGGCAGGACGATTTCCGATCGCTGACGGCTGACTGCCCGGCGACGCTGACGCCAGAGCGCCGCGCCGCCCGCCAGCAGGATGCACAGACTGAAGATCACCTGGTTGCCGATGGACAGCGGCCAGAAGCCCAGCACTAGCCACAGGGCCAGGATGACGGTCAGTATCGTAAGCAGACGACGAGCGTTATCACGCATCTCTTATCCCTGCCCTGCTATCTGCGCCACCATCTGTGACAGCATGGCGGAGCAGGTCAACCACAGCGCCGCCAGCGCCACAATGCCAGCCGCCCAGCCGCACCAGTACATCCGCCGTCCGCTGCGCAGCCGGGAGGCACGAACCACCACCGGCGCCTCCTGGGTCATGCTGAACGGCGGGACCCGCGCGCCAAGCGCTTGCGCCACGTCCTCACGCCGTTCGTCATCCTCGGCGCGGTACTGTCCGACAAACCCCAGTTGCAAAGTACGATAGAAACAAGTCAGCACTGCCGCATCCGCCGTGGGCTCTCGCAGCAGCTGGCGGATCCGTTCCCAGAGCTCTTCCCCGGCGTTGAGAGTGCTGAAAAAGCGCGCCTGCAGCGGATCCTTGCGCCACCTGCGGTAGCCATCATCCTGACTGGCGCGGTTGAGTACGCTCTCATCGAGCAGCGCGCAGTAGGCATAGAGCATCTGCTCAGCGCTGGCTTCACTGACTCCCCCCGCCGTCAGCGCCTCGCGCGCCTCGGTCACCCATCGACAGGCCTGGCGATAGAGCGCCTCGCCATCCGTCACCGGCTGGCCGCAGCGTAACTGGCTGACCATCAGCCAGCCCGGGTAAAAAGTTTTGTTGATCAGATCGCTTTCAGAGGTATTCATGAGCGCAGTACCGCAAAGAGTTCAAGTTTCACGTCGCCAAGCGATTCCGGGGTATAGAAGGTGCAGTTGCCGGCCTCCAGCATCGCGCGGGCGGCATCGGTGGAGAGATCCAGAGCGAAATATTGGTTTTCCAGACGTAGCGGAATGGCCGCCGGCACATGGCTCAGCGGTTTGATCGCGATGCCGCTGAGGGCAATATTGACGACCTCGGCGACATCATCATGGCTACCCGCCTTACAGAGCTGCGGAAAGCGGCTCTGTAGCTGGTGAAGGGGGAGTGAAGAGCGCACCGACAGATAAAAATCCGCCCCCTCGCGCAGCCGCGCATCGTGCAGCCTGCCCCGCCAGATCTCCCGGTCGGCGCCCTGCTCCAGAACGATGGCGATCACCCTTGAGGGCAGGCTGACTTCGAGCAACGTATCCAGCAGGGCAAACAGCGGTGGGAATACCTGCTCTGGCGAGGCATGCCGGTAGCGGGGGATTGCTTCCAGATGATGTTCAAGGGAGAAAGTCAGCAGACTGCCGGCCAGCCTGGCCAGTTCGCGATAAAGCAGCTCCGGATGGCGCGAGGGATCCAGATGCAGCTCGCTGAGCACCGGTTCAGCGCTGTTCAGCGCGTTGAGCAGCCAGAACAGGGAAACATCCGCCACGGCAAAATCAGCCATCCGCGCATTGCTTTCACGACGCATGGCCATCAGGCGTCTGCGTCGGGCCTGCAGGCGATGTAACAGCTCGCCCAGCTCGCTGACCAGCGTCGGGCTTGCCGCCAGCGACAGCAGCGGCGGGATGAATTCCGGGTCAACGATCCACTGCCCCTGGGCGTCGTGCACCAGACGCGCTACCGGGCAGGTGAGGAAGGCTGCATTTTCCTCGGTGGAGAGACGCAGCGTTAGCGCGTGCCGCAGAACGGCCAGCTCGCTGCGTTCATGGCCGGCCAGCTCCTGGACGGTCACCTGCTCGGCGCGCCAGCGGCGCGGGCGGGCGCTCTCCTGGCCGTCATCAAGATTGCCGCCGCTGGCGCTGAGCAGCGGCAGAGCGAGCAGAACCTCCACGCTGTCCTGCATCACGTCCGATACATCGCGGACCGGTGGCAAAATATCCGCCAGCTCGGTGTCAATCAGCGTTCCGTCGGCGAAACGCACGATCAGCCGGGTAGCGTTGAGCCGGGAAAGGGTGAGCGCGCTCGCGTCAAACTCCGCGCGCAATACCCCCCACGGGTGGGCGAGCGCCATGCGGGAGACTGTATCGGCGACGTACGCGTCCCAGCGGGCCTGTTGCTGAAACTGCTGCGGGACCAGAAAAGCCCCGTCGCGCCATAATGGGCGGAAAATCTTCATTGCACCTCCTGTGCCTTTCGCTTTCATTGGTCTGCAGACAGGACCAAATGCCCGGACGGATATCCCTCATCCGCCGTGTGTTCGGCTGGATTTATTACCTGCCGCTTCAGGGAAAGGAAATATCTCCCCTGCCCGCGAGAGTTTCGAAGTCAGATGATATTTTTGGTCAAGGGATGTTTATCATAAAGCGAAAGAGTCAGGGGGAGGTAACGCCTGGCCCTAAATAATATCTGAATTCAACCCAAGGTAGCTTTATTGCTCTCGGTCATCACATGTAGAAGGAATATCCCATAAGCGACCCTTTTATTATTTTCCTGTTGAATATTAATTAGCGAATTAATCCCTCCGTCAGGAATATTTATATTTTCCTTAAATATAAATAATAATAAAAATATCACCGCAATCGATATACCCTCAGTAGCGCTGAGTCCAGAATCTCCCCCGGCAACTGCCAGATACCCGGAGAAGTGCCCCGCCCCCACCCGGCCATTGCCAGGCGCTGCATTACCCCGTATTTTGGTTTCCCGCTCCGCTGTGGGCGGGTATCAGGGCGAACGAGAGAGAGAAAATGAAACCACTATTTGTCTATGGGACGCTCTGTCCCGGTCGCAGCAATGCGCATATTCTGGAGGCGATCGGGGGCGAGTGGCGTCCCGGCTACGTCACCGGCACCTTTTACGCGCGCGGCTGGGGCGCAGCCGCCGATTTCCCGGGGATCGTCCTCGACGCTCACGGCCCACGGGTCAACGGCTATCTGTTCCTGTCCGATCGGCTGGCGGCGCACTGGCCCATGCTGGACGACTTTGAGGAAGGGTACGATCGGGTGCCGGTGGAAGTGACCACCGACGATGGACAGCAGATCAGCGCCTGGATTTATCAGCTTCAGCCCCGGGGGTAATCCCCCGCCGCGCTGCGCGGCATGGTACAGCAGCCCAGCGCGATCGCGAGTCTGGCGTCGTTTCTGCCAATGCAGGTATACTTGCCAGATGTTTCCTCAGTTTCAGACACGCAGATGACAAAACTCACCTTACAAGAGCAGATGCTCAAAGCCGGCCTGGTCAGCAGCAAAAAAATGGCTAAAGTCCAGAGGACGGCGAAAAAATCCCGTGTTCAGGCCCGTGAGGCCCGGGAAGCGGTGGAAGAAAATAAAAAAGCCCAGCTGGAGCGTGATAAACAGCTTAGCGAGCAGCAAAAGCAGGCGGTGCTGGCGAAAGAGTATAAAGCCCAGGTGAAGCAGCTGATCGAGATGAACCGCATTACGGTCGCCCGGGGCGATATCGGCTTTAACTTTACCGATAATAATCTGATCAAAAAAATCATGGTCGACAAGCCCACCCAGACCCAGCTGATTAACGGCCGTCTGGCGATTGCCCGCCTGGCGGTGGATAACAAGCCCGAAGGTGAATATGCGATTATTCCGGCGGTAGTGGCTGAGAAAATTGCCCAGCGCGACGCCAGCAGCATCGTGTTGCACAGCGCCCTGAGTCAGGATGAGCAGGATGAAGACGATCCGTACGCCGACTTTAAGGTGCCCGACGATCTGATGTGGTAACCCCGGGCTTTCCCGCCGCGGGCGATCAAAACGGGCTCGCCTGCTGGATATGCATCGGCTCATGGCTGACGGGGTGGACAAAGCGCAGTTCGCTGGCGTGCAGCATCAGCCGCGGAGCCTGTTCCGTGCCGGGCAGCTCCCGGCCACCGTACAGATCGCAGCCAAGGATCGGATAGCCCAGCAGCTGGCAGTGAATACGCAGCTGATGGGTCCGTCCGGTCTCCGGAGTGAGCGTCACCCGGGTTAACGCCAGCGCCCTCTCGCCTTCTCGCGCCTGATACAGGCGGTCTATGACCCGATAGCGCGAACGCGCCGGTTTGCCGTGGCGGGCGCAGAGCGCCATGCGCGGGAAACGGGCCGGATCTTTGGCGATTGCCGCCTCCACTATCCCCTCATCTTCCGCCAGATGGCCGCACAACAGCGCCGTATAGACCTTGTCCACCGTGCGCTGGCTGAACTGCTGGCACAGCAAGGCGTTAATGCCCTTGTTGCGGGCGATCACCATCAGGCCGGAGGTGCCGAAGTCCAGGCGGTGCACCAGGGTGCAGCCCGGAAAGCGCTGTACCAGCCGGTGATGCACGGAGTCGAGGTTGCGCGGATCTTTGCCCGACAGGCTCAGCAGCCCGGCGGGCTTATTGATCAGCACCAGGTGTTCGTCCTGATACAAGAGGGTGATCTGTTCGCGACACGGCGGCGCGACAAAGGTATCGATAATGGTGGACATCAGGCGGCCCGAAGAAGGAGTGGCTGGCGATAGTACCCCATTTTGCCCAGCGGCACGATGCTGGCGCACAATCCGCCCTCGCGGCGGCGTCATTTATCACCCACACTTATCGCAAAGGCATGGCCTGTACAGGCAATGTGCTTTACACTGCGCGCTGCAAAATTTGTGTTAACCAACGAGTAATACGGTAATGGCGATGAACGGAACAATCACAACGTGGTTTAAAGATAAAGGTTTTGGATTTATCAAAGATGAAAACGGAGAAAATCGTTATTTTCACGTGATTAAGGTCGCCAATCCTGATCTTATCAAGAAAGACGCGGCGGTGACTTTCGAACCTACCACCAACAATAAAGGGCTGTCGGCCTACGCGGTGAAGGTCATTCCGGAAAGCAAATATATCTATATTGCCGGCGAGCGGTTGAAGCTGACCTCCATCAAATCCTATGTGGTGTACCGGGAAGAAGAGCCGGTCGAGACCCGCGTCGATAAAGAAAACGCCGTGCTGTCGGTCGGGCTGCTGATGAACAGCATCCGGCCAAAAGCCACGGTGCAGCCGGGAGAGATGCGCTCGGTGAAAAAGCTGGCGATCACCACCTTTCAGGGGACAACCCTGATCTTTTCGGAAGACGAAATCGATATCGATGCCACGGTAAAACTGCTTAAGGTGTAAGCCCTGGCGCGCGGTTTCCCGCACGCCCGAAGTCCTGCCCGATATGCTACCCGCCATCGCCCCTCGCCGGACGGGGCGATGGCGCCAGAGAGCCGATAAGGATGCCGCCATGCCCGTAAATTTTGACTTCAACGATCTCTACGCCTTTCGCGCCCTGATGGAATATGGCAGTTTTCGGCTGGCGGCCGAATCCATCTGCCTGTCGCAGTCGGCCCTTAGCCGACGCATCGAAAAGCTGGAGACGGCGCTGGGCAACCGGCTGTTCGATCGCACCACCCGGCGGGTGACCCTCACGCTGTATGGACAAAATTTTGCCGAACGTTCGGAGCAGCTGCTGGCCCATGTCGAGACGGTGCTGGCGGATATCAGCCAGGTCAGCAAGGCGCGCACCGGGCTGGTGACGGTGGCGACAGTGCCTTCCGCCGCCTACTACTTTATGCCGGAAATAATCCGCAGCTTTCAGGCGCGTTATCCCCAGGTGCGCATCCGGTTGATTGACAGCAGCGTCGGGAATGTGATCGAGGCGGTCAGCAGCGGACAGGCTGACTTTGGCCTCTGCTTTGCCAAAAACCTGCCAGCCAGTATCGAATTCACCCCTCTTGCCGACGACCGCTATGTGGCCGCCTGTCGGCACGATCATCCGCTGGCGCGCAAGACGCACCTAAGCTGGCAGGCGTATTTTGAACAGGATTATATTGGCCTGGATCGGGTCTCCGGCAACCGGACGCTGCTTGACCGGGAGCTGGCGCATCTGACGCCGGCGCGGCCAAGTATCTGCGAAACCCGCCACGTCACCACGATGCTGGGGATGGTGGAAGCGGGCATCGGCATTGCCGCCGTGCCCGCGATGTCGATGCCCGCCGGGGAGCATTCCGTTCTCCGCGCTGTGCCGCTCACCGACCCGGTGGTCACGCGTACGGTAGGCCTGATCCGCCTCAGCGGCCGTATTCAGTCCTACGTGGCGGCAGAGCTGGAGAAGCTGATTATTGAACAGTATCCTTCTGGCTGACCGGCGCGGCGGCGGCTACGCTTCGCATACCGGTGGCGTGGATGGTCTCCTGCGCCGCCGGTGACGCCAGATACGTCAGCAGCGCCTTGCCTTCCTGCGGGTGGTCGGCGCTGATGGTCACCGCCCCGGCAAAGCGGGTGATGTACTGCAGGTTATCCGGCAGTTCGCCGACGAAGGTTACGCCGGGCACCGGCAGCAGTTCGCTCACCTGCTGAAAACCGATCGCATACCGTCCCTTGGCCACTTCCGAGGCCACCGGAATGCGCTCCACCATCTGCGCTTTACTCTGCATCGCATCATCAATGCCCAGGGTGTGGAACAGCGTCGAGCTGACATAGCGTCCGCTGGCGCTGTCGGAGTACGCGACCGATGGCGCCGCCAGCAGCGTCGCCCGCAGCTGGTCTGCGCTGTGGATAGCCGGCAGCGGCGCCCCCGCCTTCACCACCACGCCGATCGGCGAGTCGGCCAGCTCCCGGCGCGAATCCGGTTGCGTACGGCCCGCTTTCTCGAGGCTGGTCAGCGCGTCCCCGACCATGATCACCACGTCCGCGTGTTCGCCGCGCGCCAGACGGTTAGGGATCGCCTGCGGCGTTTTTCCCATCGACGGGCCAGGGATCACCACGAGGTGGTTGCCGGTTTGTTTTTCCCACGCCGGGGCCAGCTTTTCCAGCGCCGCTTTGAAGCCGCCGGAGATCATCACGGTGACCTCAGCGGATAACGCGCTGCCGCCGGTGGCGGCCAGCAGCAGCGTGGCTAGCAGGGTTCCTGTCGTTTTACGCATCATCTTCTCCCTGATTAACGTGCCGTCTGCAGCGCAACGGCGCTACGGCGATAGAGGTAGCAAGTGGCCAGCAGGCCGCAAATGGCGGCAAAGCTCATCCAGTAGCCGGGAGACGCTTTATCACCGGTATACTCAATCAGCGCTGTGGAAATCACCGGCGTGAAGCCGCCAAACACCGCGGTCGCCAGGCTGTAGGCCAGCGAGAAACCTGCCACGCGCACTTCGGCGGGCATAATTTCGGTCAGCGCCGGGATCATCGCCCCGTTGTACATGCCGTAGATAAACGACAGCCACAGCAGCACGCTCAGCATCATCAAAAAGCTCGGGGCGTTCGCCAGCATGGTCAGCGCAGGCCAGGCGGTAGCCAGCGCCAGCAGGGTCATGGCGATCAGCACCGACCGGCGGCCAAAGCGGTCGGACAGCGCCCCGCCCACCGGCAGCCAGAAGAAGTTGGAAATCGCCACCAGCAGCGTGACCAGCAGGCTGTCAGAGGCGCTGAGCATCAGCACCTTTTTACCAAAGGTCGGGGCATAGACGGTGATCAGGTAGAACGCGGTGGTGGTCATCGCCACCATCATCATCCCAGCGATAACCACCTGCCAGTTCGCCAGCAGGGTGGCGAATACCTGGCGCATCGCCAGATGATGGCGGCGGGCAGTAAACTCCTGGGTCTCCTCTAGCTTACGGCGCAGGATAAAAATGAACGGAACAATCAGGCAGCCGAAAAGGAACGGAATACGCCAGCCCCAGTCGCTGATAGCGCTCGGCTCCAGTACCGCGTTGAGGGCAAAGCCCATCGCGGCTGCCACCATGATGGCAACCTGCTGACTGCCCGACTGCCAGCTGGTGTAAAAGCCTTTGCGGCCCGAGGTGGCGATCTCGGCCAGATAGACCGACACCCCGCCCAGCTCGGCGCCGGCGGAAAAGCCCTGCAGCAGACGGCCGATCAGCACCAGCAGCGGCGCCCACAGGCCAATGGTCTGATAAGAGGGGATCAGCACGATCAGGAAGGTGCCGGTGGCCATGATCGACAGGGTGACGATCAGCCCCTTGCGCCGCCCCACCTTGTCGATATAGGCGCCAAGTACGATAGCGCCGATGGGGCGCATCAAAAAGCCGGCGCCAAAGACTGCGAAGGTCATCATCAGCGAGGCGAATTCACTGCTCGCCGGAAAAAAGGTATGGGCGATGTAGGTGGCATAAAACCCGAACAGAAAAAAGTCGAACTGTTCGAGAAAGTTACCGGACGTGACGCGCAGAATGGCGCCGATCCGGTCACGGGTACTCATCTGTGAGGTTGTTGAATGCATGCAGGTCTCCAGTTTGTTATCCACGCGTTGTCGCGCGCCTGTCGCTGAAGACTGAAACAGAACCGGGAACGAAATAAGCGTAATAAACGCATCCACTAATGCATTTTACGCATGAATAACATTTAACTAATTAACATTACTTTTACATACAATCATTTAACACACACCGTCCTAACCACGCCGCGGGTGACGGCGAAAAAGTCAGTTTTCCGTTTTGTGACCGGGGCCAGGATATGTCGCCGTGGGTTGAAGGCATAAAACCTGGCCTGGGGTAACGAAATACCCTGCCGGCTGGAAAGCGCGTCAGGAAGCGGTGGACTCCCCCACCAGCGTCTGCAACAGGGAGATAAGCCAGCGGGTAGCCTCGCGTTTCCCGCTGCGTTGGTGGGCGTAAATCTTGACGTCAAACGGCGGAACCGGAAACGGCAGCGGGAAAATGGTCAGCCGGGCGGCGCGGGCCATCGTCTCCGCCGCCCGCCGGGGCAGCGCCATCAACAGGTCGCTCTGCTCAATAATAAAGGGCGCGCTCAGCATCGAGGGGGTTTTCATCGCCACCTGCCGCGAATAGCCCTGTCGCTCCAGCTCACAGTCCAGCACCCCCTGCCGCTCATTCCACGGGGTCACCACCAGATGACGGGCCGCAAGGTAGGCGTCCAGGGTCAGCGCCGTCCGGTTGGCCTGGCTGATGACCACATATTCGTCCCGCAGCCAGTTAATCTCCTCAAGATCGGGATGGGCTGGCTCGTCAGGGGTATTGAACCCGAGGGCCAGGTCGACCTCGCCCGCCAGCAGCTCGGTCAGCGCCGGGCTGTGAGGCAGATAACGGAGCTCAAACCGCAGCCCGGGCGCCTCACGCTGCAGGTGGTGCATCAGCGTCGGAAAGACGCAGAACGCGGTGAAATCGGTGATCGCAATCTGCATGCAGTCGGTGCTGGCGGCCGGCACAAACGCCGCCGGCGGCGTCAGCTCCTGGTTGAGAAACTTCAGCGCCGAAGCGATAGAGGGCGCCAGCTGGCTGGCATAGACGCTGGGACACATCCGGTGGCCTTCGCGGTAAAACAGCGGATCGTTGAGGGCGCTGCGCAGCCGGGAAAGCGCATGGCTCAGCGCCGAGGTGCTCATCGCCAGCTCTTCCGCCGCCAGGCGTACCGAGCGGGAGCGATAGACCGCGTCAAAGACCGGCAACAGGTTGAGGTCAATCCGGCGCAGGACAGGATGCATAATATTCATCGTTTGCTGATTTCATTGCACTTAATTCTTTTCACAATACCGCTTATCCTCAGGGTCAGCAATTTTGCTCTCTTTTGACTATGGATACAGGACACCCCATGAGCATCACAATCCGCCAGGCCACCCCGGACGACGCCACCGCTATCTACGATATGATTTATGAACTCGCGGTCTGCGAGAAAGCCCCCGAAGAGGTAGTGACGACGCCAGAGGAGATCAGAGAGACGCTGTTTGCCAGCGGCAGCAAAACCGAAGCGCTGATCTGCGAGGTGGCGGGCAAAGCGGTGGGCTACGCGGTGTTCTTCACCAGCTACTCCACCTGGCTTGGACGCAATGGTATCTATATGGAGGATCTGTACGTCACCCCCGACTATCGCGGGATCGGCGCCGGAAAAGCGCTGCTGAAAACCATCGCGCAATATGCTGTACAACGTCAGTGCGGGCGTCTGGAGTGGAGTGTGCTCGACTGGAACCAGCCGGCGATTGATTTCTATCTGAGCATTGGCGCGCAGCCACAGGATGAGTGGGTGCGTTATCGCCTCACTGGCGATGCGCTGCGGGCCTTTGCGGAGTAAAGCGGCTCGCCAGCAGGTCGGCGCCAGGCGTCGACCTGCTGGCCGCGGATCAGGCTTCGACCGCGCTCTTCTGCAGCTGCGGACCGGCCAGCGCCAGACGCGCACCCGCTTCGGTATCGCTGTACTGCTTGAAGTTATCCATAAACAGCTGAGCCAGGCTCTCGGCCTTCTCCTGCCATTTATCCGCTGAACTCCAGCCATTACGCGGATCCAGCACCGCGCTGTCTACCCCTGGAATGCTCTGCGGGATCGCAAGACCGAACACCGGGATGGTCTCCTCGCGCAGCGGGCCGGTAGTGCCGTTGAGGATCGCGCTAATGATGCTGCGGGTATCGCGCAGCGACAGGCGTTTGCCCTCGCCGTTCCAGCCGGTGTTGACCAGCCAGGCTTCGGCACCGGATTCCGCCATCTTCGCCGCCAGGACGCTGGCGTACTGGGTCGGGTGAAGCAGCAGGAACGCCGCGCCATAGCAGGCGGAGAAGGTCGGCGTCGGCTGGGTAATGCCGCGCTCGGTGCCCGCCAGCTTCGAGGTGAAACCCGACAGGAAATGGTACTGCATCTGCTCGGTGGTCAGACGGGAGACCGGCGGCAGGACGCCAAACGCATCGGCGGCAAGGAAAATCACCTTCGACGGATGGCCCGCGCGGGACACCGGCTTGACGATATTGTCGATATGCGACAGCGGATAGGAGACGCGGGTGTTTTCGGTTTTGCTGCCGTCGGCATAATCCACGCTGCCGTCAGCGCGCACCACCACGTTTTCCAGCAGCGCATTGCGGCGGATGGCGCCATAAATCTCCGGCTCCGCCTGCGGATCGAGATTGATGGTCTTAGCGTAGCAGCCGCCTTCGAAGTTAAACACGCCGTCATCGTCCCAGCCGTGCTCATCATCGCCGATCAGCTGACGATGCGGATCGGTCGACAGGGTGGTTTTCCCGGTCCCGGAGAGGCCGAAGAACAGCGCCACGTCCCCTGCTTCGCCACGGTTGGCCGAGCAGTGCATCGACGCGATGCCTTTCTGCGGCAGCAGGTAGTTCATGACCGAGAACAGCCCTTTCTTCATTTCGCCGCCGTACCAGGTACCGCCGATGAGCTGAATACGCTCGCTCAGATTAAAGGCGACAAAGTTCTCGGAGTTCATCCCCTGCGCCTGCCAGTTGGCATTGGTGCAGCCCGCGCCGTTGAGCACCACGAAGTCTGGCGTAAAGCTGGCCAGCTCGTCGGCGCTTGGCACGATAAACATGTTTTTGACAAAGTGGGCCTGCCACGCCACCTCGGTGACGAAGCGTACGCCAAGACGGGTGTCCGGGCTGGCGCCGCACCAGGCGTCGATGACGTACAGTTTTTTGCCGCTCAGCTGGCCCGCGACCAGGCTTTTCAGGCTGCGCCACACGTCTGGCGATAACGGCTTATTGTCATTACGGCCGAGGCCGGAGTCTGCCCACCAGACGGTGTCGCGAGTCTGTTCGTCGCGGACGATGTATTTATCGCGCGGCGAACGGCCGGTGAAGATCCCGGTATCAACAGCCACAGCGCCAGAGTCGGTCATCACGCCGCGGGCCGCGCCGGTCAGCTCAGGAGAGGTTTCATGTGCAATAAGCAAATCGTAATCAGGGTTGTAATAGAATTCGCCGCTTGCATTAATCCCCAGCTCCTGCAGAGCCATTTTTACTGATTCAATTTGTTGTGACATGGAACTCCTGACAAACTATTTAAGGTAAGAGGCCTGGGTTATTCATTGCTTTCGTCATCGTCGCCGGCTATTTAATAAGATAAGTCCTGGACAATGAAATAAAGCAATAAATAACCGTGAGTCGCGATTTCATATCGTGCTCATGTAGGGTCGCCGATATGCATTCATAAATCTCAACTTTCCAAAAAATGTTAACACCTGTCGATAATTATGTTAATTGCATAGTTTCTATGCGCTATGCTAAAATTGCATAGCCTTTATTGCGTTTTTGAGGACTGGATCGGTGTTGGCAAATCTGGAAGTAAAATGGCTGTATGATGTGATTGCCCTTGAGGAGTCGCGCAGCTTTACCCTGGCGGCCAAAGCCCGCAACATCTCTCAGTCTTCGTTCAGTCGACGCATCCAGTCGCTGGAGGCTTCCCTCGGATTCAGCATCTTCGATCGTAGCGCCAACCCTCTGCAGCTGACCAACCGCGGGAAAATTTTTGTCGGCTATGCGCGAAATATGCTCGATGACATGGATTTTCAGATCAGCCGTATTAAAGGCTTAAATAACACTACCCAGAAAATAAGGATCGACGCCGCCCCTTCGCTGTCGGTGTTATTACTGCCCGAGATCATCGCCGGTTACACCGACCGTAAAAATAAGACTTTTCATGTTGAATCGATTAACGTCAACGACGCCGTATTTAACCTGAAAGAGGGAAAAAGCGATTTTATCCTCTCCTTCTATAATGAAGAATTAATGAACTATCCGTTTATTAATCATAAAATTTTTGATTCTTACCTGCACCTGGTCTCCCCCTGCGACGAACATGGCCGCCCGCTGTTTCATTTACATCGCGGCGTGCTGCCGCTGATGAAATACGCCAACGACAGCTATATGGGGCGCCAGGTGAACCAGGTGATCGACCGCACGCCGGAGATCACCTTCTCTCTCACCTTTGTTTCTTCCATGAGCGAGCTGCTCAAGCGCATGATCCTCAATGGCGACGGCGTGGGCTGGCTGCCGCAATACTCTATTCAGCGCGAGCTGGACGAAGGCCGGCTGACGATCCTCGATGAGAGCCTGTCGCTGCCGATCGGCGCCTGGCTCTACCGCTCCGGCTCGCGGCTTAACCAGGCCGCCGAACGTTTCTGGCAGCACATTAAAACCCGTAACGAACCGCGGGAATAACCCCCTCAGCCGCTGATCCCCAGATATGCCTTACGCACCTCCGGGTCGTTGAGCAGCGTCTGGCCGCTACCGCTCAGGCGGATCTGGCCGTTCACCATCACGTAGGCGCGGTCCGACAGGTTGAGGGCATGGCGGGCATTCTGCTCCACCAGAAACAGCGTCATCCCCTGGGCCGTCAGCTCGCGCAGGATCTGAAAAATCTGCTTCACCACCAGCGGCGCCAGCCCCAGGCTCGGCTCATCCAGCAGCAGCAGGCGCGGTCGGCTCATCAGCGCCCGGGCGATGGCCAGCATCTGCTGCTCGCCGCCGGAGAGGGTCATCGCCCGCTGTCCCCGCCGCTCTTCCAGCCGGGGGAACAGCTGGTACATTCGCGCCTTGTCCTCGGCCTGATAGCGGTTGCCAATGGCAATGGTCCCCATTAGCAGATTCTCCTCGACGGTCATATCGGGAAAGATGCGCCGCCCTTCCGGGGCCTGGGCGATGCCGTTGCTGGCGATAAAGTGGGTCGATTTCCGGCTGATCGCCTCCCCGCGATAGAAAATCTCCCCGCCGGCAATGCGCGGCTGGCCGAAGACCGACATCAGCAGCGTTGATTTACCGGCGCCGTTGGCGCCGATCAGCGCCACCGTCTCCCCCTCGTTGACGGTGAGGGAGACCTGCTTCAGGGCCTGGATCGGCCCGTAGAAGACATCCACCTCATTAAAGGCAAGCAAAGGCTGGCTCATCGGCGCGTCTCCTCTTCCTCAGCGCCTAGATAGGCGGCAATCACGCTGGCGTTGGCCTGGATCGCCTGCGGCGCGCCGCGGGCGATGACGTCCCCGTGATCGAGGACGATGATATGATCCGAAATCTCCATCACCATCCCCATATCATGCTCGATCAGTAGCACCGTGATGCCGTGCTGCTGGCGCAGAAAGCGAATAATCCGGCTCAGCGCCTGGGTTTCCACCGGGTTGAGGCCGGCGGCCGGCTCGTCCAGACAGATCATCTCCGGACGGGTGCACATGGCGCGGGCGATCTCCAGCCGCCGCTGCTGTCCGTAGGAGAGGGTCCCCGCCAGACGGTTGGCGCAGTCCACCATCTCCACCACCTCCAGCCAGTAAAAAGCGCGATCCAGCGCCTGACTCTCCGCCTGCCGATACCCACGGGTATTGAGGATCCCGGCCAGCAGATGGCGGTTGACCTGGGTATGCTGGGCCACCAGCAGGTTCTCGATCACCGACATCTCGCGGAATAAACGTATATTCTGGAAGGTGCGCGCCAGGCCAGCGCGGTTCACCAGATGGGTGCCACCGAACATCTTGTAATAGATCCGCCTCCCCAGCTGCGCCGGGTGGAGAAAATCGTCCGGGTGAAGCTTCTGCCCCAGCACCTGAATAACATCGGTGACCTTTTCCCGCGCCCGCAGCACGATACTGCCCCCCGTCGCCCGATAAAAACCGGTCAGGCAATTAAACACCGTGGTCTTGCCCGCGCCGTTGGGGCCGATCAGGGCGGTGATCGACCCCCGCTCCACCTCCAGATTGACATCATTCAGCGCTTTGATGCCGCCGAAATGCATCATCAGATGCTCAACGCGTAAGATGCTGTCGGTCATGGCGCGACTCCTTTTCGCAACGCAACCCCGCTGCGGCTGGTGCGCACCAGGCCGCGCGGCCGCCAGATCATCATCATCACCATCAGCACGCCGAACAGCAGCACCCGATATTCGTCAAAACCGCGCAGCAGCTCCGGGGTGACCGTCAGAACAAACGCCGCCAGTACCACACCCAGGGTGGAGCCCATTCCCCCGAGCACCACAATCGCCAGGATCAGCGCCGACTCAAAAAAGGTGAACGACGTCGGGTTAACAAACCCCTGATAGCTGGCGAAGAACACCCCGGCGATGCCGGCCGTCGACGCGCCGAGCATAAATGCCGAGAGCTTCACCAGCACGTGGTTGAGCCCCATCGCCCGACAGGCGATCTCATCCTCGCGCAGCGCCTCCCAGGCGCGGCCGATGGGCATCCGCGTCAGGCGATGCTTCACCAGCAGCACCAGCATCACCACCAGACACAGCACGGCGTAGAGAAAGATGAATTTCAGGTTGGGGTTGTAGCTGACGTGGAAAAACTCATGGATGGGGATGCCGCCATCTTTCGCCCGGCGGGTAAACTCGAGGCCAAACAGCGTGGGGGATGGCACCGGTACGCCGTTAGGGCCGCCGGTGAAGCTCACCCAGTTGTTGAGCACCAGGCGGATAATTTCGCCAAAGCCGAGGGTGACGATGGCCAGATAGTCGCCATGCATACGCAGCACCGGAAAGCCCAGCAACGCCCCGGCGAGGGCCGCCATCACCGCCCCCAGCGGCAGCATCGCCCAGAAGCCAAGTCCCAGGTACTGGTAGCCCAGCGCCAGGCCGTAGGCGCCGATGGCGTAAAACGCCACATAGCCCAGATCGAGCAGGCCCGCGAGGCCCACCACAATATTCAACCCCAGGCCAAGCAGAACGTAGATCAGCCCAAGAATGGCCACGGTCAGCAGATATTTTGTGGCGAGAAACGGAAAGACAATGGCCAGCCCCACCAGCAGCGGTATTATCCAGCGCAGCCGCGAGCGGTAGCCCGGCGGCCGGACGTACACCCCGTCATCCGCCCCCTCAAAGCGGGCAATAAAGGCTTTTCCCCTGTGGCTCTGCAGCAGCAGACTGAGCGCCAGCCTGCCGGCCATCACCACCGCCACCAGAATCGCCACCCGCGCAGGCGCGAGGGTAAAACCATACCCTTTGAGCACCACGCCGACGATCGGGCCAAAGACAATTAACGCGCAAAGGCCGGCCAGTACGCTGTCGATCAGCGCGTTTTGGATAGCCCGCGCAGGCTGGCGCGTAATTTCACCCATAAAGCCTCCTTAGACCTTGGCCACCAGCGGACGTCCCAGCAGCCCCTGCGGGCGAAAAATCAGGATCGCCACCAGCAGCGCAAAGGAAAAGACATCTTTGTAATCCGAATTCACCAGCCCGGCGAACTGGGCTTCGGCCACCCCAAGCAGCAGACCACCCAGCATCGCGCCAGGCAGCGAGCCGATCCCGCCCAGCACCGCGGCGGTGAAGGCTTTGATGCCGATAATAAATCCGATATAGAAGTCGAAGGTGCCGTAGTTCATGGTCACCAGCACGCCGGCCAGACCGGCCATCGCCGCGCCGATGACAAACACCAGGGAGATCACCCGGTCGGTATTGATGCCAAGGATCGCCGCCATGCGCCGGTCCTGCTGGGTGGCGCGGCAGATGCGCCCCAGCCGGGTATACTGAATAATCCAGGTCAGGATAAGCATCCCCACCAGCGCCGCGACGAGAATAAACACCTTGGTCCAGGTGATCTGCACCACCCCATCGCCCACCGTCATGCGCAACGCGCCGCTAAGCAGCGTCGGGATCCCCTGCTGGTTCGGCCCCTGGCTCAGCTGGACATAGTTCTGCAGGATCAGCGACATCCCGATAGCCGAGATCAGCGGCGCCAGCCGCGTCGAGTTGCGCAGCGGCCGGTAGGCGATGCGCTCGATCGCCCAACCGTATACGCCGGTGACCACGATGGTGAACACCAGGGTGGCGAAAATCAGCAGCGGAAAGGAGTGGATCCCGAAGAAAGAGAGCAGCGCCAGGCCGATGGCGCACAGGTAGGCGGAGACCATATACACCTCGCCGTGGGCGAAGTTGATCATGCCGATGATCCCATACACCATGGTGTAGCCGATGGCGATTAAGCCGTACACTGCGCCCAGCGTCAGCCCATTGATCAGTTGTTGCAGAAAAAACGCCGTCATAGCCCCTCCAGCCGCCAGGCAGACGGCCGCCGGGTTCCGTTCCCGGTCAACCGTCGTCATGTGACAATTCGCAAGTCAAAAGGACAGAGCGTCCTCAGGTCGTGGCCGATCAGAGCTGGTGATATTTGCCCTTGTCGTCCCACTGATAGACCACGTAGTCGGACACCTTGAGGTCGCCTTTGCCATCCCAGGCTTTCTTGCCCATCACCGTCTCGACGTCGTGGCTCTTCAGCCAGTCGCTGGCTTTGGCGTTATCGGTACCGACGGCGTTCCAGGCCGCGGCGATAGCCTGAATGGAGGCGTAGGCGTAGAGGGTATAACCTTCCGGCTCAAAGCCGCTGGCGCGGAACTTCTCGATCACCGCTTTGCCGTCCGGGAGGGTGCGCGGATCCTGACCAAAGGTCATCAGCACGCCGTTGGTGAACTGCGGCCCGCCGGCGGCCGTGACCAGCTCCTCGGTGACGATACAGTCGCCGGAGAAGAATTTGGCCTGCACCCCCTGCTCGCGCATCTGGCGCACCAGCGGGCCCGCTTCCGGATGGCAGCCGCCAAAGTAGACCACGTCCGGCTTGAGGGCGCCGATCTTGGTCACCAGGGCGTTAAAGTCTTTTTCACCGCGGGAAAGGCCTTCGTACAACACTTCTTTGGTACCCCGCTTCGCCAGCGCCGCGCGGGTGGCATCGGCCAGCCCCTGACCATAGGTGTCTTTATCGTGGATCACGGCGATTTTCTTCGCCTTCAGCACGTCCAGCATATAGTTGGCGGCGATCGCCCCCTGCTGATCGTCACGACCACACATGCGGAAGAGATCTTTCATGCCGCGCTCGGTGATCTGCGGGTTGGTCGAGCCGGGGGTAATGGTCAGGATCCCGGCTTCGTCATATACCTCGGAGGCCGGCATCGTTGAGGAAGAGCAAAAGTGCCCCACCACGGCGGAGACTTTCGCTTCATCCACCAGCCGGTTGGCCACCGCCACCGCCTGCTTCGGTTCGCACGAGTCATCCCCCTGCACCAGCACAATCTTTTCGCCTTTGATGCCGCCGGCGGCATTGATATCGGCCACCGCCTGCGAGGCCCCCTTCCAGTACTGGGCGCCGTAGGTGGCGTTGGGGCCGGTAAAGGGCCCGGCGACGCCGATCTTCACGTCTGCCTGGGCGTAAAAGGCCATGCTCATACAACCTGCTATCACAACATGAAGCGTCATTGTTTTCAGTTTCAAAGACATTCGGATATTCCTCAGCGATGTAAAGCCTGGCGTCATGGAATGACGCAGAAAATATCACTTACCGTGTGGTGCCGACGTTGGCGCAGCGCCAGGACGGCCAGGGTGGAAGAAGCAAAAATCCCGCCAGGAAGGAGTGGAACACCGGAGAACAGTCGCCCCGGTCGGTACGCACGCGACGGCAACCCGTGCCGCATCCGGCAAGGGCGCATTCCCTTTCAGGTCAGGAGATCGGTTGCCATCACGTGGCGAGCCGGACAACGCGGTATCCGTACCGGCCCGTGAGCTAAACATAGATGCAGTTAGCGGTCGCTGCGCGCCAGCGTGGTGCAAAAATGCGAATATGATCAACAGTGGTGATTATTTTGTTGCGGTAATGTGAAGATGATAACAGGAGAGCCCGTTAAAGGCTCTCCTGTGACCCGGTGGCCGCTCAGAGTTGACTGGTGAACGTTCGGGAGATCACATCCTGCTGCTGTTCGCGGGTTAGCGCGTTAAAGCGGACCGCATAGCCGGAGACGCGGATCGTCAGATTCGGATACTGCTCCGGGTGTTCTATCGCATCGAGCAGCTTTTCCCGGTTCAGCACATTGACGTTGAGATGCTGTCCCCCCTCCACCGTCTCCTCGTGGTGGAAGTAGCCGTCCAGCAGGCCCACCAGGTTGTTTTCCTGCGCTGACGGGGCTTTGCCGAGCGCCGCCGGCACGATGGAGAAGGTATACGAGATGCCATCTTTGGCGTAGGTAAACGGCAGTTTCGCCACCGAGGTCAGCGACGCCACCGCCCCTTTCCGGTCGCGGCCATGCATCGGATTGGCCCCCGGAGCGAACGGCGTCCCCGCCCGACGTCCGTCCGGGGTGTTGCCGGTTTTCTGGCCGTATACCACGTTGGAGGTGATGGTCAGGATCGACTGGGTCGGCACCGCCTGACGCCAGGTGGGGAGCGCCTGAATTTTGCGCATAAAGCGCTCCACCAGGTCGCAGGCGATGGCATCAACCCGATCGTCGTTGTTGCCGTACTGCGGATAGTCGCCTTCAATGACAAAGTCTACCGCCAGCCCGTGGTGATCGCGCACCGGCTTCACCCGGGCGTACTTTATCGCCGACAACGAATCCGCTGCCACCGACAGGCCGGCGATGCCGCAGGCCATCGTGCGGTAGACGTCGCGGTCGTGCAGGGCCATCAGCGCCGCCTCGTAGCTGTACTTATCATGCATGCAATGGATGATGTTCAGCGCGCTGATGTACTGCACCGCCAGCCAGTCCATAAAGTGGTCGAGGCTGGCCATCACGGTGTCGTAGTCCAGCACCTCATCGCGCAACGGTGCGGTTTTCGGCCCCACCTGAATCTTCAGTTTCTCATCCACCCCGCCGTTAATCGCGTAGAGCAGCGTTTTGGCGAGATTGGCGCGGGCGCCGAAGAACTGCATCTGCTTGCCGATCACCATCGGGCTGACGCAGCAGGCGATGGCGTAGTCGTCGCTGTGAAAATCGCTGCGCATCAGATCGTCGTTCTCATACTGCAGCGACGAGGTGGCGATAGAGACCCGGGCGGCATATTTTTTAAACGCCGCCGGCAGCGCTTGCGACCAGAGCACGGTCAGGTTCGGCTCCGGCGCCGGGCCCATGGTGTGCAGAGTATGCAGATAGCGGAAGGTGGTTTTGCTGACCAGGGTGCGACCATCCAGCCCCATGCCGCCCAGCACCTCCGTCGCCCAGATGGGATCCCCGGAGAACAGCGAATCAAATTCCGGGGTGCGCAGGAAACGCACCATGCGGATCTTCATGATGAAGTGATCAATGAGCTCCTGGGCCTGCTCCTCATTCAATAAACCGGCGCGCAGATCGCGTTCGATATAGATGTCGAGGAAGGTGGCCGTGCGCCCCAGCGACATGGCGCCGCCGTTCTGCGACTTCACCGCCGCCAGGTAGGCGAAGTAGAGCCACTGCACCGCCTCCCGGGCAGTGCGCGCCGGGTGAGAGATATCGCAGCCGTAGCGGGCCGCCATCTCCTGCATCTGCAGCAGCGCGCGCCGCTGTTCGGCCAGCTCTTCGCGCAGGCGCAGGGTGGCCTCCAGCGCCTCGCCGCGCTCAAGGGCCGGCTGCAGGTCGGCAAACTGCAGCTCACGTTCGCGGACCAGGTAGCGAATGCCGTACAGCGCCACGCGGCGGTAATCGCCGATGATCCGTCCGCGGCCATAGCCGTCCGGTAGCCCGGTCAGCACCCCGGATTTGCGGCAGCGCAGCATATCCGGGGAATAGACGTCAAAAACGCCCTGATTGTGGGTCTTACGCAGCGCCGTAAACTGATACTCAAAGTCAGGATCCATTTCGCGACCATAGGCCTCGAAGGCGCTTTTGATCATCTTGATGCCGCCAAAAGGATGCAGGGCGCGCTTCAGCGGCTGGTCCGTTTGCAGGCCGACGATCTTTTCCAGCGGCTGGTTGATATAGCCCGCCGCGTGGGCGGTGATGGAGGTGGCGACATTGGTGTCGAAATCCACCGGCGCATGGGTGGCGTTCTCGACGCGGATCCCGGCCATCACCTGCTCCCAGAGGGCGGTGGTCGCTGGCGTCGCGTCGGCGAGGAAAGACTCATCGCCCTCGTAAGGGGTGTAGTTATGCTGAATAAAGTCGCGAACGTCGATCTGCGTTTGCCACGCCGTACCGCGAAAGCCCAGCCAGGCGTCGGCGTATCGTACATCCTGGGTATCGATATCTACTTTCATGAACATCGTCTCTCTACAGAATAAAAAGTCAGGCCAGCGCCGCCGCGGTGTGGATCCGGCCTAAGCGGATCGCATCGAGGGCAATCATGCGCTCTTCATTGGTAGGAATAACCGCGCAGCGCACCCGGCTGCCGTCGGCGGAGATCAGGCGCTCGCCGGCCGAATTGGGCTGCTGATTGCGGGCGGCGTCCATCGCAAGGCCAAAGACCGTCAGCCGCTCGCTCACCAGCCGACGGATCAGCACCGAGTTCTCGCCAATCCCGCCGGTGAAAATAATGCCGTCGAGACGCTGCAGCGCCGCGGCGTGGCCGGCAATATGGCGGGCGATACGATGGACAAAGGTTTTAATCGCCAGGCGGGCGCGGGCATGGCCCTCATGCCACGCCTGCTCCAGCACCCGCAGGTCGGAGGAAAGACCGGAGATCCCCAGCAGGCCGGAGGCGGTGTTGGCCACCCGCTCCAGGTCGCTGAGGGTCTGCCGGGTTTCCCCGGCAATCCACGCCATGGCGCCGAAGTCGACATCACCGCTGCGGGTGCCCATCATCAGCCCCTCCAGCGGCGTCATCCCCATCGAGGTGTCCACGCTGCGGCCGTTACGCACCGCGCAGATCGAGGCGCCATTGCCCAGGTGGGCGATCACCAGGCCGCTCTCCTGCTCCGGCAACCCGAGCAGCGCCAGGGCGCGCTGGGACACATAGCGGTGCGAGGTGCCGTGGAAACCGTAGCGGCGTACCCCGAGATTCTGGTAATACTCCCACGGCAGACCATAGAGAAAAGCTTCCGGGGCCAGGGTCTGGTGAAAGCTGGTATCAAAGACCGCCACCTGCATCACCTCCGGGAACAGCCGCTGCGCCGAGGCGATGCCGCTGAGACTGGCGTAGTTATGCAGCGGGGCCAGGGACGATACCTGGCGAATGTTATTGATAACCTCCTCGCTAATAATGACCGACTCGGTGAACAGGTCGCCGCCGTGGGCGACGCGGTGGCCAATCAGGGCCACGCTGTGGATGAGGTCGCGTTGGGCTAATGCTCCGGCGATCGCCTGCAGGGCGCCTTCGTAGCCGCGCTGCGCCAGCGCCACCGGCTCGCCGCCGTTGAGCGAGAGAGACGCCCGTTCCGCGTTGATGCCCTCGGCCACGCCGTTGAGCAGGCAGTCGCAGCTTGCGGCGTCCAGGACGGAAAATTTGATCGACGACGAGCCGCAGTTAATCACCAGTACTACCGGAAATTCAGTCATGTTGTACTCCGCGTGGCCTGAGCCGGATTAGAACAGTTTGTAAGCAATGTTGAGGATGGTCAGCAGACCGATAGCGGTCACAAAGAGGTTGTCGAGACGGCCACGGTATTTGGCCAGCGAAGGCGCTTTACGAATGGCGTACATCGGCAGCAGGCACAGCAGCGAGGCGATAATCGGCGCGCCCATCGCCTCAATCAGGTCGAGGATATTGGGGTTGGCATACGCCACCACCCAGGTCGAGCCCATGATGAACACCATGCTCAGGGTATTGAGCTTGCCGCTGGAGACCCGGGTTTTATCCCCTTTATAGCCAAAGCGCAGGATCAGACCGTTCAGCCCTTCGAGCGTGCCGAGATAGTGGCCGAAAAACGATTTGAAGATGGCCACCAGGGCGATGATCGACGCGCCATACTCCAGCAGGGTGGCAAAGGTGGATTTGGTGCCCGACATCGAGGCAAAGTGGTTCGCCAGATAGGAGAGCACCGGGATATTCTGCGCCTTGGCGTCCGCCATGTTCTGCGGTGAGAGGGTAAACAGGCAGCTGAAGGCGAAGAACATCACCACCGCCACCATCAGCATGCTGGCCCGGGAGATGATCTGTGAGCATTTGCGTTCGGTATACTCGCGGCCAAACTGCGCTTCATACTCTTCGCGTTTGGAGACCACAAACGAGGAGACGATCGGCGAGAAGTTGAAGGAGAACACCATGATGGAGATGCCCAGCCATACCGTCACCAGAATGCCGTCGTGACCGGTTAAGGCGATATCGCTGAGGTTGACCTGGTCAATCACCGCGCTATTCCAGTAGGGGATCAGGGACAGGGAGATCACCACCAGGCTGGCGATAAACGGCCACACCAGATAGCTCATCACCTTGACCATCAGGTCTTTACCAAACCAGATGACAAACGCCATCAGCAGCAGCAGGAGCAGCGCCACCACCCCGCGGTTGAGAGCCGGCATCTGCAGCTGGTTCTCCCAGAAAGTCATAAAGGTATTGGTGATCGTGACGCCATAAATCCACAGCAGTGGGCAGATGGCGAAGAAGTACAGAAAGGTGATCACCACCCCGCCGGTTTTGCCAAAATGCTCTTCCACCGTTTCGGTGATATTGCCGGAGGGGTTAGCCCCCGACAGGCATAGCCGGGCCAGCGCCCGATGGCAATAAAAGGCGATGGGATAGGCCAGCACCAGCATCACCAGGATCGGGATCAGCCCGCCGAAGCCGGCGCGGATCGGGAAAAACAGCACCCCGGCGCCGATAGCGGTGCCAAACAGGCCCAGGGTCCAGGTGGTGTCAGATTTACGCCAGGACGAAAGGCTTGTCTGGCTGGATGCAATGCTCTCAGTCGTACTCATATCCTGTCCTCACTTATGTATTGAATTAAGCGTCAACAAAACCGGTAATTTGCGATACCCGGGAGAGATCGATATTGCCCCCGGAAATCAGGCTGACCGTTTTGCGGTTCTGGATATAGCTGTCGAGTTTGCCGCTTAATAACGCGGCGCAGGCTAACGCCCCGGCCCCTTCGGTGATCACTTTATTGCGCTGAATTAAGGCGACCATGCTCTGGCGAATGTCATCCTCACTCACCAGGACGATGTCATCCACCAGCTGGCGGGCGATTTCATAGGTCAGTTTCCCCGGGCGGGCGACGTCGCAACCATCGGCTAAGGTGCCGGCGTGGCGATGGCTGGTGATTTCCCCGGCATACCAGGAGGCGGCCATGCCGTGAACATTCTCCGACTGCACGCCGATAATGCGGATTGTCGGGTTAATGGATTTAATCGCGATCGCGATACCGGCAATTAAGCCGCCGCCGCCAATGGGCACGATGACATTATCCACGTCATACAGATCTTCTAATATTTCGAGTCCAATCGTCCCCTGCCCGGCGATAACCTGCGGGTCGTCATAGGGGGGAATAAAAATGCGGCCCTCAAGTTCAACAATATCGCTGGCTTTGGCGAGGGTATCGTTAAAATTATCGCCATGTAGCACCACTTCCGCCGAATAATCACAGGTGGCGGCAACTTTCGATTTCGGCGCCCCTTTCGGCATCACCACTTTCCCGTCGATGCCGAGCATGGCGCAGGAGAGCGAGACGCCCTGGGCGTGGTTGCCCGCTGAGCAGGCCACCACCCCTTTGCGTTTTTCCGCCGCGGTTAAACCGCACAGTTTATTAAAGGCGCCGCGAATTTTAAATGAACCCGTGCGCTGCATATTTTCGAATTTAAGAAATATTTCGCCCTGGCAGCGCTCGCTAAAATAATTCGAACGGGGCATGCCTGTTTTATATATTTTTCCCGCGAGGCGTTGTTTCGCTTCGAGAATATCGTCAATAGATACCGGAAGATCGTAGGTAATATGCATTATGGCCTCTGTATCTTAATATAAAGTCAATGACCGGGCGTCATCCTGCTGATAACAGCGAGGACGTGTGTTGGATTATTTAACGACTTTCAGTTACGCAATAATTTGTAATGGCTGCCAGTGGCGGTTGCCCTGCCCCGAGGAATAGTGTTTCGCCATCTCCACCAGCGACGCCGCGGCGGTTTTTAACCGGTAATTTTTCGACCATACCGCCGCATAGCGCGCCACCGGCAAGGCCTCTTTAATGGGGATGGTGACAAACTGGCTCGAGCCAAACGGCGTGGTCATGTCGCAGGGGATCACCGTCAGAAAATCGGCATTGAGCACCAGGTTATAGATCGTCACCACCGAATCGGTATTAACGATATTTTCACGGCGGATACCGCTGCGCTGCAGGGTGGTCAGCAGTTCGCTGTAGTAGCCCATATTGGTCTCCGGCAGCACCCACTGCTCGTGCTGGAGCGAGGCCAGGCGGACGGTGCCGTTGCCGATCCGCGCCCGGTTCGCCACCAGCACAAACTCAGACTCAAACAGCGGCTCGACGTGCAGGTCCTGCAGTTTCATCTCATCGCTCAGCGTCCCGATGGCGAAGTCGAGGCGCCCGTCGCGGATTGCCGGCAAAAAGGCGGAGAGCTGCGCCTCATACATCGAGACCCGCGCCTTGGGGAAAGTCATTTTAAACTGATGCACCATCTCCGACATAAAGGTAAACCCGACCAGCGAAGGGAAACCAAAGGAGACATCCACCACCGCGCTGTTGGTCAGAGCATTCATTTCATTGACCATATTTTTCATTTCACGGGTGATCGCTTCTGACCAGTTGAGAAATACCTGCCCGGCCTCGGTGAGCGAGACGCCGGTATTTCGCCGGACGATTAATTCGCTGCCAAAATAACTCTCCATGTCGCCAATAATTTTACTGACCGCCGGCTGAGTGAGTCCTAACGCTTTTGCTCCGGCCCCGATTGACCCGCTGCGGATCACTTCCTGGAAAACTACCAGATGCTGTGTTTTAGGCAGAGAAAAAGTATTCATCGCGTCTCACTTTCATTCCTTTGTTGACGGCGGAAAGTGTAACAAATCGCAATTGCCGGGTTATGTGAGAGCTCTCACAAAGGCTCCGCCGCGGCGGATAAGCAGGATCCACGAGCCAGAATAAGTAAAGTAAAATCAATATATTAAAATCATCATGAACGCTATTTGCACGCCTTTTTCCGTGGCCGAATGCGGGGATAAAAATAATTGATGGCGATAACATCGACGGCGAAATGGCGATAAAAAATACGTCTTTTGTACGTTATTCGACCTGCGCTATCAGGGTGAGAAGAAAGCCGAAAATTAAATTAATGCTGTAAAGAATAAAAAGCAGACGTAATAAACGCCATTATTTAACGACAAGCCGGTCGGGCATCACATTTTATCCCCGGCGGTTGGGGAAAATGCACGGTCATTATTTACACCAAAGAAACATAAAATTCACAATTTTTCTTTTGGGTCGCGATAGGCAGCGATCTTTTTTCCGCCATAGCGCAGTTGGTCATACTTTGATTAAAATCAACCCTGGTAATTTATCTTTTACGACGGCCATTGGAGAGTCATTTGTGTTGCCGATCACAAATCCATAAAACAACGACCCGGCCTATCGTGAAGAGATGATCCCGCGGCTGCGCCAGCAGCTTAACGAGCAGCTGATGAGCGACCAGCTGGCTGTCGACCTGCTCTCTTCCTATCTGCGAATGGATCTCAGCGCCCAGCCGTGGGACCAGCCGCTATAGCCCGCCCCGGCGCAGATCGCTGGCCCGGGCATTTCGCCTATAGCTGGCTGACCCCCAGCGCCGCGGCCTCATCCCGCCACGCCAGCAGCGGCGCATAGGCCTCCCGCGACATATCGCTATAGCCGCAGATCAGCAAGGCGTCGCACAGGGAACGATAGCGATCATCGCTTACCAGCTGCTGGAGCGCCTCGCGCAGGCTATTCAGCGTTGCCGCCGGGGTGGCGCCGGCGGTGATCAGCGGCAACCCTGGCGCGGCCGGGCTCCAGCCGATCGCCACCAGGCCTGCCAGAGCCTGCGGCTGATAGCGCTGCAGCAGAGCGTAGGTCACGCAGTCGATGGCGGCGATATCGGCGTTTTCCTGCTGCAGCTCGCGCAGCGATTGCCGATGGCTGCCGCTGAACATCACCGCTGAAAAAAAACGCCCCTCCCGGGAGAGCGGCGCGACCATTTTACGCAGTACGTTGTAGCCGGACTGCGAGTGCTCGGCATTGCACACCGCCCGACGGCCAAAAAAGTCCCCCAGCATCCGGTGGCTATCCGCTTCGCGGACCACCAGCAGGCTGCGATAGCGGCGCCCTTCGCAACCGGGCGCAGCGTAGTGGAAGCAGCCCACCGTCTGCACCTCCGGCAATTGGGTCACCAGCGGGTAGCCACAGGTCTGGCTCAGCAACAGCGTCGGCTGGCGCCAGTGAGCCAGCAGATCCCCGGGGTCAGCCGCCGGAGGGTCCCCCGCCACCATCACGCCGCGTTCGTCCAGCAGCGACTGCACCGCCTGCCACAGGGCCTGGGTCTGTTGGCGGTGGATGGCATACATCGGAAAAGTCATGCGTTCAGCCATGTTCTCCTCCCGCCTGCTCGCCAAAGCCCGGATGGGCGTTCACCGCCACCGCCCGGCGGCTAAAATGGCGTCGCCACTCGCCGTACCCGCGCACCAGGAACCCCTGATTACGCTGCAGATACGCCGCCTGGCGATGCAGATACAGTTGACGTAAAGCGTACCAGGGGACCCCTGGCAGATCATGATGCACCGCATGGTAGTTGAGATTGAGGAACAGCGCCCGCCAGGGGAGCCCGGCCTCGTTGATCACCGAGCGGGCCAGCGGGTCATCCGCGGCGCGGTGTTCGAGAAAAGAGCGTACTTTGGTCAGGGCCAGCGCCGGGTAGCTCACCGCCAGCACAAACCACAGCGGAGAAAAACCCTGCGCCGCCATCCAGGTCAGCAGGCCCGTCAGCAGCAACAGATGCAGACTCCACATGGCGATAGCGCGGCGGTCGCCCTCGTGGAAAGCCCGCAGCGCGCTGTTCAGGGTGTGAATAATATCCATCATCGGCGCCAGCAGCAGACGCCCCCAGAAGGTGTTGCGCAGGTGGATAAGGCGGCGCTGCCAGGCTGAGAAGCGCTGCCAGCTTTCCGCCGTTACGTAGTACGATTCGGGGTCATCCTCAGGGTGCGTCAGCAGATGGTTGCGATGGTGCGCCAGGTGGCTGTCGCGGTAGACGCCATAGGGATACCAGACCGCCAGCGGCAGCGTCCCCAACAGCTGGTTAAACCATGCCAGCCGGGTGGGATGCCCATGGATCAGCTCATGCTGTAAGGACATATACCAGGCGGTAAACCAGATCAACAGCAGCGTGGCCGGAAACAGTCCCAGCGTCCGCCAGCCCGCCACGCAGGCAAACCAGCCGCCGTAAACCGTCACAATCAGCAGCCAGGTCGGCAGCTCGCTGCGCCACAGCCAGCTGCGCGCCAGCTGGCGGATCAGGATGCGCTGTTGGTCATCCACATAGACAGCCGTCTTCTTTTCCGTCACTTCCGATACCTTGCCGTGTTGCCTCATTCCCACCGAAGATGTGAGATAACACGTTAAATAACAAAGTATTTAATTGACTTAGCTTTGCCAAAAAGCGCGTTTGTGTTCAACAGGGCAAAGAGAATACCGTCCATGGCGCAACAGGTTGGCGGTGTTTACATTGCGCTCGATTCTCGCTGCCGTTGTACTTGTAACTGTTTGAAGATCTCCTCAACTGCCATCCGGTTATGATACTTCGCCTGAAGACTATAATCGTATTTTGTTAATGCGCGGTCCCAGTAGGTAGCAACGGCCAGCTGGACTTCAGGGAACGAGAGTAACTGAAGACCCACTTCAAACTCACCCTCAAACCAGATTTGCTGCGCGTGCGATAAGGCTGTTTTATAAATTGGTTTTTCAAACCCTCCTTTATGGTCCGTTACCCACTGAACAATATCGGGATAGTCCATGATAAGCTCATCTGCTAATAACATATGAATTTGACAATCGCGGGACCGCGTTGAATAAGCGACTTCGTGGCTATGGATACTAAGCGTAAAATACCGGGACCATCCGCTATGCGCCCCTGGGAACAGACTAAACACCCAAACCCCTTCTTTATGTCGCCATTTTTCACAACCGGCGACAGCGAATAGTTTTACCAGGTAATCTCTCAACCCCTGGTGATGAAAAAGTCGGTCGATTTTAGGTTTAGTCGTCAACGGTTGTTGATCAAGGCTGGCAAGATGATGGGCAGCCAGTTCAGGCGTGACATTAAATAGCTCTTTCTGATTTGCAATAGTCCGCACGCGAGAATCGCGAAAAAGATAGTGCAGCCAGGTTTCGACATTATGCCAGTCAGGTACGCTACGGTAGTCTGCTACCCGCCATGGGGCATATAAACAATAGGGTGGCTGGGTATTAATCTCCTTACACCGCTTCTCTGGCAAATAATCCGTGCCACCAATTTTAATATACGGTGTTTTATCTGATACCAGTATATATACGTAGCCATACGTATTTTCATTATTCATACTGCCTCCTGCAACATATTCTCCTCAGTTACAACAGAATACGGTATGGCATGAATGCTTTAATTATCCTGGTATCACATATTTCTTATTACGTTTTACCGAACCTGCGTTTCGGTTGTATATCACGTTTCGTTCGCGGGCTGACCTCCTGTTGGCCTTCGCACCACAATTAAATGCAGAGAACCTCGCCAGACGCGCCACGTAGTCAGATACAACGCAGGAAAATGCTTACCACAGCCCGGAAGCCCCTTTTCCAGGCCGGACAAGGACAGCGGCGTCGCTTTTGTGCCGGGCGGCGGCTGCGCCTTGCCCGGCCTACAATCCGTGCGGCCTGTCGTTAATTTATTTACCGCTGTTGCTGAAATTTTACCGCCAGGTCGAGGATACTTAAGGACTCCAGCGCCTTACCCGCCTTCGCGCCGACGATACCGGCGGAGCGTCACAGCGACTACTCCTCTTCCCGCTCCGCTGGCGTCCAGGTCGGCAGAGTCTGGAAGGTGTGCAACAGCCCTTCGGACCACGCCTTGCGAATGCGGTTGAAGTAGGGATCGCTGTCGGTGATGCGATGCTGCCCGGCACTGCTGAAGCTGCCGCTGCGGTAGAGCAGCGTATCCAGCGGCAGGCCGACGGACAGATTACTGCGCAGCGTCGAATCAATGGAGATCAACGCGCAGCACATCGCCTGCTCCAGCGGCGTGTCGATGGTCAGCACCCGATCGATGATCGGTTTGCCGTATTTGCTTTCGCCAATCTGGAAATAAGGCGTGTCGCGGGTGGCTTCAATAAAGTTGCCCTCCGGATAAATATGGAACAGACGATGGGTTTCGCCGGCGATCTGGCCGCCAAGCAGCAGGTTGCAGTTGAAGTTGGTGTTACTGCAGGTCTGCTGGTTGCTGCTGTCGCGCTGGATCACCTCCAGCAGCGTTTTACCGATCAGCATCGCGGCGTCGTAGAGGGAAGTGACCTGCATCAGATTCGGCTCCTGCTGGGTACGGATGCGCGCGCTGAGCAGGCTTATCACGCTCTGGGTGGTGGCCAGATTGCCGGCGGATTGCAGCACCAGCACCCGTTCCCCCTCCTGATGGAAAACGTGCAGCTTTTTAAAAGTGGCAATATGGTCGACGCCCGCGTTGGTGCGGGAGTCGGAAGCAAACACCAGTCCATCCGCCAGGCACATGGCCACACAGTAGGTCATTGCGGTTATTCCCGTATTATTGCTGCTGCGCCTGCTGGCTGTGTTCGCGCACTTCAGCGTTAGTTAACATAATCTCCCCGCCGCCGCCCAGCCGGGTGCCCCGTACCGGGCAGGCGTCGAGATAATCCAGCCCGGTCGCCAGCCGTAAATGCTGATTCAGGCGACGGGTATTATTGGTGATATCAAACGACAGCCAGCGGCCGTCGAGCCAGACTTCCGCCCAGGCATGCATCGCCACATGCTGGGCGTTATCGCTGTAGACATAGCCGCTGACGTAGCGCGCCGGGATCTCCAGCGCGCGGCAGCAGGCGAGAAAAACATGGGTATGATCCTGGCACACCCCCTTCGCGCGGGCGAAGGCGTCGGCGGCGGAGTCCTGCACCTGGGTCGCGCCGGGGGAGTATGGCATTCTTAACAGCAGATCCGCCATCAGTTGATTCAGACTCTCTTCCGCCGCATCGGGACGATAGAGGCGCTGGGCAAACTCACGGATCGCCGTATCGGCGCGGGTTAGCGGCGTACAGCGCAGAAAAACCAGCGGCGACAGCAGCTCGGCCTCTTCATCACGCGTCTCCTCCCCTTCGTCGGCGATATCGACAATCCCGCTGGCGCGGATGGTGATCTCCTTGTGCGGGTTATCCAGCGTCAGCACATGCAGCACATTGCCCCAGCCGTCGGTAGTGGTCACCGCCGCGCCGTCCGGCAGGGTCAGCGTCCAGGCGGTGATCGTCTGCCGGGCGGTACTGCGCGGCGTCAGGCGCAGATACTGGGTGGAAAACTTCACTTCTTCATCGTAGCCATAGCGGGTGAGATGATCGATGACCAGTTTCATAAGGCCTCCAGGTAGGTTTGTCTGATGCTGTCGGACAGCGCGTTAATTCTCGCCAGCAGCCCGTTAAGGGTGGTCTGCAGGTCCGCCTGCGCCAGGTCGTCACGGGTGCTGAAGCGCAGGTCAACGTTGAGCTGATGGGCGAGGCGCAACGGTTGATAGGAGCGATCGTTGGCGATTTTCTCCAGCTCGCCCACCAGGTCGGCAATGCTGGCGCGCAGCGAACGCGGAATATCGTTGCGCAGGATCAGCAGCTCCATCACCGTTTCGCGACTGACCGGCTGGCGGTAGAGGCTGTTGTAGGCTTCGCGGGCGCTGACCGCATTGAGCAGGGTATCCAGCCGGTAGTATTCCCGCACCGGATCCGGGTCGTTGGTCAGCTGTTGATCCTTAATCAGCAGCAGCTGGGTGGTGGCGAACGCGCGCTCGATCAGCGTGCCGATACCGATAAAACTCAGGGCGTCGTTGCGCAGCAGCGTGCCGATCACTGCCCCGCGAAACAGATGCACCCGCTCTTTCACCCACTCAAAAAAGCCGTCGCTCCCCAGCTCGCCCAGCCCCTGCTGGCGGAGGGTCCGCAGTTCAATGCGGGTGGCATTGATGCTCTCCCACACTTCGGCCGACAGACTGCCGCGCACCGCGTGCGCGTTGTTCCACGCCATCTCCACGCAGCTGTAAATACTGCAGGGGTTGTTGCCATCAAGGGCAAAAAAGTTGAGCAGATTGCTCATGGTAAAGCGGGCATGGCGCGCCTGAAACAACTCGTGGGTCATCGACAAATTCAGCGGCAGCGCCAGATCCCGCGACTGCTGGCTGTGGCGGGGTATCATTGATAATTTCCAGGTCACGTCCAGCACCCGGGCGTAGCTCTCCGCCCGCTCGAGATAGCGGGCCATCCAGAACAGTTCACTCGCCGTACGACTTAGCATGATGCGTCATCCTCCATCACCCAGGTATCCTTGGTTCCGCCGCCCTGCGACGAGTTGACCACCAGCGACCCTTCGGTCAGCGCCACGCGGGTCAGGCCGCCGGGCACCAGCCGCATCTCCTGCCCGGACAGCACGTAGGGGCGTAAATCGATATGCCGCGGCGACAGCCCTTCATCAACGAAGGTGGGGCAGGTCGACAGCGCGAGGGTGTCCTGGGCGATATAGTTGGCCGGATTGGCCAGCAGGCGCTGGCGGAAGGCCTCCCGCTCCTCTTTGGTGGAACGCGGGCCGACCAGCATGCCGTAGCCCCCGGCGCCATGGACCTCCTTGACCACCATCAGCTCGAGATTGCTCAGCACGTAGCGCAGGTCCTCCGCTTTCCGGCACTGCCAGGTAGGGATATTGCTGAGGATCGGCTGTTCGCCGAGGTAAAAGCGGATCATCTCCGGGACGTACGGATAGATCGATTTGTCGTCAGCCACCCCGGTGCCGATGGCGTTGGCCAGCACTACGCCGCCGGCGCGATAGACGGACAGCAGCCCCGGGACGCCGAGCATCGAATCGGCGCGGAAGGCCAGCGGGTCGAGCCAGGCGTCGTCGATGCGGCGATAAATCACATCCACCCGCCGCGGCCCCTCGGTGGTGCGCATATACACCGCGCCGTTTTTAATAAACAGATCGGCGCTCTCCACCAGCTCGACCCCCATCTGCTGCGCCAGGAAGCTGTGCTCGAAGTAGGCGCTGTTGAAGCGACCCGGGGTCATCACCACGACGCAGGGATCATCCACCAGCGAGCTTTCGCGCAGGGTCTGCAGGAGGTAGCTCGGGTAGCGCTCCACCGGCGCAATATGATGCTGCTCGAACATCTCCGGATAGAGGCGCATCATCATCTTACGGTTTTCGAGCATGTAGGAGACGCCGGACGGCGTGCGCAGATTATCCTCCAGCACGTAGTACTGACCGTCGTTATTGCGCACCATATCGACGCCGGTGATATGGGCATAGGTGTTGTTTGGCAGGTTGATGCCCTGCATGCACGGCTGATACTGCTCGTTGGCCAGCACCTGCTCGGCCGGGATCAGCCCCGCGCGCAGGATATTCTGCTCATGATAGATGTCATAGAGGAAGGCGTTCAGCGCTTTCACCCGCTGGCGTATGCCGCGGTCAATGCGCTGCCACTCCCCGGCGGGTATGATCCGCGGCACGCTGTCAAACGGGATCAGCCGCTCGGTCCCCTCATCCTCGCCGTACACGTTAAAGGTGATGCCGATACGGTGAAAAAGCAGTTCCGCTTGCGCTTTTTTCTGCCGGATAGAGAATTGATCGGTGTTGCGAAACCATTGCCACCAGGCATTATAGTGCGGCCGCTGTTCACCCTGCGCGGTCAGCATCTCGTCATAATAATGCCCGTCAGGTAGCGTAATTTTAATCATGGCTATCCCCTCCGGTTGTACTCACTTTGTGGTAATCCCGCTAAGAGATAAGCATTAATTATGCCAGGTCCTCTGCCGCCGCGGCGTTGTGCAAATCGGTTCAGCCCCGCCGTCTGGTTGTGCAAAAAATCGCCAAAACAGCCGCCCGCGCCCGGCGGCGGCTGCACCGTCGTGAGGCAGGGCGACGTTTTTTGCGCCATCGTGGACGCCAGCGCCCTCAGCCAGGCGGCCCAGCCCGCGGCGGTCTCAGGAGACCTGGTAGGTAAATCCTCTGTTTTCGCGCAAAATGTTACCCCTGACACGCGCAGCGGCAGATATTCGTCTAAGGTTTTTGGATGGCCAAACGTCGTGGCCCGCAGTCGATAATGATAAGGAGAACTCCCCATGACGAGTACTGATGCACGTCGTCCCGCTGCTTTGCCCTGTTCCCTGCGCCTGGCGATCGGCGGCGCTCTGATCGCCCTGATGAGCCTGAACGCTCAGGCGGAAGATGGCAAAACCGCGCCGCCCCCCTCGCCGGATATTCTGCTGGGCCCGCTGTTCAATGATGTCCAGAGCGCGAAGCTGTTTGCCGATCAGAAAACCTTCGCCGACGCTATCCCTAACAGCGATCCGCTGATGATCCTTGCCGATTACCGGATGCAAAAAAACCAGGCCAGCTTCGACCTGCGCCACTTCGTCGAACTGAACTTCACGCTGCCGAAAGAGAACGACACCTATGTGCCGCCCAAAGGGCAAACTCTGCGTCAACATATCGATGGCCTGTGGCCGGTCCTGACCCGCAGCACCGTCGAGGTGGAAAAATGGGACTCGCTGCTGCCGCTGCCTAAGCCCTACGTGGTGCCCGGAGGACGTTTCCGCGAAGTCTATTACTGGGACAGCTATTTCACCATGCTGGGTCTTGCCGAAAGCGGTCACTGGGATAAAGTCGAGGATATGGTCGCCAACTTCGCCGCAGAAATTGACGCCTGGGGCCATATCCCCAACGGCAACCGCACCTATTATCTCAGCCGTTCGCAGCCCCCCTTCTTCTCCTTTATGGTGAGCCTGCTGGCGACGCATGATGGCGACCAGGTGCTGAAAACCTACCAGCCGCAGCTGGAGAAAGAGTATCGCTACTGGATGGCCGGAGCGGACGCGCTGGCTCCCGGCAGCGCCGACAAACGGGCGGTGCGGATGGCGGACGGCGCGCTGCTCAACCGCTACTGGGACGATAACGACACCCCGCGTCCCGAGTCCTGGCTTGACGACGTCAAAACCGCCAAAAGCAACCCGAATCGTCCGGCAACCGAGATCTATCGCGACCTGCGCTCCGCCGCCGCCTCCGGCTGGGATTTCAGCTCCCGCTGGATGGACAATCCGCAGCAGCTCGCCACCATTCGCACCACCTCGATTGTCCCGGTCGATCTCAATGCCCTGATGTTCCATCTGGAGAAAACCCTCGCCCGCGCCAGCAAGGCATCCGGGGACAGCGCTGGCGCTACGCAGTACGATGCGCTGGCTAACGCCCGCCAGCAGGCCATCGAGAAATACCTGTGGAATGATAAAGAGGGATGGTACGCCGACTACGATCTGAAAACCCACAAGGTGCGCAATCAACTGACCGCGGCGGCGCTGTTCCCGCTGTACGTCAATGCCGCGTCACGCGAGCGGGCGACGAAAGTGGCCGCCGCCGCCGAGTCGCGCCTGCTTAAACCCGGCGGGCTGACCACCACCACCGTCAACAGCGGCCAGCAGTGGGACGCCCCCAACGGCTGGGCGCCGCTGCAGTGGGTGGCGGTCGAGGGGCTGCAAAACTATGGTCAGCAGAAGATCGCCATGGAGGTCACCTGGCGCTTCCTGACCAACGTGCAGCATACCTATGACAGTAAGCAAAAGCTGGTGGAGAAGTATGACGTGAGCTCGACCGGCACCGGCGGCGGCGGCGGGGAATATCCGCTGCAGGACGGCTTTGGCTGGACCAACGGCGTCACCCTGAAGATGTTGGATCTGATCTGCCCGCAGGAGAAACCCTGCGATGCGCTGCCCGCTACCCGTCCGGCGACAACCCCTTCACCGCAGGACAAACCTGTTGCGGCGCCCGCGGCTAACGACCCCGCCCCTGCGGAACCGCAAAAGACCGGCTCCTGACGCTTCGCCGCTCCCTACCAAAATCGGTAGGGGGAAGCGGTCTCCCTGGTCACTATCGTCCCGCGCAGACCCATTCTGCGGCTCGCGGGAAACACTTCCCCACCCCCTCGCGTTGAACAGGTCACCTTTTCGCTTGATCGCACAAATACAAACAATAATAATTCGCATTACTTTTTAACGAATAATGACAGATTCGTTTTTCACGCGGCGGCGTACAGGAGTACCAGACCGCGTTGGTTCAGGATGATCTTATGAACGTGGCTATTTCTCGAAAACGCCCGGGGCTGCTGTATGCCCTTGCGGTCGCACTCCCCTTCACCGCGCAAGCCGAAGAGACGGTGGTGGTCACTGCCACCCCGCCGGCGTCCGCCAGCGCGCCGACGGAGGGCTACAGCGCCAGCACCTCGCTCGGGGCGACGAAAACCGACCAGCCGTTAATCACTACCGCCCAGTCGGTGTCGGTGGTCACCCGCCAGCAGATGGCGGATCAGGGGGCGAATACCATCAGCCAGGCGCTGGAATATACCCCGGGGGTCTACTCCAGCTTCGGCGGCGGCGCCACCCGGTTCGACGCCATCTCCCTGCGCGGCTACCACGGCGGCGACGTCGATAACCTGTTCCTCGACGGCATGCGCCTGATGAGCGACGGCGGCAGCCATAACGTATTGCAAATCGACCCGTGGTTTATCGAACGCGTGGATGTGATCCGCGGCCCCTCCTCCGCGCTCTACGGGCAGAGCGTGCCGGGCGGCGTGGTCAACCTGACTTCCAAACGTCCGCAGTTCAGTCAGCAGGGCCACATCCGCCTGACCGGCGGCACGCAAAATACCAAAGGCGCGGCCTTCGATTACACCGACGCCATCAATGACCAGTGGGCATGGCGGCTGATCGGGATGACCCGCAGCAGCGACACGCAGTATGACCATACCCGCGAAGAGCGCTACGCGATTTCGCCTTCCCTGCTGTGGCAGCCGGACAGCGACACCTCGCTGCTGCTGCGCGCCTATCTGCAAAAAGATCCTTCCGGCGGCTACCACGGCTCTTTGCCGCTGGACGGCACCCGCTACGCGCACAATGGCCGTAAGCTCTCCCCCAGCACCAACGAAGGCGATCCGGGAGATGGCTATCAACGCCGCCAGCAGATCTACAGCTATGAGTTTGACCACCAGTTCACCGACGTCTGGTCGGTCTATTCCGCCGGGAGCTACACCCATACCAACGTCTCCCTCGATCAGGTCTACCAGGTCGGCTGGATAGATGACAGCGACATGCTGGCCCGGGGCTACAGCGGTTCGCGCGGTTCGCTGGACGGCTGGTCAACCGATAACCGCCTGCGCGCCGATTTCAATACAGGCGACCTGGCGCACACCCTGATCCTCGGCGCCGAATATCATCGCTTCCGTAACGACCTGTGGACTGGCGCCGGCGGCGCGGCGCCCCTTAACCCGTTTAGCGGCTATACCGCGCAGACCGGACATACCGTTACCTACAGCGACGACAATAATCGCCGCTATTACCAGACCGGGCTGTATCTGCAGGATGAGATGGTCTGGAACCGCTGGCATGTGGATGTTTCCGCCCGCTACGACCGCATCGTTTCCCAGCAGGTCAGCGATACCCAGGGGACCTCAAACCGCCGTTCAGACGACCATATCAGCGGCCGCGCCTCGCTGTTGTACGCCCTGGACAACGGTCTGTCGCCCTACCTGAGCTACAGCCAGGCGATCACTCCGGCGATGCTGCCGGGCGCGGACGGCAAACCGTTGAAACCGACCACCGCCGAACAGGTTGAAGCCGGCCTGAAGTTCCAGCCGCCGGGCAGCAGCGATCTCTATAGCATCGCGGTTTACGACCTGACGCAAAAGGATGTCGCCACTCGCGACCCGAACATCGCCACCGCCACCTATATTCCGGCGGGTAAGGTCCATTCCCAGGGCGTTGAGCTGGAAGCGCACCACCAGATCACCCCACAGCTGAGTACTATCGCCTCGTATACCTGGAATCGTCTGCGTTTCCAGGACACCAAAGACGGGACCGACAATAACACGCCGCAGCTGACCCCGGATCAGATGGCCTCCTTCTGGGCGCGCTATCAGTTCCCGGCGGGGATCTCCGTTGGCGCCGGCGTCCGCTACATCGGTAAACAGTGGGCGGATGATGCCAACACCGCGCGGCTGCCGTCGGTCACGTTGATGGACGCCATGATGCGGGCCGACCTCGGCGTCTGGTCGCCAACGCTGAAAGGCGCTTATGTGCAGGTTAACGCCAACAATATCGGCGACCGCGAGTATATTTCCGGCTGCTATGGCACCGGCAACTGTTACTGGGGAGCAGAGCGCAGCGTTATAGCCACCGTGGGCTACGATTTCTGAGGACGTGGCCTCCGGGAGACTACCGGAGGCCAAACGAGGGATTACATGGCGTCCAGCGCTTTCTGGAGTTTCCAGATATAGCGCGGCGCCTGCGGTGCCGGGTGTTTTTTCACCACATGCTCGAAGAACTCATCGGCGTCGAGATCGTTAATCTCCTCAATGGCGTCCTGGCGGTTCGAGGAGAAGGTACGCAGCAGCGCGCCAGCGCCGTTGGCATAGGAGACCACCACCGCATAGCGCATCACCTGCGGGTCTTTGATCCCCGCCAGCGGACCGTTCTCCAGAATGCTCAGATAGGCGGCCCCCATCGAGATATTACGTTCCGGGTTTTTCAGCTCACTGACCGACGGCTCGCCGCGCCACCCCATCCGCCGATAGACATCGCGTCCGGAGGTCGACGGCTTGAGCTGCATCAGCCCGACGGCGCCGGATTTACTCACCACCGCAGGATTACCGCCCGACTCGATGGCGATGATCGCCGTGATCAGCTGCGGATCCACGCCCCAGGCGGCGCCGGCTTTTTCACTGATCGGCATCCACTGCATCGCCCGCTTCACCGGGACCTCGGGGTTCCACGGCGGGTTAGTGTAATCATGTTTCGAACTACAACCGGCCAGAAAAACGACTAAAATAAGCAACCATCTCAATTTCACACATCTATCCTTATCTACCCAAACGCCATCATGCTACAGAACGACGGCCGCGGTACGTCTCCCGCCTGCCGACAACCTGAAGGATGACGGGTGCGGACTGAAGTTAGCCACCTGGAGATGACAATCGCCATTCCAGGCGGCATCATAACCCTTTCATTCATAGCAAGGAATTATCATGTCTCAGTTTTATCTGGTCGCGCCATCCGGGTATTGCATCAACCAGCAGGCGGCAGCCCGCGGCGTCGAGCGTCTGCAGCAGGCCGGACACGAGGTGGCCCACCAGCAGGTCATTCCCCGCCGGCAGCAGCGTTTCGCCGGGACTGAACATGAACGGCTGGCCGATATTAACCAGCTGGCCCAGTTGCCCGGCCGCAACCGGATCGTCCTCGCCGTGCGCGGCGGCTACGGCGCCAGTCGCCTGCTGCCGCATATCGACTGGCAGGGACTGGTTGCCCGCCAGCAGCGCGACCCGCTGCTGATTTGCGGCCACAGCGATTTCACCGCTATCCAGTCGGGCCTGCTGGCCATGGGCAACGTCATCACCTTCAGCGGGCCAATGCTCGCCGGCAACTTCGGCGCGGAGACACTCGACCCGTTTACCGAGCACCATTTCTGGCAGGCGCTACGCCAGCCGGAATTCACCCTCGAATGGCCGGGCGAAGGGCCGAACTGCCGGGTGGAAGGCACCCTGTGGGGGGGAAATCTGGCGATGCTGACCTCGCTTATCGGCACGCCGTGGCTGCCGGCGATCCGCGACGGCATCCTGGTGGTGGAGGATATCAACGAGCACCCGTTCCGCGTCGAGCGCATGCTGCTTCAGCTGTTGCACAGCGGCGTGCTGGCGGCGCAGAAAGCGGTGATCTTCGGCAGCTTCACCGGCATCGCGCCGAACGACTATGACGCGGGATACGATTTGCCGCAGGTTTTTGATTATCTGCGCCAGCGGCTCCCCCTGCCGCTGATTAGCGGACTGGAGTTTGGCCACGAGCAGCGCACGGTGACCCTGCCGCTGGGCGCCCGCGCGCGCCTGGTGAATCAGGCGGCGGCCACCACCCTGACGATCGGCGGCCATCCGGTGCTGACAGAATAAATTTCCCGAACGCATAGGCGGATCCCCTGCGAATTGTTAAAATAGTGTCACTTTTAGCCATTTTTTCACGCCAGTCAGGGAGTACGTGAACATTGGACGCCGCTGCGGTCATTAGTCTGTTTATTCTGGGTTCTGTTTTAGTAACCTGCAGTATCTTATTGAGCTCCTTTTCTTCGCGCCTTGGCATCCCGATTCTGGTTATCTTTCTGGCCATCGGGATGCTGGCAGGCATTGACGGCATCGGCGGCATCCCCTTCGACAACTACCCCTTCGCCTATATGGTGAGTAACCTGGCGCTGGCGGTGATCCTGCTGGATGGCGGGATGCGCACCCAGGCCAGCTCCTTTCGCGTCGCGCTGTGGCCCGCGCTGTCGCTGGCGACGGTTGGGGTGCTGATCACCTCGGCGCTGACCGGGATGATGGCGGCCTGGTTGTTCAAGCTGGATCTGATCGAAGGCCTGCTGATCGGCGCCATTGTCGGCTCCACCGACGCCGCGGCGGTCTTCTCGCTGCTCGGCGGCAAGGGGCTCAACGAGCGCGTCGGCTCGACGCTGGAGATAGAGTCAGGCAGTAACGACCCGATGGCGGTCTTCCTGACCATCACCCTGATCGAAATGATCCAGCAGCACCAAACCGGCCTCAGCTGGATGTTCGCCGTGCATATCATTCAGCAGTTCGGCCTCGGGATCGCCATCGGCCTCGGCGGCGGCTACCTGCTGCTGCAGATGATTAACCGCATCGTGCTGCCCGCCGGCCTCTATCCGCTGCTGGCGCTGAGCGGCGGGATCATGATTTTTGCCGTCACCACCTCCCTCGACGGCAGCGGTATCCTCGCCGTCTATCTCTGCGGCTTTCTGCTGGGCAACCGGCCGATCCGCAACCGGCACGGCATCCTGCAGAACTTCGACGGCCTGGCGTGGCTGGCGCAGATCGCCATGTTCCTGGTGCTGGGCCTGCTGGTGACGCCCTCCGACCTGCTGCCGATCGCTATCCCGGCGCTGCTGCTGTCGATGTGGATGATATTCATTGCCCGGCCCCTGTCGGTGTTTGCCGGCCTGCTGCCGTTTCGCGGCTTTAACCTGCGCGAACGGGTGTTTATCAGCTGGGTTGGCCTGCGCGGCGCGGTGCCCATTATTCTCGCGGTGTTCCCGATGATGGCCGGCCTGGACAACGCCCGCCTGTTCTTCAATGTCGCCTTCTTCGTGGTGCTGGTGTCGCTGCTGCTGCAGGGCACTTCGCTGTCGTGGGCGGCGAAAAAAGCCAAAGTGGTGGTTCCGCCCATCAGCTGGCCCATCTCCCGCGTCGGGCTGGATATTCACCCGGAAAACCCGTGGGAGCAGTTTGTCTACCAGCTGGGGGCCGATAAGTGGTGCATCGGCGCGGCGCTGCGCGACTTGCACATGCCACCGGAGACGCGGATTGCCGCGCTGTTTCGCAACAATGTCCTGCTGCACCCCACCGGCAGCACCCGCCTGCGGGAAGGCGATATCCTGTGCGTTATTGGTCGGGAGCACGACCTGCCGGCGCTCGGCAAAATGTTCAGCCAGTCGCCGCCGGTGGCGCTCGATCAGCGCTTTTTCGGCGACTTCATTCTTGATGCTGAGGCCCGCTTCGCCGATGTGGCGCAAATCTACGGTCTCGACGGCGGTGAGGAGTTCCGCGAGCATCAGCAGTCGCTCGGGGAAGTGGTGCAGCAGCTGCTGGGCGCCGCGCCGGTGGTGGGCGACCAGGTGGAGTTCGCCGGGATGGTGTGGACGGTAGCTGAAAAAGAGAACGATCACGTGCTGAAGGTTGGGGTGCGGGTCGCGGAAGACGAGGCGGAGTGATCCGCCCCGGAATAGGTTACAGGGTCACAACTGGCACCCGCGGCGCCAGGGCGCACATCAGCTCATAGCCGACAGTGCCGCTGCTGGCCGCCACGTCGTCGATTTTAATCTCTTTGCCCCACAGCTCGACCGGCGCGCCGATCCCGGCCTGCGGACAAGGCGTTAAATCGACCGCCAGCATATCCATCGATACGCGTCCAACGGTAGTGGTGCGTACGCCATCCACCAGCACCGGCGTGCCGCTCGGCGCCACCCGCGGATAGCCATCGGCATAGCCGCAGGCGACGATGCCGATCCGCTGCTCCTGGGTGGTGCGGTACAGGCCGCCATAGCCAATCGCCTCGCCGGGGCGCAGGTTCTGCACGCCGATGATTTCGCTGCGCAGCGTCATGACCGGCTTCAGCCCGGTGTTGGCGATGTCCTGCCACTGCCCGGAAGGCGACGCGCCATACAGCACGATGCCTGGACGAACCCAGTCAAAATGCGCTTCCGGATGCCAGAGGGTCGCCGCCGAGTTGGCCAGCGAGCGCGGGCAATCCAGCCCCTCCGCCGCCTGTTCGATACGGCGCATCGGCTCGACAATTCCCTGCGGGTTCTCCGCCTCCGCGAAGTGCGACATCAGCGTCATCTCGCCGACGTTGCTTATCGCCCGCAGCTGCTGCCAGACGGTGTGGACCCGCTCAGGCATAAAGCCCAACCGGTTCATGCCGCTGTTCACCTTGAGATAGATATCCAGCGGCGCGCGCAGCTTCGCCTGCTGCAGGGCCTTAATCTGCCAGTTGCTGTGGACGCTGGTGGTTAAACGATATTGATCCAGCACCGCCAGCTCATCGGCATGGAAGAAGCCCTCCAGCAGCAGGATCGGGCCTTTCCAGCCCTGCTCGCGCAGCAGGATCGCCTCTTCCAGGTTGAGCAAGGCGAAACCATCCGCCGCGCTTAACGCACTCCATACGCGCGCCACGCCGTGGCCGTAGGCGTTGGCCTTGACCACCGCCCACAGGCGCGACCCGGGGGCCGCGCGACGCACTATCTGTAAATTCTGCCGCAAGGCCAGCAGGTCGATGCTGGCCACTACCGGACGGGTCATGCAAGCTCCTTAGTTGTGTGCGCCGTGCAGGTGCTGCGGGCGCGCCGGGGTAAAACCGGGGCTGTAGCGGGCAACCGCCAGATCGTCGTAAGGGATCGCCGGCGTGCGGCCGGAGATCAGATCGCTGATAAGCTGCCCGGAGCCGCAGGCCATGGTCCAGCCAAGCGTGCCGTGGCCGGTGTTGAGCCACAGATTTTTATACGCTGTGCGGCCGACCACCGGCGTGCCGTCCGGCGTCATCGGCCGCAGGCCCGTCCAGAACGTCGCCTGCTCCACGTGGCCGCCGCGCGGGAACAGATCGCGCACCACCATCTCCAGGGTTTCGCGACGCGGCTGCAGCAGCGCTTTGTTAAAACCGACGATCTCCGCCATGCCGCCGACCCGAATGCGCTGATCGAAGCGGGTGATGGCGATTTTGTAAGTCTCATCAAGGATAGTTGAAACCGGCGCGCCGTCCTCCTGAGCGATCGGAATAGTCAATGAGTAGCCTTTCAGCGGGTAGACCGGTATATCCACCAGCCCTTTAAGCATCGCCGTCGAGTAGGAGCCGAAGGCCATCACATAGGCGTCGCCCTTGATAATCTCATCGCCGCATTTCACCCCGGCAATGCGATCGCCCTCGTGCAGCAGCGCATCCACTTCGGTGTTGAAGCGGAAGGTCACGCCGGCCTGTTCCGCCATTGCCGCCAAACGGGTGGTAAACAGCTGGCAGTCGCCGGTTTCATCATTTGGCAGACGCAGGCCGCCGGTCAGTTTGTGGCTGACCTCCGCCAGCGCCGGCTCCACTTCCGCCAACCGCTTCGCTTCCAGCAGCTGATACGGCACGCCGGCGTCCTCCAGCACCGCGATGTCGCGGGTGGCATTTTCATACTGTTTGGCGGTACGGAACAGCTGCAGCGTCCCGCCCTGGCGCCCTTCATACTGAATGCCGGTGGTGTCGCGCAGCGCCTTCAGGCAGTCGCGGCTGTACTCCGCCAGGCGCACCATACGGCCTTTGTTCTCCATATAGTGGCGGGTGTCGCAGTTGCGCAGCATCTGCCACATCCACTTCAACTGGAACGAGGTGCCGTCAAGACCGATCGCCAGCGGCGCATGGCGCTGAAACATCCATTTGATCGCCTTCAGCGGCACCCCCGGCGCCGCCCAGGGCGCCGCATAGCCGGGAGAAATCTGCCCGGCGTTGGCCGCGCTGGTCTCCTCTGCCGGACCGGGCTGACGGTCGATGACCGTCACATCATGACCCGCCTGACTCAAATACCACGCGCTGGCTACCCCAACCACCCCACTTCCCAGTATGACGACACGCATAGTGACTCCGTAACAGTTAAAGAACAATCATCTAATTACAAATTGATAACTCAGTTGAAAATATTATTCAGCATACGCTTTATTTATGGTGACTTAACTCACAGCAAACCGCACCAGCCCTGCGCTGTGAGATTTACGATCTCATGCTGCGCTTTATTTTTACCCAGCATTAAATTCTGCAAACAAGGCAAAAAAACGGCTTTGAGATGGGGAAATCGCGAAGAAAAGCGATTGGCGTACAGCACAGTTTGCTGCACCGTGTTCTATGCTTGTTTAGAGGTTTTCCGTTCAGAGAAAACCAACAACAACGAGGGCGCGCTAATGGCTACGATTGACTCCATGAACAGGGACACCACCCGTTTAAGCGATGGACCCGACTGGACGTTCGAGTTACTGGAAACCTACCTGGCCGAAGTGGACCGGGTCGCCAAGCTCTATCGTCTTGACACCTACCCGCACCAGATCGAAGTCATTACTTCCGAGCAGATGATGGACGCCTACTCCAGCGTCGGCATGCCCATCAACTATCCGCACTGGTCGTTTGGCAAAAAATTTATTGAGACCGAGCAGGCCTATAAGCACGGTCAGCAGGGTCTGGCGTATGAGATAGTCATCAACTCCAACCCCTGTATCGCCTACCTGATGGAGGAAAACACCATCACCATGCAGGCGCTGGTGATGGCCCATGCCTGCTACGGGCATAACTCTTTTTTTAAAAATAACTATCTGTTTCGCAGCTGGACCGACGCCAGCTCGATCATCGACTATCTGATCTTTGCCCGTAAGTACATCACCGAGTGCGAAGAGCGCTATGGCGTCGACGAAGTAGAGAAACTGCTCGACTCCTGCCACGCGCTGATGAACTACGGCGTCGACCGCTATAAACGTCCGCAAAAAATCTCTCTGCAGGAGGAGAAAGCGCGGCAGAAAAGCCGGGAAGAGTATCTGCAAAGCCAGGTGAATATGCTGTGGCGCACCCTGCCGAAGCGCGAAGAGGAAAAAGCGATTGAATCCGCTCGTCGCTACCCTTCCGAACCGCAGGAGAACCTGCTGTACTTTATGGAGAAGAACGCCCCGCTGCTCGAACCGTGGCAGCGCGAGATCCTGCGCATCGTGCGTAAAGTCAGCCAGTATTTCTACCCGCAGAAACAGACCCAGGTGATGAACGAGGGGTGGGCCACCTTCTGGCACTACACCATCCTCAACCATCTCTACGATGAAGGGAAAGTGACTGAGCGCTTTATGCTGGAGTTTCTCCACAGCCATACCAACGTGGTGTTCCAGCCGCCGTACAACAGTCCGTGGTACAGCGGGATTAACCCCTACGCGCTGGGCTTCGCCATGTTCCAGGACATCAAGCGCATCTGTCAGTCGCCCACGGAAGAGGATAAGTACTGGTTCCCCGATATCGCCGGTTCTGACTGGCTGGAAACGCTGCATTTCGCCATGCGCGACTTTAAGGATGAAAGCTTTATCAGTCAGTTCCTGTCGCCGAAGATCATGCGCGATTTCCGCTTCTTTACCGTGCTCGACGACGATCACAACAATTATCTGGAGATCTCGGCGATTCACAACGAAGAGGGCTATCGCGAGATCCGCAATAAGCTCTCCGCGCAGTATAACCTCAGCAATCTTGAGCCGAACATCCAGGTGTGGAACGTTGACCTGCGCGGCGACCGATCGCTGACCTTGCGCTATGTGCCGCACAACCGCGTCCCGCTGGACAAAGGCCGGCGCGAAGTGCTGAAGCATGTGCATCGTCTGTGGGGGTTCGATGTGCTGCTGGAGCAGCAGAACGCCGACGGCAGCATTGAGCTGTTGGACCGCTGCCCGGCGCGGCCGAACGCGCTATAGCATTGCGGGGCGAGTAAAATAACAAAGGGGGCCATTGGCCCCCTTGTTCTGTATATCGATCGCGAAAAGCCCGCTTAACGCATATTCATGGCTAAATCACCGGGCAGCGATTTCTGCATCCGGTGCCAGATCTCGCCGCTGTCATGGCCGTAGCGACGAACCAGCTCGTAAACCTGGTCATGCAGGCCAGCCTCACACACTTTCGCCAGCTGATGATAGAAACCGAGCGCCAGGCTGCGCGCTTCCGGGCTGGAGAAATAGTGGCGGCCGATGCGGGTATACAACCCCTTCATGCCGTTGAGGATCAGACCGTAGATCGGGTTGCCGGAGGCAAACGCCAGACCACGGAAAATATTATAATCAAGCTCGGCGAAGGCGTCGGCGTGATCCTCCACCTCCCGGGCGCTGTCCAGGACCGCCAGCGCTTTATCCGGATGCTGGCGAAACGCGGTGCGGATAAAAATCGTGGAAATGTTGGTGCGCACGGAGAGCAGATTATCAATCAGCTGCGGTACGCTGTCGTGATCGAGGCGCGCCAGCGTTTCGAGGATATTCAGGCCGGAGGTTTCCCAAAAGTTATTCACTTTAGTGGGCTTACCATGCTGAATGGTCAGCCAGCCGTCACGGGCCAGACGCTGCAATACTTCGCGCAGGGTTGTGCGGGTGACACCGATCAGCTCAGAAAGCTCGCGTTCAGCGGGGAGAATCGATCCGGGAGGGAAGCGGTTATTCCAGATACTCTCAATGATGTACTCTTCCGCGAAACCCGCAGGGCTCTGCGCCTTAATGACCATAGTAAGATTTCCATTACACAGCGTTACAATTGCACTCATCATACCAGAGCCGCTATAGCGCAGATAGCATGGCAAGTGAATTAAAAAGGGATCGCCGTTTCATTTTCCGCTTTTACTTTGCGCTTTTCCTTATCTTCACAAACCGCCAGCGCGGCGCGAAGAAAGTTGCTTCTCATTTTGCTCAACTGGTACTCTTGCCAATCGTTATGCACAAAACCATGCACTCATTGACGGGGAAGGATTCTGTCGTGGAAATTTCTTATGGCCGCGCGCTGTGGCGCAATTTTCTTGGCCAGTCGCCGGACTGGTACAAGCTGGCATTAATCATTTTCTTAATCGTAAATCCGCTGGTGTTCGCCGTGGCGCCGTTTGTCGCCGGCTGGCTGCTGGTGGTCGAGTTTATCTTTACCCTCGCCATGGCGCTGAAGTGCTATCCGCTGCTGCCGGGGGGTCTGCTGGCTATCGAGGCGCTGCTGATCGGCATGACCAGCCCGGCGCACGTCCGGGAAGAGATCGCCGGCAATCTGGAAGTGCTGCTCCTGCTGATGTTCATGGTGGCGGGTATCTACTTTATGAAACAGCTTTTGCTGTTCGTGTTTACGCGCCTGCTGCTGGGGATCCGCAGCAAAATGCTGCTATCGCTGGCCTTCTGCCTGGCGGCCGCCTTCCTCTCGGCCTTTCTCGATGCGCTGACGGTGGTGGCGGTAGTGATCAGCGTCGCCGTCGGGTTCTACGGCATCTATCACCGCGTCGCCTCGGCGCGCCCGGACGATAGCGACCTGCTCGATGACAGCCATATCGAGCAGCACTACCGTGAGGTGCTGGAGCAGTTCCGCGGCTTTCTGCGCAGCCTGATGATGCACGCCGGCGTCGGGACCGCGCTCGGCGGCGTCATGACCATGGTCGGCGAGCCGCAAAACCTGATTATCGCCAAAGCCGCGGGCTGGCATTTTGGCGAGTTCTTTCTTCGCATGGCGCCCGTGACCCTGCCGGTGATGGTCTGCGGTCTGTTAACCTGTCTGCTGGTCGAAAAGTATCGCCTGTTTGGCTACGGCGAACCGCTACCGCCGACGGTGCGCAAGGTGCTGCAGGAGTTTGACGATCGCAGCCGCGCCCAGCGCAGTCGTCAGGAGCGACTGCGGCTGATTGCCCAGGCGCTCATTGGCGTTTGGCTGATCGTGGCCCTGGCTTTTCACCTGGCTGAGGTCGGCCTGATTGGCCTGTCGGTGATCATCCTCGCCACCACCTTTACCGGCGTTACCGATGAGCACGCCATTGGCAAGGCGTTCACCGAGGCGCTGCCCTTTACCGCGCTGCTGACGGTCTTCTTCTCCATCGTCGCGGTTATCATCGATCAGCAGCTGTTCACGCCGGTGATCGAGTTTGTCCTGCAGGCCTCGCCGCACGCGCAGCTGTCGCTGTTTTATCTGTTCAACGGCCTGCTGTCGTCCATTTCGGATAACGTTTTTGTCGGCACGGTCTACATTAACGAAGCGAAAACCGCCCTCGAACATGGCGTTATCAGCCTGCCGCAGTTTGAGATGCTGGCGGTGGCGATCAATACCGGCACCAACCTGCCGTCGGTCGCCACCCCCAACGGCCAGGCGGCATTCCTGTTCCTGCTGACCTCCGCGCTGGCGCCGCTTATCCGACTCTCCTATGGCCGCATGGTATGGATGGCGCTGCCCTACACTCTCGTACTGACGCTGGTCGGCCTGTTATGCGTCGAGTTCACCCTGATGCCAGTCACCGACTGGCTGCTGGCGCACGGCTGGCTGGTGACGCCCAGCCTGCCCTGAGTCAGTTTTTGCCCGGGTTCGCCCGGGCGCATCAATAACCCGTTACGGAATATTTTCCGCCGCGCCTCTGGCGTCGGTTCGGTTTTCGTTTACACTGCCATGATTTAGCATCTTCCAGGGAAATGATTATGTTGCAATATTTAAACCAGTGCTCAAGAGGACGCGGTGCCTGGCTCCTGATGGCGTTGACCGCTTTTATTCTCGAACTTGTCGCGCTGTGGTTCCAGCACGTGATGCTGCTGCAGCCGTGTGTCATGTGTATTTACGAACGCTGCGCGCTGTTCGGCATCATGGGCGCGGGACTGGTGGGCGCTATCGCCCCCAAAACGCCGCTGCGCTATGTCGCCATGGCAATCTGGTTGTACAGCGCGATACGCGGACTACAGCTGGCGTGGGAGCATACGATGATCCAGCTGCACCCTTCACCGTTCCAGACCTGCGATTTCGCCGCCCGCTTCCCAACCTGGCTGCCGCTGGATAAATGGCTGCCGCAGGTTTTCGTTGCGTCCGGAGACTGTTCAGTACGTCAGTGGCAGTTCCTGTCGCTGGAGATGCCGCAATGGCTGGTGGGGATTTTCGCCGCCTATCTGCTGGTCGCTATTCTGGTGATCGTTGTTCAGCCTTTCAAAGCGAAAAAACGCGATCTGTTTGGTCGTTAAGCCGCGGCGAGTACAGCCCACAATGAAACGCCCTGCGGGGCGTTTTTTTATGCCTCCTGCGCATCACTGAATCGTTTCATGTCTATGGTTGACCACAGCTGCCAAAAGGTGCATATTAAATACATCTTTTAAAACCCCACAGGAGCTCACATGTCATCTTTACTGATCCCCGCAGACTGGAAAGTTAAACGCTCCACCCCATTCTTTACCAAAGAGAATGTCCCTGCCGCCCTGCTGAGCCACCACAACACCGCGGCTGGCGTCTTCGGCCAGCTGTGCGTCATGGAGGGCACGGTGACCTATTACGGTTTTGCCAATGAACAGGCGACGGAGCCGGAGAAAAAAGTCGTGATTCATGCCGGGCAGTTTGCTACCAGTCCGCCGCAGTACTGGCACCGCGTCGAACTCAGTGACGACGCCCGCTTCAATATTCACTTCTGGGTGGCGGAAGAAACCGACGGTGAAAACGGGCTGTTCCACGCGAAGAAAGCGTGACGGCGCTTAGCGCGCCCTGTCAGGCAGATTAAGGATATGGTCCTGCCAGTCGACCACCGTGGACTCAGGCACCGCAATATGGCGAACGGAGATGCGTTCGCCGTGCATCGCCGCTTTTGAGCCAGTCAGCAGCGGGTGCCAGGCCGGCAGAGGCTTGCCTTCCGCCAGCAGGCGATAGGCACAGGTCGGCGGCAGCCATTCGAAGGTCGGCAGATTTTCGCGGGTAAGCTTGATGCAGTCCGGCTCATACTCAAAGCGACGCGCGTAGTTACGACACTGGCAGGTTTTGATATTGAGCTGACGACAGGCGACGTTGGTGAAGTAGATCTCGTCAGTGTCTTCATCCATCAGCTTGTGCAGGCAGCACTGGCCGCAGCCGTCACACAGCGATTCCCACTCCGCGTCGCTCATGTCATCCAGTGTTTTTTGTTGCCAGAAAGGTTGTTCGCTCATCGGAGTGTCCGTCGTTGCCAGTTAAGGGTGCACCTTATAACCAGTCTGGCACGCCGATGCAAGTTTTGCCGCCCCAAAAGGCGGCAAATAGCGCTTACAGCACGCGGGTAGTGAGCGCCAGGCCGTTGAAGCCGACCTCCAGCTCGTCACCGCTGTGCAGCGGCCCCACGCCTTCCGGGGTGCCGGTGAGGATCACATCCCCGGCTTTGAGGGTAAAGAAGCGCGACATATAGGCGATCAGCGGCACAATCCTATGGATCATGTCGGCAGTGGTGCCCTGCTGGCGCACTTCGCCATTAATCTTCAGGCTTAACGACGTATTCTGCGGGTCGCCGTGGAACTCAGCGGCCGGGATAAAGCCGGAGATCGGACAGGCGTTATCGAAGCCTTTGGCCTTCTCCCAGGGTTGTCCCGCTTTTTTCATTTTCGCCTGCAGGTCGCGCAGCGTGAGATCCAGCGCGACGCCATAGCCGGCAATCCCTTTCAGCACATGCTCTTCCGTCGCCTGACGCAGCGTGCTGCCGATAAGCACCGCCAGCTCGACTTCGTGATGCACCGAGCCCAGCCCCTCAGGAAGCACCAACGGCTGACGAAGATCGCACAGCGCAGTCTCAGGTTTAATAAACAGCACCGGCTCTTCCGGCGTCGCACTGCCCATTTCCTTGATGTGTTTCGCATAATTACTGCCGACGCACACTACTTTGCTTACTGGATAATCCAGAAGCGCACCCTGCCAGTTATGATGTTGGTACATTATTTTCCCTCGTGGGTTAATCGGATTGTTTCCCCTGTTCCGCCAGGTGTTTCTTTAGTAGATTTTCAGACGGCGGAGGCAGCTGCAGGTAATAGCCCTGTTCGCTTAACGCCTGTTTCACTTTTTCCAGATCGGCGTTGACCAGTTTTTTGCGCCCATCCAGCGGCAGCAGCATCGCCATTTGCGGCGTGCCAAAGCTGCGCATTAGCTCGTCAGGAACGCGCGAGAAATCGTCCTTTTTTTCGACGTATAAATAGGTTTGTTCACGTTTAGTACTTCGATAGATCACACAAAACATAGTTTTACTCGGAATTAGACCCGTGGTCACTTGCCTCAATATATGAGTGACTATAACATGCCTTTTAGTCTTCGGAATATCACCGCACTTCGGCGGTTGATAAACAGCAAATTGAGTAAGGCCAGGATGTCAAATACGCCAATCGAACTTAAAGGCAGTAGCTTCACGTTATCTGTCGTTCATTTGCACGATGCAAATCCCGAGGTTATTCGTCAGGCGTTAGAAGACAAAATCGCCCAGGCTCCCGCTTTTTTACGTCATGCTCCGGTGGTGGTGAATATCGCCAGCATCGAGGAGGAGGTAGAATGGCGCGCCATCAACGAGGCTATCGCCGCGACCGGTTTACGTATTATGGGCGTTAGCGGATGCAAAATTCCGCGCCTGAAAACCGAAATCGACCGCGCCGGCATCCCGTTATTAACCGAAGGGAAAGAAAAAGCCTCTCGTCCGGCACCGTCCGACCCCACCCCGCCGCCGCCAGTTGCTAGTCAGATCACAAAAACGCGTTTGATTGATCAGCCGGTACGTTCCGGTCAGCGCATTTATGCGCCACACTGTGATCTTATTGTTACAAATCATGTGAGTGCCGGTGCGGAACTTATCGCTGACGGAAATATCCATGTATATGGCATGATGCGAGGACGTGCGCTGGCAGGCGCCGGTGGCGACAGAGACGCCCAGATATTTTGTACCCACCTTGCGGCGGAGCTGGTCTCCATCGCCGGGGAATATTGGCTGAGCGATAACATCCCGGCCGAATTTTATGGCAAAGCGGCGCGCCTGCGTTTAGGTGAAAGCGCTTTGGCAATTCAACCGTTAAATTAATCCCTTTTTAACAAGGAATTTCTATGGCACGCATTATTGTTGTGACTTCGGGTAAAGGGGGCGTTGGCAAGACCACCTCCAGCGCGGCCATCGCTACAGGTTTGGCCCAGAAGGGAAAGAAAACCGTCGTTATCGACTTCGACATCGGCCTGCGTAACCTCGACCTGATTATGGGCTGCGAACGTCGCGTCGTTTATGATTTCGTCAACGTCATTCAGGGCGATGCCACACTGAACCAGGCGCTGATTAAAGATAAGCGCACGGAAAATCTCTACATTCTCCCGGCTTCCCAGACCCGGGATAAAGACGCTCTGACCCGCGAAGGCGTCGACAAGGTTCTCGAAGAACTGAAGAAAATGGAATTCGATTTCATCGTCTGTGATTCCCCGGCAGGCATTGAAACCGGTGCGCTGATGGCGCTTTACTTTGCTGATGAAGCCATCATCACCACTAACCCGGAAGTCTCCTCCGTTCGCGACTCCGACCGTATCCTTGGCATTCTCGCCTCTAAATCCCGCCGCGCGGAAAATGGCGAAGAGCCAATCAAAGAGCATCTGCTGCTGACCCGCTACAATCCAGGCCGCGTTAATAAAGGCGATATGCTGAGCATGGAAGACGTGCTGGAAATTCTGCGCATCAACCTGGTAGGCGTGATCCCGGAAGACCAGTCAGTCCTGCGCGCATCCAACCAGGGTGAGCCGGTGATCCTCGATGCCGCCTCGGACGCAGGCAAAGCCTATGCCGATACCGTTGAACGTCTGCTCGGAGAAGAACGCCCTTTCCGCTTCATTGAAGAAGAGAAGAAAGGATTCCTCAAACGCCTGTTCGGAGGATAAATTATGGCTTTACTCGACTTTTTTCTCTCGCGAAAAAAGAACACGGCTAATATTGCGAAAGAACGCCTGCAAATCATCGTCGCCGAGCGCCGCCGCGGAGACGCGGAGCCGCATTACCTGCCGCAGTTACGCAAAGATATCCTGGAAGTGATCTGTAAATACGTACAGATCGACCCGGAGATGGTCAGCGTGCAGCTGGAGCAGCGGGACGGGGATATATCCATTCTTGAGCTGAACGTGACCCTACCCGAAACGGAAGAGTCGAAATCCTGACCTGTCGCGCTATCGCGAAAAAAAACCGGCTTCGCCACGCGCCGCCGGTTTTTTAATGGTCTGAACCTGGCCGCGAACTAGCGCGGATAGTCGTTTAACAGCCTCTTCAGCCGCTCGGCCATCAGCTCCCCGCGCCAACCGGAAATCAGCTCAGGTTCACCGGCTTGCGTTTTCAGCTGCCAGTGCCAGTTCAGCAGCTGGTTGATCTGCCGACGCGATGCCAGCAGCTCCGCGCTTACGCCCTTCTCCGTGCTCACTTCCTGCACCAGCGCTTTAATATCTTTAAAGGCTTTGCGGTAGCCCGGCATGTCGATCAGGTTCTGCAGCGGCGCCGGCAGGGCCGACTCCGGCAGCGCCTGCGCTTTTTCGACCAGGCTAATCAGCGTTTTGCCGTGGAAGCGAATTTCGCTACCGGACAACCCGAGGCTGTCGAGCTCGCCCAGGCTGGTGGGCATATAGCGCGCCACGCTCCACAGATGCTCTTCCCGCACCACAAAGTTTACCGCCAGGTCGCGCTCGCGCGCTTTGCGCAGGCGCCACTCCGCCAACAGCTGCAGACAACCCAGCTGGCGGGTACGCAGCTGCCAGGCGTTGCCGATATCGCGCCAGGCCTCGGCCGGGTCGACCACCTCCTGACGACGCTGCTGCATCACGCGGCACTCGTCGAGCGCCGCCGGCAGCCAGCCAGCGCGATCGGTCTCCACCATTAACTGGCTGGCGATCGGCAGCAGATACCAGACGTCGGCCGCGGCATATTCACACTGACGCTCAGTCAGCGGGCGCGCCAGCCAGTCGGTGCGGGATTCGCTTTTATCCAGCGCTACCCCGGAATACTCTTCCACCATCGAGGCGAAGCCCCAGGACATTGGGCGGCCGCAGAAGGCCGCCAGGATCTGGGTGTCAATCAGCGGCTGCGGCATCAGGTTAAATGCATTAAGGAAGACTTCTAAATCTTCGCTGCCGGCATGCAGGTATTTAGTCACATCCTGGTTGAGCAGCAGGTCGCGCATCGGCGCCCAGTCGTTAATCGTCAAGGGATCGATCAGAGAGACCTGCTGGCCGTCGAACAGCTGCAGCAGGCCCAGCTGCGGGTAATAGGTGCGGGTGCGGACAAATTCCGTATCCAGAGCGACGGCGGAGGCCGCGCTTGCCGCTTCGCAGACAGCGCGCAGGCCATCGTCGGTGGTGATCATCTGATAGTTCAAAGCATACTCTCTTAACTTGCGCCCATAAAAAACGCCGGCGTAGCCGGCGTCAGGCGACTCATTCGTTACTTAGCCTTTATTGTCCACTTTAGCGCGCGCTTCGTCACGCAGTTCTCGCCGCAAAATTTTCCCGACGTTGGATTTCGGCAGTTCGTCACGGAATTCCACCAGCTTCGGCACCTTGTATCCGGTCAAATGGCGACGGCAGAACGTAATCAGCGCCTCTTCGGTTAACGCAGCATCTTTCTTGACTACGAAAATCTTCACCGCTTCACCGCTGCTGCCGGACGGCACGCCGATGGCCGCCACTTCCAGCACCCCGCTATGCTGCATGACCACATCTTCGATTTCGTTCGGATAGACGTTAAAACCCGACACCAGGATCATATCTTTTTTGCGATCGACGATGCGCAGGAACCCCTCTTCATCCATCACCGCGATATCCCCGGTGTGCAGCCAGCCGTCTTTGATAATCTCATCCGTCGCGTCAGGGCGCTGCCAGTAGCCCAGCATCACCTGCGGCCCTTTAATACAGAGCTCGCCCGGCTGACCCGGCGCCACTTCGTTATCATCATCATCCACCAGTTTGGCTTCGGTGGAAGGCACCGGCAGGCCAATGCTGCCGCTGTGGTAGTCAATATCGTGCGGGTTAACGCTGACCAGCGGGGAACACTCTGTCAGGCCGTAGCCCTCCAGCAGATATTGCCCGGTCAGTTTTACCCAGCGCTCGGCCACCGCCTGCTGCACCGGCATCCCACCGCCGGCGGACAAATGCAGCGAGGAGAAATCAAGCTGCTGGAACTCTTTGTTGTTCAGCAAGGCGTTGAACAGGGTATTGACCCCGGTCATGGCGGTAAAAGGATACTTCGCCAGCTCCTTCACCAGCCCGGGGATATCGCGTGGGTTGGTGATCAGCAAATTTTGCCCGCCCAGTTCGATAAACAGCAGGCAGTTCATGGTCAGGGCGAAAATGTGATACAGCGGCAGCGCGGTCACCACGAACTCTTTGCCGCGATGCAGCAGCGGGCCGTAAGTGGCATTGACCTGCTCGAGGTTAGCCAGCATATTGCGGTGGGTGAGCATCGCGCCTTTGGCCACGCCGGTGGTGCCCCCGGTGTACTGCAGAAACGCCAGATCTTCCGCAACGATCTCCGGCTTGACGTACTGCATGCGATAGCCGTGCTGCAACGCGCTGCGAAACGAGATGGCGTCCGGCAGATGGTACTTCGGCACCAGGCGCTTAATGTACTTGACCACAAAGTTCACCAGCGTACCTTTGGCGGTGGAAAGCTGGTCGCCCATGCGCGTCAGGATCACATGCTGGACCTGAGTTTTCGCCACCACTTTTTCCAGGGTATGGGCAAAGTTGGAGACTATGACGATCGCCGCCGCGCCGCTGTCGTTGAGCTGATGCTCCAGTTCGCGCGGGGTATATAAGGGGTTGACGTTAACCACGATCATCCCGGCGCGCAGGATGCCAAACAGAGCCACCGGATACTGCAGCAGGTTAGGCATCATCAGGGCCACGCGATCGCCCTTCTGTAACCCCAACCCCTCCTGAAGATAAGCGGCGAAGGCGCGACTACGCTCCTCCAGCTTACGGTAGGTCATCACTTCACCCATATTGATAAACGCCGGTTGGTCGGCGTAGCGGGTGGTGGCATGTTCAAACAGTTCAACCAGGGATTGATAGCGGTCAGGATTTATCTCCGCCGGAACATCTGCGGGATAACGGTTTAGCCAAACCTTTTTCACTGCATCACCTCTGAAATAGTTATTCGTCGTCATCACAACCCCTGGATAATACATTTTGTTAACATTATATTAACTCAGCGTACCAGTTTATTAATTAGGCAATGAGCAGGTTGCGAAGCGCGTCACTATTTTTTTTCTTATTCGACTGAAAACAAAGAAACAGCGGACCGGCCGCTGTTTCTTTGAACTAACATAAACAACAAAATCATTCGGTTACAACGTTTCTCACCTCAGCAGGGCCGGGATTGTACCAGCCCCAGCCGCCATAGCCGTAGCCCCAGGGGCGCGGACCCAGCATCCACGGGTCGATAGGTTGCGGAGGCATCACCACCTGCTGCACTACGTTCCAGCGCTTGTAGCCGGTGGCGTTCATTAGCATAAATTTATACGGCGTGCTGCCCACCTTGCCGTCAACCACCCCGGCGATCGGTCCGACCACGGTCACTAGTTGACCGCGGAAATCCACCGGATCGAGGAAGCCATTGACGTCAGCAAAAATCCTTCCGCGGGACGGCTCGCCCAGCACTGGCCGCGCGCCGCTGTCCAGCGGTACGGTGGCGATTTCTAAGCGGGTTTTCCCCTGCTGGTTTTGTACATTGACCACCTTACCGCCAAAGCGCGCTTCCTGGCCAACGTACAGCTGCGGGGCGTTCATCACCCGCACTAAATCCTGCTGCGGCGTCGGGCTGGTGCCTTTGATGGCATCCGGCACTGACACGCAGCCGCTTAGCGCAACGGCAACCGCTGCGGCCAGCAGCCAGCGAACGCCCTGTTTTTGACCCGCCATGATGCGACTCCTTTTCTCAGTCTTCTTGTTACTGAGATTCACTCGCGGCCTGGAAGTTTCTTCCACGCCACCTCGTTTCGCAAATAAACCGGCTCCGCTTTCTCCACGGCCACGGTTTTCCCCGCCGCCAGCAGGTAACAGGCTAACGGCAGCATATCCTCCGCCGCCGGCAATTCAATTTCGCCGCTGCTCAAGGTCAGTCCGCTCGCTTTCGCCAGATCCGGCCACGCCTGCCAGCCGGTGCCGACGGTGGCCCATTCGCCGGAAAGCTGTGCCAGCCGTTCGGCTACCGCGTCCGGTTTGAGCACCGCTTCCGTCTCTTCGCCATGCCAGACGCCCTGCTCGTCGCGCTGGTACTCGGCCCAGTAGACTTCGCCCATACGCGCATCAATGGCCGCCAGCACACGGGTGGCGCCGGTTTTGCGCCAGGCGCCCTGCGCCATGGTGGCCAGCGTGGAAACGCCAATCATTGGCAGTTCGGCGCCCAGCGCCAGCCCCTGGGCGATACCGATGCCGATGCGCACGCCGGTAAAGCTGCCCGGACCGCGGCCAAAGGCCAGCGCGTCCAGCTCGCTCAGCGTGGTGCCGCTCTCGGTGAGGACCTCCTGCACCAGCGGCAGGATACGTTGGGTATGTTCGCGGGGACAAATTTCGAAATGAGCACTAAGGGTGCCATCATTCCACAGAGCCGCGGAGCAGGCCTCTGTGGCGGTATCGATAGCCAAAATTCGCATGGGTGGTCACGCTCTCGTTACATAGTTCAGGCCTTCAGGCAGCCTGATTTCCGGCAAACGGCCAACCCGCCGCCATGCCGCCCGAAGTCTATTGGGAACCGCTAATTAACAAAATGGCGCGCAGCTTAACACATTTTAGTGCGGATTACCTTGCCGGCGGTACGGCGAGAAAGCGCACCGCCCGACGGATATCGCGGGTTCGCGGCGCCGGCGGCAGACTGGCCAGGAACACCGCGCCGTAGGGGCGCATCACCAGCCGGTTGTCGCAGATCACCAGCACCCCGCGGTCGTCGATATCGCGGATCAGGCGACCCACCCCCTGCTTGAGGGTGATCACCGCATCCGGGAGCTGCACTTCATCGAAGGGATCGCCGCCGCGCAGCCGGCAATCTTCCATCCGCGCTTTTAGCAGCGGATCGTCCGGCGAGGTGAACGGTAGCTTATCGATAATCACCAGCGACAGCGCGTCGCCGCGCACATCGACTCCCTCCCAGAAGCTGCTGGTAGCCACCAGCAGCGCGTTGCCGGCGCTGACGAACTGCTGCAGCAGCTGGCCTTTACTGGTCTCGCCCTGCAGCAGCACCGGTAGCGTCATGGTGGCGCGGAACTGCTCCGCCAGATCGCGCATCATGGCGTGCGAGGTGCACAGCATAAAGCAGCGACCGTCGTTGGCCTCGATCAGCGGCTTGAGCATCGCCGCCAGGTGGCGCGCCGCGCCGGGCTGGTTCGGCAGGGGTAGGTTGCGCGGCACGCAGAGCAGCGCCTGGTGCTGATAGTCAAAGGGACTCGGCAGCAGCAGAGTCTGCGCCTCGTCGATCCCCAGCCGGGCGGTAAAGTGATGCAGATCGTCGTTCACCGACAGCGTCGCCGAGGTAAAGATCCAGCTCCCCGACTTCTGCGCCATCACCTCTTTAAACTTCTCGGCCACGGTCAGCGGCGTCAGCGCGAGAGTAAAGTGGCGCGAGGTACACTCATACCAGTAGCTGTAGCCCGGCTGGTTGATCTCTTTCAACCGCTTCAGGCGCCCGCGATAGAGGGTGGCGCGCTCAAAAGCGGCGTCGAGCAGCGCCGAGCGACCCAGCGAAAGTTTGGCGACGTCATAGCATAGCTCGAGCGCGTCATCGAGCAGCAGCAGCGCTCGCTGAATGTGGCTGTCCGCCAGCAGCTCGCGCAGATTGCCGCGGTAGCCCGGGTCTCCTAGCTGCAGGCGGAAATCCTGCGCGCTTTGCGCCAGGCGGTCGGCGCATTTTTGCAGCTGCTGAGTGTCTTTCAGTTCGGTGCGGTAGGCAATGGTGATGTCTTTCGCCAGGTCCAGCAGCTGGCGGCTGGAGAGCGACTGGCCAAAGTACTGACTGGCGATATCCGGCAGCTGATGGGCTTCATCGAAGATCATCACTTCCGCCTCGGGGATCAGCTCGGCAAAGCCGCTCTCTTTGACCATCATATCGGCCAGAAACAGGTGATGGTTGACCACCACCACGTCGGCGTCCATCGCTTTTTTACGCGCCTTCACCACGAAGCAATCTTTATACAGTGGGCAGTCGCTACCGAGACAGTTATCGTTGGTGCTGGTGACCAGCGGCCAGGCCTGAGAGTCTTCCGCGACGCTGGCGCAGGTGCTGATATCGCCATCCTGGGTTTGATTCGACCAGGAGCGCAGGAGGATCACATCGCTGAGGGTTTGCACCGGCAGATCGCCGCCCGCCAGCGCCTGCTGCTCAAGACGTTCGAGACACAGGTAGTTGGAGCGCCCTTTGAGCAGCGCCAGTTTCCCGGTGAATTTGAGCGCTTTGGCGACGGTGGGCAGATCGCGGCTGTAAAGCTGATCCTGCAGCGCTTTCGAGCCGGTGGAGATAATCACCTTTTTTTTCGCCCGCAGCGCAGGCGCCAGGTAAGCGTAGGTTTTACCGGTTCCGGTCCCCGCTTCCACCACCAGCGGCCGGGAGGCCTCAATCGCTTCGCTGACCGCCACCGCCATCTGGCGCTGCGGCTCGCGCGGTTTAAATCCCGGTATGGCTTTGGCTAGCTGGCCGTCTGCTGCAAAATCGTCGATCACATTGCCCCCTGGTTATTTGGACAGTGATTATGTCAGGGAGGACGGCGTTTCGCCAGTCCGGGTAGTGACGCGAGCGGCACATTATGGCAGTCTTGCCGCAGCCGAATGGAATGCTTAAAGAGGAAAAAGCAATGACAATTACGCGTATTGATGCCGAAGCCCGTTGGTCAGACGTGGTGATCCACAACCAGACCCTGTACTACACCGGCGTGCCGGCAAATCTCGATGCCGACGCTTTCGAGCAGACCGCCAATACCCTGGCGCAGATTGACGCGGTGCTGGAAAAACAGGGCAGCGACAAGTCGCGTATTCTTGACGCCACCATCTTCCTCGCCGATAAAAGCGACTTTGCGGCGATGAATAAAGCCTGGGACGCGTGGGTGGTGGCTGGTCACGCCCCGGTGCGCTGCACGGTGGAAGCGACGCTGATGAACCCGCAGTATAAAGTTGAGATCAAAATTATCGCCGCGGTGTAATTACTCGTCCTCATCCTCATCTTCAAAGCGCGCGACGATCTGCTCGCCGGTATGCGTTGCGCGCAGCTCTTCCGCCACCAGGGCAATCGCCTGGCCGCTGCTTATCCCCTGAGCCATTAGCTCATGGATACGTTCGACCGCTTTTTGCTGTTGCTCGTGGCTCAGCGAAGGTAAACCTGCAAACATCTTTTACTCCTGCTACATTGTGGGGCGTAATTATTTCACGCCGTCCCCGACTACGCCAGAGGGGCGGCAACGTTCAGGATCGAGAAAGATGTTGTCCCCCGCGATTATTACCCTGCCCTGGCGCCCGGATGCGGCCGAACACTATTTTGCGCCGTTAAGCGCCCTGCCCTGGGCGATGCTGCTGCATTCCGGCTTTGCCGACCATCCGCATAACCGCTTTGATATTCTGGTGGCTGCCCCGCGCGCCACGCTACTGACGCGCGATGAACAGACGTGGGTCGACGACGGCGAAACCGTTGTTGTCTCAGCGGAAGATCCGCTGCAGCTCCTGCAGCAGCAGTTGGATCGTCAGCCGTTCACGCCGCAACCCCATGACGATCTGCCGTTTCTCGGCGGCGCGCTGGGGTTATTCGGTTACGACCTGGGCCGTCGCTTTGAGCGTCTCCCTTCGCACGCGCAGGCCGATATCGCGCTGGCGGATATGGCGGTGGGGATCTATGACTGGGCGCTTATCGTCGACCACCAGCGCCAACAGATATCGCTGCTCAGCTATGACGACCCGCAGCAGCGTCTACAGTGGCTGGAGGCGCAAACGCCGACGCCGGGTGAAACCTTCGCCCTGACCTCTGCCTGGCAGTCAAATATGAGCCGCCAGCAGTACGGCGAAAAATTTCGCCAGGTACAGGCCTATCTGCACAGCGGCGACTGCTATCAGGTCAACCTCGCCCAGCGTTTTCAGGCCAGCTACGTCGGTGATGAATGGCAGGCCTTCCGCCAGCTGAACACCGTCAACCGCGCCCCCTTTAGCGCCTTTATTCGCCTCGATGAAGGGGCGATTTTAAGCCTGTCGCCGGAGCGCTTTATCCAGCTGCGCCAGGGGGAGATCCAGACGCGGCCGATAAAAGGCACCCTGCCGCGGCTCGATTCACCGCCGGAAGATGCGCAGCAGGCTGAGAAGCTGGCGAATTCGCCGAAAGATCGCGCCGAGAATTTAATGATTGTCGACCTGATGCGCAACGACATCGGCCGCGTCGCCGTCCCGGGCAGCGTGCGGGTCCCCGAGCTGTTCGTGGTGGAGCCGTTCCCGGCGGTCCATCATCTGGTCAGCACCATCACCGCCCGCCTGCCAATGACGCTACACGCCAGCGACCTGCTGCGCGCCGCCTTTCCCGGCGGCTCGATCACCGGCGCGCCGAAAGTGCGGGCGATGGAGATTATCGATGAACTGGAGCCCCAGCGTCGCAACGCCTGGTGTGGGAGCATTGGCTACCTGAGCTATTGCGGCAATATGGATACCAGCATCACCATTCGCACCCTGACGGCATGGCAGGGACAGCTGTACTGCTCCGCCGGCGGCGGAATTGTGGCGGATAGCGAGGAAGCGGCGGAATATCAGGAAACTTTTGATAAAGTTAATCGTATCCTGCAGCAACTGGAGAACTAGACCATGGCGGATCGCGCCCTTAATCTGGATGATTTTCTGTCCCGCTTTCAGCTTCTGCGCCCGCAGCCTTCGCGCCATGCGCTCAATCAGCGGCAGGCGGCGGTGCTGGTGCCGATCGTGCGCCGGCCGCAGCCCGGCCTGCTGCTGACCCAGCGTTCACCGCTGCTGCGCAAGCACGCCGGCCAGGTCGCCTTTCCCGGCGGCGCAGTAGATAATACCGACGCGACGCTTATCGCCGCCGCCCTGCGCGAAGCTCAGGAAGAGGTGGCGATCCCGCCGGAGGCGGTCGAGGTGATCGGCGTCCTGCCGCCGGTGGACAGCGTCACCGGCTTTCAGGTGACGCCGGTGGTGGGCATTATTCCCCCGGATCTGCACTACCACGCCAGCCAGGACGAAGTCTCCGCGGTATTTGAAATGCCGCTCGCCGAAGCCCTGCGCCTTGGGCGCTACCATCCACTCGATATCCACCGCCGGGGCAACGACCACCGCGTCTGGCTCTCCTGGTACCAGCATTATTTTGTCTGGGGAATGACCGCCGGGATCATTCGCGAGCTGGCGCTGCAAATTGGCGCACGTCCTTAGCTATACTGATAATGAGAGGGCGCTCTCATTATTAGTAAAATCGCGGTTAGCCATTAGTTTAATTCATGTGAATAGTTGAACTGACAGGGCGCTTCCCTCTTACACTATGCGCAGTTATTACATCGTTACCGCACCCGCGGTAACCCTGTCAGGAGTATTATCGTGATTAGTCTATTCGACATGTTCAAGGTGGGGATTGGTCCCTCATCTTCCCACACTGTTGGCCCGATGAAGGCCGGAAAACAGTTCGTCGATGACCTGGTCGAAAAAGGATTGCTTAATGCAGTGACTCGTGTGGCGGTTGACGTCTACGGTTCACTGTCATTAACCGGCAAAGGCCACCATACGGACATCGCCATTATCATGGGACTGGCGGGCAATCAGCCCGATACGGTCGATATTGACGCGATCCCGGCTTTTATCCGTGACGTCGAAGCGCGTGGTCGTCTGCTGCTGGCCAACGGCCAGCATGAGGTCGACTTCCCGGCGGATGACGGCATGCGTTTTCGCAGCGACAACCTGCCGCTGCACGAAAACGGCATGACCATTCACGCCTGGGCCGGCGAGAAAGAGATCTACTGCAAGACCTACTACTCGATCGGCGGCGGCTTTATTGTCGACGAAGAGCACTTCGGCAAGGAAAACGCCAACGAACTGCAGGTGCCCTACCCATTTAAATCGGCGCAGGAAATGCTGGCCTACTGCAAAGAGACTGGCCTGTCGCTCTCCGGGATGGTGATGCAGAACGAGTTGGCTCTGCACAGCAAAAAAGAGATCGAGGATTATTTCGCCAACGTCTGGCAAACCATGCGCGCCTGTATCGACCGCGGGATGAACACCGAGGGCGTGCTGCCTGGCCCGCTGCGCGTACCGCGTCGCGCCTCGGCGCTGCGTCGTCTGCTGGTGGCCAGCGATAAGCTCTCCAGCGATCCAATGAACGTTGTTGACTGGGTCAATATGTTCGCGCTGGCGGTCAATGAAGAGAACGCCGCCGGCGGTCGCGTGGTAACCGCGCCGACCAACGGCGCCTGCGGCATCGTTCCGGCGGTACTCGCCTATTACGATCACTTTATCGAGTCCGTCAGCCCGGAGATCTATATTCGCTACTTTATGGCCTGCGGGGCGATCGGCGCGCTGTATAAGATGAATGCGTCCATTTCCGGCGCGGAAGTCGGCTGTCAGGGCGAGGTGGGCGTCGCCTGCTCGATGGCGGCGGCGGGCCTGGCTGAACTGCTCGGCGCCAGCCCGGAACAGGTTTGCGTGGCGGCGGAGATCGGCATGGAACACAACCTCGGCCTGACCTGTGATCCGGTCGCCGGCCAGGTGCAGGTGCCATGCATTGAACGTAACGCCATCGCTTCCGTCAAGGCGATCAACGCCGCGCGAATGGCGATGCGCCGCACCAGCGAACCGCGCGTCTCGCTCGATAAGGTGATCGAGACCATGTATGAAACCGGTAAAGACATGAACGCCAAGTACCGCGAAACCTCGCGCGGCGGCCTGGCGATTAAAGTTCAGTGTGACTAAACTTTTCGTGCCCCTCTGCGCCTGCAAAGCGCGCAGGGGGTTAACCCTGGTGACTGAAATCTCCCTGATGCGCCTTCAACGGCGCATTTTCTTTTTTCTATACCTGGCGATATTCTGCCACTACACTTGCTCTATAAAATAAGCCACGCTTAACCACTCGTCCTGTCGACAGGGTGTCGCACATGCAGACTGCACAAAAAGTCATTACGGCCTATCGTCACAAACGCATTATTGTCTGCCTGCTGGTAGCCCTGGCGACCCTGGGCGCCACATTAGCCATCCGATTTATTTCGCAGCGCAGCGTAAATGAAGATTATATTCGCACGGCCGCCAGCCAACGGGTGGCGGCGCTCAATGACATCTTGCGCCCGCTAAGCGCGCAGCGAGCCACCCTGCTCCCTCTGGTGGGCAAACCCTGCCCTGATATCCATCTGACGCTGCGCAAAATGGCGGCCTCATTGCAAACCATTCGTTCCGTCGCCCTCGTCACGTCAGGTATCGTTTACTGTTCCAGTATTTTTGGCCCGCGACAGGCAGACTTACATCGCCTGCAGCCCGCGCTTCCTGCGCCCCGCCCTCTGCTGCTCTTCTCGAACGACAGCTCCTTGCTCAAAGGCTCGCCGGTACTGATCCAATGGTATCCAGCCGCGGAGAGCGGCCTGGACGGCGTGATGCTGGTGGTGAATATTGAGCTGCTGGGAACCTTAATTCTTAATGAAAAATCGGCCCTGATCAGCGACGTCAGCCTGCAGGTTGGCGATCGTTATTTTAGCAGCCGCCATGGGCTTCTCGAAAAAGCGCATGTCCCGCAGGGCACGGTGATTTATCGCCAGCGCTCTACGGAGTTTCCGTTTACTGTCAATATTAATGGCCCTGGCGCCTCGGCGATTGCGCTTGAGGAGCTGCCCGGCGAGCTGCCGCTGGCGCTGATTTTTAGCCTGCTAATGACCGGCATCGCCTGGCTGGCCACCGCCGGCAGAATGAGTTTCTCGCGGGAAATAAGCCTTGGCATTTCGGCCCGGGAGTTTGCCCTCTGGTGCCAGCCGCTGCAGGATGCGCGCAGCGGCCGCTGCTGCGGGGTGGAGATCCTGCTGCGCTGGAATAATCCCCGCCGTGGGACGATTTCGCCGGAGGTATTTATCCCCATCGCCGAAGGCAATAATCTGATCATCCCTCTCACCCGCTATGTGATTGCCGAAACCGCTCGCCGCCTGGACGCTTTTCCTCGCGACCGCCATTTTCACATCGCGATCAATGTCGCCGCGCGCCATTTCGCTAACGGACTCCTGCTGCGCGACCTGCACAATTACTGGTTCAGCGTGGATCCGGTGCAGCAGCTGGTGGTCGAGCTAACCGAACGCGATGTCCTGCAGGATGGCGACCAGCATATGGCCGAACATCTGCACTTTAAGGGCGTACAGCTGGCGATCGATGATTTTGGTACCGGCAATACTTCGCTCTCATGGCTGGAAAAGCTGCGCCCGGACGTCCTGAAGATCGACCGCTCGTTCACCAGCTCGGTCGGCATAGATAGCGTGAACGCGACGGTGACAGATATTATTATCGCCCTCGCCAACCGCCTGCATATTGTTACCGTTGCCGAAGGGGTGGAGACGCTGGAGCAGGAAAGCTACCTGCGTAGCCACGGCGTCGATGTGCTGCAGGGGTTTTATTATGCGCGGCCGATGCCGGTGGAGGCGTTCCCGGCGTGGCTGGCCAGCAGGGAGGAGAGTGAGAGTGAGAGCGAGACGACAGAATAACTCGCCGGCCGCAGCGGCCGGCGAGCCTGGCGATTACTCTTCTTCGTCGCTCGGCGGACGAGTGACCACCGCGCGCACCAGATCGACCCGGTAATCATTCGCTTCCACTACGGTAAAATGCAGCGGCGGAAGCGACACGACGTCGCCAATGCGCGGGATATGACCATTAGCGGAGATCACCAGCCCGGCAACGGTGGCAATATCCTCATCGTCATTGATCAGTGGATCCAGCCCCAGCGCCTGCTGCAGCGCATGCAGGTCGGTCGACCCCTTAATAAGCCAGCCATCGCCATCGGTGACAATCTCTGGCGTCTCATCAGCGTCCGGGAATTCACCGGCGATGGCTTCAAGGACGTCCAGCGGCGTGACCAGCCCCTGCACCACGCCAAATTCATTAGTTACGATGACGAAGCTGCCACGCGCCCGACGCAGGACCCCGAGCAGATTGATCGGGTCCAGCGTTTCCGGAACGACAATTGCCGGGGAGGCAGAAGCCAGCGCCGCGACGTTTTCCCCCGACTCCAGGGCCACCAGCATCTCTTTCGCCCGCACGATACCAATGATTTCATCCAGCTCTCCGCGGCAGACCGGGAAGAGGCTGTGCGGCGACGACAGCAGCTGACGACGAATTTCATCTTCACTCTGCTCAGCGTCGACCCAGCTGATTTCTCCGCGCGGGGTCATGATGCTGCGCAGGGAGCGCTGGGCCAGGGTCAGCACGCCGTTAATCATGTAGCGCTCTTCTTCCGCAAAGGCGCCCTCAGGAACGGGCACCGCGGCTGGACTGTCTGCGTCATGGCTGACGGAGGCCTGTTTGCGGCCGCCCATCAGGCGCAGGATGGCATCCGCGGTACGAGCGCGCAGCGGCAGCGTCGACTGGTGGCGAACAAAGTTACGGCGCGCCACCTGGTTAAAGAACTCGATAATGATCGAGAAACCGATCGCCGCGTACAGATACCCTTTTGGAATATGGAAGCCAAACCCTTCCGCCACCAGGCTAAGGCCAATCATCAACAGGAAGCTCAGACAGAGCACGACCACCGTCGGGTGCTGGTTGACAAAGCGCGTCAACGGCTTGGAGGCCAGCAGCATCAAGATCATCGCGATCACCACCGCCGCCATCATCACCGGCAGATGGTTAACCATCCCGACCGCCGTGATCACGGCGTCCAGGGAGAAGACGGCATCCAGCACCACTATCTGCAATACTACTACCCAGAAACTGGCATAGCCTTTACCGTGACCGGCATCGTGCTGGCGGTTTTCCAGCCGTTCATGCAGCTCGGTTGTCGCCTTAAACAACAAGAAGATCCCGCCGAGCAGCATGATGAGATCGCGCCCGGAAAAGGAGAAATCGGCGATGGTAATCAGTGGTTTCGTCAGCGTCACCATCCAGGAGATGACCGACAGCAGCCCCAGGCGCATCACCAGCGCCAGTGACAGGCCGATCAGACGCGCTTTATCGCGCTGCTTCGGCGGCAGTTTGTCCGCCAGGATGGCAATAAACACCAGGTTGTCGATACCGAGCACAATTTCCAGAACGATAAGCGTCAACAGGCCGGCCCAGATTGAGGGATCCATTAACAATTCCATGTACGACTCCGGTTTGCGGCAAGGTCAGTCATCGCCATGCCATGCAGGGGCGCGACACCAGGTGCTGAAAGAAATGCGGGATACGTAGAGGTGGCAATCAGATGCCAGAAAGTGAAAAGACGTCGATGACGGTCCATACTGCGGGCTATGCCCTATACTCCTGAGTAATTAAACGGAAGTTAAACATAGCAAAATATAGATCGAAATTGGAAATAATTTACCTGAATTTGCAATAACTAAGGCTATTTTTTGCGCTGCAAAATTATTCGCAGACGATACGTGATTAACGGATCTTCATCACATTAATTATTTTTTCACTGTCTAAAATAATTCGCGGTAGTAACTATTTTCTATCTTACACCCTAACTGAATCGATTTTGTCCTCAAGAGTGATTCAGGATGTATCAAAGCAGATGATGCATTCACGATAATAAAGGAGGTAGCAAGTGACGATTGCTATTGTAATAGGCACACATGGTTGGGCTGCAGAACAGCTGCTGAAAACAGCAGAAATGCTGTTGGGCGAGCAGGAAAACGTTGGCTGGATCGATTTCGTTCCGGGTGAAAATGCCGAAACGTTGATCGAGAAATACAACGCCCAGTTGGCAAAACTGGATACCAGTAAAGGCGTGCTGTTTCTCGTCGATACATGGGGAGGCAGCCCTTTCAACGCTGCGAGCCGCATTGTCGTCGATAAAGAGCATTACGAAGTTATCGCCGGCGTCAATATCCCGATGCTGGTGGAAACCTTCATGGCCCGCGACGACGATCCTTCCTTTGATGAACTGGTCGCCTTAGCGGTTGAAACCGGCAGCGAAGGCGTGAAAGCGCTTAAAGCCAAACCGGTGGAAAAAGCGGCCCCTGCGCCCGCGCCTGTCGCAGCGCCAAAAGCCGCCGCACCGGCCAAACCCATGGGCCCGGACGACTACATGGTAATTGGCCTTGCGCGTATAGACGACCGTCTGATCCATGGTCAGGTCGCCACCCGCTGGACCAAAGAGACCAACGTTACCCGCATCATCGTTGTCAGTGATGAAGTGGCCGCGGATACCGTGCGTAAAACTCTGCTGACCCAGGTTGCGCCGCCGGGCGTCACCGCTCACGTGGTGGATGTGGCCAAAATGATCCGCGTCTACAACAACCCCAAGTATGCCGGACAGCGCGTTATGCTGCTGTTTACTAACCCGACCGACGTTGAACGTATCGTCGAGGGCGGCGTGAAAATCACCAGCGTCAACATCGGCGGTATGGCGTTCCGCCAGGGTAAAACCCAGGTTAACAACGCGATTTCAGTCGATGCCAAAGATATTGAGGCGTTTAAAAAGCTGAACGCCCGCGGTATCGAGCTGGAGGCACGTAAAGTGTCCACCGACCCGAAACTGAAAATGATGGATCTGATCGCTAAGGTTGATAAATAACCCGGCGGATCGCGCCCCAGTTTTCACTTTAAGACTTAATCAACAGGAGAAGTACAATGGAGATTACCCTTCTTCAGATTGTGCTGGTGTTCATCGTCGCGTGTATTGCGGGTATGGAGTCGGTACTTGATGAATTTCAGTTCCACCGTCCTCTGATCGCCTGTACGCTGATCGGCGCCGTTCTCGGCGATATGAAAACCGGTATTATCATCGGCGGTACGCTGGAGATGATAGCCCTGGGCTGGATGAACATCGGTGCGGCGGTAGCCCCTGATGCCGCGCTGGCGTCCATTATTTCCACCGTCCTGGTTATTGCCGGCCATCAGAGCATCGGCGCCGGTATCGCGCTGGCTATCCCGCTGGCGGCGGCAGGCCAGGTGCTGACCATCATCGTGCGCACCATCACCGTGGCCTTCCAGCACGCGGCGGATAAAGCGGCGGAGAATGGCAACCTGACCGCCCTGTCGTGGCTGCACGTCTCGTCCCTGTTCCTGCAGGCGATGCGTATCGCTATCCCGGCCGTTATCGTGGCGATTTCCGTCGGCACCAGCGAAGTTCAGGGCCTGCTGAATGCTATCCCGGAAGTGGTCACCAGCGGTCTGAACATCGCCGGCGGTATGATCGTGGTTGTCGGTTATGCAATGGTCATCAACATGATGCGCGCAGGCTATCTGATGCCGTTCTTCTACCTCGGCTTCGTCACCGCCGCCTTCACCAACTTCAACCTGGTGGCCCTGGGTGTGATTGGTGCGGTCATGGCAATCCTCTACATCCAGCTGAGCCCGAAATATAACCGCGTCGCCGGTGCGCCGGCTCAGGCGGCTGGTAACAACGATCTCGATAACGAACTGGACTAACAGGTGAGCGAAATGGTTGATATGACTAAAAATACCACCGAGAAAAAACTCACACAGAGTGATATTCGTGGCGTGTTCATTCGTTCTAACCTGTTCCAGGGTTCATGGAACTTCGAACGTATGCAGGCGCTGGGGTTCTGCTTCTCTATGGTTCCGGCGATTCGTCGTCTGTACCCGGAGAACAACGATGCGCGTAAGCAGGCGATTAAGCGTCACCTTGAGTTTTTCAACACCCACCCTTACGTTGCCGCTCCGGTACTGGGCGTAACGCTGGCGATGGAAGAGCAGCGCGCCAATGGCGCAGAGATTGACGATGGCGCTATCAACGGCATCAAAGTCGGTCTGATGGGACCACTGGCCGGCGTTGGAGACCCGATCTTCTGGGGTACCGTGCGTCCGGTGTTTGCAGCCTTAGGCGCCGGGATCGCGATGAGCGGTAGCCTGCTCGGTCCTCTGCTGTTCTTTATCCTGTTCAACGCGGTGCGTCTGCTGACCCGTTACTACGGCGTCGCCTATGGTTATCGCAAAGGCGTGGATATCGTTAAAGATATGGGCGGCGGCTTCCTGCAGAAACTGACTGAGGGGGCGTCAATCCTCGGCCTGTTTGTCATGGGGGCGCTGGTTAACAAGTGGACGCATGTGAACATTCCGATGGTGGTGTCAAAAATCACCGGCTCTGACGGACAGGTTCACGTCACCACGGTGCAGACTATCCTTGATCAGCTGATGCCGGGTCTGGTGCCGCTGCTGTTGACCTTCGCCTGTATGTGGCTGCTGCGTAAGAAAGTTAACCCGCTGTGGATCATCGTTGGCTTCTTCGTCATCGGTATCGCCGGCTACGCGGTCGGCCTGCTGGGTCTGTAATTTCCAGGCTGTACGCCGGGGGCTTGCCCCCGGCTTTTTTTTATCAGGAGAAACGCAAAGCAATGACCTTCACGGACCTGGTGATCATCCTGTTTATCCTTGCGCTACTGGCCTACGCGATATATGACCAGTTTATTATGCCGAGGCGAAACGGCCCGGTACTGCTGGCCATCCCCCTGCTTCGCCGCAGTCGCGTTGACGGCATGATCTTTGTCGGCCTCACCGCCATTCTGATCTATAACAACATTACCCAGCACGGCACGGCGATCACCACCTGGCTATTATCTGCGCTGGCGCTGATGGGGCTCTATTTATTCTGGATCCGTACGCCGAAAATCATTTTTAAACCACGCGGCTTTTTCTTCGCCAACGTGTGGATAGAATATCAGCGGATTAAAGAGATGAATTTATCCGAGGACGGTGTGCTGGTGATGCAATTAGAGCAACGGCGGCTGCTGATACGCGTACGAAATATCGACGATCTGGAGAAGATATACAAACTTCTCATTACAACTCAATGACTTAAAAATATAGCCGGCGCTATATTATTCCCGTTAGCAGCGGAGAAATATTATAGCCACGGCTATATTTCCCGCCTAACCTTATCTTTTTTATTAACTATTTTTTCACTTATAAATTTAAATGAAAATCGTTATCATTTGGTTATTAAAATAGCCCTCTTCTGTTATTGTTTTATATTCTAAAAATATGTTAAGGTTGCGCCCGTCGTTGGGGAGTAGCCGATTTCCTGCCCGCCAGGAAATGTACGTGTCAACATACTCGTTGCAAAACGTGGCACGTACGGGTTGAAGAGATTCAATCAGGCGAGACCATAGATACATCACTGCTGTACGTATTGCTCAGCCATTGAGCGGCTCCGCGTATGTTTACTGGGGGCAGCGATGTGTCATATGGATTATCCCCGGTCAGGACACGCACATGAATTTATCCGCTACCATTCTTCTCGCTTTCGGCATGTCAATGGACGCCTTCGCAGCCTCCATCGGCAAAGGCGCCACCCTGCATAAACCCAAATTTTCAGAGGCAGTACGCACCGGGCTGATTTTTGGCGCCATTGAAACCCTGACACCGCTGGTCGGCTGGGGGCTTGGCATGCTGGCCAGCCAGTTGATCCTCGAGTGGAATCACTGGATTGCCTTTATTTTACTGGTGTTTCTCGGCGGGCGAATGATCGTCGAAGGTTTTCGCGGCGACAGCGACGAGGCGTGCGAGGCGCCTCACCGACATGGTTTCTGGCTTCTGGTCACCACCGCCTTCGCCACCAGCATTGACGCGATGGCCGTCGGCGTCGGTCTGGCCTTCCTGCAGGTCAGCATTGTGACCACCGCGCTGGCGATCGGCTGCGCCACCTTTATCATGTCGACGCTGGGGATGATGGTCGGTCGCTTTATCGGCCCGCTGCTGGGCAAACGAGCCGAAATTCTCGGCGGTATCGTGCTGATTGGCATCGGCAGCGAAATCCTCTGGAGCCATTTCGCCGGTTAAGCTTTACGCTTCGCGCTGCCAGCAGTGGATCATAAAATCGGTCTGGCAACCAAAGGTCGGCTGCTGACGCAGCGCGGCGTGCACTTCGGCTTTAGCCCGCCATGCGAACGGCGTCATCTGCAGCAGGGCCTGCGCTTCACTTCCCGTCAGGATCATCGGGTAAGCCAGCTGCTGCTGAGCCTCCAGGCGGAACCCCGGCATCGCTTCCGTCTTCAGCTCATGCAGGCGAACTTCATCGTAAATCAGCCCTTTCAGCTCCAGTAGGTGACGGGGACCCGGCGTGGCGGTGATTACCCAACCACCGGGACGCACCACCCGCGCCAGCTCTTCGGCGTTGCAGGGCGCGTAAATGCGCACTACCGCGTCGAAGCTAGCGTCGGAAAATGGCAGGCGCTGGCTGGAGGCCACGCAAAAATTCACCTGCGGGTAGCGTTTTGCCGCCGCGCGGATCGCCGGCTTCGACACGTCCAGCCCCCAGCTGCGGCTGGCGATGGCGGCAAACGCGTGGGTGTAATACCCCTCGCCACAGCCGATATCCAGTAAATCCGTAGGGGCGTAATGTCGCAGCCGCTCAGCGATAGCATCCCGTAGCGGCTGATAATGTCCGGCGTCGAGGAACGCCCGCCGGGCCTGCATCATTTCGGCGCTATCGCCGGGATCGCGCGACCGCTTGAACTGCACCGGTAGCAGATTGACGTACCCCTCTTTCGCCAGATCGAACTGGTGCCGCTGCGGGCAGGAATAGTGGTTGTCGCTACGGCTAAGCGGCGCGTGACAAAGGGGGCAACTGTATGACATGACGGCTCCGGTGTTGCTGAAAGGGCGAAAGTGTAGCGCTATTCGCCCCTGCAGACCACTGTTACAGCGCCGGCCCCTGTGGGTGGCTATCGTGCATTACGATCAGATTCTCCGCCCCTTGCGGCATGCCGTCCGGCATGACGTTCTCCAGCCGCAGGACATCGCCCATGATCTGGCTGAAGACCGGCGCGGACACAGCGCCGCCGTAATAGGAACCATTGCTCGGATCGTTCATCACCACCACCAGCGCGAACTGTGGTCGACTGGCGGGCGCCACGCCGGCGGTATAGGCCACATACTTATCGATATATTTGCCGTCCGGGCCGATTTTCTTCGCCGTGCCGGTTTTTACCGCCACCCGGTAGTCGCGTACCGCCGCTTTGGTACCGCCCCCGCCCGGGAGCGCCACGCTCTCCATCATATGTTCCACGCTATGCACAATACTCTCCGGCATCACCCGCGTGCCCATCACCGGCGGATCGATGCGGGTAATCGACAGTGGTCGCGCAATGCCGAAGCCGCCGATGGTGGCGTAGACGTGGGCGAGCTGGAGCGGGGTGACCATCAAACCATAGCCGAAGGCGAAGGTGGCGCGATCCAGTTGCCCCCAGTAGCGGCGATGCGGCATCAGCCCGGCGCTTTCGCCGGTCAACCCCAGCCCCGTCGGTTCGCCAAAGCCGAAAGCTTTATAGGTATCGATCAGATGCTGCACCGGCATGGCGAGCGAGAGGTGGGACACGCCGGTATCGCTGGATTTCTGCAGGATCCCGGTCAGGCTCAGCTCCGGATAATAGCCCACATCGCGAATACGATGGCCATCGAGGACGAACGGATGGGTATCCACCACGCTGTCTGGCTGGACAATCCCCTGCTGTAGCGCAGTCATGATCACCAGCGGTTTGACCGTCGACCCGGGCTCGAAGGTGTCGCTGATGGCCCGGTTGCGAAAATCATCCAGCGTCGCGCTATCGCGATTGTTCGGATTGAAGTCCGGATAGCTGGCCATCGCCAGGATCTCGCCGGTATCAATTTTGATCAATACCGCCGCCCCGGACTCTGCTTTGTTCCAGCGGACGGCGTTGTCGAGGGCGTCTTCCGTCACCGTCTGCAGGCGTTCATCAATACTCAGCTGCAGATTATGCGCCGGAACCGGCGGCACTTCGGTAATGTTCTCAATGACATTGCCATGTTTATCTTTACGCACCAGACGTCGCCCGGGTTTACCGGTCAACTGGGCGTTAAAGCTTTTCTCCACCCCTTCGATGCCCTGATTATCAACATTGGTAAAGCCCAGCAGATTGGCAGCCACATGGCCTGCCGGGTAGAACCGTCGCGATTCATCGCGCAGGTAAACGCCCGGCAGATGCAGTTTATCAATCCACTCTGCCTGCTCGGGATTGATCTGACGCGCCAGATAGAGAAAGCGAGCGTGGGGATGACTCTGTACCCGCTGGGCCAGCTCTCCGAGGTTGAGGTGCAGCGCTTCGGCCATCGCCTGCCAGCGGGGCCCATAGCCCACACCGCCCTTCTCCATAGTGGTCTGCGGGTCGATCCAGATAGCACTGACCGGAACGCTCACCGCCAGCGGCCGTCCTTCCCGGTCGCTGATCATCCCCCGCTCAACCGCTACGGGTTCTTCGCGCAGGGAGCGCATATCTTCTTGTTTTACCAGGTTATCGGGGGAGATAATTTGTAGCCAGCCCACGCGGACCAGCAGCAGCCCCAGACAACCGAGAATGGCCACACACAGTAACCCGAAGCGAATCGGGGTGAAACTGGCGGCGGACTTCGTTTTTTTCTTTAGCACCATAGCTCCGGCATTGTTTTGCAACCAACTGATTTAACAGAAAATTAGCAAAACAGACTGCTACACAATGCTAATAAAGATGAGTATTTGCAACAAGACGCGACGGGAGGGGGAAAAATGACATGCTTTGCAATAAAAATGCAAAAGCCCCGCGCAGGCGAGGCTTTTATACAAGAAGAGTGGTCTTGTATCAGATAGCAGTTACGTTAACTGCAGCCGGACCTTTCTGGCCGTCCTGAATTTCGAACTCAACGTTCTGGCCTTCAGCCAGAGTTTTGAAGCCGTTACCCTGGATAGCGGAGAAGTGTACGAACACGTCTTTGCTGCCATCAGCCGGAGTAATGAAACCAAAACCTTTAGACTCGTTGAACCACTTAACTTGACCTTTAATCTTTGCCATTTGCAAAATTCCTTAGACTGTTTTCTTCGCCTGCTGGCGTTTACATAGATAAAACTGACACATAACTGCATGAGGCACTAATTTAAGGTTCGGCAGAGAAGCGGTATTCAACGACAACGTGTTTACTCAGGACTTCTTTACTGAAAATGCCACACATAAACAGAACTGTACCTCGTTTAACCCGAAACGTGTTATCACACACTACGTAAATAATGGCAAGCCATTTTTAAACGTGTCTCGATCGTTCGCACAAATTATAAGGTAATCATTTGATCGCCTGCACATTTATGCGTCTTTGCCGCCCCTGGCAAGGCGCTACAGCATAAGCCAATATCGCCCATTCGCTGCCTCATTACTGCAACTTTTTTACCATAGCTCAACAACTTCGCTTCGTCCAGGTATGTCCGTACACGAACTGCTGTGATGTAAGCGTCTGGTGGGCAACGGTGAATATTGATGCGCATAATTCGTTATAACTCCAGACTAAAAATCGCTAAGCCGTGCCAGTGTAGTGATAATAAAACCTGTTAGTCGTCACGCTAAAAATAGTGCTAATTCTGCACCTTAATAATGAAAAAAAGATGACAGTGTCACGTTACCCAACAATAAACGCGGCGAGAATGACTTTATTTACAGCGTGTAATAAAGAGGATATTGCACTAAGAAAGGAATAATGGAATAAGAATAAGATATTACCGCCCGCTATCATGCAGGTGCGCATCTTATGATGCACACCTGTCGGGCGCCTTAACGTTCAGCTACCAGGCGGATAAACTCATCCTCCCCTTTCGCCTTGCCGGCGACGGTCGGCTCAGCCACATCCTCTTTCTCTGGCGCATTAGCTTCGCACAGGCGACGTAACAGCGCATTCTGCCGCTTTTGCTGATCCAGCAGCGCTTGCAGCAGCTCTATCTGCTCATTCGCCCGCGAACTGGCGCGGTTGACGAAGAACCATAACAACAGACCGACAAGCAGCAGCGCCACGGACACAGCCAGCGATGCCAGATTTAAAATCCCAGGATTTAGTAACTCACTCATTTCACCACCTCAAAGAGAAGGCGTTCATTCTACCACCCGCGGCGCAGAAGGAAATCAGTCGGCAGAAAAATGTCTTACCACGGAATAAATTTATTAATAGTGCAAATGCCGCTGAAAAACTGAACATCCTGGTCGCACATTACGTTAAGCATCTGAGTCCACAGCAACAGGCAGCCTGCTATGATGACTATCAGTAAAACCCACCGTAATTTTTTCACTCCACTCTCCGCATCAGTACGCAATGTCGCCAGGATAGCACGGCCTTCTTAAACCGCGGCTAACTGTATTACGAAAGGTAAGTTTAGGAATCATCGACTTGTTTCAAAACGTGTTCGTGTCAAAATCACGCCAGGGATCATACAAATAATGAGGCATCAATGCGATTAATCATTCGTACTATTATCTTGGTGGCTATCTTATGGATTGGCGTATTATTGAGCGGTTATGGGGTGTTATTCCACAGTGAGGAAAACGTCGGCGGTCTGGGTCTTAAGTGCCAATATCTCACCGCCCGCGGAGTCAGCACCGCACTTTATGTTCATTCCGACAGCGGAGTGATCGGCGTCAGCAGTTGCCCTCTGCTGCGTAAAAGCACAACCGTGGTTGATAACGGCTAACATCGAACCGGCGATCGCGACGTAGCGCCGCGGTCGCCAACCCGGTATCCGCCGCCTCAGAACGGATAGTCGTTGTATCCCATTTGTTCAGAAATCTTACGCGCCGCCTGATGGAGCATCGCCACGTATTCATGCAAGCGTTCTTCAGAGAAACGTAGCGTTGGGAAAGAGATGCTCAGCCCGGCGATGACCACGCCGAAACGGTCAAACACCGGCACGCCAATGCAGCGCAGCCCCTCTTCCTGTTCCTCATTATCCTCGCCATAGCCCTGCTCGCGAACGCCATCCAGCACTTTTAGCAACTCCTCGGTGCTGGTAATGGTCCGCTCGGTGCTGCGCTTATACTCCACGCCGTCGAGGATCTGCTCCACTTCGCTGCGATCGCGCCATGCCAGCAGCACCTTGCCAATCGCGGTACTGTACAGCGGGTTGCGGCGGCCAATACGCGAGTACATCCGCAGGTTATACATCGAGTCAATTTTATGGATGTAGACGATACTGTCTTCATCCAGCGCCCCAAGATGGATGGTCTCTTTCGTCAGTCGCGAAAGTTCGCGCATCTGAATATCGGCGCTGCGCACCAGGTCGACGTTCTGCAGCGCGCGCGCGCCCAGTTCGAACAGCTTGAGGGTGAGAGAGTATTTCTCAGACTCTCCTTCCTGTGCCACATAGCCCAGTGATTTCATGGTCTGTAAAAAGCGATAAACGGTGCTTTTCGACATCATGACGCGCTGGGACAGTTCGGTAATGCCAATTTCACGCTCTTCACCCAGCGCCTGTAGGATGCCAAAAACCTTCAATACCGAAGAGACAGAATCTGGCTGTTTATCCAAATCTGCACCTGCCATTTATCACCTCGTCGTAACTGTTTTATAAAAATTAGAACCGGTTTTTATTATAAATTCGCCGCCTCTGAGCCGCAATCATTCTTCTGCCACTTCGTTACAAATCTGCGACATACTGCGAATTAATCAATGCTAAACTCATCATTCAAAAAACCGTTTCATTTAAGACTCATATTCACCATGGATAAAAATTCTTCTGATGGCGTGCCGTTGCCGCAACGCTATGGCGCCATTCTGACCATCGTGCTTGGGCTGACCATGGCCGTGCTCGACGGGGCTATCGCCAACGTCGCGCTGCCGACTATCGCCAGCGATCTCAACGCCTCACCGGCGGCTTCAATCTGGATCGTTAACGCCTACCAAATCGCCATTGTCATCGCCCTGCTGCCGCTCTCCTTCCTCGGCGACATGGTCGGCTATCGGCGTATCTATAAGATAGGCCTGGTGGTGTTTATCTTTACCTCGCTGGCCTGCGCGCTGTCGCGTAGCCTCGAAATGCTAACCTTCGCTCGCGTCGCGCAGGGATTGGGCGGCGCCGCGCTGATGAGCGTCAACACCGCGCTGATCCGTCTGATTTATCCGCAGCGCTTTCTTGGTCGCGGCATGGGCATTAACTCCTTTGTCGTTGCCGTCTCTTCGGCGGCAGGCCCGACTATCGCCGCAGCGATCCTCTCCCTCGCCTCATGGCAATGGCTGTTTTTAATTAACGTGCCTCTCGGCATCGTCGCCTTTGTTCTGGCCATGCGCTTTCTGCCGCCCAACAGCGCGCGCAGCAAAATCATCCGCTTCGATCTGCCGAGCGCCATTATGAACGCCCTTACCTTCGGGCTGCTGATCACCGCCCTGAGCGGTTTCGCCCAGGGGCAGTCCACTCAGCTGGTGCTGGCGGAGGTCGCCGCTATGCTGGTGGTGGGGTTCTTCTTCGTTCGCCGCCAGCTCACGATGCCCGTCCCCCTGCTGCCGGTCGACCTGCTGCGTATCCCACTCTTCTCTCTCTCTATCTGCACTTCCATCTGCTCCTTCTGCGCGCAGATGCTGGCGATGGTCTCTCTGCCCTTTTTTCTGCAGTCGATGATGGGGCGCAGCGAAGTGGAGACGGGTCTACTGCTAACGCCGTGGCCGTTAGCGACCATGGTGATGGCGCCGCTGGCCGGCTATTTGATCGAGAAATGTCATGCCGGGCTGCTGGGGGCTATCGGTTTGCTGATTATGGCCTGCGGCCTGTTCGGCCTGGCGCTGCTGCCCTCGTCGCCCTCCGATCTGGATATCATCTGGCGCATGGCGCTGTGCGGCGCCGGCTTCGGGCTGTTTCAGTCGCCGAACAACCATACCATCGTCGCCTCGGCTCCGAGCCATCGTAGCGGCGGCGCCAGCGGCATGCTGGGCACCGCTCGCCTGCTCGGACAGAGCACCGGCGCGGCGCTGGTGGCGCTGCTATTCAATTTGCTCGGTAACAACGGCACCCACACCGCCCTGCTGCTGGCCGGCACCCTGGCTATCGTCGCCGCGCTAATTAGCGGTCTGCGGGTCACTCAGCCGCGCGCAGCCTGACGGACGGTAAAAAAAATCCGCAGCTTGCGGGCTGCGGATTTTCGTTTTCAGCGTCAGAAGATAGATTATTTCAGATATTCACCGCTACGCAGGGCTTCAATACGCTTATCCAGCGGCGGGTGAGTCATAAACAGTTCGCTCATGGATTTCGCTTTACCGTTAATGCAGAACGCCATCATGCTGCTGGCTTCCTGCGGCTCATAGCTGGTTTTCAGACGCTGCAGGGCTGCAATCATCTTCTCGCGGCCTACCAGACGCGCCGAGCCGGCGTCAGCATGGAACTCACGGTAACGCGAGAACCACATGGTGATTATGCTGGCCAGAATACCGAACACCAGCTCAAGCACCGTGGCGACGGCGAAGTAGATCAGCGGGTTGCCATTGCTGCTCTCCCCTTCATCTTCCCGGTTGCCGCCGAGGAAACCGGCCGCAATCTGCGCGATAACGCGGGAGATAAAGATAACGAAGGTGTTCACCACCCCCTGGATCAGGGTCATGGTAACCATATCGCCATTGGCGATGTGGCTGATTTCATGGGCAATGACCGCTTCCGCTTCATCACGGCTCATGTTTTGCAACAGCCCGGTGCTGACGGCGACCAGCGAGGCGTCACGACGCGCGCCGGTGGCGAAGGCGTTAATGTCAGGCGCGTGATAGATAGCTACCTGCGGCATGGCAATACCTACCTGCTGCGCCTGCTGCGCAACGGTATTCATCAGCCAGCGTTCCGTTTCGTTGCGCGGCTGCTCGATCACTTCCCCACCCACTGACTTCAGCGCCATCCACTTCGACATCATCAGCGAAACGATAGAACCACCGAAGCCGAACAGCAGGGCCATAATCAGAAGACCGGTCATGCTGCTGGATTGGATCCCCGTGAGGCTTAACACCAGCCCGAACACGACCATCACTGCCAGGTTCGTCAGCAGGAAAAGCGCGATTCGCATCATAATTTTCTTTTTACCTCAATTTAACAAAACGCACTATGCGATTACCCACATCGTATGGGTCAGGCTGCAATTTTCAACCATCAGCCCCCGCTAAGTCACGATAAAAACACAACTTTACATTTTGTAGCATCTTGCTGACAGCGGCAGCGCAGGTTGACATTTTGTTAGATAAGCTGAATGGCGATGACAACGCGCACAAAAAAAACGGGCACCTCTCAGGGTGCCCGTTAGCAACTTATTTGCTGGCCGGCGGTTCCACCGCCGGGCGCGCTTTTTCCAGATGCGCCAGGTCTACCGCGATATGGACCGTTTCATCAAGATACGGATCCGGCTCCTGGTAATCCTTCGGCAGATCGTCCAGTTTTTTCAGCGGCGGCTTGCCTTCGCGTTTCAGGCGATCGTTAATCCGCGCCAGACGAATCGCATCATCTTCTTCGTTCTCTTTCTCACGCTGGGCGTAGTTCAGAGAGACGATGTTACGTTTGTCCTTCATCGCGTTATAACGGGCAATATCCTTCATGATGTACTGGAATTCAGGATCCTGCGCAATACGCTCGTCGTGGCGCTTGAGCAGCTCCGGTCCAAACGGGGTCAGATCCCCGGACTTCACGTAGGTGGCCGCGTTGATGCTATCCCACGGCAGCGCGTTGTCTTCATACTGCTCGCCGGTTTCGCGATCTTCATTGCCGGTTGGCATCATGATATCCGGCGTCACGCCTTTGCGCTGCGTACTGCCGCCGTTAATACGATAGAACTTCTGGATGGTGTACTGGACGGAACCCAACGCCGGCCACTCCGGACGCAGCATTTGATCGTAAATACGATTCAACGAGCGATACTGCTGTACCGTCCCTTTACCGAAGGTCGGTTCGCCAACGATCAGCGCGCGGCCATAGTCCTGCATCGCTGCGGCGAAGATCTCAGACGCCGAGGCGCTAAAGCGGTCAACCAGCACCACCAGCGGCCCTTTGTAATAAACCACGCCATCGTTGTCGCTGTCTTCGCGCACTTTGCCATTATTATCCCGCACCTGCACCACCGGACCGGACGGAATAAACAGACCCGAGAGCGATACCGCCTCTGTCAGCGCTCCGCCGCCATTGCTGCGCAGGTCAATGATGATGCTGCTGACGTTCTGTTTTTCCAGCTTCTGCAGCTGCACTTTCACGTCATCGGTCAGGCCAACGTAAAAGCCTGGAATATCCAGCACGCCGACTTTTTCTTTCCCGACGGTTTTCACCGACATCTTCACCGCACGGTCTTCCAGACGAATGCGCTCGCGGGTCAGCGTTACAATACGCGTCTTGGCTCCTTTACCGGCCGGCAGGATTTCAAGACGAACCTTGCTGCCCTTCGGCCCTTTAATCAGCGCCACGACGTCATCCAGACGCCAGCCGATGACATCAACCATCGACTTCCCGGTCTGGCCAACGCCAACGATGCGATCGCCGACGCTGATCGCTTTGCTTTTCGCGGCTGGACCGCCCGCCACCAGCGAATTAATGACGGTATAGTCATCATCCATCTGCAGCACGGCGCCGATCCCCTCGAGTGAGAGGCTCATTTCGGTGTTGAACTGCTCGGTATTACGCGGCGACAGATAATTTGTGTGCGGATCGATTTCGCGAGCGAAGGCGGTCATCGCCAGCGAGAAGACATCTTCGCTGTTGGTTTGCGCCAGGCGACGGATAGCAAACTTATAGCGACGGGTTAAGGTGTCGCGGATCTCTTTATCGTCTTTACCCGCCAGCTTCAGGCTTAACTGGTCAAACTTAACCTTAGCGTCCCACAGCTTGTTCAGCTCGGCCTCGTCTTTTGGCCACGGCGCTTTGGAGCGGTCAAGGTTGAAATTATCATTGCCGGTAAAGTCCATCGGACGTTCAAGCACCTTCAGCGCATACTGATAGCGCTCGAAGCGGCGCTGCTGCCCCAGGTTGTAGAGGTCGTAAAAGACGTCCAGTTTCCCGCTGCGCAGCTCATCGCCAATTTGGTCTTTTTTAGCCGCAAACTTCGCCACATCGCTGGCCAGCAGCACATTGTGGCTGTAGTCCAGCAGGTTCAGGTAACGGTCAAAAATCTTTGCCGAGAAGGCGTTGTCGAGATCAAACTGACGGTAATGAGAGCGGGTAAAGCGCGACGTCACGCGCTCGCTTACCGTCGCGTGCTGCGGCTCTTCTTTCAGCACGGGGATTTGATCTGCGCGGGTTATGTCATCAACAGCGAATGCATGGCCTGCTATTGCCAGCAGGCCCGCAAGCGCGGTGATTTTAAAAAATGTGTTCATGCCTGGCCCGGCCTCCGTTTCAGAACACCAGGTGTTCTGCGCGTACAATCATTGACATACCAGAAGTCAGCTGTACACGAACGCCATCTTTGGTGATTTCCAGAACGGTGGCGTCCATGGCGTTATTGCCTGCTTTTACCTTCAGCGCCTGGCCGACGGTCAGAACGGAAACATCCGATACCGGAGTAAGACGCTCTTCACGCGGGGCTTTGGCCGCAACAGGACGCGGTTTACGCTGTTCAGCGCCTTCTTTACGACGCGGCTGCTGAGGACGCGGTTTACGCTCACGGCGAACGCCTTCATCCTGCTGGCCTGCGGCCGCAGCGGCTTCGCGTTTTTTCGCCTGCTGGGCTGCGCGCTGCGCCTGAACGCGAGCTTTCGCTTCTTCCAGCTGCTGACGCGCATGGGCAATGTGCTGCTCTTCCAGTTCGCCGCACGGATTGCCATCCAGGTCAACGCGAATAGCGCCGGCTTTTACGCCGTACAGATAACGCCAGCTGGACGTGTAGAGACGTAATGCAGCGCGAAGCTGGGTCTTGCTGAGATTCATCTCACCACCCACTCGCTCAACGAGATCCTGAAAAATTCCGATTTTCAGGGGGCGCGCTTCACCTTCAGCGCTAAAGCACTGCGGGAAACGTTCGGCCAGAAAGGCGATAACTTCTTTACTGCTATTCAACTTAGGTTGATTTTCCATGAAATTTCCTGATTACAACGGACGTAGCCAACAAGCCGCAGGCATGAACAGGCGACATTATAATGACGTCCTCGCTAAATGCTACGTTATCCGTTGATTATCCCACGACACGGGTAAAGATTTTTTGATAATCCGTGGCCGCAATGAGTTTTTCCAGATGCTCGACCAGCGTGCGCAACCCCTGCTCATCTTCAGCGGTGAAGCGCCCGTAAGCCGGACTATCGATATCCAGCACGCCGATAATCTGGCCATTCACGCGCAGAGGAAAGACAATCTCCGAATTACTGGCGGCATCGCAGGCAATGTGGCCGTCAAAGGCGTGGACGTCCTCGACGCGCTGGACCTGAGCCTGCGCCACCGCCGCGCCGCATACGCCTCGCCCGACCGGGATCCGCACGCAGGCCAGTTTGCCCTGGAACGGTCCCAACACCAGGGTATCGCCTTCCAGAAGGTAGAAACCGGCCCAGTTGACCTCGCTCAGCCGCTCGAACAGCAGCGCGCTGGTATTGGCGATCATCGCCAGAAAACTGGTTTCACCTGCCATTAATGCCTGGAAATCGCGGTTCAGATCCGCGTAAAATTCTGTTTTGCTCATTATATCTTCACTTTGTTGTCTTACTGCCTGATACGTACAGCCTACTAAAATAAGCATTAAATGCGCTTGGGCTCAAGATGAATTCATTCATAGGTTAAGATAGTGAGATACATTCATTCCTGTACGTAATAAATGCCGATAAAAACACCCACCCTCAAACCTGCGAAAAAGATGGTCGTGCATACCGTCAGCACGCCGCTTCCCTATGCGCATTATCAGCGCTGTACGCAGTGTGACATGCTCTTCCGCTTACCGGTGCTCAAACGCAACCAAAGCGCCTGGTGTCCGCGCTGTAACGCGAAGGTGCGCGATGGTCGCGACTGGTCGCTGACCCGCCTGGGCAGCATGGCCCTCGCGATGCTATTGCTCATGCCTTTCGCCTGGTCTGAACCTCTGCTGCGCCTGCATCTGTTGGGCGTACGCATCGACGCCAACGTCCTGCAGGGGATCTGGCAGATGACCGCGCAGGGCGATCCGATTACCGCCGCCATGGTACTGTTTTGCGCGGTGGTCGCCCCGGTGCTGCTGGTGGTCTCCATCAGCTATCTCTGGCTGGGCAATGTGCTGGGGATGAACCTGCGGCCGGTGCTGCTGATGCTCGGCAAGCTTAAAGAGTGGGTGATGCTGGATATCTATCTGGTGGGCATCGGCGTCGCCTCCATCAAGGTGCAAGATTACGCCTTCCTGCAGCCGGGCATCGGTCTGGTGGCGTTTATCTCCCTGACGTTGTTGAGCATCCTGACGCTTATTCATATGAACGTCGAAGAGCTATGGGAGCGTTTCTATCCCGAGCGTCCGGCGACCCGCGCCGATAATAATCTGCAGGTGTGCACCGGCTGCCATTACACCGGCTATCGCGACGCGCGCGGCCGCTGCCGACGCTGCCACACGCCGCTGCATCATCGCCGACCGCAGAGCCTGCAGCGCAGCTGGGCGGCGCTGATTGCCTCGCTGGTTTTCCTCTTTCCGGCCAACCTGTTGCCAATCTCCATCATCTACGTCAACGGCGCGCGCCAGGACGACACGATCCTCTCGGGGATCATCTCCCTGGCCAGCAGCAATATCGCCATTGCCGGGGTCGTGTTTATCGCCAGTATTTTGGTGCCATTCACCAAAGTTATAGTGTTATTTACCCTGCTGCTCAGCATACAATTCAAGTGCGAGCAGGGATTGCGCACCCGCATCCTGCTGCTGCGGCTAATCACCTGGATTGGCCGTTGGTCGATGCTGGATCTGTTTGTTATCTCACTCACCATGTCGCTAATAAATCGCGATCAGCTCCTCGCCTTCACCATGGGGCCGGCTGCGGTTTACTTTGGCGGCGCGGTAATTTTAACTATTCTTGCAGTTGAATGGCTGGACAGCCGCTTACTTTGGGACGCACATGAGTCAGGAAACGCCCGCTTCGCAGACTGAAGCCAGAATAAAAACCAAACGCCGTATTTCGCCATTCTGGCTGCTGCCGGTCATCGCGTTGCTGATTGCCGCCTGGCTAATCTGGACCAGCTTTGACGACCGCGGATCGACGATTACGATTGATTTCCAGTCCGCGAACGGCATCGTGCCGGGACGGACGCCGATCCGCTATCAGGGGGTTGAAGTCGGCACCGTCCAGGATATTAGCCTCAGTAAAGATCTGAGTAAGATTGAGGTTTCGGCCAGCATCAAACGCGATATGAAAGATGCGCTGCGCAAAGAGACCCAGTTCTGGCTGGTCACGCCGAAAGCCTCTCTGGCCGGCGTATCGGGCCTCGATGCGCTGGTGGGCGGGAACTACATCGGCATGATGCCGGGCAAGGGTGAACCCGAAGATCACTTTGTCGCCCTCGACACCCAACCTAAATACCGCATCAACAACGGCGAGCTAATGATCCACCTGCAGGCGCCGGATCTTGGCTCTCTGAACAGCGGCTCGCTGGTCTACTTCCGGAAAATCCCGGTCGGGCGGGTGTATGACTATTCCCTGAATGCCAATAATCAGGGGGTGACCATCGATGTGCTAATTGAGCGCCGGTTTACCAATCTGGTGAAAAAAGGCAGCCGCTTCTGGAACGTCTCAGGCGTCAAGGCCGACGTCGGCCTGAGCGGGGCCAAAGTGCAACTGGAGAACCTGTCCGCGCTGGTGAACGGCGCCATCGCCTTTGACTCCCCCGCCGATTCGCATGTCGCCTCGCAAAACGATGAATATCACCTGTATGAAGATCTGGCGCATAGCCAGCGCGGCGTGGTAGTGACCCTCGATCTGCCTGATGGCGACGGACTGAAAGCGGGCTCGACGCCGCTCATGTATCAGGGGCTGGAGGTGGGCCAGTTAAGCAAACTGAATCTAAACCCCGGCGGCAAAGTTACTGGCGAGATGACCGTCGACCCGAGCGTGGTGACGCTGCTGCGGGAGAAAACGCTGATTCAGATGAAGAAGCCGAAGCTCTCCCTCGATAACCCCAGCATTAGCACCCTGCTCACCGGCAATACCTTTGAGCTGGTGCCCGGCGAAGGCGAGCCACGCAATCACTTCTCGGTAATGCCGGCGGATAAAGCGCTGCTGGATGAGCCCAACGTCGCCACCGTTACCCTCTCGGCGCCGGAGAGCTACGGCATCGACGGCGGTCAGCCGCTGGTGCTGCACGGAGTAAAAGTCGGCCAGGTGCTGGAGCGTAAACTGACGGCCAAAGGGGTAACCTTTCAGGTTGCCATTGACCCTGAATACCGCGATCTAATTCACGGCGACAGCAAATTTGTGGTTAACAGTCGTCTGGACGTCAAAGTGGGGCTCGACGGCGTGCAGGTGCTGGGCGCCAGCGCCAGCGAATGGGTGAACGGCGGGATCAGGGTGATCCCCGGCGAAAAAGGCAAAATGCAAAGCAGCTATCCGCTGTACGCTAACCTTGAAAAGGCGCAGGAAAATAGCCTGAGCGAAGTGCCGACCACTACCCTGAGCCTGTCTGCTGAGACGCTGCCTGACGTTCAGGCCGGCTCGGTGGTGCTGTATCGTAAATTCGCCGTCGGCGAGATCATCGCCGTCAAACCGCGCAAGGATGCATTCGATATCGATCTGCATATCAAGCCGGAGTACCGCTACCTGCTGACCAACAACAGCGTCTTCTGGGCGGAAGGCGGTGCGAAGGTCAAGCTTGACGGTAACGGACTCACCGTGCAGGCCTCGCCGCTGGCGCGCGCGATCAAAGGGGCGATCAGTTTCGATAACCTCAATGGCAGCAGCGCCGGAGCACGGCTGAATAACAAACGTATCCTTTATGCATCTGAAACGGCGGCGCGCGCCGTGGGCGGCCAAATCACCCTGCACGCGTACGACGCCGGGAAGATGGCGGCCGGGATGCCGATTCGTTATCTCGGCATCGACATCGGTCAAATCCAGTCGCTGGAGCTAATCACCGCCAAAAACGAAGTGCAGGCGAAAGCGGTGCTCTATCCGGAATACGTCGGCACCTTCGCCCGCGCCGGGACCCGCTTCTCGGTGATCACCCCGCAAATCTCCGCCGCGGGCGTGGAACATCTCGACACCCTGTTCCAGGCCTACATCAACGTTGAGCCCGGCCGCGGCCCGGCGCGACGCGATTTTGAGATCCAGGATACGACGATCAGCGATTCGCGTTATATCGACGGCCTGAACATCGTGGTGGAAGCGCCGGAGGCGGGGTCGCTTGGCATCGGTACGCCGGTCCTGTTCCGCGGACTGGAAGTCGGGACGGTTACCGGACTGTCGCTGGGGTCGATGTCTGACCGGGTGATGGTTAAGCTGCGCATCAGTAAGCGCTACCAGTACCTGGTACGTAATAACTCGGTGTTCTGGCTGGCCTCGGGTTACAGCCTCGACTTCGGCCTGATTGGCGGGGTGGTGAAAACCGGTACCTTCAATCAGTTTATCCGCGGCGGGATCGCCTTTGCCACGCCGCCGGGCACGCCGCTGGCGCCGAAGGCCCAGGATGGCAAGCACTTCCTGCTACAGGAGAGCGAGCCGAAAGAGTGGCGGGAGTGGGGCACCGCTCTGCCGCAGTAATGCCCCCTTCTCCCGCCCCGGGCAACGCCGGGCGCGGGGAGAGGGTAAACCGCACGCCCCGGTGTCACGCGCCGGGGCGTTTGTGCTAAACTGCGCACCCTTTTTTTTCTGTGGTGCGCTGCCCGTGGCTGAAAATACTGTCTATTTCCCTGAAGCGTTTCTCGCTCAAATGCGCGCGGCGATGCCAGCGCATCTCTCTTTCGACGACTTTATCGCCGCCTGTCAGCGCCCGCTACGCCGCAGTATTCGCGTCAATACGCTGAAGATTAGCGTCGATGATTTCCTCTCTCTGGTTGCCCCCTACGGCTGGCAGCTCGCGCCGGTGCCCTGGTGCGCAGAGGGATTCTGGATCGAGCGAGAGGATGACGACGCGCTGCCGCTGGGCAGTACCGCCGAACATCTCAGCGGGCTGTTCTATATTCAGGAAGCCAGTTCGATGCTGCCGGTCGCCGCCCTGTTCGCCGATAACCGGCAGCCCGAACGGGTGATGGACGTTGCCGCCGCCCCGGGATCGAAAACCACCCAAATTGCAGCCCGAATGGGCAACGCGGGCGGCATTCTCGCCAATGAATTCTCCGCCAGCCGGGTGAAGGTGCTGCATGCCAACATCAGCCGCTGCGGCATCAGCAACGTCGCTCTGACCCACTTCGACGGCCGGGTTTTTGGCGCGGCCTTGCCCGAAACCTTCGATGCCATCCTGCTTGACGCCCCCTGCTCCGGCGAAGGGGTTGTACGTAAAGACGCCGACGCGCTGAAAAACTGGTCGCCGGAGAGCAACCTCGACATCGCCGCCACTCAGCGCGAGCTTATTGACAGCGCCTTCCATGCTCTGCGCCCTGGCGGGACGCTGGTGTATTCCACCTGCACCCTGAATCGTGAAGAAAATCAATCGGTCATTGAGTGGCTGCTGTCCCGCTATCCGCAGGCGGTGGAGATCCTGCCGCTGGGAGAGTTGTTTCCCGGCGCAGCCGACGCCCTAACCGCGGAAGGTTTTCTGCACGTTTTTCCGCAAATTTACGATTGCGAAGGCTTCTTTGTCGCGAGGTTGCGCAAAACTGCGGCGATCGATCCGCTCCCGGCGCCAGGCTATAAGGTCGGTAAATTCCCGTTTACGCCGCTGAAGGACCGGGAGGCCGCCGCGGTAACTGCCGCCGCCAGGGCTGTTGGCCTGGAGTGGGACGCAGGCCATACGCTGTGGCAGCGGGATAAAGAGCTGTGGCTGTTTCCGCTGGCTTTGGAGCCCCTGTTCGGCAAGGTGCGCTTTTCTCGCATCGGCGTGCGCCTGGCGGAACTGCACAATAAGGGGTACCGCTGGCAGCATGAGGCGGTTATCGCCTTTGCCGCGCCGCAGCGCGCCTTCGAGCTGTCGCAGGAGGAAGCGGAGGAATGGTATCGCGGGCGCGACGTCTATCCGCAAACCGCGCCTGGGCAGGATGAAACCATTGTGACCTTCCAGGGCGTTCCGCTGGGCCTGGCGAAGCGCGTCGGCTCCCGACTGAAGAACAGCTATCCGCGCGAACTGGTGCGCGATGGAAAACTTTTTGCCGGCAAGGTGTGAGGCCGCGCAAAAAATGCGCACTTTTTGACTGGCGCTTTTCGCCCCATTGACTACGCTGAAAAATAACGGCCATAACTGGTCGTACCACAACTCAGCTGAAAAATGGGGTGAAGCGATGAGTAAAACCAATGTCCGCATCGGCGCGTTCGAAATAGACGATGCCGAACTGCACGGTGAGCATCAGGGTGAGCGAACGTTAAGCATACCCTGCAAATCCGATCCAGACTTATGTATGCAGCTTGACGCCTGGGATGCCGACACCAGCGTGCCCGCGATTCTCAATGGCGAACATTCCGTTCTCTACCGTAAACATTACGACCGCCAGTCCGATGCCTGGGTCATGCGCCTTGCCTGACACCAATGAACCCGTCGCCTGAGACGGGTTATTTATTTCCCCGTCCCGCCATCATCCCCTACACTAAATAGTATGTGAACCCGAGCATGAGGCCAGGATGTTTGCCTTAGTGTTGTTTATTTGCTATCTGGATGGCGGCTGCGAGGACATTGTGGTTGACGTCTACCGCGAGGAAACGCAGTGCTTAGTGGCGATGGAGGATCAGCGGATCCGCCACGGTGGCTGCTACCCGATAGAAGATTTTATTGATGGCTTCTGGCAACCCGCCAGCGAATACAGCGACTTTTAGCCTGCCGACTGCAGCGCCACCAGCGTCAGCATCCCACCAAACACAGCGCCCGTATCAATATAGTGTTGATTATCGTGGTCATAACGCGCCTGAAGCGGCGTATGGCCAAACCAGAAATGGTCTGCGCCGCCAATAGCGCCATGGCGCCCCGCCAGGTGTTCACTCAGACGATGGCGGCTCCATAGTACCCGTTGGGGATCCACCGGCTGCTGCCAGCGATAGACCGGCGCCGGGTAATCGGCGTGGGCGATCACATGCCGCGCTTTCCCGCATTCCACTTCAATAATCAACGGTAGCCGCCGACAGTGCGCCAGCAGCCGATCGACGTCGGCCCGCTGCCGCGCATCGCCCTTGACGTACCAGTCGCCACCGTTCATCTGCCAGAGCCGCATATCTCCGCTCTCCAGCGCCTCCAGCGCCATCTGCTCATGATTCCCCCGAACGGTCCTGAACCAGCGACAGCGCAACAGGCCAAGACAATCGGCGCTCTGCGGCCCGCGATCGATCAGATCGCCCACCGAGATCAGCAGATCGGCCCAGGGATCAAAGCGCAACTGACGCAGGCGATTCATCAGCAGCGCAAAGCAGCCATGCAGATCGCCCATCAGCCAGATATTACGCCAGTCGCTGCCGTTAATACGTTGATACATATAATTACCTCTCAGCGGTAATTATAGGTAATTCCAGCAAAGGTCCACGGAATTTAATTTACACCTCAATCAATTTTAAACAGACGGCAAATATAGTCCGCCAGAGGATTAAGCTTGTCAGTGGCTCGCTTTAAAATAGGGGGAAATCACAACGAGGTGTTTATCGTGACAGACAATAGCCTGCATTCATCCGGCGTGCTAGCGCCGCGCTCGCATCTTATTGCCGATCTGGTGATGGGCAGATTGACACCTGCCCCCATCTGGCGGCAAAAAAATTACCGCTTTAAGTTTTTGCTGCGCACGGCCCTATTTTATAACGCCACCAGAGCGATGCTGGAAGCGCTCAGCGCTCGGGATGATTTTAATCAGCTGCTGGCCGCGCAGGCTACGCTGCCGGGCAAAGTACACCGTCAATATCTGACCCGCGATCTCAACGCCTGGCAGCGGGCGGTGGCGGTAATCAACCATTATCGCTATATCGACACCCTACGCGGATCGCGGCTGGCGCACGCTATGACCGCGGTGTCTGAGGTCCCGCTGCTGACGTTAAACGGAAAAGAGGACCGCCGGTTTACTCTTTATGCCTCCTCGGCAGGCAAAGCCGAACGTGAGGGTGAAACCACTCTGTGGCTGCGCGACAGCGACCACACCCTGCTGGCCAGCGCCACCTTCAGCGTAACCCGTGATCACGATGCCTGGCAGCTGGTTATCGGCGGTCTGCAGGGGCCACGACGTCACGTTTCTCATGAGGTGATTAAGCAGGCGACTCGCGCCTGCTACGGCCTGTTTCCGAAGCGCCTGCTGCTGGAGTTTATCTGGCAGCTGGCCGCGCGCAGCCAAATCGCGGCTATTTACGGCGTCAGCGATAACGGTCACGTGTTCCGCGCCCTGCGCTATCGCCTGAGCAAAGGCCGCCATTTCCACGCCAGCTACGACGAGTTCTGGCAGTCTATCGACGGCCAGCCGGAAAGCCCATGGCGCTGGCGGCTACCGCTATGTCTGGAAAGAAAATCGCTGGAGAGTATCGCCAGTAAAAAACGTGCTGAATATCGGCGGCGATTCCAGCTGCTGGATCAGCTGACGGAGCAGGTGGCAATATTGACGCAGCGGCATGCCGGTGACTAAATTGCACTGTCGGTGAAGCCGAATTACAACATGGCGTTTGCTTATTATGTCAATATTTCGCTACTATCAGGGTCCCCGAAGGCCACCGGATAGTCGCTTGCATAATGAGTAAAACCGAAATTTTTCTGCTGATTATTCTGGCGGTCATTCTGCTCGGGAGCATATGGTTTATTTTCAGCGATGAAATTTGGCTATTGCTCTGCTATCTGGAAAGCCAGATATACCCTACATTCAGCGTTCCGCAATAATATTTTCCGCCCGCAAAAGTGCTCGTGCTTATTATTTATGCCACCTCGTCAGCCGGCGAGGTGTAATCGCATGAATTGCCAAATCGTTTAGATTTTGCTTATTTTATTTATCATACAAATATGTATACTAGCAGGCTTCCGATGTTGGCCCGCCAGTTAACCTGCACGCCGGGCCTGTTTAGGTGCAGGTTTTTTCTTTTCTCCGCCCTCGTTTACGGTTCCACCGTTGCCACCTCCCTTCCACAGGATGCGATTTATGTGTAAATGAATTGTGTATGCTAAAAACGGTGTGCTATAACGGGACATCCAGAGGCCAGCGGGTGTTTGACTGACAGGATGTCGCTGGCTCTTGGGAAAGAAGACAGATAAAGATAAAAAGAGACCGAATACGATTCCTGTATTCGGTCCAGGGAAATGGCTCTTGGGAGAGAGCCGTGCGCTAAAAGTTGGCATTAATGCAGGCTAAGTCGCCTTGCACTATAAGAATAGTTTAACGCGTCAGCTTTTCCAGTCCGCGGCCAAAGTGGCTGCATAATTCCTGGAAAGGGGGCCTCTGCCAGCGAAAAAACCGCCACTGCCGTTGTCCGGCAAGGGCGGTTTTTTTAATGTTATTACAGCAGGATAGCGAGAAAGTTTAGCAGAGCTTCTGCGCTCGCTCGATAAAGGGCGCGAGGCTCATTTTTTGTCCCGGATGCTGCGGATCGTCGATCTGGATCACTGAGATCGGCTGCGCGGTGGTTTTGCCGGCTTTGACCTGCTGCTCAGCCACCTCATTGAGCGAATACTGGACCAGCGTGCTCGGGTTGATGGCGTAAAGCGCGTTACCCGGTCGACAGGTCAACATGACCTCTTCCCGGTTGAACGCCCAGCTCTCCTTCCCCACCTCAAAACGGCTCACGGTGATAATTTGTGGCGCTGCCAGAGCAGCCCCGGAGCTTGCCAGTAACAACATGGTCAGAACAATTTTTTTCATGATTTTGCCAGTTAATTCAATAAGGTTCCCAGGTGGCAAACAGACTGACGGCCAGCAGCGCCAGCGCGCCGAGCCCTATTTCAGCCTGCGTGGTTCGCAGGATCAGGCTTTCCGCCCGCGAACCGCTTGCCGACATGCGCGGTACCAGAACATACCTGTTCACTAACGCAATTAACACCATCCCGGCGACCAGCGCACATTTGATCAACAACATGCGTCCCCACGGCGATGCGCCAATCAATCCTCCCTGGATCAACAGCGCATTGAGCGCTCCGCTGGCAATCGTGCCGGCGACGGCCAGATGCCCGTAACGTGAAAAGCGCGCCATGGTATAGACCGCGGCCGGCCGCCAGCGCCCCTGCGCCAGGCGCAGGCAATAGATAAAGGGCAACAGACCGCCGAACCAGCTGGCGACGCAGAAGAGATGCACAGCGTGGTTTGTCCGCTGCAGCACGCCGGTGAGACCATCGTGCATAGCGGCGTGCCCTACCCCGGCGGAAAGCAGCAGCTGTGCCGCCAGCAGGGCCACCAGCTGGCGGGCGCCGTGACGGGGACGGATCCACACTACCGCAAGCGCGATCCACGCCAGTAGGATCTGCCAGATCCACACTCCACCAAAGCGGGTCCCGGCCACCGCCTGCCAGACGGCGGGTCGCCAGACATCCGTCCAGCCCTCGCCCATCATTCCTCCCTGCAGGAGATACAGCGCCAGCGTAGAGATCGCGCCGATCAGCAGCAGCGGGCGCAGTAGTGGATAAAAGCGCAGCATCAGCACGCGTCTCAGCGGTACCGGCGCCCACCAGGCGCCATACAGCACGCAGCCAAAAGCCAGCATCAGGGAGATAAAGTGCCCAAAGCGCAGGGTAATATAGAGCCCGGTCAGCATCGCTTACTTCACGCTAAAGGTATATTGCCCTTTGGTTTTATGACCATCCACCGAGACCACATGCCATGCCACGGTGTACTCTCCCGGCGGCAAGGCTTCCGCCAAAGGTAACGTGACCTCGGCGGGATTATCGGCGCTGCGGGTCAGTTTTCCGGTAGCCACCGCATGCTGCTGCGGACCGGTGACGGTCACGCCGCTGAATGCGGGTTCAATACCTTCGGAAAAACTGAGCGTCAGCGTCTGTGGGGAAGCGGAAAGCTGCGCCCCGGCGGTCGGGATCTGCTGCTGCAGGTGAGCGTGGGCGAAGGCGCCCGCCGCGGTTAACATCCCGGCAAGCGCAACGGAGAGACGCAACGCGCGTCCAGCAAGAAGTCGCATATTCGTCATTCCCTTTTGTTATGTCTGTAGCACAGAGAATAACCCTGTATAATGCCAGAGTCGAGCCAGGCATCTGGCCCTGACCGGATTTATAAGCAGAGTGGAGTGGATGATGGAAAGAAATCTGGCCAAAATTTCGCAAGATGAGATGGATAAAGTCAATGTCGATCTCGCCGCCGCCGGCGTTGCTTTTAAGGAGCGGTACAATATGCCGGTGGTCGCTGATTTAGTCGAGCGTGAACAGCCTGCACATCTGCGCGACTGGTTCCGTGAACGACTGATCGCCCATCGGCTGGCCTCCGTCTCCCTTTCGCGACTACCGTGGGAGCCGAAACAGAAATAATGCGCGCTCGCCTCCTCCCCGTCGGTTGGCAAGCCCGACCAATTCCATTACGCTATTTGTTTTGCTCTGGAGCGAGCCATGCTGCGCGTCATTGATACCGAAACCTGCGGCCTGCAGGGGGGCATCGTTGAAATCGCCTCGGTCGATATAGTCGACGGGCAAATTACCAATCCCATGAGCCATCTGGTGCGTCCCGATCGGCCCATCAGCCCGCAGGCGATGGCTATCCACCGGATCACGGAAGAGATGGTCGCCGATAAGCCGTGGATTGAGGAGATTATTCCGCACTATCATGGCAGCCCGTGGTACGTCGCGCATAACGCCAGCTTCGATCGCCGGGTGTTGCCGGAGATGCACGGCGAGTGGATCTGTACGATGAAGCTGGCCCGACGCCTGTGGCCGGGAATCAAATACAGCAATATGGGGTTATATAAGTCACGTAAGCTGAACGTGACTACGCCGCCGGGACTGCATCACCACCGGGCGCTGTATGACTGCTATATCACCGCCGCGCTACTGCTGGATATCATCAATGTTTCCGGCTGGACCCCTGACCAAATGGCCGATATCACCGGTCGGCCGGCGCTGCTGACTACTTTTACCTTCGGCAAATACCGGGGTAAGGCCGTCGCCGAGATTGCTGAAAACGATCCAGGCTATCTGCGCTGGTTATTCAACAATCTCGACCGCATGAGCCCCGAACTGCGCCTGACGCTCAGGCATTACCTCGGGGAATAGCGCCTACACTGCCGCTTTTCCCGGCAGTGTCCCCTGCGCCAGGGCGATGAAAAAGGCGTACTCCAGCGCCACCCCTTCATAGCTTTTAAAGCGCCCGGATTTTCCGCCATGTCCGGAATCCATATCGGTGCAGAGCAGCAGCAGGTTATCGTCGGTTTTCAGTTCCCGCAGTTTCGCCACCCATTTAGCCGGCTCCCAGTATTGCACCTGGGAATCATGCAGACCGGTAGTCACCAGCATGTGGGGATAGGCCTGCGCCCTCACGCCGTCATAGGGACTGTAGCTTTTCATATAGTGATAATAGGTTTCATCCTGCGGATTTCCCCACTCTTCAAATTCACCGGTGGTCAGCGGAATAGTTTCGTCCAGCATGGTGGTCACCACATCGACGAACGGCACCTGGGCTATCACACCATGGAACAGCTCTGGCCGTTCATTCACGGCCACGCCCATCAGCATTCCGCCGGCGCTGCCCCCCATGCCGTAGCAGAGCCGCGGATCGCCGTACCCCTGGGCAAGCAGCGCGTCACAGACGTCCAGATAGTCGTTGAAGGTATTTTTCTTACACAGGAATTTACCGTCTTCATACCATTGCTGACCCAGCTCGCCGCCGCCGCGGACGTGGGCGATGGCGTAGACAAAGCCGCGGTTGAGCAGGCTCAGCCGGCTGGCGCTGAAATCGGCATCGATACTCTCGCCATATGAGCCATAGCCATAGACCAGCAGCGGGTTGCTCCCTTTGCGAAAATGTTCGCGATGGTAGACCAGAGAGACCGGGACTTCGACGCCATCGCGGGCGGTCACCCACAGGTGTTCGCTCTGGTAGCAGCTCGTATCCAGCCCCTTTACCTCCTGCTGTTTGATCACTCTTCGTTCGCCGGTATCCATATCCAGTTCAAACAGCGTATCCGGCGTAGTCATGGAGGAATAGCCGTAGCGCAGTCGCGACGTTTCGGGCTCCGGATTATAGGCAAGCCAGGTGACATAGGCCGGATCGTCAAAAGCGATCCCCACCACCTCCCGGGTCTTGCGGTTAATTTGCCGCAGACTGGTCAGGCCACGCTGGCGCTCCTCCACAACCAGCCAGTCGGTAAACAGGGTAAATCCTTCGAGCATCACGTCGTGACGCGGGGGGATCAGCGTGGTCCACTGTTCTTCATCACGCAGCACGGTACGGTAGAGGCCGAAATTCTTCCCCTCCCGGTTGGAACGAAGATAGAAAGCGTGCTGATAGTGATCAAGACTGTATTCATGATCTTTACGCCGTGGCAGAAAGCAGACCGGCTCGGCGTCTGGCAGTTCGGCGTTGAGCAGCAGCACTTCGCTGGTGGTGGCGCTGGAGAGATAAATTACCACGAACTGCTGGGAGGTGGTTTTATGCACGCTGACGTAGAAGGTCTCATCTTTTTCCTCGTAGACCAGCGCGTCGCTCTGCGCCGGTGTCCCGACGGTGTGGCGCCAGACCTGATAAGGGAGCAGCGTGGTGGGATGTTTACGCACATACCAAACAAAGCGTGAATCGTTGCTCCAGGCAAAGCCGGAGGTGACATTTTCGAGGATTTCCGGGTACCACTCGCCGTTGCTGAGGTCGCAAAAGCGCAGGCCGTACTGGCGGCGGGAAAGGTAATCTTCCGCCACCGCCATTAGCTGGTTGTTGGGCGCAATGCCCAGTCCGCCCAGGGTGTAGAACTCGCTCTTCGCCGCCCGCTGGTTGGCATCGAGCAGGATCTCCCACTCATCCCACTCTTCTTTCAGCACCGACTGCCGCTGGTAGATAGCGTATTCGCAGCCCGGCTCATACACCTGACGGTAGCGAAAGCCGTTTTTACTGTAGGGGGCAGAGACTTCCCGCTGCGGAATGCGGTCGATAATCTCCTTCAGCAGACGCTCCTGCAGGCTGAGCTGCGAATCCATCACTTGCTTGCCGTAAGCGTTCTCCGCGTGCAGATACTCCAGCACGTCAGGTCGCGCGCGCTCATCGTCGCGCAGCCAGTAATAATTATCGATGCGTGTATCGCCATGCAAGGTCATGGCGTGAGGGATCCGTTTAGCTTTAGGTGGCATGTTATTCTTCTGCTGCTTTATCGTGACACAAGAGCATTCAGGCCGCAGGGTGGCGCCTGAATGATGACGTGTCTATAAGGGTGGCAAAAGACGCGAGCGATGCAAGCGAAACGTGATGATTTAGACGCTTAGCGCTTGTTTTTGTGACTGGATATCCTGTTCTATATCGGCCCGGACATCTTTCGGCAGCGCCAGGGCGTCTCCCAGCGCATTAAGGTAGCTACGCTCCATAAAATGGTCGATATCAATCACCGCGCAGCTGACGTAGTAGATCTCCAGCGCCTCCTGCGGGTCGATGATGCCCTCGGCGAGACGCTGCGGATCCAGCGGCTGGGCCAGCGCCTGGTCAATTAGCACCCGGGCCTGAACGTCAATATTGGCCGCCCGCAGCTGAGTTTCAATATTCGCCCGCTCGTGGTCATCAATATGACCGTCGCTTTTCGCGGCAAATACCAGGGCCGTGATCAGCCGCACGCTGCGCGGATCGACATCCGTCGGCGCCGCTGCCGTCTCAGGCGCCTGGGCGGACGTATTCTGCGCGCGCATTTTCTGCTGATACTTGTTCCATAACACCGTGCCCGCCACCGCCCCGCCACCTGCCAGCAGCGCGCTAGTGCCATATTTCGCCAACAATTTGCGTGACGATTTGCTGGCCACCAGCAATCCGGCCAGCCCACCGATGGCGCCGGGCAGCAGGCCGCTCCCTTTTGACGACTCGCCGGACGGTGACGCACCCTGCTGCCCGAGCAGCGACTGCAGTTGATGTAGCCAGTTAGCCATGGTTTTCCTCTCAGGTGACAAACACTGTTATCAGCCTAAACGACGCGATGTCAGGAAATGTTAGATATGGCTAAAGATGCGCAAAGGTACGTGCGACGGCAGCATCGGAGCCGACCGACCAGTGACTGACCGCCAGCGTTCAGGCTGCCTTGGCTTTGCGCGCTTTGGCCGCCGGCACGGCGTCATCACCCGCCGGAGAAGTCTCGGCGGTAGCCGACGGCGCGGAGGCGTCCTGTGCGGGCGTCTCTTGCTCCGGCAGTCGGCCAACTCGCAGGATATGCTGCAGCGCTTCTTTACGCTCCGCCAGCCACATCGCCATGGTATCGCGCTGGACGTCATCCATCTCCAGCGGCGATGCCACCAGCCAGTCATTCAGCACCTCTGCCAGATCGAGCATTTTGTCGTAAGCGTCGGCCTCTTTTTTGCTGGCAAAAGACATTTTTTCCTCACCTTCGCGGATCACCACATATTTAATTTCAACCGCCATACTGCAGCCTCTCAACACTGTATTTTTATACAGTGTAGCAAATTTCCCTCCCGGACTCAACTCACGCGCGTTACGCGCGTAAAGACATACGCAAACGTTTTCGTTTATAATCGCTGCCATCTTTTTTTACTGCGGATGAGAGTTATGACTGTATTAGGCACCGCGCTGCGCCCGGCAGCCACCAAAGTTATGCTGTTAGGTTCCGGCGAGTTGGGTAAAGAAGTCGCTATTGAATGTCAGCGTCTGGGCATTGAAACCATCGCCGTAGACCGCTACCCCGATGCCCCGGCGATGCAGGTCGCCCACCGCGCCCACGTCATCAATATGCTGCACGGCGAGAGCCTGCGCGCCCTGATTGAACAGGAAAAACCTGATTATATCGTGCCGGAGATCGAAGCTATCGCTACCGACACCCTGGTCGAACTGGAACAGGCCGGGCAGAAAGTGGTCCCCACGGCGCGGGCGGCAAAGCTCACCATGAACCGCGAAGGCATTCGCCGCCTGGCGGCGGAAGAGCTGCAGCTTCCCACCTCCCGCTATCGTTTTGCCGACAGCGAAGAAGGCTTCCGCGCGGCGGTTACCGAGATCGGTTTGCCATGCATCGTTAAACCGGTGATGAGCTCCTCCGGCAAAGGCCAGAGCTTTATCCGCTCGGCTGACCAGCTCAGCGAAGCCTGGCGCTATGCGCAGCAGGGCGGCCGCGCTGGCGCCGGACGGGTGATCGTCGAGGGGGTGGTGAACTTCGATTTCGAAATCACCCTGCTCACCGTCAGCGCTGTCGATGGCGTGCATTTCTGCGCTCCGGTTGGCCATCGTCAGGAAGACGGCGATTACCGCGAGTCCTGGCAGCCGCAGCAGATGAGCGACCTGGCCCTCGAGCGTGCCCAGGCCATCGCCCGCGAGGTGGTGCTGGCGCTGGGAGGTTATGGTCTGTTTGGCGTGGAGCTGTTCGTATGCGGCGACGAGGTGATCTTCAGCGAAGTCTCCCCGTGACCACACGACACCGGGATGGTGACGCTTATCTCCCAGGATCTCTCGGAATTCGCCCTGCACGTTCGCGCCTTCCTCGGGCTACCCGTCGGCGCTATCCGCCAGTATGGTCCGGCCGCCTCCGCGGTGATCCTTCCGCAGTTGTCCAGCCAGAACGTCAGCTTTGGCCAGCTGCAGTCGGCCGTCGGGGCTGGCCTGCAGCTGCGTCTGTTCGGCAAGCCGGAGATTGACGGTACCCGCCGCCTGGGGGTAACCCTCGCCGTCGCCGATTCGGTTGAGGAGGCCGTGGCGCGGGCTAAAGCCGCCGCCGCGGCGGTCATCGTCGAAGGGTAAAGACAAAAAAACCCGGTCGCGTTGCCGCAGACCGGGTTGTTGACCTGGAGGCGTGGTTTATTTCGCGCCTTCCACCGCTTCTCGCGCGAGGGTGGTGATGCGATCGTAGTCGCCGGCTTCGAGGGCGTCGGCTGGCACCAGCCAGGAACCGCCGATGCACAGTACGCTGTTCAGCGCCAGGTAGTCACGGTAGTTGGCCGGAGAGATACCGCCGGTCGGGCAGAAACGAATGTGGCCGAACGGACCCGCAATCGCCTGCAGGGCTTTCACGCCGCCGTTGGCTTCCGCCGGGAAGAATTTAAACTCTTTCAGGCCATACTGCATACCCAGCATCAGCTCAGATACCGTGCTGATCCCCGGGATCAGCGGGATGGTGCCGTCTTCGGTCGCCGCTTTCAGCAGGGATTCGGTAAGACCCGGGCTGATAGCGAACTGCGCGCCGGCTTCCGTTACCGCTTTCAACTGCTCAACGTTGGTAACCGTGCCCGCGCCGACAATCGCGTCCGGAACTTCTTTGGCAATCGCGCGGATCGCCTCCAGGGCGCACTCGGTGCGCAGGGTAACTTCCAGCACGCGAACGCCGCCCGCCACCAGCGCTTTCGCCATCGGTACCGCGTGTTCCAGCTTTTTCACTACGATAACCGGGACAACCGGACCGGAGGTGAGGATTGCTTCTGCTGTTGTTTTCCAGTTTTTCATCAGGATTTTCTCTCGCCAGATCTAGAAATTAAATCGTCTTAAAAAGTGATGCAGGTTGCGCCCTGCTCCGCGCCAGAGAGCTTCTCACGCAGCGCCCCAAACATCTCCCGACCGGTTCCCACGCGCGACGCGCTGAGGTCAGGGATATGCGGCTGACGCGCCGCCAGTTCGGCCTCATCCACCAGCAGCGTCAGTTCCCCCGTCTGTCCGTTCACGCGAATAAGATCGCCATCGCGCACTTTCGCCAGCAAGCCGCCATCATACGCTTCAGGCGTGACGTGAATGGCTGACGGGACTTTACCGGAGGCGCCAGAGAGTCGGCCATCGGTCACCAGCGCTATTTTGAAACGCCGGTCCAATAATACACCAAGTGGCGGCATAAGTTTATGTAATTCTGGCATCCCGTTCGCTTTTGGCCCCTGATGACGGACCACCACCACGCAGTCTTTGTCCAGCAGCCCCGCTTCAAAGGCCGGCAACACGTCGTGCTGGCTCTCGAATACCACCGCCGGCGCTTCAATCACCTGGTTCTCCACCGGGACCGCCGAAGTTTTCATCACCGCGCGTCCCAGGTTGCCGCTCAGCACCTTGGTGCCGCCGTGGCGGGAGAATGGTTTTTCAAAGGTCGCGATGACCTGGTCATCCAATGGCGCTGTCGCCCCTTCGCGCCAGTCCAGCTCGCCGTTATTCAGCCATGGCTCCAGGGTGTAGCGCGACAGGCCAAAGCCGGCCACGGTGTGAACATCCTCATGCAGCAGGCCGCCTTTCAGCAGCTCGCGCACCAGTACCGGAACGCCGCCTGCCGCCTGGAAGTGGTTGATATCCGCCGGGCCGTTGGGATAGAGGCGCGCCAGCAGCGGCACCACGTCTGACAGGTCGGAGAAATCGTCCCAGTTAATGATAATTCCCGCCGCGCGGGCCATCGCCACCAGGTGCATAGTGTGGTTGGTGGAGCCACCGGTCGCCAGCAGCGCCACTATGCCGTTGACCACCACTTTTTCGTCAAACATTTTGCCCAGCGGCATCCACTCATTGCCGTTGCCGGTCATGCGGGTGACCTGGCGCGCGGCGGCGGCGGTCAGCGCTTCCCGCAGCGGAGCATCCGGATGGACAAAGGACGAGCCCGGCAGCTGCATGCCCATAAATTCGACCACCATCTGGTTGGTGTTCGCCGTTCCGTAGAAAGTACAGGTCCCCGGCGCGTGATAAGAGGCGGCTTCGGACTCCAGCAGCGCCATACGGTCAACTTTCCCTTCTGCATACAGCTGGCGAATGCGAACCTTCTCTTTATTCGGCAGGCCGCTGGCCATCGGACCGGAGGGAATAAAGACCGACGGCAGATGGCCAAATGAGAGCGCCGCCATGGTCAGACCGGGAACAATTTTATCGCAGACCCCGAGATACAGGGCCCCGTCGAACATGTTATGCGACAGGCCGATGGCGGCGGACATAGCGATCACCTCGCGGCTCAGGAGTGAAAGCTCCATCCCGTCCTGCCCCTGCGTTACGCCGTCGCACATCGCCGGCACGCCGCCGGCGACCTGGCCGACCGCATTGGCGCTGTGCAGCGCTTTGCGGATGATCTCCGGGTAGTGTTCATAGGGCTGGTGAGCGGACAACATGTCGTTGTAGGAGGTGATGATGGCAATGTTGTTGCGCAACATGCTCTTCAGGGAGGCTTTGTCGTCAGCCTGGCAGGCCGCGAATCCGTGAGCCAGATTGCCGCAGGCCAGTTGCGCACGATGCACGGTGTCGGTTTTGGCCTGGTTAATCCTTGCGAGGTAAGCCGCGCGGGTGTCACGCGACCGTTCGATAATGCGATTTGTTACCCGTAACATTGTCGAATTCATAAAGGCTCCTCAAATTTTTATCTGTCCGGCCGCTGCGTGATGACGTGTTGACGTGGTAAAGGCCACAAACACCAGCGCTCAGGGGCAAAATGTCTGCAGGCAGTGTAATAAAAAAAGCCCCGTGGGTGAATCCTCACGGGGCTTAAAAGATTAAAAAGCGTGCGACTTTCTGCGTCAGATCATGTTACCGGTAAAATAACCCTGACGGATTAGCCTCCAGCCTTACTCGAACTCGTTCCATGAACGACCGTCGCGAGTGATCATGGCCACCGACGCAACCGGTCCCCAGGTCCCGGCCTGATACGGTTTCGGCGCATCGCGGTCGGCTGCCCAGGCTTCGGTAATGGAGTCAACCCATTTCCACGCCTCTTCTACTTCGTCGCGGCGAACGAACAGCGCCTGGATGCCACGCATGGTCTCCAGCAGCAGACGTTCATAGGCATCGGCCAGATGCGTCTGGTTGAAGGTTTCGGAGTAGCTCAGATCCAGTTTAGTGATCTGCAGGTTATGTTTATGATCGAGGCCCGGCACTTTGTTCAGTACCTGGATATCTACCCCTTCGTCCGGCTGCAGGCGAATGGTCAGCTTGTTCTGCGGCAGCTCCTGCCAGGTCTCTTTAAACAGATTCAGTTCCGGGGTTTTGAAGTAAACCACTACCTCTGAGCATTTGGTCGGCAGACGTTTGCCGGTGCGCAGATAGAACGGTACGCCAGCCCAGCGCCAGTTATCGATATCGACGCGGATCGCCACGAAGGTTTCGGTGTTGCTGGTCTTGTTGGCCCCCTCCTCTTCGAGATAGCCAGGCACTTTTTTGCCCTGGGCAAAGCCGGCGGTATACTGGCCGCGAACGGTTTTCTCGCGCACGTTGGAGCGGTCAATACGGCGCAGGGATTTCAGCACCTTGACCTTTTCATCACGGATGCTGTCGGCGCTGAGATCGGACGGCGGTGACATGGCAATCATGCACAGGATCTGCAGCAGGTGGTTCTGGATCATGTCGCGCATCTGCCCGGCCTGGTCGAAGTAACCCCAGCGCCCTTCAATACCCACCTCTTCCGCGACGGTGATTTCGACGTGATCGATGGTGCGGCAGTCCCAGTTATTGACGAACAGGGAGTTGGCGAAGCGCAGCGCCAGCAGGTTGAGGACCGTCTCTTTACCGAGATAGTGGTCGATACGGTAGACCTGACACTCTTCAAAAAACTCGCCGACCTGGTCGTTGATTTCACGGGAGGTTTCCAGCGAGGTGCCGAGCGGTTTTTCCATGACCACGCGCGCAGGCTTGGCATTAAGCTTCGCTTCGCCCAGCCCTTTACAGATCGCGCCAAAGGTGCTCGGCGGCATAGCGAAATAGTTGATGGTGACACGGTTCTTTTGATCCAGCATCTCACCCAGGCGGGTGAAGCCGCTGGTGTCATTGACGTCAAGATTACAGAACTCCAGGCGTCCGCTCAGGGTATCCCACAAACCTTCATCAATTTTTTCCTTCATGAAGGTTTCCAGCGCTTCGCGCACGACTTTGGTATAAGCCGCTTTATCCCAGTCGGCACGGCCGACGCCAATGATTCTGGTGTCAGCGTGGATCTGGCCCGCCTTTTCAAGCTGATACAGGGAAGGCAACAATTTACGCCGCGCCAGGTCGCCCTTCGCGCCGAAAATGACCAGGTCGCATGCCTGGGCCGTTTGCGTTACCGCCATGTCATTCTCCTCAGTTGATAGTCTGGTGCTTTTGCCAGGCTATATTTGTAATTTTCTTACACTGCACTGTACTGTGTTTACGTATTTCCCGAAAGCCTTCCCCTTCGTTTGCGGCGGTAAAACCGCACAGGGTGAAAACATTCGGCGATGATTTGGGCATTCGGCCGTTATTGTTCGTTGTTTGTACCTGGTTCAGGTCAGTAAAATACGACCCTGATCATGTAATGAAAAAAAACAACATCATTTCACGTCATTCCTCACCGCTTGCGCTTGCGGAGGGGTATATTCTTGCTAAAACGCCCAATGATTTCACCCATTAATGAAATCGTTTCCATTGATGAGCGCCCTGTTACTAATGAACATGCTGGAAAAAATCCAGTCCCGACTGGAACACCTTAGCAAATCTGAACGCAAAGTGGCGGAAGTGATCCTCGCCACCCCCGAGCAGGCCATTCATTCGAGCATCGCCGCCCTCGCCCTTGAGGCCGGGGTTAGCGAACCGACCGTCAATCGCTTCTGCCGTAGTCTCGAAACCCGCGGATTCCCTGACTTCAAACTGCATCTGGCCCAGAGCCTTGCGCACGGCACGCTCTATGTTAACCGGAATGTCGATGAAGACGACAGCGTTGAGTCATACACGGGAAAAATATTCGAATCGGCCATGGCGAGTTTAGATCAGGTGCACCATTCTCTCGACATGTCGGCGGTAAATCGCGCGGTGGATCTGCTGACTCAGGCCAAAAAAATCGCCTTTTTCGGCCTCGGCTCCTCAGCGGCGGTCGCTCACGACGCGATGAACAAATTTTTCCGCTTTAACGTGCCGGTCATCTATTCCGACGACATTGTCCTGCAACGCATGAGCTGTATGAATTGCGATGACGATGATGTGGTGGTGATTATCTCGCATACCGGAAGAACCAAGAGCCTGGTGGAGCTGGCGCAGCTGGCTCGTGAAAACGATGCCATGGTGATCGCTCTCACCTCCGCCGGTACGCCGCTAGCCAGGGAAGCCACGCTCGCCATTACCCTTGATGTGCCGGAAGATACCGACATCTATATGCCGATGGTCTCCCGTTTGGCCCAGTTGACCGTCATTGACGTGTTGGCGACTGGCTTTACCTTGCGTCGGGGGGCAAAATTCAGAGATAACTTGAAGAGGGTCAAGGAAGCGCTGAAGGAATCGCGTTTTGATAAAGAACCATTCGTACCCAGTGATAATCAATAAAAGTTGATAACAAGCAGTACCCCATTACACCTTCGATAACGATCCGGCTGTGCGACGTTGCAGGCTGGCGCTACCGAATCCATGTTCACGCAACACCAAAGTTGTATCAGTCAACGGAGTATTACATGTCCAGAAGGCTTCGCAGAACCAAAATCGTTACTACCTTAGGCCCGGCAACTGACCGCGATAACAACCTGGAAAAGGTTATCGCCGCGGGCGCAAACGTAGTACGTATGAACTTCTCTCACGGCACCCCGGAAGATCATCAGCTCCGTGCCGACAAAGTGCGTGAGATTGCGGCAAAACTGGGCCGTCATGTGGCCATCCTCGGCGACCTCCAGGGACCAAAAATTCGCGTATCGACCTTCAAAGAAGGCAAAATTTTCCTCAACGTCGGCGATAAATTCCTGCTCGACGCAAACCTTGGCAAAGGCGAAGGCGACAAAGAGAAAGTCGGGATCGACTATAAAGGCCTGCCGGCGGACGTCGTGCCGGGCGATATCTTATTGCTCGACGATGGTCGCGTGCAGCTGAAAGTCCTCGAAGTTCAGGGGATGAAAGTGTTCACTGAAGTGACCGTCGGCGGCCCGTTGTCCAACAACAAAGGGATCAACAAGCTGGGCGGCGGCCTGTCTGCCGAAGCGCTGACCGACAAAGATAAAGCTGATATCGTCACCGCCGCTAAAATCGGCGTCGACTACCTGGCCGTCTCTTTCCCGCGCTGCGGCGAAGACCTGAACTACGCCCGTCGCCTGGCGCGCGATGCCGGCTGCGATGCGAAAATCGTCGCCAAAGTTGAGCGTGCCGAAGCGGTTTGCGATCAGGATGCGATGGACGACGTGATCCTCGCCTCCGATGTGGTAATGGTTGCCCGTGGCGACCTCGGCGTCGAGATCGGCGATCCTGAGCTGGTGGGCATCCAGAAAGCGCTGATCCGTCGTGCCCGTCAGCTGAACCGTTCCGTCATCACCGCCACCCAGATGATGGAGTCGATGATCACCAACCCGATGCCGACTCGCGCGGAAGTGATGGACGTGGCCAACGCCGTGCTGGATGGTACCGATGCGGTGATGCTCTCCGCGGAGACCGCTGCCGGTCAGTATCCTTCGGAAACCGTGGCCGCGATGGCGCGCGTGTGTCTGGGCGCGGAAAAAATCCCTAGCCTCAACGTCTCCAAACACCGTCTGGACGTCCAGTTCGACAACGTGGAAGAAGCGATTGCCATGTCGGCGATGTATGCCGCCAACCACCTGAAAGGCATTACCGCCATCATCACCATGACCGAATCGGGCCGTACCGCGCTGATGACTTCGCGCATTAGCTCCGGTCTGCCGATTTTCGCCCTCTCCCGCCACGAGCGCACCCTGAACCTGACCGCCCTCTACCGCGGGGTGACGCCGGTGTTCTTCGACAGCCAGAATGACGGGGTGGCCGCCGCGCACGACGCCGTCAATCTGCTGCGGGACAAAGGCTATCTGGTCTCCGGCGACCTCGTGGTCGTGACCCAGGGTGACGTGATGAGCACCATCGGCAGCACCAACACCACCCGTATCCTCACCGTCGAGTAAGCACGGTAGAGATAAAAAAGCCTCCTGACGGAGGCTTTTTTTATTTCTTTTTCGGGAACAGCTCTTTGCGTTTATAGGGCTCGATTTCACCCGGCTTGCGCGTTTTCAGCAGCTTCAGGATCCAGGTATACTGCTCGGTGTGCGGCTTAACAAACACTTCCACTTCTTCGTTCATCCGCCGGGCGATGGTCGTATCGTCAGCGTCCAGCAGATCGTCCATCGGCGGGCGCACCAGCACCGTCAGGCGGTGCGTCTTGCTATCGTAGACCGGGAACAGCGGTACGACGCGGGCGCGGCACACTTTCATTAAGCGGCCAATCGCCGGCAGCGTGGCCTTGTAGGTAGCAAAGAAATCCACAAACTCGCTGTGTTCGGCGCCGTGATCCTGATCGGGCAGATAGTAGCCCCAGTAGCCCTGGCGCACCGACTGAATAAACGGTTTGATCCCATCGTTGCGCGCGTGCATACGCCCGCCAAAACGACGACGCACGGTATTCCATACGTAATCGAACACCGGGTTACCCTGGTTATGGAACATCGCCGCCATCTTCTGCCCGCCGGAGGCCATGAGCATCGCCGGGATATCCACACCCCATGCATGCGGAACGAGAAAAATCACCTTCTCATTATTGCGCTGCATCTCGTCGATGATCGCTTTCCCCTGCCAGTCAACGCGGGCAAGGATTTTCTGCGGATCGCGCAGGCCCAGCTCGGCCATCATCACCATCGCCTGCGGCGCCGAGGCATACATGGCGTCGATGATCGCTTCCCGCTCGTACTCGCTTTTTTCCGGGAAGCAGTACAGCAAATTAATCTGCGCCCGGCGGCGCGAGCTTTTCGCCAGACGCCCTACCAGACGACCGAGTTTGCCGAGGAGCGGATCGCGAAAGGATGGCGGCGTCAGCGCAATACCGGCGAAGGCAAAGACCCCCAGCCAGGCGCCCCAGTAGCGCGGCAGTAAAAAGGATTTTTCAAACTTAGGGATAAACTCAATATTATTTTTTTTCGTTTCCATGCCCAATCCGCAGATCGACTGCTTAATCAAGATAATGGGATAGTGTAGCGAGACGTCGGGTATCCTACAAAAGAAAAAGCCGGCGCCCTGGGGCACCGGCTTTCCACTGACCGGTGGTTAGTCAAACCGCAGCTGCGGAACGACCTCTTTGACCTGCGCCAGATAGTCGGTCCGGTCGGAACCGCTCAGCCCTTCGGTACGCGGCAGCTTAGCCGTCAGCGGGTTGACCGCCTGCTGGTTGATCCACACTTCGTAGTGCAGGTGTGGCCCGGTAGAGCGTCCGGTATTCCCCGACAGCGCAATGCGATCCCCGCGCTTCACTTTCTGCCCCGGCTTCACTAACAGCTTACGCAGGTGCATGTAGCGAGTGGTATAGGTGCGGCCGTGGCGGATCGCGACGTAATACCCGGCAGCGCCGCTGCGTTTGGCCACGACTACTTCACCATCGCCCACCGCCAGCACTGGCGTTCCCTGCGGCATCGCGAAATCGACGCCACGGTGCGGCGCGACGCGGCCGGTGACCGGGTTCAGACGACGCGGATTAAAGTTAGAGGAGACGCGGAACTGACGCGCCGTTGGGAAGCGCATAAAGCCCTTCGCCAGACCCGTCCCGTTGCGGTCGTAGAATTTGCCGTCTTCGGCGCGGATGGCATAGTAATCCTTACCGTCAGAGCGAAGACGCACGCCGAGTAACTGGCTTTGCTCACGTTTGCCGTCGAGCATTTCGCGCGACATCAATACCGAGAATTCGTCGCCTTTCTTCAGCTTACGGAAATCCATCTGCCACTGCATGGCCTTGATCACCGCGTTGATTTCCGTGCTGGTCAGCCCGGCATCACGCGCGCTGGAGACAAAGCTGGCGCCGACGGTGCCCTTCAGCACGCTGTTGACCCAATCGCCTTTCTGCAGCTCGCTGCTCATTTTAAAACCGTTATCCACACGGGTATAGGTGCGGGTCTCGCGGCGGGACATCTCCCAGGTCAGGCTCTGCAGATCGCCGTCGGCGGTCAGGGTCCAGGAGAGCTGCTGGCCAATCTTCAGGTTGCGCAGCTCTTTATCGGCGGAGGAAAGCTGGGCGATATCGCCCATATCGATACCGTACTGGTTCAGAATACTGCTGAGCGTATCGCCGGTCGACACCACATATTCGTGCCCGCCGGCATCGCTATCGGCTTTTTCGTCGAGCTCATCCTGAGGAATGGCTTCTTCTTCCTGCGGGGCCTGATCGATCGGCTCGGAGGCTTCCGGCAGCAGGGAGCGGATCTCGCTTTTTTCCAGTTCAATGGTTCTGACGATGGGGGCGGATTCCGGGTGGTAAATGTAGGGTCGCCAGACGGCGACCGCTAAGGTAAGAACGCTAAGCGACCCCAGCATGACGCGATGAGGTCGTGGCAAATTGTTGAATGCCTGAGTGACAGCGCGGGCTATCTGTTGCACGTATTCACTTCCTCGTTAATCTCCTTTCAGGCAGCTCGAATACTGATTCGCCAGTTGGGTGAGGAATTGCGGGTAACTCGTTTTACCCAGCGTAATTCCTGTCCCCAGTGGATCCAGGGTCCCCATGCGCACAGACGTGCCCCGGGCAACAGCTTCGATAACCGCTGGCCTGAACTGTGGCTCAGCAAAAACGCAAGTGGCTTTCTGCTCAACCAGTTGTGTTCTGATTTCGTGTAAACGCTGCGCACCGGGCTGTATTTCAGGGTTGACGGTAAAGTGCCCCAGCGAGGTCAAACCGTAGTGTTTTTCAAAGTAACCGTAGGCGTCATGAAAAACGAAATAGCCCTTCCCTTTCAGCGGTGCCAGCTCATTGCTCACCTGCTTGTCGGTCGCCGCCAGCGCGGTCTCGAACTGCTGCAGGTTGCTGTCGAGTTTGGCTCGACTCTGCGGCATAAGTTCCAATAATTTATCGTGGATTGCAACCGCCGAAAGCCGCGCTATCTCTGGGGATAACCACAGATGCATATTGTAAATACCGTGATGGTGATCGCCGTCACCTTTTTCTGCTGCGCCATGGTCATGACCATGGTGATCGTCATCGTCGTCCGCCCCGGTGATGAGCAGCGGTTTGACCCCATCCAGCTCGGCAATCGTCACCTTTTTATTCGCCGCAATGCTTTGCGTCGACTTATCCATAAAGGCTTCCATTTCCGGACCAATCCACACCACTAAGTCTGCGTTCTGTAAGCGTTTTACATCAGAAGGACGGAGGGAATAATCATGCTCGGAGGCGCCATCGGGCAGCAGCACCTGGGTCTCGGTCACCCCATCGGCGATGGCCGCCGCAATAAAGCCCAGCGGTTTCATAGAAGTCACCACGGCGGCGCTGGCCAGCGGTACCTGCGCGAACAAAAAAACAGCGCCAAGTCCAGCGCAAAGAAGCGTATTTTTATGTAACATAATGCGTCTAGTCATCGAAATAAGTGAGTGTGATGTGATATTATAACATTCACTAGCTTGTGCAACCCCTAAATTACTATGACAAACCTTGTAACGCTGGAAAATGTCTCGGTGGCCTTTGGCCAACGCCGCGTGTTGTCTGACATCTCGCTGGCTCTCACGCCAGGCAAAATCTTAACCCTGCTGGGCCCCAACGGCGCCGGCAAATCGACCCTTGTGCGGGTGGTTCTCGGGCTGGTAGCACCGACAGAGGGTGTTATCAAGCGTGACGCACGCCTGCGCATCGGCTATGTGCCGCAGAAACTGCATCTGGACGCCACGCTGCCGCTGACCGTTAGCCGCTTCCTGCGTTTGCGCCCGGGCACCCGTAAAGACGACATCCTGCCGGCGCTGAAGCGCGTGCAGGCGGGGCATCTGATCGATGCGCCGATGCAAAAGCTCTCCGGCGGCGAAACGCAGCGCGTACTGCTGGCCCGCGCCCTGCTCAACCGTCCGCAGTTGCTGGTGCTGGATGAACCGACCCAGGGTGTTGACGTCAACGGCCAGGTGGCGCTCTACGATCTTATCAACCAGCTGCGCCATGAACTGGACTGCGCGGTGCTAATGGTATCCCACGATCTGCATCTGGTGATGGCCAAAACCGACGAAGTTTTGTGCCTGAACCAGCATATCTGCTGCTCTGGCGCACCGGAGGTGGTCTCCATGCACCCGGAGTTTATCTCCATGTTCGGCCCGCGCGGCGCGGAACAGCTGGGGATATACCGCCACCACCATAATCACCGCCACGACCTTCAGGGGCGAATTGTACTGCGTCGGGGAAACAGCCGCTAATGATTGAACTTCTGTTACCTGGCTGGCTTGCCGGGATGATGCTGGCCTGCGCCGCTGGTCCGCTGGGCTCCTTTGTGGTCTGGCGCCGCATGTCTTATTTCGGCGACACGCTGGCGCATGCGTCTCTGCTCGGCGTCGCTTTCGGTTTATTGCTTAACGTCAATCCGTTCTATGCGGTGATCGCCGTGACCCTGCTGCTGGCTGGCGGGCTGGTGTGGCTGGAAAAACGACCGCATCTGGCGATCGATACCCTGCTGGGCATCATGGCGCACAGCGCGCTGTCCCTGGGGCTGGTGGTGGTCAGTCTGATGTCTAACGTCCGCGTCGATCTGATGGCGTACCTGTTCGGCGATCTGCTGGCGGTTACGCCGCAGGACCTGATCGCCATTGCCATTGGCGTGGTGATTGTGATTGGCATTCTGCTCTGGCAGTGGCGGAATCTGCTGGCGATGACCATCAGTCCGGACCTGGCGTTTGTCGACGGCGTGAAGCTGCAGCGGGTCAAGCTGCTGTTGATGCTGGTCACCGCCCTGACTATCGGCGTGGCGATGAAGTTCGTCGGGGCGCTGATCATTACTTCCCTGCTGATTATCCCGGCCGCCACCGCCCGCCGTTTTGCCCGTACGCCGGAGCAGATGGCCGCCGTGGCGGTGGGCGTGGGCATGCTGGCCGTTACCGGCGGGTTAACCTTCTCGGCTTTCTATGATACCCCGGCCGGGCCGTCGGTGGTGCTCTGCGCCGCGGTGCTGTTTATTCTCAGCATGACGAAAAAAGCCGCCAGCTGAAAATGAAAAAGCCCGGTCACTCTGCTGACCGGGCTTCACCATGAACTGCTCAACCGCAACGCGCTACGGCATTTCCGGCGGCGTAATCCCGAAATGATTCCAGGCGCGCACCGTCGCCATTCTTCCCCGCGGCGTACGCTGCAGAAAGCCCTGCTGAATTAAGTAGGGCTCCAGTACATCTTCAATGGTTTCCCGCTCTTCGCCAATCGCGGCGGCGAGGTTATCCAGCCCCACCGGGCCGCCAAAGAACTTATCTATCACCGCCAGCAGCAGCTTACGGTCCATATAGTCGAACCCTTCCGCATCGACGTTAAGCATATCCAGCGCCTGGGCGGCAATATCGGCGGAGATGGTGCCGTCGTGGCGCACTTCCGCGAAGTCACGCACCCGGCGCAGCAGACGGTTGGCAATACGCGGCGTGCCGCGTGAACGGCGGGCTACTTCCAGCGCGCCCTCGTCGCTCATCTCCAGCCCCATATGGCGGGCGCTGCGGCTGACAATATGCTGCAGATCGGGGATCTGATAGAACTCCAGACGCTGCACGATGCCAAAGCGGTCGCGCAGCGGCGAGGTCAACGAACCGGCGCGGGTGGTGGCGCCGATCAGGGTAAACGGCGGCAGATCGATCTTGATGGAACGCGCCGCGGGACCTTCGCCAATCATAATATCCAGCTGGTAATCTTCCATTGCCGGATAGAGCACCTCTTCCACCACCGGCGAGAGGCGATGGATCTCATCGATAAACAGTACATCGTGCGGTTCGAGGTTGGTGAGCATCGCGGCGAGATCGCCCGCCTTCTCCAGCACCGGGCCGGAGGTGGTACGCAGATTCACCCCCATTTCATTGGCGACGATATTGGCCAGGGTGGTTTTCCCCAACCCTGGCGGGCCAAAAATCAGCAGGTGATCGAGGGCGTCGCCGCGCAGCTTCGCCGCCTGGATAAAGATCTCCATCTGCGAACGCACCTGCGGCTGGCCGACATACTCTGCCAGCAATTTTGGGCGGATGGCGCGGTCTGCGGCCTCTTCAAAGCCGCTGCTGTCTGCCGATACCAGCCGGTCTGCTTCAATCATCCCTTACCTCACAACGCAGCGCGCAGCGCTTCGCGAATTAGCGTTTCACTGTTGGCGTCCGGACGCGCGATCTTGCTGACCATCCGGCTGGCCTCCTGCGGTTTATAGCCCAGCGCGACCAGCGCGGCAACCGCTTCCTGCTCGGCATCGTCCGCCGTTGGGCCTGCCGGCGAGGTCAGCACCAGATCGGCCGCCGGGGTGAACAGGTCGCCGTGCAGACCTTTGAAGCGATCTTTCATCTCAACGATCAGACGTTCAGCGGTTTTTTTGCCAATCCCCGGCAGCTTCACCAGCGAGGCGACCTCTTCCCGTTCAACGGCGTTGACGAACTGCTGCGCCGACATGCCGGAGAGGATCGCCAGCGCCAGCTTCGGCCCTACGCCGTTGGTTTTAATCAACTCTTTAAACAGGGTACGTTCCTGTTTGTTGTTAAACCCATACAGCAGCTGGGCATCTTCACGCACCACAAAGTGGGTGAAGACGATCGCCTCCTGCCCGGCCTCCGGCAGCTCATAGAAGCAGGTCATTGGCATATGCACTTCATAGCCGACGCCCGCCGTTTCCAGCAACACCAGCGGGGGTTGTTTTTCGAGAATGATGCCTCTGAGTCTGCCTATCACGTGGGGCTCCTGCGTTATGGTCTAAGTATCTGGCGGTATCATAAAAAAAGGCTGGATAGATATCCAGCCTGATTTGCGATTATCGTAAGCGCCCCCGCGCCAGATTGAGCCGGGTCTCGCTGATCTGAGCGGCATTCTGGCTGACATGGCAATGGGTGATGGCAATCGCCAGCGCATCCGCCGCATCCGCCTGCGGATTGGCGGGCAGCTTGAGCAAGGTGCGCACCATATGCTGGACCTGGCTCTTTTCGGCGCTGCCAATCCCGACCACGGTCTGCTTGACCTGACGGGCGGCGTATTCAAACACCGGCAGCGCCTGATTGGTCGCTGCGACGATCGCCACCCCGCGCGCCTGCCCGAGCTTTAACGCCGAGTCGGCATTCTTGGCCATAAAGACCTGCTCAATGGCGAAATAGTCGGGCTGGAACTGGGTGATGATCTCCGTCACCCCGGCGTAGATCAGCTTCAGCCGCGACGGCAGATCGTCCACTTTGGTGCGGATGCATCCGCTGCCCAGGTAGCTCAGCTGCCGCCCAACCTGGCGGATCACGCCATAACCGGTAACGCGCGACCCCGGGTCAATGCCGAGAATAATAGCCATCACGCGCCTCCGGTTAACCGTGGATGCGGCTGCATCACAGGGTGGCTGCGACCTCGTCGGAGATCTCGCCGTTATGGTACACTTCCTGCACGTCGTCGCAGTCTTCGAGCATATCGATCAGACGCAGCAGCTTCGGCGCCGTCTCGGCATCCATATCCGCTTTGGTGGACGGAATCATTGAGACTTCGGCAGCGTCGGCTTTCAGGCCGGCGGCTTCCAGCGCGTCGCGCACGGCGCCCATCTCTTCCCAGGCGGTGTAGACGTCGATGGCGCCGTCGTCATAGGTCACCACGTCTTCTGCGCCTGCTTCCAGCGCCGCTTCCATGATAGTGTCTTCATCGCCTTTCTCGAAGGAGATAACGCCTTTCTTGCTGAACAGGTAGGAGACGGAACCGTCGGTGCCGAGGTTACCCCCGGTTTTGGTGAAGGCGTGACGCACTTCCGCAACGGTACGGTTACGGTTGTCGGACAGACATTCCACCATCACCGCGGTGCCGCCAGGGCCGTAGCCTTCATAAATGATGGTTTCCATGTTCGCGTCTTCATCGCCGCCGACGCCGCGCGCGATGGCGCGGTTCAGGGTGTCGCGAGTCATGTTGTTAGACAGCGCTTTATCAACGGCCGCACGCAGACGCGGGTTGGAAGCCGGATCGCCGCCGCCCAGACGCGCGGCGGTGACCAGCTCGCGAATGATTTTCGTAAAGATTTTACCGCGTTTGGCATCCTGTGCCGCTTTGCGGTGTTTGGTGTTGGCCCATTTACTATGACCTGCCATAAAAAACTCTCCAAAAAGCGCGCCCTTTCAGGCGGCGTTAATTACAAATTCTTCAATCGCCTGCCGGTTGCTCCACGACTTGGTCAGCGCAGCGGCTTCCGTCGCGCTGACCCAGCGATAGGCCAGATGTTCGGTGAAAGTAATCTCCCGCTCATGAGGCAGCGCAAGACAGAACCAGAATTCCGTATTGCGCTCTACACCCGGCGCATAGCGATGACGCAAATGAGAAAATATCTCGAACTCCACCGTGCGCTGACAGTCGATTAAGGTCAGTTGCTCGCAGGCAACGTCAATGGCGACCTCTTCCTTTACTTCACGCGCGGCGGCCTGCAGCGCGGTCTCTCCAGCTTCCAGGCTGCCGGTGACCGACTGCCAGAACGCGGGATCGTCGCGCCGCTGCAACATCAGCACCCGTTTCGTATCTTCGGCGTAAATCACCACCAGCACCGAAACGGGCAGCTTAAATGACATATTACTTGTTCTCCAGAGACGCTTTTGCCTCTTTCTCCACAACCTGAATACCCAGCTCACCGAGCGCCGCCGGATTGGCGAAGCTTGGCGCTTCGGTCATCAGGCAGGCGGCCGCGGTGGTTTTCGGGAAAGCGATAACGTCGCGGATGTTATCGGTACCGGTCAGCAGCATGGTCAGACGGTCAAGACCGAAGGCCAGACCTGCATGCGGCGGCGTACCGTACTTCAGCGCATCCAGCAGGAAGCCGAATTTCTCACGCTGTTCCTGTTCGTTAATGCCCAGAATACCAAATACGGTCTGCTGCATCTCGCCGCGGTGGATACGCACCGAACCGCCGCCGACTTCATAACCGTTAATAACCATATCGTAGGCGTTGGCTACAGCCTCTTCCGGGGCGGCTTTCAGCTCATCCGCGGTCATATCTTTCGGCGAGGTGAACGGATGGTGCATCGCCGTCAGGCCGCCTTCGCCGTCGTCTTCGAACATCGGGAAGTCGATCACCCACAGCGGCGCCCATTTGCTCTCGTCAGTCAGACTCAGGTCTTTACCCAGCTTCAGACGCAGCGCGCCCAGCGCGTCGGCCACTACTTTCTTGTTGTCGGCGCCGAAGAAGATCATGTCTCCATCCTGCGCGCCGGTGCGGTCAAGGATCGCTTCCACGATTTCAGCGGTCAGGAATTTGGCCACCGGGCTGTTGATCCCGTCCATGCCTTTGGCACGCTCGGTCACTTTAATATAGGCCAGCCCTTTCGCGCCGTAGATCTTCACAAAGTTGCCGTATTCGTCAATCAGCTTGCGGGTCAGAGAGGCCCCGCCCGGGACGCGCAGGGCCGCCACGCGCCCTTTCGGATCGTTGGCCGGGCCGGCAAAGACCGCGAATTCCACAGACTTCAGCAGGTCGGCGACGTCCACCAGCTCCATCGGGTTACGCAGATCCGGTTTATCGGAGCCATAGCGACGTTCGGCTTCGGCGAAGGTCATGATCGGGAACTCGCCCAGGTCGACGCCTTTCACTTCCAGCCACAGCTGACGCACCATCGCCTCCATGATCTCACGCACCTGCGGCGCGGTCATAAAGGAGGTTTCCACGTCGATCTGGGTGAATTCAGGCTGACGGTCGGCACGCAGGTCTTCATCGCGGAAGCATTTGACGATCTGATAGTAGCGATCGAAGCCGGACATCATCAGCAGCTGTTTGAACAGCTGCGGCGACTGCGGCAGCGCGTAGAATTTGCCTTTGTGCACGCGGGAAGGCACGAGGTAATCGCGGGCGCCTTCCGGGGTGGCTTTAGTCAGCATCGGGGTTTCGATGTCGAGGAAGCCATGGTCGTCCATAAAGCGGCGCACAAAGCTGGTAATTTTCGCGCGGGTTTTCAGGCGCTGCGCCATCTCCGGACGACGCAGGTCGAGGTAGCGGTATTTCAGACGCGCTTCTTCGGTGTTGACGTGATTGGAGTCCAGCGGCAGCGATTCTGAGCGGTTAATGATCGTCAGATCGGAAGCCAGCACTTCGATAGCGCCGGTGGCCATGTCCGCGTTGATGTTTTTCTCTTCACGCGCGCGAACGGTGCCAGTGACCTGAATGCAGAACTCATTACGCAGTTCAGAGGCTAACTTCAACGCATCCGCACGATCCGGATCGAAAAACACCTGAACGATGCCTTCGCGGTCGCGCATATCGATAAAAATGAGGCTACCGAGATCGCGACGGCGGTTGACCCAACCACACAGAGTCACCTGCTGCCCAACGTGGGACTGTCGAAGCTGTCCGCAATATTCTGTACGCATGAGATATCCCTTAACTTAGCCGTCGGCGGATTGTCGTCTGCCCTGCAGGCGACGAGGTCGCAGCTTTAGCTGATGTCACAACTGAATGAAAAAAGGCGGCTATTATACTGGAAATTCTGTCGTTCGATAAGTCCGACGCACGATGTACGCTGCTTTGCTGCGCGCTTAACGTCCACACTCACATAAATTAACAAAATTTGTTACTCTTTTGCTGAAGCCGCAAAGGTATTGTAGCCGCCTGACAACAGATGAAGATACGGGGATACCATGTTAGAACTCAATGCAAAAAACACGGCGCTGGTGGTAATCGATCTGCAGGAAGGCATTCTGCCTTTCGCCGGCGGCCCGCATCGGGCTGACGAGGTGGTGGCGCGCGCCGCTCGCCTGGCAGACAAGTGCCGGCAACAGGGTTCGCCGGTCATCATGGTCCGCGTTGGCTGGTCGGCCGATTTCGCCGAAGCGCTGAAACAGCCTGTCGACGCTCAGGCCGGGGCGCATACGCTGCCCGAAAACTGGTGGACCTACCCGGCCACGCTGGGTAAGCAGGAGAGCGATATCGAAGTGACCAAACGCCAGTGGGGCGCGTTCTATGGCACCGACCTTGAGCTTCAGCTGCGCCGCCGCGGGATCGACACCATTATTCTCTGCGGCATCTCCACCAACATCGGCGTCGAATCCACCGCCCGCAATGCCTGGGAGCTGGGTTTTAACCTGGTCATCGCCGAAGATGCCTGCAGCGCCGCCTCCGCCGAGCAGCATCAGGGCAGTATGACGCATATTTTCCCGCGCATCGGCCGGGTGCGCAGTACCGAGGAGATCCTCACGGCGCTATGATTTATATTGGGCTTCCCCAGTGGTCGCACCCGAAATGGGTGCGCCTTGGCATCACCAGCCTTGAAGAGTACGCCCGCCACTTTAACTGCGTGGAGGGCAACACCACCCTGTATGCGCTACCAAAGCCGGAGATTGTCGCCCGCTGGTACGAACAGACCCACGATGACTTCCGCTTCTGCTTCAAATTCCCGGCCACCATCTCGCACCAGGCCGCCCTGCGCCATTGCGACGAGTTAAGCAGCGAATTTTTTGCCCGCCTGGCGCCGCTGGCCTCGCGCATCGGCCAGTACTGGCTGCAGCTGCCGGCGACGTTCGGTCCTCGCGATCTCCCCGCGCTATGGCATTTTCTCGAGGGACTGCCGAAGGATTTCACCTACGGCGTCGAAGTTCGTCATCCCGAGTTTTTCGCCAAAGGGGAAGCGGAACAGCAGCTCAACCGCGGGCTGCACGAGCGTAACGTCAACCGCGTGATCCTCGACAGCCGCCCGGTCCATAGCGCTGCGGCCACCAGTCCGGCGATGATCGATGCCCAACAAAAGAAACCGAAGGTGCCGGTACATGCGGTGATGACCGCCCGACAGCCAATGGTGCGCTTTATCGGCGGTGACGATATGGCCCATAACCGGGAACTGTTTCGCGTCTGGCTTCAGACCCTGGCGAAGTGGCATCAGTCGGGGACCCCGTGGTTGTTCCTGCATACTCCGGACATTGCCTTCGCCCCGGCACTGGTGGATACCCTGTGGGGTGACCTGCGCGCTGCCCTGCCGGCGGCAGGAAATGCGCCGTCGATTCCGCAGCAATCTTCTCTTTTCTGATATCCTGCTATCATATCCGGAGCCATCTGCCAGAGTTAAAGGGAGTTTTCGTATGGTCAGCGCGCTGTATGCCGTTTTAGGTGCGTTATTGTTAGTGAAGTTCTCATTTGACGTGGTGCGTCTGCGCACCCAATACCATGTAGGCTACGGTGACGGCGGCTTTAGCGAGCTGCAGGTTGCCATCCGCGTTCACGGCAATGCCGTCGAATATGTGCCGATTGGCCTCATTTTGCTGTTATTTATGGAGATGAACGGCGCTCAGACCTGGATGGTGCACGTTTGCGGGATTTTATTGATTGTCGGGCGACTGATGCACTCCTGGGGCTTTCATCACCGCGTCTACTACTGGCGCCGCTCCGGCATGAGCGCCACCTGGTGCGCGTTGTTGCTAATGGTGCTGGCCAATCTTTGGTATATGCCCTGGGAGTTGGTTTTCTCCCTCCGTTAGCGCACAATACGCCGTTTTCGTTTTTTCGGGTTTAACGTTATGTCTCACCGCGATACGCTTTTTTCCGCGCCGATTGCCAGCCTCGGCGACTGGACCTTTGATGAACGGGTTGCTGAAGTCTTCCCCGATATGATCCAGCGTTCTGTGCCCGGCTACTCCAATATCATCTCGATGATCGGCATGCTGGCCGAGCGATTCGTTCAGCCCAACACTCAGGTTTACGATCTTGGCTGTTCGCTGGGCGCCGCCACCCTCTCCGTGCGCCGCAATATTAGCCATCCGGGCTGTCGCATTATCGCCATCGATAACTCGCCCGCGATGGTGGAGCGCTGCCGTCGCCATATTGACGCTTATAAAGCGCCGACGCCGGTCGAAGTGATTGAAGGGGATATCCGCGACGTGACCATTGAAAACGCCTCGCTGGTGATCCTGAACTTTACTATTCAGTTCCTTGAGCCGGGCGATCGCCAGGCGATCCTCAATAAAGTCTATCAGGGGCTGAATCCGGGCGGCGCGCTGGTGCTCTCGGAAAAATTCAGCTTCGAAGACGCCCACGTTGGCGAACTGTTGTTCAATATGCATCATGACTTTAAGCGCGCCAACGGCTACAGCGAACTGGAGATCAGCCAGAAACGCAGCATGCTGGAAAATGTGATGCTGACGGACTCCGTCGAAACCCATAAAGCCCGCCTGCGTCAGGCTGGGTTTGAACATGCCGAACTGTGGTTCCAGTGCTTTAACTTTGGCTCGCTGGTGGCCGTGAAAGCCGGGGAGCAGGCATGATCGACTTCAGTAACTTCTATCAGCTGATCGCCAAAAGCCCGCTGTCTCACTGGCTGGAGACGCTGCCTGCCCAGGTAGCCGCCTGGCAGCGCGATGCCCTGCACGGCAAGTTTCGTGAATGGGAGCGCGCCGTAGAATTTCTGCCGGAGCTAACGCCCTGGCGTCTGGATCTTCTGCACAGCGTCACCGCCGAGAGCGAAACGCCGCTCAGCGAAGGCCATCAGCGGCGGATCGAAAATCTGCTTAAAAACCTGATGCCGTGGCGCAAAGGCCCTTATTCGCTGTACGGCATCAATATCGATACCGAATGGCGATCCGACTGGAAATGGGAGCGCGTTCTGCCGCACCTGTCCGATCTCACTGGCCGGACTATCCTCGACGTGGGCTGCGGCAGCGGCTATCACATGTGGCGGATGATCGGCGCCGGCGCACATCTGGCGGTCGGTATCGATCCCACCCAGCTGTTCCTGTGCCAGTTTGAAGCGGTGCGTAAGCTGCTCGGTAACGACCAGCGGGCGCATTTGCTGCCGCTGGGCATCGAGCAGCTGCCGGCGCTGGAGGCCTTCGACACCGTGTTCTCGATGGGCGTGCTCTACCACCGCCGCTCGCCGCTGGACCATCTGTGGCAGCTGAAAGATCAGCTGGCGCCAGGGGGCGAGCTGGTGCTGGAGACGCTGGTGGTTGAAGGAGATGAAAATACGGTGCTGGTTCCGGGCGACCGCTATGCGCAAATGCGCAACGTCTATTTTATCCCCTCGGCGGCGGCCCTGAAAATGTGGCTGGAGAAGTGCGGGTTTATTGACGTGCGCATCGTCGACGCCTGCGTCACCTCGACAGAGGAGCAGCGACGCACCGAATGGATGACGACCGAATCGCTGGCCGATTTCCTCGACCCACAGGATCAGCGCAAAACGGTGGAAGGCTATCCGGCGCCATTACGAGCTGTGATCATTGCCACCAAACCGGAAACCCAGCAGTCGCTGGCGAAAAAAGCGAGATAAAAAAAGGCCCCTGTTTAATGGGCAGGGGCCTGGTACGGGCAATCATCATATTGGGCGACATGATGTGCAGCAAAAAACCGTTTAACTTCTCCAGGCGGAGATAATCCTTTTCATCTCCGCCACCGCTGCGCCATTCACGGCGTAGCGTCTGTATTCATCGGCATCGGGATCGGCTGACATCGAAACGCCCGGATGACGAAAGCGCATTTCCGACGGCAACCAGTGGCCAGCCGAGCTATGGACCTCTTTCACCCCCGCCTGCAGAAACAGCGGCAGGTTCGCGGCGCGGACTCCCGCACCGGCCATAATGATTGGAGTATCCCCTGCGGCAATAAGTTCCGTAATTAATGAAATACCTTTCTCCGCCGAGGATTGCTGACCGGAAGTCAGGATACGTTTGACCCCCAGCTCACCCAGCGTTTTCCAGGCCTGACGCGGGTCAGCGCACAGATCGAACGCGCGATGAAAGGTCACCGCCAGCGGCCCCGCCGCGGCCATTATTTTTTTCATCCGCGGGATATCGACCTGGCCATCAGCATCCAGCACGCCGGTCACCAGCCCGGGAAAGCCCAGATCCCGCACCATGCGAATATCGTTAAGCATCGCGGCGAACTCTTCCTCGGTGTAGCAGAAATCGCCGCCGCGCGGGCGAACGATCGGATGCACCGGGAGAGTAATCGCCTCGCGGGCCGAGACCAGCACCCCATAAGAGGGGGTTAATCCCCCTTCCTGCGGCGCGGCGCAGAGCTCAATACGATCGGCGCCGCAGCGCTCAGCCTCCCGGGCGCACGCCATGCTGTAGCAACACACTTCCAGTACCGCCATTCCTCTCTCCCTGATCCAGACAACCTTTGCAGCATGTCACAATTTCACGCGGCAGACGCCGCGCGGCTTCACACTGTTACGTATCGGCTTGCTCGCTGGCGACGATTTGTTCAATAGACCACGGATGAAATTTGACCGTCACGCTGCCGTCGGTCACCGCCAGGGTAGGATTCGGCAGGCGCTCATGCTCCCCTTTCGGCGAGCTGGTTTTGACCACGATCCCCGGCTGGCTGAGTCCGTCATCGGCCAGCAGCGCCAGCGCGCGGGCATTTAAGGTTGCCGGATCGCCGGGCAGGACGATTTCGATATGCTCCCAGCCTTCATGGGGATAACGCTTTTCACCCGGCCACGGCAGCTCAACGATATGGAAGCGCCAGTGCGCCACGCAGACCGGCTCCGCCAGTTTGAACAGGCAAATGGGCCGGCCGTTGATCATATTCTCCGACAGCAGGGTGCCGCACTGCTCCAGACCGCGGCGCCAGCGTTCCGCAGTGGTATTCTGATGACAGCGCAGGGAGATATGGTCGGCGTCGAGCCCGGCGATCTCCAGTCCCAGTCGCGCAGTGAAGCGCTGAAGCGCATCGGAAAATCGCGGGAGATCCGCCGTAATATCGGCCAGTTGTTCATTTTGCTGCCAGTTTGCCATGGGTTTGCTCGTCAATAATGCTCGTCAGTAATGAAAAGGTAATTTACCGTGTTTCGGCCTGCGGACCAACCGCCGCCCCGCTGATGGGCAACTGACCGGCGATGGATTGCGCACGCCGGCGCGCCGCGCGCAATGCTGACGGACGGGGACAAATGCAGTATACTCCCGCCCTAATTTGTCCACATTATGGCGCCGCCTCCCTCGGGGGCAGGCGCATTACACGTAAGGTATTCCGGTGAATATTCAGGCTCTTCTCTCAGAAAAAGTCAGCCAGGCCCTGATCGCGGCAGGCGCGCCTGCCGATTGCGAACCCCAGGTCCGCCAGTCAGCAAAAGTTCAGTTCGGCGACTATCAGGCCAACGGCGTGATGGCTGTCGCCAAAAAGCTGGGTATGGCGCCGCGACAACTTGCAGAGCAGGTACTGTCTCATCTTGACCTCAACGGCATTGCCAACAAGGTTGAAATCGCCGGGCCGGGCTTTATCAATATTTTCCTCGACCCCGCGTTTCTGGCGGACAACGTCAACCGCGCGCTGCAGTCTGAGCGCCTGGGCGTCACGAAACCGCAGGCGCAGACTATCGTCGTCGACTACTCGGCACCCAACGTAGCGAAAGAGATGCACGTCGGCCATCTGCGTTCGACCATCATTGGCGATGCTTCAGTCCGTACCCTGGAGTTCCTGGGTCATAAGGTGATCCGCGCCAACCACGTCGGCGACTGGGGCACCCAGTTCGGGATGCTGATCGCGTATCTGGAAAAACAGCAGCAGGAAAACGCCGGCGAGATGGCCCTGGCCGACCTCGAAGGTTTCTATCGCGAAGCGAAAAAGCACTATGACGAAGACGAAGCCTTCGCCGAGCGCGCGCGCAGCTACGTGGTTAAGCTGCAGGGCGGTGATGAGTATTTCCTACAGATGTGGCGTAAGCTGGTCGACATCACCATGTCGCAAAACCAGATCACCTACGATCGCCTGAATGTGACCCTGACCCGCGATGACGTGATGGGTGAGAGCCTGTACAACCCGATGCTGCCGGGGATCGTCGCCGATCTGAAAGCCAAAGGGCTGGCGGTTGAGAGCGAAGGCGCTACCGTGGTCTTCCTTGATGAGTACAAAAACAAGGAAGGCGAACCGATGGGCGTCATCATCCAGAAAAAGGATGGCGGCTATCTCTATACCACCACCGATATCGCCTGTGCGAAGTATCGCTATGAAACGCTGCACGCCGACCGCGTGCTCTACTACATCGACTCTCGTCAGCACCAGCACCTGATGCAGGCGTGGACCATCGTGCGCAAGGCAGGCTACGTGCCGGACTCCGTGCCGCTGGAGCACCATATGTTCGGTATGATGCTTGGGAAAGACGGCAAGCCGTTTAAAACCCGCGCCGGCGGTACCGTGAAGCTGGCGGATCTGCTGGACGAAGCGCTGGAGCGCGCCCGTCGCCTGGTGGCCGAGAAGAACCCGGATATGTCGGCTGACGAGCTGGAAAATCTGGCGAAAGTGGTGGGTATCGGCGCGGTTAAATATGCCGACCTGTCGAAAAACCGCACCACCGACTACGTCTTCGACTGGGATAATATGCTGGCGTTCGAAGGCAACACCGCGCCGTATATGCAGTATGCCTATACCCGCGTGCTCTCCGTGTTCCGCAAAGCCGGCATCGACGAAAACGCGATGATCGACGCGCCGGTGGTCATCGCCGAAGATCGCGAAGCTCAGCTGGCCGCGCGCCTGCTGCAGTTTGAAGAGACCCTCTCCGTGGTCGCTCGCGAAGGGACGCCGCACGTGATGTGCGCCTACCTCTACGATCTGGCGGGCCTGTTCTCCGGCTTCTACGAGCACTGCCCGATCCTCAGCGCGGAAAGCGAAGAGACCCGCAACAGCCGTCTGAAGCTGGCGCTGCTCACGGCGAAAACCCTCAAGCTGGGTCTCGATACCCTCGGTATCGAAACCGTCGAGCGTATGTAACAAGCAACCCGGCGAAAGCCGGGTTAGTTTTATTCGGCGCCTCGCCAGCGGGGCGCCCTGCTCAGAAGTACTTGCGTAGATACTCCGTCAGACAAAGGATCGCCATCGCCTGACCGTAGGGCATCGAGGTAAGCGGGATCTGGCGATAAAAGTCGAGGTCTGACCCCATCCCGGTGCCAAATGAGGTCTGCAGCAGCTCCCCCTGCGGCGAAATATTCTGCACAATCCCGCGAATCGCTTTTTCAGCCACCCCGGCGTAGTGCTGCCCGACGTAACGCTTGCGCACCGCTTTGAGAATCCCGTAGGCAAAGCCGGCGGTCGCCGAGGCCTCAAGATAAGAGTGCGGGTCGTCCAGCAAGGTATGCCACAGGCCGCTGTCGTCCTGGCATTCTGCTAAGGCGGCAATCTGTGCGTCGAGGACTGTAATCAGATAGCGCCGTACCGCATTCCCCTCGGGGAGATCCACCAGTTCCAGAAAATCCGGGATCACCATGGTGAGCCAGCTGTTGCCCCGCGCCCAACGCGCCCGGGCAAAGTTATGCCGCCCCTCATAGTTCCAGCCGTGAAACCACAGCCCGGTCTCCCGGTCCATCAGGTTCTGCACATGGAGCAGGAACTGGTAGGTTGCCTCCTCCACATACTGGGGGCGGTTAAGCAGCTTGCCAATTTTGGCTAACGGCAACACGGTCATCATCAGCGTGTCATCCCACATTTGCTGATGGTTCTCCTCCGCCAGAGTCATGTGCTGCATACCGCCCTGCTCGGTGCGCGGCATCTCGTGCATCGCCCACTCCGCCCAGCTCTCCAGCCACGGCAGATACGCCATACGGCCGGTCTCTTCAAAGCGGTAAGCCAGGGTCAGAAACGGGGCCATAGTATTGACGTTTTTGGTCGTTGCCCCCTCGGCGAAGCGGTCGGCAAACCAGCGATCGATGATATCACGCATCTCGATATCGCCGGTTTGCTGGTAATACTGATAGATGCCGTACAGCCCAACGCCGTGGGTCCACTCCCAGCCGGCCCAGCCTTTGGTATCGATCACGCGCCCGTCATCCAGGCGTAGTAAAAATTGCCCGCTCTCATCCTTAATATTCACCAGGTTTTGCGTCACGTTGCGGATCAGCGCCTGCAGTTCGCTGCGGGCGATAAAACGCTCAGGCTGACGCAGTAATGGGCTATGTTTGACCGGCCAAACTTTCATGTTGTTAACCTCGGGTATATGTCGAATTCAAAGCGCCGCCCTTAATGAGCGCCGGGGCAGCAGGTTTATGACGATTCAGATAGCCAATATTGTTATTGCCCCACAGACAGTCGTAAGGCATTCCCGCCAGCAGCTCGACCACCGCGCGGTGTTCCGCACTGGTCTGTTCCGACTGAGCGTAGCCGAGCTCGCGCATTCTGAGGGTCTCGCTGCGCAGGACGCTGTGGGTGTGCAGGTTGAGCTTGAAGCGCAGCGAGACGAGGAAGCCGCAGGCTAACACCACCAGAGTGCCGACGCTGAGGATCAGCAGAATGGTATGGCTGACCCCTTCAGGCTGTATTTTTTGCCCGGAAACAAACCCCGACAACTGCATAATGATCCCCACCAGCATCACCGCCCCCGCCTGCGAGGCTTTGCGGGTCAGGGTCATGATGCCGGCAAAAATCCCCTCCCGGCGCTGGCCGGTGATCGCTTCGTCGACGTCGGCAATATAGGTGTAGGTATTCCACGGTACGTAATTTATCCCGCCGCGTCCCAGTCCGGCGACAGCAGAGATGAGCAGCAATAAGGAATAGACGTCGCTCAGTCCGGCGTAATAGAGCAGCGCGTAGGAGAGTGAGCTCAGGCCAAACAGGACCACCACCATGCGGTACGACGGCGCGGGGCCAAAACGAATGCACAGCGGGATCATGGCGATTACTGCAATAAACTGGAAGATGGCCATCGTCCCCAGCAGGTTCGAGGCGACGGCGGCTTCCTGCATCAGAACAAAGACCACGTAATAGGTAAACACGGCATTGAAGACGTCCTGGGCGATATAGCCCCCCAGATACATGCCGAGGTGCTGGCGGAAAATTTTTATCCGCAGCGTAGAACTCAGCTCAATCACCAGGCGATTGAGGCTCTGAGCAAGGGTTAAGTTTTGTTTTTCCGCTTCCGCCCGCAGGGCCGCTTCCGACCACGCCTCCCGCGGTCGTTCCCAGGTGAAACACCAGACCAGAGTCAGCATCACCGCGCACAGCACCGAGAACACCAGACTGGCATAGAAGAACGAGCTGGCATTATCTTTGCCGAGCCAGGAGAGAAGGATCCCCGGCAGGAAGGAGGCTAAAATCGCCGACATCTGCGCCATCGAAATGCGCGCGCCGGAGAATTTGGTTTTCTGTTTAAAGTCATCGGTCATCTCCGGCACCAGCGTCTCATAGGGCACCAGAATCATGGTATAGACCATATCAAACAGCAGATAGGTCGCCAGGTAGTACCAGAAGCCCATCTCGCCGACCCACATCGCTGAATAGCTGAATACGCAGGGGATGCCGAGCAGAATAAAGAATTTTCTGCGGCCGAAGCGCTTACCAAGCCAGGTGGTGCCAAAGTTATCGGTGAGAAAGCCCATCAGCGGGCTTACCACCGCGTCCAGCACGCGGGCGGCAGCAAAAATAAGCGTGGCCTCAATCGGGGTCAGTCCGCAAAAGGTCGTGTAAAAGTAGAGCAGCCATGCGGCGGTTAACGCCGTCGTGCCGGCGCCGAGAAAATCGCCCGCGCCGTAGGCCAGATAGTTAGCCAGTCCAATTTTTCGTGTTTTCATCGCCGTGATCCTGTGTCTTTTTTTTAAAAGAACGCCGACAATCGTTCCGGATTTGCCACCGGAAGGGAGTGGGTACCTGGCTACACTAAAAGCTGTGAAAGGAGGTTACCTTTGTACTTTTGCCACGGAACAGTCGCCGGTGGCAAAATGACAAAGAGATGACGTCGCCACTTCACTCATTTATAAAACAGCATTTCTTTTTAATCAAAAGACAGGTTCATTGATGTGATCTGGTTGGAAGGTCGCCGACTAACGAACAGGCTCGCAAATCCCGGGATCGGCCCTTGCGCAGTCGGGGAAACAGGAGTAAAGAATGGAAGAAAGGGTTATTCCGCGTATCTCAAGGAGGCCAGATGCCTTATACCCATCTGCTGGTTGCCGTCGCGCCAACGCCGGAGAGTCAGGTGTTAATTAAAAAAGCGGTGTCAATAGCCCGCCCCGTTAACGCGAAAGTGAGCTTAATCACTCTCGCTACGGATCCGGAGCTGTATAACCAGTTCGCCGCACCGATGATGGAAAATCTGCGCGAAGTGATGCAGGAAGAGACGCGGGAGTTTCTCAATGAGCTGGCTCGCCACGCGGACTACCCAATAGAAAGAATGACCATCGCCTGCGGCGAGCTAGGCCATCATATTAAGGACTTCTGCCGGTCGCACCGTATTGATCTGGTGATCTGCGGCAATCACAACCATTCCCTCTTCTCACGCGCCACCTGCTCGGCGAAAAGTATCGTCGGCAGCTGCGGCGTTGATGTCCTGTTGGTTTCCCTTGAAAAGGGCTAACGCCGGTTAGCCCTTTTCCTGAACTAGGCCAGTTTAGGGAAGGTGGCTATCTTCCCCCGCAGACGGCTCTCCTCGCTGCGCGGTGAAATATGCTGCAGATCCTCGACAAAGCGCGCCTGCCAGTTATGAATATCATTTTCTCTGATCACGTCCAGCATCGCTGAATGACGGGCGATACGTTCCGCCAGCGGCATGCTGAGCGCGCGATCCAGCGCGGCGGCAACCTCGTCGCGATCGTAAGGATTGACGATCAGGGCGCTGGTCAGCTCCTGCGCCGCCCCGGCAAACTGCGACAGGACCAGTACGCCAGGGTTATCCGGATCCTGCGCCGCGACGTACTCCTTCGCCACCAGATTCATACCATCGCGTAGCGGCGTCACCAGCCCGACGTCAGAGTAGCGGAAGACCTTCATCAGCAGCTTACGATCAAAATGCTGATTCAGATAGTAGAGCGGTGTCCAGCCAAGCTGACCAAACTGTCCGTTGATGCGTCCGGCTGCGGTTTCCAGCTGGTGGCGGATATCCTGATAGGCCTGCACATCGCCGCGGGAGGTCGGCGCGATCTGGGTATAACGGATTTTGCCGTGGTGCTGAGGGTACTTCTCGAGCAGCGTCTCGTAGGCGAGGAATCGCTCCGGCAACCCTTTCGAATAGTCAAGACGCTCCACGGAGAAGATATTCTTCACATTTTTCAGCTCGTTCTTCAGCTGGGCCAGCTTCGGCGGCAGCGGACCTTTAGCGTTGCGCGTAATTTCGTCCGGATCGATCCCTATCGGATAAACCTCGGTACTGAACGCCTTACCCCATGCCTGATAGCGTTTATCGCCGAGGTCGGATAGGCGAGTCTGCATAGCAATGCTGTCGAGAAAAGCGGTTCTGTCGCTTTCGGTCTGGAAGCCCAGCAGATCGTAATCGCACAGTTGCTCCAGCAGCTCAGCGTGCGGCGGCAGAGCGTTAAAAATCTCCGGCGTCGGGAACGGAATATGTAAGAAAAACCCGATGCGATTGTTCACCCCGCGCTTGCGCAGCTCGCTGGCGAAGGGCAGAAGATGGTAATCATGGATCCACAGCGTATCGTCTGGCTCAATCAGCGGCAGAAGCTTGTCCGCCAGCATGGCGTTAACCCGCAGATATCCCTCCCAGGCTTCGCGCTGAAAGCTGACCAGATCAAGACGATAGTGGAAAGCCGGCCACAGCACGGCGTTAGAGAACTGGTTGTAGTATTCATCATGGTCCCGTTCATTAAGGTTGAACGACGCCCAGGAAATATTCCCGCGGGAGACCTGCTTGAGCGGCTGCTGGTCATCGCCAATCTCGCCGCTCCAGCCAAACCACAGACCCCCCGCCGCTCTCAGTGCCCCCAGGATGCCGACGGCCAGACCGCCAGCGCTCGATTTTTTATCGTCCGGTAAGGCGATACGGTTAGAGACTACGACTAAACGACTCATGGTCATCCCTCCTTTCGGTTTGCGCGTCATACGCCAGATGTTGCAACCACGTCCTTACAGCGGCGGCATCCGCCAACCGCCAGTGCGCCTGAGTTTCCCCGGCGCCAACTTTTACCGACATTCCCTGCAGTTGATTAACGACGCTGAATCCCGCCTCGTCGGTCAAATCATCGCCGACAAAAACCGGTTCGCGGCCGGCGAATGGCGCCTCCTGCATGAACGCGGTAATCGCCTCCCCTTTGTTGACGCCGCGGGGTTTAATCTCCACCACGCACTTGCCAAGCTGTAACGCCAGCAGCGGATAGCGCTGAACAATCCGCTGCGCCAGCTCCAGCACGGCGCTCTGCTGCTGCGGGGCCTGGCGATAGTGGAGCGCGAAAGCCATCTCTTTACTCTCCAGCTCACATCCCGGGAGCGCTTCCAGCGCCGACGTCAGCTCAGCCGCGATCTCATCGCGCAGCGCTGTCGGCAGAGAGACGATGTAGGTTTTACCATTGATATCACGGCGCTCGGCCCCGTGAACGCCGGCCAGCGGTAGCCGCCAGGGATGGGTTAGCGCGTCAAGTTCAGCCATTGAGCGCCCTGAAATCAATGCCACCGCGCCCCCCTGCTGCTGGGCCAGCGCATTGAGCGCCTGCAGCGTGCTGTCGGGTATCACCACCTGATCGGGGTGCGGCTGGATATCGGCAAGAGTACCGTCGAGGTCAAAGAAAAAAGCGTAGTTTCCGGTTAGCGCAGGCGGTACAGATATCTGGTTATCCACCCTGTTTCCTCCTTATCATGGCCAGCCGAAGCTGGTTGTTAATTATATGTGAGCCATGTAAGTATAGACAGTGTGACCAACCTCGCCATTTTTGATAGTTACCGCCAGCGAAACGGGCGCTGGCGGCAATTACTCTGTAAACTAAAAAGTTCGGTTTAAATTCAGGCCGCACGTTTGGCTTTTTGTTTGTAGCGGTCGAAGATCACCGCCGCCAGCAGGATCACCCCGCGCACGACGTATTGTGAGAATGGCGAGATATTCAGCAGGTTCATCGCATTTTCCACGGTTCCGAGGATCAGGATCCCGGCCACCACGTAGGAGATCTTGCCGATCCCGCCCTTCAGCGACACCCCGCCCAGCACGCAGGCCGAAATAACAATCAGCTCATAGCCAATCGAGGTCATCGGCTGGCCGCTGGTCATGCGCGACGCCAGAATGATCCCCGCTGCGGCCGATACCAGACCGGAGAGCACAAAGATAATAATCTTGGTGCGCACCACCGGGACGCCGGCCAGGCGCGCCGCCTCTTCATTGCCGCCAATAGCCAGCGTATTACGGCCAAAGGTGGTTTTGTTTAGTAATAATCCGAAAACCACCAGGCAGGCGACGGTCAGCCAGATCGGCGCCGGCAAACCAAACCAGTTGGCATAGCCGAGGGTGAAGAAACGTTCATCTTCGATCCCCACCGCTTTGCCGTCGGAGATAATATAGGCCAGGCCGCGGACAATCTGCATGGTGGCCAGCGTGGTGATCAGCGCGTTTATCTTAAGGCGCGCAATGACAAAGCCGTTAACCAGGCCACTAAGCGCCCCCAGCAACAGGCCTGCGGCGATCCCCAGCCACAGGCTTTCGCTGAGATTAATCACCACCGCGGTGGTGACCCCGGCGCAGGCGATAACCGACGCCACCGACAGGTCAAAATCGCCGGAGGCCAGGCAAAACAGCATGCCGCAGGCCACCATCCCGGACATCGAGATCGCCAGCCCCAGCCCTTTCATATTGACGAATGAAGCAAAGTTGGGCACAAAAATCACACAGCCGATAAACAGCACCGCAAACACCACCAGCATGCCAAACTGATCCCAGATGCGGGCAAAGCTAAAGGTTGAGCGGGTAGCCCCGGACGTAGTCACTGATGACATCATTTACTCCTTACTCAGGCGACAGCCTGGCTCACTGTTGGCATCGCAAGGCTTAACGCCTGCTGTTCATTGGCTTCTTCATGCAGCAGTTCGCCGGCGATTTGTCCTTCGCGCATCACCACGATGCGGTCAGCGACGCCCAGCACTTCCGGCAGGTCGCTGGAGGCAAACACCACGGCGACACCGGAGGCGGCGAGGCCATAGATCACATTGTAAATTTCATGTTTGGCGCCGACGTCGATGCCGCGGGTTGGCTCATCAAGCAGGATCACCTTCATCTCTTCCGACAGCCAGCGGCCAAGGATCGCTTTCTGCTGGTTGCCGCCCGACAGGTTCATAATCAGTTGTTCCGGGCCCGGCGTTTTAATATTCAGCGACTGGATATGTTGATCGGCGTTGTCCGCCTCCCAGGCGTTGTTGATCAGGCAGCCAGCGTGAATATGCTTGCGCCGGGCGCTGATATTGATGTTATCGCGCACGGAATGCACCGGAATAATCCCCTCCGCTTTACGATCCTCCGGGCACAGCATCATCCCGGCCTGGATGGCCTGGGCCGGTTTGCGAATGGAGACGGGCTGGCCATCGATATACACCTGACCGCCGGTTATCTGCGTGCCGCCAAACAGGCCTTTCATTAGTTCGCTGCGCCCGGCACCCACCAGTCCGAACAAACCGACAATTTCACCGCTGCGCACCGAGAGACTAACCGGCGTGCGCACGCCCGGCGCTTTGACCTCCTCCAGGCGCAGCCGCTCCTTGCCATAGGGGCGAGGCTTCCAGCCATAAATATCGCCCAGATTGCGGCCTACCATTGCCTGGACCAGGGCGTCGTGGCTGACGCTCGGCATATCGTCAAAGGTGCAAACGTAGCGGCCATCTTTAAAGACGGTGATGGCATCGCTGAGGGCAAAAATCTCTTCCATCCGGTGTGAAACATAGATGATGACCCTTCCCTCCTCCCGCAACTCGCGGATGACGCGAAACAGGTTGTCGATCTCTCTGGCGGAGAGCGAGCTGGTCGGCTCATCGAACGCGATAATCTTGGCGTTACGCGCCAGCGCTTTGGCAATCTCCACCATCTGCCATTGACCAATGGAGAGATATTTCAGCGGCGTCTCCGGGTCGATATCCAGACCCAGATGCTCCAGCTGCAGGCGGGCCTCATAGTTGAGCAGCGAGCGATTGACGATGCCGCCTCTGTGCGGCAGCTGACCGAGATAGATATTTTCGGCGACGGTCATCTCCGGGATCAGATGCAGCTCCTGGTAGATAATTGCCACGCCGGCATTCAGCGCCTCCATGGTATTGGCGAATGCCATCTGCTGGCCGCCGATCTGCAGATGGCCCGCGGTCGGGATATAGTTGCCGCTGAGAATTTTCAACAGCGTCGATTTGCCTGCGCCATTTTCGCCCATCAGCGCGTGGATCTGTCCCGGGTAGCAGTCAAAACTGATATCGGACAAGGCCTTTACGCCAGGGAACGTCATGGTGATGCCGCGAAATGAGAGATAAGGGGTAGACTGTTGCATAACGACTCCGCTCTTCTGCACTCAGCCCCCGCGCCGCGGCGGGGCCAGTTTAATCAGGCTGTTACAGCCCTTTTTTCGCCAGCTCTTCTTTGAAGTTATCGCGGGTAATCAACACCACATCGGTCACCGCCGTGAACTTCGGCGGCTCGACGCCCTTGGTGACCCAGTTGTAGAGCATTTCGCTGGTTTTGTAGCCGTGGATATCCGGGCTTGGCAGCAGAGAACCATAGAAGCCGGTCGGCTGCGCCTTCGACAGTTCGTTGACGGCATCCACGCCGTTGATGCCGATGCCAATCACATCGGGAGCTTTAAAGCCCTGACCTTCGGTCGCGCGCACGCCGCCGAGGACGGTGTTGTCGTTCATCCCGACGATCAGCCAGTGTTTAACCTGCGGATGCTGGACCAGCATCGAGTTACCGGCGTCGAACGCTCCCGGGATATCGTTGGATTTTGTCGGCACGCGGTAGATTTGCGCGTCCGGGAAGCCGGCCGCCTTCAGGGCATCGATGGAGCCGGTGGTGCGACGGCGCGCGGTATCCAGCTCATCGGCGGTGATCGCCATTACGGCGGTGTATTTGACATCCCAGCCGCGCTTTTGCATCTCTTTATAGAGTTCCTGCCCCTGACGGGCGCCAATTTCGCTCGCCGCCATCATCACCAGCGGTACGCTCTCCATCGGTTTGCCCTTCGCATTGACGAACTGGTCATCGACGGTAATCACCTTCATGTCATAGCCACGCGCTTTGGCGACAATCGCCGACCCGAGCTTGGGATCGGGGGTACAAATGACAAAGCCCTTCGCGCCGCTGGCCGCCAGGCTGTCAATGGCATTCAGAGTTTTCTCCCCATCCGGAACCGCAATTTTAATAACGTCAAAGCCTAAATCTTTTCCTGCTTTATCAGCAAATTTCCACTCAGTCTGAAACCATGGCTCTTCCGGCTGTTTCACCAGAAAACCCAGTTTAAGATTTTCCGCCATAGCTGATTGTGACATAACCGCAGCGAGACCAATGGCCGCCAGCGCTTTAGTAAATTTGTGCATGGTAAACTCCAGCTTTAATTCGCTTTCATGTAGGGAAAAATCGGAATTAACAATTTAATCGGCATCAAAACAAGGCATTAGAAAAATCGCATTCCCCACTGCCGTTGTTAGAGTAGTAATACCCGGAAATTATTTCTCCATACGAGAGCATTATCACATCGCGGAATTACAGTAATTGCGTACATACATTTAGCAAAAAATGACATAAAAAATGACACAATTGTCATACAATTTTACCGGGGCATAGCAGGATCATCTATACCATCAGCAGGCTTATCCTTGTGTTGTCAGAGGATGTTTAACGGTGGGTTAAAGCACTGTTATCATCAGCGATTGACGGCGTTGCTGCGGGCGATCGCCTGTGCGCCACTCAAATGGCAACCCACCTCGCACCGCTGAGCCACATGGCCCGCTTAATATCGCGAAAAAACGGATCTTTGGCGTAATTTATTCCGAAAAGAAAAAATATATTCCTCTTGATAAAAGCGCCTGCAACAAAAAATAAAAATAATGATCATCAACCTGAAACATTACTAATGAAATAACTTATTCCGTTCTCTTCTACGACGAATCTCGTAGTCAAATACTTATATCTTATAACCAATCTGAAACCAGCGAGCCCCTGCCAACGGCGCACAATCTCAGCCCTGGTAGTTTGCACAAATAATGGTGTAACAAAACGTAAATTACCGCGCTTGAGAGTTTTCTTAATTTCGTTGAGCGAGTATTCTTAAATCGTCGGCAAATGGAAAAAATACCCGACTCATACGGAATGTGTAGAGTTTTATTATTCTGCAACAGTGCCGCGTGTCACTATTTTATCTTGTAGTTATCCGCAGGATCCGCTGACGCGCACCAGTAACCCCTTCCCGGTTAATAAGGATATTTTTTATGGCAGTTCCAGGAATGGCACAAAAGCTAAACACCCAAATGAATCTTGAGTTTCACGCCTCTAACGTTTACCTGAACTTAAGCGAGTGGTGCGCCCGGCATCGCTTCGACGGCGCCGCGACGTTTCTGCGCACCCGCGCGCAAAGCAGCATCACCCTCACCATGCGCGTATTTGACTACCTGAAAAAAGCCGGCAGCTGGCCGATCGTCAATCCCGACCACGCCTGTAACCCTGAGTGCACCTCGCTGGAAGATCTGTTTACCCAAACCCTGAGCGATTACCAACAGCGCAGTCGTCTGCTGAGCGGTCTCGCTCAGGAAGCCAAAGCGCAAAGCGATGACAGTACCTGGCGGTTTCTCACGCTGTTGGCGGAAGAGCAGCAGCAGGATGGCCTGCTATTGCAAAGCGTGCTTGAGGAAATTCGTAATGCCGATAAAGCCGGTCTCGGGATGGAGCAGACCGATCGGCGTCTGATGGCTATCGTTGGAGAAGCGCAGAAAGCGCATTAATCAAGCCTTTATCGCTCTGCCAGGGGGAGCGCGTCTACGCTGCCCCGCCCGGTTTATTAATCCATTACGTCTATTTTTTCTCCCCTATTATTCCTTTCAAGAATAAAAAAGTTTTAACTCGATCCCATTCCCTCATCACCGTTACCCCATAAGGGGGATTAGTGAGCGCGGTCACTTTTTGACGAACCACAAAGAAATATAAAAACAGTGTTTCAAAAATATAAAACACGAGGTTTATTTTTTATGGCTAGATACACGGCTTCAGCCTCTGAAGGGCTGCAGGGAAGACCGATCTTGTTACGCCATCAGTTAGCCTACGGCGGCGGAAATCTGTTAGGGAGCGGCGCACTGGCGATAAGCGGCGCATGGCTACTCTATTTTTATACGACCTTTTGCGGCCTGACGCTGATCGAGGCCTCATTTATCTTCTCCGTCGCCAGCATCATTGACGCTATCAGCAACCCGCTGATGGGCTATCTGACGGATAATTTTGGCAAAACGCGCCTGGGCAAGCGCTTCGGCCGCCGGCGTTTCTTTCTGCTAATTGGTATTCCGCTGATGATGTTCTACCCGCTGCTGTGGGTGGAAGGCCTGAGTTTCTGGTACTACCTTAGCACCTATGTGGTGTTTGAGATCATCTACACCTCTATCATGGTGCCTTATGAAACGCTGGCGACAGAGATGACCGATGATTTCTCACTGCGTTCAAAACTGACCGGCTATAAAGCTATCTTTGGTAAGCTGGCCAACTTCCTCGCGGCGTTTATTCCCGGCCAGTTCATTTTGCTGTATGGCAAAGATTCTGCCACCCCTTTCTTCCTCACCGGTCTGACCTATGGCGCGATCCTGATCGTCGCTATTTCCTGCCTGTGGTTGTGCAGCTGGGAGCGTGAGCGCGGGGAAGAGGTGGAAACCAGCGCGAAAAAAGGACTGTTGAGCACCCTGCTGTCGCTGGCGAAAGATATGCGTTCGACTTTTTATCTACGCGTATTCCGCAAACATCTTGGTATGTACCTGTGCGGCTTTGGCGCGGAATGGCTGTTTGCCTCCATCTTCACCTATTTCGTGATCTTCGTTCTACAACACGATCCAGCGATGGTGGCCGGGCTGAACAGCCTGAACTCGATTCTGCAGCTGATCTCTACGGCGCTGTTTATCGGCCTGTGCGTGAAAAAGGGCTTCAGCAAACCCTATATCCTGGCGCTGGGGATCGTGATTTTCGCGGTTCTGCTGTATACCTCGCTGTGGTTTTTCCATCTACCGTCCGGCCTGGCGACAGTGCTGATGTTCGGCATTACCGTGCTGTTCGGCCTGGGTACCGGCGGGGTTTACTATATACCCTGGACCGTTTACACCTTCCTGGCCGATGTCGATGAGATCTACACCGGACGCCGGCGGGAAGGGATCTATGCCGGCGCCATGACCTTCTCAGGAAAAATTCTGCGCTCGATTGTGGTGTTCTCGATGGGGGCGATCCTGAGCTTCTACGGTTTCCAGTCAAAAGCGCACAGCCAACCGGAAAGCGCGGTGACCGCTATCGCAGTGGTATTCTGCGTCGGGGTGATCGCATTAGCCCTGGCCGCCATCGTCTTCAGCAAGCAGATGAAGCTGGACCGGAAGGCCCATCTGGTGGTGCTGCAGGAAGTCGCGCGGATAAAAGCGGGCGGCAAAATTAGCGATATTGCGCCGGACGTGCGGGTTATCGTGGAGGATCTGGTCGGCCATCGCTACGAAGAGTGCTGGGGCAACAGCAAATTGTTCAAAGATGCTGCCCCTGCGCCTGCGCAGACCGTCGTTTCCCATTAAAGAAGAAGGCCCCGCCGGTATCCGGCGAGGCCTGGTATTAATGCGTTTCTTCCTGTGGAGTAAACTTCAGCTCAATCAACGCGATCGCTTTTTGCACCGCGCGAAGGGTCACCGGATCGGCAGAGGCCGGATGGCTGGCGAAGTCGATAGCTTTCAGCTGAGTGGTCATTTTTTCACGCACTTCCACCGGCGCAATGACGTCAATGACATCGAGGATCTGTTTGATAACCAGCTGGCAGGCAACCACATCGGAAACCAGCTCGTCGTGTTCGGTAAGATGTTGAGACATTAATTACTCCTTTTTTCAGGAGCGTAATAGTACCCTAAATCGTTAACGATAATAAAACCTGCCGTCGCAGGTTTTTTTATCTACCCTACTGGCTGGCGGGTCGTCTCCTGCCGCTTTGCACAGGATCACACTCTTGATGGCAGTGACAACATGAATACCGCGATCTCTTCCCGCGATGAACGTGCTTTTTCAGCGCCGGCGCTGCTGGTGGCCGGTGCCTTTTTTATGGAGTTTCTCGACGGGACGGTGATCGCCACCGCCCTGCCCGATATGGCGAGGGATTTTGGCGTCACCGCGGTCGAACTGAATATCGGCATCAGCGCCTATCTGATTACCCTTGCGGTCCTGATCCCGGCCAGCGGCTGGATCGCCGATCGCTTCGGCGCCCGGGCTATTTTTACTCTCGCCCTGGCGATCTTTACCCTTGCCTCGGTCTTCTGCGGCCTCTCCACCGAGGTGCATATCTTTGTCGCCATGCGTATCCTTCAGGGAGTCGGCGGCGCGCTGATGGTCCCCGTTGGTCGCCTTGCGGTGCTACGCACCACGCCGAAACACCAGCTGATCAAGGCCATCGCCACCCTGACCTGGCCGGCGCTGGTGGCCCCCATTATCGGCCCGCCTTTGGGCGGCTTTATAACCCGCTACGCCAGCTGGCACTGGATCTTCTTTATCAATGTCCCGCTGGGCCTTGCCGCCATCATCCTTTCGCTGCGCATTATCCCTGATATTCGCGAAACGGAACGGCGCTCCTTCGATCTCAGCGGATTTATCACTACCTCGATCGCGATGGTCAGTCTGGTGACCGCGATGGAGCGGCTCGGCGATCGCCAGCCGCAGATCTGGCCGACGCTGGCTCTCGCCGCGCTTGGCTTCGGCTGTCTGTTATATTCCATTCGTCATTTCCGCCGGGCGGCGGCGCCTATGGTTCGTCTCGACGCCCTGCAGGTGCCGACGTTCCGGGTGACAATGTACGGCGGCTCGTTGTTCCGGGCCTCCATCAGCGCGGTGCCTTTTCTGCTCCCCCTGCTGTTCCAGGTGGGATTCGGTATGGATCCTTTTCATTCCGGCCTGCTGGTGCTGGCGGTGTTTGTCGGTAATTTAACCATTAAACCCGCCACCACACCGCTCATTCGCTGGCTGGGCTTTCGTCGGCTACTGCTGATCAATGGCGCGTTGAACGTCTGTTCGCTGCTGGCTTGCGCGCTGCTTACGCCGCAGACGCCGGTCTGGGCCATCATGCTGATCCTTTATCTCGGCGGGGTGTTTCGCTCAATCCAGTTTACCGGTGTAAGCACGCTGGCCTTCGCCGATGTCCCCGCCGCGCAGATGAGTGATGCTAATACGCTGTTCAGTACCGCGTCGCAGCTGGCGGTAGGGCTGGGGATCACGCTCGGGGCGATTGGCATTCGCCTGGGCGAGCAGGTCGGCGACTGGCTGCATCTTACTGAACTACCGGGGATCAGCTTCCGCCTGTCGTTTGTGTTTATCGCCTTGATCTGTCTGGTAGGGATGATCGACAGCCTGCATCTGGCCAAAACGGCCGGCAGCAGCGTGTCGGAGAAGAAGAAATAGAAGAAAAAATAAACGACGGAAGGGCCAGCGGCGCTGGCCCTGATGACGGTTAAGCGACGATCTGGCGAACAAAGTCTTCGATTGCTTTATCCTGGCAGTTTTCGAAGAAGCACTGCTGGAAGCGTGGGCCGGAGACTGCGGTTTTCACCAGCTGCGGATCGATGGCGCGCAGGGTATCGAGGTAGTTCTCTTTTACTACTGCTGCTTTGACCTGGTTGAGGATCCCGGCATTGCGCACCTGCGGTTCTTTGCGCTCCGGCGGATAGCCTTCGCCGTTGCGGCCGGTAAAGGCTTTTTCAAAGATAAACCGCACATTCAGTTCGGCGCCCCAGCCGAAGCCTTTGGCAAACGGCAGCGACAGCGCATTACCGTTGTTGATCTGGGCAAACAGGAACGCATCCGCCGGATCGATACAGTAGCCGCAGACCACGCCCGGATGGATGTTCAGCGACATCAGCGCCCCCTGACCGGTACCGCAGCCGGTGACCACGAAGTCAACTGCTTTCGAATTCAGCAGAATACTGGCCATGATCCCAAGATGGATGTAGGTCAGATGATGATCGTTCTCATCGCTCATGCCGACGTTATAGACCGGGAATCCTTTTTCGTCGGCAACCGCGTTAAGCTCCTTGAGGATGATGGCGTTTTTGTTCGCCTGGCTGTTCTCCATCATCAGTGCAATCTTCATGGTTTACTCTCCTGAATGCTGTGCGGGCCTGCCCGCAGAATGTCATTGGCGTTGACTGCACTCTACTACCTTGAAAACCAACTTTCAAATTTTATGAAAAGTTGTTTTAAAATTTACGCAGTGCTTCACACTTTCGCAGGCTCCCCCTGTCTGTTGACCTCAGCCCTCTGCATGCTGGCGCATCCGCTTCGTCCTCCCTTACCACCCGCCGGCGATAAAGTCCTGACCGCCCAGGCAATAATGAATAATAAATTAAAAGCATTCTCATTTATTATTAAACTGCCAATGCGTGTTATTCCCATTAGCATTTTAAATAAAACATTTTTAAATTTACTTTTTGCAAATAATTAAATAACAAATTATAGTGGCAGCCAATAACATCTATTATTTAATTCCAGGAGTGCAACGATGCTGAAAACGGACATGATTGACAAACTCAATGAACAGATGAATCTTGAACTCTATTCTTCTCTTCTTTATCAGCAGATGAGCGCCTGGTGCAGTTACCACAGTTTTGAAGGCGCCGCGGCCTTCCTGCGTCGCCATGCTCAGGAAGAGATGACCCATATGCAGCGCCTGTTCGACTATCTAACCGACACCGGCAGCCTGCCGCGGATCAACGCTATCGCCTCCCCGTTTGCCGAATATGCCTCACTCGACGAGCTGTTCCGCCAGACCTACGAGCATGAGCAGCTGATCACGCAAAAAATAAATGAACTGGCGCACGCGGCCATGACCAGCCAGGATTACCCGACCTTTAATTTCCTGCAGTGGTATGTTGCTGAACAGCATGAAGAAGAGAAATTATTTAAATCGGTGATCGATAAACTGACCCTCGCTGGAAAAAGCGGCGAAGGTCTGTACTTTATCGATAAAGAGCTGGCTACCCTCGACGCGCAGAATTAATCCCCCGCGCCGCGACAGTCCGTGTCGCGGCCCTCTTAATGTCGGCAGATCTTATTTTCTGCGGTAGTAAAACCTTCCTCTCTGGCAATAAATTTGCCTTTTTTCTCTAAAAACGCCACCAGCTGTGCGGCGCTTAGATTCTCTGCTGAACAGGTGTGAAACCGCGCCTCTTCGCCAAAGCGGCGGCGAATGGCGGCCTCCAGCGAGGCGACCGTCCAGGACTCACCCGAGGCGAGCATCATCTGTAAAACTTCATGACCATGAATAGAAGACATAACCCCTCCTGCAAAAACCGCCAGCTTAGGCCAGACCGTCAACCCGCGCCTTGCGCCAGCGCAGGCTTTCGCCCTCTTATTATGTAAACATTTCATTACACAACTTGTAATCCCGATTTGACGAAAGCCGTAATATCCCCTACTCTGCGCGGCATAATTTATTGTTATTTGCTGTAGGGATAGCGAAAAGCGTGAAAAACCGCACTCTGGGCAGTATTTTAATCGTAGCTGGCACCACCATCGGTGCAGGAATGTTGGCAATGCCATTGGCCGCCGCAGGCGTCGGCTTTACCGTCACGTTGGGTTTACTTTTCACCCTGTGGGCATTGATGTGCTATACCGCCCTTTTGCTGCTGGAAGTCTACCAGCATGTCCCTGCCGATATGGGGCTCGGTTCTCTGGCGGCGCGCTATCTGGGCCGTTATGGGCAGTGGGTTACCGGATTCTGCATGCTGTTTCTGCTGTACGCCCTCACGGCAGCCTATATCAGTGGCGCCGGTGAATTACTCGCTTCCAGCCTCAACCAGTGGCTGGACTGGCAGCTACCGCCGGCCGCAGGCGTACTGATCTTCACCCTCCTCGGCGGGGCGGTAGTGTGCATTGGCACCGCGCTGGTGGATCTGTTCAATCGCTTCCTGTTTAGCGCCAAAATCGTCTTCCTGGTGATTATGCTGGCCCTGCTGATGCCGCACATTCATCAGGTGAACCTGCTGACGCTGCCGGTTGAGCAAGGCCTGGCCCTGTCGGCCATTCCGGTGATTTTCACCTCCTTTGGTTTTCACGGCAGCGTCCCGAGCATCGTCAGCTATCTGGGGGGGGATATTCGCAAATTGCGCCGGGTATTTATCATCGGCAGCTTTATTCCGCTGGTGGCCTATATTTTCTGGCAGCTGGCGACTCTGGGCAGTATCGACGCCCCGGCCTTTACCGCCCTGCTGGCAAATAACGCTGGTCTGAACGGCCTGCTGGAGGCGATCCGCGAAGTGGTGGCGTCACCGCATGTGGAGCTGGCCGTTCACCTGTTTGCCGACCTTGCGCTGGCGACGTCATTCCTCGGCGTCTCGCTCGGCCTGTTTGATTATCTGGCGGATATGTTTCAGCGTAAAAACAGCGTCGGCGGGCGTCTGCAAAGCGGGATAATCACCTTCCTGCCGCCGCTGGCGTTCGCCCTGTTCTATCCCCGCGGTTTCGTCATGGCCCTCGGCTACGCCGGGGTGGCATTAGCCGTGCTGGCGCTGATAATGCCGGCCCTGCTGGTCATGAAGAGTCGTCGAGAGCATCCGCAGGCTACCTGGCGGGTCGCCGGCGGCGCACCGACGCTATGGCTGGTTCTGCTGTGCGGGATCGGCATCGTGGCTATTCAGTTCAGCATCGCTGCCGGGTTGTTGCCCGCGGTGGGATAAAAAAGGGGCCTGCTGGCCCCTTGTTCATTTCGCTAAGCAACACTGCTTATACTTTTTACCGCTGCCGCATGGGCAGGGATCGTTGCGTCCGACTTTCGCTTCATTTCTTATTGGCTGCGGGGCCTCTACCGGCTGCGGATTCGCTATCCAGTACTGGTAAAGCGCCAGCGCCGCCGGCGTGATACGCTCGATGCTGGCGATAAATTCATCCGCCGTCAGATTATCCAGCGCGCTAAACTGTTCTTCGCTGCCGTGGAGCGCGATAGCGTCCAGCTCCGGCTGGAGTTCAGCGGGCAACGTCGACCAGTCGCTCAGCGCCACGCCGCGCAGATAGCCAAAGCACCACTCCTCAACTATGGTCAGCTCCTGACCTTCCGCTTCGCGGGTGCCGAACAGCGGTTCGAACTGATCGGGATAAGACTCCAGCCGTTCGGCGATATCGCTCATATGCTGCAGCGTCAGATTGACAAAGCGATCCCGTTCGCGATCGTTGGCCCAGCGGGGCACATTGTCCGCCCCGCCCCAGATGGCGAGCAGCCACTCGGCAGGCTCGATGTCAGTCGGCGCAGAAAGGATTGCCGTCAACAGGCCATCCAGTTCAGAGACATCCAGAATGGCGCCTTCGGCGGCGTATTTCGCCAGAGTGTCATCCAGCCATTCCAGTTCGTTTTCGTTCAAAGGTCCGGTATTCATTCACAGGCTCGCATGGTAAAAATCGGGCCTACAGTAGCCGAATTGCCAACAGAAAGCCACCCGGCGATACCTATTGCGCCGGTGTCAACGATACGCGATCAGGCCAGGCCGCGCAGCGCCGACGCCACCTCACGACAGGCCTCCTCCCCTAACGAAAGCAAAGGACGGGGAAGCGAGTCTGGATCGCAGAGTCCGAGCACCGCTGCGGCGCTGGCTATCACTCGCAGGCTACCACCATAGCGATCAAAGCATCGCCATAGGGGGGCCAGCTGCTCATTCAGTGCCGCAGTCTGCGCCACATCGCCGCTACGTATCGCTCTTACCAGCGCCAGTGAGCAGCGGGGAAAGAGTCCGCCGCAGACCGAATACCAGGCTTCGCAGCCGGCCTGCAACCCGGCAGTGGCCCACGCATCGCCGCTGACGCCAAGCGTAACGCGAGAGGGAAGATGCTGACGCAGGGCCGCTACACGTTCGCTCGCCTGTGGCGCGGGCAGGCCGGGAATTTTAATCGAGGCAATGGCCGGCAAGGCGGCGATGCGCCCCTGCAGCTCATCCGCCAGCATTACGTGGGTAGTGCGGGGATTGTCATACAGGCAAACCGGCACCGAGACATGCCGACAGACTTCTTCGTAAAAGGCAAAGATCTCCTCCGCGGAAAGCGGCTGATAGGACATCATCGGCAGTAATAACGCATCCGCCCCTGCCTCCTGAGCATCCTCCACCAGGCGTAGCACCTCGTTAGTCGCAATGGCGCCGACGCCGACCATCATCGGGATCGACCCCGCATGCGCCTTCGCCACCTGCACCACTCGTCTGCGCTGCTCACGGCTGAGATAAGCGTAGCTACCGGTTGAACCTAAGATGCCCAGAGAGTCGACTCCGGCATCGGTAAGACGGGCGAGAATACGAATAAACGCTTTTTCATCAAAATCTTGCTGATGCAAAGGTGTCAAAGGAAATGCGCAAAGTCCACTGAACATGCTGCCTCCGGCAGGCTGGGCTGAGAGTCCGTTTGATAGTAGCAAGGCGCGATCGTTTTGTCCTGGGACAAATGAGAAATTGACTGTAAGGCAAGAGTTAACCGAAAAACGCCGTGGCGTCAGGCTGGCGGGAAAGGTATCAGAAAGCGAAAGTACAGAAACAAAAAAACCACCCGTAGGTGGTTTCACGACACTGCTTATTGCTTTGATTATTCTGTATTTCCCAATGGTACCCGGAGCGGGACTTGAACCCGCACAGCGCGAACGCCGAGGGATTTTAAATTGGTGGTGATTGTTTTTAATATCAATGAGATACAAAAATAATCCGAACATACACCAACACAAGAACAGCACTAAAACAATAAGTTATAGCGATAAGCAAGGCCATCTTCTGACGTTTATGGTACCTCAAAACCGTTATTTATTCAGTCGCGCGGTACCACGATTGCCAACGATAAATGTTCGTACGCAACTCGCGGACGCATTCCGCCGTCTGCGTGTCCGCCTGCAGATCGGCGTCACTATCGGCGCCGGCGTCACTTATTCTGCACGGCTGGATCATCAAATCCGGGGATGGTGTTGGCCGCGTCGATTGCTCGCTGGCGCAGCTGCACAGCAGCAGGATCAAATTCGCACACAGTATGATTCGGGTCGTTGACATATTTCACCACATCACGATAAACGGTACGGTAAATCACTTTGGCTTCAGCGTTCGCCGTCGCCGCCTTCTTCTCGCCAGCTGCTACCGCCTTCTCCTGCTTCGGCAGCCTTTCTTTAGCCTGGCTGTTTACGTGCTCAGAATGCGCGTACCAACCCTTCAGATATCCCGCCCAGAAAATGCCGGCGCACACCGCCAGCACACCACCCACAATCACCAGTTTTTTTTTCCCGTTCATTCGTACAGCCCCCAGCACGTCAGCGCACTTTCCTGATCCCGGCGGTCAACCTGCCCGTAACATCCGTTTTTCTGTCCTTTCGTTAACCGGCAATCCCGGCCGCCGTCGAATACCCATCGGCGGATCTCAGCGCATGCCCCTTTACGGTCGCCGGCATTCAGCTTGCGGTAGAACGTCGAGGGGAAGCACTTAGCCGGCCCGATGTTGTACGGGCAGAAGCTGGCAATGCCTACGGCCTGCGGGGGGGTAAGAGGAACATGAACGTTCTTTTGTACCCACGCCAGCGCCTTATCGCGCTCGATAGCGTTTACCTGGCCGCACTTTGCCTGCGTCAGCCGCATACCTTGAATGACGGGCCTACCGTCCACACGCGTGGCTCCGCGGCAAATGGTCCAGATGCCAGAGCCGTCTTTGTAGGCGGTGAGGCTGTTACCTTCTTTCTCATTTAGGAACTGATCCATGAGAACGGGAGCTGACGCGCCAGCGGCCAGAAGAGCCAGCATCGCCGCGCTGAACTTAGCTTTGTTGCTCATAGTCTCGCGCCTTTCGCCGGTCATCTTTTATTTTGAAATAAAGGTTAGTGAAGTAGGTCAGCAGACCGAAAACGATACTGGCAAGAACGCCGATCGCCGCCCACTGGCTGGGGCTGACTTTATCGAGAAGCTGGAGCAGCCAGTAACCACCGCTGCCAATAGATGTGACGTAGGAGGCTCCCGCCGCTACGTCTGAAAGGTTGTTCATTCGCATGCCTTACCCCCGCGGGGTTCACTGTGTAGTGAAGCGAGGGTAAGGCGTTAATCAGGTCGGAATCCCGACCTTTATACTGTGATGCCCTTACTGGCAAAATACGCCTTCATTGACGCGTAGACAGTATTGATTTCCGTATCGGTCAACGCTCTGCTATAAATCGCCGCGGCGTACAAATTACCCGCTGAATTTTCTACCCCAGCAACTGCGTGCGAACCGAGAAATATCGGCCCTGACTTACCAATGATGCTACCCGCGGGGAATGGCTGGGGTTGTGCCTGCGCATTAGTCAAATCACGCAAACGAGAACTCAGCGCTGACTGACTGAACACAGAGGCGATAGCACGCAACTTCACAGTATTTGCCCCAGATGCCACGCCGTATGCCAGTTGAGAACGCGTCGCCCAGGCATCAGCGGAGTAACTGAGAGACAACGTGGGGTTATTGGTCGCGGTCGACTGCCGTACATAACCTTGCGACGTCATGCCGGAGCCGCCGTTAGTTATGGCCTCTCCATACGTTGACCAGTGGACAAAGTTACCACTCACGGCTGTGGGTTCACCGACGGTGATGATGGTCATTTCGTCAGTCTGGGTAACTAACGTATTTATAAAGTTAGCATTCCCGGTTACGGATATGCTCTGGCCGTTAAATACTGGCGAACCATTTTTTACAGCTGCAGGTTTCCCGCTAACCAGATTTCGAGCCAGTGCATTAGCATTATTAAAGTAGTTAAAATATTCAGCATTAGCAGATACAGGCAATATATACCCCATCGCCTGCCCTGAAAGGTCAAGATTATTAGCAATAACAAGGCCCATAATTACCCCTTATTAAACGTGTGTGAGAATGCGATTGACCAGTTTTCCATTGGGTACGGCTTGCCGATTAACTCAGCAATGTTCTCCTCCGGCCATTGAGTAAATTGCGGATCGTATTCGTATATCTCATCAGGAACGTACGGATCAGAATCCGTAATCATACCCTGCCCGTATTGCTGATACATTCCGTAGACTACACGTATTAAACCCTGGGGTTCAGTCGCGCACGTGATTTTAATTATTGTGTCAGCAGCAATTTCAACTGATCCAACGGTAATTTCTTCACCAATTCCAGCGGGGTCGTTCTGAACATTGCTAAAAACGCGAAATCCTTTATTCGTTATTACAGTACGAACTCCCCCACGGAATGGACTCTGAAACTGTAGCGGAGGGTAATCCACGTAGTAGCTCACAAAAATATCCAGCCCGTCACATTTGAAGTCGATAGGCGCAAGCGGCTGAAATGGTCGACGTTGATTTAACACGCGGTCTTTCGCTTTGGCAAAATAGCAGCCGAGCCAGCGAGAACCGTTTGTCATCAAATGTCCCCCTTTATCCGGTAACTGATAATTTGGGCCAACCATAAAACAATTTTCATTTTCCAGGCAGAATTCATATTGCGCCATCCCAACCCACAGTTCGATCGCGTTAAGTGGTTGTGTTGCTGGATTAGGGCTATACGTAAATCCGGTCTGGTACATAAACCAGGCTGGATCTGAGGTCTGCCCTGTGATCCCCCTGATTGTTGCAAATATTTTATTACGCAACTGACCCAAAAGAGACTTGTATGATGCTTTGGATGTTCCTAGCTCGTAATTCCGCTCCCCTTGAACAAACTCAATTGCGGTTACGGAATACGATTTTCCTTCGCTATCAGCCAAAGCTTTAGCCTTCGTAACACATTCAACCAAGCGGTTGTAGTACTTGGTGTCATCCATAAGATTTTCGATAGACTGACCTGAAACACCAACAGCGGAGGCAACAAAGAGGCGGCTTGGGTCAGAGTTAAGACAATGTGTTTCGAGAAAGTGACGCCGAAATCCGTTAACTGCAGCCACTACCGGAGATTCCCCTTCATTAACCGCGCTTCGATCCAGGGCTTGCTGATCCGCATCAGTAAGGATTGTGCCGCCGCCAGTAGATTGAACTACGGCCTTCAATGGCTGCCATGCGGTTCCACCAAGCGGGGTAAATGCGTTAGCGGTTGTACTTGCTGGACGCACCGAACTACCAAACATTAAATTGCTATATTTCGGTGTTTTACTAACCGCGGGCCAGCACATAAATCCCATACCCAGGCTCTGGCACTCCATAATAAAATGGTTGTAGGCATCCGTCGGGAATTTAAGGCGAGTCAGTACGCGACGTGAAACCTCTGCCGCGTAGGATTTATTTTTCTGGTCCTGAATGGTGACGTAATCAACCCCATCACCACTACCGCCACCATTAATTAACAGGTTCAGATCATTATCAATTATATCTACCCAAAAACCATTTTTATCCAGGACACGGAGAATTGCATCTTCCGTCCCGGTAACGCCGCTACCGTCGGGGAAGTTCATTTTTGAGAGATTACCCTCAAGGTTATTTGTAATAACGTCAACCCAGAAACCATTGGTATCTGTCAGCCGGATTGCGGAATCGCTTGTAAACGACAGAGAAATATTTCCCGCTGATATTTTCCCGTTGCCAAGATACGCTGCGGTAGTACCGAAGCCCATCTGGTTATCGACCTGAAATCCCACCCATCCTGCGTCGTCACACAGCGCCAGATAAAGGCCGGGGATATTCCCGAATCGTATTGATTTTTGCAGGAGAGCTTTAACAGCATTAACGTATTCAGTTGCGGGCATTGACGTCTGATAAACGGCAACACCCGCATTATTCAGGTAGAAGTCAAAAGCAGAAATTGAGCCCGTAGACTCCTGAATAATGTGACTGAAATACTCACCGGATACCGTACCGGCGATACCCGCCTCAACGGTCGGGAAAGGCCCTTTCCCGCTGATAATAGCCTCGGCCCGAGCCGCTGCATCAGTGGCCGTGGCAGCCGCGCCTGTGGCGGTTTCAGCAGCATTTTCCGCAATCGTGATAGCAGTATCCACGTCGCCGAACTTATCAGCTATCTCGACAGTCTCATCACGTGCGGCTTTTGCTTCTTCTGCAGCTTGCTTGGCCTCTTCAGTCGGTACTGAATACTGCCGGTCGACCCAGCCTTTGGTTGCGGCATCCTGCGGGTTTGTCGGATCCTGCAGGTTAATAATTTTTAGGCCGCCAGCATTGTACGGCCCGCCGAGTAGTGGGCGCTTGAGTGATAGGCTATCACTCAAAAACGCCTGCTGCATGGCAAGCCACAGACGATCGAAATCGGCGTTGATAGTCTCCGCCAACAGATCGCCGTTGTCCTGGTAATCGGTATCACGCTTAATCGCTAGCTTGCGTAGCAGCGTGACGATAGCGCCATTCGCAGGCGGTGCGGAAAAGACAACCTGACCGCCCCCGGTCTGCCCGGCCCCCTGGACGGTAAAGCCGCCGGTTATCGAGGTTCCGTTAACGGAAACATCGAGGTCGCCAGCCGTCATTATCATGAACTGGTAAGCAAAAACAGTCGTCAGACCGTTAGCGGTGTAGATGTTATAGGGTGTCTGGCTGGGTACCGACATATCAGGAACTCCGGCGGCTAGTAATCCACGGCGACCATGTGATCGCCATCATTAGGCTGCCAATGTTCCCGCGCCTGCGCGGTCGGAATCCCGACTAATTTACCAATGCGCACAGGTGTAGCGCCGATCGCCCCGGACCCCGAGTCGATATAGTCATCGGGTTGGCTGGTCAGAGCCGGGTTAAAGTCGCGCATTTGGTCGTACATCGGGCCGTCGAGCACGTCGGTATGCGCCCACAGGAACCGGGACGACAGCGGCGCTTCGAAGGCGTCGAGAATGCGTTTCTGCTTGTTGGTGACGCTGAACTCTTCCCGCACGCCGCAGCCGGTACCTTTCAGCGCCTGAATCAGCAGCTTTCCTGCGAAACTGCCGGGGCCGTTGACCTCGACACAGACCAGCGGGATCTGGTATTTCAGCACCAGCTCTTTAATCTGTATCACCTGGCCGCCGGTGATTTTGTCATTCTCGTCGAACTCCGCCAGCTCGCCGGTCAGCCCCCGGCAAACGTGCCAGTAAAGGTGCCCGCGGGCATCGGTGAAAATTAGGGAGAACGCCGAGGCATCGGCTTTAACCTTGCCGGTTGCCACATCCCACCAGGCGACGGCGCCGACGATCTGCGTCTGTCCCAGCCACATCGAGCAGGAACGGTTGGCATAGCGAATTTCAGGCTGCACGTTGTACTCTCGGATACGGTCGGGATCGAGACGAACCTCGCCAACCGGTTTACTATGCAGCTGATACTGACTATCCCATTCGTTGACGGTGCGGCACTCTTTACGGCGCAGCAGTAATTCATCGTGATCGAAACGACCCGGCCACGCGCAGCCGGCATAAAAATCCACGACTGTTTCTGGCGGTGCAGCGAACTCTACGCCGTCTTCCGTCAATCGATAATCAGCACCCTCGATCAGCAGCCTGGCGGCTTTGTGGATCCCCACGAAAACATATTCCGGGCGGAACGGTACCCGATATCGTTTTCTGGTCGCCTTCTTCGCTTCGACGCGATGCTCTTTATCGAATAGCTTTATCGTTAGGCAATCGGCGCCCTCTGCTTCTTTCTCGTCGTAAAGGCTATCGTGGGTATGCGGCGTACCGATAAACAATTTCCGGCCTCCGGGTATCAAAATATGCGTCTGCTCGCTTAGGCGATAGCGCAGTTTTTCGCGAGCCTCCGGAGTCTGGATATTGCCGGGCACCTCCACGTCATCATTCTGGCACTCGTTGGCACGGGCGCCGGTAACGTTCGACAGAATGCCTTTTGCGAACATGCTGGCGTTACGCATATCCAGTGCGCCGTTTACCCACCATTGCTCGATGGTACCGATGCCGTCCGGCAACATACCTTTCGTCAGTGGGTGATTACGCAGAACGTTTTGTGTATCGCGGCTGGTCTTTCTGGCGGTTGTATCGGATTCCGACTGATGCAGAATACGGTACTGGCGATCGCAGTAATACCGCCAGGCGTTATAAACGCCCAGGATGGTTGATTTACCAAAGCCACGAAAACAGCGGAGCACCGCGAGGTTTCCGCGATGCTCCAGCCAGTGGCAGGCTTTATAGTGGCAGTCCGGCACATCCCAGTTCATCCGTTCTGCCCACATCAAAAAGAAGGCCAGGAACGAAATCATTTTTTGCCTTTGTGTTGCAGCCTCTCGATGACTTCCAGCGCTTTACGCTCAGCAGCTGCTACCTGCTGACCTAACAGGAATGCTTCATCGTCCGGATCTTCTCCTCCGGGCTTCGGCGTGCCTCCGCGAGTATGCATGCCAATAAGTGAATGGACTTTTACCAGCAGGGTTAGCGAGGCGGCTGCATTCTTCTTATGCCAGTACCTATCGCCGCGTTCCTGTTTGGTGTGCTTTGTGATTTCCTTCCCTGCCCCCGGCCAGTTGTCCGGATCGGCTTCTTCCAGAACTACATCGGTGAGCTTATCGCTAAGAGCAGTAAGACGAGTTTTGTAATCTGAATGCATAAAAAAGCCCCGTGGTTATCCATAGGGCTATGATGTATTCTTTCAAAGGTCGGAATCCTGACTATCACAAGGAACATTAGAATGAAAAAACTCATCCCATTATTGCTAATTTTTCCCTTTATTGCCTCTGCCTCCACAGATTTAATTGAGGATTCAGGATATATCGTCCCAATATCAGGCCCAGGAATACAAATTACTAACCCGTACGCTGACTATAAGATCATTAGCGGTATCGATAACGGTAAAAAAATTGTACTAAATGTGTCAGTATTAAACCTACGCTCCTACAAGGAGAATGCAGATCTAAGCGAATCTAATAAAAATTATGCGGAAGGAAGTAAAACTGTATTCAGTTACGGCGATAACGTTTACACAAAGGATTTTATAAAATTCTCCTCGGAAGCAGCTATAAATTCGACAAAAGAAGACCTAAAAAAATTATATTGTACGCCTGATGGTATTTACCCTATGTCCTCACAGGAGAGACTATTCTACGAAGCACGGAAAGAACATAAGACAATAATGCTCAATTACTACAGTGATTCAGGAAAAACCCTCATATTTGGGTTTGGGGTTTCTCCAGAATCATGTAAATCGAAATAGCTATCGCATACCGGGGTCTACCTGGTTAATCAGCGGTGCAATCCAGAACAGGTTATTACCCGGCAGTAACGTACGCACGCTATGCAGCACACGATCGCCAGCGTCGCCATTCAGCACGCCGGCGGTCACATCGGTAACCGTATCCAGTAGGCCGAAGGTTGGCCCCAGTGCAGAACCGATAAAGCCGCGGCTGGCGTACCGGGACTGCGTACCGGTGCCGAGTAATGGCCCTAACCCTATCATCCCGCCGGATGCCTTTTCCGCCATGTTGTTATACTCCATCAGCGGGCCGAGGATACCCGAACGATCGATGCCTTCGAGTACCATCTTCTGCGGGGTCAAATCCACTTCCCGGCCATTAGCCGCCTGCTTAAGCGCATAGGTCAAAGAACCCAGGCCAATCTGGAAGGCGGTGCCGTAATAGAACTGCGCGGTACCTTCCTGCAGGCCGCCGAGCGTTGCACGGTTATAGGATGCCGTAGCAAAAGACTTAAACTGGAATACAGTTTTCCCCAGCGGGGTACTGGCCCACAGCGGCGTATCACCAATCCCCGGCGTGATAACGGTATTATTTACATCCTTCAGGACAGCAGATTGCAGCAGGCCAGCGGCGTACTGGTCATCCCATTTTTCGAAATTGCCGATATGCCAGCCCTGAATAACTTCGCCGTGCTTCTGAAATTCTCGCTGGATGCGTTCGGCCATATTCTCGTTGATGCCGAGTTTTGCCAGGCGCTTCGCGGGGAACGCGCCGGACAGAATACCGTCGGACGTGATCATGCCATTCACCGATTTGTTCATATCGTCAAAGTGGCCCATCATGGTCAGCTTGCCGAACACATCGGTAATACGTTCCATGCCAGCTTCTGCAGCCGTCGTACGCGAAGAGCTATCGACCAGATCCCCCATCGTACGCGCGCGGGTATGCAGTATGGTTTCCAGCCCAACGGCCATTTTCTTCTGCTCCGCCCGGCTGGCGAGGTAAGCAGGTGAGCGGGTGATCAGTGCGCCATATCCACGCATGGTATTGCTGAAACCGTTAACCATCATGCCGCGTGCCAGATCCGGGATAGCGGATACCGTCATGCCGCCGAGTTTCGTTACAAAGTTGGCGCTACGCAGGAAAGCACCGGCGCGAACGAAAAATGATGATGGGTCATCCGGCATTCCGTAGGTACCAACGAGGCGGTCGCGGAGCGCCAGAATATCGCGCAGGTCGGCTTCGCGCGCCTTCGCCAGCTTTTCCTGTTCTGCTGGGCGTAAACGCATCAGCGCGTCGTATTCGTCCTGGATGGCGGCGAGCTGCGAATCCAGCGACTTGTTGCCGAAGGTGCGAGTTAATTCTATTTCCGCTGAGGCTTCGCGGATATGACGCTGCAGGACGTAGTTAGCATCACTCTCCAGATAATCTTTCATCAGGCGATCGGGAACGCTCAACGTACGCGATTTGGTGCTACCTGGCGCTTTCACCATAAAGACGTTGGCGAACTCCTGCGGAATTTTGGCCCCGACGATACGGTTAATAGTGGTATCAGCGGCGATTTCGGCATCTTCGCGGGACATGGTTTTTTCGCCGCGTGACCACCAGTCAACCAGCATGTTGCGGAATTTATCACGCTCGCTAACGATTTTCCCTACCTTGTACACGCGTGGGAAATAGCTGGTCTGTCCCATCGCTTTCAGTTCGGCATCTGGCGGAAGCAAGCCCAGTTCCTGCTGTGCCGTCTTCACGCGGTTAATGACTGTGCGCATTGCCTGTGCCGCTTCCTGCACTTTCGCATTAACGTGCACGTCGCCGTTGCGCAGCGCCTCGCCAACCTGTTCACGGAAGGCCGTATAACCCATATCGCCGCCTTCAGCTTTGTACTGGGTGTATGCCTGCTTATTCGCAGTAACGACGGCCGCCTCTTCGCGACGCCAGCCACGTACGCGCGTCTCAGCTGCTACCGGCGTTTCAATACCGCGCAGGTTGCCTTCCAGCGTGAAGTTATTCTCTGCCAGCTCCAGCGCTGTCCGGCGCGCTTCCTTTGATGGGGATTCCATCAGGCGGGTGATCGGCGTCAGATAGCTACCGGCTTTTTTAGCCAGCTTGCCGAGTGGGCCGCCAGACACTGGCGTGAGATCTTCCAGCGTAGCTTCGCGAATACGCATTGCACCGACGCTGCCACCGTTCGGTAAAGTATCCGCCAGGGCATCGGCTGCGTTGTTAATCGTTGGCGAGACGTTCATATTATCGAGCGCCTCTGCCACTTCACGCGTGGCCGCGTTTCTTACCGCTGGAGTGATCATCGCGCCAGCAGTAGCAAATACACCGCTGAGGAGTGCGCCAGCGGCAATGTGTGCGGCGCTCTCCCTGGCTGTTCTGGTGTACTGCTCGTTATTGAGCGCGACCTCGCTAAGTGCGGTACCAGCGGCGCCAATAGCAACCTGAGAACCAATACGAGCAGCCAGGCTTCCCTGCGCACCGGGAATAAACATTGATGCTACTGTGATAGGGTCAAGCATGCCAGACGCAATATTCGCTAAAGTTCCGCCCCATCCTGCCTCAGCAGTAACGCGCCTATCTTCATTTTCTTCATCAATCTGGTTTTTAATCCAGGCGGTTTCCTCTGGGGATTTTGAATCAGCGAAGGCAGATCCCCATTGTTCGTACCCCTTTAGTTCGTTTTTATCAGAATAAGGGTTATACCCCTCCGCTGGATCGAACTGTTTAGCCGGGCGGAACACTCCGGCCAGCAGGTTATTCTGGCGAAAAGCGGCATCCCATACAGACGGTTGCTGTTGCAGCGGCTGCGGGTTAGTTCCTTCAGGCAGAGAGACATCAAAACCAGTTGGCGCCTGAAGAGCATTATCCATTACGCTCGGTGGAACATCAGATTGCGGATAGATCGGCATTATTCATTGCTCCATGAAAAGTAGTTTTTAACCCGGTTCATACGCTCATCATGCAAGCGCTGATACTGTTCATCGAGCGCACGATGTTTTTCCTTAAAGCCCCGAATATCTTTCCCGCGTGATATTTCCTCTTCGCCTTGCCGCTCCCGCTCCCGCTGCATTTTTTTATATGGTTCCCAGTCTTCCAATGACGGTTTCCAACGCATGAGGCGACCAAATTTATCGTAATATGGCTGTACGCTCTCGTTACCATCTTTATCTTTCATGCGTACCATAATGGCGTAATCACCGTTACGCGTGGTTAAAACGTCAGGGGTAATTTCCAGTTCACCACCGATTCGGGATTCAGGTGTATTTGATGTAATAACAGGGGCTGAACCTGATGTAATTCCCAGTTGGGTCGGACTGGTTTCAATTTTTTCTCCACGTTCGCCATAAGTCAGACGCTCTTTTTCTTCTTTCCACTGCGCAGCCTGCCAACCAGACGGCCCGTAGTTATAAAGCGCTTCAGGCGCGTATTTCATAAACTGGGTGCTGCCATTTACATCGCTTAGACTCCAGGTACGGGCGATCTGGGTATTGGTCATCTTTTTGGCAACATCGGCATTACCACCCGAGTTGCGATAATTGATGTCATAAAGCGACTGGTAGTCGTTACGGAAATTGACGGCGTTAAGATTCTGGTCATCTGCGGCGGGGCCGCCAAAGCTGTACCATGGTTTCATGCTGCTGACTGCGGAATCCATCGCGCTGGCACGCTCTTTTTTGTATTCCTTCGTGCTCTGCGTAGAAGACAATTGCGATTTCAGGGCGTCAGTCTGGTTATAGGTCACGTTCTGCGCCTGTTTCACCGCTTCGTCTGACGCCATACCGGAATCGGTAAGTTGCTTAACAGTCAGATAGAAGCTCTGCATATCCTTTGGCATATCGCCCACTGAGGCAGGATCAGTATCGTACAAAGCGTTAAATAAGGTCGAGCCCTGCTTAACCACGTCGGGGCTACTGGAGCGGGCGATCGCATTCAGTTGGGATGTAACTTGCGATGGAATAATGCCCGTCTGGTTAACCTGCTGCACGATAGCGTCGTGAGTGGTGGCATCGTTAATGCGGAAGTTAAGCGCCGATGGCGTATTGTCCGCCGCCTTCTGCATGGATTTATTGCTCGGGTCGAGTTTCTCGCCGGAGATCAGCGCGTCGTTAAAGCGGGCGGAATCACGCTGCGCCTGAATATTGGCGTTGCTCTTCTGCACCAGCGCATTAAGTTTGCCGTACGCATCGAGTTTCAGTGCGTAATCCGGGTCGTTTGCCTGCGGCTTCACTTTCGCCAGTTCGGCCTGCTGCTCTGCCGGGGTGACGTACTGGATAGCCTGGAAGGTTTTGGCGCTCTCGATCGCAATATCCAGCTGCTTGACCGCTGTCTGCCCCTGCTCACCGTACGCAAACAAAATGGTGGAGGCGTTCGGCATAGCATCCGGCACCTCGCCGTTATATAGCTGCGCCATCGTATTATTGAGAATCGGGTCAATCTGCTGGCGCAGCGCCGTACGCTGCTGGCGGATCTGCGATTCAGCGATACTGTCGATTTTGTTTACTGCTACCGGGTCGAGGCCAGTTTTATTTTTGTTGTAGCGGGAAAGCCAACCACGCGTTTCAGCTGGCAGCTGCTTAACGAAATCTGCCATTGAGATTTCGCCTTTACGCGGGTCGCCGACTTTAGCGATAAGCTTATCGACATTACCCATTCCCCAGTTATATGCAGCACCGGCCAGCGTTTCAGACTGATATTTTTTACTGAGCTGCCCCGCATAATCGCGCGCCAGCTGCGCATGCTGCACAGGGTCGTCTGGGTTGTACTCCTCGCCGCGTTTAGCCGCCAGTTCTTTCCCGGTGTCCGGCATCAGCTGAAATTCACCCTGCGCGCCCGCGGGTGATGTAACAAGACTACCGTCTGCATTGCGGTGCTTACCGCCAGATTCCACCATGCCAACGGCGCGCATATCAAGTTCGCCGGTGCTGCTGTTGACCAGCGTAAAATCGCCATTAAGCCAGCCGGTGGGATTGGTTACCGCGTAGTTCTGCGCGCGCTGCTCCAGCGCTTTTTGATTCGCTTCTAATACCGCCGCATCGATACGTTCCTGCGGCCAGCCGCGCGCCTGGCCATACATCTCGATCGAATGCTTGCGGGCTCCGCGTATTAACTCTGCCTGCATCGGGTTATCGTAGGCGCTGGCCTCCTGTTCGACTGAAGAGGTCACCGTCGCGTTAAGCTGCTGGCGCTGGGCTTCCTCAGTCTGCGCACGCTCAAAACCGCTATAGGTGCTTGTCCGGCGTACCTGCCCCGCTTTCCACTGCGCATCAAAATAGTTTAACTGGCTGGGCGGCACGCGCTTCCGGGCTTCCTCGTAATCGCCAGCGTCGGCCTTATCCATATCAGTGACCACGCCGGACGATTTAAAGCCCTGACGCGTGACCGTAGCGCCCGTCTCCGGGTTTTCCCAGCGGTCATTAGATTTAGCTTCCAGATCGGTCAGAATAGCCTGCGTGGCCGCTACGTCGGCTTTGTCCTGATCACGCTGTACCTGTTCTGCCACTTGCCCCACAGCGGCACCAAAACCGGATACCGCGTTCCCCACAGCGCCCACATTGCTAACCGCAACGCGAGTCTGCTGAGCCTGCGGAGTCACATTGCCAAAATTACCCGTTGGAATTCTCACGTTTATTACTCCGCATATAATCCATATTTGCCAGTTTTAGCCTTTTGCCAGCCGCTGTACGCCGTCCCGCCAGCGCTTAAAAGCGAACTGCCGGCGCTGATGTTTCCAGCCGTCGCCGCATTCCTGCCACTGATGCGGTCGGCCTGTGCCTGTGCCTGCAGACGGTTAGACGAATTCACGCCGTTAAGGATCGTCTGGTAGGCGTCCTGCTCTGCGTCTTCGGCAATGCCCGAGGTAATGCGCAGCGCTGTACCTTCGCCAGTCTCGACGCCGGAAGCTGCCATTGCCGCGTTAGCCGCAGCTGCCTGCCGCGCGCCGGCTTTGCGGATACGTTCGGCTTCCACGCGGGCCGCCTTCTGCGACGCCTCGGCGTCGGCCTCCGCCTGCGCAGCCTGGTAATTTGACATTTTTTTCTGCTGCTGCCCGCTGTACACCGCCCCGCCAGCAGCAAGGACGGATGCACCAATCGCGGCAATTTCTACGCCAGTACACATCGCTAAACCTCCATCGAATAAAGCAGGCCTGTCTGCTGCAGGCCGAGGCGGGAATACAGTTCGCCGGTGCGTTCCGCATGCACGCCAGTGGTGATCCCCATGTTGATAACGGCGGCGCCGTGTTCTTTCGACCAGTCAATAAACGCGCGGGCCAGTCGCGGGCCAGCACTGCCGCCGCGGTGTTCTGGCGCGACAAATAAGCCATACTCGAAGGCCATCAACTGGCGGGAGAAAAACTGCTCGGCAATCCCCCCGCCCAGCCAGCCAATAACCTGCCCGTCTTTTTCGGCGACCAGTACGCAACCAGAAGGCGAATAAATCAGGCTTTGCGCCAGTTCTGCGCATTTATCCGCATCAAACGGCGAGTTTTGCGAGTAGCGGGACTCGAGATACATCCGGGTTCCCAGTTCGATAAGCGCCGGAATATCCCCGGTAGTGGCATTGCGGATCATGATTAGCCCCCGTTGCTGGTAAACGTGATAATTATCGCGAGAAGGTGGAACGGCAGCGGCTGGCGCTGCTGGATTAGCAAGGTATCTTCACCGCGCTCCCACCCCAGTTTCCCGATGCGGTGATCACCCGTAAAAAGCGGTGCCGGCTGGTTGAGAATCTTGGGGCCGAACGTGCGGAACGGGATCACCTGGCCGTTGCACTCCGCGCCGGTGGTATCCATAAATCGCAGGGTTACTTCACTGGTACGCTTGCGCGCGTTCTGTGTAGTGCCTTCGGTGGTGGAAACTTCAGGTGTGAGCGTTTCGATAGTGGTGTCGTAGTGCAGTCCGACTTCTATCAGGTGCGCGTTACGCTTCAGCGTTATCTGTCCACCGGTGACGACCTGCTGCGGCATCACAGAGCCATCGGCCAGCACATCGACCGTTTGTCCCTCGAGATGCGAGAATCCCGACCACACAGCCGCCCCCGGTTCGCTCCAGCCGGTAACGGCCGCATCAGTATGCAGCACGCTATCGAACACCTCGACATAACGCACGGTCTGTCCGTTCACCGTTCTGCGCACCAGTGCGTACACCACATCGTCTGTATCGGAAGGAATGCTCGCCACTGACTCAAACGCACCGTTGGTGAGCTGGCGTGACCAGGCGACAACGTTCTGCGCGCGGTCAATCCCCATCGTGATTAGCGCACCGTCGGCCCGCACCATCCAGATAATCGAATCGGACTGCTGCTGATAGGCCATATCCAGCACGCCGCCGGCGGTGATGTGCTCGGCTAGCACAGTCAAATCGTTGGCAGAATAAGCGACATAGCTGTCGGGATCGTACGCCACCGCGTAGAGCTTTCTGCCGGCGCGCTGCACGAACAGAATTTCGGTACCGACACGCACTGGGCGGATGCTGTTGCAGCCGTACGGGCTTGGGTTTTTCACCGAAATGTTGGTCGGGGTGATGGCCGCATCGCTCCCCGCGGTGATGGTGAACTCACCGCCGTACGTCAGCGCAATCAGCGTATTCATCTGCGCGAGGTGCACAATCGGGTTTAGCTGGTCAGAGGAAAGCGTAAAGCTAATCGCGTCGTCATCGTCGGTTCCCAGCTCAAAAGACAGGTAAACGCCGGTTTCGCTGAACCATATCGTTTGCGGATATTTCACGGATCCGGCCAGCACCAGGCGCTGCTGATAAAGCGTCACCGCGCCGGGGTATCCAAACTCATCAGTCCATACGGTATCCTCACGCGTCCACGCGCCGGGTGAGGCCGCCTGCGTGGCGCTCAGATCCGTACGAATTGTGCCAACGGCAACCTGCGCACTGGTGATGCTCTTAATCAGCACCAGACCACTGTTAATACGGACGTAAGAGCCCACATCCTCTGCAACCCAGCCAGCACCGGTAAATGCGCCTGTGCCACTTGTCGGCGGTTCTGCGTCACTCAAAGTCAACGTGATTTCGGATCCGACAAACTCTTTAACGGATGGTTTGCACCACTTTTCCGGCGTGTTGCGGATTTCGTCGAACGGCTCGACGATAAACGGCGCAGGCTCCAGCACCCAGTCGAGTTGCCCGCGGCGCTGAAGTCGTTGCGGTGGTACGCCTTGGTGCACCAGAAACATCGTATCGGCGCCCTGGACGTAATTTACTTCAGGCAGCATGTCGACGCTGTACGGACTGGCTATTTCATACGGGGTGTTGTCGCCGTTAACCAGCTGCTGGCCGTTCTGGTAAAAACGCAAGTAGCCGTCGCCGAACTCGAGGATATACGCCTGCGAGCGATTGAACACGTAGGGGATGAGGCGCGCGGTGCGGTCACCGTATTTGGCGGCGGCCGCATACCGCGTTCCCGGGCGGCGCATAACCCCGCCCTGCACCACGCAGAGGCCGTTTTCGATAATTTTTGCGCCGTTGGCGTAGCGCTCGATATCGACACGCCCCATCAGACGCGGGGAAATTTCGCCCGCGGTAAAATTCGTTTTTATCAGGTTGGCGCGCATATCAGAACCTCGATTCGTAGGTTGGATAACCGCCGAGCTCTTCCGGCGGGTCTTCCTGCCCGTCGATGGCTTTCGCCTGGCGAAGTAAAAACGCAGCCTCTTGTGTCAGGCTATCGCGCAGGCTGGCGGATCCTGTGACCGCATAGGCCAGCTTCGCCGTCATAAACGCCTCGGCCAGATTGACGAGCGCAGCATCCCAGGAGGATTCGTCTTCGTTGCGGAAGATGTAACGCAGGTAAACGACGTTCTCATTTGCCATCACGCGACCGTTTTCGATGCGGTAGCGCACGTCGTCGTACTCGTTACCAACGGATAAAATGCGGATCACATCACCAGGGAGGGGGAACCGATAGCGAAATCCGAAAGCCGGGGCGGTCGTTTCAGGGGAAAGCACGACACGTTTTACTGCGCAATTCCACGGATGTTTTCGCAGCAGGTCGTCGCGGATGGTGGGATAAAGGTTCGAGCAGAGCCGCGCATTTTCGCTGGCCTCATCGAAGCTGTTTATCGGATTGGCGCCAAGCGCCAGCAATGCGTTTGAGCAGATGGATACACTGGAAGCCATAGCCTAACCTCAGATGGAAAAAGGCCGGGAGTTACCCCCCGGCAAAGGCACCAGCGGCTTTATGCTACGAAATCGATGGCGACGACTTTGTTTTCCGCTGCGCGGCCTGCGCCATAGGACGCATCGACGGAAATCTGAATGGTGTTGTTTTTATCGCGGCGCGGGCCAATATCGACGTTGTACTCTTCGCCGGTACCGAAATGCACTGCGGTTTTACACCAGGCAACTGCGGTTTTGGTGGTAACCGCTGGATCACCTGCAGATGCAGAATCCAGTTTTTCGTAGGCCAGCCACTTAAAGCCCAGCCAGTTTCCAGACACCGCGCCTTCCTGCAGCATTTTCACCGCCATAAAGTCGGCGCTGGTCAGGGTGGTATCGCTGAGGATTTGGGTCAGCATGTCGGCGTTGTAGGTGATATACAGTTCTTCACCGTTCTGCTCGTCGCACTCGTTACGGCGGAACATCGCTTTTGCGGCGATCAGCTTCGCTTTGGTCATCCCGGTACCGCCGGCGACGATTTTCTGCGCCGCTGGCAACGCAACCGGAGCGTACGCGCCAGTATTTGAGGTTTTGCGCAGAACGGTATCGAGCAGCGCACGATAGATAACATCGTCTTTTTTGCGGTTGGATGCGGCCAGCGTCAGCTGCAAATATGGCCCCTGCGGATCAGCCAACAGTTTGCGCAGGTCGCGCTTTTCCACCGGCACAAATACGCCATAGTCAGCCATCAGTGCATTACGGGTGCCGGCATCAGGCAGATCCCAGACGGTATCACCGAAACTCTCGGTGATCTGCTGCATCTCGATAGTACCCATATCGTTGATGGTGAACGACGCACCGGTGATGTTGCCGCGGTCGTAAACAGCACCTTGCAGGCGGGAATCCTTCTGCTGTGCGGCAATTTCGAAAGAATCATGGAACTGCTGGATAAACGCAGCGGTGATCATGTTCTTAGCGGTATCAAATGACATAATAATCACTCCAGAAAGTATCGCCTGCGGGGTATCGGTCTCCCGGCCCAAATCAGCACAATGCGGTTGGCGCTGGCACATTGCGGGAAAATCAGGTATCCGGCGTCCCCGCCGGGCTGGTTGTGGGGTGATTGTTAGCGAGATGCGCGGTCGGAATCCCGACCAAATTAATAGGAGGAAACGTATGTGCTTATTTGAATTGCTAGCGGCCAGAGGGGTTAAGTCTTTTTTTTATTTTCCAGATGAGGCATCTATATTTGATGGGAATGGAAGAAAACTTGGTACATTGCATCACAAAAAAGATGCATGGGTGATTTATCAGAGACCATTAGGGCCGGCATTAGAAGTTCACAAAAAAGCCATCATGATTGCAGATTTAGAAAGTTATGCAGATATCGACAATCAATTTAGATGCCATAAGATAGTTGTGGATATTTCTGGTAAATTCTTTTTGCTGGTTCTTTTAGGTTGCACCGTTGATGCAATAGAAGCCCGCACTTAAGCGGGCAAACGTGACGTGACATGTCACGCTACGGTTTGATCGCCGTAACACTTCTGGTAGTAAGCTTTCACCTGCGCAGATACGCGTTCATGGTCGGTATGCTTCGGATTCATGTACGCTTCGGACTTCATCAGGTCGCGGATAGTCTGCTGCTCTGCCGGGTTGCTGTCGGCGCCTGCCGGTGCGTCCTCCTGCATTTCCGCACCGATTTTCGCCAGCATGCGGATCACCATCGGGTTATTGCCGATTTCATCGATGCGGCCGCGGTCGCCTTCATCGGTCAGGGAATTGAACGCACGGAAGGCCAGTCCGATGTTTTTGTTAAATTCGGCGTCAGTCTTCCAGACTTCACGCAGCTGCGTGGTAGCGGATTCAGCATCCAGTTCCGCCGCACCGTTAACCAGCGACGGGGCGATTTGTGCGTACTCGCTGATGATGAAACTCATCTGGTCATTGGTGATCCCCTTGCCGTGTGCCGATTTCATAAACGACTGCATGCGCGGGTCAGCTTTGAATTCTTCCCAGTTAAAGCCTTCGGCCTTTACCTCTGGGGCGTAGTCATCAGCAGTTTTTGGCGGCGTGCCGACGCTACCAAGGCGCTTTTCAAGCGACGTGTGAGCATCCGCCAGTTTGCGGGCAGAGCCTTCAATGTCGAGTTTTCCACCTTCGCCCATAACGCGGTATTTTTCAGGTATCCAGTCATTCGCGCCCGGTTCGCCCGCGCCGGTGCTGAGTAGTGAATTACCAGCAGGATTACCAGCGCCCGGATTTTCAGCACCACTGCCATTGCCACCATCATTACCCCCTGTGCTACCTGCTGGCGCTTCGGCGCCCTGCTCGGCGTTCATGAATAAGTGTTTAATCTTCCACATCGTCGTTTACTCCATCTGCACGGTTGATTTGCATCAGAATGAAATCGAGCACGGCACGTTGTCCGGCCCGGTAACAGGTTTCGCGGTCGCCCTCGGTACCGCCGGGGACGTACGCCGCACGCCCAAATCGGCGCGTTAATTCATCCAGCACCTGCGGCCCGCCAGGCATTTCCTCGAAAATGCGTTTGTAGTCCGCCGGTGATGCTTGTTTAGAAATCATTAGCCCCCCGCTACTCGTTGGCCCAGCGCTGCGCCAACCTGCTGCCCTGCTGTGGTTGCCGCTTCGCTACCTGCCTGCATCATGAGCGCCTGCCTTGCCTGTTGCTGCTGCGCCTGCTGGCGCTGCTGGCGAAGTTGTTCGACGGCATCAGACGAGCGAATGACTTTCGCCGGTACGCCCAGCGCATCCGCTATCACGCGTGTTGCTTCGTCGGTGTCTACGAGGTCGGTAACATCGGGTGATACCTGCGCCAGATTCGCCACGTTCGCGCCAAGGCGTTCAATGGCGGTGACGTTCTCCAGCTGCTGCGCGCGGGCAAGTGGCGAGATATAGCGCACGTTGAAATTGGCGTTTTGCAGACTATCCGGCGCTGGCGGGAATACACCGGCACGATATGCCAGGCCGAAGCAGCGCTCTACTAGTGGCTGCAGGTATTCAGCCTGGAATCGACCATAGACCGGGCCGAGCAACTGGCGGATCAGCGCCACACGCACATGCACTTCAGTTGCGGTCATCGCCGGGCCGTCCTGCGGTTGCAGCTGATCGGCCATCATGATTTTGCGGATAGACGCCTGCAGGCGTTCTTCTGCGGTAAATGCCACATTGAAATCGGCGCCGGTTAGCAACGGTTTCATGCTTTCGGTGCTGTTTGCCACGATGATGCGGCGCGGGCCAACTTTGACAGTACGCGGGTTAAGCACGCCGTCGTCTTCCGCAATCCACATCCCGGCGATCGCCAGATCCTGCGCGGCCTTCTCCATGCGCTTCGTTTCGTTCAGCTCTTTGCAGTCCGGCAGCGCATCGTATACCGGGCCGATACCGTACGGCGTGCCGGGGATTTTCATCCAGCGCGGTACGCAGCAGGGGAATTCGTGATAGCCGGATTCGCGCACAATGAGCTTGCCGCTCACTTCCACGTTGTACGATGCAAAGCGCAGGTTTTTAGCCAGGCGCGCATTCACCACGTAGTTTTCCCGCGGGAAAATGCAGTGCAGGAAGTCGAATTTGTCATCCGGCTTTTTGGCGGCCGCATCGCGAATTTTTTTGCTGACCTTATCCGCACCGAATTCTTTAATCGCCTGCTCCGCGGTGAGCTGGTAGCGGCGATAAATCGTGTCCACGATGCCATCGCGGCGGGTGGATGTGACGTAGCACTGCGCCAGCGGCCACTGCTGGAACGAGAATCCGCCCTCTTCGCGGTCTTCGTCGATGTACAGCGCGAACCAGCCGGCGCATACCACATCGAGGTTAGCCTCATAGCCTTCAGCATCGAAGTTTGCAGCGTGGATGTTTTCCCATACCAACGTTGCACAGGTGGACAACCACGCGGCGGCATCATCCGGCAGCGATTCGCTGTCTAGGTTCAGCCACTGTGCGTTTGCTGGGGTCATGCCAGACATGAGAGCAGACGCCAGCATGCGGGCGCTGTCGGTGGCCGTGCCGTCAAGCAGCCGTGCCACCTTTGATTTCGCGCTCTGTGCGTCCAGCACCTCATCGGATAGCCCCGCGCCGCGCAGCGGATAGGTGTAGTCGTAGCATTCCCGCCAGACGCTTTCGTGCACCTGTCGGTTGGCTTTCAGCGTATCGGCACGCTTAACCAGCTTTACGGCGAGATCATCCATCGATTATGCCCCTAAGGTATTTTTCGCTGCCTGCGCACCGGTAGACAGCAGGGAAGAACCTGTATCCGTTGCACCTTCGGCACCGCTTGCCAGCAACGAGGAACCTTTCTTGCGCTTCTTGCGTGCCGCTGCGTCGGCGTTCGCGGCCTTCGCTGCTGCGTCGGCTGCTGCATCTGCCTCAGCCTGCGGATCCTGCTGTACGACTTTCGGTGCACTTCCACCACACATAGCAATCTCCTTAGCCTGGAACGTGCCAGCCGTGTTCGGTTAATACAGGTGCGCCGCGTACTGGCTGCGGCTTGCCCTCTTCGTTCGTCACCATTGCACCAGCGCTGCCGTTGGTGGCGTCAGTGGCTTTGCGTACGAGGGTGAGGAATTCGAGGTTATCGGTAAGGTTCTGGTCAGTCAGATCCGTAAAGCCCAGCTCTTCGAAGCGGGCAACGATAGTGGCGCCCTGCGCATTAAGCGTGGCAAGAATGGCGTTGCGCTCGGCCAGCGCCGTAGCGCCCAGCAGCGTCGCAACACGCTGTTGAATTTCTGGTGCCGATGATTCCCCCTCCATAGCGACCGGATCCGGAACAGTTTCGGTATTCAGCAGCTGCGATTCTGCATCAAGCGTATTTTCATCCGTCACGGTTTTTTCCTGCCCCGGCGTCTCGATGTTTTTTTTCGGTCGAGCCATTTTGTTCACTCCTGAATTAGTGAATCGTCATTGTGTGTTGCCCTTCTGGTCAGTTTCCCGACCAAAAACAGGGCGGCGGAACGTCCACCACTGCCGATAAAGCACTGTGGGGAGTTTTTTACGGTCTGAGCTGGTAGCCAGACACCAGAGAGCGATTAGTGCCTCACCGTGACCGTGACGAGGTTCTGATCCGGATTTCCAACCGAGAACGGCAGATTTCGAAACGCCAAGTTCATCGGCGATTTGCTGAGTGGTGAGTTTTTTTCTGGTCAGGTCGGTAATGACGCGGAACCAGTCTGTTCGGAAGGTGGCAACCAGCGGCATAAATCAGCCCCCTAAACGCGCGCGTGCGCGAGCATAGAGAGGGACAAAATCGCCACCCGCAAGAATGGAAAAGGAGCCTGAACAGAATTTCATGCTTTCCGCCCACGTAGGACAAACGCATTTTTTAGCGTTATCTGCTGCTCTTAGAGACGGAATTAAATTCTGCATAAGCGTAATTCCCCCACTTCCGCAGTGACCTGTTCGAGTAATTCAGTCTCTGTGCCGTAGTTTTCTTCCCATGTTTTTTGCCCTGCATGGATGGCTACGCCATGTCCGCCGGTTCTGTGGTGTGGAGGGCAAAGCGGGAGTGTTTTTTTATGGTCGGCGCGCTGGGCGATACCCTGCCCGTTGCGGATATGGTGAACTTCTGCAGGCGTAGCGCCGTAGCCAAGATTTCTGCATACGACGCAACCCAGTGATGCAACGTCTTCCAGCCAGCGTTTATCGTCTTTAGTCATGGCGATATTTCTCACACAGCATAGCTGAATAATTGCGAAGCGGCGTTTTCTGCTGCCTGCTGCGTTGGGAAGGTGCGGAACAGAATGAAGTTCCAGAGGACGTCTAATACGGATTTGTACAGCTGGGAAAACTCTACATCGTCCATTTTTGCGAACGATATCGATTTGGGTTCCTTGCGAGTGGTGCCATCAGGCATCTGGTATTCGGTATAAAAACCGGCTTCGATAGTCACCCAGGAACGGAACGCTTCAAACGATTTAACCGCGCTGATATTCCCGGCGCGTTTTTCTGCTTCATCGCGGAGATACTGATCCGCCAATTCCTGCAAAGTGTCGGCGTGTCCGGCATAGTGGGCCACCAGCTGCACATAGCCACGTACCAGGTTTTTATCGGCTGGCGATATTGCACCACCAGAAGGTTGCCAGTAATCAAAGCCCAGATTCAGGAGGGCGAAAAATTTGCGGTGGAATGCCGGGTTTCTTGCCTGCTTAAAATCCGCATACAAAATACCGCCCATACGGACTTTTTTTTCTAAAAATTCGCGGGCGTCAGGCGTCGCCGGAATTAATACATTGCCTGGTGCTTTTACAAAAGAATACTGCGCCATTGGGTTCCCCTTTAGCACAGCAATTGCTCAGAAATACAGTGTGTTGGGTGTTCAGGCCAACGAGTTAATTATAGCACAGTCCCGTCTGGTTTTATAATGGTGTAACCAGACAATTTAGCTAATTCAAACAACGCGTTAAGTGTTGCGACATGCTCGTCGGGCTTTACGTCGCGGAGCTTTCTTGCTTTACCACTTTTGCACCTTATCAGGACGTCGCCATCATCGGGGAGAAGGACTCCTGCATCGTTCTTGTCAACCACAACCCCACCCCCCGCAAATCACTGTATATAAAAACAGTATTTATACTATCATAACTCCCCCTTCGCAAACAGAAACGCTCCACAAGCGATTGTTTTTCGCACGAATCGGGATGGACAAACATCATTTCACCTGCAATAGTAGAGCTAGTTAAACAAAAAAAAGTCTAAACGGGCCCAATATGATAAAATGGTATCGCTTCAAAAACTTCCACTCGTTCAAAGACGAGCAGCTCGTAGATCTCACTCTTAAGGCGAACTCTTCAGAGTCGTCACTGGACAAACAATGGGTGGATACGAGGATAACTAAAGTATTAGCCGTAATGGGTGCTAATGGTTCTGGCAAATCAAATATGCTTAAACCACTGGCTTTTTTAAGCTGGTTTTGCAGTGAATCATTTAAATCAATGGATAATTCCGAATCACTGCCTATGTATCCACACATTTGCAATATGGATGAACCTTCGGAAATTGAGATTTGCTTTGTTGATAGCAGGCTCATTGATGGCGAAATGAATCATGTCGAATTTAAATATTTTTTAAAACTCGACAAAAAAACGGTATTACATGAAGAGTTAAAATACAAATCAAGCCGTTTATTCTCATCTATTTTTTATAGAAAATTTGATGCAACCACAAATGAATATAAAGTAAAAAGTAACACAAATGACTTCCCTGTATCAGAACTAAGGACTGTGCCTAAAAATGCATCAGCTATATCATACTTCAGAAGGAAAGATGATAATATAATAGCCGGTGCAATGCATTACATTTTCTATAGCATTGAGAATAATTTAAATGTATTTGGAAAATCAAACTTTAATTATGGTAAAGTCTTGAGTGCAGCAGAATATTACCACCATGAGCCTGAGTTATTTGAAAAGGCAAAAAAATACTTAACAAGAATGGATTTTGGTCTAAAAGATATAATAATAAAAGAAGATGAAATCATGGATAAAAAGACAGGAGAGTTAGAGCAGAGGTTTATGCCCTATGGCGTGCATGAGCATAATGGTGAAACATTTAAAATCCCTTTCATCATGGAGTCCACTGGAACTCAAGCATGCTTCTATTTTATTTATAAACTAATATCTGCATTAAATTTTGGTGGAGTTGCTGTTATTGATGAACTAGATAGCGACCTCCATCCTTATATGATTCGCGAATTACTTGATATGTTCGCAAATGAGGGTATCAACCAGCATTCTTCACAACTAATATTTAGCTGCCACACTGCAGAAATACTTAAATACGTAAATAAACATAACATTTACTTGGTTGAAAAAAATGATAGCGTTAGTGAAGCTTGGAGACTTGATGAAATTCAAGGCTTGAGAAGTCAAGACAATCTTTACTCTAAATACATTACTGGCGCATTAGGCGGCGTACCAAATATTGAAATTTAAAGGATTAAACAATGGCAAAAAGGAAAGTGGTACGCCGAAGCGTCACTAAAACCCTATTACTTGTTGGAGAGGGTCATGCTGAAAAAGCATTCCTCTCTCACTTAAAATCATTATTTTCCAATGGTTCATTTAAAGTATCCATAGTCACAGCTGGTGGGAAAGGCCCCGAACACGTTATGTCTCATGCCATATCTTGTAAGCGTTGCGATGGCTATGATTTTGTTATTGTGCTATTGGATACTGATATCGTTTGGCCCAAAGCAAATATCAAGAAAGCTTTAAGCGCAGGAATAAACCTTATTGGTTCAGAACCTTGCTTAGAGGGGTTGCTTTTAGATGTGCTTGGTAAGAAGAAAGGTACAACAAATCAAAGTTGTAAAGTTCTGCTTCACCCATTACTTAATGGGCCATGCACAGACAGGGATAGCTATGCCACTTTATTTACTGCAGATGTTTTAGACTCCTCTAATTGTAAAAAAATACAATTAATAGTTGATATGCTTAGAGGCAAAGAAGAAAAATCCGTTATGATCTGAACTATCAAAATGGGGGATACGTGAATCCCCCTGCTTATCTATTTCTTGTTCGTAAATAAATTATACGCGCGCATTCACAATATATTCCGCAAATCCAGGCAGTAATGCCACCGCCGGCGATTCACACTGATTACCCCAAACATCAAAACCGTGCGACGACTGCCGCGCGAACAACTCAATGCGGGAAACGTCGCCCAGCAGCTGCACCAGCATTTCGCGCACACATTCGGGTTTTCTGGAATGCTCGAGCCGCGGCGCAGTGAAAGACTGGATGATCCCGGCATCCAGCCGGGCAGGAAGATTCCCCTTCACAGCAAACAAGCAATCTTCGCTGTTTGCGCGCGTCATATGTCCCATTCCCATAACGAGCTTGTCGGTCTGCCGGATCCCGCATTTATTCCAGGTAAATCCCTTCATTGTCATGAGGCGGAAGCCCCACGCCTCAACCACCTTCAGTGCCTCGATCGGCATCGTCGGTACCCACCACATAGCCAGCAGACAGTTTTCGTCGGCCAAATCCCACACTGGTAAGCGGCAGATATCCAGCAGGGTCATAGTCTGGTATTTATGCTCAGCGCCGCGTTTGCCGTCGTTTGCCTTATCGCGGTATGTCCACGGTGGATCGGCGTATATCAGGGTATATTTCCCGTTCATGCCGTCCACCACTCGATCAATATGCAGATGCCATAAGTAATTACTCCAAATGCAACCAGGCCAATTGCGTTTATCGCAGCGGCAAACCAACGCAGTGTATATTTGCTGTAATGCTCAACCTCTAGTGAAAATAAGTTCTTCATGCCCTTTTCTCCCGCCAAAAATTTAATCGTTCTTTGAAAAACTCCCGGTAGCTTTCCGGCGTCGCTGCAATCGACTCAACGATGTACTGCCGAGTAACTTTCTTCTCGAACAGCTGGCGTATGAGTGCCGAGGCGCGCATGTCGTAGTGCTCTTTGATCTGACACTCCTGCGGCCATTTGGCGCGATTGAGCGGTAGGCCGGGCGGCAGGTAATCTGATTGCCCGGCCATGCTTTACACCCTCTTGTTTTTCGCTGACTCGACGTAATAACGGGGATCCACGCTGTTAAGCGTGAAATGAACTACTGGCTTATCTTCATGGCGAGTGATACCGACATAGTTCGAACTGAACATTTTTAAAACTCGATCCTGAATTTCTTTGAGTGTGACCTGACATTCCGGATAGTGTTTCTGAAGCTGGACCAGAATAGTCTGGTAAGAAAGCGTTTTGCCTTTCATCAATGCGACCAGCTGCTGCGCGGTAACTTTTCCGGCACCAGGTTGTTCATCGCTGGCAAGCAGCGGGCGAACGCTGTCGAGTAGCAGCCGATGACGGCCAGCACCACCGACACGCTGACCTGTTTTTTTATCGAAATGCTGGTTAGCGCCCGCAGACCAGACGGTTACCCCTTCACTCAGGCGCACATCTTTTTCACCTTTGGAATAAATCACGGTGCCGATATGGGTTTTACGGCGACGACCTGAAACTGCGGGCACCGGCGCTTCACGTTTAACTGGCTTTTGCGGAGTAATTCCCGGCACTGGTACTGGTCGTGGCGCAGCAACAAATACAGAACGGCTCCGCGCACGGGCGCCGGCGTTCATGCGCCAGAGAATAACGGGTAGCCAGTTACAGCCATCATCCGGATTAACTGGTTTCGGGTAATTTAAATTCGTGGTCATTGGTCTTTCCTCGGTTATATCGCGCTGGTCAGGCGCAGTTAAAATGCATCGGTGTTGTACTTCTCTGAATATTTACGCGGTTGTTTTCGTGGTTTTGCTGCCTCCAGCTGAATGCGTGTTTTCTCTTTGCCGACATGTTGATCGACGTGAAGGAAATGGCCGTTTTTAAACTCCTGATAGATAACCGCGCCGGCAGCGCTGAAGCGGCTTTTCCCCAGGATGATTTCGGCAATACCGGCTGCCGGGCTTTCCGGGTTGTAGACTTCATCGCGGTACAGAAACATGATGCTGTCGGCGTCCTGCTCGATAGAGCCGGAGTCGCGGAGATCCGACATAACCGGGCGACGCTGGCCTGCCGGGCGGGAATCCACCGCGCGCGAAAGCTGGCTTAGTGCAAACGTCGGCGTATGCAGGCGCATAGCCATGGTTTTAAGGTTTCGGGAAATGTGGGCGATCGCCAGGTCGTTACGCTCTGCCTTCGGCTTTTTAATCAGGCCAAGGTAATCGACAACGATCATCGCCAGATGCGGATAGCGGCGCTTATGCGTCTCGGCAACGGCCCGGATTTGCTCAATCGTCAGATCCGTAGCATCGACGATCCAGATATCGCGCCCGTTCATGGTTTCCATGGCCGCTGTAAAGCGCGCCCAGTCCTCGTCCTGCATATCGAGGGGATTACGCAGGCGTGACACCGACATGTTGCCAGAGCCCGCCAGAGAGCGTTCTACGATTTGCGTAGCGGCCATTTCCATACTGAATATCAGCGCCCCGCCGCCGGCAGCGGTAACACCATCGACAATCTTCAGCGCAAACTCTGTTTTACCCATGCCCGGGCGGCCAGCGACAACAATCAAATCCTGCAGGTTAATTCCGCCGGTGGCATCATCGAGGTCGTCAATGCCTGTCTTAAGGTTTCGGGTACCGGCTTCGCCGTCCATGCGTTTCTGTACCGTCTCCATGTAGGTTGGCAGCAAATCGCTGATGTGAACCGGCTGCACGTCGCCAGTATCGCCGGTCATGTCCAGCAGCTGCGCCACCGCACTTTCGACAACCTGATCGCGCTGCTCCTGGTTATTGGCCTGGCGGATACCGTCAGCGCCCTGCTGCAGTAATTCAGCCATACGGCGACTGCGCCACGCCTTAACCATCTTTCCGGCATACCCCTTCAGGTTCGGTACCGTGGCAGGCATCCGTGTAATTTCTGATAAATCAGCCAGGCTACTGCCGCCCAGCGCTTCACTGACAAACAACATGTCGATCAGGCCGTTCGCCAGCGCCTGTTTTTTAATTTCGGCGAACGCGCGACGGTGAAATCCGATGCTGAAAGATTCTTCAGGCGTCGAAGCGATCACGTCGAAAGCGTCCGGGCTTGCGCCGCCGTTCAGCAGTCCGGCCAGCACACAAGCTTCCAGTTCCTGCGGAGTCATAGCGAACCTTCCCGGGTTTTACGTAACGTTTCAGGTTTCATCAGGTAGTCAAAGCTGGCTCGCCATCCGCCATCTGTACCGAAATAAAAATCAGGAGCATTAGCGCGGAATTTTTCGAAGTACCCCAGGAATGCACCGGTAGTTTTATTTTTCATGTGAGCAGCCAGGTGGGTGATCATCCGGCGGCGGTCGGAATCCAGTTCAGCCGCAGGCAGAATGTCAGCGAAAATTTCGTTGTAACCGTTCATGACAGCTTCGGGATTAATATCGGTTTCGGTCACTTCCCATGCTGCAGCGTCAGCGAGATAACCATCAAAGCGGTTTACCCGGCAGATGTTTGCTGGCTTCGGCAGGCTATCGCCGCGGCGGCGCCATGTGGCCAGCACCCAGCGGATAACCAACTGCAGTTCGTCCAGGGTGTACCCTGCCCGGGTGGTGGTCGGCGTCAGCATCATCACAAATGGTTTCAGGTCTCGGCAGCGAGTACCGGTTTGCTCGTTGTAAAAATCCAGCGCTTTTTGTGCATCGGTAAGAATTAAGTCAACGCCTTCCCCCTCCTGGGGGTTAGGGGGATCTATATTCTCTGTAGTATTCTCTGTAAGAAAGTTTGCTGGTTTTCCCCTGACTTGTTTGGTGGTTTTCCGCATTCCAGTATGTGGTTTTTCCGCATTCTTGTTTGCGGCTACAAGCACCTGATATAAAACGTTATTATCTACCTTGTAGAAAAGTCGCGCAGGGACACCTTTTCTTTGTTCCAGCAGTACACCAATTGAGCGGAGTTTCTTACGCGCGCCCTCCTGCTCATAGCGGGAAAGGCCGGTTTCTTCTTCCCATTCTTCCTGAGTTTTATACACCCATCCGTCATCGTCGGATCGGTTAGTCCAGTAGGTCATTTGTGACAGAAACAGCGCAGCCGTCACACCAATATCCAGACGAATAAAACTGCGCTGGAAGGCGATCGGTCTGTCGAGTAATGGCAAAATATTCATACTCAGATCCCCAGCGAGTCAGCCAACTGACGGCAGGCGATTTCGTATTCTTTCTGGGTGAGGCCCGCTTCCTGCAGCTCTGCCTTGCGTAGCTCGTAGCGTTCCCAGATTGTCAGCGCAGCAGCGCGACGTTCCTCGAAAATCGATTCGATATCTTCCATCGGGACTTGCACCCCGTTCCGGCGAAACCCGTTCCGCCAGGTGATGCGGTCTTGTGTTCTCATTGGTCTTTCCTCGGTACAGGTTAAACGCTGGTCAGGCGCTGTGTTTCTCGCATCGCTTGCAATGCCTTCGCGACTTGCTGCGGGCCGTCTCTGGCCTCAAGCAATAACGCGATAATGGCCGCCGCAAATTCGCGTATGGCCACGCAGATCAAATACTGGGTGGACATGTCCAGGCGCGCGTAGCGTTCTGCCGGCAGTGCCGCTTCCATCGCTTTAGCCAGCGTCTGGGTTTTAGTTCTGGCCGCTTTCGTCTCACCACGCAACCAGCGAAAAATCTGTTGGCGATTGTTATTGATAGCCCGCCAGTCTGCATTTCCGTCTGCATCTTCAATCTGGTGCAGCTTTAGCACGCCGGTGTTACCACTAAGACGAAACCACATACGGCTTATCTCGATAGCAACCAGCTCTTGCCCGCTTTCCGCTGCCCAGCTGAATATCTCTCGTTTCAGTTCCTCGAGGTTCTCCACTTCGCGTCTCCTGTCGCTGAAAATTGATTAAGCGTAATCAGATTTAGATCACGCAGATTGTTAAGCTGCATCCTGTTCTGGTAGTCCATCGGTTGGCTTCCGATAAATGCTTGGGAGCAGATCGTGTGGAGTTACCTGGTAATTGGTTGCTGCTGACCATACCAATGCTGATGCAGCAGACAGAAGGCATTCCCCTGCAGCGATTCGGCTTACATAGCCTTGAGTTTTCCCAACCAGTACGGCGAACTCATGCTGACGAACACCAGATGTTTTTAAGTAGTCTTTCAGTTTCATCATTAAGGCCTCTGTGATTGAACATTATGAATATTAATAACGTTAATATTTTTCGTCAATACCAATGACCTTAGAGTTTGATTAATTTTGCGAATAACATGCCTCCATGAGAAAGAAAACCATTGACGCCGTTGAACGCGAAGCAGCTAAACGCCTTCGTGAAATCTGGAACGAAAAAAAAGTAACTTTACGTCTGACTCAGGAGAAGGCAGCGGAGGTGCTTGGCTTCAGCACGCAGGCGTCAGTAAGCCATTACTTAAATGGCACTACGCCTCTAAATACCGACGCCACTTTAAAATTCGCCTCACTTCTTGGAGTGAAACCAGAAGAGATTCGGCCTGATCTGGCTGAAATGATGAATTACGTTAGAAAGTCAGGTGAGTATCTAGAAGATCGATCAGGACCAGGCTGGAAGCTACTTAGCCCAGAATATGCAGAACTCATTGATTTGTATGAAAGACTCCCACAGAGCGAAAAAGAACGGCATTTATCTGATTTAAAAGAGAAAGTGGAAGGTTTTGATCGTTTATTTAGAGAGTTACTAGCCACACGAAAGCAATAACGCCTCCCCTCAAGTGACAACGATCCCAGCTTCGCGCTGGGATTTTTTTTGTCTAAATTTATCAACATCATACAAAAAATATTGCCGTTATTAATATTTAAATGTTGACCAATAATATTATCATTATTAATATTCACCACATCAACGACGCACTAACCACGCGGCAGTTGTTCAGAAACAGTTCTGACAGTCCGGAAAGACGGGCAAGAATTCTTCGGGTCGCCGACAGTACGATGACATGCGGGAAAGACCGCAACGAATGCGAATTGCTGTGTGTAGTCTTGGCCCCGGCGCCCGGGGCATTTTTTTCACACGGTAACGAGGAAAGACCAACGGGACTGACCACCCTGACAGCCGGGAAAGACCGGCAACCTTCAGGCGTAAAAAAGCCCACCGGAGTGGGCTGATTTACCCCAGCGGAGACCAATCCGCCAGGAGTGCTACAGGGGACCAACCCTGTAGCGAGGAAAGACCAACGACAGAGTCGCCGATCGGCTCTGAGTATACATCACCAAGGAGTCGCTATGGAAGCGCTTACCATCCCCGTAACTATCTACGTTATGGCAACAACCAATCCATATCTACCAACGTCTTATCACTCATTCACCTGTGACATGTCACAGCAGTACCCTGATCTGTATGTTCTCGTTACAACTAAAACGGTAGAGGTTGCCATACCTGCTTTAGAGCCTATCGATATTATCGGGATGCAGGTTAATGCCCTTCGCGCGAAGAAAGAGCAAATATCTGCTGATGCCAACAAACAGTTAAGCGTTATTGAAGACCAGATCCAGCAGCTGCTGTGCATCGACCACTCTCCGATTGAAGAAAGCGACGTACCGTTTTAATTAACTGGCGCGTGACCTGCGCCTGCAACCAAGAGGAAAGACCAATGACCATCTACAACGGCTTATTCGAGCCCAAAAAATCGGCTATCAAAGACTGCGGCGCCGTGCAGCTGGCGATCGCCGTCGAAGCACCAAACAAGAAAGTCGCCGAAAGCATTATCACCGGCAAACTCTGGGAATCTTACCCTGCGAACGGTGACAACTATTTCAAACCGAAACTGTGGGAACACGAAGAAGGCCAGCCGCTGCCGATCGTTGGCCAGTTCGACGAGCTATTCGCCCAGCAACATACTTTCGACGGTGAAAAATGGGTTTCCATTGCCGCGAACGGCACCGCCGGTGAGGAATCAAATTTACCCGCTGACGATGATGTTATCGATTTAATGGCCGTTTCCCCAGGTGAACGTTTTGCAGCCGTTCTGCTGTTTAGCACCGCTCAGATTGACGGCCATATCTATTCTCAGGTTGTGGATTATCTGGATAACCTGAATAACCGTGATACAGAACTGGAAGAAGAAGATCGTTTTAACCTTAACGTGCTGTGCGCTCTGCATAATAACGAACCAGTTAAGCACATGCATGTTGAAGGTCTGAATAATCTTATTCAGGGCATTTTCTCTCATTTTGAAAACCAGACTCCGGGCAAAGCGGCTATTTCTCAATTTGTAAAACGCTGGCTTGAGAATCCCGGTAAACGTGAAGAAATGGTACCAGGCCAAAATTCCTCACTCGGCGCCGCCAGCACTGATACCAACGTTAAAATCGCGCCAAAACGTGGTTATAAACATACCTATGCAACACTGGATCAGGAGATCGCTGTTGCCCTACTCCCTATTTCTCCCGATGCGCCAGTATTATCAGGCAACCTTCGCGATGCTGAGAAAATCATTGCTGACGAGCGCGAAGATTTTAAACGTTGGTCAATGGCGCTTCGCACCACAGAGCACATTCTGAAATATGACCGAGACAGTATTTTTGGTGTAGTGCAGAACGTCCCGGCAAAAGATACCTACCATTTCCCTGACAGCCTACGCCGCCACATTGATTCATGGCTGGAGGCAAACGGCCGCTTTGAAGAAACCGAGACAGGATCCGTTAAACAACCAGAGGCAACGCAAAATACCGCCTCAAACGTGGTCGAAAAAGCGGAAGCACTACAGCCAGTGGTAACCGATACCCAGGCCAAACAGGCGCGTGAGACGCTCAACGATATGGGCTATGGCGTTTATGCGTCAGACAATTACATCGCCAGCGAGCCAGAGGAAAAACTGAGCGTCAAAGCGCAAAGAATTGCTGATGATGTGGAGCAGTTGGTAGAGCACATAAGCCAGAAAGAAACCATGCCTAGCGCTGAAGAAGTCGTGCGATCAGTCGGTAATCTTGGCACCGAACAAGACAACCTGGCGCTGTGGAAACGCGTCTTCAAAACCGATGAGCGCTTTACCAAAGCATTCACGCAAAACGGCGGCGGTACCTCAATCAACGGCACGTATCTTACGATGCTGGCTACCCGTGAGTTCGGCCTGAAAGGCAGCGGCTGGGGCGTCGATATACTGGAAGAACGCTTTGACGATGGAGCGCCAATTACACGGACTGTAAAAGGAACTGACGGTAACAATACATGGGAACTGATCTCAGATGGTAATGGCGGTTTCCTCACTGAAAAACATCACGTAATGAAAATTCGCCTTTGGTATCTGGTAAACGATGTTCGCGGAGAAGAATACGCCTACGGCTGCACACCCTACATTTACGGCAGCAAATATGGCCCGATCTGCGATGGGGAAGCCGCTAAAAAATCCCTTACCGATGCCACTAAAAAGGCGTTATCCGGCCTAGGATTCAGCGGCGATATCTTTATGGGCCTTTACGACAACCTGGAGTACCGCCAGAAAAACAAGGCAGAGTTTGATCTGAAGAATGCCAGCGAAACCGCAGAGGACGCAGCACGTCTTCGCCAGGAGTTTGACGACAAACTCAGCCGTGTTGCTAACACTCTGGCACATGGCGTGACAGTGAACGAATTAAACGGCGTGTTCTCCCCTATCGCGCGTGAAATCGACGTTCACATTAAAGCCGCACAGGCCAACGGTGACGCACAACATGAACGCTATCTTTCTGGCCGTCTGCGCCGCCTGATTGCCATTAAAGATGGTCGGATCAAAGAACTGAATAAAGCCGAGGAGAAAGCATAATGACTTCCACAACAGCAATTGCTATTGCCGCAGATATGTCTAAACTCCAGGCGCTGCTGGAAAATGAAGACGGTTCTGGTCTGTCAGCTGAAATGATCGCCGATACAATGGAGGGGCTCGAGCTGCAGCTCGGCGACAAACTCGATGCGGTATTCGTCCATGTTCGCAACCTTGAAGGTCTGGCGAAAACCTGCGACGAAGAAGCTAAACGCCTGGCCGCCCGTAAAAAGTCATTCGAAGGTAAGATCACAAACCTGAAGAAATATGTTCTCCAGTGTCTTCTGGCCGCCGGGCAGGATACCGTCAAAACGGCAAAAAACACCTTCACAGCCCGTAAAGGTGCAATCAATGTGGTGATCGATAACGTTGATTTACTCCCGGATGAATTGGTGACCGTTCAGACAGTGGTTGCGCCTGATAAGAAGGCAATCAAAGAGGCTATCGAGTCAGCAGAAGCGGCAGCGGCTCAGATTGCCGCAGGTGGTGGGGAAGTCCCGGAAGAGCTCTTAAACCCGGTTCCGGGCGCCCATATTGAAATCGGCGAACGTTCACTGCAGGTGCGCTGATATGCTGAGACTATCCCTGAAGAAAGGTGATGCGGTTCATGTCGTTTTACCAGATGGAACCAACGCAATTATCGAAGCGCGGGCCCGTTGCGAACTCGGTATGCACTTCCCTCGCAATATCAAGATAACGCGTGAAGATGGCGCATTCCGACCAAAACAAAATCTGATTAAGCGTAATCAGAAATAACCCATCACTACCGATAGCATTGTGGTCTACCAATAAACCGGAGATCACAATGCTACGTTGGCAACCAGGTGTAGTTTTACTTTCAGAATTCGATATCAAAATTGGCAGGCTATCAGCCAGCGTTAGAAAGAGGACTTTGACCCAGTCCGATATCCAGCGCGCTTGCGATGCAGCAGACAACGCTATAGCCGGCATGCTGAGGAAAGACCATGAAACACGATCACGACATAATCACCAGAGAGGAAATGATCGAACTGACGGGGACACCGCTTAAATCTAAGCAATGCGAGGCTCTGCGTCGGGCTGGAATTTTCTTTATGGAAAGAGCTGACGGCCATCCTAAAACAACGTGGGGCCATTTTCTGAACCCGATTAAATACCGCAACCAACAGGAAAATACGGTGCGGGAGGAAGAACCAGACTTCGGAGCGATATTTAATGGCCGGAAAGCGTAAGAACCCTGCCGATAACTGGATGCCGCCACGCGTATATCGCGGTAAGGCGGCATATGAATTCAGGAATAAAGATAATAAGGCCATAAGGCTATGCGCACTCTCGGAGCCCCAGTCAACGGTATGGCTGGCATATGAAAAAGCCATTGGCGAAGAAGTTGAGCGCAAGACATTTCAGGCACTGGCCGATCAATTCATGTCTTCCCCTGACTGGCAGGATTTAGCGGCAGAAACCCGAAAAGATTACACGAAATACGCAGGAAAAGTACTGCCGGTATTCGGGAAAGTTAACCCGGATAAAATTAAACCAGAACACATCCGGCGCTATATGGATCAGCGTGGCATGGCCAGTAAAACGCAGGCCAACCGGGAAAAGAGTTTTCTTTCGCGGGTATTCCGCTGGGGTTATGAGCGGGGTTACGTCCAGCATAATCCCTGTCAGGGCGTTAAGAAGTTCAAAGAGATAGCCCGAGAGCGTTACATCACTGACGAAGAATACAAAGCGGTTTACGATGTTGCTCCGGACGTAGTTCGTGCCGCTATGGAAATCGCTTATTTATGTCTGGCCAGACAAAGCGATGTGCTGGCTTTGACTGAAGACCAGATACGGGAAACCGGGATCTTTATCCGCCAGGGAAAAACAGGCGTAAAGCAAATCAAAGCATGGTCGCCACGCCTGCGCGCCGCTGTCGCCCTCGCCCGTTCCCTGCCGTTAAAGCCGGGTATACGCAGCCTGTTTGTCATTCACCAGACCAGCGGCAGCAAATACACCAGAGACGGCTTTAACTCACGTTGGCGCGACGCGAAAATTGAAGCACAGGAAAAGTACCCTCACCTGCAGATAGATTTCACGTTCCACGATCTGAAGGCGAAAGGTGTCTCTGATCTGGAAGGAAGCCTCGAGGAGAAACAGGCAATTTCAGGACATAAGAACTCGAGGCAAACGGCGATTTATGACAGGAAAACTAAAATCGTTCCCGTTGTCGGTGGTCAGAAAAAATGAATGGATATGCGCGCCGGGGAAAATCATCTTCGGACGCATATTCGGAATCCGTGTTTTTTGGAAATAAAAAAACCACCCGTAGGTGGTTTACACGACACTGCTTATCATTGATTTTATTAGCTTTATCCCAATGGTACCCGGAGTGGGACTTGAACCCACACAGCGCGAACGCCGAGGGATTTTAAATCCCTTGTGTCTACCGATTCCACCATCCGGGCTCGGGATATAAAGTGGAGGCGCGTTCCGGAGTCGAACCGGACTAGACGGATTTGCAATCCGCTACATAACCGCTTTGCTAACGCGCCTTTAATACTGAAGCACCCGCAACTGCCGATGCTGTTAATCTGGAGCGGGAAACGAGACTCGAACTCGCGACCCCGACCTTGGCAAGGTCGTGCTCTACCAACTGAGCTATTCCCGCATCATCAAGTTATTTGCTAATCACTTGATTTTGTTATCGTCTGGAAGACTGTGCCGCCGTTCGATGCGTTGCATTCTACTTATCTCTCGCGGTGAGTCAACGGTATTTTTCGCAACTTTGTATCGTTTGCTGAAAATAACGGCGAAACGATCACTGATCAAGCAAATCGCCGCGCGCCGCGTTCAAATACTGCAGCATCGACCACAGCGTCAGCACCGCCGCCACGAGGAAAAGCACGATCCCGGCCCACTCCACCCACGGATAAGGACGCCACAGCATCCATACCAGGGCGGTCATCTGGGCGGTCGTTTTCACTTTGCCAATCCACGAGACCGCCACGCTGCTGCGTTTCCCCAGCTCCGCCATCCACTCACGCAGCGCGGAGATAATGATCTCACGGGCAATCATGGTCGCCGCCGGTAGCGTGACCCACCAGGTGTGATAGTGTTCGGCAACCAGCACCATGGCGATAGCCACCATGACTTTATCGGCAACCGGGTCGAGGAAGGCGCCAAAACGGGTGCTCTGATTCCAGCGACGAGCGAGAAAACCATCAAACCAGTCGGTTACCGCGGCAACAAAGAAGATCAGCGCGCAGGCAAACGGCGCCCAGCTAAAGGGCAGATAAAACGCCAGCACAAAAAACGGGATCAGGATGACGCGAAACAGAGTAAGCAACGTAGGGATATTAAATTGCATAGTGACGGGTAACTATCTGTTGTAAGTAAAAATTAGCCCTATGTTGCTACAGAGCCCCTAATGTTTCAACGAGTAGAAGATCTTTTCTGCCAGAGCGTGAGAGATGCCCGGTACTTTAGCAATTTCTTCGACGCTGGCCTGCTGTAGCCCCTGCAGCCCACCCATATACTTCAGCAGCATCTGACGACGCTTCGGCCCCACCCCCTCGATAGTCTCAAGCGAGCTGGTGCTCTTCACTTTCGCCCGTTTTTTGCGATGCCCGGAGATCGCATGATCGTGCGATTCATCGCGAATATGCTGGATCACATGCAGGGCCGGCGAATCCGGCGGCAGGCTAAACCCTTCCCCTTCCGGCTCAAAGAATAACGTTTCCAGACCCGCTTTTCGATCGCTACCTTTCGCCACGCCCAGCAGCAGCGGATGATGTTTATCCCAGGGGACGTCCAGTTCAGCAAACACGGCTTTCGCCTGGGCCAGCTGTCCCTTGCCGCCGTCTATCAGGATCACATCCGGGATCTTGTTGTCATCAATCGCTTTACCATAGCGACGGCGCAGGACCTGATTCATCGCCGCATAGTCATCGCCAGGGGTAATGCCGGTGATGTTGTAGCGCCGATACTCCGCGCGCAGTGGGCCATTGCTGTCAAACACCACACAGGATGCTACGGTCTGTTCGCCCATGGTGTGGCTGATGTCAAAACACTCCATTCGCTTGACGGCCGGCAGCTCCAGTACGCTGGCCAGCGCCTGCAAACGCTGATGAATGGTCGATTGCTGAGACAATTTGGTCGTTAACGCTGTCGCGGCGTTGGTCCGCGCCAGCTTAAGATAACGCGCTCTGTCGCCGCGCGGCTTAGTCTGCACATTGATTCGACGCCCCGCCAGCTCCGACAGCGAGTCGGCCAGCAGCGTCTTATCCCCAAGGTTAAAGTCGAGCAAAATCTCCCCCGGCAGCGTGCGCATTTGGCTGCCCTGCAGGTAGAACTGGCCGACAAAGGTCTCCACGACCTCTCCCAGCTCGGTGCCGCCCGGCACTTTCGGGAAGTAGCTTCGGCTGCCCAGCACTTTGCCCTGACGGATAAACAGCACATGCACGCAGGCCATGCCGGCATCGAAGGCGACGCCGATCACGTCGAGGTCGTCACCGGTGTTGGAGACAAACTGTTTCTCCGTCACGCGGCGGACGGCCTGAATCTGGTCGCGGATGCGCGCGGCCTCTTCGAACTCCAGGTTCTGGCTCGCCTTCTCCATCCGCGCGATGAGCTGGGTCAGCACCTGGTCATCCTTGCCGGCGAGAAACAGCCGCACATACTCTACCTGCTGAGCATACTCTTCTTCGCTGACCAGCCCGGCCACGCACGGCCCCAGGCAGCGACCAATCTGATACTGCAGACAGGGGCGGGAGCGATTGCGGTAGACGCTGTTTTCACACTGACGGATGGGAAAGATTTTCTGCAGCAGCGCCAGGGTCTCGCGCACGGCATAGCCGTTGGGAAAAGGACCAAAATACTCGCCCTTCGCATGTTTGGCGCCGCGATGCATCGCCAGACGCGGATGAGTATCGCCGCTGAGAAAAATAAAAGGATACGATTTATCGTCGCGTAACAGCACGTTGTAACGTGGCTGGTACAGCTTAATATAGTTGTGCTCAAGCAGCAGCGCTTCCGTCTCGGTGTGGGTGACGGTCACGTCGATTTGCGCGATCAGCGCTACCAGCGCTTCCGTTTTACGCGACGCAAGGTTGCTGCGGAAGTAGCTACTGAGCCGCTTTTTCAGATCTTTGGCTTTGCCAACATAGATGACGGTTCCGCCAGCATCATACATCCGATACACACCGGGCTGGCTGGTCACCGTTTTCAGGAAAGCTTTTGCGTCAAAAACATCACTCACTGGCTTGCTAACGACTCCGCATTACACAGGCCATGGCGAATTGCCAGGTGGGTCAGCTCGACATCGCCATGAATGTTTAATTTACTGAACATCCGATAGCGGTAGCTGTTAACCGTTTTAGGACTCAGATTTAGCTGCTCTGAGATCTCATTCACCTTCTGACCTTTGGTGATCATCAGCATAATCTGCAATTCGCGTTCAGACAAACTGGCAAACGGCGATTCTGTCTTTTCGGGTTCAATCTGACTTAACGCCATTTGCTGGGCAATATCGGAGGCAATATAGCGCTGCCCGGACGCGACGCAGCGGATGGCATTCACCACTTCCTGCGGCGCGGCGCCTTTACTGAGATAGCCTGCCGCGCCCGCCTGCATGACCTTGGCAGGTAAAGGATTCTCGGTATGCACGGTCAACATGATCACTTTGGTGCCCGCCACGGAGCGCGCGATTTTGCGCGTCGCTTCAAGACCACCGATCCCAGGCATGTTCATGTCCATCAGGACGACATCTGCGGAATTAGCCCGGCACCACTTGACGGCGTCCTCGCCGCAGCAGGCTTCGCCAGCGACTTTAATCCCTTTTATATCTTCCAGAATGCGTCGTATCCCTGCGCGCACCAGTTCGTGGTCATCAACAAGAAGAACGTTGATCAAAGGAATAATCTCCAGAATGAGGGATAACGCTACTGATACTTTATCTCCCACATATTACCGGGTTTTATTGCTATTTTAAAAGGCAAAAAAATGCCCTCGCCTCGATTTGGCTCTCATTTATGGCAATGTCTGTGCACACTAAGTGGAAAGTCATTGAGAACAGTCAGTTGCCCGGCTCTTATTTTTTAACAATACTCATACAGAAGGCACAAAAAACACAACAGATTACGTAGCGCATAAATACGAAGCAAAATATGTAACAATTATTAACGAGCTAAATAGATGGGGGAAATTATTGGCTTGCCGACGGCTATTACGTATTATCCGAAGCATCAAAACATTCACAGCTCAGATGAGAGAACAGAAATTAAGCACACCTTTTTTTTCTGTCGCTTGTGGTATACTGCGCGGCCTTCACATTGAGTAGAGCGCAATAGCGCAGCGAGTAAACGAGGATATCGATGAGCACACCAGATTTTTCCACTGCAGAAAATAAGCAGGAACTGGCGCAGGAAGTCTCCTGCCTGAAAGCGATGATTACGCTGATGCTGCAGGCGATGGGCCAGGCGGATGCGGGGCGCGTGATTATTAAAATGGAAAAGCAGATTTCACAGATGGAAGATGAGGCTCAGGCCGCCGTATTCTCCAGCACCGTTAAGCAGATTAAACAAGCCTATCGGCAGTAATCCTGTGCCGGCTGAAAGTATCACTGACAGCCGGTATCACGTCTGACACGCAGAACGGCAGGCGCATTCAGATTAGCCCAGTCGCCACGGCGTAGCAGGCAATTTGCGTTTTATTCGGCGCATTAAATTTCCGCTGCATATTCTTCTGATGGAAATTCACCGTATTTTCCGAAATCGAGAGAATCATCGCCACCTCCGCCGAAGTCTTTCCTTCCGCCGTCCATTTGAGGATTTCCAGTTCGCGGCGGCTGAACTTCATCTCCGGCGGCATCACCATCTCATCTTCCAGACGCAGCAGCGTCAGCAAGCTTAGTTCAGTCAGCGTTCGCAGACGCAGCTCAAGCTCATCTTCAGGGTAACCGCCCGGCAGACGATTGTTCGCGGAGACAGAGAGAAATCCCTGAGCATGGTTTGGCAACGTCAGGCACTGCGTCACGCCCTTTTGCAGACCATGGTCACGCGCCCCGTCCCACAGTGCCGGCGCATCACGAAACAGGCTGTCGTTCCATGGCAGATGGCCACGCATAAAATTCTCCGGCCGTAACACAGGATCTATCGCGAAATAATTTTCTGCCTGATAGTGCGACATCCATGCGCGGGGGTAAGTCGACTGGAACGTAACGCGGGGGCGGGTGAAAGGCACCGGGTGGCGCACACAAAGCGTGTAGTAATCATATTCCAGCGCTTCGGTTTCACGTTGCAGGAGATTATAAACCTCCTCGCCGGTGGCCATGGACTGAAATTGGTGCAGCATATCCCGCCGCCAGCTGAAAAAATCATTGTCCCTCATAGCTGTGCAAATAACTCCTGATTGATAATCATTATTATAAATACAGAAAACTAACACATAAATCTTATTTATATGTATAAAATATCGTAGCTGTCGCATTTATTAGTCTGAAGGCTTGCCATTTTCCCGCTCGCCGCACAGAAACATAGCGCTTTTCTCCCATCATGTTCTACACCCTGCCAAGGGCGATGGGAAGCGGTGTATACGGCCGTGGGAGTCAATAGCGCAAAGACATGTCGCGGGGGAGTTACCCCGCCGCGAGAGTGGGCTAAACGCGGCGGCTCCCGCGAAGCTGAGCCGCCGCGCTAGCACAAGCTTTACTGCATCAGGAATTTTTCAAGGAACTGACGGGTACGCGGCTGCTGGGGCGAAGCGAACAACGCTTTTGCCTCGCCTTGTTCGACAATGCGTCCCTGATCCATAAATATCGCCCGATCGGCTACGTCGCGGGCGAAACTCATTTCATGGGTCACGATCACCATGGTGCGTTTTTCCTGCGCCAGCTGACGGATGGTGTTGAGCACCTCCCCCACCAACTCAGGATCGAGGGCCGAGGTGGGTTCATCAAACAGGATCACGTCCGGACGCATAGCCAGCGCGCGGGCAATAGCCACTCGCTGCTGCTGCCCGCCGGAGAGACGGCGCGGATAGCTATTCTCTTTTCCGCTGAGCCCCACCTTCGCCAGCAGTTCGCGCGCCCGCGCCATGGACTCCTGCTTATCTTCACCTTTTACGATGACCGGCCCTTCAATAATGTTCTCCAGCACCGTACGGTGGGGAAACAGATTAAAGTTCTGGAAGACAAAGCCGACGTGCTGGCGCAGCTGGCGAATGAGCCCTTTCTGCGGCCCGAGGCTGCGACCGGCGTCGATCGTCACATCGCCGACGCGGATAGTGCCGCTCTCCGGTTGCTCCAGCAGGTTGATGCTACGCAGCAGGGTGGTTTTGCCCGAGCCGCTGGGGCCGATGATCGCCACCACTTCCCCTTTCTGTACCTCCAGGTCGATACCATGGAGCACCGTCTGGCCATGGAATTTTTTTACCAGGCTTTTCACTTCTATCGCACTCATTTCGGATCACGCTCCTGGCGGTTCAGCTGGTTTTCAAAATAATTCTGCAGCGAGGAGAGCACTGTCGCCATTACCCAGTAGATCAGGGAGGCCGCCAGATACATGGTGAAGACCTCCAGGGTTCGCGAGGTGATTAGCTGCGCCTGACGGAACAGCTCCGGCACCTGGATCGTTGCCGCCAGCGAGGTATCTTTTACCAGGCTGATAAAACTGTTCGACAGCGGCGGCAAAGCGACCCGCGCCGCCTGGGGTAAAATGGCCCGACGCATCGTCTGCCAGGGCGTCATACCGATACTGGCCGCCGCTTCCCATTGCCCTTTATCAATCGAGGCGATGGCCGCGCGCAGCGTTTCCGCCGCATAGGCCGCAGTATTCAACGACAGGCCGATCATCGCCGCCGGGATCGGGTCAAGCTCAATGCCGAACTGCGGCAAGCCGTAGTAGATCATAAACAGCTGGGCGATAAGCGGCGTGCCGCGGAAAATGGAGATATACATGCGCGCCAGCCATTTTACCGGCCAGACTGGCGACATGCGCATCAGCGCCAGGATAAAGCCCAGCACCAGGCCGAAAAACATCCCGCCAATGCTCAGCTGCAGCGTAAAGACGGCCCCTTTCAGCAGAAAAGGGGCGGAATCAATGACCAGTTGGATACTTTCTTGCATGCTGTCGTTTCTGTATTAGAGGTGAGGATGATAGGCAAACAGCGCCGGCGCTCCGCCGGTGTGGACGAACAGTATCGGCCCTTCATCCTTAAAGCGCTTCTGCGTGATGCCGTCGATAAGCCCGGCCATCGCTTTGCCGGTATAGACCGGGTCGAGCAAAATACCTTCCAGCTGCGCCAGCAGCTTCACGGCGGCCATCCCATCTTCGTTTGGCGTACCGTATCCTGGGGCAAAGTAGTCATCCCACAGTATAATTTCAGCCTTCGCCTGTAGCTCGAGACTGTTGGCCACGGCCTGCTGCAGCGCCTCCACTTTCGGCAACTGGTCAGCGACCGAGCGCGACACGGTCACCCCAATCAGTTCCGCCTGCGGCATCAGCTGTTCAAGGCCGACCGCCAATCCGGCATGAGTGCCGGCGCTGCCGGAGGCGACCACGACTGACGAGATCGCCACCGCGTCTTCGCACTGCTGGCTGATTTCCAGTGCGCTTTCCACATAGCCTAACGCGCCGAGGGCATTGGAGCCGCCGACCGGAATAACATACGGACGATACCCCTGCGCCTCAATGCGGGTCGCCAGCTCATCGAGCTGGGCGGAGGGATCGGTCAGGGCATCACACATCTCAACCTGGGTGTTAAAGAGATCCAGCAGCAGACGGTTGCCATTGCTCAGATAGTTCTCCGCCCGGGTGCCGATGGGATTTTCCAGTAGCGCCACGCAATGCAGTCCCAGTTTCGCAGCGACTGCCGCCGTCTGACGCACATGGTTAGACTGGATCGCGCCGGCGGTGATTAAGGTATCCGCGCCCTCGCGCAGCGTATCGGCGGCGAGAAACTCCAGCTTACGCAGTTTGTTGCCCCCCATCGCCAGCGGCGTCGTATCATCACGTTTAATAAAAATTTCGCGCCCAAGGTGATCGGACAGACGCGGGAGATACTCCAGCGGCGTCGGCGCGCCGATCAATTCCAGGCGCGGAAAGCGGGTTAAGTTTTGCAGTGACATGGCCCCTCCTGACTCAGTTATGCTTCATTATGCACACAGTTACGCGCTAAATAAAAAAAGGCGCTTCCAGGAGCGCCTTTTTTCACCGCTGTCCGTTATTTCGTCACGTCAGCGCCAAACCATTTCTCGGACAGCGCCTTCAGGCTGCCATCTTTCTGCATGTCTGCAATCGCGCCATCTACCGCTTTCAGCAGGTCGTCGTTGCCTTTACGCAGCGCAACGCCAGCTTCCTGACGAGAGAAGGCTTCGCCGGTTACCGCCAGCGTATTGTTGGTTTTCTTCACCAGATCCAACGCCGCCAGACGGTCTACCAGAATAGCGTCAATACGGCCTACACGCAGATCCTGGTATTTGGTGGGATCGTCATCATAGGTACGGACGTCCACGCCCTGGACATTCTGACGCAGCCACTCTTCATAGTTAGTGCCCAGTCCGACGCCCACTTTCTTGCCTTTCAGATCCGCCGCGGTTTTAATCACGCCTTCGTTACCCTTCTTCACCAGCGCCTGCACGCCGGAGACGGTATATGGGGTGGAGAAATCGTATTTCTTCTTACGTTCGTCAGAGATAGTGACCTGGTTAATCACCACGTCGATACGCTTGGAGTCCAGCGAGGCCAGCATACCGTCCCACTTGGTCGGTTTGAGATCGGCCTTCACGCCAAGATGTTTCGCCAGTTCGTTAGCAAATTCCACTTCAAACCCGGTCAGCTTGCCGTCATCCCCCTGGAAACTAAAGGGAGGGTAGGTGCCTTCGAGGCCCACGCGTAGGGTGCCGCGCTCTTTAATCTGATTGAGCAGGTTTTCCGCCGCAAAAGTTTTCACGCTGACGCCAGCCATCAAAACAACGGCCATCGCGCCCATCATCGCCTGACGACCCAGAAGTGCTAATTTCATAGATACCCCGAAGGTTAGGATTTTCCTGTAGTGTAAGGCGCTTAACGCCCTGACACCAACATCGTTACGCTACATTTTATGCAAATTTATTATATATGATCCGCTTTAGGGTATAGCGAAAATCAGGGCTTTCCTCACCCTTTTTGCTGGATATCTCCCATACTGCAAAGGTCAGCCTGTTGACGTCTGGAGCATGGAAGATGAAAAACCCCACCTTATTGCAATGTTTTCACTGGTACTACCCCACCGGCGGCGAGCTGTGGCCTGAGGTCGAAGCGCTGGCGCCCAGCCTGAATGAAATCGGCATCAATATGGTCTGGTTGCCACCCGCCTACAAAGGCGCCTCGGGCGGTTACTCCGTCGGCTATGATACCTACGATCTCTTTGACCTCGGCGAGTTTGATCAAAAAGGGTCTGTCGCCACCAAATATGGCGACAAAGCGCAGTTGCTGGCGGCGATCAACGCCCTGAAGGAGCACAATATCGCCGTGCTGCTGGATGTGGTGGTCAACCATAAAATGGGCGCTGATGAAAAAGAGGCTCTGCGCGTTCAGCGCGTCGATGAGCAGGATCGTACGCAAATTGACGAGGAGATCATTGAGTGCGAGGCATGGACGCGCTACACCTTCCCGGTGCGCGCCGGACAGTATTCGCAGTTTGTCTGGGACTACAAATGTTTTAGCGGCATTGACCACATCGAGAACCCGACGGAAGACGGTGTGTTTAAAATCGTCAACGATTACACCGGCGAAGGCTGGAATGAACAGGTCGATGATGAGCTCGGCAACTTTGACTATCTGATGGGCGCCAATATCGATTTCCGCAATCATGCAGTGACCGAGGAGATCAAATACTGGGCGCGCTGGGTAATGGAGCAGACCGGCTGCGACGGTTTTCGTCTTGACGCGGTCAAGCATATCCCCGCCTGGTTTTATAAAGCGTGGATCGAGCATGTTCAGGAGGTGGCCCCGCAGCCGCTGTTTATTGTAGCGGAATACTGGTCCCATGAAGTGGAGAAGCTCCAGCAGTATATCGACCTGGTCGAGGGCAAAACGATGCTGTTTGATGCCCCACTGCAGATGAAATTTCATGAAGCGTCGCGCCAGGGCCGCGATTATGACATGAGCCAGATTTTCAGCGGGACGCTGGTGGAAGCCGACCCTTTCCATGCCGTCACTCTGGTCACCAATCATGATACGCAGCCGCTGCAGGCCCTCGAGGCGCCGGTTGAACCCTGGTTCAAGCCCCTCGCCTATGCGCTGATCCTGCTGCGGGAGAATGGCGTGCCCTCGGTCTTTTATGCCGATCTCTTCGGCGCTTCCTATGAGGATACCGGCGGCGACGGAGAGACCTATGCCATTGAGATGCCCGTTATCGAACAACTCCACGAGCTGATCGACGCCCGTCAGCGTTTTGCCCATGGCGTGCAAACCCTTTGGTTCGATCATCCTAACTGCATCGCCTTTAGTCGTAGCGGTACTGACGACGATCCAGGCTGTGTGGTGATCATGTCCAATGGCGATGAGGGCGAAAAGACGCTGACGCTGGGCGAAAACTATGGCTACAAACGCTGGCGGGATTTTCTCGGTAACCGGGAAGAGATTGTCGAAACCGATGGCGAAGGCTGCGCGACCTTTACTTGTAACGGGGGGAGCGTGAGCGTGTGGGTATTAGAGGAGGTGCTGTAGTTCCCTGACGCCGGGCGGGCCAGCTATGGCCCGCCAAAATCTCAGCGCGTGGAGGCCGGCGCGCTGACGGGCCCCGTCGCTCGCGCTTTGGCCCACGCCTTCTCGCACTCCGGAGTGAGACGTTCAACACGGGACAACGTCATCCGATCGTAGGAGATCGTGTTGCCCTCGCGCTCGACAGCATAGATGTCCAGGGAAGCGGTCACGTTGTAAATCTCACTGTCACGATTCATCAGTTTCCCCGGCTGCGCAATCACGCGCTGCCACTGGCGGCAGTCGAAGGTGTCCCCTTCTTTGGTGACAATCAGGCTGGCAATGGCGTCAGGACTCATCATCGCGCTCTGCGGCCCTTTCGTTTGCCAGAAACCTGCAAGGCCAGCCGGCGCCGGCGCTTTAACGACGTCCTCATAACGATCAACCTGTACGCAACCGGCCAGCGCCACCACCATGCCAGCAAAAAATAACTTTTTCATCATTCATCCCACAAGCCGATAAAAAAGTATTGTGGCATTAAAGCGTTAAGCCTTCCACCCCCACCGCAAAGGGATAAGCGAGCAAGCCAGCAACCGCTAACGTGGGTTTCATTTGAAGTAAGGAAATTCTGAAAGTAAAAGAATACTGGGCGCGTAACCATAGCATCTATGGGCACTTTTTGTTTTTAATTCGGTCACACTACCGGTTCTTGACTTTACTTTAAGAGTTTTCCTGGCAAATTATATGCATAGATGCGGAATAGTTTAATGGAGCTAATGGGTTCTTTCTAAACCTACTATTATTATCGCCCGCAAGGACTGCTTCGCACAGCCAGTGCGAAGTGTATATCGTTACGTGTTGATTGAGGATGGGTCATGTCAACGATGATTATGGATTTGTGCAGCTATACCCGGTTGGGATTGACGGGATATCTGACCAGTCGGGGAATTAAAAAACAGGAAATCGTTGAGGTCAACAGTGCTGCGGATCTGCAGAAACACTGTACGTCGTGTTGCCCGGCGGTGGTGTTTCTGAATGAAGACTGTTTCGTGCATGATGATGAAAGTAATGGCATTATTCGCCAGATCATTACGCAAAACCCGGCGACGCTGTTTGTTATCTTTATGTCGCTGGCGAACATCCATTTTGACCGCTATTTGCGGGTACGGAAGAATCTGCTAATCAGTTCAAAATCGATAACCCCAAAAGACCTTGATGTTATTCTGGTTAATTATCTTAAATACAAAAACACCAGTGTAGGGCAGTTAACTTTACCGACATTGTCACTGAGTAAAACAGAATCAAATATGCTGCAAATGTGGATGGCCGGGCATGGTACTTCGCAAATCTCAACGCAAATGAACATCAAAGCGAAGACGGTATCGTCGCATAAAGGCAATATTAAAAAGAAAATACAAACGCATAATAAGCAGGTGATTTATCATATCGTTCGGCTGACCGAAAACATCACCTCCGGTATTCAGGTAAATATGCGCTGAAACAAACTGGCGGCGCTCCCGCCAGTTCAGTTTTACGAGACCTCTTTTTCCACGAAAATCCCATCCGGGTGGCCTATTTCATTAAAAAACCAGATCCCCAGAGGATAGTCTTCCAGTGAAACCAGATACATCGTTCCTTCACTAAACGACTCAATCGCCAGCACTACCCCCGATCGACGTGGGCCACCGTCGGTCTTCACCGTGACACGATCGTTCACCTGCATAATCATCTCCTCTATATTTTCAGCCAGTGTAGAACAAAACCACGCAACTCGCAGCGTCGCGGCACGTGACTGGCGCTTTTTTAGACCGACTATACTTAGAGAGGCTTGAGCGACGCTCAGCGAGGGGGTAATGATGAAGCACCAATTAACAGGCCAGACCGGGGACGACCTTGACGTCAACGTAGATGCCCTGCTGGCGGCAATTAATGAGATCAGCGAAAGCGAAGTCCATCGCACGCTGGACGACCCGCAGCGCGCCAGCATTGATGGCCGCGGGTCACATACCTGGCGTGAGCTGGCGGAGGCATTCGAACTCGATATTCACGATTTCAGCGCCAGTGAAGCCAACCGTTAGCGGCAGGCGAAAAAAATCCCGACTCGCAGGAGTCGGGATCAAACTTGCTAATGCAAGAAGCACTTGAAAATTCGTTACACCGGGAAATCCGATGCGTTGAAACATTATCCTCAATTATTTTGCATGACAAGAGATATTCATGACGCAAAATATTGAGAATGTTGGCGCCTGGTGACTGACCGGGCTGCAAGGCTGATGTGAGAAGGCTTAGCCGCAAACCGGTTTCATTCGATAGCGCGATCGCCTGCGATCACTTTAAGATAATTCTCATTTTGCCAATCGACATCGAAACGTTTTACTCACGCTGCGCTGCGAAAACAGACCTGGTTACGCCCATTTTGCTTGGCCAGATAGAGTCGCCCATCGGCCACCGACTGCAGCGCTTCAAACTGATACTCCCCCCGCTCTTCGCTGGCGCTCACCCCTAACGAGGCGCTAACCCGCAGCGTCACGTTGTTATGCAAAAAGACTTCCCGTCCCTGGATACGCTGGCGCAATCGCTCCGCCACCGCCGCCGCTTCCTGCAGGGTGGTATTCGGCATCACGATACAAAACTCTTCTCCACCCACTCTGCCCAGCAGATCGCCCTGCCGAACCGCGCTGGACAGCGTACTGGCCACCATCGACAGCACCCTGTCCCCCGCCTGATGACCATAGCGATCGTTGATGTGCTTAAAATGATCCAGATCGAGCTGGATCACCGCCAGCGGCCGTCCGCTGCGCTGGCAGTCGCTGGCTACCGCCATCGCCTGTTCAAACAGCGCCCCGCGATTGAGCAGGCGAGTCAAGGCATCATGCCATGCCTGCCACGCCAGAGAGGTTTGCAGAACGCTCATGTTGCGGACCATGCGGCGGATCACCAGCCAGGAGAGCAACAGCATCAAGGTGAAGAGGATCCACATCAGGGTCAGGGCGATGGTGATGGTGCCAAAGTTCCCGCGGACGCCTTCCCGCAGAGTGTGGATCCGCAGCAGCACGCCGTCAAAATTGCGCAGTTTGGCCCAGCTGATATAGCGCGTCAGCAGACGCAGCCCTCCCTGGTTATCATGGACAAACGCGCGGCTCAGCAGCTCCTGCTCGCGCGGCGACAGCAGGGTCAGGACATTCCCCGGCGCGGAAGAAGCCAGCAGGTTCAAATGGCTATCATAAAGTTGGTACTCTCCCTCTTGTTCCCCCTGCATGGCGCTAACCAAAAACGCTTTGATTTCACTGACTGAGAAATCCATCGCCAGCACGCCGCGCCAGTAACCGGCAAAATCCAACGGTATCGAAGCGGTGACCACCTGCTCTTCCAGCTGCGGGTCATCGTCAGGAAAGGTTTGCCAGATAACGCCTCGCCCCGGATTATTTCGTTGGGTCTGGCGGGTAAACCACGGAGCGCCGAGGGCTTGGGAATAGTGCGTTATCACCTGCGACTCATCCCGCAGCGGCAGGGTCGAGGTAAAAAAGCCGCTACGAGAGATATACTGCATCCGCTCGGCGAAATCGCGATCGTGCTGCGTCAGATTTAGCAGATAACCCAGCTCGAGCGTCGCCATTAGTTCATCAGCCGCCAGCGGATCGTCCACCAGCAGGATAGGGTTGTGGCCAGCGACGCTGCCTGAGATGCCAAACACCGGCAGCGTACGCCGATTCGGTAGCGCCACCCGCCAGGCCTGCTGATGGCGCTGGCTCAGATAGCGTTGGCTGGCCTTACGCAATACATCGATATCAAGCGGCTGTTCGAGCGCCGCCTGCATCCCATGGCGAAAAAACATCATTCTGTCGATGTTGAACTGCAACAGCCCATCCATTTCATGAGCGACGTTAGCCAGATTGTTACGCTGGTTGGCCACGTAGGCCTCTTCCAGGACATTGATTTCACGCCAGATGAGCAGCGTGGAGAAAAACAGCACTGCGATAAAACAAGCGTTAACCACATGCGCCGGGCGAGCCAGGTGGTAGCACTTTTTTAACTTCAACCGCAGTGGCTTATCCATCTTTCTCTCGCAGTACGTTGCGCAAACCTCGCGGCGTCAGCGCCCCGGTCTCTGTCGATACCCGGGGCGTTTTTAGGGTAGAACACGCGGCGCCGTTACGCTGCGTTTCGCCATGCTACTTTCCAGCGCCACGCAGGCTGCTCACCGCCTTAACGCCCGCCAGCACCACCGCGCCGATGATAAAACCCAGCACCAGGTTGGCGACGACCGGCAGCGTGGAGGCCATCACCCCACCCAACCCCGCGCTCCAGTGCTCGATGGCATGATGCAGCGGCGCAATACCGTGAACGACTATCCCCCCGCCGACGAGGAACATGGCCAGCGTCCCGACGATAGACAACACCTTCATCAGGCGGGGAGCGACGGCCAGGAGCCCTTTACCCAGCCACTGCGCCAGCGCACTACGTTTTTCCGCCAGCCAGTAACCCATGTCGTCCAGCTTGACGATCACCCCCACCAGGCCATACACCCCGATAGTGACCAGAATCGCAATCCCCGAAAGAATAAGGATTTGGTTAAGCAGCGGAGCTTCCGCCACGATGCCGAGGGTAATGGCGACAATTTCCGCGGACAAAATAAAATCGGTGCGAATCGCGCCTTTTACTTTGTCACGCTCAAAGGCCAGCGGATCGCGCTCCGCCAGCGCGGCGAGACGCTGCTGCCGCCGTTCAGGATCCTCTTTGTGTTTCCGCGCTTCCAGACTGTGCAGTACCTTCTCCACCCCTTCGAAACAGAGAAACGCGCCGCCCAGCATCAACAATGGCGTAATCGCCTAGGGGATGAAGGCGCTGATCAACAAAGCCAGTGGCACGAGGATCACTTTGTTAACGAACGACCCTTTCGCCACTCCCCAGACCACGGGCAACTCGCGATTCGCCCGCACGCCGGTAACCTGTTGGGCATTGAGAGACAAATCGTCGCCCAGCACCCCCGCCGTTTTTTTCGCCGCTACCTTGCCCATCACGGAAATATCGTCCAGCAGCGTGGCGATATCATCAAGTAATGTTAAAAGACTACTTCCTGCCAAAATGATTTTCCTTCTCTTTTCATCAATGTCTCCCTCGAGTATGCGTTAAAAAACGGCCGGTGCCCAAGGTACAATTAGTCAATATAAATTTAACAACCTGACGCAAATTAACCACTCGCCAGCACGATAGTTTTCACGTTTACTATATGTCCCCTTTCTATCTCTGCACCGTCGTGAGGAAGTATGTCTACCCGTCAGCTTTTACCGCTCATCGGGGCGCTGTTTGCGCTGTATATCATCTGGGGCTCTACCTATTTCGCTATCGCCGTCGGGGTCGCCAGCTGGCCGCCGCTAATGATGGCCGGCATTCGTTTTCTCGCTGCCGGCGTGCTGTTGCTGGGGTGGCTACTGGCCACCGGCCATAAGCTACCGGCGCGTCGTCCGCTGCTTAACGCTGCGCTGATCGGCGTGTTGCTGCTTGCGGTTGGCAACGGCTTCGTGACGCTGGCTGAACATCAGCACGTCCCCTCCGGCATCGCGGCGGTGATGGTCGCCACCGTACCGCTGTTCACCTTATGCTTCAGCCGCTTTTTCGGCATCGCCACCCGTAAACTGGAGTGGCTGGGCATTGCCATTGGCCTTGCGGGTATCGTGATGCTCAACAGCGGAGGCAACCTGAACGGCAACCCCTGGGGCGCACTGCTGATCCTGATTGGTTCCCTAAGCTGGGCCTTCGGCTCGGTTTACGGTTCGCGAATCGTACTGCCGACCGGCATGATGGCGGGGGCAATCGAGATGCTCGCCGCCGGGATCGTCCTGCTGGTGGCCTCATGGCTGAGCGGTGAAACCTTAACCCGCGTCCCTTCCTGGTCCGGGATCGCCGCCCTGGCCTATCTGGCCATCTTTGGCTCGCTGATCGCCATTAACGCCTACATGTTTTTAATCCGCAATGTCACCCCGGCGGTCGCCACCAGCTACGCCTATGTTAATCCGGTGGTCGCGGTGCTCCTCGGTACTGGGTTCGGCGGCGAGAGCCTGTCGCTCATTGAGTGGCTGGCGCTGGCGGTGATTATTTTCGCCGTAGTGCTGGTGACGCTGGGGAAATATCACTTCCCCGTCCGCAGCGAGGCTACTCCTTGTAAGGCGTCGAAGTAGTCGTCAGTTCGCGGATCCCCTGCGTATCGATCTGCGCGTCGTGTCCGGCGCCGCAGATCCACTCTTCCAGACGCTCGGTGAGCGCCGCATCACTCAGCCTAAGGCGCCCGCGCAGGGCGCATTCCCAGATGATAAGCACCCGCCAGCCCTGCTCAGCCAGCTGTTGCCGGTCGCGGGCGTCGCGCGCCACGTTACCGGCGATTTTGTCCAGCCAGAATGCCGTGCGGGTGGCCGGCACCTTAAACAGATAGCAGTCATGGTGATGCCAGAAACAGCCGTGAGTAAAGATAACGCAACGGTAGTCGGGTAAAGTGAAATCGGGACGTCCCGGCAGCGCGCGATCCTGGGCGACAAAGGTGAATCCCGCCCCGGTCAGCAGCGCCGCTATCCGCTTTTCGATCGCCGTATCGCGCGTGGCGATCGCCCGCATATTTTTACTGCGCGTCGCTTTATCGTGAACATCCGCCATCATTATCATCCGCTTCGCGGCGCGCCACCGCCTGAGCGATGCGCGGCGCCAGGAGTTTCGCCACCGCGGCGAAGACCGGAACCACCACCGAGTTGCCAAACTGACGATAGGCCTGCGTATCCGATACCGGGATGCGAAAACGCGCCCCCTGCGGGGATTCAAAGCCCATCAGCCGGGCGCATTCGCGCGGCGTTAACCGGCGAGGGCGCCGCTGTTGATTCAGCGGATCGTCAAAATGCTTCTCACCGAGCGGCCGGTCCCAGCCGCGATCGACGAGAATTTCGGCACCATCTTTATAGTAGCGGGCAGAAAGCGTCCGGGCCACGCTGTGGGGATTGGCGGGGTCAACCAGGCCATAACCAAAGCCATTGCCCCGCGCCTGATGCTTGCGGGCATAACGATAAAGATATTTCCACAGCACCGGCGTAAGAATAAATTTCGCATCGACCGTCGGCTCCAGCAGCTCGCCAAATGTTGGCCGCACCGCCGGGTACTGCGCCGCGATGTCGCGCAGCGTAAATCCAGCATGCAGCTGCAGATCGCGACGGAAACCCACCAGCACGATGCGCTCCCGGTGTTGAGGCAAGAAATGGCGCCCGTCAATCACCTTCGGGTCATCCGGCCCGGTATGCCCCGCGTCAGCTACTTCATATCCCAGCTCATCCAGCGTCTGCATGATGATACGGAAGGTGCGCCCCTGATCGTGGCTTTTGAGGTTTTTGACATTCTCCAGCACAAAAATCGCTGGCTGACGAGCCGCGATAATTCTCACCACATCAAAAAACAGCGTTCCCTGAGTTTCGCAGGCAAAGCCATGCGCACGGCCCATCGCATTTTTCTTAGAGACGCCGGCAAGCGAGAAAGGCTGGCAGGGGAAGCCAGCCAGCAGCACATCATGCTGAGGGATAGATTCACGAATATGCCGCGCCGCCTCCTCGTCGCTAACGTCAGAGCGTTGGCTGAGGGTAATATCGCGGATATCTTCATTAAAACGGTGCTGCTGCGGATCACAGTACCAGTTGGCCTTATAGGTGCGTACCGCGTGCTTGTTCCACTCGCTGGTGAAAACGCACTGCCCGCCGATGGCTTCAAAACCACTGCGGATCCCGCCAATACCGGCAAACAGATCGATAAAACGGAACCCATAGTGCGGATGATGGGCCGGCGGCGAAGGCAGGAGCGTCGCCAGATGAGCAACTTCCTGCGGGCGCAAACGCTCCGCCGCGCGGCCAAGCGCCGCCACGCGCTTGAGGATCGCCGCGCTCCAGTGCTGTTCGCCGACGCTCACCAGTTCGGCAACCAGCGTTTTTACATCGTAGATCGTCATCAGCTGACGCAGCAGCGCCTCAGCGTCTTCCCCGGCCTGTTCAGCCAACGACAACGACCTGTGTTCCTTGCTTAACTTTTGCGGCATATCCTCAACCAACGCGGACGATTTTGGCAGAGAGTACCATAAATCACCGGTCGGTTGACGCCTGCGGTGCAAAGCGGCGCAAAACCGCTTCATCCAGCGCCAGCGGCTCCCCCTGCAGCTCCGCGCTGAGCTTAGCCATAAATTCGACGAGAAAACGGGCATTATGCTGCGCCATCGCTTTCCCCTTGTCAGTTTGCATGGTTTCCGGCAGGCGCAGAAGTTTGCACTGGAAATGGTCGAGGGCATATTTGCGGTCATCCAGCGCCCGCCGATCAGCAAAAGGATCTTCGGCATCAAACAAGATGGTATTCAGGGCGCCGGCGACAGCGAAGACCCTCGCCAGACCAATGGCTCCCAGCGACTCGAGTCGATCGGCATCCTGAACTATTTTCGCCTCCAGCGTGCGCGGTGGGATCGCCGCGCTGAAGCTGTGCGCCTCGATGGCATGGCTGACCGCCGGGTAACGATCCGCAGGAAAATCAGCAAAGGCCGACTGCAGAATGGCGAGGGTTTTCTCGGCGGCCATCATCGAGGATCGACTTCGCTCCGGATGATTTTTTGGCAAGCTGACGATGTCATGAAAATAGCAGGCCGTGAGGAGTACCAGCCGGTCGACTTCCTCCCCCGCGGCCAGCTGAGTGGCGGTCGCCCAGACGCGACGAAAATGGGACAGATCGTGTGCGGCGTCATCCTGCGCATGGTGCGTCAGTATCCAGCGCTCAAATCGTTGCTGCCAGTCAACCAGGTCCATAGGCTTTCCTTTATCTGAGGGTCAGCCTCGAGCATAGCAATTTTAGCGCTGATGATCCTGCTCGCCGCGGGATGGACGCGTATACCAGACGACCGCGCCGAGAATAGAGCCAATGCCGCCGAGGACCAGCATACCCAACAGGGCGCCAAGCCATTTCCCGGCCGTTGTTCCAAAATCACCCTCCACGCTGGCGCCGGGAACGCTGTGAATTTTTCCCACTACCCACCAGTAACGCACAATGACCCAGACACAATATCCGCAAAAAGCATACAACGCCCAGAGCGCAAGTTTCCCTCCCGGGCTGCGTTTTGCCTGCTCTTCCATCTCATTCCTCTCCGTGACACAACAGACTATTGTCACTCAAAACGTGACACGCATCACATTATACCGCTAACCTGCGTCACAGGCAGCAGTTTCATCTTCGTCTTCTGCGCCTTCTCGCGACTTATGCTGCCAATGCGCACAGGCTGAAGAGATGTCCTTATTATCTCCCGTACGCTTAAAGCTATTCATTCCTTAATTATCGCAAGCTGGGTTGATAATCCCCTGGATATTTACATTCACACAAAATAAATTCCCATAATGAATAATGTACTTGATTATTATTTGTGCAATTTATTTCATAAAATTAACAACAACCTACCAAATATACAATAAAGCATTGCTATATAAGAAAATAATGAATTTTGCACAAACATCAAAATTTAATATAAAGAACCACTTAGAAATATTTTGAAATGTTTAACATTATTTATTTACATATTTTATTTTAAATAAAGATGAACTTAGTCGTTAGTATCGGATCGTCATTCCGGAGGGATTGTCATAATTCATAGAAATTATTATTAAAAGGGAATATATAATGAAAAGAAAAGTACTGGCACTTATGGTTCCGGCATTATTAATGGCTAGCGCCGCTAATGCCGCCGAAATCTATAACAAAAACGGTAATAAACTGGACCTCTACGGGAAAGTTGACGGCCTGCATTACTTCTCTGACGACGCTTCAGAGGACGGCGACCAGACCTATGTTCGCTTTGGTCTGAAAGGCGAAACGCAGATTACTTCCGAGTTAACCGGCTACGGTCAGTGGGAATACAACATTCAGGCGAACACTAGCGAAAAAGAAGGTGCGAATTCCTGGACCCGTCTCGGCTTTGCCGGCCTGAAGTTTGCCGACTGCGGGTCGCTGGACTATGGCCGTAACTACGGCGTGGTCTACGACATTGAATCCTGGACCGATATGCTGCCGGAATTCGGCGGCGATACCTACACCCAGACCGACGTTTACATGACCGGCCGTACTAACGGCGTGGCCACCTACCGTAACAGCGATTTCTTCGGCCTCGTCGACGGCCTGCATTTCGCCCTGCAGTATCAGGGTAATAATGAAAACGCCGGTTCTGGCGAAGGCACTAATAACGGTGGGAAACGTAAGCTGGCGCGGGAAAATGGCGACGGTTTTGGTATCTCCAGCTACTATGATCTCGATATGGGCATCAGCTTCGGGGCAGCGTATTCGTCTTCTGACCGTACCCATAACCAGCTGGCGGCCGCGCGTAGCAGCCAGCGTTATGCCAACGGCGATAAAGCCGATGCCTGGACCGTCGGCGCGAAATATGACGCCAATAACATCTATCTGGCCGCCATGTATGCTGAGACCCGCAACATGACCTTCTATGGCAACGATAGTTTTGGCGGAATTGCCAACAAAACGCAGAACTTCGAAGTGGTCGCGCAGTATCAGTTCGACGACTTTAATTTACCGCTGCGTCCGTCCGTGGCCTATCTGCAGTCGAAGGGTAAAGATCTCTACGCCTATTCTCGCTACGGCGACAAGGATCTGGTCAAGTATGTCGACGTGGGCATGACCTACTACTTCAACAAAAATATGTCCACCTATGTGGATTATAAAATCAACCTGCTGGATGAAGATGACCGCTTCTACAAAAACAGCGGTATCGCGACCGATGATATCGTCGCCCTCGGCCTGGTCTATCAGTTCTGATCCCCGTCAAAGCCCGCGTTCAGCGGGCTTTTTTATGTTCCCGCTCCGTTGAGATCACTCTTTTCGACATTGCCGCTTTCCAGGCGTACCTTCCCTCTTTATGATGCGTTTAAGCTCGTTCGGGCTAAAAGCGGCGATAAGGTGCCAAAAGGATAAAGCGCGCTACCGCGACTCTACGCTGAAACCAGGACGATGATGATGGTGATACCCCAGCGCAGGCGTTATACCTGAAGCTAACGGTGTTATTGAAGGGAAGGTTAGAGAAAGAAAAGTGGCGGAGAGAGGGGGATTTGAACCCCCGGTAGAGTTGCCCCTACTCCGGTTTTCGAGACCGGTCCGTTCAGCCGCTCCGGCATCTCTCCGCTGTGATGGTTGCTATAATGCCAGGATCTTTGGCATTTTAATAGCTCCCGTTTCGGTAATTGTGTTCAAGTGACGACTTTGCGAGCAATATGATGTTTAAATGGCCCTGGAAAGCAGATGATGAGTCCGGCAACGCAGAGATGCCCTGGGAGCAAGCGCTTGCCATTCCGGTTTTAGCCCATCTTTCGTCCACTGAGCAGCACAAGCTCACGCAGATGGCTGCCCGTTTTTTACAGCAAAAGCGGCTGGTGGCATTGCAGGGGCTGGAACTGACCCCGCTGCATCAGGCGCGCATTGCTATGCTCTTTTGTCTGCCGGTGCTTGAGCTGGGCATTGAGTGGCTGGATGGCTTCCATGAAGTGCTGATCTACCCTGCCCCTTTCATCGTCGATGATGAATGGGAGGATGATATTGGTCTGGTCCACAACCAGCGGGTGGTACAGTCGGGACAAAGCTGGCAACAGGGTCCTGTAGTGCTGAACTGGCTGGATATTCAAGACTCTTTTGATGCGTCAGGCTTTAACCTTGTGGTGCATGAAGTGGCGCATAAGCTTGATACGCGGAACGGCGACCGGGCCAGCGGCGTCCCGCTTATCCCGTTGCGTGAAGTTGCCGGCTGGGAGCACGATCTCCACGCCGCGATGAACAACATTCAGGATGAGATCGATCTGGTAGGCGAAAGCGCCGCCAGTATTGACGCCTATGCCGCCACCGATCCCGCAGAGTGCTTTGCTGTCCTCTCGGAATATTTTTTCAGTGCGCCTGAACTGTTCGCGCCTCGCTTCCCGGCCCTGTGGCAGCGTTTTTGCCACTTTTACCGCCAGGATCCGCTGGCGCGTAGACGTGAGAATGGCCTGCAGGACGAAGGCGATCGGCGCATTGTTCACTAAAACAACGTGTTGAGCTAAATTTAGCCATTTGAATCAGCAGGTTAATTTTAGTGTTGACACAAAAATGCGAGGCCAGTAGTATGCGCCTCGTTCACACGATTCCTCTGTAGTTCAGTCGGTAGAACGGCGGACTGTTAATCCGTATGTCACTGGTTCGAGTCCAGTCAGAGGAGCCAAATTTAAAAATCCCGCTCAGGGAAACCTGAGCGGGATTTTTGCTTTCCGTGATCCTCTCCGCTCCCCAAGCATGCAATCTTATCCTGGTGTAGGTGCTATTTTCTTGCTATCAGGCAAGCTGAACGGCCGTGAGCCCCACGCTCCCGCAAAGGCTTAAATAAAGGCGGTTTAACCGTGCCGGACCATACCTGGGTGTAAGGCAATAATGCGCGGTTCCAAAAAAGATCGGCAACACCGCCGCTTCTGACATCTCTCCGCCAGCGGGTATAAGCAGCATCGTACCGTAGGTACCGTCCAAGGTTCCGTATGTGATCCCCGCAGGTGAAAATCAGCGATGCTGCTCCCAACCTTATGGCTACAGACTTTCGATCCGGCGGTAACCGCTGGGTCTGCCGCTGCGTAGCAGACATGGAGGATGCTGAAAACAGCCTGTCCAGTGCGGCGATGACGCCCAGGGGACGGCTACGGGTGGATGTACCGAGTCCGCTGGCCCGCCTTATTCTGGTGCCGGCGCTACCGGCTTTCCACGCCCGCTACCCTGATATCCAGATCGACATGGGTGTGAGCGACCGGGTAGTGGATCTGATCGGCGACAACGTGGATTGCGTTCTGCGCGGTGGTCAAATCACCGACCAGTCCCTAATCGCACGCCATGTCGGCGATTTGCAAATCGGCGTCTACGTCGCCCCCAGCTATGTGGAACGCCTTGGCGCTCCCGCACACCCGCGCGAGCTGCAAAATACTGACCATTGCATAGTGGGATTCTTGTCCTCACGCACCAGTAAGATTGATCCTTTGGTACTGTGCAGTGAGAATGAACGTATTGAAATCACGGGCAACTACGTACTTGCCGTGGATGATGGCAATGCTTACCACGAAGCTGGGTTAGTTGGCTTAGGCGTGATTGCGCTGCCCAACTATATGGCGGCAGCGCATCAGGCCGTTGGCGCTTTGATTCCATTATTTACACAATGGCGGATTAGCCCAATGCCTCTGTACCTGGCGTTTCCACCGAACCGCCATGTCAACGCCAAGCTGCGCGTTTTTATTGACTGGATCGTTGAAGTGATGCTGCAGCATGTCCCCATTGCCAACAATCAGTGACGCCATCCCCTGATTCGCTTATCAGCGGCGATGGGGTTCAGCGGTAGTGACTGTGGTCAGGCGTGTTTTGACAATAGGGATTCAGCAGAACTCATCCGTCTTATATTCTGGATAATGGCTATCATAAAGGGGATCTTCGCTTTCATGGACAATGGCAGCCAAAAAAAAGATCCTCAGTAACAATATTAAGTCCATAGATATATTTGCAGACTTTATCATCCCCTCCTGAGCATCTCCTGGCGCCCTCATTAAAACGCCATCACAGCCACTGTTGATAAGTTAAGGATCGGTTTCCCGATCCTTATTCCCAACAACGTTGAATGCATCGTCAGCAAAAGAGCCTTCTTACAATAGCCGTTAATCAGACTAAACGACCCGCTACAAACTTCCCTGCGCCGCTGTGGCGCTGATATTCACCGGCATGCCGGAGCGGCGCTGCAGGGTCTGCTCGACCTGGGCAGGGCTCACTCCCGGCCCCTGGGTAAAGTCGCGCAGCGCCGAGGTCATCGGCAAGGGGACTTTTCTGTCGGATTCAAACTCCGCGCGGTTGCGCGACAGCGGCTCGTGCACCTCCAGCCAGTGACTGCCGTCCGGCTCCACGCTGTACTTCACCGGCTGATCGATCAGCTGAACCCGCGTCCCAACCGGCACGTTATCAAACAGGAATTTAATATCGTCATTGCGCAGGCGGATGCATCCCTGGCTGACGCGCAGCCCGATACCAAAGTTGGCATTGGTGCCGTGGATGGCGTAGAGCCTGCCGATGTAGATCGCATACAGCCCCATCGGATTATCGGGCCCGGGGGGCACCATCGCCGGCAGCGTTTTGCCCTCTTTCGCATACTCGCGGCGGGTATTGGCGGTTGGCACCCAGGTGGGGCCTTCCTGCTTACGCTCTACTGCCGTCACCCAGTTACGCGGCGTTTCGCGTCCGGCCTGGCCAATGCCGATTGGCAGCACTTCGACGCTGTTGCCCAGCGGCGGGTAATAATAGAGACGCATCTCGGCGACGTTGATGACGATCCCCTCCCGCACGGTGTCGGGCAGGATCAGCTGTTGCGGAATAGTCAGCGTCGAACCGGAGCGTGGTAAATAGACATCGACCCCGGGGTTGGCTTCCAGCATATTGCTTAACCCCTGGCCGTACTGGGCGGCAAAACTTTCCAGCGGCTGGGTGTTATTGTCCGGAACGGCAATGGTAAATGCGCTGCCCACCAAACGGCTCCCCTCCGGCGGCAGCGGATAGCTGACGGCCAGCGCGCCGTGGCTGGCAAGCAGCATCAGCGCCGTACAGAGTAATTTCACACGCCGCATCGTCATTTTCCCTTCCTCAGTCGCGACTCACGTGTGTGAATTATAGCGTTATTTCCACTCCCCGACCCGCTGGCCAGCATTTCCTTAAATCTGATAGTCGATTGCGACCTCTTCCGGCTCCATCGCCTGACGCTTAATCTCATCCAGCGACAGTCCTGCATTGCACAATTCGATAAAGCGCCAAACGTAATTCCGCTGCAGCTGGCCCCGCTTCAGTCCCAACCACACGGTATTGGCATCGAACAGATGGCGGGTATCAAGACGCGTAAAGGTGTCCGCTTCCCGGGCATCACCGGACTGCTCGGCGACCAGCCCGACGCCCAGCCCCAGCTCCACGTAGGTCTTGATCACATCGGAATCCTGCGCGCTCAGCACGATATCCGGCATCAACCCCTTGCGGTTGAACGCCTCATCAATGCGCGAACGGCCAGTGATCCCCTGGCGGTAGGTGATTAACGGCCAGCGGGCGATCGCCTCCAGCGTCAGGGGAGAAACCTGCGTCAAAGGATGATCCTTAGGCACCAGCAGGCTGTGATGCCAGCGGAACCAGGGGAAAGCCGCCAGCGTCGGATCGTTGCTCAGGCGCTCGCTGGCGATGCCGATATCCGCTCCGCCGTTATGCAGCAGCGCTTCGATTTCCTGCGGGGTACCCTGCACCAGCTCGACGCGAACATCTGAGAACAGCTCGCGGAAAGCTTTAATGACCGGCGGCAGGCTGTAGCGCGCCTGAGTATGGGTGGTGGCGATAGTTAAGACGCCTGACGCATCGTTAGTGAAGAGATCCGCCAGCCGCCGAACGTTACTGGCTTCATTGAGGATCCGCTCGGCAATCGATAACAGCGCTTTACCCGGCTCGGTCATGCCTAACAGGCGTTTGCCGCGGCGGATAAAGATCTCAATCCCCAGCTCCTCTTCCAGTTCCCGGATATGGCGACTGACGCCTGACTGCGAGGTATAGAGCATATTCGCGACTTCCGTCAGGTTGTAATCCTGACGGGCCGCCTCACGGATAATTTTCAGCTGCTGGAAGTTCACCCTTTCCTCCGGGCCAATGGACTTAACGTATCTGCTATTGTTAAAGTCTGTTGTCCCAGGTAACAAATAATAAAAACCAGCAACTTATTCCTTAAGAGAATATACCCTAACTGACCAGCTGCAGTTCACGGTTTTCCAGCGATGGGCGGCTCACCAGAGACAGCAGGATCTCTTTCACCGCCTGCGCCTGCGGCGACAGACTGCCGCGAGCCGACATGTTCAGCGACAGCGACAGGCTCATTGAAGGCGTGCTGATCCGCGCCATCCAGCCGTTCGCCGCCCCGCACAGGGAACGGGCAGCGGATTCCGGTAACACCGTCGCCCCCATGCCGCTGGCGATGGCCGCGGTCAGGGTGGTAATGGATTCGATCTCGCCGATAATTTTCGCCGACAGACGACGCAGGGTGAATGCCTCGGTGACCCGCGCCCGCACTGCGCTGTAATCGCGCGGCAGGAACAGGTTCATCTCCGCCACCGCCGTGAGATCCACGCTCTGCCCCGGGCAGTCGCGGGTGCCGACCAGGTAAAGGTCTTCTTTCAGCAGCGGCTGGCTGACGATGCCTGCCACCGGCGAACGCTCATAGAGCACCGCCATATCCAGCTGGCCCGCCAGCAGCTTGTCATTCAGCGCTGTGCCGCTGCTCTCCTGCAGATAGACCATCACCTCGGGCAACTCATTGCGTACCGTTTGCAGCAACGGCATGGTAATGGCGGAGGCCGCGGTGCCCGGCGCCAGGCCGATCGACACCTGACCACGCAGCGTCTGGCCGACGTTATTGACCGCCAGCTGCGCCTGCTCGCACTGGCGCAGGATAGTGCGCGCATGGGTGTAGAGAATTTTACCGGCTTCCGTTGGCGTGACCCCTCGCTTGGTGCGTATCAGCAACTGCTGGTCCATTTCACCTTCCAGGGTCGCGACCTGTTGGCTAAGGGCCGGTTGGGCGATATGCAAGACTTCAGCGGCCTGGGTCAGACTGCCGATATCGACGATTTTCACAAAATATTTCAGTCGTCTTAAGTTCATTTTGCCTCCTGTAAGGAACGCCAGCGTCAACGCTGGGAGTATGATGCACTGGCTTTTGCAATTTGCTTGCCAGCTTTGCATTTCCTCGGCTGTCGCCCGCCGCAGGCAGTGTTATAAGGGATAGTGATAGCAATTCGGTTTTTATTTGCCCGGTAAGCAGATTGTGGTATGCCCCATTAGGGGTACATTCGCACTACAACGGTGCAACATGGTGAAAAAAACAGCGCATGGATGGCGATTGCTGAAATTGTCAGCAGTCGAACGCAATTCTTTGAATCAGGCTTTGACAAGGCCGGATGGCATCGTTAATATGCGCCCCGTTCACACGATTCCTCTGTAGTTCAGTCGGTAGAACGGCGGACTGTTAATCCGTATGTCACTGGTTCGAGTCCAGTCAGAGGAGCCAAATTTAAAAAGCCTGCTTTCGAGCAGGCTTTTTGCTTTTCAGCGCCGGTACTTCTGCCGGAAGGCGAATGGCCACCCTCCGGCGATTGCGGCTTTAGCGTAAACTCTCTTCCTTAAGATCTATCTCCCGCAGCACCTCATAAAAAGTGATATCGCTGATGTTATGGGCGCGGCGCAGCCGGAACAGTTCCTGACGCTGGGCGATAATGACCTCTCGTTGCATATATTTCTCCAGCCTGGCGCGCTTAGCCAGCTCCAGCCCGACATCCTGCCCCTCGTCATTGTCGTTATAGTGAAGCCGCCGCTGATAGGTTTCGAGCAGCATATTGCCGGCATCGGCCCGCAGGGCCTGCTCACTGGGATCCTCCACCGGCTCGTCCAGTAGCGCGTTAAGACGGTTAATGGCCACCTCGGTCATCACGGCGCCAATGTCGTCCTTACCGGTGTCATGCGGTAGATCATCGGCAAGATAACGGGTCATAAACGGCAGACCGATAGCCGCCACCACCAGCGACATCAGGATCACTGCCATCGAAAGAAAGATCAGTAGTTCACGGCCCGGGAACGGCGAACCATCTGCCAGCACCACCGGCAGCGTCAGAATACCGGCGAGGGTCACAGAGCCCTTCACTCCCGCCAGCGCCATGACGGCGAGGATACTGAAGCGTGGACGGACGGTGATGGCCTTGCCTCGACGTTTGCGGCGAAAAATTGTCAGCTTCATCGACAGCCATACCCAGGCGAAGCGCATCAGACCGAGCGCCAGGGTGATGGCCACGGCGTACAGCAGCAGATACCAGGGCGAAGAGACGCCGGCCTGGCTGGCTACCGCCGGCAGCGTCCTGAGCATGCGCGGCAGCTGCTCGCCCAGCATCAGAAAGATCATCCCGTTGAGGGTGGTCTGCAGCATGGACCATACCGCGCTGCTTTTCATGCGCGTCGCCGGAAGCCGGGGCCCCGACAGCTGCTCATAATGCATCGCAATGCCGGCGGCGACGGCGGCAAGAATGCCCGAGACATGGAACGCCTCGGCCAGCAGGTAGGCGGCGAAAGGGATAAGCAGGCTGATCAGGATCTGGATGGCTGGCTCCTCGCGGGTGCGCCGAACCAGAAAGTTATTACATTTGCCGGTGACCCACACCACCACGAGGCCACTGAGGATGCCCCCGAAGGCCATCAGGAAAAATTTCACCACCGCGTCTCCCGGGGAGAAGCTGCCGGTCAGCACCGCGGCGATGGCGAAGTTAAAGGCGACGAGGCCTGAAGCATCGTTTAACAACGACTCCCCTTCGAGAATATGCGCCATCCTTGAGGGAAGCGGCGAGCTGGCGGTCATTGCCGATACCGCCACCGGATCGGTAGGCGACAGAATAGCCGCGAGGGCGAACCCTGCCGCCACGGTGATAGCCGGGATCAGCCAGTGAATAAACAGGCCAATACCGAGAATAGTCACCATCACCAGGCCTATCGCCAGCGATAAAATCGGCTTCATATCGCGGAAAAAAGCGTCTTTGGGGATGCGCCAGCCATCGAGGAACAGCAGCGGCGGGATAAACAGCAGTAAAAAAATATGCGGGTCAAAATCGACCTGAAAGCCACTGGCGGCCAGCGCGGCGCCCGCGGCGATTTGGATCAGCGGTAGCGGCACTTTAACGGGCAGAAGATGGGACAGGAACACGGTCACCACGATGGCCATGATAAAGACCAGCACGATAGCAATTAGCGACATTCATCCCCTCCTCTGACGGCAATATTCATTCTGTACATCAGACTGTTAATCCTTTTTCGCAGGTGTTGTTTCGGTAACAGATTATTTACCCAGTCACCGATAATTAAAGACAGACGTCATTGTCTGCCGGCGATAATATTTAAACTGAGGTGGCAACCGGTGCCGGATCAGGGGTGACAATGTCTTTTATCAAGCCGCGTTTGTCAATCCGCTATCGTCTGCAAATCATCGCCGGCCGGCATTCCGGGGAGAAGTCCTCACGGGACTGTCGACCGGGTACTTCGCAAATTAGCCTCTTCACATGGACAAAACCACTCAACCGCTCCAGCCCCCCGCTGTTTATATATTCCCAATATTATTAATTCGTATTATGCATTGTGAATATGGATATTAATGACCAGTCTAATATACCCGACAGCGTTATATTTCGTGCCCCCGCCGGCAGTGCGAACCACGTATTTGCGATAAATAATTCTTAACGTCCCCCAGCCCAGAATGATTCGTCAACCAGCCTTACGCTGCGCGCAATGCTTGCCCTACCCCTGAATTGGGCGTACCCTGACCAACAATTAAACCACACGGTCTAAATCATGAATCCCGATACCTCCGCCGTCCTGAAGCCCCGCCGCGGCCGTCCACCCAAGGTCGATCGCCAGTTTGACGATACGCGTCAGGCGCTGATTCGCTCAGGCCTTGAAGTGCTGACCGAAACGGGCTATCTCGCGGCGGGTATTGATGCGGTGATCAAGAATATCGCCGTGCCAAAGGGGTCGTTTTATCATTGCTTTAAAAGCAAAGAGGCCTTTGGCCTCGCCGTGCTTGCCGCCTATGGCGACTTCTTTGCGCATAAATTAGATAAATTCCTGCTGGACGACGCCGTGCCGCCGCTGGAACGGATGGCGGCCTTTGTGCGTCATGCCAGTCAGGGAATGGAGAAATTCCAGTTTCGCCGCGGCTGCCTGGTGGGCAACCTGCTGCAGGAAGCCCCGTTGTTACCCGAGACGTTTCCCCAACGGTTGATGGCTATCCTGGCGGCATGGGAGTCGCGCGTGGCGCGCTGCCTGCGCGAAGCGCAGGCAGCCGGGGCCATCGCCAGCGACGCCTCACCGCAGGCGCTGGCCCAGGTGTTCTGGATCGGCTGGGAAGGCGCGGTGATGCGCGCCAGGCTGGTCCAGTCTGCCGCACCGCTTAACCAGTACTGGGATTTTTTTGCGCACAGTATGACAACAAAAACACCTGCACAGGACGGCGCTAGCGCCGATAACCCCCTTCCGACGAGGAATACTCTGTCATGAAAGCATTAGTTCTGGACCAGATCGACAACCGCACCGTCGCCACCGTCAAAGATATCGACCTGCCCGCTCTTGCCGAAGGCGACGTCCGGGTCGCCATCGACTGGTCGAGTCTCAATTATAAAGACGCCCTGGCGATCACCGGCAAAGGCAAAATTATCCGTCAGTTTCCGATGGTGCCGGGCATTGATTTTGCCGGTCAGGTGAAAGAAAGCCGCGATCCGCGCTTTGTTCCCGGCCAGGCCGTGATCCTCACCGGCTGGGGCGTGGGCGAAAACCACTGGGGTGGCCTGGCCACCGAAGCCTGCGTTAAAGGCGACTGGCTGGTTGCTCTGCCGGAGACGCTCAGCGCGCGCCAGGCAATGATCATTGGCACCGCCGGCTTTACCGCGATGCTATGCGTTGATGCTCTCGTTAGTGCGGGTGTCACCCCTGATAGCGGGGATATCCTGGTCACCGGCGCCAGCGGCGGGGTCGGCAGCACCGCCGTGGTGTTGCTGAAAGCCCTTGGCTACCGGGTGACGGCCGTATCGGGCCGGGAATCGACACACGATTACCTTCGCCAGCTGGGCGCCGATACGATCCTGCCGCGCAGCGACTTCGCGGAGACCCGTCCGCTGGAGAAACAACTGTGGGCGGGCGCGGTGGATACCGTTGGCGGCCCGGTGTTGGCCAAAGTGCTGGCGCAAACGCAATATCGCGGCTGCGTCGCCGCCTGCGGTCTGGCCGGGGGCTTCGATCTGCCGACCACCGTGATGCCGTTTATTCTGCGCAATGTGCGTCTGCAGGGGGTGGATTCGGTGATGGTGCCGACCGCTGAACGCGACGCTGTCTGGCAGCGTCTGGCCCAGCTTCTGCCGGAGAGCTACTACCAGCAGGCGGCCACAGAAATCACGCTGGAGCAGGCGCCAGCGTATGCCGCAGATTTCCTCAGCAATAATATTCATGGTCGGACGCTGGTCAATATCGGCCAGTAATCCTCTTCTCCCGGCGCCCGTGCGGCGCCGGATCCCGAGAGGGATCAAGGCATATCATTTCCTTCCCCACGGGATTATGATGACGCGAACGAATAGCTCTGCGAGTGGTAAAAAAGTAAATGGATGTCATAAGCATCATTATGGCGGCGGGCAAGTCGTCCGTTGACGTCGCGCTGTATACGCTGTTGCCGATCATGGTGATCATGCTGATCATCATGAAATACCTTGAGGTCCGCGGTATCCTCGATGTGATTGTTCGCTGGGTGGCCCCGCTGCTGAAGCCCTTCGGCTTAACCGGGATGAGCGCCTTCGCCCTGATCCAGATTAACTTTGTCAGCTTTGCCGCCCCGCTCGCCACGCTGTCGATTATGGATAAACGCGGCGTCTCGGACCGACAAATGGCCGCCACGCTGGCCATGGTGTTCGCCATGGGGCAAGGCAACGTCTTTTATCCTCTTACCCCTTTTGGTCTGCACTGGCTGGCCTCGATCGTTATCTCGGTGGTCGGCGGCCTGTGCGCGGCCGCCGTCGCCTGGCACGTCACCGGACGGCGCTTATCGGTCGCCGAGAACCCCCGCGCGGAAGCGCTGCCGAACGCCGAGCAGAACAGCCAGGGAATTCTGGCCGTGATTAATAGCGCCGGCTCCGACGCCATCCGCCTGGCGCTCGGCGCGGTGCCAATGCTGATCCTGTCGTTAACCATCGTCGGGCTGCTGCAGGGCGCCGGGGCTATCGACCTGCTGCAGCAGCTGCTGAAGCCGCTTCTCAGCTGGCTGCACATCCCGCAGAACTTTGTGCTGCCGGCGCTGGTGAAGTGCGTTGCCGGGGGCACCGCCTACTTTGGCGTCATTTCCGAGCTGATCCAGCAGGGCAAAGTCACCGTCGGCCAGGTCAACGCCTCGGCAGGTCTACTGATCCAGACCTTTGATCTTCCCGGTATCGGCATTTTTCTTGGCATCAGCTCACGGTTTGTCCGCCTGTTCCGCTTCGTGGCTCCCGCGGCGATCGTCGGTATCCTGCTGCGTACCGTTCTGCACCTGACCCTGTTTTAATGCCTCTGCTCTGGTCTGCGGCGAACAGGCCGCCACCGCCGCCTGTTCGCCGCAGGCGATGCGCTCATCGACGCGCGTCATCATCCATGGAAAGAATGGATTGGAGGTGACGCGCATTAACGTCTCCAGCCCCACGCTCAGCGTCCCGGTCTCTCCGCGCAGTGAAATGGTGCCCAGGCTAATGCCGTAGCGGTTCTTCTCGTCCGGCTCGCGACCATACAGCGAGTCGCTCAGGGGAAACGGCACCGCCACATGCGACAAAGAGTACATATCCGCCGGCCAGGCCAGGTGTAAAGGATAACGATGCTCTTCCCGTTCCTGGGCCAGCGTGGTCCGGGCGACGGTCTGCAGCGTGTGCGCCGTCGCGTTGGTCACCACCGTGGTGGTATAGGCCCGCGGCGCCGGGGGCAGCAGCGTATTCACCGCCGCATAGAGCGCAGGGCGAAACAGGACCCGGAGATCCGCCGCCTGGTTAATATCGAACACCACCAGCTCGCTGCCGTTATCCGGCAGATAGCGATACAGGGACTCCACCACCGCGCGGGTGCTGACCGTGGAATCCATCACCGACTGAAAGGTGAGGATCGGCGGCAGCGCTTTCAGCTCGCCCTGCCGGGCCGCGCGGATAATCTGCTGCTGCAGCGCCTGGCTCAATAACCACGATTGTCTCGCCGCCTTGACCGGAAAGGAGTTGTACTTGAACGGATTAAACTCAGGCGCCACATTCAGCCAGGCCGCGCGGGCGAACGCCGGGAAGACGGACGGTAGCCCGGCGAGGCCGGCGAAACGGGCAAACGCGGTCACGCCGATCATCGGCGACAGCAGAATGATCTGCTGCGGCTGGCGCAAGTGATTGTCTTCCAGGCTATCGAGGGCATACTTGAGCGCCAGCGCGCCGCCGTTAGAGTAGCCGACCAGATGCAGCGGCACGTCCGCCCCGGCAAGGCGGGTCGCTTCGCGTACCGCCAGACGCGTCGCCGCCAGCCAGGTCTCCCAGTCAACCGCCGTTAACGCCCCCGGCGCGGTGCCGTGTCCCGGCAAACGCGGCGCCACCGCCACATAACCCCGCTGCTGCCAGAGTTGCGCCAGATAGCGCACGCTGTAGGGCGAATCGGTCAGGCCATGGAGGAGCACCACGCTGCCGCGCGGCTTGCCCAGCGGCATCAGCACAAAAGAACGGTTCCAGTCCTGCTTAAACTGCCCCGGCCAGACCCGGCTGTGACGATAAAAGCGGTTGACCGGGGTTTTATCTTCCTCCGGCAAAGCCTCTGTCACCTCACGCTGGAGATCGGCGAAAATCGTCTTCTCCCGCGCCAGATACTGGGCAAAGGTCGCCTGGTCGATCTCTTCGGCCGACATCTCGTTGCCACTCCAGGTATGCCAGCGATGCAGGGCCGGGCCGCGCTGGGACTCATAGATCCGCCCGGCGAGAAAGACCACCAGCAGCGCCAGTACCGCAATGCTCCCTTTTTTCAGCAGTGAGCCGATAACGGCGCCCGACGTTCGCCAGTGTCGAAATAGATGCTTCATGACGCTCTCTCTTATATTTATTGCGTAGCCGGACTTATCAGCCCTCTTCCTGACAGGCTATTCTCACGGACTGCTTTTCAGCATAGTCATCGCTTCCTGCAAATTAAACCCGGCAGATCATTGCCCCCCGGCATAAAAAAACCTAGCGCACAGATCAACAATCGGTTGCGTATTTTTAAACACTGCATAAACCAAGGGGATAATCTTATTGTCAGATTTTTAAGAAACATGAATTATCGACGCACATGTCGCTATGAGAGGATAAAAAACAGATGGAGTGGTGGGTAAAAAAAGTACAGGACAACGCTTCGGCCAGCCTCTGCCGCGTCGTGCTTCAGAGCGGTGCGCTGGAGATGATCGCAGAGATTGAAGCCTGTCGCCTCCGCCTGCGGGAAGGGGATAAACTCACTCCGCTGGCCGATGCGCGCTATTGTCTGAATAATAATCCGACGCAAACTTTGAAGATTCGCAACGCCACTCATTATAGCAGCGAGCGTTGGACAAACGCCGGCAAATAACACGAGCCCGCTCCCTTTACTGGTTATGGTCTGAGTATCGTCGCATTTGACAGATAAATTCTCCTTCGCCCTTTTCCCGCTGTGACATACTATCGGGAATGTCAGCAGACCTGAAACAAGGAGCGAATCATGAATATCAAGGCCGCCAGTCTGACCCCGGAACAAGCGCTTGCCGAGCTGGAAGCGCGCTATGAAGCCTCGGTCACGGCGTTACGCAAAGCCATCGGCGACTATATCGACCATAATACGCTCCCCGATACCGAAGCCCGTGCGGAAGGTCTTTTTGTCTATCCGCAGCTGTCGGTCTCCTGGGACGGCGCCGATCATAAAGCCCTCAAAACGCGCGCCTGGGGACGTTTCACCCATGCCGGTTGCTATACCACCACCATTACGAATCCGAAACTGTTCCGCAACTATTTGCTGGAACAGCTGACCCTGCTGTACCAGGACTATGGCGCGCATATCAGCGTCGAGCTGTCACAGCATGAGATCCCCTATCCTTACGTGATAGATGGTTCCACCCTGACACTCGACCGCTCGATGAGCGCCGGTCTGACGCGCTATTTCCCTACCACCGAGCTGTCACAAATTGGCGATGAGACCGCGGATGGCCTGTTCCATCCCACCGAGTTCTATCCGCTGTCGCACTTTGACGCCCGCCGCGTCGATTTTTCGCTGGCGCGTCTGCGTCACTACACCGGCACGCCGGCGGAACACTTCCAGCCCTACGTGCTGTTCACCAACTATACCCGCTACGTGGATGAGTTCGTCAGCTGGGGCTGCAGCCAGATCCTCGATCCCGACAGCCCCTATATCGCTCTCTCCTGCGCCGGCGGGATCTGGATCACCGCCGAGACCGAAGCGCCGGAACAGGCCATTTCCGATCTGGCGTGGAAGAAGCACCAGATGCCGGCCTGGCATCTGATCACCCACGACGGCAAAGGGATCACCCTGATTAACATTGGCGTCGGCCCGGCTAACGCCAAAACCATCTGCGATCATCTCGCGGTACTGCGGCCGGACGTCTGGTTAATGATCGGCCACTGCGGCGGCCTGCGCGAAAGCCAAGCCATCGGCGACTATGTGCTGGCCCACGCCTATCTGCGTGACGATCATGTACTGGATGCGGTGCTGCCGCCAGATATTCCGATCCCCAGCATTGCCGAAGTGCAGCGCGCCCTCTACGACGCCACCAAGCAGGTGAGCGGGATGCCCGGCGAAGAGGTTAAGCAGCGGCTGCGTACCGGGACGGTGGTCACCACCGACGACCGTAACTGGGAGCTGCGCTATTCCGCTTCGGCGCTGCGCTTTAATCTCAGCCGGGCGGTAGCTATCGATATGGAGAGCGCGACCATCGCCGCCCAGGGCTATCGCTTCCGCGTCCCCTACGGCACGCTGCTCTGCGTCTCGGACAAGCCGCTGCACGGTGAGATCAAGCTCCCCGGCCAGGCTAACCGCTTTTACGAGGGCGCTATCTCCGAGCATCTGCAGATAGGCATCCGGGCGATTGACCTGCTGCGCGCCGAGGGAGATCACATGCACTCGCGTAAGCTGCGCACCTTCAACGAGCCGCCGTTCCGTTAATCGTCGATGACGTGGGAATCGTGAGATAAACGCTGACGTTACCCGCTGGGGAGCGTCAGCGTCCGGATAAGCGAAACAAACGACCCGGCGGTGTTTGTCCACGGAAGAAAGGCGGTAGACAGAAAAGCAAGAAGCCTGCTCGAAAGCAGGCTTCTTAAATTTGGCTCCTCTGACTGGACTCGAACCAGTGACATACGGATTAACAGTCCGCCGTTCTACCGACTGAACTACAGAGGAATCGTGTGAACGGGGCGCATATTATCGATGACGCCCGGCGCTGTCAAAGCCTGTTTTCAATAAAATGAATCGTTTGCCGAATTATTCTTCACTTTGCGCAAAAAATGGCGATTAGCCTCGCAAACGGCTCAGCTTTCCTCCGATGAAGCCTTCACGCGCGGATATTTCCACAGCCAGCGGCCGCTCACCATGCGGAAATAAAACAGCACGCCGCGCACCGCCCAGTCGAGCACCATCCCTAACCAGACGCCAATCACCCCCATCCCCAGCACGATGCCCAGGGTATAGCCCGCCACCACCCGGCAGCCCCACATGCCGAGCATCGACACCCACATAGTGTAGCGTACGTCACGGGCGCCTTTAAAAGCACAGGGTAAAGTCCACGACAGCGACCAGATCGGCATAAACAGGGCGTTGAGCCACAGCAGCTGTTTAACCACTTCTTTTACATCTTCTTCATGGGTGTAGAACGAGGCGATAAAGCCGGCGAAGGGGGCGCTGCCCCAGGCGATCAGCGTCAGAATGATCGTCGACAGCCAAAATACGTGCCAGGCCTGGAATTCAGCCTGACCAATCTGCCCTTTTCCCAGCCGCTTGCCGGTAATGATCGTCGAGGCGGAGCCGAGGGCGTTGCCCGGCAGGTTAATTAGCGAGGCCACCGAAAAGGCGATAAAGTTGCCGGCGATAACGTTGGTGCCCATCCCGGCGACAAACATCTGGGTCAGCAGCTTGCCGCCATTGAACAGGACCGATTCGATACTGGCCGGAATGCCGATCCCCATCACCTCCCAGATAATGGCGAAGTTAAAGGGTTTGAAGTAGCCCTTCAGCGACAGCCGCAGCGCCGGATTGAGGCCCACCATCAGCACCCAGATCGTGGCTATCGCGCCAATATAGCGGGCAATGGTCAGCCCAAGCCCGGCGCCGACAAACCCCAGCCCCGGCCAGGAGAAGATGCCGTAGATGAGCACGCTGCTGATCAAGATATTGAGGATGTTCATCCCGCCGTTAATCAGCAGCGGGATTTTGGTGGTGCCGGCGCCGCGCAGCGCCCCGCTGCCGATCAGCGCAATCGCCGCTGCCGGGTAGCTCAGCGCCGTCAGTTCCAGATAGGTCAGCGCCAGGTCCTTGACCTGGGCGGTGGCATCGCCGGCGACAAAATCAATAATCTCCTGGCCAAAGGCATGGATCACCCCCGCCAGCAAAATGGAAAACAGGGTCATAATGGCCAGCGACTGGCGCGCGGCCGCCCTCGCCCGCCGCCGATCGCGCTTGCCGAGGCTAAAGGCCACCACCACCGTGGTGCCCAGGTCGATGGCGGCAAAGAAGGACATGATGACCATGTTAAAGCTATCGGCCAGCCCCACACCGGCCATGGCCTCTTTTCCCAGCCAGCTGACAAGGAAGGTGCTCAACACCCCCATCAGCAGCACACAGGCATTTTCCAGCAGAATGGGCACAGCGAGAGGGCTGATTTCGCGCCAGTACAGCACACGATAACGCTGACGTTTTTTAAACCAGGATGTCCGTTCGACAGCCTGGCGTACGGCGGAGGTGACGTTCAAGAGAGACCTTAGTGAGAGATGTTGAAACAACATTTCAAATGATGATTGAGAAATGGATATCCTGCAAAGTATTTTCCGTAATAATTGTCGGAAATGACAACAAATTGTCGATGGAAGCGGCAGTTGCACCTGAACAGGCGAATTGATGTTTGACAAAAGTTTTTTCGCCGCTAAGATACGACTCCACACGATTCCTCTGTAGTTCAGTCGGTAGAACGGCGGACTGTTAATCCGTATGTCACTGGTTCGAGTCCAGTCAGAGGAGCCAATTTGCTGTTTTCATGCATCCTTGCGAATCATTATATGATGTTGGTTCAACAGGTTAGCGTGAAAACTCTTCCCGGTGCATTTTGATTTTACCCTCCGCATCGGGAAAAATTGGTGGTCAAATCTGGGGTCAGGTTAGTTCGATAATGGAGCGACCCCCATATGTCCCTTACCGACGCGAAAATCCGCACTCTCAAGCCTTCTGATAAACCCTTTAAAGTCTCCGATTCCCACGGTCTGTATCTGCTGGTCAAGCCGGGTGGCTCACGTCACTGGTATCTCAAGTACCGTATTAACGGTAAAGAATCGCGCATTGCGCTGGGTGCCTATCCTGCCGTCTCCCTCTCTGATGCGCGACAGCAGCGTGAAGGTGTCCGTAAAATGCTGGCGCTGAATATCAACCCGGTACAGCAGCGGGCTGCTGAACGTGGCTCACGAACACCGGATAAAGTTTTTAAAAACGTGGCGCTGGCGTGGCATAAAAGTAACCGAAAATGGTCGCAGAACACCGCTGACCGTCTGCTTGCCAGCATGAACAATCACATCTTTCCGGTCATTGGCAACCTGCCTGTATCAGAACTTAAACCCCGTCATTTCATTGACCTGCTGAAAAGGATCGAGGAAAAAGGTCTGCTGGAAGTTGCGTCCCGCACGCGGCAGCACCTGAGTAACATAATGCGCCATGCGGTTCATCAGGGGTTAATCGATACGAACCCGGCAGCAAATCTTGGCGGCGTGACCACACCTCCTGTCAGACGGCACTATCCTGCCCTGCCACTGGAGCGGCTGCCTGAACTGCTTGAACGTATTGAGGCATATCATCAGGGCCGTGAACTGACGCGGTTGGCCGTCCTGCTGATGCTGCATGTGTTCATTCGCTCCAGTGAACTGCGTTTCGCCCGCTGGTCAGAGATTGATTTCACAAACCGAGTCTGGACGATACCCGCGACGCGAGAACCCATTATTGGCGTGCGTTATTCCGGCCGCGGGGCAAAAATGCGAATGCCGCATATCGTCCCCCTCTCAGAACAGTCCATCGCCATTCTGAAACAGATTAAGGATATCACCGGTAATAATGAACTGATCTTCCCCGGCGACCATAACCCGTATAAGCCAATGTGTGAAAACACGGTCAATAAGGCACTGCGGGTGATGGGCTACGACACGAAAAAGGATATCTGTGGCCACGGCTTTCGGGCGATGGCATGCAGTGCGCTGATGGAATCGGGTTTATGGGCAAAGGATGCAGTAGAACGCCAGATGAGTCATCAGGAGCGCAATACCGTGCGCATGGCTTATATTCACAAGGCAGAACACTTGGAAGCCCGCAAGGCGATGATGCAGTGGTGGTCGGACTATCTGGATATATGCAGAAAAGCATATGTGTCGCCTTATATGATGGTTCAGGAGAACCGCTGAATTGTTAGTATAACGAAGCCGTCTCCGCTTAGGTGGGGACGGCTTTATTTATCAGTAATACAAAAATGCCAGTGAGCTTTTTCTCCTGAACCTCCGTTATTTCTCATGTTATAAATTTGTAACAAATATTTTTTAAACTGTCCTGTATTGCCACGCAAATCTATGGAAATTACAGGAAAACGATATGAGCAGCCCCCTTAAATCGGTGTTTAAAAAGGAGCACAGCGATGAGATCAGTAACCACAGCGTGAACCCCGTCTTTTCTGAGGTAGTCAGCGCTTTTATGTCCCGTCGCCGCTTTCTGCAAATGGGAATGGTGGCGGGCGCTGCCGTCTCCTTTCCTTATCTAGTCAAGCCAGAAAACGCCTTCGCGGCGAAGGCAAATCCCTCAGCATTATCTAAAGCGGTGTCACTGGGCTTCACCAGCATTCCCGTTTCGACAGCAGACACTGTCACCGTGCCGGAAGGCTATATAGCCCGTCCGTTTTATCGCTGGGGCGATGCTGTGGGCATAAAGGGTAATCTGCCGGAATTTAAATTCGACGCTAGCAACACCACCGACGAACAGGCGGCGCAGGCCGGTATGCACCATGACGGCATGGCCTGGTTTAGCCTGCCGCAGGGCAAAGAGAACCCGGCACACGGTCTGCTGGCGCTCAACCATGAGTACATTGATAACGGCATGCTGTTTAAAGACGGTACCGCCAACTGGGATCTTGATAAGGCCCGTAAGGGTCAGAATGCGATGGGTATATCAGTTATCGAGGTGAAAAAAGATAACGTGGGCTGGCAGGTAGTCCGTCCCTCCAGCTTTGCTCGTCGCATTACCGTTAATACACCAATGCAACTGAGCGGTCCGGCGCGTCATCAGGCGTTGATGAAAACCGCCGCCGATCCGCAAGGCGAAGTGGTACTGGGCACCATGCAAAACTGCGCCAATGGTAAAACCCCGTGGGGGACGTACCTGACCTGTGAAGAGAACTGGTCGGATATTTTTGTTAAAAAAGCGCCGCGTAACGTGCTGGAGAAGCGCTACGGCATTAGCGATAGCGATGAATCCTACCGCTGGAACGAGGTTGACGAACGTTTCAGCGTCGATAAAACGCCCAACGAGCCGAACCGCTTTGGCTGGGTGGTGGAGATTGACCCCTACGATCCGACCTCCACACCGCGCAAACATACCGCATTAGGTCGCTTTAAGCATGAAGGTGCCGCCGTGACGCTGGCGGGGGATAATCGCGTTGTGGTCTATATGGGCGACGATCAGAAATTTGAATACATCTATAAATTCATCTCCGAGAACAAATATGACCCTGGCGATCGCAAGGCAAATATGCAGTTGCTGGAGTCAGGCACGCTCTATGTCGCCAGATTCAATGACGACGGTTCCGGCGACTGGCTGCCGCTAATCTTCGGTGAAAATGGCCTTGATCAAAGCAAGGGTTTCGACAATCAGGGCGATCTGCTGATCAAAACGCGCCTTGCTGCCGATACGGTGGGCGCAACAAAAATGGATCGCCCGGAATGGATAGCCGTTGATACCCATGCGAAAGGCAGCGTGTATTGCACGCTCACCAACAATTCCGATCGCGGTAAAGAGGGCAAAGCCCCGGTTGACGCAGCCAACCCGCGCGCCAACAACCAGTTCGGCCATATCATGCACTGGCGCGAAGAGAGGGCAGACCCCGCCTCAGCGAAATTTACGTGGAATATTCTGGTGCTCGCCGGGCGTACTGACAGTGACGATCCTAAAGCGAAAGGCTCCATGCAGGGGGCAGAATTCGGCAGCCCTGATGGGCTCTCCTTCGATCACCGCGGCGTGCTGTGGATCCAGACTGATGTTTCCTCCAGTACGATTAATAAAAAGGCGTATGAAGGGATGGGGAATAACCAGATGATAGCGACCCTGCCCGGCACCAATGAGTATCGCCGCTTTTTGACCGGGCCACGCGGGTGTGAAATTACCGGTATCGCCTTTACGCCGGACAACCGTACGCTGTTTATTAATATCCAGCATCCCGGCGAAGGCGGCGACGACATTACCGATCCGAGCAACCCTCGGGCTATCTCCAACTGGCCAGATTCAAGATCAGACGGACGACCACGTTCTTCAACAGTCGTTATCACTAAATCGAATGGCGGGATAATCGGTACCTGATGCATCTGGTGCCCTTTTGGGCACCATTTTTTATGGCAACAGCTTGATCCTCCCAACATTCCCTAGGTATCAAATATTTAATCTCGCTGTTATCTGAAGGAATTAACCTTAGCCTTTTATGTTTTCTCTTACTCGCTGAAACGATTATCAATTTTAACGCTACCTTAAGCCTGGCTTCGTACATGCACGTTCCATATCAAAAAATCGATTAAACGTTTACATTACATTTGTTATGTTATAACGTTACAAAAAGTAACTTATTATGTGGAATGGATGTCATGCACGACTACTCTTTGCGTTTTGCAAATCTGGCGCTGGGTTATGAGGGTTTACCTGCGATACAAAATATTACCGGGACGATACAAAAAGGGTCCCTTACAGCCATCATCGGCCCTAACGGTTCTGGTAAGTCAACACTGCTTAAAGGTATCGCAGGGATTCTGGCTCCGTTAAGTGGCTCCTGTACCGTAGAACCAAAGGCGCGCATTGCCTATCTGCCACAAATATCGGAATTGGATCGCACTTTCCCTGCAACTGTTTCAGATTTAGTTTCCCTAGGTTTATGGCCTGAAAGAGGGTTATTCCGTCATCACAGAATTGAGGATCGTAAACGGCTTACTGATGCATTGGGATCAGTAGGATTAGCAGGGTTTGAAAAAAGACAGCTTAGTGCATTATCCGGGGGGCAGCTTCAACGCGCGCTCTTCGCACGGGTCATTCTTCAACAGGCAAACATCATCTTGCTTGATGAGCCTTTTAATGCCATTGACGCCACTACTATTGATGACTTGCTTGTGCTGATAAACCGCTGGCATGCTCAGAAACGTACTGTCTTAGCTGTCATGCATGATATCGGTCTGGTTAGAAATCATTTTCCACAGGCCATTTTGTTAAACGGTAAATTAGTGGCATGGGACGAAACAGAACAAGTTCTGCGCCATACCTCACTTCTACCGGCACAGAATATGGGCACAGCACGTGCTTTACCTGGGCAACATGAGGCTACACATTCATGAACTGGCTTCATGAATGGGTTCTAGCACCTTTTGTCGGCTTCGGTTTTATGCGCCGGGCGCTTTATGGTTCATTTCTGCTTTGTTTAAGCGCTTGCCCGGTTGGCGTTTTTTTAACATTACGCCGTATGAGTCTGGTTGGTGATGCCATGTCACATGCTATCTTGCCCGGTGCTGCATTTGGCTTCTTACTCTACGGATTAGATATATTACCGATGACTATTGGTGGGCTTGTCGCAGGGCTGATAGTCGCTATTTTTGCAGGGGCGGTTTCCCGCTTAACAGTGCAAAAAGAAGACGCTTCAATGGCTGCTTTTTATTTAATCTCACTCGCAGTCGGCGTGCTCATTGTATCGCTTCGAGGCTCAAGCGTGGATCTTATGCATGTCCTATTTGGAACTGTGCTTGCACTCAATCACGAAGCGCTGTTGTTAATTTTCTCTGTCGCGCTGCTCACACTTCTGCTGGTTTCTATATTCTGGCGCGCACTTATTGCTGAGTGCCTTGACCCTTTATTTCTTCGCTCCGTTTCACGATTGGGATCGCCAGTCCATTTTATTTTCCTGGCCCTGGTGGTACTGAATCTTGTCGCTGGTTTTCAGGCACTCGGCACTTTGCTCTCTGTCGGGGTAATGGTCTTGCCAGCTGTGACGGCTCGTTTCTGGACGAGACGTGTAGCAACAATGTGCATAGCCTCTGTCCTGATAGGAATGCTTGCATGTATAAGCGGTTTGTTATTTTCATTTCATTTTTCACTACCTTCAGGACCGTCAATCATATTATCTGTGGGAATTATGTATCTTGTCTCTGCTGCTGCCATGATGGTGAAAAACATCCACTTAAAAAAACTTCGTTAATCTTTTCACTACAAATCGAGGAAATTATTTAATGAGAAAACCCGGTTTTATATCTTTATGCATCCTGACGACATCAATGCTTTTTTTACTTTTTACTTTCCCGGCGAAAGCGAAAATTAATGTCATAGCAAGCTTTTCTGTTATTGGCGATATGGCAAAAAACATCGGTCGGGACCGCATCGAACTGCGTACTATTGTCGGCCCTAATGGCGATGCCCATGTTTATGAGCCCTCTCCTGCTGACGCGATCGCTATGTCTAAAGCGGATGTCATACTGGTAAATGGTTTACAACTTGAAGGCTTTATTTCACGGTTGATCGAGGCAAGTGAAACTTCCGCACCGGTAATTGAAACAACAAAAGGAGCAAATATTCTCCAGGACCCGGCAGGCGGACACTATCATTTTTATGACGGTAAAGCGGTCTTTCATGCTGCACCGTTTGATCCACATGCCTGGCAATCAGTAGGGAATTCCAGAATATATGTGAAAAATATTGCAGAAGCCTTTTGTGCACAAGATAAAAGTAATTGTGATTTTTATCAGGCTAATGCCCGTGCTTATGATGCAAAACTTGCGGATCTGGAAAATAAAATTATTAAGACTGTCGCTACGATCCCACAGGAAAAGCGTACTGTCGTCGTAGGCCATAATGCATTCAAATATTTTGAACAGGCATATGGTATACATTTCCTTTCCCCTCAGGGTATATCCACCGAATCAGAGGCCTCTGCCGCTGACGTTGCCGGCATACTTAAGAAAATTAAAGAAAATAACGCATCAGCTGTTTTTTCTGAAAATATTTCCAATCCACGTCTGGTTGAACAAATTGCCAGAGAAGCTGGCCTTAACGTGGCTGGCGTGCTTTATACAGATGCCTTGTCAGAACCAGGAGGACCGGCTTCTACCTACCTGGAAATGATGGAACATAACGTAACGGCGATTGCGACAGCGGCGAGCAATAGCCGTAATACCCAGCCATAAATACCCGCCGAACAGTTTTATATATGATGGAGAACATTATGAAGAAACGCTTATTATCTACTTCAATCTCAACGCTGCTTTTGGGCCTTTCTGTGATGCCTGCTTTCGCAGATGAAGACGTAACCGCATGGCGTCTGTTCATCGCCGATCATGATAAACCCGTTGTGAATGTTATTGATGCACTGGATGGAGATAAGCTCGCAACATTTAATGTTAAAGGCCCTGCAAATTTATCTCGCAGCGAAAGTGGTGCCACAATTTTCGCTATCCAGGGTAGTGCTGGCGTAGTATCTACAATCGCTTCAGGCATTGCTTTCCATGATCACGGAGATCATGCAGACATTGATATTGACGCTCCCAAATTATTACCGCTGGAACTAACGGGTAAAAAACCTGGTCATTTTGTTGAACGTCAGGGCAAAATTGCCCAGTGGTTTGACGGGGAAGATAGCGCGCAAATCCTGGGTGAAAGCGCCGTTCTTAAAGGTCAGAAGAATATAACGAAAGTAAATGTTGTTGCGCCACATCACGGCGTTGCTGTTCCTTACGATAATTATGCTGTCGTATCCATTCCCAACCCTGATGATGCGTCAAAACGACCTGTCGGCGCTCGCGTGGTGGACCTGCAAGGTAAAAAAGTGGGTGATGATGCCTTATGCCCCGGACTTCACGGCTCAGCCGGCTCGGGTGATACTTTTGCCCTATCATGTGAGACTGGCCTCCTGCTGATTACGCAAAAAAATGCGGCACCGGTTATCAGGCACCTTCCCTACGCGAAAACGTTGCCAGAGGGAAGCACATCCACCTTGATCGGTGGTAAGGGAATGCAATATTTTATCGGTAATTATGGGCCAGACCGGATTATTCTGGTCGATCCTACCGAATCGGATAGCTTCCGTTTGATTCAGTTGCCTACCCGTCGAGTCCATTTCGTTGTAGACCCGGTACGCGCGAAATTCGCCTATGTGTTTACAGAAGACGGAAAGCTTAATCAAATAGATGTCCTGAAAGGGGAAATTTCGCAGTCAGTGCGTGTCACTGATCCCTATTCAATGGATGGCCACTGGAATGATCCACGGCCGAGAATCGCAGTAGCTGACAATAAAATTTACGTCACCGATCCGTTGAAAAGTAAAATTATTGTGTTAGACGCTACTTCTTTTAAAAAGACCAGTGAAATTAGCGTCGAAGGGCAGCCATTTAATATTGTTGCAGTCGGCGGTTCAGGAAAAGTACATGGTGAACATCACGATCATGAAGCTCATCATCATGATGATCACGCTCATTAATACTTGTCAAACCTAACAACGCCTTTCATAGTAGATCTGCTGATAGCAGATCTACTTTCTGGCTTTAATAATCTTTTTGAATTTACCCTGGGAATAACATCCATGAATATCAAATTCCCTTTCATACTATTCACCTCACTTTACAGCATTTACTGCTCTAGTTGATTACACCAGAATCTTTTCAGCTTTCAGCTCTTACAAGTAATATATTTATTTAACTCTCTCAAAGCTTTTGATTACGCAACATTGAACAGAAAGGGCAATTGCATCCAGGTACTGCCACAGCAGCACAGGTTCCTAAAGTCGTCGTCTGAAACTGCCTGCTATGCTGGCTGTAAAAGTTACTGATGATGCTGTCTTCTGTTGCGCGCAACTGCTTTCCTGAAAGATCTGAACCAGTCGTATCTTTCGCCTGAAATGCCAGAGCCGGAGTCGAAGCCATTGTCAGGGAGAATGCAACTATCTTACTGATTTTCATGTTAACCTCTTGTTAAATCTTCCTCTGAAACTACAGTATGAGAAAACGCATAACAACTAGTTATCTTTCGGTATGCGGAATATGAGCCTGGATGTTATAAAATAACATAACACACCCACAAAAAAATGATACTATTGGGTAGTGATGTTCCTCTACAGAAGGCGTTCTGGCTGACTGTAACCAATGCGTACGCGGGCTATAATGGCCAGATATAGCCTGACATCACACACCTTGTCGTATTTTTGCAAGCTTAAACGCTTCAGGCCTGCCCATGTTGGACAGGCTTTTTGTTAATGCCGCTGAACAGGATCTAGTTTATTAGCTTTCTGATCCTCATTTCAGTGGTGAACATCGACTGAAAAATTACTGTGCAGCCGGGAAATGTAACGTAGTAAAAGCAGGAAAATCCTTTGCCGTTTTCCCAAGTAATCTTTCAGGAGAGAAATCACTCAAAAGCGAAGAACGCTTATCGTGGAGAATCTCTTCCGCGCAAAGCCGTCCGATCAACGGCCCCAGAGTCATACCACTGTGCGTCACCATGAGGTAGATTCGTCGCTTACCAGAGATATAACCAAGCCCTGGAAGACCATCTGCCGGTCGGGAACGCTGCCCAACAGCTATACGTTCCAGCTGTGCCATTTCCATATTATTAAATAGCTTCCGTAGCCTTTTGTGCATTTCTTCACCGATATAGCTATCTACCGGTGCCGGATTTGCAGGATTGGCAAAGCTGTCAAGGTCGGGACACTGAAGCAGTAATCGCCCCCCTCCTTCTGGCCGGACATTTAACCCTGGCGTGATTAAATTCGCCTGTAACTGGGTTAACACCGGGCGCGTATAGCCCAGAAAACCACATGCGATTTTATTCGGCTGGTTCGGATCGATCATTGCCAGTTGCTGCCCAAGTAGCGAAGCGAGTTCGGCAGACCATCTTCCCGCCGCAATGACTATACTGTCTCCCTGCCAACGTTCGCCATTGGCAAGGCTTATCTCTGCCCTATTTTTTTCTTCAGTTAACTCTGTCACTTCGCTTTGTGTTTTCAGTTCGGCGTTATGAACATGAAGCTCGGACACCAGCCATGCCATAAAAACGGAAGGTACCAGTAAGCATTCACCTGGAAAATACCAGATATCTCCGGCATGAGATCCCACGCGGATTTCAGGAACTTTGCGCTTAAGTTCATCTGCGGAAAGGTTCTGAACAGGATAGTTCAGTTCCAAAAGACGGCTGACCCGGTCTTGTAACCGTTTTTGCTCTGGCGCACCAGCCGCCCATTCATAAGTCCCAGTCGCTTTTAGCCAATGACCTTCTGTGGTCCGTTCCTGTTGTAGCCGGATATGCTCGTCAATCGCCAGGGCATTGAGATGATGATAACTTTCTGGTGTTTTGCCATTTGAATTAATCCAGGCAAAAGTCGTGCTGCTTGTCCCCGCCCCCACATGGCTACGCTCAAAAACAGTGACTTTTGCTCCCTGTTGCGCCAGGGAGCGGGCCACGGACAGGCCGAGTACGCCTGCACCAATAACTGCTATTTTTTTGACCGACATGCCTTTCCTCCTTTTTATCAGCTTCCTGACGTTGGGCTTTCTTATGGCTTATCGCCAAGTTCATTCAATACGATTTCCATTGAAGGGGCTGATGTAAGCTTATCTTTATATTCAGCCGATATGTCAGGAAGGCTGGTAAACTGACCATCAAGAAAAAGAAAATCTATCTTATTGGCAATATCCTCCAGCGCTTCGATTTCTGTTTTGAGATTTTCCCCCTTTTCCTTATTGCTATCCAGAAGCCAGTCAATGGTGCCGTTTTGTTTGGTTAATCCACCAAGATCAATGACATGACCATCGATATTCTGTGCAAGAATGCGGTTTTCACACAGGAAAAGTAGATAAGGCATACGGTCCTGTTTACTGGTTTCGACCATAACTGCTTCCTCCAGATTATTGGGCTGATACAAACGATTCGTCAGAATTCGCAATAAAGATAAGAATTAAAGTATAGAAATTCTCGCTGATTATGACGTTTACTCTCAGCGGTGCTCCTGCTTAGCGACTAAGGAATTTTGTCAACAGGGAATCAATATTCCCGTTTATGTTGATTAAGCAACTGGGCTACTGTATTGGCAAAATAAGTCAGTATTCCATCCGCCCCGGCGCGTTTGAAGCACATAAGTGATTCAAGCACCGTTTTTTCTTCGTCCAGCCAACCATTTCGGAAAGCGGCCATATGCATCGTATATTCCCCTGAAACCTGATAGGCAAAGACGGGTACTGCAAAAGTTTTCCTGGCTTCCCTGATAATATCCAGGTAAGGCATGCCCGGCTTAACCATCACCATGTCTGCCCCTTCCTGCAAATCCTGGGCAATTTCATGCATAGCTTCCATTGCATTCGCCGGATCCATCTGATAGCTTTTTTTGTCCCGTTTACCCAGTGATACAGCAGATTTCGTCGCCTCGCGAAAAGGACCATAATAGTTCGACGCGTATTTTGCTGAATACGCCATTATCTGGATATTAAGCAGTCCATTCGTTTCAAACGCTTGTCTGATATGACCGATGCGGCCATCCATCATGTCGCTTGGAGCGACAATATCTGCGCCTGCTTCGGCGTGGGTAAGCGCCTGTCTGGTGAGAATTTCTTTTGTCGGCTCATTAAGTACATATCCATTTTCGTCAGTGATGCCGTCCTGACCATGTGTCGTATAGGCGTCAAGAGCAACGTCAGTTATCACCCCGAGTTCAGGAAAAGCCTTTTTCAGCGCCCTTACAGCTCGCGGTACTAAACCGGATGGATCCCACGAAGCGTCTGCCATCAGCGATTTAGCAGAACTTTCTATACACGGAAATAGTGCAATAGCAGGTATACCTGCCTGAACAAATTGCGCGGCATCATGAAGCAACATATCAACCGACAGACGAAATACGCCCGGCATCGACGGCACTTCCTGTCGCAGGTTTTGCCCCTCAATAATGAATACCGGTAAAATCAGGTCATCTACGGTCAGCTGATTTTCAGCGACCAGACGGCGACTGAAAGAATGGGTGCGAGAACGGCGCAGTCGTCGTGCCGGGAAAGAACCAGGAATAATAATACTCACAAGATTTGCCTCTTCTGAATTCTCGGGGAGAAGTTATGCCTGAGCAAAATAAATACGTGGCTAGCGACAGAATTCCAGTGGCAGGCCGTACTTCTGCTGTATGGTGCGCCCATTCCAGATAACGTGGCCATTTACCAGCGTCATATCAACCGCCCCGCCTGACAAAATCCGGCCTTCAAAGGGGGACCACCCGCATTTGTATGCCACATCCTCCCGGATTATCTGTTGATGACTAAACGGATCGATAACCACCAGGTCCGCCCAATAGCCTTCTCTGATATAGCCACGATCTTTGAGCTGGAAGCGCTCGGCTACAGCATGGCTTGTCTTTCTCACCACCATTTCCGGGGTAAAAATCCCCCTGCTGCTCATATCCAGCAGTGCAGGAAGAGCATGCTGCACCAGCGGTAAGCCGGAAGGCGCAGCAAAATAGTCATTCTGCTTTTCCTCCAGCAAATGCGGCGCATGGTCAGTCGCGATAACGTCAATAATGCCTTCATTAACGCCTCTCCAGAGGGCTTCCTGATGAAAAGAGGATTTTACGGATGGATTACATTTGAGCTTATGCCCCAGCATTTCATAATCGTCATAATTAAAAAACAGGTGATGAACGCAGGCTTCAGTTGTAATGGTTTTCTGGCGCAGCGCCTCCAGCGTGGGAGCAGCATCAAAGAGAGCGAGTTCATCTGCGGTGGTGATATGCAGGACATGTAATCGGGTACGATGTTTTTTCGCCAGAGAGACGGCCTGGTGGGAAGATGTCAGGCAGGCGTCCACAGAACGAATAGCGGCATGTTCGCCAGCAGGAATAGCGTCCCCCAAACGAGCCCGCCATGTCTCCTCATTATGCTTTATTGTCGGGGTATGCTCGCAATGTGTTGCTACCAGGCAGGGTGCGTTGGCGAAAATACTTTCCAGGATCTGTTCATCGTCCACCAGCATATTTCCGGTAGAAGCTCCCATAAACACCTTCACCCCACAGGCTTGCGAAGCCGTAAGCGCTTTCAGTTCGTCAAGATTATCGTTCGTCGCGCCGAAGTAAAAACTGTAGTTCGCCAGCGAAGAATGCGAGGCACGTTGAAATTTCTCACGCAGCGCCTGAAGGGTCGTTGTTGGTGGCGTAACGTTAGGCATTTCCATAAAACTGGTAATGCCTCCCATTACAGCGGCAGCTGATTCACTGGCAATGGTTCCCTTATGCGTCAGACCGGGTTCGCGGAAATGAACCTGATCGTCAATCATACCGGGGATCACCCATTTCCCTCGCACATCAATAACCTGCCATTCCGTTCGGGAGGGAATAAGCGAGGCAATTTTCTGGATCCGTCCTTTATCAATGAGGATGTCGGCCGGATAGCGCAAGTCTTCATTGATTATTAATGCATTGGTCAGTAATAAAGGCTTCATGACATCCCGCTCCCGATGCTGTTGCGCTCCAGTATCGATGAGATAAACGCGCCGATTAAATAACGGTTTGCTTCTGCTCGTTTTGCAAAGGGTTGCAATCCCGGCGTTTCAGTGCACGCTGCGACGTCGGAACAGGAAGAAAACAACCATGATTCAAATGACGAATCGAAATGGTTAAAAATAATGCCATCCTCACATTCACAACCATCAACTCGCTCTTTTTCCATGACCGGGAAAAAGCGTTCAAGTTCATCACGTAATGCCACGCTGAAATGACCCAAGCGAGTAGCATGTTCGAAAGTGTAGAGATACGCCTTATGACGAAGAATATCTTCATGGCAACAGAGCACACCATGACTTGCTGCGTTTTTCAGAAGCGTTTCATAGTTGAGCAGTACTTTTCCTTCAATAGAAGGCTCGACTTCTGCACCTTTGGTAAAGCCTCGGTTTGGATTCTGTCCAAGACTATTAAGGCGGCTACCAGTGCGCAGACCAGAGAGGTTTACAAGCGGTAAAAAACTCACGGCTACGTTATCAAACAATTCAGGGGAGCCCTCGCGCAAAAAATCCAGCATCCCCCAACATCCCGCGGGTTCTTCTCCATGAAACCCTGCCGCAATCAGTACGTGAGGAACATCTGCCCCCTGATTAACAGACTGATAGAGTGATATTTCTCCATCACCAGTATTACTAAGAATGATCTCGGAAAGCCCCCATCGCCTGGACTGTTCTCTGAACGCCGTTTTATAAAAATCGATATCGTTGCTTTGGGTATCATCCTCCTTCACCGGCCAGACGTGACGACCGCTCTCGCGTCGGGGGATATCGCTTCTGCTTTGCTTAATCAAGGTGAACCTCCGGTGGCTGGCAACATATTTTGATAGCGTCTGCCGCCTCATTGAGTAACAGCGTCCCCATGCACCTCCCGGTACGATCGCGCACCGTGACACGCGCCGCATTCTCCTCCGCATCGCCAACGATCAGCAGGAAAGGAATGCGGGCCAGAGTCTGTTCACGGATTATAAATCCAATTTTTTCATTGCGGAGGTCGGCCTCACAACGCAGCCCTTTCTTGCGAAGCGCCTTCAAAACCTGCTCCGCATAGTGATGCTGCTTGTCGGTAATCGTCATGACCACGGCCTGAACCGGCGACAGCCAGGCGGGCAGTTTACCGACGTAATGTTCAAGAAGGATACCGGTGAACCGCTCAAGGGAGCCGAAGAGCGCCCTGTGCAACATCACCGGGCGTTTTGTCGAGCCATCCTCGGCAATATAGCCAATATCAAATCGCTCAGGCAGATTCATATCCACCTGTAGCGTTCCGCACTGCCAGTCACGACCAATCGCGTCGCGTAACACAAACTCCAGTTTAGGGCCATAGAAGGCACCTTCACCGGGATTTACCGACCATTGTAATCCCTGCGCTTCCAGAGAGGCTGAGAGCGCGTTTTCCAGCCTATCCCAGTCTGCGTCGCTTCCCATCCGCTTTTCAGGACGAGTGGATAACTTGATTGCGACCTCTTCAAATCCAAATTGCTTATAAATATCAAGCACCAACTGAAGGATACTTTTACATTCCCCCTCGACCTGTTGCAGCGTGCAAAAGATATGCGCGTCATCCTGAGTAAAATGGCGGACCCGTAATAAGCCATGCAGCGATCCAGAGGGTTCATAACGATGGACTTTACCAAATTCAGACAGGCGAACGGGTAAATCGCGGTAACTCTTGATCCCGTATTTAAACAGCGATACCGCCCCAGGACAGTTCATCGGCTTGAGAGCGAAATTCCGGCCATCCTCGGTTTGTGTCGTAAACATATGATCACGATAATTATCCCAGTGACCGGAAATTTCCCACAGGCTGCGGTCCATGACATCAGGCGTATTGACCTCAACGTAACCCGCCACCTCATGGCGGCTACGCATATAGGCAATAAGCGACTGAAAGATTGTCCACCCCCTGGGATGCCAGAAAACCGCGCCTGGCGCATTGTCCTGAAAATGAAACAAATCCAGCTCCCGACCCAGCTTGCGATGATCACGTTTCTCCGCTTCTGCCGTTTTCTCAAGCCAGCCATCAAGCTGTTTTTTGCTGGCCCATGCCGTGCCATAAATCCGCTGTAGCTGTACATTGTTGGCTTCACCACGCCAGTAAGCACCGGATACGTTAAGCAACTTCATATTTTTTAGAAAACGAAGATCCGGAACCAATGGGCCATTAAAGCCGTCCGTGAACTGCCTGAGATGGCATAGTGTCACCGACTTATCTGCCAGTATTTCCATCAACTCCGTTGATTTGAATTTCTCGCCCCGCTGCTCAAAACAGTCAATAGCCTGTGCCCGCGTGACCTGCTCTTTAATAATCGGCGGGTTTTCAGCGATCAGACTTGTCATGTGCTGCTCAATCATCCCCAGGTCATCGCGAGTAAAAGGTTTATCTACCGCGAAATCGTAATAAAACCCTTCCTTAGTCAGTTGCCCTTCAACCATCCTGGCCGAGGGAAACAGCTGTTTTACAGACGCTGCGAGAAGGAGAAGACAACCTCGGCGAATCGGGCCCAACGCTTCTTCATCAAAAACTGTAATGATATTGAGCTTTCCACTGTTCTTTGCTTTCTCAAGCAGATCCACACATTTACCATCAATTTCCGCGTACACAGCGCTTTTCGCGACGGAAGAACCGATGCTTTCTGCAACGTTCTGCAAAGTTGCCCCTTTTCTGACGTGCTTCAGAGAGCCATCAGGAAGAGTAAAAGTGAGAGGTTCTGACTCTGTTATAGGCGCTTCTGACATTTTCATATCCCAACATAGCTCAGTGATTAACAGCAACTATGTTGCATTAATGCACATTTTAACGCAACCATGTTGCATTAAAAGTGGCATGTCTGAGATATCAGCGCTTGCATAAGCCATGAAATACTGTGCCATCAGCTCTTAAATGATAAAGATAATTTTTCTCATTTAAATATAGCCTGTGCTATGTTGCATAGTATAAGCTATGTTATAACATTACTAATTATTAACAAACAGTGATTTCATCAGGAGATAACCATGCTTCAACTAAAGACGGTAAAGATAATCCTGTTAAGCACCTTTATCACAGGACTGACAGCTATTCATGGCGCTTATGCTGCTGAAAAGTTTAAGGTCATCACGACATTCACGGTAATTGCTGACATGGCACAGAACGTGGCAGGGGACGCCGCCGAAGTCAGTTCGATTACCCGGCCTGGCGCAGAAATCCATGAATATCAGCCTACAACCGGAGATATAAAGCGTGCTCAGGGGGCACAGCTAATCCTTTCAAATGGCTTCAACCTCGAACTCTGGTTTCAAAAATTTTATCAACGATTGAAAAACGTACCGGATGTGGTGGTCACTACAGGTATCACTCCAATAAGCATTACCGAGGGTCCGTATGATGGAAAACCAAATCCTCATGCCTGGATGTCGCCTGATAATGCACTGATTTATGTAGATAATATTCGTGATGCGCTGGTGAAATACGATCAGGGAAATGCTGAAACTTACAAAGCCAATGCGGACGCCTATAAACAAAAGATCCGTCAGACGCTTGAACCGCTGCGTAAACAAATAGAAACCCTCCCTGCCGAACAGCGCTGGCTGGTATCGAGCGAAGGCGCATTTTCTTATCTGGCACGCGATCTGGGACTGAAAGAACTCTATCTATGGCCGATTAATGCCGATCAACAGGGAACCCCGCAACAGGTTCGTAACGTAATCGATAAAGTCCGGCAGAATAAAATTCCGGCGGTATTTAGCGAAAGTACCGTTTCCAATAAACCAGCCCGTCAGGTCGCACGCGAAACAGGTGCACATTATGGGGGCGTACTTTATGTGGATTCCCTGAGCGCAGCAAATGGCCCGGTTCCCACCTACCTTGATCTGCTGAACGTCACTACCCGGACAGTGGTACAGGGTTTGCACAGCGGAATGAAGGAGTAAAAGATGAGCCAGGCGGCAGGCATCACAGTAGCGGGCTTAACTGTTGTTTATCGTAACGGCCATAAGGCATTACAGAATGCATCATTCAGCGTCCCTAAAGGTTCGAACGCGGCCCTGCTGGGGGTAAATGGTTCCGGAAAATCCACACTATTCAGGGCAATGATGGGATTCGTATCCCCTTCATGCGGAACGATTTCACTTCTCGGGATGCCTCCTGCACAGGCGCTTCGCCGCAATATTATTGCCTATGTACCTCAGTCCGAGGAAATTGACTGGTCGTTCCCGGTATTGGTGGAAGATGTCGTCATGATGGGCCGGTATGGCCATATGGGTATGCTGCGTAGAGCGGGTAAAGAAGATCGCAGGATCGTTAATGATGCGCTTGAGCGTGTAGATATGCTTCCTTACCGCCACCGGCAGATTGGTGAATTATCCGGAGGGCAAAAGAAGCGGGTGTTCCTCGCGCGTTCTATTGCACAACGGGGCAAAGTAATCCTTCTTGATGAGCCTTTTACCGGTGTGGATGTCAATACCGAAAAGAAAATCATCACGCTGCTTGGCGAACTGAAAGAAGAAGGCAGCACCCTGGTGGTTTCAACGCATAACCTTACCTCCGTATCCGAATATTGTGATTATACCGTTCTGGTGAAAGGCACCGTGCTGGCAAGCGGTCCTGTCGCCACGACATTTACGCCGGAAAATATAAAAAAGACGTTTAGTGCAAACATTGAGAGTGAGTCAGATATATTGCCAGTTCAGGGAGGATCAACACAGCCAAATTATCAACCTTCCGCTGAATATGAAGATAAAGGCAGGTCATCATGAGCTGGCTTCTGGAGCCTTTTGGTTATCAATACATGCTCAATGCCATGTGGATTTCGGCAATGGTCGGAGGAATATGTGCTTTTTTATCCTGTTATCTGATGTTGAAGGGTTGGTCACTAATTGGCGATGCGCTGTCCCATTCTATCGTACCCGGAGTAGCTGGCGCTTTTATGCTGGGACTGCCCTTCTCGGTGGGTGCGTTTGTTTCTGGCGGGCTGGCAGCAGGCAGCATGTTCCTTCTTAATCAACGTACCCGTCTAAAAGAAGATGTCATCATTGGTTTGATCTTTTCATCCTTTTTCGCGCTTGGATTATTTATCATCTCGCTGAATCCTGTTTCGGTAAATATACAATCAATCATTCTGGGAAATATCCTGGCGGTTCCGCCAGAAGATATTCTTCAGCTTACCGTCATTGGCATTATTTCGGTTATTACGTTGTTATTAAAATGGAGAGATTTATTACTGACCTTTTTCGATGAAAATCATGCGCGGGCGGTAGGATTACATCCGGAAAGGCTTAAGATATTATTTTTCCTTCTGTTAACCCTCTCCACCGTTGCGGCATTACAGACCGTAGGCGCGTTCATGGTGATCTGCCTTGTGGTAACGCCTGGCGCAACGGCCTGGCTGCTTACTGATCGCTTCCCCCGCCTGGTCTGTATTGCGGTGACCATAGGCAGTGTCACCAGCTTTCTGGGTGCGTGGGCAAGTTACTACCTTGATGGCGTAACGGGTGGCATTATCGTGGTCGCTCAGACCCTCATTTTCTTGCTGGTGTTCATTTTCGCCCCGGTACATGGCTTACTGGCGAACCGCCGATCGGTTTCTCAGTCAAAAGGACCGCGTAAATGCTGAATATGCTCATTGAACCTTTCCGCTTTGACTTCATCAATTATGCCCTGATAATCGCGCTGCTGGTCTCTGTTCCCTGCGCCCTGCTGTCTGTTTTTCTCGTGCTGAAAGGTTGGGCTCTGATGGGGGATGCCATGAGCCATGCCGTGTTTCCCGGGGTTGTACTGGCCTGGATTGTAGGGTTGCCATTAGGCACCGGAGCTTTTGTGGCTGGATTATCCTGTGCTTTACTTACCGGATATATTAAAGATAACAGCCGCATAAAGCAGGATACGCTGCTGGGTATCATTTTTTCGGGTATGTTCGCCTCCGGACTGATTTTGTATGTCTCAGTCCGTCCGGATGCTCCGCTTGAACATATCCTCTTTGGCGACATGCTTGGTATAAACGCCACCGACATACTCCAGACGGGCACCATTGCCTTATTTATACTGCTGATTACCGGAATTAAATGGCGTGATTTCCTGCTTTACTGTTTTGATATTCAGCAGGCCAGGGTCAGTGGACTACGGACGGGATGGCTCTATTACGGATTACTGAGCATGATTTCGCTTACTGTTGTCGCCACGCTAAAGTCCGTGGGGATTATTTTATCCGTCTCTTTGCTTATCGCGCCCGGTGCTATTGCAATTCTTTTGACGCAACGATTTAGCAACGCATTATTCATCGCTGTGGCTTTATCGGCTCTGGTATCAACGACCGGCGTTTACCTCTCTTATTTCATTGATAGTGCGCCTGCGCCAACGGTTGTTTTGCTTTTTGCCCTGATATTTATAGTTATTTTTATATACTCAAGCTTTAAATATAATGAGAAATATCTCTGAGGAAGTTGATATTTTATGAAAAAAGCAATTATCTTTCTCCTTTCATTTTATAGCTGCGTGGGATTCGCTGAGCCTCAGCAGGCACGAAGCGACTATTCTATTGAAGAAAGTCAGGCGAAAGTTAACAAAATCCTTCATACCACTTCGTTGTACAGAAATGGCCTCAGCTATAATGAACGCGTTGCTGAGATATCCTCCCGTTTCCTCGGAACGCCTTACCAGGCGCATACACTGATTGGATCATCTTCGATGCAAGAGAGGCTGGTCACTAATCCCAGTACCGTGGATTGTTTTACTTTTCTTGATTATGTTCGCTCCATGGCGCACGCCAGTAGCTGGCAAACTTATGTATCTGAACTTGTTAAGACTCGTTATACAAACGGAATGATTGATTTTACTGGCAGAAAACATTTTTTCACGGACTGGGCGGTCATATCTCCGCGAAATGCACAAGATGTTACTCAGGACATCAGTCCGTATACTATTACTGTCAACAAACAGCTAAACCAAAAGAATAAAAAACAAGAATATGTTAAGGGTCTCGGCATTATCTCACGACGGATAAGTTACATACCGGCTTCTGCAATAGATAAAGAGGTAATAAATAAACTGCAAACAGGTGATTATGTGGGTATTTATTCAACAAAAAGAGGCCTGGATGTTTCACATGTTGGGATCATTATCAAAGACCACAATAACATCTGGTTCAGAAATGCATCGTCATTAGCGAAAAATAGAAAGGTAGTTGACTCACCTTTTATTAGATACATGGCTACAAAACCGGGTATTGTAGTTTTACGAGACAAAACAGATCAATACCCCTGAAAAGTAGAATAGTGTGTCAGGCAATAGCGCCTTTCCCCACTCCCTCAAAGGCATGGACTTCTATTTTCGCTGCGGGTAAACCGTGCTCAATTGACTGCCTGATAAATAAAGCCAGTGACTCAACCGTGGTATCACACGGCAGAATATCTACTACCTCAGAACAAAGCATGATTTCAAAGTATCCCTGAGAACTCCGCCAGGAAGAACATGTCAGCCCCTTATGCCAGTATGCAACGCCACGCGGTGAAAGTGTTGTCACTGTAACGACATCTTCCCGGCTTAATAGATAAGCGTTATTCCATCGCGTTGCCCACTTCTGTTCCCACATATGGCTTCGCTCACCATCCACAAAAATTCTGATCGCAGAGCGATGCCCATGCGCTATTCTCTGGCAATTTCCGCGGTGTTTTTTCAGTCCATGCGAATAGTGATAACTGTCCCCATTAATACTTTCCGGCCGTAACGTTATCGTTATGTCTTTTACTCCTTGCGGCAAACACGCCAGTAAATGTTTTTCTATTTGGGATTCAAGGCAACGGGAATTAATATTATCTGTTTGGACCAGCCAGAAACTCTCCTGCGGCCCGGAAATAAAACACTGGGTCTCCCCATTCTTACGCAGCATGGCGACTTCCGTCGTAGTGCCTGCATGACTAACAATAATATGACTATTTTGTTCCGGCACAATCAGGACATGATCGGCCAGTTTATCAATTTCATGTTTGATACTTTTTTTAGCATGTGAGAAATCCATTACCATTGACTCAGCATTCAGATCTCCCTCAAGAATAATATCAACAATAAGGCTATCGCCAATCAACCCGGATTCCGCATCAAGGAAACTAAAATCCATGACCGTCAGATCATTAATAAAAAGTTTCACCGCTACCTCTTTAATAAAACAGAAAAGCCTCTTCCGCAAAAGGAAAGAAGAGGCAAGTATCATTTTGCTACATTAATAACAAATCGTTAATAATACGGTGTTACGTTAACGGCACTAGCCGAGCCATACTCAGAATTCATTGCGTAACTTCTGATAACCTTCGACCAGTTTAACGTTGGTACTGGCCACTTCTTCTGAAAATTGTAAAGAAGCGGGGTCTACCCTCGAATAACTTTTAAGATCGGAATCAGGCCCCACGCGTTCCGTTGATGGAATATAGGTATTCTCAGGCAAGGTAACGCCATCCACAACTGCATTATAGCGAATAACACAACCAGTCTGAATATGACAGTTAAACAACACGCTGTTGAATCCAATAAATACCCGCTCGTCAACCTGACAGGGGCCATGCACTATTGCACGGTGGGCAATAGACGTTCCGCTTCCTATTGTCACTGGCGCGCCGCTTTTTGAGTGAATAACCACCCCGTCCTGAATATTAGAGTGGGAATGGATAATGATAGGATCCATATCCCCGTCTGCATTTAGCTCGTCAGCCCGGATAACCGCATAAGGTCCGACGTAAACATAATCATGAATAATGACACGTCCACAAATTACCGCGGTGGGATCGATATAGGCCTTTGTTGACACCACTGGGGTATGACCTGATGGGTTTTTACGTAACATTTTTACTTCCTTTCCAGTGAATACGGGCAACGGCATTATGAGGATGCAGGCTTTCCTGATGCTCAACCCTGATATCAAATGCTTCACAAAAGGGTGCACAACGAAAAACGTTATTGAGCCGACGGGCAGCATCTTCGCAAAACATCAGATTCTGACCGTTAGCCACCGCAAAAGCCTGTTCGTCGCTCCGCTTGACAACCGTTTGCACGGCTGTCCCGAGAGCAACTTCAGCATAATCAATCAGTTCAATCACAGGCAGTGATTTTGCTTCAGGATTAAGACGGATACTCACCCATGCCCAGCTTCGCTGGCTGTGCGGGGTTGCCGGCATTCCTTTCTCAACAAGCCAGTCGGCTATTTCTGCTGCCGGGAGCCTGTCGATCCTGTTACCAAAGTCTTTGCTAAACTGCAAACCCGCGACGTGGCGGCTAAGTGCAGCGGAAGCCGGGCAGGTGGACGAATAAGGGATACCCACTTTGAGGGTAACCGTAAAAGATTGCCTGAGTTCGGCGCTCAGAGTCAGAGGATAAGCTTTCCAGCCGGAGTGATTAGAATTTAACGACTTACGCGACAGTAACAAATCCCCTGAAATCTCAATACTGGCTTCATCACTACGTCCCTGATGAGATACCAGAAATGCTTTCAACACATGTTGCAATAATGCCGGTGTGATTTCCCCTTGTGTCAGTTCGTCCAGAAGAAGATAAAGACGAGACATATGGATCCCCTTTTCAGCTTCAGGTGAACTGAGAAGGTTTATGCCAGCATTGACCTTTGCTGATACCGGCCTGCCTGCGATGTCTATCGGCAGGTCAATTTGTTCCATGCCAACCCAGGATAATGACTCGCCCTCACCGTCACCCTTAGTGGACTGAATATCCGGTAGCATTCCGGGGCATAAGGTTTGTTTGGCTGCAATACTCATATATACCTGCCTGATCTGATATTTACTCTCATCCCTACCCTGCCCCCTGCCTGAGCCACCGCTTTATTTCTTTCGGTACTGAATCTCAACTTTTTCCTCCTTTGTTTTGGCTTCAATACTTAATTCTGCGGTGGGCCTGAGTAGCAGGCGTTGCAGACCGATAGGTTCGCCTGTATCCCGGCAGAAGCCATATTCTCCTTTTTCAAGCCGCATAAGCGCTGCATCATATTTCGGCAACAGGCGGCTTTCTCTGTCTATCTGTCTGAACAGCAGACGTAACTGCTCTTCACGAATGGCGATGTCACCTTCGTCACCCGTTTCTGGATTATCCTGCAGTTGTTGCTTCATCTGGTCTATATGATCAAGCACCTCCTGCCTTTCGTGGCGGATAAGCCGCCGGAAGTAGTCCTGTTGCACAGGATTCATGTAATCTTCTGGCAGCATCGCCAGGATTTTTTCTCGTTCAGCGCGGGTAGGTTTAGTCATGTCCTGTACCGATAAAATTGCGTAATGAAACGTTATAACATAACATTAACTGCCGCTGCAAAATAACCTGTTAAGCCAGCCGGGCCACTTTCGTGGGCCAGGGATCGTGGAAAATCCCCCCCTGCTGCCACCAGAGAATTTCCTCTTCAGTGAGTAAACACTGGCGCAATGCGAGGGCAAAATCGTCAATTTCGCCGCTCTCGCCAATAACAGTCAGGCGGCAGCGCCGGTCACCAAATCTGCCAGGCATTTTTGCCAGTTGCTGACGGATAGCTGCGCGTTCTTCCTTTGTCAATGAATTATCAGTGTGAGTCAGGACCCCGGCTTTCCAGTAGCTTATGAATTCGAGATTGATGCTCCCTGCTGCCTGGTTCCACAATAATGCCAGGTCATCCCTTCCCGGTAGCCAGAAAAACCCCTTGCTGCGGTAAACGCCTGCGCCCATGAAGCGATGGCAGGTATCCCACAGCCGCTGCGGATGAAATGGACGGTCATCCTCAATGACCCTCCACGAAATATCGTATTTTTTATCGGTTTCATCCGGCAAAACTGCGTCAATGGCATCCTGAAGCTCATCGATAAGTAACGCCACCCGATGAAAATCGTAATCCGGCATGGAAAGCAATTCATCCAGCTGTAAATTTCCCCAGGGCACGGCCATAATTGCAACCTGGGGATTAAGGGGATGTATGGCTCTGGCTACCTCAGTAACCACATAGAAGGGTAACCGGTCGTTTTTGGTTAATAAGAGCTTATTACAGAACATAATCTGTTCTGCCAGCAGGCTTTCCACTCCCCGGGTTCCTTTATTGAGGTGCTCCTGGAAAACCGGAATAAGCTTCTTTCCACCGTCGTAGTCATCATTAAGCATGACCGTATCAACAAGAGACAAAAATGCTTTGAGACTTACCTGGGTATGTTCTCGCAGATAGCGGACCAGGGGAAGAGGATGGCTGCTACCTGAGGTTTCCAGTAAAATAAAATCCGCAGACCGTTTTTCGAGCAGGTTTTTCAGCGCGGAATCCAGCTTCTGGATCCCGCTTCTGCTGCTGATACTGTCTGCTGAAATACTCACAAAATTGTTACTGGCTGCATCAACGATTTCTGTGTTGGCTATCAGGACGCCATCCACATCAAGTTCACTCATGTCATTAACGATGACGGATACAGTCATTCGCCGTTTGTGTGCCTGTGTAAGAAGGTTTTTTAGCAGAGTAGTTTTCCCTGCCCCCAGAAAACCATTAAGGATAATGAGCGGTGTTCTTTTCATAGCATCCAGCCTTATGCCGCTAAACGTTAATGCAATCAAGTTGCAATAATACCGGCTTCCTGCCAAAATTCAAATGACATGACTCGGAGGGGGAAATATGACAACACCAGTAGCCAAAACGTATGACTGGAAGCAAACGTTGCGCACACATGGTTTGCGGGCAACGCCATCCACCCTTGCTACACTGCAGTGCCTTGAACATGCCAGCCAGGCCATGAGCCATGACGATTTAACTCAGCAACTGGGCGAGCAGGCTCCCGATCGTGTGACCCTTTACCGAATACTGGAACGGCTAATGCAGGTCAGTATTGTCCAGCGTTATACCGACTCGGCAAGAACTCAGCGTTTCGCTCTGACCCAACGGGCTGCCGTAGGACTTTTTGAATGCGATAACTGCCATCATGTTATTCCTATTGAGCAGGATCCAGCCCTGGAAGCGGCCATTGAATTGGTAAAATCACATCTCACTGGACATGGTATGACCGAACGGGAAATTACCCTTTCCAGTCATGGTATCTGTCCGGACTGTAATCGTACTATCACCAAATAATTTTTTTCTTATTCCGGACGACTGTTAATTAGCGCCAGGCGTGTTCGTGTGCTGCTATCTAAAAATAATGAGGTAAACGTAATGATTAAACTAACAAACACGCTTGGTATGCAAAAGGAGCTATTAGTTCCGGTTAAAGAGAGCAAAATCGGCATGTATGTATGCGGCGTGACGGTTTATGACCTTTGCCATCTTGGGCACGCCAGAACCTTTGTAGCTTTTGATATGATTGTCCGCTATCTGCGTTTTCGCGGATACGATGTGACTTTCGTGCGTAACATTACTGATATAGATGATAAAATTATTCAGCGCGCCCGTGATACGGGAGAGGACTGGCGCAGCCTGACAGAGCGGATGGTGCATGAAATGCACATTGATTTTGCAAAGTTAGGCATCCTGCCGCCAAACATCGAACCTCGTCCCACAGAGCACATCCCACAAATCATCAGTATGATCGAACGACTTCTGCATCGACAATTTGCTTACATTGCAGAGAATGGTGACGTCATGTTCTCCACTGCATCGGCAAAAGGCTATGGAAAGCTTTCGGGACAGGATATTACCATGCTTCGTGCCGGGACCCGCATCGAAGTGAATGAGTATAAACGCGATCCGCTGGATTTTGTTCTCTGGAAGCGGGCAAAACCCGGCGAGCCCGTCTGGCCATCACCCTGGGGTGAAGGGAGACCTGGCTGGCATATTGAATGTTCCGCAATGAACTGCCATTACCTTGGTACCCATTTCGACATTCATGGCGGTGGTTCTGACCTGATATTTCCCCATCATGAAAATGAGATTGCCCAATCCACCTCCGCCAATGATGGCCCTTACGTAAATTACTGGCTTCACACCGGCATGGTGACGGTGAATAAAGAGAAGATGTCGAAATCGCTGAATAACTTTTTTACCCTGCGCGATATTCTGAATCGGTTCGATGCCCAGAGTGTGCGCTTCTTCCTGCTAAGCGCACATTATCGTAAGCCGCTGAATTATAGCGAGGAGAATATTCACCTCGCGCGCGCCTCGCTGACACGGCTCTACACCGCATGCCAGTTCGCTGACGGGTCTCGATCTGAACAGCACGATGCATGGCGGGCCAGATTCTGTGAGGCAATGGATGATGATTTCAATACACCCCAGGCGCTTGCCATTTTATTTGAACTGACAAGAGAGATTAACAGGCTTTGCGGAACGAATGATGATGAAGCCGCAGCACTTGCCACCACGCTGAAAGACCTGGGGAATGTGCTGGGTTTGCTTGAACAATCAGCGGATGCCTTTTTGAAAAACCGCAGTGATCTTCATCCTGCAGAACTGCAACTTATTGAAAAGTTAATTCACCAACGCAGTGAGGCACGACGTATGGGCAAGTGGGACAAGGCCGATCGTTTAAGAAATGAATTAGCGGAGCAAGGCATTGATCTTGAAGATGTCGGCGAAAATACCTCATGGCGTATCCGATAAGTTGTCCCTCTGGATGTAAAAAATTTCAATATCAATTGTTATGTTATAACGTAATGCAAAGGGTAATTTTATGAACCAACCACGCGAAGTCGTTATTGTCGGTGCGGGTCCGGCCGGGGTGGGTATGGCGGCGCTTCTTCGTCGTAGTGCCATACAGGATATCCTGGTCGTTGACAGTCACGAAGTAGGTGCCTCCTTTATGCGCTGGCCGGAAGAAACCCGTTTTATTACTCCTTCTTTTTTTTCCAATCCGTTTGGACAACCAGACCTGAACTCTGTGACCCCTGACAGTTCATTGGCGCTTTTCTGCGGTGAAGAACATCCTGGGGGGAAAACTTATGCCAGTTACCTTAAGGCCGTACTGGATGAGTATCAGATACCCGTCATGGCTCCCGCCAGGATTGCAAAGGTTGCGTTGCTCAGTTCCGGTAATTTTATACTGATAACAGAAGCAGGAGAGAAGCTGGAAACACGCTCTTTAATATGGGCTACAGGCGAATTCCAGTTCCCAGACCGGCAGATTTTTCCTGGAGCAGATATTTGTTGCCATTACGGTGATGTGACCAGCTGGAAGGATTTCAGGAAAGGTGAATACATTGTTATAGGCGGCTATGAAAGCGCGGTGGATGCCGCTGTAAACCTGCTGGAAAATGGCTCATCGGTAAAAATGTTAACCCGCTCAGCCCCCTGGTCAACTAACCACATCAGCGATCCCAGTCTATCGCTTTCCCCTTATACCCGTGAGCGTTTGAACAGAGTGATGAATCACCGTCTTTTCGAAATTTATGAAGATGCGGATGTCTGTGAAGTAATCAGAATGCCCGGCCCGGGAAGTTCGTACAAAGTCCATACCACAAACGGACGCGCCTGGGCTACTGACGAGGTGCCTGTGCTTGCTACCGGCTTCCAGTGTGGCGGAGGAGCAAGGCAACTGGCTGCTTTTTTTGAATGGAATGATGATGGCTATCCGGTCTTAACGGACGAAGACTGCTCAACCCTTTTTCCTGGTTTGTACCTTGTCGGCCCTCATGTGCGGCATGCCGGTAATATTTATTGCTTTATCTATAAGTTCCGTCAGCGCTTTCCCGTCGTGGCAGAAAGTATCACGCGTCATCTGGGCCTGTCCTCTGAAGGAGTACGGGACTGGTGGGTTCTGCCTTCAGAGCCTGACTGCTGTGCCGATGAGGACTGTGCGTGCTGAGGTCCGTGTTTATGCAATCATTCGTTTTAATGGGATTAGAAAGTGCAGGAAAATCTACCCTGTTTAATATCCTGACGGAAAGTGCTGCCAGTGATGAGCGTAATTTCAGGGGATCGACCGTTGTATGTCGGGAAGGTCTCATTAATGATGCAGGGATCTGCCTGGTTGATACGCCAGGCATACGTTTTCAGAGCGACAGTGAAACCACAAAACTCGCCCTTGATGCGCTAAATCAGCATGATGGCATTCTGGTGGTTCTGCGGGCCACGCACGCTCAGCAGGAGTGGCAAACGCTCTGTCACCTCATACCGCCACAGGCAAAACACGTTGTTATACTCCTGACCTTTGCTGATAAGATCAGAAAGGGCCTTCTGGAAGTGACTGAATACCTGAGTGAAACATCAGGTGCGCCGGTACTGGCAGTCAATGCCCGGGAAGCTGGCAGCAATGTTCGCCAGGGAATAGTGCAGTTGCTGTTGCAGGATAAACCTGCACCCTCCGCTGTCTCTTTACCCCGTCAAAAGATACCGGTAATTAATCTGCTGGCTGAATTTCCTCAACAAACGATATTTGAACATCGTTGGTGTGGAAAAGTTGCTGCAATAGTATGCCTTTTCCTGCTGTTTGCCGTTCCGGTATGGGGGGCATGGCTGCTGTCAGATTTTATTCAGCCTGTCATTGACAGTGCGGTTATTCAGCCGCTTAAGAATATAACGACGAGCTGGCCCGACGTTCTGAAGACACTATTTGTCGGCAATTACGGTCTTTTTAGTCTGGGACTTTATTCGTTTGTATGGGCATTTCCTGTGGTGGTACTGATAGGGTTGTCTCTTTCGCTGACTGACGACAGTGGACTTAAGGAAAGAATTACAGCGACGCTGGATCCCTGGTTGAGAAAACTCGGCCTCAGCGGTCAGGACCTTATTCCTGTATTAAGCGGTTTCGGCTGTAATGTCGTGGCGGTTTTTCAGAGCCGTTCGTGTTCGCGATGCACCCGGCATGCTTGTATAAGTATGATTAGCTTTGGGTCCGCTTGCAGCTATCAGACGGGGGCGACGCTTTCTCTTTTTAATGCCGCCCATCAACCATGGCTCTTTATCCCCTATCTCAGTCTGCTGTTTTTCACAGGCGCAATACATACGCGCCTCTGGAACGGGTCGTTGAAGCCTGGCCAAAACCAGCGTCTGACAGAGATCACCTGGCTACAATGGCCACGCTGGCGAAATGTGACATGGATGCTGAAAAATATCCTCCGTCAGTTCATTACGCAAGCCATGCCGTTATTCCTGATTATCTGCATTGTTGCGGGGATGCTTGATTACGCAGGGATCACTCGCTGGCTGAGTGAAACGACGGCACCTTTACTTCATCTTTTTAAACTGCCAGCAGAACTGATGCCCGGGATCATTTTTTCACTGCTAAGGAAAGATGGTTTGATGGTGCTCAATCAGGATGGCGGCAGCTTAATACAGTCTCTCAGCACATCTCAGTTACTGCTACTTGTCTGGCTCGCCTCTACGTTGATGGCCTGCCTTGTCACGGTATTTACCATCGCCCGGGAAATAAACTGGCGGTTTGCAGCAGCAGTGGCGGGAAAACAGGTATTAAGTTCTCTGGTGGTGGCTCTGGTGATATCCCAGTTATTTATTCATGAGGCATAAGTATGATCCCCAAGACTTACCAGCAATGGTACCGGTGCATCACAGAAGAATGTGGAATTCCCTTGACGCAGGCATTTATTGCATCCCGTCTGGCAGTCCTTGAGTCCCAAGATCATCAGGAAACCAGACGTTTTGTCTCGCTATATGGGCAACAACATCTGAATAGTGTTGTACAGTGGTTCAAAAAAGCTGGGGAAGAATTGTTGTAAATCTGCCCCCTTTTCGCTTTCATACGAAGGCACCCGACAAATGCGGGTGCCTTCGATTCATTCTTCGAACCAGGGCTCAACAGGATCGGAATAATGCCGCCACTTTTGAGGCCCTTCTGCCATTTCTGCATCCGTTAACAGGGCGGAATCCAGTCTGTTGCGCAGTTCTGATTCATTCATATCCATTCCAATAAAAACGAGTTCCTGACGGGCATCACCAATGCCATCTATCCAGTTAGACATGATGAACTTCAGTGACTCAGCATCCTCTGGCCAACGTCCTTTCGGCACACTAGCCCACCACATGCCCCCCAGCCCCTGGCGCGCAATGCCACCTGCCTGCGACCATGAACCTGCGAATTCCGGACGGCTGGCCAGCCAGAAGTAACCTTTTGATCTGACGACTCCATCCAGCTCATTTTCCATCACCTGCCAGAAACGGGTCGGATGAAAAGGCCGGCGGGCGCGAAAGACAAAGCTGGTGATCCCATATTCTTCTGTCTCCGGCGTATGTTCGCCCCGGAGTTCTTTAAGCCAGCCGGGTGCCTGAGCGGCCTGCTCGAAATCAAACAGCCCGGTATTAAGTATGTTGCCCAGCGGAACCTGTCCAAACTGTGAAACAACGATTCTGGCCCGTGGATTAAGCGAACGTAAAATCGCCATCAGTTTTTCTTTTTGCGCTTCACTGATAAGGTCAACTTTATTAAGGACCAGCACATCACAGAATTCAATCTGATCGATCAGCAAGTCAACAACGCTCCTTTCATCACCTTCACCTAACGATTCTCCGCGTGACTGAATGCTGTCTTCCGAACCGTAGTCTTTCAGAAAATTGTACGCATCCACCACAGTGACCATGGTGTCAAGGCGGGCCACCGTCGAAAGGCTTTCACCGTCATCGCCCGCAAAGGTAAATGTTTCAGCAACAGGCAGAGGCTCAGATATACCGGTGGACTCAATGACAAGCTGATCAAAACGCCCTTCTTTTGCCAGACGATTAACTTCGAGAAGAAGATCTTCGCGCAATGTGCAGCAAATGCAACCGTTGCTCATTTCTACCAGTTTTTCATCAGTCCGGGAGAGTTCTGCACCACCTTCCCTCACAAGGGCAGCATCAATATTCACCTCAGACATATCATTAACAATGACAGCAACACGACGGCCTTCCCGGTTGTTCAGAATATGGTTAAGCAGTGTCGTTTTCCCTGCTCCCAAAAATCCCGAAAGTACGGTAACCGGCAGGCGTTTATCGCCATGAAAATTTGCACTGACTTCGGACATTACCTTACATCTCCTCAGATATTCGTTGTGTTCGGATTAACCAGGATCGTTGAGCACGGTTAGCTCATCGCCTTTAATGGCGTTGTAAAAACAACTCCGCCGACCTGTGTGGCAGGCTCCACCTTTTTGATCCACAAGCAGTAGTACCGCATCTCCGTCACAATCCAGACGGATATCATGTACTTGCTGAACGCAGCCGGAGGTCTCACCTTTTCGTCAAAGGCATGATCGGGATCGCGACCAGTAACAGGCTCTGCCAGTCAATAAGGTTTCATCAAGAGCCTGTTGATTCATCCAGGCAAGCATCAACACCTCTCCAGTGTCATATTGCTGTGCAATCGCAGCGATCAATCCATGAGAATCCCAGGGTATTGATGCCAGGATATCTTCAAGTTTAAAAACTGCACCTGCATGGGCTTTTTCCAGTAAGAGAAACATTGGCACCTCACTTATCATGTGTTATGTTATAACGTAACAATAAAATTTGCCAGTTCTTCTTTCCTTACATGGCACGATCAAAACATCAGTAGATTTCCATCGTTTCAGGACAAGAAAAGATAACATCGCTTGAAAATTACAGGAGGCCCGGTGAGTAATAGCCCATATTCTCTAAGTACAAGGGACACTGCATTATCGTCTACGGATTGTTCCGGGCGGAGAGAGCTGATTGAGAGTAAGAAAATACGAATCACACCGCTCCGGGAGAGAGTTTATAATTTCGTCAGTCATGCTAAAGAAAAAGGCATTAGCGCATACCAGATACTGGAATTAATGAAGAAATATAATCCGAATGCAAAACCGGCTACGGTTTATCGTTCTCTGGATTATTTGCAACAGGCAGGGATTATCGTAAAAATAGAATGCTGTAGCAAATTTATCAAAAAAAATAATTTATCCTCTGATGTTGTGACTATTTTTTTGATTTGCTCAAACTGCGGAACAATAATCCAACATACTGACCACCTCATTCATACTTACATTGAGAAAAAAGCAATAGATTATGGTTGTGCTGTACAAAAAAAAGATATTGAAGTTAAAGTAATTTGCCCTGATTGTCGAGGAAAGGGTTAAATCACCAATACGAATAATCATTGAAATCGAGTCAGGCGATAAATAAATTTTAAAATATCTAAAAGCCATCACACTATTACCTGACTCTATAATAAATATAACCGTCAACAAGGATTGTCGGTTGCTTTCATAATTGGCGTCAACAACCTCAACCTTCAGAATGAATAAAAGACATCAGAGCCTTATTTTTCTGTCTTATATGTGCTTAACAGGCCGTATTTCTGGACGAATTTCGTGCGAGTAACATGATAATAAACAACCCTCCAATGCCCGCCGTAATAATGCCAATTGGTAGTTCCTGCGGTGCCAGTATCGTCCGGCTGACTATATCGCCGCCACACAGTAATATTGCACCCCAGACGCCACACAAAGGTAACAACAACAGATGCTTAACTCCTGCAAAATGCCGACACAGATGAGGCACCATTAAGCCAACAAATCCAATCACGCCGGTTAATGCCACCATCAACGATGTTGCCAGTGCGCAACAAAGAAAAATCTCGATGCGCAGACGACTCACGTTAATCCCCAGCGACAACGCTGTCTGTTCTCCTGCCAGCACACCATCCAGAGAGCGCCACCGTAACAGGACAAAAGCAAACAGCAACACCAGGCTGAACACTGCGAAAGGCAAATTATTCCAGGTGGCTAATCCCAGACCACCCAGTGACCAGAACAGCACAGAGCTGGCAGCTCGCTGATCGCCCGAAAAAATGAAATAACTGGTCAGCGCCCCGAACAAAAAAGAGATGGCAAGACCGCAGAGAATTAGATGCTCAGCTCCGCGTTGCTTTTTAAAATGAAACAACAGCATTACTGCTATGGCGGAACACACACCACCAACAAACGCCGATACGGGGAGCGTTAATACACCAAGTCGATCACCAAAACGGGTGATCACCAGCACCGCCCCCGCTGACGCGCCGGAGGATAGCCCGAACAAAAAAGGATCGGCCAGATCGTTACGGGTGGTAGTTTGTAACAACGCCCCTACCATTGCCAGTCCCGCCCCTGTCAGCACAGAGAGCAACATCCTCGGTACGCGTAAATCCGTCACAATTCTGCTGACCATGGCAGATACCGGCTCATCCACCAGCTTCAGTGCTCCCAGCACCTACATTAGCGACAGTGAAACTGTCCCTCTGGTAATACTGAATAACATCAACCCAATCAGCACTACCATGGCTCCCCACATCGCCCAGTGATAACGGTACGACATGAGCATCACTTCGCCGTTGACGGGTACATCGCCCGCGCGAGTTTTTCCACCGCATCAACGTTGGCAGGCCCCGGTGTCAGTTCAGCATATTGTAATTTCAGGTATCGATGATGCTGAACAGCCGGAGTCAGTTTCATTAACGGATGATTCTCAAGAAAATGACGCAGTGCATCCGCACCGCTGCCCGTCTGGTAATCCAACAAAATAATGAAGTCCGGCTCAGTAGCGGCCACGCTTTCCCAGGAAGTCGTTCCCCAACTGGTATCCACCGCCTCCATTACATTTTTACCACCAGCCGCCTCAATTATGGCCGTAGGCATCGCATATTTACCACTGGTAAACGGTTTATCCTCGCCTGAGTCGTAGACGAACACCTTTAAAGGACGGGTACCTGCCGCTGGCTTCGGCAGTTCATTCAACCTCTTTTTCCAGCCGCTGACCAGGGACTGTGCGTCATTGCGCTTGCCAAAAATCTTACCCAGCGTGAGGACATCGTTATACAGCAGATCCATGGTGGCTTTATTTTTGTGCGCAGTGGTGAACACACAGCTTTCACTCAGAACAAAAGTCTTGATGCCATATTTGCTTAGCGTATCCGGCGTCACTTCGCCACCCACCTTCATCCCATAGTTCCAGCCAGCGAAAAAGAAATCAGGTTCGGCTGCCAGCAATGTTTCCAGAGTGGGATATTTGGGTGCCAGTTCTGGGATCGAGCCCATCGCCTTTTTAAATTCCGGCGTCATTTTGTACCAGCCACTAATACCAGTCAGCCCAACAATACGATCCTGTAAATGCAGTGCAAACGCCATTTCTGACATATTAAGGTCGTTGATAACAGCCCTTTTCGGCGGACCGGCGAATGTGACAGGAGTCCCACAACTTTCAATAGTAACAGGAAAATCAGCAGCACTGGCTACTGAGGCAGACAGTACCGCCAGCAGGGATATAAACAATTTTTTCATCACTGACTCTCAGAAAGTAATTTATGCACAATGCGGAACTTCAAAAATACGCAACGCCTTTCCTGTATGGGGATGCGGTACGGTAAAACTGGTCAAGCCAAAGATGGGATAAAGGTATTCTGATACCAATACCCTCTCCGGTGTGTCACAGATCACTGATTGCCCCTGCGACAAGAGGAGAACACGGTCAGCAAATGATTCTGTCAGTGTCAGATCGTGCAATACCGCCACGACGGTAATTCCCTTGGTTTTTACAAGGGAAAGTAGTTCCTCGCGCCCGGGAGGATCGAGATGATTGGTGGGTTCATCAAGCAATACCAGGTCGGGCGTCTGTGCCAGTCAGAGGAGCCAATTTTCTGTTTTCATGCTTCCTTGCGAATCCTTATCTGATGTTGATTCAACAGGTTAGTGTGAAAACTCTTCCCGGTGCATTTTGATTTTACCCTACGCATCGGGAAAAATTGGTGGTCAAATCTGGGGTCAGGTTAGTTCGATAATGGAGCGACCCCCATATGTCCCTTACCGACGCGAAAATCCGCACTCTCAAGCCTTCTGATAAACCCTTTAAAGTCTCCGATTCCCACGGTCTGTATCTGCTGGTCAAGCCGGGTGGCTCACGTCACTGGTATCTCAAGTACCGTATTAACGGTAAAGAATCGCGCATTGCGCTGGGTGCCTATCCTGCCGTCTCCCTCTCTGATGCGCGACAGCAGCGTGAAGGTGTCCGTAAAATGCTGGCGCTGAATATCAACCCGGTACAGCAGCGGGCTGCTGAACGTGGCTCACGAACACCGGAGAAAGTTTTTAAAAACGTGGCGCTGGCGTGGCATAAAAGTAACAGGAAATGGTCGCAGAACACCGCCGACCGTCTGCTTGCCAGCCTGAACAATCACATCTTTCCGGTCATCGGGAACCTACCTGTATCAGAACTTAAACCCCGTCATTTCATTGACCTGCTGAAAGGGATCGAGGAAAAAGGTCTGCTGGAGGTTGCGTCCCGCACACGGCAGCACCTGAGTAACATAATGCGCCATGCGGTCCATCAGGAGTTAATCGATACGAACCCTGCAGCAAACCTTGGCGGCGTGACCACACCTCCTGTCAGACGGCACTATCCTGCCCTGCCGCTGGAGCGGCTGCCTGAACTGCTTGAACGTATTGGGGCATATCATCAGGGCCGTGAACTGACCCGGCATGCCGTTCTGCTGATGCTGCATGTGTTCATTCGCTCCAGTGAACTGCGTTTCGCCCGCTGGTCAGAGATTGATTTCACAAACCGAGTCTGGACGATACCCGCGACGCGAGAACCCATTATTGGCGTGCGTTATTCCGGCCGCGGGGCAAAAATGCGAATGCCGCATATCGTCCCCCTCTCAGAACAGTCCATCGCCATTCTGAAACAGATTAAGGATATCACCGGTAATAATGAACTGATCTTCCCCGGCGACCATAACCCGTATAAGCCAATGTGTGAAAACACGGTCAATAAGGCACTGCGGGTGATGGGCTACGACACGAAAAAGGATATCTGTGGCCACGGCTTTCGGGCGATGGCATGCAGTGCGCTGATGGAATCGGGTTTATGGGCAAAGGATGCAGTAGAACGCCAGATGAGTCATCAGGAGCGCAATACCGTGCGCATGGCTTATATTCATAAGGCAGAGCACCTAGAAGCCCGCAAAGCGATGATGCAGTGGTGGTCGGATTATCTGGAAGCATGCCGAGAATCTTATGCACCGCCTTATACAATTGGTAAAAATAAGTTTATCCCATAGTATACTAACGAATCCCACACTCTGGCAAATTACCACCACCTCTACAGGAGGTGGTTCTATATAGACTTTTATCAACTTCATGACGAAAAACACCTATTTTATCCAAAAAGAAGACAATAGAGTCACAGAGGAATCAAAGAGCGACTCAATTGTCTTTGGACAGTCTGGTTGTGAGGTTAGAAAACAGTTACTCCTACACCATTAAATAGGGCGCAATGCTCGCTAATTTCTCCCGGGTTTCCGTCAGTTCGCGTTCCGGTGTAGATTGCGCGATGATTCCCGCCCCCGCTTGTATCCAGCAGCGCTGGCTGTCCTGAAATACGGAACGCAGAACTAGCGCCGCATCGAAGCGCATATCGTCCAGCAGCAGAATTGCGCCGGAATAGAGCTCTCGCGGCGTCTTCTCAATTTGCATAATCGCGTTCAGGGCAGCGTTTTTAGGGATACCTGAGGCGGTAATCGACGGAAACAGCACGGTAAACGCATCCCAGGCATCCTTGTTTTCCGCAAGCTGACCGCTCACGCCGGACCCCAGATGCTGAACGCTGCCGCGCTGGCGAACCGACATTAAATCTTCAACCACCACGCTGCCCGGCAGGCAAACGGCCTCCAGTTCAGCAATCGCTTCTTTGACAGAAAGGATATGCTCAAGCACCTCTTTACTGTCGTGCAGCAGTTCTGCCTCTTTCGCCTTATTATGCTCCGGGTTTCCCATGCGATCGCGGGTGCCCGCAAGCGGTTCAGTGACCACTTTATTGCCCGTCACTGACATCACCAGTTCCGGGCTAAAGCCCAGCGCTTCGCGTCCTTCCTGACGGAACATAAACGAGCGCACAGGTGTATTTGCCTGCCGCCCGTATAACAGCGTGGCGGGCATATCAATCCGCGATGGCAGGGGAATAGCGCGCGAGACAATCACTTTGACATACTCGCCACGGCGGATCTCCGCAACGGCGCGTGCAACCTGTTGTTTATACGCCTCGCCATTGAGGGCGGTATCCACCGCCAGTGGTGCGTTCTGCGTCGTTGTACTGGCCTCTTTTACCCACTCACACAAACGTCGGCCCCCGTCGGCGGAGTCCGCATAAACGGTGACATTTCCCTTTTCAAAAATAAGTTCTTCACGGGGAACGGTTAACGTCAGCAGCGGCCACTCCCCGGCGTTAAAGGCAATCCCCCGCGCATGCGCCGCAAAGTTGAACCCAACCTGTCCATAAACCCGACGTCCTTTGACCTGAGGATGTGCCATAAAACGACGCGCGCAGTCGGTAATGGAATCCACCGCCCATTGTTGCTCCCCGGCATCATCAATAAATGTCGCCTGCGTTCCGTCGGCATTAATGTGCAACCGTGCCAGGCACCCTTTGCCTAAATACCAACAGGGTTGACGCTCATAGACATAACACTCTTCTTCTGCGAACTGGCGTAAAACGCCAGAAATCGTCGGCAGCCATTGTTCCTCTGGTAACGCCAGGTGTAAAAATTCACTGATTTTCATCCCTTACCTCTCTGTGTTATTCCCGGATCAATCAATTGCGCTTGTCATCAGTTCTCTTGCCGAATGCAGCCGGATATAAGCAACCCACGCCGCCAGCAACGTGAATACCCCGGCAAACAGGAAGCAGGCCGCATAGCCAAAATGTTGAGCAACAACGCCGCCGATAACACCAGCCAGGATGGCGATTGCCGCGTCAGTACATTGAAAGAGGGTGAAGTCGACACCGGCCTGCAAAGGCGATGAAAGCGACATCAGCGTGGCGTAAAGACAGACCAGCGCGCAGGCCAGCGAAATGGACTGGACAATGACCAGACACTGGAGAATCGGCAGCAACAGATGACCCGGCGCCATCATGAACGTCATCACCACCGCCAGCAGCGCGATCCCCTGGACGCCATAAGCCGTCAACAGCGCTCTGCCGGGTGAGGTGTATTTCATCAGTAATCCGCCGGCCAGCGTTCCTGCTATGCCCGCTGCAATATTGCCGCCGCTGAACAGCGCGCCCAACGCAGACATGCTCAACCCATGATCCAACAACAGCGGCGCCAGAAGAGGCAGCACAAACCGCATGCCTGAATTCAGCATTAATACCAGCAGTAAGCCCAGGCGCGCCTGCTTCCTCCTTAGCGCATAACCTAACGCCGGAACATGCGGGATAGGCGCTGTTCGCGTCGGCTCCGTAATGCGCCACAGCGGGAATGACAGCGCCATAATCAGCATCGCCATCATCAGCATGGCGACAGGCCAGCCGGATGCTGCCGACAACATCAGGAACACCCCGCCGCCGCACATCATTCCCAGATAGCTGCCGCCGACCTGCACGCTGTTTCCCCAGCCGTAACCCGCGCGAGTCAGTTGATCGACGCAAAAGCCGTCGCTGGCGATATCAATGGTGGAAGCGACCGTGCCTGCCACCATAAACAGAACAAATAACGCGACGATTTGCGTATCGGGAAATCCTCCTTCTCGCCCAAACCAGCCAATCGCTGCGGCAATCATCAGGATCGCCGCTAGCGCGACCTGACCACGCAGGATTAACATCCGCGAACGGCGTTCCTGGCTACCGGGCGGAAGCCGCCAGCGTTCGATCCACGGCGCCCAAATAAACTTCAGCGCCCAGGGCAGCATGAACAGGGTTGTCGCACCGGCAAGCGCCAGCGATCCGCCAGCAGCGCGCACCAGCGCGGGTAAGGACTGCATAGACAGCGCCGATACCAGACTCTGCGTCACATAGACGCCGGCAATAGCAAAAATCACCCGCCCGGTCGTCAACGTCAGCGGTTTCACATTCGACTGAACATCACTCATGCACCCACTCTCCAGACGCGGAAACCCCGTCGTCGCGCCACACGCGCGCGGCCATTTGCGCCTGCCACAGCGCCTGATAACGTCCATGATGTGAGAGCAATTGCGCATGAGTACCCTGCTCAACCACCTGTCCCTCTTCTATCACCAGAATGTTTCCGGCCCCGGCGATGGTGGATAAACGGTGAGCGATGATAATCACCGTCCGGTTGTGAACCAGGTTATCGATCGCTTTTTGCACCGCCAGCTCGCTTTCAATATCCAGCGCGGCAGTCGGTTCATCGAGAATGACGACCGGCGCGTTTTTCAATAACGCTCTGGCAATGGAAATCCGCTGGCGCTCGCCGCCCGATAGCTGGCCGCCCATCTCTCCCATTGGCGTCAGCCAGCCTTGCGGAAGACGGGAAATAAACTCAAGGCACTGCGCCGCGCGGGCGGCCTCTTCTACCTCCTGCCGCGTCGCCTGTGGGCGCGCGATACGGATATTCGCCAGCAGCGTGTCATCAAACAGCCAGACATCCTGGAAAACAACAGAAATCAGGCTATTGAGCTGTTCCGGCGTCAGGCGGCGAATATCGACGCCGCCAATAGAAATCTGCCCTTGCTGCGGATCGGCATAGCGCATTAACAGTTTGGTGACCGTAGTTTTGCCTGCGCCGGAGGCACCCACCAGCGCGCTCATACTGGCTGCCGGGAACGTCAAAGAAACATGATTAAGCGCGTGGCCGTCGCCTTCTTCGTAGCGATAGCTGACGTTGTCAAAGCGGATATCGTAACGTTCCGGCATCTCGCTTTGCTCTGCGACGGGAAGCGGTGCTATCGCCATAAACCGCTCAATCCGTTGCAGGGCGCTGGCGATCAGTTCCACAACCGAGGTGTAGCTGATAAACATCGCCATCGGTTCTGCGAAGCGCATAATCATCGCGACGGCGGCAATCAAAAAGGCGAGGTTCAGAGTGCCCGTCACTACCCAGACGATCCCGGATAACACCACCACCTGTAGGCCCAACTCCACGACGCTGGCGATCAGCATCGTCGCGCCAGCGCCCTGACGGTGAGTGCGGGTCTGTAAGTTTTCCAGCGCATTGAAATGCGCCAGCAGCGCCCGGCTTTTATCGGCATCGCTGCCGCAGGTGCGCAATACCATCATCCCCTGAGCAAATTCAACGATATCGCCGCTCAGACGCTGGTGCGCTTCCCCCAGCGTCTGCATTTGTCGCCGCATCGCCGGGCGGCGCCAGTAATAAAACGGCACCAGCAGAGGGAAGATCAGCAACATCACCAGCCCCAGCCGCCAGTCTATCCACAATGTCGCCAGCGACGCCGTCAGCGGCGTGACAATGGTGAGCAGCAAAATATTGGCTATCGCAATAACATAATTGAGGTTTTCATCCACGCTGCCCAGCAGCAAGGCGTTCATTTCACCCGCCCTGCCGCGCTGGAGCTTCTCCAGCGGCACGCGGCGTAACTGCTCGCCAAGTCGCAGGCGCAACTCATGGGTGGCCTGCGCCAGATGACCACGGTATTCAAAGCCCAGGCCATACCAGCGTAGCACCAGCGTCACAATTGCGGCGACGCTGAAGGCCATAGCCCAGTTAAGAAGTTGCGGCGCGTCTCCCCGTAACAGCGCATCAATGATCGGATAAAGACAGGCAAAGGCGATCCCCTGCATGAATGCCGCCAGCAACAGCGCCAGCATACTGCGTCGCAGCATCCTGGCCTGACTGCCAACGCTGGAGATAAGCTGGCGCCAGTTGACGCGCCAGGCCAGGTTATCCGCAGGATTATTGTCTTTCATTTTCCACCACCTCTTCCTGTGTTCCACCCGGCACCCAATGCTGCGCCTGCTGATAGTGTTGCCAGAGCCGTTGATACAGGCCGCCCTGCGCCAACAGTTGCGTATGGTTCCCCATTTCCCTGAGCTGTCCGTCGGAAAACAGCAATATCACATCGGCCTGAGTCACCATTGAGAGACGATGCGCGACCATGATGACCGTCCGGCCACGCATGGCCGCCGCGAGCGCCTTGATAAGCGCCGCTTCGTTTTCCGGGTCAGCAAACGCCGTCGCCTCATCGAGCACCAGGATGGGGCGATCCTGCAAAAGCGCCCGGGCGATAGTAATGCGCTGCCGCTGGCCGCCGGAGAGAAATACCCCACGTTCCCCGACTCGTGTGTTGTAACCTTCTGGCAGAGCGCTAATAAAATCATGGGCCTGCGCCACTCTGGCCGCCGCTATTACCGCCTCCAGCGGCGTATCCGGCGCGCCCAGACGAATGTTATTGGCTATCGTGTCGGCAAAAAGGAAGTTGTCCTGAAACACAAACGAGAGTTGCTTCATCAGGGTGTCCGTCTGCATATCACGCAGATCCACGCCTCCAATACGGATATGGCCTTTGTCCGGGTCGGCGTAACGCAGCAGCAAGCGCGCCACGGTGCTTTTTCCGGCGCCGCTTGGCCCGACCAGCGCCACAATTTGCCCGGCAGGCACATGAAAGCTCACCTCCTGCAACGCGGCGCCAGTACGCGCTTGCGGATAATGAAAGCTCACCTGCTCAAAGGTAATGCTCGCCTCTTGCGGCTGCTGGTCAGACTGCGGCAGCGATAACTCCGGCATCGCGAGAACCTGATAAATACGCTGAATGCTTAAACGCGTTTGCGCGACCAGGTTATTGAGCATCATCATTGGCATTACGGCTTCGGCCATTCCGCTGCCCAGCAGTAAAACGGCCACCCACGCGATAAAATCGAAACTGCCATAGTGCAGCAGGCCGTATCCCGACCAGATCAGGACAAACAGGGTCGGGAGAGGATTCAGAATCGAGAAGGAAAAACGCGCTGAAAAACCGGCTTTGCGATACCAGGTTTTGAGCACATCGACCCACTCTTCAAGGGCGCGTTGATAGCGCAAAAAACTGGTGCTGCCGCTATCAAACGTTCTCACCACGGGCATGGCCTGCACGAACTCAATCACCGCCGCGCTAACCTGCTCGCGCGCCTTATGATAACGCTGAGCCATATCTTCCGAACGCTGGCGGGCGAGCACGAGAACAACCGATCCAAACGCCAGTACCCCCAGCGTCGCGATTGCCAGCCGCCAGTCCAGCCAGAACAAGATAACGATTGTCGCCAGCGGCATGATGATCGCGCGGGCATAGAGCGGCGTGCTGTCGGCCACAAAAATATGTAACGACTTCACGTCATCCAGCATCACTTTCGCCACTGACCCGCTGCCCATTTGCTGTAACACGCCAGGCGGAAGCTGCAATGCTTTACGGGCTAACCTGCTGCGCAGAATGTTCTCCAGATGAAAAGCCGCGTAATGAGAGGTGTTGAACGCCTGTAAGCGCAGAACAAAAGTTAAGACCACGCAGCCGATCACGCCGCCCAGCGGCCAGGCCGGAATAGCGTCAGGCGTCGCGCGAATGTCACGCAGGCTCCACGCCAGAAAAAGGAGCGCCCCCAGGCTGGTTAATGCCGCCAGCCCCGCCAGCGCCATAGCTAAAATAACCTTCCTGCGAACCGGTGTAATCACCTGCCAGAGAGGAAATCGGGACAGCGATTCAGTATTGGATGATTGAGATGACATGGGAGTAACTGAATTTCCTGATGAATTTTTACGGACGCCAAAAACGACAATTCAGGGTGGCGTTCTGAGAATTAATGTGAATAATAACCATTATCAATAACTCATCTACCCCATTCGGTTCTATTTATACCCGCATTGGTCTAAGCCACAGGGAGATAACCAGGTCATGACGGAGTCACCGCAAACGCAATCTGAAATCTCTATTCACCAGTTGGTGGTCGGGAAACCTGCAAACGATGGCAATATTCCTGCTCAGTGTGAACTGCTGCGCTGTTCGTTGCAGGAAGGTATGGATATTTTGCTCTGGAGGGGCCATTTTGCGCGGCCTGAGACGTTGCAGCTACACGACGATCTGGGCAGGATTAACTTCTCGTGCATCCTGGAAGGCACTTCGCGCTTTGCGATTCAGGGACTCCGGCGCCACACCGACTGGGAGCTTGCGCGCAATCGCCATTACATTACCCATACGCCAGACTGTCGCGGCAGCGCCTCCTATTGTGGCCGATTCGAGAGCATTACCCTCTCCTTCAGCCCTGAAACCCTCGCGCTGTGGGTGCCGGATATTAGCGCGGTCATTAAGAATAAGATCGACTCCCACTGCTGTTGCCAGCAGCAGCGTTGTAATGCTGAAACCCACTTAACGGCTCAGGCCTTGCGTCACGCGCTGATGCGCATGCACGGCGGCTTCAGTCATGAACAAAAGCCGTCGACGCTATGGTTGCAGGGGCAAAGTCTGGTCATGCTCAGTCTGGTGCTGGATGAACATCGCGAAGACGCCAGTTGCCTCTCCTGCCACTTCAACCCGATGGAACGCCAGAAACTGCTGCGGGCGAAGGATCTGCTGCTGGCTGATCTGACGCAAGCGCCGGGCGTCGCGGAGCTGGCCAGAGAGTCCGGTCTGAGCGTTCTCAAAATTAAGCGAGGCTTCCGCGTTCTGTTCAACAACAGCGTCTATGGCCTGTTTCAGGCTGAACGAATGCAGGAAGCCAGAAGACGCCTGGCCAACGGCAATACCTCCGTCATGACGGTGGCGGCCGATCTGGGCTATGCCAACGCCAGCCATTTCTCTGCCGCCTTCCAGAAACAGTTTGGCGTAACCCCTTCGACCTTTAAACGCGTGATGTAACCGGGGTCGCGCCCCCCTAAACTCCTCCCTGACAGAGGCCCGGATACCCCATCCGGGCCTCTGTTCTTTCCGCCTGTTACCAACCCGAAAGGGGCATAAATAAACCCGTTTCGGGTAGCATCCAATTGTTAATAATTATTATTCTCATATGAGCAATGCTTTTCGGTAAGACGTGCCATCAGGAGGAAGAATGATTTCTGGCGCACCATCTCAGGATTCGCTGTTACCGGACAACCGCCACGCGGCTGATTACCAACAATTACGCGAGCGGCTCATACAGGAACTGAATTTAACGCCGCAGCAGTTACATGAAGAGAGCAACCTGATCCAGGCCGGCCTGGATTCCATAAGATTGATGAGATGGTTACACTGGTTTCGTAAAAATGGCTACCGCCTTACCCTTCGCGAGCTGTATGCCGCCCCCACGCTGGCGGCATGGAACCAGTTAATGCTCAGCCGGTCGCCTGAGAACGCGGAAGAAGAAACGCCGCCCGACGAATCATCCTGGCCGAACATGACCGAAAGTACCCCCTTCCCATTGACGCCAGTACAGCACGCCTACCTGACGGGCCGCATGCCGGGGCAGAAGCTTGGCGGCGTGGGTTGCCACCTGTATCAGGAGTTTGAAGGCCATTGTCTGACGGCGTCGCAGTTGGAGCAGGCCATCACGACCTTGCTGCAACGCCACCCAATGCTGCATATCGCCTTTCGCCCCGACGGGCAGCAGGTCTGGCTACCGCAACCTTACTGGAACGGCGTCACCGTTCATGATTTACGCCATAACGACGCTGAAAGCCGCCAGGCCTATCTGGACGCACTGCGCCAGCGCCTGAGCCACCGTCTTTTACGCGTGGAAATCGGCGAAACGTTTGATTTTCAGCTGACGCTCTTGCCGGACAATCACCACCGCCTCCATGTCAATATTGACCTGCTGATTATGGATGCCTCCAGCTTTACGCTTTTCTTCGATGAGCTTAACGCCCTGCTGGCCGGAGAATCGCTGCCGGCTATCGACACCCGCTATGATTTCCGCTCGTATTTGCTGCACCAGCAGAAGATCAATCAACCACTGAGAGACGACGCGCGCGCTTACTGGCTGGCGAAAGCATCGACGCTTCCCCCCGCGCCCGTCTTGCCGCTGGCCTGCGAACCCGCCACGCTACGTGAAGTCCGTAATACCCGACGCCGCATGATTGTCCCGGCAACACGCTGGCACGCCTTTAGCAACCGGGCCGGCGAGTATGGCGTGACGCCGACAATGGCGCTGGCGACCTGTTTTTCTGCCGTGCTGGCTCGCTGGGGCGGCCTGACGCGTCTGCTGCTTAACATCACCTTATTCGACCGCCAGCCGCTGCACCCGGCGGTTGGCGCGATGCTTGCCGACTTCACCAATATTCTTCTGCTGGATACCGCCTGCGATGGCGATACCGTCAGCAACCTGGCGCGTAAAAACCAGCTCACGTTTACGGAGGACTGGGAGCATCGCCACTGGTCCGGCGTCGAATTACTCCGTGAACTCAAACGCCAGCAGCGCTACCCCCACGGCGCCCCGGTGGTATTTACCAGCAATCTGGGGCGTTCTCTCTACAGCAGCCGCGCAGAATCGCCGTTGGGCGAGCCGGAATGGGGCATCTCGCAAACGCCGCAGGTCTGGATAGATCATCTGGCGTTCGAGCATCACGGCGAGGTCTGGCTACAATGGGACAGCAACGACGCGCTGTTCCCTCCGGCGTTAGTCGAAACATTGTTCGACGCCTACTGCCAGTTGATTAACCAACTCTGCGATGACGAAAGCGCCTGGCAAAAGCCGTTCGCAGATATGATGCCCGCCAGCCAGCGCGCGATACGCGAACGGGTCAACGCCACCGGCGCCCCCATTCCCGAAGGCTTGCTGCATGAAGGCATTTTCCGTATCGCTCTGCAACAGCCGCAGGCGTTGGCGGTAACGGACATGCGTTATCAGTGGAATTATCATGAGCTGACAGACTATGCCCGCCGTTGCGCGGGCAGGTTAATCGAGTGCGGGGTTCAGCCCGGCGATAATGTGGCTATCACGATGTCGAAAGGCGCAGGACAACTTGTTGCGGTTCTGGCCGTCCTGCTGGCCGGGGCGGTTTACGTTCCGGTTTCGCTGGATCAGCCTGCCGCACGGCGCGAGAAAATCTACGCTGACGCCAGCGTCCGGCTGGTGCTCATTTGTCAGCACGACGCCAGCGCCGGGTCAGACGATATTCCCGTCCTTGCCTGGCAGCAGGCCATTGAGGCGGAGCCGATCGCCAACCCGGTAGTACGCGCCCCCACGCAACCGGCCTACATTATCTACACCTCCGGCTCTACCGGTACGCCGAAAGGGGTAGTCATTTCTCACCGGGGAGCGCTTAACACCTGTTGCGATATCAATACCCGCTATCAGGTTGGCCCGCATGACAGGGTGCTGGCCCTCTCCGCCCTACATTTTGATTTATCGGTTTACGACATTTTTGGCGTACTGCGCGCGGGCGGCGCGCTGGTGATGGTGATGGAAAATCAACGGCGCGATCCTCACGCATGGTGTGAGCTGATCCAGCGCCATCAGGTCACGCTCTGGAACAGCGTCCCGGCGCTGTTCGATATGCTGCTGACCTGGTGTGAAGGTTTCGCCGACGCCACGCCGGAAAACCTGCGCGCAGTGATGCTTTCCGGCGACTGGATCGGGCTTGACCTCCCCGCCCGTTATCGGGCCTTCCGGCCACAAGGACAATTTATCGCGATGGGCGGCGCCACCGAGGCGTCTATCTGGTCTAACGCCTGCGAAATTCACGACGTCCCCGCCCACTGGCGTTCCATCCCTTACGGTTTTCCGCTAACCAACCAACGCTACCGGGTGGTGGATGAACAGGGCCGGGACTGCCCTGACTGGGTGCCGGGTGAATTATGGATTGGCGGCATTGGGGTCGCGGAAGGCTATTTCAACGATCCCCTGCGTAGCGAGCAGCAATTTTTGACGCTCCCGGACGAGCGCTGGTATCGCACCGGCGATCTCGGCTGCTACTGGCCAGATGGCACAATCGAGTTCCTCGGTCGTCGCGACAAGCAGGTCAAAGTCGGAGGATATCGCATCGAGCTGGGCGAAATCGAAAGCGCGCTCAGCCAGCTGGCGGGGGTGAAACAAGCAACCGTTCTGGCGATCGGCGAAAAAGAAAAAACGCTGGCGGCATACGTTGTTCCTCAAGGCGAGGCTTTTTGCATTACCGATCATCGGAACCCGGCACTGCCGCAGGCGTGGCACACGCTTGCGGGAACGTTGCCCTGTTGCGCCATCTCGCCAGAGATCTCCGCAGAACAGGTAGCCGATTTCCTTCAGCATCGCCTGCTAAAACTGAAGCCGGGTCACACCGCTGGCGCCGATCCTCTCCCCCTGATGAACTCACTCGCTATCCAGCCGCGCTGGCAGGCCGTGGTGGAACGCTGGTTAGCATTTCTGGTGACACAACGGCGACTGAAGCCCGCTGCTGAAGGTTATCAGGTCTGCGCTGGTGAAGAACGCGAGGATGAGCACCCGCACTTCAGCGGACATGATTTAACGTTATCGCAAATTCTTCGCGGTGCCCGTAACGAACTGTCGTTACTGAACGACGCGCAGTGGTCGCCGGAAAGCCTGGCCTTTAACCATCCGGCCAGCGCCCCGTATATTCAGGAACTGGCGACAATTTGCCAACAGCTTGCACAGCGCTTACAGCGCCCGATACGCCTGCTTGAGGTGGGAACCCGCACTGGCCGCGCCGCAGAATCGCTGTTAGCACAGCTCAACGCCGGACAGATTGAGTATGTCGGGCTTGAGCAGAGCCAGGAGATGCTGCTGAGCGCCCGGCAGAGGCTCGCCCCCTGGCCTGGCGCCCGTCTGTCCCTCTGGAATGCAGACACGCTGGCGGCGCACGCTCACTCGGCGGACATTATCTGGCTTAATAACGCCCTGCATCGTCTGCTGCCGGAAGATCCCGGGCTCCTTGCGACATTACAACAGCTTGCCGTTCCCGGCGCGCTGCTCTACGTGATGGAGTTTCGCCAGTTAACGCCGTCCGCCCTGCTCAGCACGCTCCTGTTAACCAATGGGCAGCCGGAGGCCTTGCTGCATAACAGCGCCGACTGGGCGGCATTATTTAGCGCGGCCGCCTTCAACTGTCAGCATGGCGATGAGGTCGCGGGGTTACAACGCTTCCTCGTACAATGTCCTGACAGGCAGGTGCGCCGCGATCCCCGTCAACTTCAGGCCGCCCTCGCTGGACGTCTGCCGGGGTGGATGGTGCCGCAACGGATCGTCTTCCTCGACGCCTTACCGCTGACGGCTAATGGGAAAATTGACTACCAGGCGCTGAAGCGTCGTCATACCCCTGAAGCGGAAAACCCGGCCGAAGCGGATTTACCCCAGGGCGACATTGAAAAACAGGTTGCCGCCCTCTGGCAGCAACTCTTATCAACTGGCAATGTCACCAGAGAAACCGACTTCTTCCAGCAAGGCGGCGATAGCCTGCTGGCGACCCGTCTGACCGGGCAACTTCATCAGGCAGGTTATGAAGCGCAATTAAGCGACCTGTTTAATCATCCCCGGCTGGCGGATTTTGCCGCCACGCTGCGGAAAACCGACGTCCCGGTCGAACAACCATTCGTCCACTCCCCTGAAGATCGCTACCAGCCCTTTGCGCTTACCGACGTGCAGCAGGCTTACCTGGTGGGGCGTCAGCCGGGCTTTGCCCTGGGCGGCGTCGGCTCACATTTCTTTGTTGAATTTGAAATTGCCGATCTGGACCTCACCCGGCTGGAGACGGTCTGGAACCGATTAATCGCCCGCCACGATATGCTGCGCGCCATCGTGCGTGATGGACAGCAACAGGTGCTCGAACAGACGCCCCCCTGGGTGATACCCGCACACACCCTCCATACGCCTGAAGAGGCGTTGCGGGTGCGCGAAAAACTGGCGCATCAGGTACTCAACCCCGAAGTGTGGCCGGTATTCGATCTCCAGGTCGGATACGTGGACGGGATGCCTGCCCGCCTGTGGCTGTGTCTGGATAACCTGTTGCTTGACGGTCTGAGCATGCAGATCCTGCTGGCGGAGCTGGAGCACGGCTACCGCTACCCGCAACAGCTGCTTCCGCCGCTGCCCGTCACCTTCAGGGATTATCTGCAACAACCCTCGCTACAGTCGCCCAATCCAGATTCTCTGGCATGGTGGCAGGCGCAGCTTGATGATATTCCTCCGGCGCCTGCGTTGCCGCTGCGCTGCTTGCCTCAGGAGGTTGAAACACCGCGCTTCGCCCGCCTGAACGGCGCGCTGGACAGCACGCGCTGGCATCGGCTGAAAAAACGGGCGGCTGACGCCCATCTCACCCCGTCGGCCGTACTGTTGTCGGTGTGGTCAACGGTTCTCTCTGCATGGAGTGCACAGCCTGAGTTCACGCTTAACCTTACGCTTTTCGACAGGCGACCGCTGCACCCGCAAATCAACCAGATTCTGGGCGATTTCACCTCGCTGATGCTGCTGAGCTGGCATCCCGGCGAAAGCTGGCTGCACAGCGCGCAGTCACTACAGCAGCGGCTGAGCCAGAACCTCAACCACCGCGATGTGTCAGCCATCCGCGTGATGCGTCAACTGGCGCAACAGCAAAACGTGCCTGCCGTTCCGATGCCCGTCGTCTTTACCAGCGCGCTGGGCTTTGAGCAGGATAACTTCCTCGCCCGGCGTAATCTGCTCAAACCGGTCTGGGGCATCTCCCAGACGCCGCAGGTCTGGCTCGATCACCAGATTTATGAATCCGAAGGCGAACTGCGCTTTAACTGGGATTTTGTCGCCGCGCTGTTTCCTGCCGGGCAGGTGGAGCGCCAGTTTGAACAGTATTGCGCATTGCTAAACCGAATGGCCGAGGATGAAAGCGGCTGGCAACTGCCGCTCGCCGCGCTGGTGCCTCCCGTTAAACACGCAGGGCAATGCGCAGAGCGCTCACCGCGCGTATGCCCTGAGCAATCTCAGCCACACATTGCGGCGGACGAGAGCACCGTCAGCCTGATTTGCGACGCCTTCCGCGAGGTGGTTGGCGAGTCTGTCACGCCCGCAGAAAACTTCTTTGAGGCGGGCGCAACGTCGCTGAATCTGGTGCAACTGCACGTTTTGTTACAACGTCACGAATTTTCCACCCTGACGTTGCTTGACCTCTTCACCCACCCTTCTCCTGCTGCCCTGGCCGATTATCTGGCCGGCGTCGCCACGGTGGAGAAAACAAAACGACCTCGCCCTGTTCGCCGTCGTCAGCGGCGGATATAGCGCGAAGCAAACTGATTTTCCCCGGAACGCCATCGCGAACGCATGGCGTTCCATTGACTTTGTGAATCTTAGGAAACGGGACCGATTATGGATAACTTGCGCTTCTCTTCTGCGCCGACAGCAGATTCCATTGATGCATCGATCGCTCAACACTACCCGGACTGCGAACCTGTCGCGGTTATCGGCTACGCCTGCCATTTTCCTGAATCGCCGGATGGCGAAACGTTCTGGCAAAATCTGCTGGAAGGTCGTGAATGCAGCCGACGCTTTACGCGCGAAGAGCTTCTGGCCGTCGGTCTGGATGCCGCCATCATTGACGATCCTCATTATGTCAATATCGGTACGGTGTTAGACAACGCCGACTGCTTCGACGCCACCCTGTTTGGCTATTCGCGACAGGAAGCGGAGTCGATGGACCCGCAGCAGCGCCTATTTTTGCAGGCGGTCTGGCATGCGCTGGAACATGCCGGTTATGCCCCCGGCGCCGTCCCCCATAAGACCGGCGTTTTCGCCTCTTCCCGGATGAGTACCTACCCCGGTCGCGAAGCATTGAACGTGACAGAAGTCGCGCAGGTAAAAGGTCTGCAATCTCTGATGGGCAATGATAAAGACTATATTGCCACCCGCGCCGCGTACAAACTCAACCTGCACGGCCCGGCGTTATCGGTACAGACCGCCTGCTCCAGCTCGCTGGTTGCCGTGCATCTGGCCTGTGAAAGCCTGCGCGCAGGCGAATCCGATATGGCGGTTGCCGGCGGCGTGGCGCTCTCTTTCCCCCAGCAGGCAGGCTACCGCTACCAGCCCGGAATGATTTTCTCTCCTGATGGTCACTGTCGTCCCTTTGACGCCTCGGCTGAGGGCACCTGGGCCGGTAACGGTCTCGGCTGCGTGGTGCTGCGTCGCCTGAGAGACGCGCTGCTGTCAGGCGATCCGATTATCTCGGTGATCCTCTCCAGCGCGGTCAACAACGACGGCAACAGAAAGGTCGGCTATACCGCCCCTTCCGTCGCAGGGCAACAGGCAGTCATCGAAGAGGCGTTAATGCTGGCGGCCATCGACGACAGGCAGGTAGGTTACATTGAAACCCACGGCACCGGCACACCGCTGGGCGACGCGATTGAAATTGAAGCGTTACGCAACGTCTATGCGCCTCGCCCGCAGGATCAGCGCTGTGCGCTCGGTTCCGTGAAAAGTAACATGGGCCATCTGGATACCGCGGCGGGCATTGCCGGACTGCTGAAAACCGTTCTGGCAGTCAGTCGCGGGCAAATTCCTCCCTTACTGAATTTTCACACCCCCAACCCGGCGCTGAAACTTGAAGAGAGCCCCTTTACCATACCGGTGTCGGCACAGGCATGGCAGGACGAAATGCGCTATGCGGGCGTCTCCTCCTTTGGTATTGGCGGCACCAACTGCCATATGATCGTCGCCTCGCTGCCCGACGCGCTCAACGCGCGCCTCCCCAATACGGATAGCGGCAGAAAAAGTACCGCGCTGCTGCTCAGCGCCGCCAGCGACAGCGCGTTGCGGCGGCTGGCGACGGATTATGCCGGGGCGCTGAGAGAGAATGCGGATGCCAGCTCTCTGGCCTTCACAGCCCTGCACGCGCGCCGTCTCGATCTCCCCTTCCGCCTGGCGGCGCCATTAAACCGTGAAACCGCCGAGGCGCTCAGCGCCTGGGCCGGTGAGAAATCGGGGGCGCTGGTTTACAGCGGCCACGGCGCCAGCGGCAAGCAGGTGTGGCTGTTTACCGGCCAGGGCTCGCACTGGCGCACTATGGGTCAAACGATGTACCAGCACTCAACGGCGTTTGCCGACACGCTGGATCGCTGTTTTTCCGCCTGTAGCGAAATGCTCACGCCGTCACTGCGCGAAGCGATGTTTAACCCCGATTCGGCGCAACTGGACAATATGGCCTGGGCGCAGCCGGCGATTGTCGCGTTTGAAATCGCGATGGCGGCGCACTGGCGTGCTGAAGGACTGAAGCCAGACTTCGCCATTGGGCATTCCGTCGGTGAATTTGCCGCTGCTGTTGTCTGCGGACACTATACGATTGAACAGGTCATGCCACTGGTTTGTCGGCGCGGCGCGCTAATGCAGCAGTGCGCAAGCGGCGCGATGGTGGCGGTATTTGCAGACGAAGACACGCTGATGCCGCTGGCTCGCCAGTTTGAGCTGGATCTCGCCGCCAATAACGGTACGCAACATACGGTATTTTCCGGGCCGGAAGCCCGTCTCGCAGTATTTTGCGCCACGCTCTCGCAGCATGACATTAACTATCGTCGCCTGAGCGTAACCGGTGCGGCGCACTCCGCTTTACTGGAGCCGATACTCGATCGGTTCCAGGACGCCTGCGCGGGACTGCACGCGGAGCCGGGGCAAATACCGATTATTTCCACGCTCACCGCCGACGTCATTGATGAGTCAACGCTCAACCAGGCGGATTACTGGCGCCGACACATGCGCCAGCCGGTGCGTTTTATCCAGAGTATTCAGGTGGCGCATCAGCTCGGCGCCCGCGTTTTTCTGGAGATGGGGCCCGATGCCCAGTTGGTTGCTTGCGGGCAGCGCGAATACCGCGATAACGCATACTGGATAGCCAGCGCCCGGCGTAACAAAGAGGCGAGCGATGTCCTCAATCAGGCCCTGCTCCAGCTTTACGCTGCCGGCGTCGCCCTACCGTGGGCCGACCTGCTGGCGGGCGATGGACAACGTATCGCTGCGCCATGTTATCCGTTTGATACTGAGCGTTACTGGAAAGAGCGCGTCTCCCCGGCCTGCGAGCCTGCCGACGCAGCGCTGTCTGCCGGGCTGGAGGTGGCGAGTCGCGCCGCGACAGCGCTCGATCTCCCTCGCCTGGAAGCGCTTAAACAGTGCGCCACGCGACTGCACGCCATCTACGTCGATCAACTGGTACAACGCTGTACCGGCGATGCCATTGAGAACGGCGTGGACGCCATGACCATCATGCGCCGTGGACGTCTGCTGCCCCGCTACCAGCAGCTACTCCAGCGCCTGCTGAATAACTGCGTGGTCGACGGCGATTACCGCTGCACCGACGGGCGATACGTCCGCGCCCGCCCCATTGAACATCAACAGCGGGAATCACTGCTGACGGAACTTGCCGGTTATTGTGAAGGTTTTCAGGCTATTCCCGACACCATCGCCCGTGCCGGCGATCGGTTATATGAAATGATGAGCGGCGCGGAAGAACCGGTGGCGATTATCTTCCCGCAAAGCGCCTCCGACGGCGTGGAAGTGCTGTATCAGGAATTCAGCTTTGGCCGCTATTTCAACCAAATCGCCGCCGGGGTATTACGCGGCATTGTCCAGACGCGTCAGCCCCGCCAGCCGTTGCGTATTCTTGAAGTTGGCGGCGGAACCGGCGGCACCACCGCGTGGCTGCTGCCGGAACTCAACGGCGTTCCGGCACTGGAGTACCATTTCACCGATATCTCGGCGCTGTTCACCCGTCGCGCCCAGCAGAAATTCGCCGACTATGATTTTGTGAAGTATAGCGAGCTGGATCTCGAAAAAGAGGCGCAGTCTCAGGGTTTCCAGGCACAGTCTTACGATCTTATCGTGGCAGCGAACGTGATTCACGCCACCCGCCATATTGGCCGCACGCTCGATAATCTGCGCCCCCTGCTCAAGCCGGGCGGGCGCCTGCTGATGCGCGAAATCACCCAGCCAATGCGTCTGTTTGACTTCGTTTTCGGCCCGCTGGTTCTTCCGCTACAGGATCTCGACGCCCGCGAAGGTGAGTTATTCCTCACCACCGCTCAGTGGCAACAACAGTGCCGCCACGCCGGATTCAGCAAAGTGGCGTGGCTACCGCAGGATGGCAGCCCGACCGCCGGGATGAGCGAACATATCATTCTCGCCACGCTGCCCGGTCAGGCGGTTAGCGCCGTAACATTCACCGCGCCATCAGAACCCGTGTTGGGGCAGGCGCTGACGGATAACGGTGATTATCTCGCCGACTGGTCTGATTGCGCAGGTCAGCCCGAACGGTTTAACGCCCGCTGGCAGGAGGCCTGGCGTCTGCTTTCACAGCGTCATGGCGACGCTCTGCCTGTGGAACCGCCCCCCGTCGCCGCCCCGGAGTGGCTGGGGAAGGTTCGCTTAAGCTGGCAAAACGAAGCCTTTTCCCGCGGTCAGATGCGCGTTGAAGCCCGTCATCCTGCTGGCGAGTGGCTGCCGCTATCGCCCGCCGCGCCTCTTCCTGCGCCGCAGACGCATTATCAATGGCGCTGGACGCCCCTCAACGTCGCCAGCATTGACCAACCGCTTACCTTTAGCTTCAGCGCCGGTACGCTTGCGCGCAGCGACGAGCTGGCGCAATACGGCATCATTCACGATCCGCACGCCTCTTCGCGACTGATGATTGTTGAGGAGAGCGAGGATACGCTGGCCTTAGCGGAGAAAGTGATAGCAGCGCTCACCGCCAGCGCAGCCGGATTGATTGTGGTTACTCGCCGCGCGTGGCGAGTCGAGGAAAATGAAGCACTCTCTGCATCCCATCACGCGCTATGGGCCTTGCTTCGCGTCGCGGCCAACGAACAGCCGGAACGGTTGCTTGCCGCCATCGATCTCGCCGAAAACCCCCCGTGGGAAACGCTGCATCAAGGGTTGAGCGCAGTCTCACTATCACAGCGCTGGCTCGCCGCACGGGGTGACACCCTTTGGCTCCCTTCACTGGCGCCCAATACGGGATGCGCCGCTGAATTACCGGCAAACGTGTTTACCGGCGATAGCCGCTGGCATCTGGTGACCGGAGCGTTTGGCGGATTAGGCCGCCTTGCCGTGAACTGGCTCAGAGAAAAAGGGGCGCGACGCATCGCCCTGCTGGCGCCGCGCGTGGATGAGTCATGGCTACGCGATGCGGAGGGCGGGCAGACGCGCGTCTGCCGTTGTGATGTGGGCGATGCCGGGCAACTGGCCACGGTTCTTGACGATCTGGCGGCCAACGGCGGCATTGCCGGAGCGATTCATGCCGCTGGCGTATTGGCTGACGCGCCCTTGCTGGAGCTTGACGACCACCAGCTGGCCACCGTTTTCGCGGTAAAAGCGCAGGCGGCAAGCCAGCTGTTGCAAACCCTGCGCAACCACGACGGACGCTATCTTATTCTCTACTCTTCCGCTGCCGCCACCCTCGGCGCGCCGGGTCAGAGCGCCCATGCGCTGGCCTGCGGCTACCTGGACGGGCTGGCCCAGCAGTTTTCCACCCTTGATGCGCCGAAAACGCTCTCTGTCGCCTGGGGCGCATGGGGAGAAAGCGGTCGGGCGGCCACGCCGGAAATGCTGGCGACGCTCGCCAGCCGTGGTATGGGCGCGTTAAGCGATGCCGAAGGCTGCTGGCACCTGGAACAGGCGGTGATGCGCGGCGCCCCGTGGCGACTGGCGATGCGCGTTTTTACCGACAAAATGCCCCCGTTACAACAGGCTCTGTTTAACATCAGCGCCACAGAAAAAGCCGCAACGCCTGTCATTCCTCCTGCTGATGACAACGCCTTTAACGGCAGCCTGAGCGATGAAACGGCGGTGATGGCATGGCTGAAAAAGCGGATTGCGGTTCAGCTAAGGCTGAGCGATCCGGCGTCACTGCGTCCAAACCAGGATCTGTTGCAACTCGGCATGGACTCGCTGCTCTTCCTTGAACTCAGTAGCGATATTCAGCACTACCTGGGCGTACGCATCAATGCGGAACGGGCGTGGCAGGATCTGTCTCCTCATGGACTCACGCAGCTTATCTGTTCTAAGCCAGAGACGACGCCTGCCGCTTCGCAGCCGGAAGTGTTGCAGCACGACGCCGACGAGCGTTATGCGCCCTTCCCTTTGACGCCCATTCAGCACGCCTACTGGCTGGGGCGAACCCACCTCATTGGCTATGGCGGCGTCGCCTGTCACGTTCTGTTTGAGTGGGATAAACGCCACGATGAGTTCGATCTCGCCATACTGGAGAACGCATGGAACCAGCTTATCGCACGCCACGACATGTTGCGCATGGTGGTTGATGCCGACGGGCAGCAGCGAGTCCTGGCGACAACGCCGGAGTATCACATCCAGCGCGACGATCTGCGCGCGCTTTCCCCGGAAGAACAGCGCATCGCGCTGGAAAAACGGCGGCATGAACTGAGCTATCGCGTTTTGCCTGCCGACCAGTGGCCTCTTTTTGAGCTGGTGGTCAGCGAAATCGACGATTGCCATTACCGCCTGCACATGAACCTCGACCTTTTGCAGTTCGATGTGCAGAGTTTTAAAGTCATGATGGACGATCTGGCGCAGGTCTGGCGCGGTGAAACGCTGGCGCCGCTCGCTATCACCTTCCGTGATTATGTAATGGCTGAACAGGCGCGCCGACAGACATCGGCATGGCACGATGCCTGGGATTACTGGCAGGAAAAACTGCCGCAATTGCCTTTAGCGCCAGAGCTGCCGGTGGTTGAAACACCCCCGGAAACGCCACACTTCACCACCTTCAAATCGACGATCGGCAAGACAGAATGGCAGGCCGTGAAACAGCGCTGGCAGCAGCAAGGCGTCACACCGTCTGCCGCGCTGCTCACGCTGTTTGCCGCCACCCTTGAGCGCTGGAGCCGCACCACGGCATTTACGCTGAACCTGACGTTCTTCAATCGCCAGCCGATCCATCCGCAAATCAACCAGTTGATTGGTGATTTTACCTCCGTCACGCTGGTTGATTTTAACTTCTCAGCGCCGGTGACGTTGCAAGAGCAGATGCAACAGACCCAACAGCGCCTCTGGCAAAACATGGCGCACAGTGAAATGAACGGTGTTGAGGTGATCCGTGAGCTGGGCCGCCTGCGCGGGTCACAACGTCAACCGCTAATGCCGGTGGTGTTTACCAGTATGCTGGGGATGACGCTGGAAGGCATGACTATCGATCAGGCGATGAGCCATCTGTTCGGCGAACCCTGCTATGTGTTCACGCAAACGCCGCAGGTCTGGCTGGATCATCAGGTCATGGAGAGCGACGGCGAGTTGATGTTTAGCTGGTACTGCATGGACAACGTGCTGGAACCCGGCGCTGCCGAGGCGATGTTTAATGACTATTGCGCCATCCTGCAAGCCGTCATCGCCGCCCCTGAAAGCCTGAAGACTCTCGCCAGCGGCATCGCCGGGCACATTCCCCGTCGACGCTGGCCGCTGAACGCGCAGGCGGACTACGACCTGCGGGATATTGAGCAGGCGACGCTCGAATACCCCGGCATCCGGCAGGCCAGAGCGGAAATAACCGAACAGGGCGCGTTGACGCTGGATATCGTAATGGCCGACGATCCGTCGCCATCAGCGGCGACGCCTGATGAGCACGAACTCACCCAACTGGCGCTGCCGTTGCCTGAGCAGGCGCAGCTTGATGAGCTGGAGGCGACCTGGCGCTGGCTGGAGGCGCGTGCGCTACAGGGGATCGCGGCTACGCTAAATCGTCACGGCCTGTTTACCACGCCGGAGATCGCCCATCGCTTTAGCGCAATAGTACAGGCGCTGTCCGCGCAAGCGTCTCACCAGCGTCTGCTGCGCCAGTGGCTACAGTGTCTGACGGAAAGAGAGTGGTTAATCCGCGAGGGTGAAAGCTGGCGCTGCCGCGTTCCGCTCAGCGAGATTCCTGAGCCTCAGGAAGCGTGCCCGCCAAGCCAATGGAGCCAGGCGCTGGCGCAGTATCTGGAAACCTGCATCGCCCGGCACGACGCCCTCTTCTCCGGGCAGTGTTCTCCGCTGGAATTGCTGTTCAACGAGCAGCATCGCGTGACTGACGCGCTGTATCGCGACAACCCCGCCAGCGCCTGTCTGAATCGCTATACCGCGCAGATTGCCGCCTTGTGCGGCGCAGAACGGATTCTGGAGGTTGGCGCCGGAACCGCAGCCACTACCGCGCCGGTGCTGAAGGCCACGCGGAACACGCGACAGTCGTACCACTTCACGGACGTCTCCGCGCAGTTCCTCAATGACGCCAGAGCCCGTTTCCATGATGAATCGCGGGTGTCTTATGCCTTGTTCGACATCAACCAGCCGCTGGATTTCACCGCCCACCCGGAGGCGGGTTACGACCTGATCGTTGCCGTCAATGTGCTCCACGACGCCAGCCATGTCGTCCAGACGTTGCGCAGATTAAAACTGTTGCTGAAAGCCGGCGGACGTTTGCTGATCGTTGAAGCGACGGAGCGAAACAGCGTATTCCAGCTGGCGAGCGTGGGCTTTATTGAGGGATTAAGCGGATACCGCGATTTCCGCCGCCGGGATGAGAAACCGATGCTCACCCGCTCCGCATGGCAGGAGGTTCTCGTTCAGGCCGGGTTTGCAAACGAGCTGGCGTGGCCCGCGCAGGAATCGTCGCCGCTGCGCCAGCATCTGCTGGTGGCGCGTTCGCCTGGCGTAAATCGCCCGGATAAAAAAGCCGTGAGCCGCTATTTACAGCAGCGCTTTGGCACCGGTCTGCCCATTTTACAGATCCGGCAAAGAGAAGCGTTATTTACGCCGCTGCATGCCCCGTCTGATACGCCGACTGAGCCAGCCAAACCCACGCCAGTTGCCGGGGGGAATCCGGCGCTGGAAAAACAGGTGGCTGAACTCTGGCAATCGCTGCTGTCTCGCCCCGTGGCAAGGCATCACGACTTTTTCGAACTGGGCGGCGACAGCCTGATGGCGACAAGGATGGTCGCGCAGCTAAACCGGAGAGGGATTGCCAGGGCTAACCTTCAGGATCTGTTCAGCCATTCGACGCTGAGCGACTTCTGCGCCCATCTACAGGCGGCTACGTCAGGAGAGGACAACCCGATACCCCTTTGCCAGGGCGACGGTGAGGAAACCCTGTTTGTCTTCCACGCTTCAGACGGCGATATCAGCGCCTGGCTGCCGCTCGCCAGCGCGTTGAACAGGCGCGTTTTCGGCCTGCAAGCAAAATCGCCGCAGCGCTTTGCCACGCTCGACCAGATGATCGATGAGTATGTCGGGTGCATCCGTCGTCAGCAGCCTCACGGCCCTTATGTGCTGGCGGGTTGGTCGTATGGCGCGTTTCTTGCGGCGGGCGCCGCACAGCGCCTGTACGCCAAAGGCGAGCAGGTTCGGATGGTGTTAATCGATCCCGTGTGCCGACAGGATTTCTGTTGCGAAAACCGGGCGGCCCTGCTGCGCCTGTTAGCCGAAGGACAAACGCCTCTGGCACTGCCCGAACATTTCGACCAGCAGACGCCCGACAGCCAGCTTGCCGACTTTATCAGCCTCGCTAAAACGGCCGGTATGGTGTCGCAAAACCTGACGCTGCAAGCGGCAGAAACGTGGCTCGACAACATCGCGCATCTGCTGCGTTTACTGACTGAGCATACGCCGGGCGAAAGCGTTCCGGTCCCCTGTCTCATGGTGTATGCCGCCGGGAGACCCGCGCGCTGGACGCCAGCAGAAACCGAGTGGCAGGGCTGGATAAACAACGCCGACGACGCTGTGATTGAAGCCAGCCACTGGCAAATCATGATGGAAGCCCCCCACGTTCAGGCTTGTGCGCAACACATTACGCGCTGGCTTTGCGCAACCTCAATGCAACCGGAGAACACGTTATGATGCCGTCCGCCTCCCCAAAACAACGCGTACTGATTGTGGGCGCCAAATTTGGCGAAATGTACCTGAATGCCTTTATGCAGCCCCCGGAGGGGCTGGAACTGGTCGGCCTGCTGGCGCAGGGAAGCGCCCGTTCAAGAGAGCTGGCTCATGCGTTTGGCATTCCGCTGTATACCTCGCCGGAACAGATAACCAAGATGCCGGATATCGCCTGTATTGTCGTGCGTTCGACCGTCGCCGGAGGAACCGGTACGCAGCTTGCCAGACACTTTCTGACGCGCGGCGTACACGTCATTCAGGAGCATCCCCTCCACCCGGATGACATCAGTTCCTTACAAACGCTGGCGCAGGAACAGGGCTGCTGCTATTGGGTAAACACGTTTTATCCGCATACGCGCGCGGGACGCACATGGCTTCGCGATGCTCAGCAGCTGCGTCGCTGCCTGGCTAAGACGCCGCCGGTAGTCCACGCCACCACCAGCCGACAGTTGCTCTACTCCACTCTGGATTTGTTGTTGCTGGCTCTGGGCGTTGATGCCGCCGCCGTGGAGTGCGACGTGGTTGGCAGCTTTAGCGATTTTCACTGTCTGAGACTCTTCTGGCCGGAGGGAGAAGCCTGCCTGCTGCTTCAGCGCTATCTCGATCCTGACGATCCAGATATGCATAGCCTTATCATGCACCGCCTGCTGCTGGGCTGGCCGGAAGGTCATCTTTCGCTGGAGGCGAGCTACGGCCCCGTCATCTGGTCATCCAGCCTGTTTGTCGCAGACCATCAGGAGAACGCCCACAGCCTCTACCGCAGACCGGAGATCCTGCGCGATCTGCCGGGTCTGACGCGCAGCGCGGCGCCCCTGAGCTGGCGCGACTGCTGCGAAACCGTCGGGCCGGAGGGCGTCAGCTGGTTGCTACACCAGTTGCGCAGCCATCTGGCGGGCGAACATCCACCAGCGGCCTGCCAAAGCGTACATCAGATCGCGTTATCACGTTTATGGCAGCAGATTTTACGTAAGACCGGCAATGCGGAGATCAGACGCCTGACACCGCCGCACCACGACCGGTTAGCCGGTTTCTACAACGATGATGATAAGGAGGCGCTGTGACGCAATCTGCAATATGCATCCCGCTGTGGCCCGCCCGGAACGGCAATACTGCGCATCTGGTCATGTGCCCTTTCGCTGGCGGCAGCAGTAGCGCGTTTCGCCACTGGCAAGCTGAGCAACTGGCTGATTGCGCGCTTTCTCTGGTGACCTGGCCGGGGCGCGATCGCCTTCGCCATCTGGAACCGCTCAGAAGCATTACACAACTGGCGGCACTGCTGGCGAACGAGCTGGAAGCATCCGTATCGCCTGACACGCCGCTTTTACTCGCCGGGCACAGCATGGGGGCGCAGGTGGCGTTTGAAACCTGCCGACTTCTGGAGCAACGGGGGCTTGCGCCACAAGGACTGATTATTTCCGGGTGCCATGCCCCGCATCTGCATTCTGAACGCCAGCTCAGCCATCGCGATGATGCCGACTTTATCGCTGAGCTGATAGACATTGGCGGATGTTCTCCTGAACTGCGGGAAAACCAGGAATTAATGTCGCTGTTTCTTCCTCTTCTGCGCGCTGATTTTTACGCCACCGAGAGCTATCACTACGACTCGCCCGACGTCTGTCCGCCGCTGCGCACGCCTGCGCTGTTATTGTGCGGCAGCCACGATCGCGAAGCCTCCTGGCAGCAGGTCGATGCCTGGCGTCAGTGGCTGAGCCACGTTACAGGCCCGGTGGTGATTGACGGCGATCATTTCTATCCCATTCAACAAGCCCGGTCCTTTTTTACGCAGATTGTCCGCCATTTTCCCCACGCATTTTCTGCAATGACCGCGTTGCAAAAACAGCCCAGTACTTCAGAAAGGTGACGCATGAATTCTTCCTTTAAATCTCTGATTGAACAGTATCCCTTACCCATTGCCGAACAGTTGCGCCACTGGGCGGCCCGTTATGCCTCGCGAATTGCCGTCGTTGATGCAAAGGGGTCGTTAACCTACAGCGCGCTTGATGCACAAGTTGACGAACTTGCCGCAGGTCTGTCATCACTGGGTTTGCGTTCGGGGGAGCATGTAATTGTGCAGCTTCCCAACGACAACGCGTTTGTTACCCTGCTGTTCGCCTTGTTAAGACTGGGCGTTATCCCCGTGCTGGCGATGCCCTCGCAACGGGCGCTGGATATCGACGCGCTGATTGAGCTGGCGCAACCCGTCGCTTACGTTATTCACGGGGAAAACCACGCAGAGCTGGCCCGACAGATGGCGCACAAACACGCCTGCTTGCGTCATGTTCTGGTCGCTGGAGAGACCGTGAGCGACGATTTTACGCCGTTCTTCTCCCTTCACGGTGAGCGACAGGCATGGCCGCAGCCTGATGTTTCCGCCACCGCGTTGTTGTTGCTCTCAGGCGGCACAACCGGCACGCCCAAACTCATCCCGCGCCGACATGCCGACTATAGCTATAACTTCAGCGCTTCTGCTGAACTGTGCGGCATCAGCCAACAGAGCGTGTATCTCGCCGTCCTCCCGGTGGCGCATAACTTTCCGCTGGCCTGCCCCGGTATTCTGGGAACGCTTGCCTGCGGCGGAAAAGTGGTGCTGACCGACAGCGCCAGCTGTGATGAGGTGATGCCTTTAATCGCGCAGGAAAGAGTGACTCACGTCGCCCTGGTTCCGGCGCTGGCGCAATTATGGGTGCAGGCCAGGGAGTGGGAAGACAGCGACCTTTCGTCGCTGCGCGTCATTCAGGCAGGCGGCGCCCGGCTCGACCCGACGCTTGCTGAGCAGGTTATCGCCACCTTTGACTGTACCCTGCAACAGGTTTTCGGTATGGCGGAAGGCCTGCTCTGTTTTACCCGGCTGGACGATCCGCATGCCACCATTCTCCACAGCCAGGGGCGCCCGTTGTCCCCTCTGGATGAAATCCGCATCGTTGATCAAGACGAGAACGACGTCGCGCCGGGCGAAACCGGGCAATTGTTAACGCGCGGCCCTTATACCATTTCGGGCTATTACCGCGCCCCTGCCCACAACGCGCAGGCCTTTACCGCGCAAGGGTTTTACCGCACAGGCGACAATGTCAGGCTGGATGAGGTGGGGAACCTGCACGTTGAGGGACGCATAAAAGAGCAGATCAACCGCGCCGGAGAAAAAATAGCCGCGGCTGAAGTGGAATCGGCACTGCTGCGTTTAGCGGAAGTGCAAGATTGCGCGGTGGTCGCCGCGCCGGACACGCTGCTTGGCGAGCGGATTTGCGCGTTTATCATCGCGCAGCAGGTGCCAACTGACTATCAGCAGTTGCGTCAACAACTGACCCGTATGGGGCTCAGCGCGTGGAAAATTCCTGACCAAATCGAGTTTCTGGACCACTGGCCGCTCACCGCCGTCGGCAAGATAGACAAAAAACGCCTGACGGCTCTCGCCGTCGACCGTTATCGCCATTCTGCCCAATAAGCGCAAACCGACCCGAAACAGGTTGAAATAAACCCGTTTCGGGTAGCACCACTATTAGAAATAGTTATCATTTTCAATTCACCATTGTCGGTATTTTTGGCGTTTCGCCGTCTTACAGGGACTCACAACAATGAAAATGACACGGCTTTATCCTCTGGCCTTGGGGGGATTATTGCTCCCCGCCATTGCTAATGCCCAGACTTCACAGCAAGACGAAAGCACGCTGGTGGTTACCGCCAGTAAACAATCTTCCCGCTCGGCATCAGCCAACAACGTCTCGTCTACTGTTGTCAGCGCGCCGGAATTAAGCGACGCCGGCGTCACCGCCAGCGACAAACTCCCCAGAGTCTTGCCCGGGCTCAATATTGAAAATAGCGGCAACATGCTTTTTTCGACGATCTCGCTACGCGGCGTCTCTTCAGCGCAGGACTTCTATAACCCCGCCGTCACCCTGTATGTCGATGGCGTCCCTCAGCTTTCCACCAACACCATCCAGGCGCTTACCGATGTGCAAAGCGTGGAGTTGCTGCGAGGCCCACAGGGAACGTTATATGGCAAAAGCGCTCAGGGCGGGATCATCAACATCGTCACCCAGCAGCCGGACAGCACGCCGCGCGGCTATATTGAAGGCGGCGTCAGTAGCCGCGACAGTTATCGAAGTAAGTTCAACCTGAGCGGCCCCATTCAGGATGGCCTGCTGTACGGCAGCGTCACCCTGTTACGCCAGGTTGATGACGGCGACATGATTAACCCCGCGACGGGAAGCGATGACTTAGGCGGCACCCGCGCCAGCATAGGGAATGTGAAACTGCGTCTGGCGCCGGACGATCAGCCCTGGGAAATGGGCTTTGCCGCCTCACGCGAATGTACCCGCGCCACCCAGGACGCCTATGTGGGATGGAATGATATTAAGGGCCGTAAGCTGTCGATCAGCGATGGTTCACCAGACCCGTACATGCGGCGCTGCACTGACAGCCAGACCCTGAGTGGGAAATACACCACCGATGACTGGGTTTTCAACCTGATCAGCGCCTGGCAGCAGCAGCATTATTCGCGCACCTTCCCTTCCGGTTCGTTAATCGTCAATATGCCTCAGCGCTGGAATCAGGATGTGCAGGAGCTGCGCGCCGCAACCCTGGGCGATGCGCGTACCGTTGATATGGTGTTTGGGCTGTACCGGCAGAACACCCGCGAGAAGTTAAATTCAGCCTACGACATGCCGACAATGCCTTATTTAAGCAGTACCGGCTATACCACCGCTGAAACGCTGGCCGCATACAGTGACCTGACCTGGCATTTAACCGATCGTTTTGATATCGGCGGCGGCGTGCGCTTCTCGCATGATAAATCCAGTACACAATATCACGGCAGCATGCTCGGCAACCCGTTTGGCGACCAGGGTAAGAGCAATGACGATCAGGTGCTCGGGCAGCTATCCGCAGGCTATATGCTGACCGATGACTGGAGAGTGTATACCCGTGTAGCCCAGGGATATAAACCTTCCGGGTACAACATCGTGCCTACTGCGGGTCTTGATGCCAAACCGTTCGTCGCCGAGAAATCCATCAACTATGAACTTGGCACCCGCTACGAAACCGCTGACGTCACGCTGCAAGCCGCGACGTTTTATACCCACACCAAAGACATGCAGCTTTACTCTGGCCCGGTCGGGATGCAGACATTAAGCAATGCGGGTAAAGCCGACGCCACCGGCGTTGAGCTTGAAGCGAAGTGGCGGTTTGCGCCAGGCTGGTCATGGGATATCAATGGCAACGTGATCCGTTCCGAATTCACCAATGACAGTGAGTTGTATCACGGTAACCGGGTGCCGTTCGTACCACGTTATGGCGCGGGAAGCAGCGTGAACGGCGTGATTGATACGCGCTATGGCGCACTGATGCCCCGACTGGCGGTTAATCTGGTCGGGCCGCATTATTTCGATGGCGACAACCAGTTGCGGCAAGGCACCTATGCCACCCTGGACAGCAGCCTGGGCTGGCAGGCGACTGAACGGATGAACATTTCCGTCTATGTCGATAACCTGTTCGACCGTCGTTACCGTACCTATGGCTACATGAACGGCAGCAGCGCCGTCGCGCAGGTCAATATGGGTCGCACCGTCGGTATCAATACGCGAATTGATTTCTTCTGATTATTGTAAAAGGGATACCGAAAAGGTATCCCTTTTACACCACTAGTTAAAACCAGTAACTCAGCAGAGTCGCAAAAAATATTAATCCATAGTGATTATTTAAACAATGAAATTGCGATTAGGACAAATAGATTTAACTTTCTCGTTCCTTTCTCTCCTTATACTAAAGAAATAATCATATCAAAATAAAAATTCACAACAGTGCAACATTAAAAACACAACCAACAAACAATCCTATATACAAGGCACATCTCCAGAATATAAAAGCACAGACAAACAACCTAAAAAAAACAACCCGAATTAATAAAACCTTTACAATTACACACCCTCAACTCAAAACAATTTCGAAAACTCAAAGATTTCATCGGCAAAAACAGTCATTAACACATCTATTTTTTTGAAATTCTGTAGAGTAAAACTGATATAAAGCATTTATCATATTAACATATCAATAAGTGCAAACTTAAAAATCAAAAGTTAGGGTTCAGTAAAACCAATTCGCCACAAAAAAACCACCCCATACATATAAATTATTTTATAGGTAAAATAGATTATATATTCTCATAGCTACCACAAACTATACTAGCCTGAACTATATTTATTCTTCTGCAATCAATGCATACATAACACAAATATCACTCAGGTACACTACTCAAACCACGCTGGGATTTTTCCTCAAGTTATAATCATCACCCCGAAAATCATTCGGCATTTACTCATTAAATAGTCACCCCATAGGCCTGTACATGTTCACTCAGAAATATACATCCTTTTCTCTGTCATAAACCCTCTGATTAATCATAAATAAATACTTGTGGCACCAATCTTTTTCCTTAACGGAACGAATTGTTGTGTAGAAGGAGATAATATTATGTCAAAAAAATATCAGCCATTGCTTATAACTCATTATATGTCAACATGGGTCACTATAACGGAAGCAGTTGAGATCACTACCAAAGCCATAAAACAAAAAATTACTCCTAGCGATATTTATCGTCATGCCTTGAGTGGCAACATCCTACTATCGGTCTATTTCCAGTCTCCTGTGATACTTAAGAAGATACAAACTTTTAATGGAAAAATAAAATTCAGGCAGTTTGAGGGAGACCTACTTGATAAACTATGCATGCTTGACAGGGACGGTTTTATTTATGGTCAAAATTTAAGACTCTGTACAGAAGCCAGATATGTTTGTCCTGTGCAACAAATTATAGATACCCCCCTGATAGGCTATGAATATGTTTTGATTCAGCGCATACTGGCACGTGAACTTAAATTCCCCTCCCCAATTGTGGGGGCAAGAAAAACTAACCATGGTATTATAGTAAGATTTTCAGAGGAGCTTTTTCAAATTTTCGAAACGATGAGTTGGAAAGAACGCGTAGAAAAACAAATTTCCAGACTACCTAAAAACACAGCATTAGATGTCATAAAAAAACTAACAGAAGTGACGACCATAAAATATAATCACAATGGGTGCTTTCCTCTTTATACATTACCGCCTGATGCCTGTTTTGTTATTCGCCACACCGAAGTCGAAAGACTAATTAATTTATACAAAAAAAGGGAGAGTCATCCCATTTCACCTTCCCGTATGACAACACCGTTATCACGCCTGTTTTGGCTGGCCTGCAAGCACAATGATACTATCAGCCCACTGCTGAATCATCCCTATAAGCTCCTTTCTATTTTTGAACAATGGGCATCAGACGATGGCATCGGGGAAAAACTGGACGCTGAAACACTGAAAAATGCGCTGAAGCGTGGTTCGCCATCTTCGACATCCTTATCCGGCTAATACCATCCCCATTTGTAATGGCCGACAACCCTAAATAAGGGTTTTGCATCCCTTATTTAGGGCTCACCAGCTTTCTCTCAGGCTTCCACTGTGTTTTTTTATTCTCCGGCCACCGTTTATTTCAGTCACAGGAGGATATATGACATCTTATCAGTTACTACGCCTCAGACAGGTTGAGCAAAAAACAGGGCTGAAGCGTTCACAGATATACCTTTATATGAAAGAGGGTGCATTTCCCCGTTCAATAAAAATAGGCCCTGCTAGTGTTGCCTGGCTCGAGTCTGAGATTGACGAGTGGATCAACAAAAAGTTATCTGACCGATAAAGACGCAATGAGGAGAAGATGATGAACATTAATATCCCGGCACTCATAAACTTCGATCCTGCAGGTATAAAAAAAAGCACCTGCATGTATATTTCAGACCTGCCCGGTATTGTGCTATATGACACTATACCATTCACTGAATATTCAGCTGAATTACTGAGCACTTATTCAGTTAAGGAGTCAATTTCATGCTTCCATCCCTGAATCATATTATATTAACCGTTGCTCTTCAGGCGCTACGGGAAGGAAATATTCATCACTGCGAAACTATGGGATTCACTTACGATGAAATGAATTTGCTCGGTTGCTTATCAATAAACGATCTTATCACCCTCAGTCAGGCACCTTTACCGCTTGTCGATATTACTATCCGCCATGATGTCCTGCAAAAATTACTGGCATCATCCCACGAGGAAAACAGGCGTCAGGAACAACTGAACAGAGCTGTCAGGCTGGGGGGCTCAATCGCACTGATGAACCGTTATTTCGGGGTTGGCTCCAGAGAAACCTGTGCACGCCGCCGGTTACTCGGTGTCTCCGTTCCAAACGGGAGAACACCCATTCCGGATGAAGAAACCGATGCTGCAATCTGGCATCAGTGGCAAAAATATCGGGTCGAAAACATTGATTCCCCGGAGGCGCTGGACGCCATGATGCAGGTTACAGAAAACCTTTCATCGTGTACTGCCCCCTCGCTGACCGTTGTCTGGAACTGCATCACGCATTGCGAAAGAAAGAACACGGTAAGGAGAATACAACGTGCCAGATGAAATCGATCGCGATCAGGCGTTTAATGAACGGTGCCTAGAAGCACTGATTGAACAAAGCCGGTTAAGACCCACACCGACACCTTCCCTGCAGCACTGTCGATTTTGCGGCAAGGCTATTCCGGAAAAACGCCGTCAGACGCTGCCGGGTGTAACAACCTGTACTGACTGTCAGTCGATACTGGAGAAACGCAGACGTTAAATCTGTATGTGCGGAGGAGAATAGCTCCGCACATTTTAATATGCACCAGCCGGCTTGTTTTCAGGTTCCCGTGCCTCCATGTCATGGATGAATAACCTGCTCACATCTCCTGCTGTGGCAATCCTTTTTTACAGTCAGTACACCAGAGGTCAGACATGAACAAACCGGCAAACAAGATGGAATTCGTCAGAAAACTGCGGTAAATAAATGACGGCAGCCTGCTGGAAAAGGTTGTCGGGCATATGGAAGAAAAGCTCACAGGGAATGAGCTTGAAATGCTTTATGCCGCAGCAGATTATCGCCGCGCAGAGATTGTAATGAACCAGTACTTTGATAAGGTCCCCGGTAATGTCTGGAAATATGTCAGATAACTCTGTGTTTTTTATGCAACAGGTACAGACGGACACCACTGCGGCATGAAAACGAATTTCACCACCCGGCCCGGTAAGTATCGGCCTAAGTGGCCGGGAAACGTTTAACCAGATTAAAGACCGTCCCTTACAACAAAAGGGACTACTGTATTCCTGTCTTTCACGCCTTACACATTATTGTCGTTACCAAATTCAGCCACAGAGACAGCATACAACCCCATCTGACATATAAAGAAAGTCTTCCTCCGGATGTTTAATTTAACCTGATAATAATCAACAAATATTATTATCAGCCCGCCCGTCATCATTCATGCACACACACACCGTGCCAGTAATACGTTAATTTCACATACTTTTTTATCATTCCTTCCGGTATTTATTTTCCCGTTAAAATTTCATTACCCCTCCTGCATCCTGACCATGCTCTTTAACAATATGGAGCGGGCTGTCACACAACCATAATTCAGGGTGCCGCTGAATGTTCTCGCTGACCCGTTAAAACCGGAATGCAGGATCGGAATGTGATCGAAGAAATCATCTTCAACAATTTTAATTAAACGAGGACATTATGAGAAAGCCTGTTTATTACGCGTATGTTGCCCAGGAAAGTCATCCGGACTCTCAGGGTGAGAAAAATACCTGGTGGACAAAGGTCGGAGTCGCCTTTCCCCACCACGGTAAATCCGGTCTGAATATTGTCCTGACGCCCGGTATTGCCGTTTCCGGCAAACTGGTCCTGCTTGAGCCCCGGGAGGAAAATAATCCACCACAGAATACGGGCCCCATCGAAACCGTGTCGTAACCACCCTTAATTCTGTTCCCACAGCATGCAGTATCAGCAGACCCTGCATGTCACTTGTTTACTGAGGTCACCATGCTTTCCACCACAGCCTTTCTGGCGATAGCCATGCAGTGCGCCGCCAGCATTCATCCGTCCACGGCATTCGACGTGGCACGGGTGGAATCCGGTTTTAACCCTTATGCCATCGCTGAGATTGTCCCGAAGGCCGGCCCCTCTTTCGGCGATCAACACATTATTTCTCACCTGCCAGCCAGCCGGGGAGATGCAGAGCATATTCTCCGTCGCCTGTCAGCACAGGATCGCCGTTACTCTGTCGGGCTGATGCAAATCACCAGCACCAATTTCCGCCATTATGGTGTGTCCGCCACAGAGCTACTTGATCCCTGTACCAATCTGTCCGTCTTCGAACACATTCTCAGAGACTGCTACCGGCGCGGCGGCACGCTGAAAAGGGCGCTGAGTTGTTATTATTCCGGCAATTTCAGTACCGGGCAACAACCTGAAACGGCGTTTTCCGGAACGAGCTATATCCAGCGAATCGGTTATCCGCCGGGATCATCCCGCTATGCGGTCCCCGGAACCCGTGAGGACAAATCATCAGTTGCCGTTCCCCTGAAAACCGCCCCTGCCAGTGACTCATCCCGTCACCACGTGATCTGGCCCGGAGTCGTCGTCCGTGGCGTCCCTGCGAAACTCCGCCAAGAAAAAATCTTCATCGCACCGTTCTCCGCGCCGTCAGTGCGCCGGAGTTTCTCCCTGTCACCCCGTGAGGAGGAGGAATAATGATACTTTTCCGCAAGCTAAAAGCTGTGGTCCCCCCCGTTTCGGCCTGTACGCTGACGACTTTTTCTGCAACCCCGGCACTGGCCGACGGATTTCAGCGGGCAAATACTGTCATGCAAAAAGTGTCAACCGGGCTGCATGGTCTGGCGGCAATCACGATCACCGTGGCCGTGATCTGGATTGGCTATAAGACCCTGTGGAAAGGCGAGAGCCTGTCGCAGTGCGGCTACATCATCATTGGCGGCATTTTAATTGGCGGAGGCAGTGAAATCGGCGCTCTGCTGATGAGCTAAGAGGCTGAACATATGGCAAAGCTGCTCAAGGCAATGAAACGCCCGGCGGCGCTGTGGGGGGTGCCAATGGTGCCCCTGCTGGCTGTCACGGGTGTAACCATCATCGTTGCTATCTGGACTTCCGTCGCTCTCCTGTTCTTACTTCCTGTGCAATTTCTGGTGATGAAGTCCCTTACCAGAAATGAACCGATGCGGTTCAATCTGATTGCCGTATGGCTGAGAGCGAAGGGAAAGCCGGTAGCAAACCGTTTATTTGGCGCAACAACATTTATGCCCGTTGAGCATGATGATGTTGATATCAAGGAGTTTCTCGACGCCATGAAACTAAATCAGTGTGCCACCATCAAGAAGTACATCCCGTACTCATCGCACATTCATCAGCATGTGGTTCGTTCCCCTAAGAGCGATCTGTACTGCACCTGGGAATTGATGGGAACGCCGTTCGACTGCGAGTCTGACGAGTCGCTCCAGTTCGGGACGAACCAGTTACACGGGCTAATCCGCTCATTCGAAGGTATGCCAGTTACTTTCTATATCCATAACGACCGCAATACGTTTACCGACAATCTTCATAAAGATTCCGGCAACCCGTATGCCGATGAAGTTAGCCGTCTTTACTACGCTTCTGTCGGTCTGTTCCGGCGCAACCGCCTGTTCCTGACGGTCTGCTATCGCCCGTTTGTCAGCCTTGAAAAAGCAGAACGCAAACGGATGAAAGACAGCCAGAAACTAAAGGAGCTGGACGGTGCTTTGCTGGAAATGCTGGAAATAAAAAGCACGCTCGATACCGCGCTGTCGCGCTATGGTGCGCGACCTCTCGGTACGTTTACCGAAGGAAACGCGGTGTTTTCGTCGCAACTGGCTTTCTATGAATATCTGCTAACGCACCAGTGGCGAAAAGTGCGCGTCACCCGTACCCCGGCCTATGACGTGATGGGGGCGGCGGCGTTGTTCTTTTCGGCTGAATCCGGGCAGATAAACCACGCCAACGGTACGCAATATTTCCGGGGGCTGGAGGTTAAAGAGTTCTCCGAAGAGACCGCCACGGGGATGATGGACTCCCTTCTTTACGCCCCCTGCGATTACGTGATCACGCAGTCCTATACCTGCATGTCACGCGAGGAAGCGAAGAAAGCCATTAAGCGTACCCGTCGCCTTTTGATGAGTGCCGACGACGATGCTGTTTCCCAGCGGCTGGATCTGGATGTGGCGCTTGACCTGCTGACATCGGGGAAAATCGCTTACGGCAAGCACCATTTTTCCATCATGGTGTATTCCCCGTCGCTGGAAAGCCTGGTTGCTGATACGAATGAAATCAGTAACGCGCTGAACAACATAGGGATAACGCCTGTTCCGGCAGAAATATCGCTTTCAGCGGCGTATATGGCGCAACTGCCAGGCAACTACAACCTGAGGCCACGTAAAGGGGAGCTGAGTAGCCAGAACTTTGTGGAGCTGGCCGCGCTCCATAATTTCTATCCGGGCAAGCGCGATAAAGCCCCCTGGGGGGATGCGATGGCTTTACTGCGCACCCCGTCAGGCGATGGCTACTATATCAACCTGCATAACACACTGGCAGATAAGGACGAATTCAACGAGAAGAACCCGGCCAGTACCTGCATCCTCGGTACGAACGGTTCGGGTAAAACCATGTTGATGACGTTCTTTGAGATCATGCAGCAGAAATACGGGCGCGAGGATAGCTTCTCCCCGGATGCCAAAACCAAACGGCTGACAACCGTTTACCTCGATAAAGACCGGGGCGCAGAGATGAACATCCGGGCGCTGGGTGGCCGTTACTATCGGGTTATCAGTGGTGAGTCTACAGGGTGGAACCCGTTCTCGTTGCCAGCAACCAAACGCAATATCAATTTCATCAAGCAACTGATGAAAATCCTTTGTACCCGTAACGGCTCGACGATCTCCCCACGCGATGAACGACGTCTGAGTGATGCGGTCAATGCTGTGATGAATGACGAGCCGCAATATCGCGTCTACGGCATTACCCGAATGCTGGAAAATTTGCCTGAGCCGGCTACGAAAGAAGCCCAGGAAAACGGCCTTAGCATTCGGTTGTCACAGTGGGCGCAGGGCGGTGAGTTCGGCTGGGTGTTTGATAACGAGTCTGACACGTTCGATATCAGCAACTGCGATAACTTCGGCATCGACGGAACGGAGTTCCTGGACGATGCAAGCGTATGTGCGCCAATCTCGTTTTATCTGCTGTACCGCATTACCAGCCTGCTTGACGGGCGACGCCTGGTCATTTTCATGGATGAATTCTGGAAGTGGTTACGCGACCCGGTGTTTAAGGACTTTGCTTATAACAAGCTGAAAACCATCCGTAAGCTGAACGGGATGCTGGTCGTCGGTACTCAATCCCCGGCAGAGATCATCAAAGATGATATCGCCCCGGCAGTGATTGAGCAGTGCGGGACACAGATTCTGGCGGCGAACCCCAACGCCGACCGCGCACACTATGTTGACGGTATGAAGTTTGAACCGGAAGTGTTCGACGTGGTGAAAGGGCTTGACCCGCAAGCCCGCCAGTATGTTGTGGTGAAAAATCAGTTCAAGCGCGGCGATACCAAACGTTTTGCCGCTCGTGTCACGCTCGACCTGTCGGGTATCGGCAGATACACCAAAGTCATGAGCGGCGATGCCCCCAACCTCGAAATATTCGAATCGATTTACCGGGAAGGAATGCAGCCTCATGAATGGCTCGATACCTACCTGGCTAAAGCGCTCTGACCCAAAGGAGATATACGATGAAAACTCGCTTTCGTACTCTTATTCTGGCTTGCGTCATTGCAAGCCCACTGGCTCATGCTGGTATTCCCGTCGCTGTTGATGCTGACCCTATGCGGGACGTGCAGTGGGCGCAGGAGTTAAAACGCTGGATGGAAACGGCCAGACACTACCAGTCACAAATACAGGCATATAAAGACCAACTGGCGACGGCCACTGGCGTTCGTGATATTGCTGATTTTGTTGACCAGGCCAAAGGCCTGAAAGCTGACCTTGAAAAGCTGCGTAAGCCCGGACAGGCACTGAATGACCTGCTTCTCTCCGGCGGTTCCTCCGGGCAGTTCGATGCGTTGTACGAGAAGTATAAAATTTTCGACACCTGCAACACTGCGCAATCGGGGAGTTATGCCAACGTATGCAAGCAGCAGGTCATCAACAAGGCTATCCAGCTTGAGCAAACCGACGAGGTTCAGAACCAGGTAAGCCAGACCCTGGGGGAAATAAACAGTCTCTCCAACAGGGTAGCGTTAGCCAAAGATTCGAAAGAATCTCAAGACCTTGCAAACAGTATTCAGCTAAAATCTGTCATGCTGAACACGCTTACCACCCAATGGGAAATGAGCGTGAAAGCAGCAGAGAAGCGCGAAAATGCGCTAGAAGCGGAGCGTGTTAAGCAGTGGAATCAGCAGCAGTTAAACGCGCCAACTGCTGACCTTAATAATTTATGAGGTATTTATGTTATCAAAAAAAATTATTTTAATTTCGACGATCACCCTGTGCTTTTCTATTGTTGGATGCAAAGAGGAAGCTAAAACAACAAAATGGTATAGGGATCACCCTGACGAATTAAAACTAGTTTATGAAAAGTGCCAAAAGAGTGGTGACGCTTCTGAAAATTGCAAGAATGCAAATGAAGCCCACTATCAAATCAAGCAGCTAAACGCACCAACTCCAGACTTAAATAATTTAGAGGAGTAATATATGAGTGGCGGTCTTTTTGTTGGGGTTGAAAAATACCTGATAGGAGGAATTACAGACGCCACAAAGGGATTGATGATGTCGTACTCTTCTATGATGATGGGGCTGGCAGCAGCGTCAGCTACCATCTACATCATGTGGCGTGGATACCAGACTTTGGCTGGTAAGCTATCTACGCCTATGGAAGACACGATGTGGGACATCATGAGGATGGCGATCATCCTGTCCTTTGTGGCTAATTTAGGCGGCTACCTCGATGGCGTTATTGATGCCATAAACGGAATAAAGGAGGGTTTTTCTGGTAGTGATAATATATGGCAGTTATTAGACACCCTATGGAATAAGGCTAAAGTGTTAGGGAAAACGCTACATGACATGGATAATTCTACATATGTAAAAGATGAGGGAATGACTGCTCAATTTTGTGTATGGCTTGGAATATTCGCACTTATGATTCTAGCGGGCTTTGTTTCAATGGTTGCCGAAGTAATGATTCTACTATTAGGAATAACTGCACCTATTTTCATATTCTGCCTTATGTATGGTTTCCTCCGCCCCATGTTCAATAACTGGTTGCAAAATATATTTGCAGGAATATTAACAATTCTATTTGCCGCTCTCTCATTGAGAATTGTAGTGAATTACTTGAATCTCGTTCTTAATAAGGCGACGAAGGTAGCAGACAGTTCAACAATTGTTGAACTTGGTGCTCAAGTCTGCCTTGCAGGTATTTTCGCTGCAATACTGGTGTATATTTCCGCTAAGGTAGCCGCAGCTCTGGCCGGGGCAAGCGCTACCGTATCCATGCAGGGGCTGGCCGCTGTAGGTATCGGTGCGGCTGCTTTTGGTGCCGGGAAGCTAGCCGGGGGTGCAGTTAAAGAAACCAAACGTTCCGCCCAGGACAACATTCAGGGCTGGAAGGATGCGAATGCAGGTAAGCCCGGCAAGCCCGGAGGTGAGTTAGGCTATAACGCATCTAAAGCGCGGAAGTACGCGATTGAGCAGATGATAGCCCGGAACGAAGCGCGGAGGCTGGCACAGTCGAGAGAATCCGCGGTTAAGAAGTTCAACAGCTAGGCCAGACGTCTCCCGTCCATCCCCCCGAAATATCATCATATGAAAATATAATTATATTTTCATATATCTAATTTAGTTGAGGAAATCATTGATGAAACGCTTGATTGCGCTGGCTTTGCTGTGCGCGCTTTCTGGCTGCGCCCAGAACACGCCTCCCTCTGCCTTTAGCGGTAAGGGAGAACCCGTAAACACCCCTCAAATTATGGCGGAGTTAAACAGTCATGAGTGAACAGAAATTAATAGCTGAATCCCGCACTTTTGAGCAGCAAATGATTGAGCGGGATAAACGCGCCACAAAAGCCGGTTTTGTTGTTGGCGGTATGGGTCTGCTGATTGCGGTACTGGCGCTCGTCGCCGTGGTCGTGATGTTGCCGCTGAAACAGACGGACGTTGAGCTGTATACCTTGGATAACCACACAGGACGGGTGGAACACGTTACCCGGACATCGAAAACCAGCCTGACCGCAACAGAAGCCTATCAAAAGGCGATGGCCGCAAACTACGTCAAAGTGCGTGAGCGGTATGTCTATCCCTCTTTGCAGGACGACTACGAGACGGTACAAGTCTACAACGCTCCCCAGGTAAACGATGACTATCTGGCGCTTTACGCCGGAAAAAACGCCCCAGACAAGGTTTATAAGAACGGGGCGCACACCGTGAAAGTGGAGATCTTGTCCAACCAGATCACCGATGCGACAGCCCCTGATAGGGTCGCCACCATCCGCTACAAGAAGATTATCCGCCGTCTGGCTGATAACAGCACCCGCAACGAATATTGGGATGCCCGGTTCACGTTCCATTCTAACCCTGACAAGGAAATGAGCGATGCGGAACGCGAGATCAACTACTTCGGCTTTACCGTCACCAGTTGGCAGACCGACCGCGAAATCCGGGGAGGTGAATGATGAAAAAGTTAACGTTTACCGCACTGGCACTGATGATGTGCGGCGCGGCATGGGCTGCGGCCATACCGCAGGCAAGCCGCTATGACTCCCGCGTGCAGCAGGTTATCTATAACCCGCAGAACGTCACTGTCGTTAACACCAAACCCGGCTTTATGACAACGCTAGTCTTTGATAACGATGAGGCGGTCATAAGCGCCAAACCTAGCTTTGATGAGGCGTGGGAAGCCACGCCGGATGCAAACCGGGTCAACGTTCGCCCGGTCGCGCTCACGCAGGGAGCGCCCGGAGAAGATGGCAACACAACGCAGGTCGTGATCCCCCCGAACAGCCGGGACTGGCATACCAATATGCTGGTTGTCACCAGTAAGCGCCTGTACAACGTCGAGCTGAACGTCATCGATGATAAATCGGCACAACAACCCGCTTTCCAGGTGAGCTATCGCTATCCGGGCGAAGAACGGGACAAAGCGAGCCGGGAGGCGACGGCCAGACAGCGCGAGTGGGAGCAGAAACAGCAACAGGCCAGCGTCCAGAAAGCGCTGAACTCGGCGCAGACGCCCCGCAACTGGAGTTACACCAAATATCCGGGCAAAGGCAGTTTCAACATTGTTCCCGATTTTGCTTACGACGATGGCCGCTTTACGTTCGTGGGCTTCTCCCCGTCTAAGTCCATTCCTTCCGTCACCAAAGAGCTGAACGGCAAAGAGCATGTGGTTAACAGCAGTATCCAGAAGAAAGGCGATTTCACCGTACTGGTGATTCAGGAGGTGACGCCACGCCTAGTACTGCGTTCCGGTAATGCCGTTGTGGGTCTGGAAAATAGCGGATTTGGCAAGGTACACGCCGCCGATGGTTCCACCGTATCCCGGCAGGTGGAAAGAGTGGAAAAACCGGAATCCAATTAACCTATAAAAATATTTTTATATTTTTATAAAAGGAAACGTGCATATGAACGACGAAAACAAAATGCCTGTGCCGGATGAAGCGCAGGCATTCCCGGCACACGCTGAGGATGATATTGCCACGCTTGAGCGGGAAGCCCGCGCTAAAAGGGAGGCCGAGCTTCTCAATGCGCAGGACGACGAAGAGAAAGACCCGGTACAACCCGCCGTTAACAAGCTGAAAAAGCGCAAACGGGGCAAAGCAACCGCCTTTCTTGCCATTGTCGCGGTCACGCTTATCTTCCTGGCATGGGGTGGTAACTGGGTTTATCGCAATATCCTGTGGCAGCCTACGGAAGAAAAGAAACAGGACACAGCCCCGCAGACGAACAAAACCGATTACCGGCAGCGTAACGATCTCGGTATGTCCACCGATACAGCCGAAGAAGAGCCAGAGCAACAGGATAACGGCCAGAGCAGCACGGGGGGAACAGGGCAGGTGGCTCCGGCCGCCCCGCCAGAACTCAACAAAGCCAGCTTCCTTATTCGCCGTGATGGTTCGGCCACCACACAGAACCCGGTAAAAACCCGGCAGCAGGAAATGACGCTGACATCGGCAACGACCACCGGACAACAGGACAGCAGCGCGGCCACAAATACCGCCGCACCGCCGCCGGGACAAAGCCCCGCACCAGTGCGCCGCATACCCTATAACCCTGACCTGTACATCCCGGAAAATACCTCGATCCCCTGCTCACTGGATCGCCGCTTTGTATCTGACCGGGCGGGGAAACTTCGCTGCACGGTCACTACTGACATCTGGAGCGCCAGCGGCAACACGAAGCTGATAGAGAAAGGCACCACGGCATCATTACTTTACCGCGCCATAGCGGAAGAAGGTATGAAGCACGGGCAAGGGCGGGCATTCATCATTGCGACGAAGCTACGCACCCGCCAGCCGCCTTATCTCGATATCCCGTTGGTTGATACCAGCGCGGCTGGCGATCTGGGCGAGGCTGGCGTTGATGGCTGGATAGATTCGCACTTCTGGGAACGGTTCGGCGGCGCGTTAATGGTCGGCATGATCCCCGATATTGGCGCATGGGCATCCAACAGTGCGGGTAAAAAAGACCGCAATACGGACTATACGGAAAACAGCCGCCAGGCTATGGCAGATATGGCGCGTACCACGCTGGAGAACAGCATCAATATTCCCCCAACGCTCTATAAGAATCAGGGCGAGATCATCAACCTGATCACAGGCGAGGATATTGATTTTTCAAACATTTACACACTGAAAATCAAACAATAAAGGAATACGTTATGACGAGAGCAAACAAGAAACGCATAGCCATTCTGGTTATGTACATTGCACGTATTGTCGGCCAGAGCCTGCGTGATGCACCACTTGCATTACTTATCGCGGGTTTTCTTTTTCTGCTGTTTGCACCGCCCTCGGCGTGGATGGCCATCAATCAAATCTGGTATCACCTGCGCCCTTTAACTGACCGTGAAGCGATCATGTTAGGAAAAAGTGTGTCTGGCTTACTCCAGCTTGCCTGGCTGGTAGCAGTCAGTTCTCTCTTCATTCTTTCTGTTGATGAAGTCTTTTCCCGGATGAAAGAGGTAAAAGATGACCGCTAAAAATATCTCCCTCGACCGCTATAAACAGCGTTTCTTTGGCGACTTTCTGGAGCTTCCCGGCCTGACGGAAATCGCCGTCAACCGTCCAGGTGAGCTGTATACCAAAATCAACGGCATGTGGGAACAGCATGCCGTTCCTTTGAGCTATGAGGATTGCTACAACTTTGCCCGGTGCCTGGCAAAGCACCACGGCGACAATATCGAAGATATTAAGCCGGGACTGTCAGCCACGCTGGAATCTGGCGAACGGTGCCAGGTTATTGTTCCTCCGGCCTGTGAGCGCGATACGGTGTCTGTCACCATCCGTAAGCCCTCGAAGATACAAATCCCGCACCAGGGATATATCGATGCGGGATTTTATAACCGGGTAACAAACGACGAGAAGACGGAGACACACGACGAAGAATTAATTGCATTGTACAACGCCAGAAATATTCCTCTGTTTATGGAGAAATGCGTGGAGTATGGAAAAACATTAGCCGTCGCAGGTGAAACTGGTTCAGGGAAAACAACATTCATGAAAATGTTGATACAGTATATCCCTGTCCATTTACGCATAACGACGATAGAAGACAATCCGGAGATAATATTTTTTAAACACAGGAACTACGTTCACCTGTTTTATCCTTCTGAGTCATCCGATGAAAAAGGGTCTGTCGTTACTCCGGCGAGCCTTTTACGCTGGAATTACCGCATGAACCCTGACCGCATTCTGTTGACAGAAGTTCGCGGCGCGGAAGCCTGGGATTTTCTCAAAATTACAGGTTCCGGCCATGAAGGAAGCATGACCTCCATTCATGCCGGGTCAGCAAAAGAAGCAATAGATGGATTTATTACCCGTTGCTACGAGAACCCACAGTGCGCCCAGCTCCCCTATACATTTATGTTGCGTAAGGTTCTGGACAGTCTGGACGTGATAGTGAGCATTGATTTGGACGGAGATGTCCGCCGTATGAATGACATTTATTTCCGCCCGGCCCATCGCAATCAATATTTTGAGGAGATGAAAGCATGACAAATAAAATGACAGTCATCATCCTGGCGGCAATAATTACCGGATGTTCATCGCCGCCGCCTCCCGTTCCTGTAGCGTGGGATAAAGCCGCTGAGCCATTAAACACCCGTTTACCGCAATGGCGTGACAATAACGTTACAGTCCCGTCCCCGACAGTTAACGGTAAATGGACATTATCAGTCAGCACACATAGTTTCCACGACACAACATGGACGCCAGCAGTATTTTACGCTGCCGCCCACTCAACACGAATTGTCGTCTCTGCACAATCCGGTACTGATTTCTTTAATGCCAGAAACTGGCTTCGCCAGAATAGCGCAAAAGGCGTCATTGAATACCAGCCTGTTTTTAATTGCCTGACGTGCAGGGAAACCACCATTTATTTCTCTCGCTAATCTGTTTAAAACACAATCTGATAAGGATTTACCATGAAAAAAACCGTTATCGCGGTGGCCGCACTATGTCTGGCAGCAGGAACCCCAGTTTATTCCTTTGCCGCTGACCCGTGCGAAGTTGTTCTTTGTATGTACGGAAAAGCTACGGGTAATAGTGGCGGGCGTGAATGCCGTTCTGCAGAAAAGGCTTTTTTTAAAATAGTCAAAAAGAATAAACATGGTTTCTTACCCAACCATACTTTGAAGGCGAGAAAAGCGTTCCTTGGTGAATGTCCCGACGCAGATCCGGAGGCCGTAAATAAAATACTGTCCAGGTACGGTAAGGTCAGAGGATAGTAATAATCCGTATAACATCCTGTTTACTGTAAAAGGTGCGACATGCCAAAAGAAGACTTATTCATCCGAAATATATACTCCCGCAATCAGGACAGAATATCGGTAGCCCTGGTATATGACACGTTATCAAAAGAAGCCCACAGAGGTTGCGGGCTGTATTACGAAATATACGCAAGCAGATTAATCGGCCTTTTGCGCGCTCATCTTTCAGAACTTAATGAAGCTGACGCAAACAAATTAATGAGGTATGCAGAAAGTAAAGGCACAAAAATTGATGATACAACCTGGAGTGAGGTGCTGGAAGCGGAAATGGAATGCAGAGCTGAAATATACCGCGAACAGATGTAATCACACAGAACAAAAAATGTATTGTACAACACACAGGCTAACAGGCGACGGGGTTTTAAGGCTTCATTATTTTTGGCTTCAATTTCGAAGAAATTGTTAAGACGAAAAATAATGAAGTGGAACGTGGACAGAAAATTCAATTTCGGAGAAATTGCTAATTTTCAGGCTCCACGTCCACCCGCGAACATTCGCCCCAGCGAATTGAAGCGGGCCGGGGGGAGCCGCAAAAATTTTGCCGCCCCAGCGAGCAAAAAGGCACGCCCACGTGCCGGTTTTTGTGGGGGGCTTGCCCCGCACACCGTCGCAGCCAGGCTATATTTCCCGCCCCAGCGGGGAATATGCCGATTAGGCGCGACCAACCCCTTTAAAGCAGCGTTCCCATTTTTTCGAGCTTGCGAAGAAAAAATAGGCTAAACGCGCGTCTTAAAGGGGTTGGTCGCGCGTAGCGCGCGACGGTGTGCCGCCTTTGACCCTGGGGGTTTTGGTCCGGCGTCCAGCCGGGACATTACCCCCATGTGCCATGCAGTGAGGGCGTCCAGCCCGAACGTAATGACACACGCCGTTGCCCGTTATTCGGGCGTTTCAGAGGACAGACGACCACTGGTCGGCTGTTTTCTGAAAGCAGGGATAACGGGCTTGATCGCCACTGGCGATCACTGTCTTTTTCTGTTTTATGGAGTCATTTGATGGAGTCATCGCATGGAGTCAAGCTGCGACTCCATGCGATGACTCCATGACTTGACCCCATCACTACGATTTTTAATGGAGTTAGCAAATATGGGATCACATCTTATGCAAAGGCTGAATGCTTTTGCTGACGCCTTTTCCTTTTTCCTGTTATGGCTGCAAAACAGCCCTGTCATATTATCCCTGTTCGCAGGTCTTACATTACCGTTTATAGTCAACCTTCCCCGAGAGGAAAGAAAGAACGCTCCGTTCTGGTTAAAATCGGTGGCGTGTGTGTCTATTTTCTTTTTTATATTCGGTACCATATCACCGCTAACTATTCAGGGGCTGAGCTACTTTTTTAAATTACTCGACAACAACATACTGTTCAGAATTCCACTATGGATCATGACAGTCACATTTACGACAGCAGGATTATTCTTTCATATTGCAGCCCGACGACTTCTGGCGGGAGAAATTGACAACCTGAAACATCGAATGATTAAGAAAACCAAGCTGGAGAGAAATACCAGAACGGATGTACGTAAAGTAAAAGAGCTGTTGCCCGAGAGCATAGAATACAACCCACTCGATTACATTGATTTAAAGAAAGGTGCTTTCATTGGCTTAAACAAAAATGACCAGCCGCAATACATAACCATAAAAGAATTCAAGACCCAACACGCAGCAATTATCGGCACAACTGGTTCAGGGAAAAGTGTCACTGCAGCCATTCTACTTTATCAGGCAATTCTTGCAGGCGAGGCTGTTTTTGTAGAAGATCCAAAAGATGATGAATGGGCACCACATGTACTCAGGGAAGCATGTAAAAAAGCGGGCAAGAAATTTACACTTATAAATTTGAACAAGCCAAATTTTCAGCTTGATTTACTGGCTGATATCTCTCATGAACAACTGGAGGAACTATTTAACGCTGGCTTTAGTCTGGCTAAAAAAGGGGAAGCTTCAGATTTTTATCGAATCTCTGACCGCCGCGCAGCCAGAAATACATCAGCAATTTATGAAAAAGGAATGACACTTTATGATTTATTTAACACTGATTTTGTTCAGTCATTACGTCAAGCTGCTCCCGCATTTTTTGGTGAGCTGGAAGAAGTTGCTTTAGTTAACTCAATTAATGCCACAAATGGATTTTCATTAAAGGAGGTTTTTGATGAAGGTGGTTGTTGCTACATTATTGGTTCAACACGAAATCAAAAAATAATATCCGCACAAAGGATGATTCTGACCCGCCTGATACAAATAGCAGAGACCAGGGACAGAATAAACAGCACCCCGCGTACTGTTGCTATTTTTCTCGACGAATTGAAATATCATCTATCCCGCCCCGCCCTTGAGGGGCTTGGAACGGCACGAGATAAAGGCGTGCATATATTCATGGCTTTTCAGGCGATAGACGATCTGCGTGACTGTCCGTCTGATTTAAATGGTGATGCAGTTATTGGAGCCATCATTGAAAACGCCAAAATCAAATTGATTTATAAAATTCAAAATCCAGAAACAGCAGAATGGGCGGCAAAAATGACAGGTTCAATCCTGGTCGATGATGAAATGAGGAAAGTAAGGACTGATTTATCATTAACGGAAAAAATGGATACAGACCGTATGATAAGACAGGCAGAAAGTTACTACGTTGACAGTAATATGTTTTTAAATCTCCCTGAAAAGGTCGGCTTTGTATTTACAACAAAAGAACTGGCGAAGGCAACAAAGATGTCCCCTATTCTGGTTAAAAAGAAACATATTGAATTGCTGTCATTTGAAAATCCTCAATCTGAACAACCACAAACCGAAATCAATGAACAAAATAAGCCATCTATTAATTTGTAAGGATTGATATGCTTATACATAACGTATCAGAGAGAAAAAAAGCCTCTGCTGACAAAATGCTCTCCCTTCTAAATTTTCTGAAAGAAGAAACTTATTCTGATTTTAACACACTAAGACGTGTTCTCGGCTTTAGCAAAAATTCTCACAGCCCATTATATAAGGTACTAAATAGAGCAATTAAAGCTGGCTTCATCATCAAACACGAAATGCCTGGGGTAAAACAAAAAATAACGATTTGGGGGATAACTATGCAGGGGTTAGCAATGGTGGTCATGCCTGACGATGCTGTTTTCCCTGGATACTTTGAACCCGGCAAACTCAAATACTGGACTCTGGAACATCGTCTACTAAATCAGAGGGTCAGAATTGCACTGGAAGAGAAAGGCGGGCAAGGCTGGCTTAATGGTGATCGGGGGGAGTTTATGGCGCGTTATCCTGGTGTTCGCCATCGCCCTGACGGGATTATCACGTTAGATAGCGGCGCAATCGTCGCCGTCGAAACGGAGCGCTCAATGAAAACCCGCGCACGCTATATCAACATCATTAACAGTCATCTGGCGGCCAGCGATGCCGGACACTGGCACTACGCGATGTATGTCATGCCGGATGACAAAACCAAAACATCGTTAATCCGGCTGTTTGACTCCATCAAAACGGTAATGAGGAACAACGTTCCGGTGCCGTTCGACACGAGGAACCGCGAAATGTTTCTTTTCCGCACCATTGATGAACTGGAGCAAGCAACCGCCAGCGGTCGAAGCAAAACCTGTTAAAGTTGGCTGTCCAGAAACTGACGGAGACCATAGCCAACTAAACAGATCTTTATTACCGTAAGTTAGGAACATTATGATTAGCGGCTAAATATCAACGCAGAACAAGTTGTAGAATCTGGATGTAGTCGTCATCTGATCTCCCCCCCGCTGCACTCAGGAGTGGCATTTGCGACAACAAGTGAGTCTTAGACCGACATAAACTGAATGAAAATTCAGTAAAATGATGACCTCCAGTAATACAATGATGATAATGCGATTATATAAAGGTCAAACCATATGGTTGTTAGCGGATTTCAACAACGGTGCTGTACTCGCTGAGCGGCACATGAAGTTTGAATAATGTGGAAACAACAAATGGCTACATTAAGTCATTGGACATATACAGAGATGGTTGGCAAATCGAGTACACGATATGTTGCCTGAAAAGTCGACCGAACAGAACTATAAATATCAAGTCGGCATAACACATCTAAATTTCATAAGGGAAGATGTGCCACCGGGGACGTTTTTTTCACCACGGGGACTTCGGGTATAACGATGCAATCCGAAGAAAGAAATCCAATGTTGGCGATATTCATCATCGCTTTATTCGTCCACTCATGCGAATGGCAATAAAGCGACTCACCAAAACAGTTTCTTTAGCTTCCCTCTACCAAAATTCCCTATGATCGCATGTTAGAACTCTGCGTGCTGAACTTCGGGCCATATGGACGGTATCATTCATGCACTTGCTCCTTTGAAATTGCTGGATATCATTCGTCTTTATCTGCACCGGCCGGCACAAATAGCTGTAGGGGAACCCGGCGCAGGCAAAAAGAGCGACTTTAACGCGTTTTGCAGGACTCCCCGTTGCCTTGCAGGGAGACACTGTATCATCAAACACCATCTTAATCCCAGCACATTACCCTCCATCCTGGCTCGTACCAAATCAGAGGAAAGGCCTCGCGGCAATAGATTTTCCCAGCGAAGCTCGGAGTGAAATACAGTGCAGCAATATCCGACATCAGAATTTGATCCTCCTGCGTCAGGATACGAAAAATCATCCCGATTTGAGCACCCTTGTCGAAAAAAAATCACCTTATTATGAAGATTGGTTCTTAATACACATGCGTTCGCATGTGCTTATGTTAAGTAGACTTATTGTCTTACACATTTTATCCGTATCATTAACCAGAATATGTTCCGGAGCAGCGGGTGATAGTGCCGCCAGTCCACACTCATCGCTGCCCGGAAAAATCATCAGTGGGGAGGCAAACGGTAAGCACCCCGCTATTCTGCAAGACATTTCTGCAGTTTATTTAACCTCCCCGAAGCATTTTTATAAGGCGAGGCGGTATTAAATTGAATCATACGACCTCGGGTCCATTTATTATACCAAGGTTTACCGTAAAGCTCGTCGTTACTGAATCGTTCAATCAAAGCCACGAGTTGCTGCTTATTTTCCTTTAACCGTGCCAATAAAACTTCGTACTCTGTAATATCCTCATAGTCACGGTAGAATTTCTGTGCTAAACGCCCCAATTCATTCCATTTAAATCCTTCCTCAGGAAAAATAATAGTTTTTCCTTTTGCCTCTTGGTCATGCCAGTGTAACACCAGCTCTCCCCAGCCAATCAGATAGGAAACCAGATTCGCTACGCTAATCGTAGTCCCCTTCGCGTGCCCTTCCAATAGAGGTTCAAAGGCGAGTTGGGGCGTAATAGATTCTAGCTTCTTATTTAATAAAGAAAAATTACTATTAATAGCTCTAATTAACTCTTCTTTTGATGATGGAACAGCCATATCTATTGCTCCTTGTATAGTTACACAACTATTTCTACCCTACTATTTCGAGTGATTCAATCGTCTGGTTCACATAACCTACCACCTGTTCAAAATGCTTATCGACAAAAAAATGATCGGCAGCAGGAAATATAATAGTCCGCGTCTTTCGTGTGGTGAATTTTTCCCATGCAAGTAATTCATCCTGCATTACCAGATTGTCAGCATCGCCATGAAATAGCACGATCGGACAGGTTAATGTGCGCGCCTTGGCCTGAAATACATACTGCTCATAGAGCCGATAATCGTTTTTAATGATGGGGGTGAAAATTGTCATTAACTCTTTATTACGAAAGACATCAACCGGAGTTCCGCCCAGCTTGACGATCTCTTCCATAAACGCCTGATCGGGCAAGGTATGCAGTATTACTTCATGAGAGGCCCGATCGGGTGGGCGACAGCCGGAAAAAAACAGCGCGCATGGCATGTCATGTCCATGATCGAGAATATAATGCACCAGTTCGAAGGCCATGATCCCTCCGAGACTATGCCCAAAAATGGCGTAGTCTCCACCTGTGTAGTGTTTCACAAATTGTTGATAAAGGTCAGCGACGGCATCCACCATCGTAAGACACAGCGGCTGGCGTATTCTAGTTCCCCTCCCCGCAGGTTCTAAAGGCCGCAAAGTAATATTGTCCGACAGCACGCTACGCCATTTATAATACATGGCGGCAGAACCACCTGAATATGGCAAACAATACAAACTGATATTACTCATCGTCCCACTCCTTGTTGTGTAATAGAATTCGTTTAATTTGATGATTTAATGTCAGAACGAAAGCTAACAGGATAATTCCGAACGGTATCGCCAACACGCTCGATGGACCCCATACCAAGATAAAACGCCAGTCAAGTCCTGGAGATAGTATACCCGGTGCGACATAGAGCATGGCGGCCACGAGCCCAGGAACCGCCAAGGCGATGATATAGTCACGTACGCGTAAACGTAACCTCTGCTGTTTTCCAGGGCCATGCGCCGTTGCGCGATAAACACGGAAAGCACCGCGCACTACAACCACCGCCCCCCAAAAACACAGCAACAACGTGAGGTAGACGAAAAGGGTATCGGTGGCTGTAATTGCATCACCAGCGCCGTCAGCATATTTGCCAATGCGCAGATAATTATCGATATCCGCGCAAAGCTGTAGTATCAGATTCGAATTCATATTTGCCAGCGCAACAATGCCAATCTGCTGATCCGGTCGCAACGCAATGCAAGAAGAAAAGTTTGGATTCTGCCCACCGTGACTGATGTAAGGGCCTTGATTCTGGTCGATAAACCAACCGCTGGCATAGAGGATACGATTGTCTGCGGCAAGCGGAACATCACTATTACCACGCCAACTGTTACTCATCGCCTCACGCAGCGTTGCCGGCAAAGCCTTTCTGTGCAACCAGGCGTCTATCCATATTTCCATATCAGGCAGAGTGCTATGGATATAGGCGGCAGGAACATGGTTCCGGGCCAGAGGCGCATGAAACAGAACGGGTTTGCCGAATCCCAGTTTATAGCCGCTTGCCTTGTTGACAATAATCTCATCCCCCTTAACTGCCACAGTCGCCGACATGCCCAGCGGCTGCGTGAGTCGTTCCGCAATGACCTCTGTAAAGGTTTTTCCCGTCACATTTTCAATCACCGCGCCCAACACATCATAATTGGCGGAGGCATAGCTAAACTTCGCACCCGGCGCAAACAGCAGATTCTCGTTGCGCAGTTGCTGTGCCACAGCGCTCCCAGGCATAGGGTTTTCCAGCCGAGCCAGTGTTGAAAAAGGCAATCCTGATGTATGATAAAGGAAATCAGCCACGGTCAGGGAAGCAGGTTTTCCCTGATAATTCAAGCGCATTTCCGGCAGATAGGTAATGATATCATCCCCTTGCCGGAGTCTGCCTTCCTGAATCAGTATTTGCACCACAAGTCCGGTAAACGCCTTACTCATCGATCCCAGCTCGTAAACTGTGTCCAGAGTATTCGCTTTCTGACTAGCCACATCGGCAACACCGTAGACAAATCGCTGACGTACCCCCTTAATGGTCACACTTACGGAAAGGGCTGGGACCTTGGCCTCCTGCATCCGTTGGTGAATTAATGTCGACAGGCGCTCATCTTGCGCCCCGATAGGCTCATGTTCTTGCGCCAAAGCGCACATAGCGGAAATAAAGAGCAGCATACAGCACAGGAGATGATATAATGTTTTAATGCTAACGTGTTCCATTATTGTCATCCTGTGAACACCTCATAAAATACCATCAACACATTCGGAGATAAATTCACTGTGCTCACGGATAGCGGGTCTGGCATAAATATCGGCGGCAGTCAGTCCGATTTTATAAATGTGGTTACAGCTGTCGACGAAAGAGATAACGTGCATCGAGGTCGCTCCGTATTCGAAAATAACCGCGTGTTCGTCATAATGATCGATGCATAACAATGAACGCCAGGTTTTCTCCACAAAGTCGCTGACCGACAAATAACTCACTGGTAACATAGCGTTCTCTCTCGCATCACTGGACTGAATTTCATACCGGACGCGATCAAACGAATAACCGGGTAAGCCTATAGTCTGCACGGCTGGCATTTCCGGTAAACAAATAGTCACTCCTCGTTGCCAAAGAGTGCCCAACAGCGGCAGGATGTCCTCAGGCGTATCCGTATTCAGCATGGGGGAAAATACTGTTTGCCCAACCCACTGCGCATGCTGGTGATACAATATGGAAAACGTCCCCGCGCGACCGATTTCCAGCATCAGCGTTCCCTCCGTCACCGCCAGATTAGCCAATATTTCGCTCAGTTCACTGTTGCCGGCCAGCGTCTGCTCCGGTGTCGTTTCAGCCACAATCACCTGCTGAACAGCGTTTTCCAGTGAGATGATGCGCGCAACATACTGCGCTGCTGCAGCCCCCGTCAGGTAACCGATGTGCTGCACAGGCGAGATACTTTGTTCGATCAGCCATTCACTAAGACTCACCTGCTGGATAAACTGACGCAATGCTGGCGTCCAATCGGCTGGTTCGCAGATTTGTGCAACATCCTGAGACAGGCGCTGGTGCCGCTGGCGCAAGTTAGGTTGACAAGCCAGCAAATGCGTCAGGGCACTCTCCAGCTTATCGTCCCGGTCCGGATATAGGAACACCAAGGTAGTTTCCATATTGATAGGGGTAAAAGACATGTCAGCATCCCGCAGTTTCGCCAAACTTGCACGCAACGCTACCACACTGTCTGCCGCCAGCGCACAGCGATACGGGAAATGTGCCCGGCGTTGCGCGAGAGTATAGGCGATACGATCTTTATCTGCTTCCGCATAGGTCGCCAGAGCGTGATAATGAGCATCCAACTGTTGTCTAAGGGCTAATGGCGTTTTGGCGCTGAAGAAAAACAGGCGGCGCTCATTTTCTTGCACCGCTTGCGCAGGCGTCTCGCACCAGTTTTGCAGAACCAAATGAGCATTGGTCCCTCCCAGCCCAAACGAACTAACGGTGGCATGGATCCTTTTCGTTTGTGGGACAGAAGTCACTACATCACTGAGATAAAATGGCGAGGCTGGCTGCAACAGTTTTTTATGTTTATTTACTAGGTTGATCTGCGGGGGAACTAAACCAGTATATAGCGTCAGTGCGGTTTTCATTAAGCTGACGATACCGGAAGCGACTCCCAGGTGACCCAAGTTGGCTTTTACCGCACCCAATTGAATGCTGTGCGGCGCACATGCCGGTGCGAAAACCCGGTGCAGAGCTTCAAGCTCAATCTCATCACCCAACGGGGTACCGGTACCGTGCGTTTCGATCAGTGCGATATCAGTCGGTACGACTTCTGCGGCGGCAAGCGCCGTATTGATCGCTTCTACCTGTCCTTCTACGCTGGGGGCGACAAACCCCAGCCGACGCCCGCCGTCGTTATTTACCGCACCTCCTTTAATCACCGCATACACTCTGTCTTGGTCGCGTAGTGCATCCTCAAGACGTTTTAGCACCACAACTCCCGCACCGCTGCTGTATACCGTGCCGGTCGCCTCAGCGCTAAACGGGGCGCAGTGTCCGTCTTGCGATACCAGCTTATCACCTTGCGGACTGTAGCCGTGCGCCTGTAAAAAACCCAAGGTGACCCCACCTGCCAACGCAACATCGGCTTGAAAAGTCAATAACCCCTCGCATGCTAAATATGCTGCCACCAACGAACTGGAACAGGCGGTCTGTACACTCACAGCGGGTCCGGTAAACCCCAACTTGTAGGCAACCTGAGCACACAAGTAATCCTTTTCGTTACCAATCTGCGCCTGAAGATAATGGTGATCGCCGCTCATCTTCAGGTATGGATAGACGCGATCGATAAAATAGTTATTGGCGTAGGTCGCCCCATAGACGCCGACTCGCTTAAGTTGCGTGGGAATATAGCCCGCATGCTCAAGAGCGTTGTAGCAGCATTCAAGAAATATTCGTTGTTGCGGATCCATCAACAGGGCTTCGCCAGGCGGAATATTGAAAAATGCAGCATCGAAGTCATAGGGAGCGGTGATTATATTGCGCAGCCTAATCCAAGGGTTCCCATTATCGTCTTCTGTGCATGTCGGTTGAGTGAACTCCTCACCCGCCAGCAACTTATCCCACCACTCGGGCACCGATTCCGCACCGGAAAAACGCCCGCTCATGCCAATAATGGCAATATCCAGTGAGCCACAGGTAAAATCATCCTTTGCCATTGTTGTATTCCTTAAGGGTTGGCATCGTGTTTATAGTGTCCACAAAGTCGGCGCGCCCGTCAGCGTGGCGCTGTGTTGGCACAGCCAGGCATCCAGATCAGTGAGGCTGTTCTTGTAGCGCGCCAGCAGGAGTTGCACATCATTCAGCGCAATGCGCGTGGGATCGAAACGGCAGTGGAAGGAGAGACCATCAGCTGCCGAGCGCGCAATATTAAACTCCAGCACGCAGCCGAGCGCGTTTTCAGGCGCGGTATAGATATCACTATTAAAGTGATCAATATGAAAATAGCGGAGTGAAGGTTGCGCCTGCACACCGATGTAATTCATTCGGATCCCTTGCGCAAGAGAGTCTTCCGGTGCATGCCGCATTTGCAGCAGACCGTAATCTCCCCCACCATGCGTGCGTTTTGCCAAATCGGAAGCGATCGCAGATAACAGTGTCGCCATATCGCCATGCAGAGGGATCGCCCAAGGATAAAATAGAGTAAACCACCCGACCGTATCCGCAACGTCAGGCTCATCGGGCCAGCAGCCGCGTCCCATGCCTTCCATCTCGATGCGACACCAAGGCTCTTCGCTGTAGTAACGCAGCACCAGCGCCAATGCCGTTAGCACATAGGTTTCGGCGCTGTACGCGGTATTACCACTGGATTCAAACAACCTCCTGACGCAAGGATGGCGAAAGTCTTCACGCCAAGCGCGCGTACGAGGTAATGAGTCATCTGGCAATGACACGGGTGGGAAATGCAGCGGTAGCGTTTGACATACTGTGCGCCAGCTTTCGTGTGTGGCGGAATCTACCGTTTTGCTCGCCAGATAGTCATTCCAGCGATGCAGTCCGCTGTTGCTGGTGCCATTGACAGTGCTGACGGCGTCCAGCGTGCTGAGGATTAAATACCAAGAGTGCATATCGACGCACAAGTGATGGGCACAGAGTACCAGCGTGCTAGACGCAGGCTGCGGGGCGTGTAACAGAGCTGCCGTAAAGACTCGACCATTTGTCACGTCAAGCATGCTATTGCACTGAGCGATCACCTCTGCCAACGTCCACTGCGCCGTCGAATATTCCGTGAGCACCTCGTTGGGATAACACACATTAGGGTCGCATACTAGCAACCGCCCCTCAGCGTCCAGCGCACTGTGCAAAGCTGGCTGCTGCTGGATTAATGTATGCAGCCTGTTGTGTAACTGCTCGAGCGGGCAGCCCGGCAACACTTTCAGCACAATGACATGGTTATAAACATTGGGCACTGGCAACGCCAACTGCGTAAACCAACGCAATGCGGGTAGATCGATACGGGTGTTATGAGCATACTGCGCGAGCTGTGACACCGTTGTATGACTAGCGAGAAACTCACAGATGGCGTTCACTGTTCCACACTCCATCACCTGCACCGCTGACATCGTCCAGCCGTGGTGCCTGAGCTGCGCTGCAATCTGGATACTCTTGATGGAGTCCAACCCCAAGACATAAAGATTTTCGTTATCATCAAACTCAGTTTGCTCCAGCGCCCCTTCCACACATACCCGAACTGAATGCCTTATCGCCGCATCTCCCAGCCGCTCGCTACCCGATGCAGGCGCGGTGTTTCGGACCGTTGCGACCATCTGACGCACGTCCACCTTGCCATTGTGCGACAGCGGCAGTTGGGCGATAGCACAGCACTGCTTGGGTTGCATGTAGGTGGGTAATTGCTGACGCAGATGTTGCATTACGGTAGCTACATCAACAGATGACGGTGTCACGCAGGCTAGCAACCCGCTGTGCTGCCCCTGCACATCATCAATCACCGCCACCGCCGCACTTTCTACCTGAGGTGCGCTCAACAACGCTTGTTCGATTTCGCACAGCTCAATACGATAGCCATTAATTTTGACCTGATCGTCTTTACGTCCCTGATAAACCAGCGTATTAGGAGCGATGGCGTAGCCAATATCACCGCTGCGATAGCCAATCATCACCCCATTGGTATCTTTAAGGTAGGCGGCGGCCGTTTGTTGCGGCGCATCGATATAGCCCTGCGTCACTGACGCGCCATAAATCACCAATTCACCAGTTTCGCCTTCCGGTACCGGACAGCCCCAAGGGGAGCAAATTGCTACCTGGCAACCGTCGATCGCCATACCGATGGGCAATGAAGGCAGCGTTTCTTGCCCGGTGTAGCGATAGATCATGCAACCAACGGTGGCCTCTGTCGGCCCATATTCGTTATAGATCACGGCCTGAGGAAAGAGAGCAGCCGCCTTACGCGCCAGATCCCGCTTGAAATCCTCCCCGCCAACCACCAAGGTACGAATCTGCTCACTGCTTATGCCAGCCGCACACAACAACCGCAGGTGTGCAGGCGTCAGTTTGATCACTGTGTTGGGCTGATCAACCACGGCCATGCGCAGCAATGTTTCGCTCTCGGCGTGCCGACAAACGCTGATGCTAGCGCCCACACATAAGGGGGCGAACAGCGTAGTGATGGTCAAATCGAAGGACAGCGAAGAGTAGAGCGCAGCCCGGTCCTGCGCTGTAAAGTAACGTTCGGCGGCGAAATGGAGATAGTTAGCCAGATTGCCATGAGAGACTTGCACGCCCTTAGGCTCGCCGGTCGATCCGGAGGTAAACAGCACATATGCCAGATCCTGCGGTTCAATAGCTGGCCAAGGTTCTCTAGCAAGCGCCGAAGTGGCTAAGGCCTGGAGCAAGCTGGACGCGGGAAACGCCAGCGCCTGCGTCAATTCATGCATCGCCGGATCGTAAAGGATATGCGCTACCTGCGCTTTACGACACATGGCGTAAAGGCGGGTCGTTGGCAACGCGGGATTTAGCGGCAGAAATGCCGCGCCGCAGCGCAAAATACCATAAATAACCATCACCGTTTGAGCGCTATGCTCAGCGATAATCCCAACCACTTGACCGCGTCCGATCCCCTGTTGGCGCAGATAACGCGCAACCCGCTCAACAGCGTCATCCAACTGCCGATAAGTCAAAGACTGTTCATTATCAATTAGTGCTGTGCGATCACCATGCTCCACAACTTGCGCTGCAAATCGGGAAGTAAATGAGGGTTTGAGTGAGCCACATGCCAATGCGACGTGCGGCGCAGGATAGACTTCGAGATCGCCTAGACGAGCGTCAGGTTGCCGATCCAATGCAGTGACTAAATCCAACAGCCCATTTTTCATCGCTGTCAGTTGGTGCGGAGTGAAAGCGCTACGCAGCGCCTCCAGACTCAACCTAAGGCTTTCTTTATGATTATTAACAGTTTGCAAAACAATCTGTAGCTTATAGGACTGCTCGCCGCTGTAGTAACTCTCCACGCGTTGCGCGGCACCTGCAATGTGGCGTTCATAGGTAAAGTTATAATAATTAACGCAATAATCGAACGCCCGCAACTTCCCTCCCCCCTGTTCCGCCAAATCCTGGTTGAATAAGGTAATGGGATATTTGCTGTGTTTAAAACCGCGTTTCAGTTCGCGCTGGAAAAAGGCCACCCGTTCACAGAATCGTTCCGTGCGCACCAGTCGATAGGCCAGCGGCAATTGATTAGTAAACATGCCAAAGCAACGCCGCGCCTCGCGAGTATGCCGATTGGCTAACGGCACGCCTATTACGCCTTTTTCCTCCCCCCATACTCTGGCGCGATAGAGAGCGAAGAGTGCAATAAACAGCGTATTAAGCGTACAGCCATAACGATTACACAACCTGTAGAGACGGTTAATCATGGCTGGCTCAAGCCAAGTGGAACAACTGATGCCCTCAGTAGTAACGATGGGGGAACTGTCTGGAAAGCAGTCGCGGTATTCGTCGATATAGTCACGCCACCAGCCACGATCAACGGCAAAGCGCGTTGACGCCTGATAAGATTGCTGCTGCGCCAGAAATGCGCTATAGGCTGGTGACGCATCATCTGGTACGTCCTGCTGTTCGTATGCTCGCTTGACATGGTTTGACAACAACGCCATTGACCAACCATCAGCAATGCCGTGATGGGCTTTAAATAAATAACCGCTGTATTGTTCACCGCACGTAAAGGTGACAAACTCGAACAAATCGTGCGCCAGCAGGGTAAAGGGCTGCCGGAACCACTCATCAACAAATGTTTCGATCGCCGCTGGGCGTAGGTTCTCCTTGTCATAATCTGGGGAAAAAGTCAAATGGCGGATATCGCGCCAGTGATAAGGCTGCACTTGGCTGACCACTTCACTCTCCTCTCCCATCACAAACCACATACGCAACGCATCAAATTGCCGAATGGCGGACTGGATGGCCGCGTGTAGTCGGGGCAGATCGACAATTCCCTCAATGGTGACCACACCACCAATGATGTTTACGGCACTGTAAGGATACAGTTGATCAATGATGTGGCACTGTTCCTGTGGCCACGACAACGGATTGCCCGACATCATGGTGCCACCTCCATATCCAAGTGTTGGGAGCGCACCGCCTCCTGATTCCATCGCAGCAGACGAGGTGAAAGACGCAGCAGACGCCACGCCAACAACGCAGCCACAAAAGTGCCGCTCATCGCCCCAAAATAGACGCCGGTAATACGCATCTCTAACACAATCGCCAGCAGGTATACGACAGGGACAGATATAAACACGTGACGCATCAGCGTCAACAACACCGAATACCAAGGCTTACCAATGGCCTGATAATATTCACTTGCTAACAGGCTGATAGCGACAAAGGGTAGTGCCAGTGCCATGATACGGGTTTGCAGTACCGCATAGTCACTCACGGCAACAACACGAGTAAACAGGGGATACATCCAGGGTGCCAGTACAATATGCATAACGGCTAACACCAGCACAATAGAGAAGGCCAGCGCGACGGCGGCCCAATAGGCATTCAGCGTGCGGGTGACATTTCCGTGTCCCCAGTTTTGCCCCACCACAGTCAGCAACGCGGTCGCGATAGCCAGCATCGGCGTGATGATGAAATAGTCGATGCGACCAGTGAGCGTAAACGCTGCCATCGCGTTTACGTCCAGCCTGACGATAAAAAAATTATAAATCACTATGCCGACCGCAATGATCAGTTGCATCAGCATCTGCGCCATGCCGACGGAGAGAAACTCTCGGTAGATTTTCCAGGAGAATGGGCGTAACGCGATGCGTATACTCAACCCGATATGTAATCCCATCAATGTGTAGATGAAATAGGCGACCATACTCAGTTGCGCCAGAAACGACGCCAATGCCACCCCTTTCACACCAAAATCGAATACAAAGATCATGATTGGATCGAGCATAATATTTACCAACGCCCCCAACAATGAGGCCTTCATGATGACCATGATCTTACCCGCGCCTTGAAACAGCCCCATCATGACGCCAATCAACATGATGCTGAACACGGTCAGCAGCGAATAATAATAGAACTCCGTTGCGTAGCCGATGATGCTCTTCGTGGCCCCCAGTGAGCGCAATAGCGGCTGGGCATAAACATAGCCAAGTACGGTGATCACGATCGCAAAGAATAGCGCGATGATGATACCGACCGACAAAATCCGCTGTGCACGATCCAACCGCTGCATGCCGATGGCGCGGGACAGCAAAGATCCCATACCGATTTGAATGCCGTTGGCGATGGCAAATAACCCCATTCCAACGGGGAAAACCAGCCCCACACCGGCAATGATGCCGCTGTTGGTGACATCAATGTGGCTCAGCCAAAAAATATCGGCGATGGCATAGGTCACCTGCGTTAACATACCGACAAACATCGGCAACGCCATGCGCAGGAGTAATTTATACAGCGAGCCGTCAAACATACCCGCCACCGTGAACAGCTCATCGTTCGGCGTGCCGTTGTCTGGCTCAAGCTTATTCACCGTCATACCTGCTCCTTATTCATTAAATGCGCCGCACCTTTATTGGCGCTGTCACCGATATCCGCCTCTAGTACCCTTCCGGTACCGTGAATCCGCCACTGATGCTTTCGCAGAACTCAGCAAAGTTAATCGTCACATCATCGTGAAAATGCCCGGAAATGATCTGTATGCCGCACGGAAGCTCATCCATCGTTTTCGCCAATGGGTAAACGGTGGCAGGCAAACCAAAAACCGTTGCTAACATGTTCCAGAACAAATGTTCGTTGTAATCTTGCGGTTCGCCATTGACGATAAGCTTGCGCTTACGCACCGGCTGCTGCATGTGCGCAAACGCCAGCACCGGGCTGACAGGTGTCAACAACACGTCATAACGCGCGAAAAGGGTTTCTATCACCCGGCTGTATTCGTGGCGGAGTTTGTCTGTATTCCGCTGTTCGCCACTGTCTTTCAGCATGCCCTGGTAATAGCTCGTTATCCCCTCAGGCACATCCGCCAGCTTGCCCACAAGCCTGAAGCCCAGCGCAGCCAGCCCGGCTGTAAGACGCTGGCGTCCATTGAGCGCCGTACTTACCAGCCGACCACTGAGTTTGACTGCTATATCAAACAGTGCGTCGGGATCGATATCGGCGGGCATAGCATCATCAACCTCCACGCCAGGCTGTGCGCGTAACTTGTCGATAAACGATTGAAAACGCTGTGCGATCTGTTGATCTATCTCATGGTGGGGCGCACTAAACCACGTGCACACGCGGTAGTTTGCTTTGGCCTGATAACGGCTAAAATCGGGAATACGCGGCGGTTCCACCCAGAATGTGCTCAATGCGCGCATCATCAGACGCAGATCCGCCGCGCTGCGCGCCATGGGGCCCGCCGTCGAGAGATCCGGCTCATCAGTCGCTTGCGGACCACCACCGGGCACATGTCCTCTGACCGACATCAACCCCAAGCTACAACGATGGGCATAGACACCTGTGTAGTGTGCGGGAATGCGCAGTGAGCCAAACAAATCGCTGCCAAATTCCACGGGGGTGAAATCCGCCGCCACCGCCACCGCCGCTCCTCCGGACGATCCGCCGGGTGAACGTTGCCTATCCCACAGGTTATGGGTGGTGCCATACAGATCGTTATAGGTTTGCCAATCGGCAGTCATCATCGGCACATTGGTTTTTCCCATCAGGATCGCCCCGGCAGCGCGTAAGCGTGCGATGGAAGGAGCATCCTGCGTCGCCCGGTTATCTTTCAGATAATGGGCACCGGACGTGGTTAACCACCCTTGCACGTCAAACGACTCCTTAACAGTACAAGGTAATCCGTGCAACACGCCCCTTGCGCGCCCCTCCAGTCGCTCACGATCGGCGCGCGCGGCGGCCTCCAACGCCAACGCATAGTGCTGCTGCACCACCGCATTCAACGGCTTGTTAAACTGCGCCATACGTGAAAAATAGTGATTCACCAACGCCACTGAGGTGGTTTCTCCGGACGCCAACTGTGCCAACAGTGTCCCTGCGCTACGATAGCTCTGCTCACTCATCGCCCTTTTCTCCCTGTTGGGCACGTTTACGCCGCAACGCCAGATTCTCGCGCGCAGCGCTGACCTGCGAAACCTCAGCCTGCGCTAATACGATATCGTGGGCGGCGGGTAGATTGTGCAGTTGCTCATCAAGGTAACGCGCCACATCCGCGATGGTTGGCAGACGGAACAGATCGACAATGGGAATCTCCTGCCCGATAATCGCCTCAAGTGCCTGCTGAATACGCACCAATTCTATAGAACTGCCCCCCAGCGAGAAGAAATCGTCTTCGGCCGACACGTGGCTCACGCCGAGTACCTCCTGCCAGAGCGCCACCAGCCGCTGTTGTAACGCACTGTCCACCTGGATTGGACCCACGCCGTCACGCTGGTGGGCAATTTGTTCGCCCTGCAGCTGTAATTTTTGCCGATCTAGCTTGCCGTTAGCGGTTAACGGAAAATCGGTCGCTAACATCAGATCACTCGGCACCATATAGTCAGGCAGTTGCTGACGCAGGCCGCGCAGCATGGCATCTTTGTAGCTCTGCATGTCCAGCGGCGCAGCGGTTTCCTTCGGTTTCTCATAGGTGGAGAAATCGCGCAGCAATGCTGCAGCACTTGCCGCCTCTTGCCCTATCACGCCCCCCACGGTGCAATGGACATAGCGATGATGTGGCGACAATTGAAAATGCGATGCCACAGCGGAAAAGTCTGCCATCCCAAGTTGGCACAGCCCCAATCCGTAGCGCGGCGCATCTTCTTCCAGTAAATGGCAGAGAGTACCTGCTTCCATCACCGAGAAGTGCCAAGCTGCCTCTTGCCCATAGAATGGCGAGATCACCGCCATATCAGCCACCATAAACAGCGTGAATGCCGCCCGATCGGCAATAGACTGATTAGGTCCGGCATGAAAACCACTGTTCAGCTCGACTTCTGGTGCTACCGGCATAAGACAGCTCTGTCGCGGGTCGAAGTAGTAAATACCGGATACTCCCTCTTCGATCTTGTCTGGATGCAGGTACACGTAGGTTTGCACCGGGTATAGCCCCCCGGCGGACGCATAGGCATACTTGGCAAAAGGTAGACCGGGTAGACGCATCTGCCCCAAGCCCGACAGCAATTGCCCCAACTGTGCCAGCGTGGTTTTTTGCGCGCTGAAATGACGATAGCTGCGGCGTTTGATGTAACGTGTGCTATCCGCCGGTGCCGTCAGTGCAATGCCCAGACCATCCAGCGCGCGAATATGTGGCTCCTTGAGTTTGAACGCTAGACGCTGTGCCGGATTCACAATAATACCCTGCGCCAGTGCCGCCGCCTCCGCTTCCTTAGCTTGCAATGCCTGCGCCTGGTGGCGATCGTGCAGTTTGGCAAAAGCGACCAGCCGACGATGTTGAGAATTACCCACTGCCACCACCACTGACTGCTCCACATCGGGATGTCGCGCAATGCAGCGCTCGATTTCCCCCAGTTCGATACGGTAACCATTCACCTTCACTTGGGTATCGTTGCGCCCC